>JAESFN010000080.1_pt1 | contig 211746 bp, 199 predicted proteins | sample 9269411 | NCBI WGS metagenome assembly JAESFN01 (sample SAMN14505399, study PRJNA617100) | algae metagenome | isolation source: Iphinoe sp. HA4291-MV1 and co-occurring heterotrophs from trail next to... | place: USA: Maunawili Falls, Hawaii | collected 2009-07-25
CTCCGTCTCCGCCACCAGGTCCACACTCTGGGCGCGTGGCTGCAGACCTCCCGGACAAATGGCGCATATAGAAGCTGCCTCTACTGGAAGCCCTCTCAATCGGAGCGGCAAAAGGCGCTCGGCCGGTCTTCACAGATTCCATCGTCGAACCGGACGCCAAGCTCCGTGCCGTGGCGGTTGATGGATGTGATCGTCGCTGCATACCATTGACCGTTGCCGGACCAGAGCGCGTCGATCCGGGACCCGATCCGCCAGTCGAACGGCCTGACCTGTTCCTTGGGCCGAATATCGCTCATCCCGTCATCATATTGAACGGTCACCATGGTGCCGCTGATGTTGTCCGCCGTTCCGGGAAACCAGAACGTGCCGCCATTCCAGCGCGCCAATATGCGATTGCCGGGAGCGACGCTCGACCGGATCGCCACGTCCTCACCGGAATGCAGTGCCATTTTCATCGCCTTCTCCTTTCAGGCTCGCGCGCATCGACGGAGCGCGATCAGCCTCGATGACGCGGATTCGCACGAAGCTCCCCGGTCCGGCCCGACGGCTGACACCCCGGGGCCGCAATGCAGATGATGATGCCGATCGTGATCGCGCGGGAGGATGAGGACCTGATGCGTGGCTGATCTTCTGCCGATCAGGCCGGTGCTCTCGTGCGCAAGCGGGCCGCCCAACAATGTGGACCCTCGACGACCGACCCAATAGAATGGTCTGCCAATAGAATGGTCTGGATGACTCCGGCGGAGAGGGCGGGGGACGTGCCTGTTGCGGAGAAGATTGCGCTCGCCGGTGAGCCGGATTTCGTCCTCGGCCGGCTGACCATCGCGCCGGCGCGTCGGGAGCTGGTCCGCGACGACGGCACGCGCGAGGTGGTTGAGCATCGCGTGATGCAGGTGCTGATCGCGCTCGCCAGGGCGGACGGCGCGGTCGTGACCCGCGACGAGCTGACCCAGTCCTGCTGGGACGGCCGGATCGTCGGCGAGGATGCGATCAACCGGGTGATCTCGCGCCTGCGCAAGACGGCGGACGGGATCGGCACCGGCTCGTTCCGGATCGAGACCGTCACCAAGATCGGCTACCGGCTGGTCCGGCCGGATGCGGAATCAGGTTCAGCTGTCGGGCGGCCTCCACGGACGACGCGTCGCGCATTCGCGATCGGCGCAGTCGCGGCGGGCCTGCTGACCGCGGCGGGGGCCGGCACCCTTGCCTGGCGTCGCCTGGCCCGCCCCGAACGTTCGCCCGAGGTCGAGAGCCTGTTCGCGCAGGCCTGGCAGGCCTGGACCCAGGGGACGTCCGAAGGCAACAACCAGGCGATCGGTCTCTATCGCCGGGCCGTCGAGATCGCGCCCGGCGATGCCGATGCCTGGGGCTATCTGGCCTGTGCCTATAGCGACCGCGCCCAATATTGGGCGACGGCGGCCGAGGCGCCGATCTTGCGTGACCGCACGCAGGTGGCGGGCCAGCGCGCACTCGCCATCGATCCGGAAAATGCGCTCGCCCGCGCCGCCATCGCCCATGCCCGGCCGATACGCGGGAACTGGCTTTTCATCGAACGGGGATACCGTGATGCGCTGGCGGACGAACCGGACCAGCATCTGGTCATCCACTGCCTGGCGCTGCTCCTGACCTTTGTCGGCCGCAATTCGGAGGCGGCCGACGGCTTCGCACGGCTTCGCGATGCCGCGCCGATCGTCAACCGGTATCGCTTCCATATTCGTGCCCTTTGGTCCGCCGGGCGGCTCGACGAAGCGGAGAATCTGCTGGAAGAGGCTGGCGCCATCTATGGCACCCAGTCGAACATCTGGTTCACACGCTTTGACATGCTGCTCTACGGTGGTCGACCCGGGGCCGCCATTGCGCTCGCCATGGACGAACGCGCCCGCCCGGAAGGTATGACAGCGCAGGACATAGAAGGGCCGCTGGCCGTCGCCCGGGCGTTGCTCAGCGGCGATCCGGCGGACGCCGATTCGATCATGACTTCGGGAATCGCACAGGTCCGCGCCACCGGCCGGAATGCCGTCCAGACGATCGAAAGCGCCAGTGCGCTCGGCCGTCTCGATGACGCGTTCATGCTCGCGGAGGCCTATTATTTCTCGCGCGGCTTTGTCACCCCGGACGGAGGCGCATCCGGGACCCGGCCTCCCGCCGCGAACCTGGAGGCCAGGAGCACCCGCTTCCTGTTCCAGCCTGCCACCACGGCCATGCGCGCCGATCCGCGCTTCGCCGGGCTGATGGAAGAGCTCGGTCTCGAACGTTACTGGCGCGCGTGCGGCGCCCTGCCCGATTATCGCCGCGCCTGACGGCCGGAATATCGGCTCAATCGGCGAAACATCAGCCGAAAATCAGGTCCTCATCCTCTCGTTCCGCCTGCCTTCCGGTCATCCCCGGCGGCGATCCGGCACGCTCGATCTCATGCGGTCGCGCCGGTGAGATCGACCAGGATCGAGCGGGAGAATGGCCATGCGTTTCGTTCACACCCTGTTTGTCGCGGCAGCCCCGGTGGCGATCGCCGCCGCGGCCCTTGCCCCGTCCCCGGCCCGGGCCGATCCGACGCCGGAGTGCAACGTCAATGGCGGGACGGACGGCGATCCGGCAACGCTGGCGGACAATGTCGCGGGCACCACGGAATGCGGCGTTCGCGCTTCAGCGAGCGGCCTCAACAGCACCGCCCTGGGACAGGACAGCAGTGCCAGCGGGGAGAACAGCACCGCGACCGGCGCTCTCAGTTCGGCGGTGACCTCCGACAGCACGGCGATCGGTTATCGAAGCTTCGTCGAAGGCGGCAACGGCAGCACCGCGATCGGCAGCCAGAGTCTCGTCAACGGGCAGTTCGGTACGGCCATCGGCGCGCAGAGCCGGGCCGTTACCGGCAGTTCTGCACTGGGCGCACTGAGCGAAGCGACCGGCAGTTTCGCGACCGCGATCGGGCAAGGCAGCAGTGCGACCGCGGGCTCAAGCACGGCGCTCGGCTCCCGCGCGCTGGCCTCGGGAAGCGGCGGAACGGCGCTGGGCGTGGAGGCGCGGGCGACCCAAGTGGGTAGCGCCGCGCTCGGTGCGAGGGCCACGGCATCTGCGGAATCCAGCGTCGCTTTGGGATCTCTCTCCTTGGCCGATCAGCCGAATACGGTCTCGGTCGGACGAGCGGGTTTGGAGCGGCGGATCGTCAACGTCGCCACCGCAACGGCGGGCACCGACGCCGTCAATCTCGCCCAGCTCGATGCGGCGATCGCTGCGATCGCGGCGGACCCCAACCCCTATATCGCGATCGACGAGACCGATACGACGCCCGCCGGTGCGGCCGGCGCGAACGCGCTCGCCATCGGGCCGGGCAGCCTCGCCAGCGCGAACCGGGCGACCGCAGTCGGGCAGGCAAGCCAGGCGAGCGGCCAGTTCAGCACCGCCATCGGCCAGGGCAGCGTCGCCAGCGCCCAGTTCAGTTCGGCCTTCGGGCAGAATGCGCGCGCGACCACCGACGGCAGCCTGGCGCTCGGCCCGGCATCGACGGCGTCCGGACTCTCGTCCACCACCGTTGGCGCCCTCGGCAGCGCTTCCGGCAACCAGTCCGTGGCCGTCGGCGCCTCGGCTTCGGCGATAAGCGACTTCAGCACGGTCATCGGTGCGGGGAGCGTCAGCAACGGAGGGCCGAACGGCACGGTGGTCGGCAACGCCGCCGGAGCGTTCGGCACCAACTCGACCGCGATCGGACAGGGCAGTCTCGCCAGCGCGGACCGGTCCACGGCGGTCGGGCAGGGCGGCCAGGCGACCGGTCAGTCCAGCACCGCCATGGGCCAGGAAAGCCTCGCCAGCGCCCTGTCCAGTTCCGCCTTCGGGCAGAACGCCCGCGCGACCGCCCAGGGCAGCATGGCATTCGGATCCGCGAGCGCGGCATCCGGAACACTTTCCATCGCGCTGGGCAATTCGAGCTCGGCCTCCGGCGTCGGAGCCGTGTCAGTTGGCGCCTCGGCATCGACATTCGGCGACTTCAGCACGGCCCTGGGGACATCCGCGAGTGTCGCCACCGGCGCGGCGCGCAGCACCGCGATCGGCCACTCGGCCGGCGTCAACGGCCCCGATTCGACCGCGATCGGCTATGGCGCCGCCGCCCTCGCGAACCGGAGCACCATCGTCGGCGCCAATGTGGTCGCCTCCAGCAGCCTTGTCACCGCGTTCGGGGAATCGAGCGAGGTCGGTGCGGACAACAGCACCGCGCTCGGACAGGCGGCACGGGCCACAGCGGTCAGCAGTGTCGCGCTCGGACAGGGCTCGGTCGCCGATCGTGCGAACAGCGTATCGGTCGGCGCGGCCGGTGCCGAGCGGCAGATCGCCAATGTCGCCATCGGCACGCAAGCGACGGATGCGGTCAATCTCGGTCAGGTGCAGGCGCTGATCGCGGGCGGGGGGAATCCCTACCTCGCGATCGACGACAGCTTCGAAACGACGCCGGCAAGCACCACAGGCTTCGGCTCCGTCGCGCTCGGCCCGGCGAGCGTCGCTGGCCAGGAAGGCGTGGCAATCGGAACCCTCAGCGAAGCCGGAGGCGGCCGGGCGAGCGCGCTTGGCCTGTACAGCAATGCGGAAGGTTATCAGAGTGTCTCAATTGGCGCCTATAGTATCGGCAGGGGCGAAAACGCTACGGCTGTCGGGGCCGGAAGCTCCGCCGCTGGCGACAACAGCGCGGCGTTCGGCTCCCTGGCGACAGCCTCGGCCGAGAACAGCGTTGCGTTGGGGCGGGGCGCACGCGCCGATCGCGTGAACAGTGTTTCAGTCGGCGCAGCCGGCGCCGAGCGGCAGATCGCCAATGTCGCCGCCGGCACGCAGGCGACCGACGCGGTCAATCTCGGTCAGCTCGACGTCGTGGCGGCTGCGGCGGCCGGCGCGCAGGGCACCGCCGACAGCGCTCTCGCCAATGCGGCCGTAGCCCAGGCAACAGCCGATACGGCGCGGACGGAAGCCGCAGGAGCGCAGACCGCGGCGAACACCGCCCAGGTCACGGCCGATGCGGCCCGCACCGAGGCCGCGGCGGCGCAATCGACAGCGAATACCGCGTTGTCGGCGGCGAACAATGCCCAGGTGACAGCGGACACCGCGCGCACAGAAGCCGCGGCGGCCCAGTCTGCCGCGAACACTGCGCAGGCGACGGCGAACACCGCACGTACGGAGGCAGCGACAGCTCAAGCCGCGGCGGACAATGCCCAGGCCACGGCTGATACGGCGCGCAGCGAGGCCAAGGCCGCGCAAAGCGCCGCGAACAGCGCGCAGACAACGGCGGCCGCCGCGCTCGCCGGCACGACCTATTTCCGGGCCAACGGCACCGGTGCGGCACCGCAGGCGACGGGCGCCGATTCCGTCGCGATCGGCGGGAACAGCGCCGCAAGTGGCGGGCAATCGGTCGCGATGGGCTTCGGTGCGCGGGCGGAGGGCGGCCGGGCCGTCTCGATCGGCGCCGGCAACACCGCGTCCGGCAACGGTGCGGTCGCCATCGGTGATCCCAATGTCGCCACGGGCACCGGCGCCGTCGCGCTGGGCGCCGACAATACAGCCACCGGGACCGGTGCGGTCGCGATCGGCAATGCCAATGTCGCCAGCGGCAATGGCGCGGTGGCGCTCGGCAACGGTGCCAGTGCCGGCCAGGCCGGATCGGTCGCCATCGGCGCCGGCGCCTCGGCCACCCGCGTCGATCAGGTGGCGATCGGCCGTGTCAGCTCCACCTACACGCTCGCGGGCGTCGCCTCGGACGCGAGCCGGGCCGCGCAGTCCGGCGCCGTGCGGCTGGTGACCAGCGACCTTGCCGGCAATCTCGCCACCCTGAACTTCGACGCGGGCGAGCTTTCCGGCCTTGGCGGGCGGGTCGATGCGCTGGAAAATCAGGTGGCGGCCCAGGGCGCCGCGATCGACCGGCTCGCCCGGCGCGGCAATGGCGGCATCGCCGCCGCCATGGCGATGGGCGGCACGATCATGCCGCCGCACAGCCGCTTCGCCGTCTCGTTCAATCTCGCCACCTATCGCGGCGAACAGGGCTTCTCCGCCGCCGCGGTCGCCCGCGTGACCGATCATGTGTGGGTCTCCGGCGGTATCGCCAGCTCCACCATCCGCGGCTCCACCGGCGGCCGCGCCGGCATGACCATCGGCTGGTGACATTCAACGCGAGGAGCAATCATATGACCCAGGGAAGAACCTCGATTCTCTTGCTGCTGTCCATCACGGCGGCCTGTTCGCCCGCACCGGGCAACGACGCCGCATCGGCGGGCAACGTTGCCGACAATGCCGCGGCGGCCGGCAGCGCCACCCTCACCGGCGAGGACGGGTTCCGGACGGCGGCGAATTGCGCGGCGCGGATTCAACTCGGGATTCAGATACTGCGCGCATCGGCAGCGATCAGCCGGGAACTCCCGGACGAAGCGGAACGCCGAAAGGCGGCCGAGATCGACGAGACAATCGGCCGGCAAGAGATATTGTTGCCCTTCTTCACAGACACCGCGCGTCAGATCGGCCCACAGATCGGGAAGAGCATGGGCGAGATCGAGATCGCGCTGGTGGATGCCGAGATGGCGGTCAGGCGGGAAGGCGATCGCCGGGATCCTGAGAATTTCGTCGCCTGGCTATCGGAGGAAACCGACCGCTGCCGGACCATCGTCGCCAATGCCGCGCGGGCCACGCTTGAGGGAGAAAACCAATGACCATCGAACTGCGCCCCGACGAACGCGTCATCGACACCTGGACCCTGTTCTATCGTCCGCCGGACGGGGGCAAGTATAACGGCAAGCTCACCGTCACCAACCAGCGCCTGCTCTATGACGCGAAGCTCGACGCGAGCCTGGTCGGCGTCCTCGGCCATTATTCCGCCCATGGCCAGCTCGCGATCGACAAGCGCGAGATCCGCGGCGTGGAGGTGCAGCGCAAGCTGCTCAGCAAGAAGGCGATCCTGACGCTCGCCGACGGCAGCCTTCACATCTTCGATTATGGCGCGATGAACATCGACAAATGCGTCGCCGCGATCGAGGCGCGCTGACGGTGGGCGCGCTCGGCACGGCCGCCAAGGCGGCGCTCGCCCTGACCGGCTGCCTGATCGCCGCCGACATCGCCGGCGTCATCGCCTGCACGATCCTCGACATCCTGCCGCTGAGATTTGTGAGCGGGCCCCTGTTCTACACCATCTGGCTCGTCTTCGGCATTTTCTGCGGCCTCCTCGCCTACAACCTCGCCGGTAGCTGGGCCTCGCCGCGCGAGGCGGGCAAGGACTGGAGCGAGCGCTTCGACGCCGGCCGGACGGGCAATGTGATCCTCGTCACGAGCGCCCTCGTGCTGGCGGGGCTCGCCTTCCTCTTCCACCGCCTGTTCTGGCGCTTCGGCGGCGGCAGCGATCCCTATGTGCCCGACAGCCCGCCGCATTCGATCCTGTTCCTCGCCGCGGTGATGGGCGCCGTCGCCCTCGCGCGGTTCGGTCTCATGCCCGGCCGCCCAGGCCGATCCGGGGCCCGATGAAACGCAACACCGAAAGGAGCGAAGCATGATACGGTATCCCTTGCTTGGCCTCGCGATCGCGGTGTCCCTGTGGGCGTCCTTCGCCTTCATCGACAGCATGTACGAGGAGCTTGGCGACAATATGGATGGCGAGATAGCGATTTGCGGTCCTGCCGCGCGCGCCGGCGCTGCGGCTCCGCGAGAAGTTCGTTTCTATTGCGATGATACATGGGGACGCTACGGAAGGCGCCGAGCTCAGATTGAGCAGGTCCGCTCCCTGCTGATCCTGGGAGTGGCCTTCGCCGGCCTCGTCGGCTTCGTCACCATAGCACGCCGGCCCCGGCGCGCGCGCGAAAGCCGGGTCCCGGACAATCTTCCGGAAAGCTAGAGCCGGAACCGGATGCGATCCAGCCGACCGTAGACACCTGTCGCGTCCGTCGCATCGGCAAATCAGCTGTGCGGGGCGGCCGTCCGCAAGGGAGCGAGAAAGCCTTGCCGGTCGCGCCTACGCGCTCAGCCGCTGGCGCATCTGCATGCCGGTGATCAGCTCGCTGGCCCGTTCGAAGGTCATCGGCCGGCCGAACAGATAGCCCTGGATCTGCTGGCAGCCGAGCTCGCGCATGCGGGTGAAGTCGTCGGCGGTCTCGACCCCTTCCGCGGTGACGGTCATGCGGAAGCTGCGGGCGAGCTGCACGATCGCCTGGATGATCGCGACCGTCTCCTTGTTGTTGACCGATTCGCGCACGAAGCTGCCGTCGATCTTCAGCTTGTGGAACACCGCCTTGTTCAGATAGCCCAGTGACGAATAGCCGGTGCCGAAATCGTCGAGGGCGATGCCGACGCCGAGCGCGCGCAGCCGCTTCAGCGCGTCGAGCGCGCTGGCCGAATCGCCGAGGAAGATCGATTCGGTGACCTCGAGCTCGAGCCGGTTGGGCGGCAGCCGGTGGCGCCCCAGCGCCTCGTGGATCGTGTTGGGCAAAGCCGGGAAGACGAGCTGCTTGGCCGAGATGTTGATCGCGACCGTGATATGCTCGGGCCAGCACGCGATGGCGCGGCACGCCTCGTCGACCACCCAGTTGCCCAGCTCCAGGATCAGGCCCGATTCCTCGGCGATCGGGATGAACTGGTTGGGGGGCACGATGCCGCGGGTCGGATGGTGCCAGCGGATCAGCGCCTCGAAGCCCATCAGGCTCTGGTCCGCGGCATTGATCAGCGGCTGGTACAGCAGGCGGAACTGGTTGAGCGCGATGCCGCTCTTGAGGTCATGTTCGAGCCGGGTCCGGTCCTCCGCCTCGTTCGCCATCTCGGCGCTGAAGAAGCAGCAGGTGCCGCGCCCCTTCGCCTTGGCCTGGTAGAGCGCCATGTCCGCCTTCTGGATGAGATCGTCGACGCTCTGGCCGTCGATCGGGCCGAAGGCGCAGCCGACGGAGACGCCGATGCGGATCTCGGCCTTGTCGGAATGGAACGGCTCGGCGACCGCGGCGATGACCCGCCGGGCCAGGCCTTCGATCATCTGCCGGCTCTGGGCGTCCTTGATGACGACGGCGAACTCGTCGCCGCCCATCCGGCCGACGAAGCCGACATTGCCGACCTCCTTCACCAGTCGCTGGGCGACGCTCTTCAGCACGGCGTCCCCTTTGGGGTGGCCGAACGTGTCGTTGACCGGCTTGAAGCCGTCGAGATCGAGGAACAGGATCGCGCAGGGCGTGGTGCCCTGCGCGGCGCCCGACAGCGCCTCGCCGAGCAGCTGGCGCACCCGGCCGCGGTTGGGCAGGGTGGTCAGCACGTCCATGTTCGCGAGGTTGGTCAGGCGTTCCTGCGTCCTGCGGACCTCGGTGACGTCCTGCCCGACGCCACGGAAGCCCTGGAACTGGCCGGCCATGTCGATGATCGGATCGCCGGACAGGCTGATCCAGCGCGGGCCCCGCTGCGTCTTCAGCTCCATTTCCAGGTTCGCGAAGGGCTGGCGGGCAAGCAGCGTGCGCCCGAGCGCGCTGTTGCCGCCCAGCGAGGCGGGCAGCGAATGGCCGATCACCTGATTGGTCGAACGGCCGAGCAGGGCCGTCATCCGGGCCGAGATGTAGACGACGCGGTTCTCCGCATCGACCTGCCACAGCCAGCCGACGCCGCGATGCTCATATTCGTTGAGCAGGTTGCGCACCGTCTCCCACTGGGTGCGGGTGCGGGCATTGCTCTTGAGCTGGGCGAAGGTCCAGCGGGTGAGCCGCGCGACGCCGAACACGCTGACTCCGGCAACCAGCGTGAAGGTCAGCGCGAGCTTGAGGTCGAGCGATCCGCTGCCGAGATAATAGGCCACGCAGAACGAGAGGGTCAGCGTTGCGATCCAGGCGATCGCCGCGACCGGAATCGCCGCCAGGGCGACCGCGGCCGCGATCATCGCCGTCATGGCGCCCGCGATGACGACCTGGACCGCGGGGGGCTGGGTGGTGAAGGCATAGGTGGGGAGCGTGGACCAGACCGCCGCCAGCACCGCCGCTTCGACAATGGCGAGCCATTTGGCGCGCGGCCGTGCATTGCGGCTGCCGCCCCAGGCCGCGACATGCATCGCCCGGCGGCACGAGAGATAGTTGGCGAGCACCACCACCACCAGCCAGCCGAAGATGAGCTCGGGCTTGAACGATCCGTACATCGCCCAGGCGGTGATGCCCGCCGCGATGCTGGCGGTGATCGCAAGGAAGGGGGCGAACAGGGCCCGTGCCTCGATCTGTCCATTGTGGAGATGTGCGTCGCGCAGCCGCTCCGTCGCCGCGTCGAAGGCTGACGAATCGACGCCCGCATCGGCCGGGATCGGACCGTCGGATTCGTCGATGGGAGCAGGCACGTGAGTCATGGCGATCCGAAGTGGCCGGGCAAGGACTCGCCTCTACGCCCGGACGCTTGATGGATCGTTAAGTTTGCCGGTGGTTCACGGCGCTGGCTGGCCCGCCCTTCCCAGCACCCGGTCGACCGCACTTGAGGTGACGCTGTGATAGGACGGCCGGGTCCGTGCGTAGATGCGCTGCGCGATCGGCCGGCCCCACTCGCCCTCGCCCCACAGCGTCTCGAACAGCGGCGACACGAACTTGCGGCGCCCCTGCCCGGCCAGGAAGCGCTCCACCGCCGGCACCGCCGGCTGGTAACGGTTGGCGAGCGCCAGCTGCAGCCAGGCGAACAGGGTCTCCGAATTGCCGCTCGCGCTCAGGCTGAAAGCCTGGTCGAGCCCCGCCAGCCGCGTAACCGGCATCTCCCGCGGCAGGCCGTTGAGGAAGCGCAGCCGCTCCGCCGTCGTCCACCCCGCATAGGGCACGGCCCCGGCCTCGCCGCCGGCATTGTAGGCCGCCAGTGCCCGGTCGACCGCCGCGAAGGCGGCCGGATCGGGCCGCGCAACATTCTCGGGCAGGCCCGGCTGATAGGCCCAGCGATCGAGCTGCAGCCGCTGCTCCAGCGCCGCGTCGCCGCGGATCAGGTTGGCGCGCAGGTCGGCGAGGAAGCGCGCCGTCGTCATCGGCTGGAAGGCATGCCGGTCGAAATAGGACGTGAGATAGGCGTCGAACCGCTCGCGCCCCACCGTCCGCTCGATCGTGCGCAGGAAGGCCGCGCCCTTGTCGTAGACGATGCCGCTCGAATCGGCGCCGCTGTCGTCGCGCAGCCGTGTGCCCGGCGCATTCTGACCAAGCTCTGCCAGCGCGCTCTCGATCTCGGCGAAGCTCAGCGCCTGCTCCTGCGCCGCCCGCTGCGGGCCGTAGAGCGCCTCCATGATCCGGTTCTCGAAATAGGAGGTGAAGCCCTCGTTCAGCCAGCCGTCCGGCCAGGTCGCGTTGGTGACGAGATTGCCCGACCAGCTGTGCGCCAGCTCGTGCGCGATCAGGCCGTTGAGGCTCCTGTCGCCGGCGAGGAAGGTCGGCGTCAGGAAGGTCAGCGTCGGGTTCTCCATGCCGCCGTACGGGAAGCTCGGCGGCAGCACGATCACGTCATAGCGGCCCCAGCGATAGGGCCCGTAGAGCCGCTCGGCGGCCTCGACCATCCGCTCGGTGTCGACAAGCTCGGCCGCCGCCCGGTCGAGCATCGCCGGCTCGGTCCACACGCCGGTGCGCGGGCCGAGCTCACGAAAGGCGATGTCCCCGGCCGCGATCGCGATCAGATAGGGCGCGACCGGCCGGTCCATGCGGAAGCGATAGGCCCGCCGCCCGTTGCCGGCATCCTCGCCCTCGGGCGTCAGCCGCTCGCCCGACATCACCACCTTCAGCGGCGCCGGCGCGGTGATCCGTGCTTCCCAGGTCTGGCGGATGCCGGGACTGTCCTGGGTCGGGATCCAGGTCCGGTTGAGGATCGCCTGGCCCTGGCTGAAGAGGTAGGGATGGCGTCCGCCCGCGGTCTGCTGCGGCGTCAGCCATTGCAGCGCCTCGGCGTCCGGCGCGCTCCTGTAGCGGATCCGGATCTGCGCCGGCGCCGCGCCCGCGCCGAACTGGATCGTCAGCGGCGCGCCTTTCGTGGCGTCGCTGGTGCCCAGCGCATAGCGGAGCGGCTGCCCGCCCGCATCGGTCACCGCCTCGATCTCCAGCCCCTTGGAATCGAGGACGATCTCGCGCGCACCCTGGGCCGCCTGGACGTCGAGCGTCGCCGTCCCCGCCATCCGCCGGTTCGCAAAGTCGGCGTCGAGGTCGAGCGCGACATGGGTCACCCGCGCCACCTCCGGCCGGGCATAGGTCTGGCTGTCGACGGCATCCGCGCCGGTCAGGATCGGCGCCACCTGCCGCTCGCCCCGCGCCTCGGCCGCTGCATTCTGGTCATTTCCCGTCCCGCCGCTGCAGGCGGCCACGGCAAGGGCGAAGGCAAAGGCAATCAGGCGGCGCATGGGGACACTCCGGTGCGGGATACGGGCAATACAGTGATGGCTAGCCCAATGCCGCCGCCGGGAAAAGGCCACATCGTCCAAGGCTTGTCTGGCCGGCGACATGCAAAACGGGCGCTGCGGGTCGCCCCCCACGGCCCGCAGCGCCCGCCTCCGGTCGGCCGCAAGCCACTGGCATCCACAGACGCATCCTCCCCGGATGCGCATCCCCGCGGACGCAGGGCCGGCCGGAGTCCCGCGCCAGCCTTCGCCCCAGTGCCGGGGGAAGATCGCCGCGGTCTCGCTTGCACACGATTGCGCCGCAACCCGCGCCCGCGCTCAATGGATGCGCGACGAAGGTGCCCGCCCACGCGACGAAGCCGCAGCCCGCCGAGCCCAGGTGCGCCGGCGTGAAACGCCGCCCTGCCTGGGCGAAGCGCCGGGCCAGGCCGGACGGCCTGCGCCCGAAGAGGCGACAGGTCCGACGGCGCGAATTCACTTCGCGCCGATTCGCGGCGTCGGAGAGACCCTCGACCTGCCCGTGGCCCAACACCCTGAAACACCGCCAGAAAATCACCTATTGCTATATAGCAAAGATGTTATATAACGATCTCGTTATGCAAAATCTCGACACCACCTTCGCCGCCCTCGCCGATCCCACCCGCCGGGCGATCCTCGCCCGGCTCGCGCTCGGCGAGGCGAGTGTGAACGAGCTCGCGGCGCCCTTCGCGATGAGCCAGCCGGCCATCTCGCGCCACCTGAAGGTGCTTGAGAGCGCCGGCCTGCTCGCCCGCCGGGTCGAGGGCACGAAGCGCCCCTGCCGCCTCGCGATCGAGGGGCTGGGCGACATGGAGGAATTTCTCGCGATGCTGAGGAAGACGCTCGAGGCCAATTACCGCCGGCTGGACGCCCTGCTGGCCGAAATGACCGCCACCCCGAACCCCGAACCCACCCCAACCCCGAAGAAAGGATAGACCCCATGACCATGACCCTCGAAACCGAAGGCGACACCCATGTCGTCGTCACCCGCCGCTTCGCCGCCCCGCCCGAGGCGGTCTACCGCGCCCACACCGATCCCGCCCTCATCCAGCGCTGGATGACCGGCCCGGACGGCTGGACCATGCCGGTCTGCGTCAACGAGAGCCGGCCGGGCGGCAAGATCCGCTTCGAATGGTCGGACGGGCAGGGCAACGGCTTCCACCTCACCGGCGAATATGTCGAGATCGAGCCCGGCCGCCGCATCGTCCATATCGAGCGCATGCACCTGCCCGATCCCACCCCCGACAACCATATCGAGACGATCTTCGAGGCGGACGGCGCCGGCACGCTGATGACGATGCGCATGACGCTGCCCGACGCCGGCACCCGCGAGGCGATGCTGGCGACCGGCATGGCCGACGGCATGGAGGCCAGCTACCAGCGGCTGGAAGGCATCCTGTAAGCCGCAGCCCGCCGAGCCGAAGCGCCCGCGGCCAACTGCGCCGACGCGCAGCGACGCCGCAGTTGGACAAGAGAGCGCGAAGGCCGGCCAGCCGGCGGCGGCACCGCCGACCGGGCTGACGTCACGGGATTCACTCCCGTGACGGCCCCCTCACCCCACCCTCAAAAGCGCGGCGCCCCTACCCCGGAGGCGCCGCGCCTTTCATCTCCCGCCCGGACATGCAGCCGCCCCCTTCCTGTGCTCCCGCACAGGCGGGAGCCCGACTCAAGCCCCCGCCGGAACTTGCCCTGAGCCCACCACAGGCGCCGATGGGCCGGGACACATACAAGAACACCTCCACCCCCCAACTTGCAAAATAGGATTTGTTCTGGCTCTGTTCCGATTTCCCGGAGAAGGAACCGCGCCATGCACCCCGTCCCCATCCCCGTCATATGCGATCGCTGCCGCGCCGCGGGGGCGGCCGGCGCCGAGGGCTTCACCGATCTCGGCGATCTGCTCGCCTTCCCGCCGGTGCCGCGCCGGATCGAGCGGGTCGACGGCTGGACGGCGGAGGCGCAGCGCCACTTCATCGCCGCCCTCGCGATCACCGGCTCGCCCCGCCGCGCCGCCGAGGTCGTGCGCCGCAGCGTCACCGGCGCCGAGCAGCTGCGCAAGGCGGCGGGCGCCGAGGGCTTCAGCGCCGCGTGGGACAGGGCGATGGCGCTCGCGCAGGAGAAGGGGCAGATGCGGATGAACGCCGGCCTCAATGCCGCCGCGGCCGCCGACGGCCCGCCGTCCGGTCCCGGCGACGATCCCGGAGCGGTCACGGCCGACGACCTGCGCCAGCGCGAGGAAGCCCTCCAGTCGATCCTGCGCAAATATGTGCTGAAGCTCGCCGCCGAGCGCGAGGCGCGGCTCGAGGGCCGGATCGTCGCGGCCGATTTCTACGCGCGCCAGCTCACCCATATCGAGGTGGGGCTGGACCTGCTGAGCGGCGGCGAGGGCTTCCGCGCCTTCATGGATTTCCGGCATGACGGGATGAGCCTCGTGCGGATCGCCGAAACCCCCTTCTCCCGCCTGCTCGACGACGCCCGCCGCGATTTCTGGGCCCGCGCCGCCGAACCCGAACGCCCCCGCGCCGCCGCCCACGATCTGCTGGTCGACCACGGCCTGGTCAGCGTCGGCCGAAGCGAGGGGATTTACGGCGGGGAGAAGGCGGACATGAAGGCGCAGGAGAAAGCGTATCGCGAGCGGCACGCCGCCGATGCCGCGGCTCAACTTGCATGGGAGGCTGCGGCCCGCCGGGATTTCGAAGAGCGCTGCAAGGAGGACAATGCCGCCCAGGCCCCGCCCCGGGACAGGGATGAGTATCATCCATCGCGCGGCGGGACGGACGAGCCAGCCTGATCGCAACCCTCAGCCCGGCCGGTATCGAGGCAGGCCCGTACACGTTTCCAAAAAGCATGACTTCACAGTAACAAACTGGCTCATCAGGGCCATTCCAGATCGATCAGGCCGATCATCATCTACCCGCGCGCATATGCCCGGACCGATATCAACTTGTGCAAACGCGACCTTGACTCTTCACTGAAGAAGAGAGGAAGAAACCATATCCGGGGGGAACAGACAACATGACATATTCCAGGCTGATTGCGATCCTGTCCGCAAGTGCGCTGGCCACTGGATGCAGCTCGACCGGAATACAGACACGAATCGCGAACTACACGGCGAATACGCCGGAGCTGAGCAATACCGATGTCGGCGGTTTCGTGACCCGCCAGAACGAAATTCTCGAGGATTTTGCGACTCTGGCCGGGGTACAGACACCGGCGGCCACGGGCGAGTGGCGGCAAGTGATCGATGCCGGCATCCACTATTCGGATGTCCGCTGCGACCGGTTCATGGATTCCCTGTTCTGGTTCAATCGTGTGCGCGAGACGACGAGCCGCCAGATCCAGTTCACCGGCGCGGCGGCGAGTGCGGCGCTGACGATCGTCGAGGCCAGCGCGCGCGCGATCGGGCTGACCCCGCTCGGATTCGCCTTCCTGGATCAAACCGTCAACAATTTCGGCTCGGGGCTGCTGTTCAACCTGAACCCGGCCAATGTCCGGACGATCGTCGAGCGCAAGCAGGCGGCCTATATCGGCAGTCTCAGCGCGAGCTATACGAACCGGGCCATAGCCTTGCGGGTCATCCAGAACTATGCGGCCATCTGCCTCCCCGCGGCGATCGAAACCCAGGTCGAGGAGGCGATCGCCGCGCGGGAATATGAACCGAATCGAATCGTTCCTGCGCTTCCGCCCGGGTCGACCGATCAGGTTCCGGATGCGTTCGGCTTTCCCGACGTGAATGATCAGGCAACCGGCACTCAAGTGGAAAGCGCCTGGGCGAGGCTGACGGGAACCGGTGCGACCACCCAGATTGCCGTCGTGGGCGGCGAATATCAGATCGGCTCGGCCAGCGCCCCATGGACCAGCTCGCCCGGGACGGTCGCCCCAAATCAGATGTTCCGCGTCCGGGCGACCAGTTCGGCCAATTCCGGAGAGGCGACAACGGCCACGCTGACGATCGGCGGCATACCGGGAAGCTTCACGGTCAGAACGGCGGCCGCCGGCACACCCGCCGCTGTCGCCCCGCCGACGCCTTTGCCGGACGCGGTCGCGCAGCCGATTACGCCCGATGTTAACGCGATTCCGAGTCCTCAGCCACCGCGCTAGCTGCCGATTGAAGATTTGGACGGCAGCCGATGGGTCGCCAGCGGCTGACTCCTCCTGTCCGCGATCCCGCAATGAACCCCTCCTGCGGGATACCCGCCGAGCCGCATTCCCGAATCCGCTTCTTCTCCTCTTTCTGCTTCTCCAGCAGCGGCTTCTTCCGGCTGAAATCATCGCCATGGCATTGGCCGCGACGTCCTTGCTCAGCCGCCGCGATCCTGTCGCGGGCGATCACTCTGCCGCCGATGGCCTGCTGGTCGACCACGGCCTGGTCAGCGTCGGGCGAAGCGAGGGCATCCATGGCGGGGACAAGGCGGAGATGAAGGCGCAGGCGCAGGCGTACAAGGACCGCCACGCCGCGGATGCGGCCGCGCAGATGGAGTGGGAAGCCGAAGCCCGCCGAGACTATGAACGCCGAGCCGAGGCCCGCCGAGACTAGGCGCGCCGGCGTGCAACGCCGCCGTGCTTGGGCGGAGGCGAGCATAGCAGACCTGCCGGGGCAGGTCGAGAAGCGGAGGGGGCACGGCCGGACGGCCTGCGCCGTAGGCGACAGGACCGACGTCACGAATTTACCTCGTGACGTCACCTCGATCTCCGAAAGCTTGCAGGATGCCCAAGCCGAGCCCCAATTGACCCTCTTCGGCGCCGGCCGCGACTGGTTCGCCGTGGGCAATCCAGCGCCTGCGCGAAGGGCGGCATTCGATCCTCGGTAGCTCTGAAGCCTATCAACGCGACCTCAGGTGATACATTTGCTATTAGGCAATATGTTCGCTATATGTTCCAAATGCGTTAGGAAGCCAACTATTCGACTCGTATCTTTCGCGTGAAATGCCTCCTGACTCGATGGTTGAATTGGGGCTATCGTTCTGACTGCCTTCGGGAGAGCGACTTTTGAACAACCCGCTACTGCCTCGTTTTATAGACCTTTTCGGAGCAAAGGTGCCTTCGAAGAGCGGCACCAGAGGAAACGGTCGATTCGCGACGGGGACCACTCTGGGGCTCGTGCGGACCAACAATGAAGACCGGTGCGCGATCGTCAAAGCTCGCTTCGGTGACACGCCGAATCGCGACTTCAACGTAGGCGTCGTGTGCGACGGATTGGGAGGCATGGAAGGCGGCCAGGAAGCCGCCAGTCTTGGATTGGCGGTATTTTTGACCACTCTCGTTCAGTCGACGCGTCCTTCGCCGACGGATCGGCTCATCGATGCCGTAACCGCAGCAAACGAGAATATTTATTCCATGCTTAGAGGACGAGGTGGAACGACGCTAACGGCTGTCATAATAACTCGACATCATGGGTCTTATTTTTGCCACGTCGGTGATACTCGTTTGTTCTCCATAGGACCCGATCGTGTGGTTCAACAGGTGACTAGGGATGATACGCTGGCGGCGCTCCTTCAAAAGACACCCCTAGAGAATCGCAGTGATTCCCGCCTACTTCAGTTTGTAGGAATGGGCGAAGAAATGGAGCCTCAAATTGAACCTCTTGGTCTGGATCAGAGGTCGTCCTTCCTGCTGACAAGTGATGGGGCTCATGATGTCCCGCGCCCAATATTGGAACGGGTAATATCGACTGCGTCGAGCCCACTAGATTTGTCGAGAAAACTCATCCAACTTTCGGAAATGATCGGTGGTTTCGACAATGCGACTGTTGTGGTGATGCCCTCCAGGGTAGAAGATGAGCCCGCTCGGCCTGAGGCCACAGAACTATCGATCATGGTGCCCGCGGAAGAAGTAGCTATCTGGCTCATGCCCCTTCATGAGAACGTACCTTCCGCACCGGCCGGGATACGAAACGAAACCAAATCTGCAACAGCTAGCACGCGACCTCCTGCACCCCCAAAGAAGGGGTCTTCTCGCGCCGAAAAATCAAAAAAGACCGCCACGCCTAGCAAGGCGCGTGCAGCAAAGCTGTCCAAGAAAAATCCCCCCGAGACGCAACTTCCTCTTGAGGCAAAGAATCACGAGGTAAATGTTGAATTTCAGAGCGATAGACGAGGGCAGGAGTGAAGCTCCCTAGCCGGTACACTGAGACAGGGAAGGAATTCACCGGAGGCGGAATGGCAACCGCCATGATTTGCAAAGACAATCATCTTGACCGAGATGTTCTAATAAAGGCTCTTCACAAGAGCGTTGATCAAAAGCGCATAACCGATGAAGTTTCGGCTCTGGCCTCAATCAGGTCCAAGCATGTCGTTGAAATATACGATGTTATCCGCGACATAGATGGAAATGTTACGGCTATTGTTGAAGAGCTCGTATCGGGAGATGACCTGAATTCAAAAATACCATTTATTGATCTGACGGAGTTCATTAGAGCTCTCTATGCGATCTCCTGCGGCTTGGCTGACGTTCATTCGATCGGCCGGATTCATCGCGATATTAAGCCCAACAACATGAAATTCGATGGAGAAGGCTGCCTTCGAATATTTGATTTTGGGTTGTCGCGGACCGAGGACGACTCGTCAACAATCGGGACTGTAGGAACCATAGGTTATCTGGCTCCTGAGCTATGCGTTGGGCAGCATGACAAAGTGTCATTCACTGGTGCGGTGGACGTATTTGCTTTTGGTGTGACCGCTCTAAAGATGATTCGAGGCAAGGTACCTTCTGGCCTGAAGAATATCCCTCCCGTTCTGCCATGCCCGGATGCTGACTTCCACAAGCAACCCCTATCACTCCCGACCCCGATAGCCGACGTTCTTGACGAATGCCTTTCTGAGTTAGCAAAAAAACGGCCATCAATGGCTGAGGTTCGGGATCTTTTGGCGTCATATTTGGTCCAGTGGCGGCACAAAGCCACCATCGTGGTGGATCAGAAGATATACACGCTTGATACAAACAATAAGGCCGTAAAACTTAGCGGCTCCGGCGGCTCAGCGATCGTTGAATACGACGGCGTTGCTTTCATTATCACCAGCGTCACCGGGATCGCTTCGATTAGCAATATAAAATGCTCTCTACCGCATCGACTGCCCGGGTCTTGCGTTCTTATTCTTTCGGATGGGCAGGGGGCACGTAGCTTTATCCCGATCGACATAAGCTATCCTGAGATAGTACTGTGAGCGGTGTCCTGCATGCCATTGGCGACCTTATCGGAGGCAGGTACGCCATCGAAGGCTACGTCGGTCAAGGGGGCATGCAGGAAGTCTATCGCGCAACCGACCTCCTACTCAACAGGTTGATTGCGCTGAAAGTTCCCAAAAGCCCCTCCGCTAGGAAGCGCTTCAAGCGCAGCGCTGTTCTAAGCGCTAAAGTCAATCACAACAACGTAGCAAAGACACTGGATTACCTGGAGGAGAATGGGAGATACTATCTAATCGAGGAGTATGTTTCTGGCTGCGATCTCGGTATCTTTATGCGAGAACACGTGGCTGTTTTCGATCCATTTGCCGCTGCGAGGATTTTGCACCATCTGGCAAAGGGATTGGCTGCATCGCACCACGCTAAGGTGGTCCATCGTGACCTTAAGCCGTCGAACGTGATGGTGGAGGGCGGGCCGGCATTTGCAGAGTTCAAGATCACGGATTTTGGCATCGCAAAAATGGCCGCCGAGGAGATCGATGAAGCTGCGTCAGCTGACGTGGAGGGCCTTACCAATTCGCAAACCGCCCTTGGGGCCCTACCTTATATGGCTCCGGAGACAATCGACGATATCAAATCCGTGGAAAAGCCTGCCGATGTTTGGGCGGTTGGAGCGCTTGCGTTCGAGTTACTCACGGGCAAGCGCCCATTTGGGCAGGGATATAAAGCAGTTCCTCTAATCCAAGCGGGCAAGCTACCCGCCTTACCGACGGCTGTCACCGCCAAGGCTCAGTTTCGGCCGTTTACTGAATCACTATACGAAGTTATCAAAAGCTGCGTTGTCAAGGATCCCGCTGATCGACTTACAGCCGATCAACTTGTAGTCGCCTGCGAAGGGCTTCACTACTCTGATGACAATCGCTACTTCGGAACAGTTGATTCGATTTCGGGAGATTTTGGTTTTATTCGTAGACCAAAAGCTGACCCGACGTTCTTCCACCAGAAATCAGTATCTTCAAATGCTACGTTGATGATCGGGCAGCGAGTTTGGTTCTCCTCCTACCCCGGATCTCCGCGAAAACGCGCGTTCCCTGTTGTTCTTGCAGTGCAGCCTCAATCTTAACCTATTCCTCCCCCATCCGCAGCGCCGCAATAAACGCCTCCTGCGGAATGCTCACCGAGCCATATTCGCGCATCCGCTTCTTGCCTTCCTTCTGCTTCTCCAGCAGCTTCTTCTTGCGCGAGATATCGCCGCCATAGCATTTCGCCGTGACGTCCTTCCTCAGCGCCGCGATCGTCTCGCGGGCGATCACCTTGCCGCCGATCGCGGCCTGGATCGGGATCTTGAAGAGGTGGCGGGGGATCAGGTCCTTCAGCCGCTCGCACAGCTGGCGGCCGCGCGCCTCGGCGGCGGCGCGGTGGACGATCATCGACAGGGCGTCGACCGGCTCGCCATTGACCAGGATGTTCATCTTGACGAGGTCGCCTTCGCGCGTCCCGATCTGGTGATAGTCGAACGACGCATAGCCGCGGCTGATGCTCTTCAGGCGGTCGTAGAAATCGAACACCACTTCATTGAGCGGCAGCTCGTAGGTGAGCTGGGCGCGGCCGGCGACGTAGGTCAGATTCTTCTGGATGCCGCGCCGGTCCTGGCAGAGCTTGAGGATCGGCCCGAGATGCTCGTCGGGGACGTAGATCACCGCCTCGATCCACGGCTCCTCGATCTCGGCGATACGGGTCGGATCGGGCCAGTCGGCGGGATTGTGGATCTCGACCACGTCCAGCCCCGCCGCATCCTGCCCGACTGTGCGGGCGGAGCCGGTCGAGGTCGTGTCCTTCCCCCGGTTGAGATGCACCTCGTAGACCACGCTCGGCGCGGTGGTGATGAGGTCGAGGTCATATTCCCGCGTCAGCCGCTCCTGGATGATCTCGAGGTGCAAGAGGCCGAGGAAGCCGCAGCGGAAGCCGAAGCCGAGCGCCGCCGAGGTCTCCATCTCGAACGAGAAGCTGGCGTCGTTGAGGCGCAGCTTCGACAGGCTGTCGCGCAGCTTCTCGAAATCGTTCGCGTCGGTCGGGAAGAGGCCGCAGAAGACGACCGGCTGGACCTCCTTGAAGCCCGGCAGCGCCTGGCTTGTGGGCTTCCTGGCATCGGTGATCGTGTCGCCGACGCGGGTCTCGCCGATGTCCTTGATCTGGGCGGTGATGAAGCCGATCTCGCCCGGGCCCAGCTTCTCGAACTGCTCGATCTTGGGGCGGAAGACGCCGACCCGGTCGACCAGATGGGTGGTGCCGGACTGCATGAATTTGATCTGCTGGCCCTTGCGGATCACCCCGTCCTGCACGCGGATCAGGATGACGACGCCGAGATAGGGGTCGTACCAGCTGTCGACGAGCATCGCCTTCAGGGGGGCACCGTCGTCGCCCCGGGGCGGCGGGATGCGCGCAACGATCGCCTCCAGCACCTCCTCGATGCCGATGCCGCTCTTGGCGCTGGTCAGCACCGCGTCGTCGGCGGGGAGGCCGACAATGTCCTCGATCTCCTTACGGACCTTCTCGACGTCGGCCGCGGGCAGGTCGATCTTGTTGATGACGGGGACGATCTCGTGATCGTGCTCGATCGACTGATAGACGTTGGCGAGAGTCTGCGCCTCGACCCCCTGCGCCGCGTCGACGACGAGCAGCGCACCCTCGCAGGCCGCCAGACTTCGCGAAACTTCGTAGGCGAAGTCGACGTGGCCCGGCGTGTCCATCAGGTTCAGGACATAGGCCTGGCCGTCGCTCGCCTTGTAGTCGAGCCGCACCGTCTGCGCCTTGATCGTGATCCCGCGCTCCTGCTCGATCTCCATGTTATCAAGCACCTGGCTGGTCATCTCGCGCGCGGTCAGGCCGCCCGTCGTCTGGATCAGCCGGTCGGCGAGCGTCGATTTGCCATGGTCGATATGGGCAATGATCGAAAAGTTTCGGATGCGGGAAAGTTCAGTCATTTCGCCATTTTCGGAAAGTTTCGCCGCGCCCTAGCAGAGCGGGCCGGGGAGGCAAAGCGGGCGCGGAAGGGGGCGGCCGCGCGCGCCGCCCGTCGCGCGGCGGGAAGCTGTTCATCGCACCGGGCCATGCGCCGGTCGATCTGCGGTTGCGCGGTGCGGACGGGCGCGCCGGACACTCGCCGGCATGAGACGTTTGACGATATGGATCGCTGCGGGTGCGCTGACCGGTCTCGCGCCCGCCCAGGCGCAGACCCCTGCCGCGCAGGATGCTGCGGCTCCCGCCGAAAGCGCGGCCGGACCGGCGCCGGTGGACGCGATGAGCTGCACGGCGCTGCGCGCGGACTCCGACCGGATGCAGGCCGAGCTGGCGGAGGCGAGCCGCGAGACCTACCGGCAGTCGATGGCGCAGCGGCGCTCCATGCGTCGCGGCGGCAGCGCCTCGGCGGCGTCGATCCTGGGCGGGCTTGCCGGCATGATCCCGGGCGCGGGGCTCATCGCCGGGCAGGCCGCCCAGATGGCCGCGAACGCCGCCACGCAGGCGGAGCAGGCCGGGCGCGAACGGGCCATGGCCGACATGGATGCGCGAACCGACCAGTTGATGGAGGCGAGCTTCCGCATCCAGGAGCTGGAAATGGCCTATGACAGCCGCTGCGGCGGAACCCAGATGGAGCCCGGGCGGCTGGTCGGGATGCCGGGCACGGACGCCGCGGCCGCCGGCAAGCCCGGGGCCCCCGGAGACTAGCGGGGGCCGGCGGGCCGCCCGCTCGCGAAGCTCAGCCGCCTTTCGCCTTCGCCAGATTCACCGCCACGGCGGCCCGGACGAGCGCGGTCAGCGCCGCCGCGTCCACAGCCTCCCCCTCGCGGACATCGATCGCCCGCCGCATGTTGCCGTCGAGGCTGGAATTGAACAGACCTGCGGGGTCGTCGAGCCGCGCGCCATGGGCGAAGGTCAGCTTCACCTTGTCCCGGTAGATCTCGCCGGTGCAGATGAGGCCGCCATGCTCCCAGACGGGAACCCCGGAAGGATTGGAGGGCTTGCGCCATTTCACGCCCTCTATTGCGTCGGGATCGGCCGCGCGGATCACCGCCCGCAGCCGGGCGAGCGTCTCGCCCCGCCAGTCGCCCAATGCCGCAATCTTCGCGTCGACCAGGTCCGATGGTGTTTGCGTCACATCTTTTCCCCTGGCAGCTCACTGGCCTGCTTCACCCAGTCGGCGAAGCGATCCTCGTCGATCCCGTCCTCCTCGTGGATGTGGTAATAGCGTATGTCCTTCTGTTTCGAGGCGACCGGCGGCGGCGGATCGAGCGCCGCGCCGCGGTGGAAGGCGATCTTGATGTAACGGTCGAAGCAGTGATAGCTCAGGAACCAGCCCTCGTCGTCCGGCGCGCCATAGAGCGGCGAATTCCACTTCACCGCCTTGCGCACCGCGGGGACGACGCGTTCGATGATCGCATCGATCCGCCGCCCGACCGCGCTCTTCCAGCCCGGCATCGCGGCGACATAGGCCTGGACCGGCGCATCGCCATAGCCCTTCGGAATCTGCGGATTGCCGCCCGAGAGCAGCACCGGACCGCCATCGGCCGGCCCGGCGAGCGGTTTGCCCGCCTTCATATCCTTCGGCGCCTTGCCGGGCATCGCGCTCAGGCCGGTCCGCGGTCGCGCCGGCGGGCGGCATAGAGCAGCACGAACATGTAGAGGCCGGTCAGCCAGAGAATGGCGAGCGGGATCAGGGGCAGGAGATAGATCGCCTGGCTTGGCTCGTTCCCCGTACCCAGCAGGGCAAAGATCGCCGCGACGACCGCTGTGAACGCCATCGACATCCAGCGATGCACCTGCCGCATTCCCTTGTTCCAGCTCATGGGATCTCCCCTCTCCTCGTGATTCCGGATCGCGCGCTCAGTCGAGGCCCGCCACGACCTTTTCCAGGTTGGCGAGATGCTCCCGCCATCCGAGCCTCGCGCCCTGCCAGGCCTGTTTCTGATCCGGCCGGAAACCGACCTGTTCCATACGCAGCAGGGTTCCCGACTCCGTGCGGGTGAGCGTGAAGGTCACCACACTGGCGAGCGCATAGAGCGGATCGTCGTGCGCATAGTTCCAGCGGTACGACAATGTCTCGTGCGGTGCCGCGGCGAGCACCTCGCAATCGACGCCGCCCCATTCGCTGCTCAGCCGGAAGCGGTGGCCGGGGACCGGCGCGACATCGCCCGGCATCAGCCACTCCGCGATCAGGTGTGGCTGGGTGAGCGCGCGCCAGAGCTTTTCCGGCGGATGGGGAATCTCCCGTTCGACGATGACGGTGCGCGTCTCGATCGCAACCCCGGTCACTGGTCCATCCTCCTCAACAGGTCTTCGAGATCATCGAACCGCGCCTCCCAGAAGCCGCCCATCCGGCCCGTCCAGTCGATCAGCGGGACGAGCGCGCCGCGCTGGGCGCTGTAGTGTGACTGGCGGCCCGCATGACGGTCGCGCACCAGCCCGGCCTGTTTCAGCACGCCGAGATGCTTGGAGACCGCCGGCTGCGAGACCCCCGCCCGCGCGGTCAGCGCGCCAACCGTCTGCTCCCCGTCGCGACAGAGATGCTCGAAGATCGCCCGCCGCGTCGGATCGGCGAGCGTCTTGAACAGCATGTCCTGAGCGGTCGGCATCAACATATAACTCATTAGCTATTGATCTGACTCATAACCAGCGAGCTATGCATAAGTCAATCGCATGTGCGCTGTGCGCCCGTGACCCGGATCAGTCCGCAAACGTCCTGATCCAGATCAAGATCCCGCCCGCCGCCGGAACGGACCGGCGCCGGATCACGTTTCCCTCCCGTAGCTCCGCCGCGCCTCCGCGGCGGACAGGCAAGGAGTTCATCCCGTGCTTTGGACGATCATCGGCCTTCTTCTGCTGCTCTGGCTGCTGGGCTTCGCGTTCAGCGTCGGCGGCGGCCTCATCCACACCCTGCTGGTCATCGCGCTCGTCGTGCTGATCTTCCAGATGATCACCGGCCGCCGCGCGGTCTGATTCAGGACTGCGGCGGCGGCCCCGGTTGCGGCGGCGGCGGGGGCGTGACGATGGGCGGAGGCGGCAACGGCACCGCCTCCGGGTCGCCGCCGCGTTCCAGCACCGCGCAGGGGCTTTCGTTGCCGGCCGGCCCCGCCGCGCCCCAGCGGCGGAAGCTGCGCGTGTCGATGTGGAAGCGGGTGAAGGCATAGAAGCCGAGGCCGACACCGTCCGCCCGGCCGAAGCGCGCGTGCATCGGGCACAGCTCCTGAAACAATTGCCGGCGCGTCGTCGGGCGGAGCGGAACGAGGTCGATCGCGAAGAAATCGAGATGGGCGCTGCGTTCCGAGCCGCGGGCGCAACCGTTGAGCGCCGGATTGCGGTAACCGGACACCGCCTCGACCTCGCCGACCGCGGGCTTCACATGATCGCGGATGAAGCGCAGCGTCCGGGTCATACCCGGCCAGAGCGTGAAGGGCGGCACCTCGAACGGCTCGCCGCCGCACTGGCGCCACATGCTGGCGGTGCGGATCACCTGAAAGGTCGGCAGGACGCCCCGCACCCCGGCGGCGTCCTGCCACGCCTCGAACGACATCACCGCGCCGCGGCGGCCAGGGACGGCGTCGAGCCAGGTGCGATATTCGGCTTCGCCTTGCCCGTCAGGGAGATCCTGCGCTTGCGCTGGAACGGCGGCGAGAAGCAGGATGGCGAAGAGAACACAACGCGACATCGGCGCACCTTAGGCGGAAGAATCGGCGGTTGCACCCCGGATATGAACGGCTAGCATCCGCCGCCACAGGAGGATGCCCATGAAGCTGCTGACCGGACTCGCCGCCTTGCTCGCGCTGACGGGCGGACAGGACGCACCACCATCCACGCCCGCGCCGGCCGGGGTCACCGGCACCTTGCTGATCGGCAACAAGGGCGAGAACACGCTGAGCTTCGTCGATCTCGCCTCGGGCCGCGAACTCGGGCGCGCGGCGACGGGCCGGATGCCGCACGAGATCGCGATCTCGCCCGACGGGCGGCAGGCCGCGGTGGTCGCCTATGGCGCACGCGCGATCGACATCTTCGACGTGGCGACGCGGGCGAAGCTGCGGACGATCGACCTTGCGCCCAATGACGGTCCCCACGGCCTCCTCTGGCTGCCCGACGGACGGCTCGTCGCGACCACCGAGCGCAGCCGGTCACTGACCCTTGTCGACACACGGAACGGTGATCGCGTCACCTCGATCGCGACGGACCAGGACGGGACCCACATGGTCGCGGTGACGCCCGATCACGCCCGCGCCTTCACCGCCAATATCGCGGCGGGGACGGTGAGCGTGGTCGACCTGCGCAGCGGCGCCAGGATCCGCGACATCGCGGTCGGCGGCCGGCCGGAAGGGATTGCGCTGACCCCCGACGGGCGGATGCTCTGGGTCGGCGACCTCGAAGGATCGCGGGTGCAGGCGTTCGACACGGCAAGTTACGAACGGGTCGCCGAAGTGCCGACGGGCGAGGTGCCGATCCGCGTCGCGGCGAGCCCGGACGGGCGCTGGATCATCACCTCGAACCTCGGCGGCGGCAGCCTGACCGTGATCGACGCGGCGACACGGGCGGTCGCACGCACCATCCCGGTGAGCGGCAGCCGCGAGGCGGCGCAGGTCACCATCCTGTTCTCCGCCGACGGGCGACGGATCTATGCGGCCGAGACCGGGCGCAACCAGATCGCCGAGGTCGATCTCGCGAGCGGACGGGTGCTGCGGCGGCTGGGCGCGGGCACCAATGGCGACGGGCTGGCGATCGCGCCGGCACCCTGAACCGGCGCCCTCGACCGGCGCAGCGCCGCGCCGGCGCCTCAACGCGGCGTTAACCATCTCGCTTGAAGGAAGCTTAGCCAAAGCTGCGCAATGGCGGTGCCTGATGGGCCTTCAATGGGCTCGGGAGGGACCCCGATGCACGACCAGGATCGCCGCAGCGCAGCGCCGACATCGGCCCGCGCGCCCGGCTTTCTGACCCGCCTGCGCCGCAACACGCGGGGCAACACGCTGGCCATGGTCGCCGCCGCGATGATCCCGCTCGCCGCGATGATCGGCTCCGGCGTCGACATGAGCCGCGCCTATATGGCGAAGACCCGCCTGCAGAGCGCCTGCGACGCCGCGGCACTGGCCGGGCGGCGCGTGATGAACGACGACACGATCAGCGCCGCGGTCACGACCGAGGTCAATCGCTTCTTCAACTACAATTTTCCGCAGCGTCTCTACGGGACCAACGCCTTCACCCCGACGGTGACCCGCCCGGCGGCAGGTACGGTGCGCATCGTCGCGAGCACGAGAATCCCGACGACGATCATGAGCATGTTCGGCTTCACGAGCCTGCCGCTCAACGTCAACTGTGATGCGTCGCTCAATTTCGTGAACACCGACGTGATGCTGGTGCTCGACGTCACCGGATCGATGGATGACGACATCAACGGCAACAGCACGTCGGTCGAGGCGAACCGCAAGATCACGGCGCTGCGCGACGCGGTCATGGCGCTCTACGACCAACTGGCGCCGATCCAGACCCAGCTCGAGGCCAACGGTCTGCGGCTGCGCTACGGCGCGGTTCCCTATTCGACGACCGTCAACGTCGGCGCGCTGATCCGCGAGGTCAATCCCGCCTATCTGTCCGATCTGACCAGCTATCCGACCCGCATCGGCGATTATGACGACTATCAGACGAACCGGGTGACCGATCAGAATTCGGATACCCAGACCTATGGGTCCTCGATCTCGTCGACAGAGTGCGACAAATACGGCGTCAATGCCGGCTACCCGACGCTGAACGGCCAGCCCGCGCCGACCGGCGGCCCCGCACCAGCACCTGTCACGACCGTCACCTATGCCAGGCGCGACTGGGGCGAGACGGGCGACACGTCCGGCACCAACCGCACCTGCCGGCGCCGCCGCACAACGACCGTCACCCAGACCGGCTATTTCGCCAGCCGCTGGTTCTGGGAGCAGAGAGACGTCGACACGAGCCAGTTCAAAATGGGTACGCCCGTCCTGATCGGCACCCGCAACAGCAATGATGAAAGCGAGAATGCCGAGAACGGCGCAAGCTCGACACAGGGCGAATTCAATCCGGTCCAGGTCGGACAGCACGTGGTGGGCGCCTTGTCCACATCGGTGACGTGGAATGGCTGCATCGTCGAGCGGGACACGGTGAACACGATCACCTCCACATCCGGCTACACCATCCCCTCCGGCGCGCATGACCTCGACATCAACCTCATCCCGAACAGCAATGCGACGCGCTGGCGGCCGCAATGGCCGGCAGTCTATTTCCCGACCAACTCGAATTCGAGCCTTGGCGGGGTCGCCTGTCCGACAGCGTCGCGGCGCCTGCGCGCCTGGACGCGCGCGGACCTGTTGACCTACGTCAACACGCTCGACCCCGGCGGCAACACCTATCACGATACCGGCATGATCTGGGGCGCCCGGATGATCTCGCGGGCCGGCATCTTCGCCGACAGCCCCGACACCTTCGCCAGCATGCCGGTCGCGCGTCACATCATCTTCATGAGCGACGGCCAGATGGTGACGAGCAGGGACACCTATTCTCTCTACGGCGTCGAGCGCTACGAAAAGCGGGTCAGCGGCCAATCCAATCCAGGCGATCTGACGGCACGGCACAATCAGCGGTTCCGGATGATCTGCAACGCGGCCAAGGCGAACGGTGCATCGATCTGGGTGATCGCGTTCGGAACCACGCTCAGCGCGGAAATGACGGATTGCGCGAGCAACGCCAACCAGGCTTCGACGAGCGGCAGCCGTGACCAGCTGATCGCCCGGTTCCGCGAGATCGGCAGCAACATCGGCGCGCTGAGGCTGACGCAGTGATGCTGTGCCGGCTCCCCCTGCGCCTCGACCGCGATCAAAGCGGTACGACCATCGTCGAGTTCGCGCTGATCCTGCCGGTGCTCTGCCTGCTCCTGCTCGGCTTCATCGACCTCGGTTATCAATCCTATGCGAGGTCGGTGGTGCAGGGCGCGCTGCACGACGCCGCACGCATGGCGTCGGTCGGCGGAATCAACATGACGCAGATCAACACGCGGGTTCGCCAGCGGCTGAGCAACTTCGCCGGCACCCGATCCACCGTGACCATCGCGACCGAGAGCACCTACGACTATCAGAGCGTCCGCCGGCCGGAAAAGCTGATCATCGATACCGCGCCGGTCGGAATCTACAATCAGGGCGATTGCTGGGAGGAGGTGACCGGCAACACGACACGCGACGACAATCGCGCCCGCAACGGCCAGGGCGGAGCGGACGATATCGTCCGCTACGAAGTGACCCTAGCCTATCCGCGTATCGTCCCGCTCGCTCACATGTTCGGCTGGAGCCAGAATGCGACGATCCGGGCGAACACGGTGCTGCGCAATCAGCCCTTTGCGGGTCGCACGCTCAACATATCGAGGCTGCAATGGCAGTGGGACGGGACCGCATGGAAGCTCGGGACATGCTGAGGCCGACGCCCCCGCCGCCGGCGACCAGGCTCGACCGGATCCGGAACGTTGTGACGGCGCTGCGGGACAGCACGAGTGGGCTCGCCTTCGTCGAGTTCGCGATGGCGCTGCCGGTGTTGCTCGCCTTCGGTCTCATGGGACTGGAGTTGTCGAACTTCGCGATGGCGCATTTGCGGGTCAGCAACATCGCGATGATCACCGCCGACAGCGCCGCGCGGATCCGCGACAATATCGACGAGGCCGACGTCATCGACCTGCTCACCGGCGCCAAGGAGACCGGCGCGAACATCGGCTTCGCCCGGAACGGCCGCATCATCCTCACCGATCTCGAACCGACGCCGACCGGCGGCAACCAGTGGATACGCTGGCAGCGCTGCGACGGCGCGCTGAGCTACACGAATCCCAACACCGCCTGGCGGCCGCGAACCGCCGCCGGCACGGCGATCACGAACGGGACCGAAATCTACAACACCGATCGGACCACGTCGAACACGACCACGCCCAGCAGCTCAGCCGCCACACCGACGTTCGCGAGCATGGGGACGGGCAGCACGACGATCGCCGCACAGACGGGCAGCGCAGTCATGGTGGTGGAGGTCGTCTACAACTATCAGCCGATCATCCTGAACAGCTTCCTGGCGGGTCGGCGGATTCGCTACGAGAGCGCCTTCAACGTGCGCCAGCGCACCGATCAGACGCTGCGCAACATCGCGCGGGTCACGCCGCGGAGCTGCAATACGTTTCAGGCCTAGTCGACAGCACTGGAAATCATGCCGCGGACGCCCTAAGTGTGCTGCATGGGCAACACACCTCTCACCGTCGACCTCCCTCATCAGCTCGGTGCCGAGGAGGCGCGGCGGCGGATCGACGGGAAGATCGGGACGCTCAAGGATCATATTCCCGGCGCGGCCGACGTGCGGGCGTCCTGGAACGGGGACAGGCTCAACCTCCTCGTGGCCGCGATGGGCCAGGAGCTGAACGCCGCTCTTGACGTGCGCGAGACGTTCGTCCGGATCGAGGTGCTGCTGCCGCCGGCACTCGGCTTCTTCGGCAAGGCGATCGAACTGGCGCTGAAGCGCGGCGGCGCGGCGCTGCTGGAGGACAGGTCGGGGTCGCGCGGCTGACGGGGGCTCCAAGCCACCGCGCGCCCGCCTCATGCGGACACGGCCCGGCGCGATTGTTGGATACAAACAGGATTTCTTCTGATCCACACTGGCGGATGGAACAGCACTCCCCTCCCCGCACCGGACCCGGCAATCCCGACGCCGGAAGCGCCATGGCCACCGCGAACATTGGGACGTTATGAAACTTCGGCCAGCCCGCGGCGCCGGCCGGGAGAGCTGCTTTCTCCTTTGGGGTTTTCAACCGCAGGGAAAACGCTAGCATCGCCGCAGCGAACGCGGGCACGGGAGAGACCATGCGTCATATCGCGGTGATCGGCTCCGGTCCGGCCGGCTATTACAGCGCGGAAGCGCTCCAGAAGCAGTTCGGCGAGGACGTCCGGGTCGACATCATTGACCGGATGCCCGTCCCCTACGGCCTCATCCGCTTCGGCGTCGCGCCGGATCACCAGTCGATCAAGGCGGTCTACCGGCGCTACGAGAAGGTCGCGCTCTCCGACAATGTCCGCTTCGTCGGCAACGTCCTGATCGGCCGCGACGTCTCGATCTCAGAACTCCTCGGCCTCTACGACGCCGTGGTCCTCGCCACCGGCGCGCCGCATGACCGGCCGCTCGAGATACCCGGCGGCGATCTCGACGGGGTGATCGGGTCGGCGGCCTTCGTCGGCTGGTATAACGGCCATCCCGATTTCGCCGATCTCGCTCCGCCGCTGGACGTCTCCGCGGCGGCGGTGATCGGCAACGGCAATGTCGCGCTCGACGTCGCGCGGATCCTGTCCAAGACGCCGGCCGAATTCGCCGGCTCCGACATCGTCGGCCATGCCTTCGACGCGCTCGGGCGCTCGACTGTCCGCGACATCCACATCCTCGGCCGCCGCGGCCCGCACCAGATCGCGATGACGCCCAAGGAACTGGGCGAGCTCGGCCATCTTGAGGCGGCGGTGCCCCGGGTCGATCCCGCCGATTTCCCGCCCGTGCTCGACGATGCCCTGCTCGAGCCCGGCCAGCGCAAGTCGGTCACGCATCTGCGCGACTTCGCCGGCCTTCCTGCGGGCAAGCCCAAGACGATCGTCTTCGATTTCTTCGCCAGGCCGGTCGCCGTCGAAGGCGACGGCCGGGTCGAGCGGCTGATCGTCGAGAAGACCGCGCTCGACGACAAGGGCGGCGCCGTCGGCACCGGCGAGACCTATGCCATCGACTGTGGCCTCATCGTGACCTGCATCGGCTATCAGACGCCGCCGATCGAGGGCGTGCCCTACGAGACCGACCGCGGCCGCTTCGCCAATAGCGACGGGGTGATCGGCGATGGCCTCTATTGCGTCGGCTGGGCGCGGCGCGGCCCGACCGGAACGATCGGCACCAACCGTCCCGACGGCTACGAGGTGGCGGAGAAGATCGCCGCCGACCTGACCGGCGGCAGCGGCGGACGCAAGGAGGGGCGGCCCGGACTCGACCGGCTGCTGGCCGGGCGCAACGTGGACATCGTCACCTTTCGCGACTGGCAGAAGATCGAGGAGGCCGAGGCGGCGCGGGCGCGCGACGGCAACCCGCGCGAGAAGTTTGTCGCGCTTGCCGAGATGCTTGGCGCGCTCGGCCGCTAGACTCCCGATGTCGCATTTTACGAATCGCCAGCCAGTGCCGGCCGACTTGAAAATGGCCCGGCATCGGCCATTGCCAAGCCTGCCCCCGAACGGATAGCGTCGCGCCCCGACCTTCACGCCGAAGAGAGACATGACCGGTCACGTTTTCGTCAGCCACGGATCGGAGGACAGCGAGGACGCCAATGCGCTCGCGGCCTTCATCGAATCGAAGGGCGTGAAGTCGTGGATCGCGCCGCGCGACGTGCGGCCCGGGCAGGATTATTCCGAGCAGCTCCAGGAGGCGATCGAGACCTCGATCGCCTTCGTCGTGCTGGTCAGCGACAAGGCCAACCGCTCGCCCTATGTCCGCGCCGAGACCGAGATGGCGTTCAGCAACGGCAAACCGATCTTCCCTGTGCGGGTGAGCGATATCCAGCCCGCCGCCGGCCTCGCCTTCTTCCTCAAGATCCGCCACTGGACCGATGCCTTCGGGCCCGGCCGCGAGGCCAGCCTCGCCCGGCTCGCGCGCGAGGTCCAGACCGTTGCCGGCGTCCCGGTCGATGCCGCGCCATCGACAATACCGCCGACGACCACCCCGCCGCCCGCCGTCGCGACGCCGGCACCGGCGCCGCCCCCTCCAGCGCCCGCGCCTCCTCAGGCCACGCCCGCCGCATTGATGGCTGCGCCGGCGCCGGTGGACGAAGCGCTATTGCCCGGCGCGATCGGCCCCAATGCGGCCTATTATCAGGAGCGCTGGCGGCAGATGGACGCGAAGGGCTCGTCGATCAGCTGGAACTGGCCCGCCTGCCTCGTCAGCGGCTTCTGGTTCGCCTATCGCAAGATGTGGCTGCCGCTGATCGTGCTGGTGATCGTCAACGTCCTGATCAGCGCGGCGGGTGCGTCGAATCCGGATTTCGGCAAGGTATCGCTCCTGCTCACGATCGGCATCACCTTCATCACCGGCACCTTCGGCAATCATCTCTATCGCAAGCACGTCCAGCGGCTGATCGCCGAGACGTCGACCTTGCCCCGCGACATGCAGGCGGAAGCCTTGCAGAAGCGCGGCGGCGTGTCGCAGGCGGCGGTGTTCATCCTGATCGGAATCACCCTGCTCGCGGTGCTGATCGGCGTGATCGCGGCGGCCAGCAAGATCAACCAGATGCCGGGCGCCCCGCCCTATCCGGACAACGGCTTCCAGCCGCTCGTCGATCCGAACGCGCCGCAACCCGATCCCAACGCCCCGCCCTCAGGCGAAAAGCCGCCGCTCACCGACGAGGAGATCCGCTCCCTCCAGCAGCAAGGCTATTGAGACGGCGCGATCGTTTCACGCAGGCAACGCAAGGCCGCTTGCGCTCCCCGAAAGGCCTCCCTATAGACGCCCGGCCCCGCCGGCCTCTCTTGAGGCCGCGCGTATCGGTCGGGGAGTAGCTCAGCCTGGTAGAGCACTGTCTTCGGGAGGCAGGGGCCGGAGGTTCGAATCCTCTCTCCCCGACCATTATTTCGTGCGACACGCACACACGGCCGGCGCCGGTCAGCTTCCGGTCCGCGCCCTCCGAGGGCCGCCCGCGACGCCGTCCTCCGCGGCCCAGGCCAGGAACTGACGGACGCCTTGCTCGACTTCCTGCTCGGCGGCGTCGCCGTCGCCCGCCAGAATGGCGCGAATCACACGGCCGCGCCGCCGCGCCGCTGTCTCCAGGCGAGATGGCGTGCTGAGCACGCGGCGCTGCTCGGGAGCCGGCATCCCGATCAGATCGAGCAGGATCTGCAGGAAGAGGTTCAGGATCTCGTTTCCGCACAAACGGCCGAGCAGCAGGGCATAGGCGCGCTCCGCCCGTACGAACTGTTCGAAACCATAATCGCCGGCCTGCGCCGTCTCGTCCCCGTCGAGAAAGCGGATCAGCTCGGCCTTGACCCCGGCATCGCGCGAGGCGGCGGCGAGACGGACCATATCACCGCGAATCCGCTCGACGCTCGCCAGCATCTCGTCCAGGCTGGCATTGCGGGTCTGCAGATAGATGGCCGCCATATGGGAGACCGCGCTCACCGTCGGGCGCGCCGCGAAATAGCCCCCCGTCGTGCCGCGGCGAATCTTGATCAGCTGCTCCTGCGCAACGAGGGCAGCAGCTTGCCGCAGCGTCGGCCGGCTGACGCCGTAGCGAGATATGAGTTCTTCCTCTGATCCGATCGACGCCCCTTCGTCATGTTCTTTTGCATCGGCACGCAGGAGCAAGATCGTCTTCTGCAGGACAGATATCGAATCAGGTAGAGATTTAACCATCTATAGTTCCCGATCACTTCGGCTCCATTGATACGCAGGCCGACCGGAGAGGAACAATCCCTGAAAGCGACTTTGGGCACAACATCTTTCGAGGCTGTCGCGAATAGCGCCGGCCGGATCAGTTGCCAGGATTCACCGCGCCTGGGCCGCGATCCGCGCGGCACCCAGCTCACGTTGGCCCATGGCGACGATCAGCAATGCGAGGACCGCGGCGGCGACCGACACCCAGAACCCGTGGCTCGGGCCGAACGTATCGACCACCCAGCCGGCCAGGAACGCGCCCATTGCCATGCCGATGCCGATCCCGGTCATGACCCAGGTTACGCCCTCGGTCAGCGCCTCGGGCGGGACGCGCCGCTCGATCAGGCCGAAGGCGGTGATGAAGGTCGGCGAGACCGCGACGCCGCTGAGGAAGATCGCCGCGGTGAGCGCCGGCACGCTGCCGACCAGCAGCAGCGGCAATGTCGTCACGAGAAGGACTCCGAGTGCGACCAGCAGCTGGCGGTGCAGCGGCATCCCGAGATTGAGCGCACCGAGGATCAACCCGACGACGAATGATCCGGCGGCGTAGACACCGATCACCAGGCTGGCGGCGCCGGGCTGGCCCAGCTCGCGGGTCAGGGCGACCGTGCTGACCTCCGCTGTGGCAAAAATCGCGCCGACGAAGACGAGGGCGGCGGTGACCAGCTGGACGGAGCGAAGGGCGATGGCCGGCCGGCGCGCGCCGGGATCGGTCGTGCGCACCTTCGGTTCAGTGCCGCGCTGGAGCACGAAGGCGCCCATCCCGGCGGCGAGGAAGAGCGTGGAGGCGAGGACGCCCGCCTCGGGGAACAGGGCCACACTGAGGCCGACCGACAGCGAAGCGCCGGCGATGTAGACCAGTTCGTCCGCGGCCGATTCGAATGCGAAGGCGGTGTTGAGCTCCGGCCGATCACGGAAGATCTCGGTCCAGCGCGCCCGCACCATCGCCGGAATGCTCGGCATGGCGGCGGCGAGGAAGGCCGCGGCGAGCAGGGTCCACGCCGGCCAGCCGAGCCGGGTGGCGAGCATCAGCGCAATGAAGGCGAGAACGGAGACCGACGCCGTCGGCACCAGCAACCGGCCCTGTCCGAACCGGTCGACCAGACGCGAGATCTGCGGCGCCGCGATCGCATTGGTGAGGGTGAAGACGGCGGCGACCGCACCGGCCAGCCAATATTCGCCCGTGGCCTGCGACAGCATGGTTACGATGCCGATCGGTGCCATGGCGATGGGCAGGCGGGCCACAAAGCCGGCGGCAGCGAAGCCCTTGGCCCCCGGTGCCCGGAAGATCTCGCGATAGGGGTTGGCCATGGGTTTGATCTTTCGTCCCGGCTTCATACATACGTCTCGTATGTGGGTGAGATGGTGACATACGCCACGTATGTCAACTGATGCCATGAGATTTTGGTGGAGGTTCAGATGTCGCGCAGAACGCGTCCCGAAATGATCGCCGAAACCCGCGCCAGGCTGATCGCGGCTGCGCGCAAGGCGTTCGGCGAGAAGGGCTATGCCGCCGCCTCGATGGATGACTTCACCGCCGCCGCCGGCCTGACCCGCGGCGCGCTCTATCATCATTTCGGCGACAAGAAGGGCCTCCTGGAAGCGGTGGTCCGCGAGATCGATGCGGAGATGGCCGAGCGGCTCGCGGCGATCTCCGCGGCCGCGCCGACGCGGTGGGGCGGGTTCGTCGAGGAGAATATCGGCTATGTCGAGATGGCGCTCGATCCGGACGTTCAGCGGATCCTGCTGCGCGACGGCCCAGCCGTGCTGGGCGATCCATCGCGCTGGCCGAGCGCCGACGGCTGCATCGCCTCCATCCGGGGTCATCTGGAGCAGCTGCAGGCGGATGGCGTGGTGCGAGCCGACATCGACGCCGCCGTCGCCGCACGGCTGATTTCCGGCGCCTCGACCGACGCTGCCCTCTGGATCGCCAACGCCGACGATCCCGGGGCGGCCTCGCATAAAGCCATTCCGGCCTTCAGGGCCTTGCTGGAAGGGCTGCTGCACAGGCCCAAGGCGGCCAACGGCCAACCAGCCTGGAATGAGCGCTGATCTCCGCGCCACGGAGCGGCGCGAAAGGCGTTTCGTGGAGTGATCGCGATGGTGGAGCCGAGGGGGATCGAACCCCTGACCTCTGCAGTGCGATTGCAGCGCTCTCCCAGCTGAGCTACGGCCCCGATTTCGCGTGGGCGCTCCAGATAGCGGCGGGCTCGCCAGGTTGCAATGGCCCGTTTTCGGGGGACCGCGTCGCACGTCGCAACACGCGCGGCCACGGCCTCGCGGACCACTTTGACTCCTGAAGGGTTCCGGCACAAGCTGGCCGAAAGGGAGACAGACTATGGCCAATCGCGCCTGGCACCTTGCGTCGCGCCCGACCGGGCTGCCGACGATGGAGAATTTCGAACTGAAGGCATTGCCCACACCGGACCTGCAGGACGGCTGGGTGCGGGTGCGCAATACGTGGCTCTCCGTCGACCCCTATATGCGCGGGCGCATGAACGACGTGAAGAGCTACACGCCGCCTTTCGCGCTCGGCGAGCCGATGTCCGGAGGCGCGGTCGGCACGGTCGTCGAAAGCCGCTCGCCCCATTTCAGGGAGGGCGAGACCGTCTTCCACATGCTCGGCTGGCGCGAAGAGGCGGTGGCGCCCGCCGAGACCTTCAACAAGGTGCCCCCGCTGCCCGTCGAGCCGCACCAGTGGCTCGGCAATCTCGGCCTCACCGGCGGCACGGCCTATTTCGGGCTGCTGCGCGTCGCCGGGGCGAAGGAGGGCGATATCGTTTTCGTCTCGGCCGCGGCGGGCGCGGTCGGATCGGCGGTGGTGCAGATCGCCAAGGCGAAAGGCATGACGGTGGTCGGCTCGGCGGGCGGGGCGGAGAAATGCGCCTGGGTGAAGGAACTCGGCGCGGACGCCGCGATCGACTACAAGGCCGGGCCGGTGCTGAAGCAGCTCGTGGAGGCGGCGCCGCAGGGCATCGATGTCTATTTCGACAATGTCGGCGGCGAGCATCTCGACGCCGCCTTCGCGACCGCCCGCCAGAATGCCCGCTTCGCGATCTGCGGCATGATCGAGGATTATAACAGCGGCTCCAACTACGCCTATCGCTACATCATGCGGACGATCGCGGCACGGATCGCGATGAAGGGCTTCATCTACCTCGATTTCCTGACCCAGATGGGCGATTTCTACCGCGACATGGGCGGCTGGATCGCGAGCGGCCAGGTCACCTCGCGCGAGACCGTCCGCGACGGAATCGAGGCGGCCCCACAGGCTTTTCTCGATCTGTTCAGCGGCGCCAATACCGGCAAGATGCTGGTCAGGCTCTAGGGATCGCCTCCGACGCACCTGTCACACAGGTCAGGTGCAGAGCGACAGCCAGGCGATCTGCATCACCGTGTCGTCCTCGATGGGCAGCGGATTGTCTGGATAGTCGCGCCGCTCGACGACGGCGCCGGTCGCGTCGAGCCGCCGGCGCCCGGTCGCGTTGATCGTGCGTGCGGCGCAGTCGACAACGAGGCGGAAGATGTCGAGGCTCGGCTCGGCGCCGGGATCGGTCAGCCGGAACCACGCGCTCCGGCGGCCATCCTCCTGCCCGATCGTGGCCGCGTCGATCGCAATGGCCTGACCCGTCGGTGCGGCACCCAGGTTGAGCCAGGCCGGCAGGCGCTCCGCCGGGGTGACCGGCGCGGTGGGCGGCGTCTCGACGCGGACGGCGGCACCGCAGGCCGCGTTCGCGCCTTCCAGCGCCTCGCGGACCGCCGCCCCGCGCGTTTGCGCCACCCAGAGGAGATCGCGAACACCGAGCCGGGTCGGCTCGAAATAGCCTTGCTGGACCGCCCCGGCAGCGCGCGCGAGCAAGCGCAGCTGCCGGGGCCGGAGACTGGCGCCAAGCCGCTCACCGACACAGCGGGTCTGCACGAGATCGTAACCGTAGCGGATCAGTTGCGGGGTCACGATCGACGCGCGCGGCCCGACATGATCCGCCAGCTGGCCGGCGCAGGCGGCGAGAAGGAAGGGCAAGAGAAAGGGGGACAAGACGCGCATCGAACACTGCCTCCGCCCGCGTGGTTATCAACCGGGTCGTCCGAATGCACGCCGATTGAAGCGGCGCCGCGCCCGGCCTAACGTCCGCCTCCGAAAGGACGGCGAATGACCATCGGACGACGCGACGTGCTGGCGGGCGGACTGGCGCTGGCGGTTTCGGCCGGGCCGGCCTTTGCCCAAACGGAGGGAAGAGAGACAATGTTCGGACTGATCGGCAAGATGCGTGCGGTGGCGGGCGAGCGGGACGCGTTGATCGCCCTGTTGCTGGAGGGCACCGACGCGATGCCGGGATGTATTTCCTATGTCGTCGCCAGGGACCCGGCCGACCCGGACGCAATCTGGATCACCGAGGTCTGGGACCGGCGCGAGAGCCACGCCGCCTCGCTCCAGCTCCCGTCGGTCCGCGCCACCATCGCCCGGGCCCGGCCGCTCATCGCCGGCTTCGAGAACGGCACCGAGACCGAGCCCGTCGGGGGCGTCGGCCTGCTGCGTTAGATCCTCACCCGAAATCCTGACCCGCGCATTGGAAACGCGGCACGCTTTCTGATAGCGCTCGCCCATGCCCACCCAGTCCGCCACGTCCGCCCGCGAGATCCTGACGGGCCTCCACGACGTGATGGCCTCGAAGCTCGGCGCGCAGGCCAAGCTGAACAAGGTGGTGAAGATCATCGCCGAGGCGATGGCGAGCGAGGTCTGTTCCATCTATCTGCTGCGCGACGGCGTGCTGGAGCTCTTCGCCACGGTCGGCCTCAAGCAGGAGGCGGTTCACGTCACCAAGCTGGCGCTGGGCGAAGGGCTGGTGGGAACGATCGCACGCGGCGTCGCCGTGCTCAACCTCGCCGAGGCGGCGGGCCATCCGGAATTCGCCTACCGGCCGGAAACGGGTGAAGAGCTGTACCACAGCTTCGCCGGCGTCCCGATCATCCGCAAGGAACGGGCGATCGGCGTGCTCGCCGTCCAGCATGCCGATCCACGCGCCTATGACGAGCTCGAGATCGAGGCGCTGCAGACCGTCGCCATGGTCCTGTCCGAGCTGATCGCCAATGCCGGCCTGGCCGACCGGGCCAGCACCGCCGCCGGCGAGACGCGCGATTCCGGCTCGGCGCGGCTGACCGGCCAGCGCCTCGTCACGGGCATGGCGAAAGGCATCGCGGTCTATCACCAGCCGCGGGTGCTCATCGAGCATACCGTCGCCGAGGATATCGAAGCCGAGCGGCATCGTGTCGTCTCCGCCTTCGGCCGGATGCGCGAACAGATCGATGCGATGACCGGGCAGGCCGACTTCGGCACGGTCGGCGAGCACCAGGAGGTGCTCGAGACCTACAAGATGTTCGCCTATGACGAGGGCTGGTCGCGCCGGATCAACGAGGCGATCGATTCCGGCCTCACCGCCGAAGCAGCGATCGAGCGAGTCCGCCAGCGCATGCAGCAGCGCATGCGCCAGATCAGCGACCCGCTGCTGCAGGACCGGATGCACGATCTCGACGACCTGTCGAACCGGCTGCTGCGCATCGTCTCGGGCCAGCTCGGCACCGCCGCGCAGGCGAGCCTCCCACCCGAAGCGATCCTGATCGCGCGCAATCTGGGACCGGCGGAGCTGCTCGAATATGACCGCCGCAAGCTGAAGGGCGTGATCCTCGAGGAGGGCTCGCTGACTGCGCACGTGACCATCGTCGCCAGGGCGATGGGGGTGCCGGTGATCGGGCGGGTCAGCAATGTCCGCCAGCAGATCGTCGAGGGCGATCTCGTCCTCATCGACGGCGGCGAGGGCATTGCCTTCGCCCGGCCGACCCCGGCAGTGCAGGAGGCGTTCGACGCCCGGCTCGCCGTCAGTCAGAAGCGCCGCGCCGAATATGCGCTGGCCAAGGACCTGCCGCCGGTGACCACGGACGGCGTCCGGCTGTCCGTAATGGTCAATGCCGGGCTGCGCGACGATGTCGCCGCGCTCAACGCGGTCGGCGCCGACGGCATCGGCCTGTTCCGCACCGAATTCCAGTTCCTGGTGTCCGCGACCATGCCGCGCCGCGAGAGCCAGCAGCGGCTCTATCGCTCGGTGCTCGAAGCCGCAGGCGACAAGCCGGTGATCTTCCGCACCGTCGACATCGGCGGCGACAAGCAGCTGCCCTATCTCCACGCCGCCGCCAGCGCCGAGGAGAATCCGGCCATGGGCTGGCGCGCCCTGCGCCTCGCACTCGATCGCGACACGCTGATGAAGGCGCAGGCCCGGGCCCTGCTCGAAGCGGCGGCCGGACGCGAACTGGACGTCATGTTCCCGATGGTCTCCGAGCCCTGGGAGTTCGATGCCGCGAAGACATTGGTCGAGCAGCAACGCGCCTGGCTCGCCGAACGCCGCAAGCAGCTGCCGACCCAGATCCGCTATGGCGCGATGCTGGAGGTGCCGGCACTTGCCGAGACGCTCGATCTGCTGCTGCCCCGGCTCGATTTCATCTCCGTCGGCACCAACGACCTCACCCAGTTCCTGTTCGCCGCCGACCGCTCCAATCCGGCGCTGGCCGAACGTTACGACTGGCTCTCGCCGGCGATCCTGCGCTTCCTGCGGCGGGTGGTCGCCGCGGCGGACGCGCACGGCGTGCCGATCGGCGTCTGCGGCGAGATGGGCGGACGCACACTGGAAGCGCTGGCGCTGATCGGCATCGGCCTCAGGCGCCTGTCGATCACCCCGGTGGCGGTCGGCCCGATCAAGGCGATGATCCGAACGCTCGACCGGTCCGCGGCAATGCATTTCGTCGGCGGCCTGCTCGATTCCCCGCCGCGGGACCTGCGTGCCGCGCTGTCCGCCTGGGCGGAGGAGAACAAGGTGGCCATCGGCTGATCGAGTTTCGGCGGACAGAGCACGCGCGGGCGGTTGACATTGCCCCTCGCTTCCGCCGATGGCTTGCACCGGTTCATTCAGCACCATCAGGAGCGTCACCCGGCACATGGCGGAAGAGGGCCTCGACGATCCGTTCAATCCCCCGTCCGTGGGCGACCGCCTGCGCCAGGCGCGCGAGGCGAGCGGCATTCCGCTCGAGACGATCGCGAGCCAGACCCGCATCCCGATCCGCCATCTCCAGCATATCGAGAACGAGGAGTGGGACGCGCTGCCGGCGGTCACGTACAGCGTCGGCTTCGTGCGCGCCTATGCCAATGCCGTCGGGCTCGACGGCGCCGATCTGAGCCGCGAGGTCCGCGACAAGCTGGGCGGACTGCGCACCCGCGCGCCGGCGGCCGAATATTACGAGCCAGCCGATCCGGCCCGCGTCCCGCCACGCGCGCTCGCCATCGTCGCGGCGCTGATCGTGCTGGTGTTCGTCGTCGGCTATGTGATCTGGCGCGGCAGCCTCGGCTCGGGCGATCCCGCGCCGTCCGCGAGCGTCAACATGCCCCTTCCCGAAGCGCAGGGACCGGCCCAGCCCGCGGCCGGCCCGCAGCCCGCCGCGCCACAGGCCGTCACAGGGCAGCCGGTGACGCTGACGGCCACCCAGGAAGTCTGGCTGCGCATCAGCGATACTTCCGGACCGGCGCTGTTCAACGGCATCATGGCGCCCGGCCAGAGATTCGAGGTGCCGGCCACCGCCCAGGCGCCGGTGATCCGCACCGGCCGGCCGCAGGTGCTGCGTGTTTCGGTCGGCGGCCGCGATCTCGGGCCGCTCGATCCGGTCGAGCGCACCGTCTCCGACGTGAGCCTGCGCGCCGAGGATGTCGCCGCGCGCATCCAGGCGGCGGCGCCGTCCACGGCACCGCCCCCGACGCCGTGAGCCGGCCGGTCGCTTAAGGCTGGCGACAGGCGGCGGGCTTCAATAGACTGACTGGACACCATTCCGGACCCTTGGGGATCATCATGCGTTTTCATCTTCTTGGCCTGATCCTTCTGGCGGGCACGACGGCGCCGGCACTGGCGCAGCGGGACCCCGTCGAGCAGCGCGTCGGGCGGCTCGAACAGGAGATGCGCGCGGTGCAGCGCCGGGTCTTTCCGGGCGGCCGGGCCCAGTTCGTCGAGCCCGAGATTCAGCCTGAGCAGCCGCGACCGGACCTCCCCGGACCCGCCGGCCCGGACGCGGTGTCGAACCTCGCCGCCCGTGTCGACGCGCTGGAGATGCAGCTGCGTACTCTGACCGGTCAGGTCGAGGAGCAGGATTTCCGCACGCGTCAGCTCGAACAGCAGATCGGCCAGTTGCGAACCGACCTTCAGGCCCGGCTCGACCGGGTGGAGCAGCAGGGCGCAGCGCCAGTTGCGGTGACGCCACCCCCGCCGACGTCCTCCGGACGCCCTCCGCGCCGGACCGAAGAGCCGGCGGCCGAACCGCCGGCCGCGCCAGCGGCAGAGCCCGCCGCAACGCCCGCGCCGGCCAGCGATCCGGCGGAGGCCGCCTACAATGCCGGCTATCGTTTGTGGAATGCCGGCCAGTTTGCCGAGGCGCAGCGCGCGCTCGACACCGCGGCGACCCAATATCCGAACAGCCGCTGGACGAGCTGGACCCGTAACCTCCAGGGCCGCGCCTATCTCGACGACGACAAGCCGGCGACGGCGGCGCGCATCTTCCTTGCCAACTACCAGGACAATCCGCGCGGCGACCGGGCGGCCGACAGCCTCTATTTCCTCGGCCAGTCGCTGGCGCGGCTCAACCGGCGCACCGAGGCGTGCCGGGTCTATGACGAACTGGCACAGGTCTATCCCAACATGCGCGACTTCATCCGTACCCGCCTGCCCCAGGCCCGCACCGACGCCCGCTGCGGAGGATGAACATCTCGGCAATCACCCGTTAACCCTCAGCCTGATATTGTACATCTTGTACAAAATTGGGCTGGGGGCTATATCGCCCTCGTGGGGCGTGTGAGGAGTGACGGGGAATGACAAAGCGAGCCACGGGTAAGCGGTGGGGCTCGACGCGCGAGATCGAGGCAAGCGCGGCACGTCAGAATTTTCGGGAGATTGTCGAGGCCTCGAGTCAGGGGCGGCGGTGCGTCATCACGCGCAACGGCCGGCCGATCGCGGCACTGGTCTCGTTGCGCGATCTCGATCTGCTGATGAAGCGCGACTCCGCAATCGACCATCAGATGACGCAGGCCAGGGGCGATGAGGCGGCCCTTCCCTTTGATGAGTTCGTCGCGAAGGCGGCGGCACTGGATGCCACGGCCCGGGCGCAGGCGGTTGCGGAAATCCCTACCGAAGGGGTGGAATCGCTGGCAGCGGAACTCGTGAAACGGGTGATCGCCGACGTCGCCCCGCAGGTTGCCGAGGAAACGACGGAGGTGATCATTGAGCAGATGAAAGAACATCTGGGCGGAGATCTCGACCTGAGCTTCGGCGAAGAAGCTCGTATGAAGGAAATTGCGGTTGAAACCGTCTATTCCCGTGTTCTACATCTGAATGAGGCGCCTTCGGTCGAACTCACGGATGATTGATGCGGTTAAAAAGGGGGGAATACAAGTTTCTGGTCGCGGTGTCTTGCGGCACCGCATATGATAATGCGGTCAAGAAACTGCAGAAATCAGGCATTGACGAGATCGCGTTTCAAGAGGGACTCCATGGCCTTCTCGGCGATGTCGAGCAGGGGAATGTCCCGGCGGGCGCCGAATCTCTCCAGAACCAGGACGGCTATTACGCCATAACCATCCAGGGTTTTCGCATTCATTTTCATGTCGATCAGGACCAGATGGTGCTCAAGATCACGGGCATCGGAAGCTAGCCGGCGATCGGATCGCTCGGCGCGGCCGTGCTCTGGAACCGCAGTCTGAAGAGGATCGGAACCAGGGCACGCGCCGGCGCACCAACCAGATGCAGTGCGGCCGAGAGGCTGGAAAACGGCGCGAAGCGCAAGAACGTCCCCTGGAAGGCGAGGAGGCGCGCATAGACGCCCGATCCGATCTCGGCCTCGAAGGTCAGCGTGATGTTCTGATGCTCCCCGATCCCAAGGGGGCTGTCCGACCGGACCGGAAGTCCGAGCGGTCGCCCGGGCCGATGCGCATAGAGCTTGCCGGGCACCGCGGCGGGCCAAAGGCCTCCGATCCGCACTCTGGCGCCGCCGAGAGTCATGCCCCCGGCAGGAGCGATCAACGTGATCGTCTGTCGCAGGGTGATCCCCCCGTCAGGCCGTGTCCATAAACGGATTTCGTCGGGCAGGCTCGCCGCAAGCTCGGCACGTCGTTTCGCCTCCCAGCCGCTGACCGCCATGTCGCCGATCAGGCACAGCAATGCGAGCGGCAGCAAAACCCAGATCGGGATACCGCTCAAGACGTCGAGCGCCAGTTTGAGATGTCCGCCGTCCGGGAGGGGCACCTGGCCGCTCAAGCTCAACCTGAAATCCGCCAGCAGGCAGGCAATGGTGGCCATGATGACCACCCGGAAGAGCCGGCGATAGGTAAACGCCGGATTCCTGAACAGCATCAGGAGAATATAGAGTGCCGCACAGGAAAGCAGAATCTTCAGCCACGTCCAGGGGGCGAAAAGGGCGCCAGCGACCAGCAGGCCGAAAAAGCCGCCTTGTATGGCGATCTGCCAGAACCAGCCCATTGTCTATTTCCTCCCCCGGAGGCAACACTGGGCAAGACACGGCACGATGTAAACGGACGACTTGTCCCGCCAGCCGCCAGACAGACCCTATGATTCCCGTCGCAACGCTCGATCATTTCCGCACCTGCCTCGAGGCGCTGGCCGGCTCCGGCCGGTCGCGGCTTGGCATCGCCGTTTCGGGAGGCGCGGACAGCCTCGCGTTGCTGCTCCTCGCCCATGCCATCCGGCCCGGCGAAATCGCCGCTGCCACCGTGGATCACGGCCTGCGGCCCGAGAGCGCCGACGAGGCGATGTTTGTCGCCGGGATCTGTGCCGAGCGCGACATTCCACATGCGATACTGACTTCCGGCGCCCTGATCGAAGGCAACATCCAGTCCGCCGCCCGCACATTGCGCTACCGGTTGCTCGGCGATTGGGCGAACCGGGCGGGCGTTACGCACGTCCTCACCGCCCATCATGCCGACGATCAGGCGGAGACACTGCTCATGCGGTTGCAGCGCGGAGCGGGCGCGGCGGGCCTCGCCGGCGTCCGTACCGCGATCCGGATCGGCGGGCTGCCGGTCCTGCGCCCTGTCCTCGGCTGGACGCGGGCCGAGTTGCGGGCGGTGACGGACGCCGCGGGCCTCACGCCCATCGAGGATCCGGGCAACAGCGACGAGCGCTATGACCGTGCCCGGTTGCGGCAGCATCTGTCGCAGGCCGGCTGGATCGACGTGCGCGGCTTCGCCCGCAGCGCCGAAGCCCTCGCAGAAGCCGATGCGGCGCTCGATTGGGCGGCGAAGCGCCTCCACCACGAACGCGTGGACACCGCAGGCGATACGATCCAGCTCGATCCCGTCGGGGTTCCGGACGAGTTGCGCCGCCGGCTGGTGCTGGGCATCCTTGCCATGCTCGCGCCAGACGCGCCGCCGCGGGGACCGGAGCTCCAGCGCCTCCTTGCCACGCTCGAGGAAGGTGGCACCGCGACGCTCGCCGGGGTCAAGGCCAGCGGCGGCGCGATCTGGCGTTTCGCGCTGGCGCCGCCGCGGCGCGGCTGAACCTCAGACCGCCGGGCCGGTCCGGAATGCGCAGAACTTGTTGCCTTCGGGGTCGCGGAAATAGGCGCCATAGAAGGCCCTGTCGCCTTCGGGGGTGCGGAGCCCCGGCGCGCCCTCATCGGTCCCGCCGAGTTCCAGTGCCTTGGCATGGAAGGCGTCAACCTTGTCGCGGCTGTCCATGACGATGGCGATCATGTTGCCGTTCCCAGCGGTCGCGGCCTGCCTGTCATACGGCAGGGTGACGGCGACGCCCGGTTTTCCCCAGCTCACGCCATAGAGCGTGAACCCGCCTTGTCCGGCCGGGAGCTCCATCAGCCGCGTGCCGCCGATCGATCCGAACAACGCGTCATAATAGCCGCGCGCCCTGTCGATATCGTTGGTGCCGATGCAAGCATAACCGATCATCCTCATCTCCCTTGTTCAGGCGCGCACTCCCGCGCGACCCATTGCGAGGTATCGCGCGACCGGATGCGCATGAGCGTGCCCGGCCGCGTGACGGTGATGTCGTTGTCAGTCTCGATCGTGGTCCGCGAATAGGTGCCGCGGAAGGTGATCTGCATGACGCTACCGTCACTGGTCCCGGGCAGCGGACAGGACAGGTAGCCGCTGAGCCGGCCATTGGCCATTTCGAAACTGGTCAGCGTGCAGCCGCCCTCGCCGCCCGGATCGAACAGTCGCACACCCGGCGCACGCGCCACATCGAGCCGGATGCATTCCTCCGGATTGGGATCGTTCTCGAACATCTGTTCGAGCTGCCGCGCCGTCGCCGGCGGCACCTCCGGATAGACGATCTCGGTCACGTCGCGTCGCGCGATCCATCGCCCGGGCTCGATCACGCTGGCGGCCAACGGCTCCGGGCGCCACCAGACATAGGCCGCGGCCACGGTGGCCGCAACGAGCACGGCCAGACTCGCCGGGACGGCATAGAGCCGACGGCCCGGGGCCCGGCGGCTCACAGGCCCGTCCATCGGCACAACGCTCCCGGCTGTCGGTTCGCGCCCGATCGTCGCGATAAGCCGGTCGAGGCCTGCCCCGGTACCGCCGATCCAGTCGATCCACTGATAGTCCTGCAACCAGTAGGCGAGGCCCTCGGGCGCGATGGCCTCCAGCCGGACTGGATAGACCGGCTTGCCGCTGTCCTCGGCGAGCATCAGCTCGCGCTTCACATGGCGGGAGCGGTCCGCCGCCTCCGAAAGGAGCAGGACGATCAGATCGGAACGGCGGATCTGGGCGATGATGGCTTCGTCGAAGGTGACCCCGGGGTCGATATCATCCGGCGCCATCCAGCCATCGATGCCTGCCTCGCCCAGCGCCGCCTTCAGCCGCCGCGCCATGTCGTGCTGCGAACTGTGATGGCTGATGAAGGCGACCGCCCGTGGCGCCTCGCTCATTGCGGCGCCCCTTCACCGGAACACGCGCCGACCCGGCGTCCCGTCGTGCGCGTCTCGATCCGCATCACCGCGCCGTCCGGCATCGGCGTCTCGATCGTCATCCCGAGCACATAGGCTTCGCGCCGATAGGTACCATCCATCCGGGCGACGGTCTCGCCGCCGCCGGGCTCGGCGCAGCGCATCGTTCCGGTCATCCGGCCACCCTGCATCACGAAACCGGCGTAGCGGCAGTCGCGCCCTTCGTCGCGGGCCGCCAGAAAGCCGGCGCTCGGCCGTGCCGCCTGCTCCGGCGTGACGCAGCTCCGGCCGCGCGCGCGCGGGCCGATCATCCGCCGCTGAACGGCGATCGGGAGGTTCGGGGCGCCGACATCGATCACCTCGCTCGCGATCTCCCACAGGCCCGGTTCGATCGGCAGCGCATCGAGCGTCCCGGCGACCTCGTTGGCCGTCATGTCGCGGCTATCCTGCCCGCCGCAGCCCCAGAGCAGGGGCAACCCGGCCAACAGGATCGCACGCGCGTGCACGGTCTCCGGCTAGCCGGCCGTCGCGGCGTTGTCGCCGCCATCGCCGCCCGGCGTGCACGCCCCGGTGCGCCGTCCGGTCACACGGGTGGTGATCTCGGCATCGCCGTCGCTGGTGAGCATGGTGCGGGTGGTGCGGCTGAACTCGGTCGAATCCGCGCCGAACGTGCCATCCGCCATGATCTCGATCGACCCGTCCAGCCCGGCGCGGGTACAGGCCATGGTGACATTGAGCCGGCCATTGCGGACATAGTAGGCGCCGTCGGTGCACGCATAGCCGTCCCCCGCGAAGAAGGCGGCAGGCGGCCGCCCTTCGCCGATGCAGACGCTTTCGGTCGCGCGCGTGCCGACCGGTGTGTTGATCTTCGGCGCGCCGGCATCGGCGGCCCGGAATGCGGTGACTTCAGTTGCCAGCTCCCACTGGCCGGCGGCGATGTTGCTCGCTGCGGCGGGCGCGGCCTCGTTCTTCTGGGATTCGCCACCTCCGCAAGCGGCCAGGCACAGCAACGGAATGAAGGCAATCGCGCGCATTCGGTCATCCCCCTTCATGTTATGTGACGCAAACGTAACGCGCGCGCGGGGGGATGGCCATATGGCAAGAGGGCGCCCGGGATCCTTGTCCCGGACGCCCCGAAAACGGCCCTAGCCGGCGGGGCAGTCGCCCGTGCGACGCCCGCTCATCGTGCCGGTCATGCGCACGGTCCGCGGCATGCCCGGGGGCGCACTGGCGCCAGCCTGGACTTCGGCGCTCACCCGCGTCTCCATCGTCGTACCGGTATAGGTGCCCTCGAGTCGGGTCTGGACGGTCCCCTGGCCCCCGGGGGCCGGGCAGCTGCCGCTGACCAGAATGCGGCCGCCCGCGAAGGTCTGGTCGGTGAAGGTGCAGCCCTCGGCCTGCCCGCTCGGATTCATCATCCCGCGGGTCGGGTTGGCGGCTTCCTCGGGCGTGATGCAGCGATTCTGGGTCTGGGTCTGGTTCGCCATCGCCGTGCGCATCTGGTTGGCGATTTCCGGCGGCGCGCCCGGCACCTCGATCTCGGTCATGCGGGTGGTCATTTCCCACTGGCCGGGCTGAATCGAATTGTTGCCCCCCGAACAGGCTGCGATCAGCGCCAGCGTCGGCGCGAGCAAGACAAGCCGCTTCATTGAGTCCCTCCTGTTTACGCGCGGAGTCGCGTCCCCCGCCCGCCAACTTGTGTCGCAATATCGGCGCGGCGGCAACTGCACAGACGTTGCGCGCTTCCCGTGAGGAGACCATATGGGGAACATGGCCATCCAGATTCGAACCAGCCTCGAGGAGCCGGAGACCGGCCAGTCCTTCGTCCCCCACCGCCCGCAGCGCCCCGAAAAGGCCGAGGCCGGCAAGCCGTTCAGGATCGTCTCCGACTATCGGCCGGCGGGCGACCAGCCGGCAGCGATCGCCGACCTGGTCGATCAGGTGCGCGCCGGCGAGAAGACCCAGGTGCTGCTCGGCGTCACCGGTTCGGGCAAGACCTATACCGCCGCCCAGGTGATCGAGACGCTCCAGCGTCCGGCGTTGGTACTCGCCCCCAACAAGATCCTCGCCGCCCAGCTCTACGGGGAGTTCAAGAGCTTCTTCCCGGATAATGCGGTCGAGTTCTTCGTCTCCTATTACGATTATTACCAGCCCGAGGCCTATGTCCCGCGCTCCGACACCTACATCGAGAAGGAAAGCTCGGTGAACGAGGCGATCGACCGGATGCGGCATTCGGCGACGCGATCGCTGCTGGAGCGCGATGACGTGATCATCGTCGCCTCGGTCTCCTGCATCTACGGCATCGGCTCGGTCGAGACCTATTCGGCGATGATCTTCGACTTGAAGAAGGGCCAGAGCGTCGACCAGCGCGAGATCGTGCGCAAGCTCGTCGCGCTTCAGTACAAGCGCAATGACCAGGGCTTCGCGCGCGGCAATTTCCGGGTGAAGGGCGACAATCTGGAGATCTTCCCCTCGCACTATGAGGACAGCGCCTGGCGCATCTCCTTCTTCGGCGACGAGATCGAGGAGATCGTCGAGTTCGATCCGCTGACGGGCAAGAAATCGGCGGCGCTGGATTATGTCCGGGTCTATGCGAACAGCCACTATGTAACGCCCGGGCCGACGCTGAAGCAGGCGATGGAGGCGATCCGCTTCGAACTGACCGAGCGGCTCAAGGAGTTGACCGAGGAAGGCCGGCTGCTGGAGGCGCAGCGGCTGGAACAGCGCACCAATTTCGATCTGGAGATGATCGCCGCCACCGGCTCGTGCGCGGGCATCGAGAATTACTCGCGCTTTCTTACCGGTCGCCTCCCCGGAGAGCCGCCCCCCACCCTGTTCGAGTACCTTCCCGACAATGCGCTGCTTTTCGTGGACGAGAGCCATCAGACGGTACCGCAGATCGGCGCGATGGCGCGCGGCGATCACCGGCGCAAGATCACGCTGGCGGAGTACGGATTCCGCCTGCCGAGTTGCATCGACAACCGGCCGCTGCGCTTCAACGAATGGGACGTGATGCGCCCGCAGACCATCGCGGTGTCGGCGACGCCGGGCCCATGGGAAATGGAGCAGGCGAGCGGCGTCTTCGTCGAACAGGTGATCCGCCCCACCGGCCTGATCGACCCGCCGGTCGAGATCAAGCCGGTCGAGGACCAGGTCGACGACCTCATCGCCGAAGCCCGGGCGACCGCAGCCAAGGGCTATCGTACGCTGGTCACGACGCTCACCAAGCGCATGGCGGAAGACCTGACCGAATTCCTCCACGAGGCGGGATTGCGCGTGCGCTACATGCACTCGGACGTCGAGACGCTGGAACGCATCGAGTTGATCCGCGACCTGAGGCTCGGCGTCTACGACGTGCTGGTCGGCATCAACCTGCTGCGCGAGGGCCTCGATATTCCCGAATGCGGGCTGGTCGCGATCCTCGATGCGGACAAGGAGGGGTTCCTGCGCTCGGAAACCTCGCTGATCCAGACGATCGGCCGCGCCGCGCGCAATGTCGAGGGCAAGGTCATTCTCTATGCCGACCGCGTCACCGGATCGATGGAGCGCGCACTCAACGAGACGAACCGTCGCCGCGAGAAGCAGGAGGCGTACAACGCGCTCCACGGCATCACGCCGAAGACGATCAAGCGCGACATCGCCGACATCCTCGCCGACGTATCGAACCGCGACAGCGTCATGGTCGAGACCGGCGACGCGGACGCGCCGCACCTCGTCGGCCATAACCTCCGCGCCTATATCGACGATCTCGAGAAGCGGATGCGCAAGGCGGCCGCCGACCTCGAATTCGAGGAGGCGGGGCGCCTGCGCGACGAAATCCGCCGCCTCGAAGCCGGCGAGCTCGGCCTCGCCACCGAACAGAGCAAGGCGCCCGTCGTCGGCCATTCCAATGAGGGCAAGCCGGGCACCCGAAAAATGCGCTTCGGCAAGACGCAGCGGAAATGGCAGGGCGGTCGCGGGAGGGGGCGATGAACCTGCCTGAGAGCCGACTGGGCCTCATGGGACTGGCGTTCGCAGCCGGTGCGGCGATCGTGCTGGCCGGCAATGCAGTGACCGACTTGGTGCTTGGCCGCGCCCCCTTCGCAGACGGGACGGTCGGCTCGATAGATGCGCTGGACGTCGCGATCTTGCATCTCGTCGTCACCTTGATTCCTATGATTGCCCTCGCTCTCGCGGGATCGCGCGCACTTGTTCTTTGGGCGACCACGATCCTGACGACCGTATGTTTCTGGGCCTACTTCGTCTGGCAAATCTGGCAGGATTCGCTGACTGGCTTTGCGGGGGGAGCCAATATCGGTCTTGGCTTGATCATGCTCGGCTCGCCATTCGTCGTCCTGGCCGTCGTTTGCGTTGTGGCCTTGTTTCGTCGGGCTCTCGCGAGGACCTGAGTCAGCCCGCGCTTGGCCGGCTCGGCAAGCGGATAAGGACGAGCGCGGCGCAGACCAGAAACGCGCCGAACCCCTCGGCGAGGCTCAGCCGTTCGTCATAGACGGCCCAGCCGAGCGCCGCCGCGGCGACCGGCTGGATGAGCAGGCCGATGCCGACGACCAGAGGCGGCAGGTGGCCCATTGCGTAGACCAGCAGGCCCTGCCCCACCACCTGGCTACCGATCGAAAGCAGGATCAGCGGCGTCCAGTCGGCCGGCATCACCTGCTCGCCCATCGCCAGCGCGAAGAGGAGGATCGGCAGTGCGCCGGCCGTCGTGGCGATCGCCAGGACGGGCCATGGAGCCATCGCCTTGCGGGCACGGTCGACGACGATGAGATAGAGGGCGTAGAAGAGCGCGGCGAGCAGGCAGAGCAGATCGCCGACGAAATGGTCGGGCGACAGTTCGTAGCTGCGCCCCAGCAGCAAGGCGGTGCCGGCCAATGCGAGCAGCAGCGCGAAGCCCTGCATCGGGCGCGGCAGCGCGCGCAGCACGAGGAAACCGTAGAGCGCGAACAGGAAGCTCGCGAAATTGCCGAACAGCGTCGCATTGGCGAGCTTCGTTCTGAGAATGCCTTCGTGCCAGGCGGCAAGGTCGGCGGCGAAGAACAGACCGCCAAGCGCAAGGGCACCGATCAGCGCCCAGCCGGGAAAGGGCTGACCGCGGCTCTGGCGGGCCGCGAGGATGACGAGAAACGGCACCGCCAGTGCCAGCCGCCAGAAGCCGGCGGCAACCGGCCCGACGTCAGCGAGGCGCACCATCCATGGGCCCGCCGCGAGGGTGGCGCTGGCGCCGATCAAAGCGGCGAATGCATAGCGGCCCTGGCTCTTCTCCATCGTAGCGCCCGCCTATCGGGCACCGCCGCCCGGTGGCAAGGCCAAGGGTGAGTAAAGCCGCTTGTCGGTTGATAAGCCTGGCTTGTGACGAAGATGGGCTGCGCCATCACCCCTGCCGGGCAAAGACGGCGATGTCGCGCACGAGGCGTTCGGCATGGGTCATGATGATCCCGTGCGGCGCGCCTTCATAGACGATCAGCCGGGCGCCCGGGATCGCCGCGGTGGTCGGCCGGCCGGTGAATTCGAGCGGCACCGAGGCATCGGCGGTGCCGTGGATCACGATCGTCGGCCGGTCGATCCGCGGCAATTCGGCACGGAAATCGGTCCGCGTCATCGCCTTGTTGCATTCGATCAGCGCGTGGAGCGACGTGGCCTCCATCATGCGCAGACCCCAGTCGCGCATGCCCTGCGAGGTCCCGGCGGTGAAGAAAGGCGGCAGGTTGGTGCGCAGCCATTCGGGCAGGTCGCGCGTCATCCGGTCGCGATTGGCGGCGAACAGGGCCTCGTCGAGCCCGCCCGGATTGTCGCCGGTCCTGAGCAGGAAGGGCGTCGCCGCTGGCGCGACGAAAGCGAGGCGCGCGACGCCCGCACCGCGATGACGGGTCATGTAACGGACCATCTCGCCCGAGGCCATCGAATGGCCGACGAGCGTGACGTCGCGAAGGCCGTGCGTTTCGATCACGTGGGCAAGATCATCGGCGAGCGTATCGTAATCGTAGCCCCCGCCAGGGTCGCCCGAACGGCCGTGGCCGCGCCGGTCATAGGAGACGCAGCGGAAGCCCTGTTCCACCAGCGGCGCCATCACATAGTTCCAGCTGTCCGACGCGAGGCCCCAGCCATGCAGGAAAAGCAGCGCCGGCCCTTCGCCCCAATCGCGGATAAAGAGATCCGGCCGCGCCCGCCGATGGCCGGGTCGGGAACGCGGCTGGCCGCCGGTCTGCGCCGTGGCCATGGCCGGCAGGGCAAGCCCCGCCGCTGCGATCGCCGTCTTGAAGAGAGTCCGTCTTTGCATGCCCGCGCCTCCGCTGTGGATGCGCGCATTCATGTATCTCCGGGGTCGGTGGAACAATTACCCGGCAGGTAGGCGCACGATCAGAGGGGCGGAAACGCCGAACGCCAGACAGGCTGGTGGATTTCGTTCTGCAACCTTATCTCGGGTCCCGCCCAACGGAGCCACGCCATGCCGTCCCTGTTCGATCCGATCACGCTCGGCGCCGTCGATGCGCCCAACCGGGTGCTGATGGCGCCGCTGACCCGCGGCCGTGCGACGCGCGACCATGTCCCCACCGATCTGATGAAGACCTATTATGCCCAGCGCGCCGGCGCCGGCCTCATCATTACCGAGGCGACGGGGATCAGCCGCCAGGGTCTCGGCTGGCCCTATGCCCCCGGGCTGTGGACGGCCGGGCAGGTCGAGGCCTGGAAGCCGATCACCGGGTCGGTGCATGACGCGGGCGGGCGGATCTTCGCGCAGCTCTGGCATATGGGCCGCACCGTTCATCCGAGTTTCCTCGACGGCGAGGCGCCGGTCTCCTCGTCGGCGACCACCGCGCCGTACAAGGCCCACACCTATGATGGCCGCCATCCCTATGCGGAGGCGCGCCCCCTTCCCCTCGACGAGATTCCGGAGATCGTCGACGACTATATCCGCGCCGCCGCCAATGCGATGGCGGCGGGCTTCGACGGCGTCCAGATTCATGCCGCGAACGGCTATCTGATCGACCAGTTCCTGCGCGATTCGAGCAATCTGCGCGATGACGACTATGGCGGATCGATCGAGAACCGGGTCCGGCTGCTGCGTCAGGTCGCGCATGCGGTGGCCGACACGGTCGGCCCGGGACGGACAGCAGTACGGCTCTCGCCCAACGGCGACAGCCAGGGCGTCAACGACAGCGATCCGGTACCGCTTTTCACCGCCGCTGCCGAAGTGCTGAGCGAGATCGGCATCGCCTTCCTGGAGCTGCGCGAGCCCGGCTTCGAGGGCACGTTCGGCAAGGCCGAGCTGCCGCCGGTGCACCCCGCCATCCGCAAGGCGTTCGCCGGGCCGCTGGTGCTCAACTCGGACTTTGTCGGCGGCACCGCCCAGACGGCGCTCGACGGGGGCGAAGCGGATGCGATCGCGTTCGGCCGCACCTTCCTCGCCAATCCCGATCTGGTTGCACGGCTCCGTGCCGGCGCGCCGCTCAATCCCGACGTCCGGGAGACGTGGTACGGGCAAGGTCCGGAGGGCTATACGGACTATCCGGCACTGGAGGCGCAGGCCGTCTAGCGATCACGGGGGGACACGGCCTTCCATTCGGCCGCAGTCTGGCCCCAAGCGTCGACCGGCGCGTCCTCATAGGGCGGCGGCAGGCGGGTCGGGCCGCGATTGACCGCACCGAGCCGCCGGGCGAGCCGGATCGAGGACAGATTGTCCGGATCAATGGTGTGGATGATGTCGGTCCAGCCCAGCACCTCGACCGCGTAGTTCATCGCCGCGACGGCGGCCTCGTGGGCATAGCCCTTTCCGGCATATTCGCGCGCCACGCCCCAGCCGACCTCGGTCCCCGGCCAGCCTTCCGGCTGCCACGGCCCGACCCGGCCGACCCAGCGGCCGGTGCTGCGCTCGATCAGTGCGAACATCGAATAGCCGCGGACGCTCCAAGCGCCGGCCATGGTGCACAGGCTGCGCCAAGCCTCGGCGCGATTCTGGACGCCACCCAGGAAACGCATCGTCTCCGCATCGGCCTGGAACGCCGCCCAAGCCTCGAAATCCTCCCCGTTCAGCGGCCGCAGCATCAGCCGCTCGGTGAACAGAACCGGCAAGGTCATGCGGCGAAGCGCCCTTTCAGCGCAAGCATGGCGAGCGCCGCCTTCGCGGCCTCGCCGCCCTTGTCCTTCTCGGCCCGCCGGGCGCGGGCAAGCGCCTGCGCCTCGTTCTCCACGGTCAGGATGCCGTTGCCGATGGCGAGCCCGTCGAGGCTCAGGGCCATGAGCGCGCGGGCGCTCTCGCCAGCGACGATCTCGAAATGCCAGGTCTCGCCGCGGATGACCACACCCAGCGCGACAAAGGCGTCATAGCGCCCGGCCTCCGCCGCCAGCGCGATCGCGCCCGGCACTTCGAGCGCGCCGGGGACGGTGAGCGTCTCGTGGCTATGGCCCGCGGCTTCGATCGCGGCGCGGGCGCCTTCGAGCAGCAGGTCGTTCAGATGGGCGTAGAAGCGCGCCTCGACGATCAGGATGCGGGCCATCAGGCGCATCCCTCGATTCGCCGCTCGCCGACGATGGCGAGGCCGTAGCCACCGAGCGCGACCGGCGTGTGGTGGCTGTTGGTGAGAAGGATCATGTCATGGACTCCCAGTTCGGCGAGTATCTGCGCTCCGACGCCATAATCGCGCAGCTGTTCGCCGTCATGCCCGTCGGCCTCGCCGGCCCGGACCTTCAGCGCGCGAGCGAGTGCACCCGGCATCGGCCGGTTGATGACCACGATCACGCCCGCGCCTTCCTCCGAAATCGCCTGCATCGCGCCTTCGAGCAGCCCGCCACGGCCGGTCGCCTCGGCGAAGGTGTCGGCGAAGAGATCGAGCGCGTGCATCCGGACCAGGGTCGGCGTGTCAGGATCGACACGCCCCTTGACCAGGGCGATCTGCTCGGTGCCCGCCGCCTTGTTGAGGAAGGTCTTGGCGGTCCAGGTTCCGCCCCAGCGGCTCTCGAACCGCGTTTCCGCAGTGAGCTCGACCAGCCGGTCCTTCTTGAGCCGGTAGGCGATAAGGTCGCGGATCGTGCCGATCCTGAGGCCGTGCATCGCCGCGAATTCGACGAGATCGTCCATTCGCGCCATCGTCCCGTCGTCGCCCATGATCTCGCAGATCACGCCCGAGGGGTTGAGACCGGCAAGGCGCGCGACGTCGACGGCCGCCTCGGTATGGCCGGCGCGGACCAGCACGCCGCCGTCGCGCGCGACGAGCGGGAAGACGTGGCCGGGAGTGACGATGTGCTCCGGCCCCTTGGCAGCATCGATCGCGACGGAGACGGTGCGCGCCCGGTCGGCGGCCGAGATGCCGGTCGTCACACCCTCCTTCGCCTCGATCGAGACGGTGAATGCGGTCTCGTGGCGGGTGCCGTTGGTGCGGCTCATCAGCGGCAGGCCGAGCTGATCGACCCGCTCCCGGGTCAGCGACAGGCAGATGAGGCCGCGGCCGTGACGGGCCATGAAGTTGATCGCGTCGGGGGTCGCCATCTGGGCAGGGATGACGAGGTCGCCTTCATTCTCCCGATCCTCGTCGTCGACCAGGATGAACATCCGGCCGTTGCGCGCCTCGTCGATGATCTGCTCGGCCGAGGCCATCACATCGCGGTTGCCGCCGGCGAGGAACTTCTCGAGCTTCAGAAGCGTGTCGGCGGTCGGATTCCAGTCGGCATCGCCAAGCTTGCGCAGCGAATTGGGATGGAGGCCCGCGGCCCGGGCGAGGCCGGCCCGACTCATCTCGCCGGCGGCGACGATGTCGGACAGGCGGTCGATCAGAAGCGTGCTCATGCAACGGCGATATCACATCACAATGTGATCCGCCATTGCGAAAATCACACTTTGCTGTTGCGGACGTCGAGCATGCGGCCGAGATAGCGGGCCAGGATATCGATCTCCAGGTTCACCTCGTCGCCCACTGCGAAGAGCGCGGTGTTGGCCGCGGTGTGCGGGATGATGTTGACGCCGAAGCTGGTCCCGTCCGGCCCGTCCGCGACCTCGTTGACGGTCAGCGAGATGCCGTTGATCGCGATCGAGCCCTTCTCCGACAGATAGGGCGCAAGCTTGTCCGGCACCGCGATCGTGTAGCGGACCGAGCCCTGGTCGGGCGCGCCGGCGACGACGGTGCCGAGCCCGTCGACATGGCCGGTGACGATATGGCCGCCGAGCTCATCACCGACCTTCAGCGCCCGTTCCAGGTTCAGGCGCGTGCCGTCGCGCCACATGCCGGAAACGGTTCGGCTCTGCGTCTCGCCGGAGACGTCGACCGCGAACCAGCCATCTCCCTTGTCGACCACGGTCAGGCAGACGCCCGAGCAGGCGATCGACGCGCCGAGATCGACCGTCGCCATGTCGTAGCCGCTGGCGATGCGGACGCGCAGATCGCCGCGCGCCTCAACCGCCTCGATCCGGCCGACGTCGGTAATGATTCCGGTGAACATTCAGCTCTCTTCCCGGATGCGCTCGTAGACTTCGAGCCGGTCGATGCCAAGCGCGCGCGTGTCGGCGAGGCGCCAGCGCCGGTGCGCGTCAGCGATCGCGTCGAGGCCGACATAGCCGACCGAGGACTTCCCGTCGCCGATCAGGATCGGAGCGCGGTAAACCAGCATGCGATCAACCAGGTCGGCGGCAAGGAAGGCGGTGGCGGTCGCCGAGCCGCCCTCGACCAGCAGATCGTTGACGTCATGAAGGCCATGGACCTCGCCCGGCGCACCCAGCCGGATCCAGCCCTCGACGGTCTCGCCGCGTGTCAGGAGCGCGCGGCGCGGCGAACGATCCTCGAGGCCGGGCAGCCGCACGTCGAGCCGCGGCCTGTCGGCGTCATAGGTGCCGCGGCCGACCAGGATCATGTCGGCGTGGGCGCGTTCGAGGTGCACATGGGCGCGGGCATCCTCGCCGGTAATCCACTTGCTCTCGCCGGACGGGAGCGCGATCTTGCCGTCGATCGACATGGCGAGCTTGAGCGTGATGCAGGGCCGCCCGTGCCGGATACGGGTGAGGAAGCCCGCAAGGCTGCGCGCCGCCGCCTCGGCGCCGTCGCCGAGGTCGACCCGGATCCCCGCCGCGCGCAGCCGCTCGATGCCGGCACCGTCGGTGCGTGGATCAGGATCGCGGAGCGCGACCACCACCCGGTCGGGTCGCGCCGCCGCGAGCAGATCGACGCAGGCCGGCCCGCGTTCGCTTTCATGGGCGCAGGGCTCCAGCGTCACATACACGGTGGCACCGGTCGCGTCGCCCGCCTCGTCGAGCGCGACGGCCTCGGCATGGGGCCGGCCGCCCGGCCGGGTCCAGCCGCGCCCGATCACGTCGTCGCCCCGGACGATCACGCAGCCGACATTGGGATTGGGGGCGGTGGTCCCGCGAGCGCGATCGCCGAGCGCGATCGCCTCGGTCATCCAGGCAGCGTCGTTCAAATCCCCAGCCTGTTCAGATTCTCGTCGATCCGCTGGAACTGCTCGCGCCGGTCACGCTCCAGCGCTTCGCGCCGCGCCTGATCCTGTCGCTGCTTGGCCTGGATCTCGGCATCGGTGCGCGCCGCCGGCCAATCGTTGACGTAGATCACCTGCTCGGGCGGCATGATGTTGGTCTGGGCGTCGAGATAGAAGACCACGACGATGCCCGCGGGGATCAGGAGGGCGAGGGTGGCGGCGAGCCATTGGTGGCGCGGACGCGTGCGCCAGAAGGCGCGCATGTCAGCCCAAAGCACTTTCGGAGATGCGGGACGGGGCAGGGGCATCGCGCCAAGATAGTCGCGCGCCGCCCCTGCCGCCAGCCCCGGCCGGTGCGAGGGGGTCTCAGACGTCGGCCAGCCGGAAATGCAGGGTCATGACCTTGGTGCTCTCGACCGGCCGACCATCGAGCGTGGCCGGGCGGAAGCGCCAGTGGCGCAGCGCCTGACGTTCGGCCACCGCCCAGAAGATATCGCTGGTTGCGGAGACGCGCTCGACCGCGCGGACGCGGCCGTCAATGCCGATCGTCACCCGGATGCGCACCGATCCCTCACGCTGCGCACGCTGCTCCGAGGTGGGGTAGGGCGGCTGGAAGGCAGCAGCATAGCGCTGGTCGATCTGCGCCTCCCGGCGAACCGGATCGGGCACCGGCGGATTGGCGGGCGGCGTGCTGGTGTTGCCGGGCGGCAGCCAGATCGGGCCCTCGGCGGTCTGCGATGACTGGGACGAATTCTCGCTGGACGTCGATACCACCTGCTCTGTCCGGTCAAGGGCTGTTTGTTGCCTCGGCGGGACCGGCGTATCCGGCAGCTCGGGAACGACTTCCGGGGGGGGCCGGTCCTCGGCAATCCAGCTGACGTTCGTCGGCATATAGGTGACCGGGATAACCTGCGGGTTCTTGATCAGCAGCACCGCGCCGATCGCCGCGGCATGCATCGCCACCACCATGGCGAAGCCGCTTGGGCTCGCCCGCCTCTGCTCGAAGAAACCTGCCTCTGACATGGGCTTTCTCCTCTCCAGGCCGATCGAACGAGTCGGCGTAGTAACGTTACACCATATCTTGATGTTATACTATACCCTTCCAAGCGGGCCGGGCCGAGACTTGGGTGTCAGCGATCGAGGGCGTTGGCGAAGCGCTGGCCGTCGACCAGCCCGAGACGCGTGATGCCGGCCCGCTGGACATCGGCGAGGACCTGATCGACCCGTGCGTAGCGAGCCTCGCTGTCCGGATTGAAATGAAGGGCCGGATCGGCGGGATCGGCCGCCGCAGTGAGAAGCTGCGTGTGGAGTTCGGCGTCGGTAACGATACGGCCATTCCAGATCGCCCGGCCCGCGGCGTCGATGTCGAGCCGGTGCACGAGGCGTGTGTCCGCCGGGCCTGAGCCCTGCGGAATATCGAGCGGAACCTTATGCGTGCTGAGCGGGATGGCCATGATGAACATGATCAGCAGCACCAGCATCATGTCGATCAGCGGCGTCGTGTTGATCGCGGCGATCGGGCTGTATTCCTCGCGCGGGACGTACAGGCGAGACCGGGGCCTGGCCCGCCCGGAGTGGAGTCTGACGGTCATAGGTCGCCTCCTTGTTCGATGAGATAACATTATAACATCACTGAGCCAGAAGAAAGGCGAATCGGCGCTCGTGATCGCAGTCGGAACTGCCGAACGGGCGCGGGGCCGGCTCAGCCCCCGACATGGTGGGCGGCGAGGCGGCGCAGCCCCAACCCGCCGAACTGCCATCAACCCTCATCAAATGAGCCTCGTTCGCGCCACCGCGCGGATCCGGGCGCACATCGGGAATTGTCATGCCCCCTTCACTCTACAGCGTGTCCACCCCCGTCTTAATCCGCTCGCTCGGCAACCTGTCGGCGATCCTCGACAAGGGCCGCGCCTTCGCGGACGAGCAAGGCCTGCCACATGCCGAGCTGCTCGACGCGCGCCTGATCGACGACATCAATCCCCTGACCAGTCAGGTGCAGCGCGCGAGCGACAGCTCGAAGTTCGTCGCAGTGCGCGTCAGCCAGGTCGAGGCACCCGTGATGGAAAACGATGAAACGAGCTTCGACGATCTCCAGGCACGGATCGCGCGGACGATCGACTCCTGAAGACGGTTCCCGCCGACAGCATGGACGGGCGCGAGGAGAGGTGGTCGGGTTCAAGACGCCGAACACCCATCTCACCTTCACCGCGCGTTTCGAGCGCTCAAGGCGCGCGGCTGCGCGCCATCAGGTTGAACGCCACCGCGGCAGCGAGCGCCGCGAGGACGAGCCAGAAGCCCAGTGCATGATCGATCCGGATCATCTCGGCGATCTGCTGCTGGTTGATGCCGACATCGGCGACATCACCGCTCGGCGTCGGCCCCTCGCGCATCCGGGCCGGCAATCGCAGGAAGACGGTATAGGCGATCAGCGCTGCCGCCCCGACCGCGCCCGCCGCCGCGATCAGCCCACCCAGGCCGCGGCCGAGCACGAAGGTGAGCGCCAGGGCGCCCACGATCAACAGTGCGGCGATAATGACCGGCATGTCGCGTTGACCGGCGCCCGGCGGTGTCTCGCTGGCCCCGGTCATCGGATTGGTGATGGTCACCGAGCCCATCGCGAGATCATAGCCGCTCATCGAGGCCAGTTCCTGCCCCGCGCAGGACACCGTGACCCAGGGCAGAAAGAAGAACAGGAGCGCGAGCACCTTGGCGCCGCGCCCCAGGTTGAACAGCATTGCGCCCCTGTCCGATGCCGGTACGCCGCTTCCCATTGGTGCGATCGGTTCGCTGGCCATGACAATCCCCCCTCCTGGTTGCCAGAAGGGGGGAGGCTCCGCCGATCGGCGGAAGGTGTCAACCGCTATCGTTCCGGGATAGCTACGATCGAAAACTACCAGCCGCGATAACCGTTCCGGTAGGAACGGCGATCATAGCGCCGGTCGTAACGATCATAGCGGTCGTAACGGTCATAGCGATCATCCCAGCGGGCGCGGGAAATCTCGCGGCGGCATTCGCGCTGCTCACGGCGATATTCGCGGCGGCTGTCGGCCCGACGCAGTTCGCGTCGACATTCGCGAATCTCGCGGCGGACGTTGCGGTCGTGATGGCCATAGCCGTAGTGACCGCGATACTGGGCGCTGGCCGGCGCAGCCGGAAGCGCGACGGCGCCGAGGGTGCCGATCGTGATGGCGGCGGCGAGAAGAATGTTACGCATGATCCTGCTCCTTGATCGTCCTCTCCGGACATGCGGGAAAGACGAACGGAGGCTACGCGCTGTTGCATGAACTGCCGACGACGCGCCGTTCAGCCGCGGTTTAGCGGGGGGCCACACCGCCGATCTTCTCAGAGGCGGCACAGCGATCGCGGATGTGGTCGTTGAAACAACGACCCCGGTCGCGTGCGGCAGCCAGTGCCGAAACCACGGCGGGCGGCAGGTCGCGACAGGCATCGCGCCGGCCGGTCATGAACAGGGCTTCCTGTTCTCGCGCGGCGGGTCGGTAGTCGAAGGCGCGGATGACGGACGAAGGCATGGCACACGTCCGTCATCCGCGCGCACCGTTAACGGCAGCGCACCTCGCCCCGCTCGACCTCACGGCCGATCGCGCCCCCGACCCCGGCGCCAATCAAAGTGCCGAGCAGGCTCGAACGGCCGCCGTCGATCGCGTTGCCGAGCAGCGCGCCAACACCAGCGCCGACGATCAGGCCAGTGGTTCCGTCGTTGCGACGGCAATAATAGCGACCGTCGCGACCGCGATAGAGCCTGTCGCGGCTGGTGAGCCGGCGCTCCCGATAATAGCGACCGTCGCGATAATAATCGTCCGCATAATAGCCGCCAGCGGGCGCGCGGTTGTAGTCGTAGCGGCGATATTGCCGCCAGTCGCGATTGCGCGCCTCGCGGACATCGCGGCGGCAGTCGCGCAGTTCGCGGCGATATTCGCGACGGTTGTCGGCGTCGCGTAGATCTTCACGACATTCGCGTTCGGCGCGGCGCTCGTTGCGGCCCTGTGCATCGGCCGGCGATGCCGCCGCCAGAGGGATCGTCGTCGCGGCCATCGCGGCGGCGAGTATCAGCTTGCGCATCGGAATTCTCCTCGTCCTGAGGCCCGGCGGGCGGGCGCCCTCGGCCACAACGAGCATGGTTCCGGCTGGTTTCATGAAAATGTTCCGTTCCCGAGACAAGTGCGAAAAGGCCCGGGAGAGGCGATGCCGGAACGCCGGGCGCCGCCGGTTGTTTGACCTGTTCCTCCTCGATTTGGATCCCTCATGTCGCGCTTTCTCCTCATCCCGCTCCTGCTGCTCCCGGGATGCGGCGGCAGTGCTGCCCCGATGCCAACCGCTACGCAGAGCGAAGCCGCAACTCCGCCCGTGCCGCGAGAGGCGCGGTTGGCAGAAGCGCCGCCCAGCCTGCCGGCGCCGGGTCGGCCGGGTGGCCTGCCCGACGACGGCACCCCGGTGGCCGAGGGGCCGTTCGCCGAGACAAGCCCGCAGGGTGCAGCGACTGTTCTGGAGACCTATTTCGCGCTGATCGAGGCACGGCGCTATGCGGACGCCTGGGAGCTCTGGTCGGACGAAGGCCGGGCGAGCGGGCGGAGCGTGGCGGAATTCGCCGCGCAGTTTGATCGCTATCGGGAGTATCATGCCAATATCGGCGCGCCGGGGACGGTCGAGGGAGCCGCCGGGTCGCTCTATGTCGAGGTCCCGGTGCAGATCTACGGGCGCCTTGCCGATGGAACGCCGTTCAATGCGGCGGGGCCGGCGACGTTGCGCCGGGTCAACGACGTGCCCGGATCGACCGCAGCCGAGCGACGGTGGCACATCGCGTCGATCCGCGCCGGGGCCCCGCGCTGACACCCCGTACCGATTCATACCAGGGTAAAGGCGCCGTTAAGCGCTTGGTAGGGGGAACGCGGTACGACCGGCCTCATGTCCAGCGATCGGGATTCGGAAATCTTCGCGGCACGCCGTCTGCGGAGCAGCAGCGTGACGGGCGCGGCCTCGTCCAAATCCGGCGCCCGCGGCAAGGCGGCGTTCAGCGGTCGGGGTGTCGGCCTGATGGTGCTCATCGGCCTCGGCCTCGGCGGGGCGATGCTCGCCGGCCTCGGCGCGACGATCGCACCCGGCCTGTTTGCCAGCGAACCGCCGAAGACGGCAGCCCCGGTCGCGACGCCCAACGCGGACCCGTATGCCGAGGCGCGCCGATCGCGCATGATCCTGGACGGCGAAAGCGGCGATCGGCCCGGCACGACCGTCGCCACCCTGTTGCGCGGGATCGTTGTCCGCCCGGGCCTCGCCCGCGCGATCGACGGTGGCTCCTTCCTGTACCGGGGAAACCGGATCAGGCTCACGGATATCGATACGCCGGCCGTAGCCGGACAATGCCCGCACGAGACCAGCCTCGGCCGCCGCGCCGCGCGACGGCTGGATGCCCTGCTCGGCGCCGGGCCGTTCCAGCTCGAAGAGGGTGGCGGGCGGGACCGGGATCCGCAAGGGCGCAAGCTGAGGATCGCGACCCGCGACGGCCATTCGCTGGGCGATACGATGGTCGCCGAAGGGCTGGCCAGGCCCTGGACGGGTCGGCCCCTTCCCTGGTGCGCGACGGGCATGGCCATCATCTGACCGGGCTTCCGACGCCGACCTTATGCTTTCTTTACGCACCCGGCCGGCAGTTCACATGGAAATCTAATCCGCCGGAGGGCCATGTCCGCCTCCGCCGCCTGGCGCCGTCCGCGCCAGGCCTTCGGAGATTTCCATGCTACGCTTCTGCCTCGCCCCGGCGCTCGCCGTTTCCGTCGCCTCGGCCCCCGCCCTGGCGCAGGAGGCCCGGGAGACCCGCGCGCTCACCATAACCGGCGGCGTCACCCTCGCCTCGCAATATCGCTTTCGCGGCATTTCGCTGTCGGACGAGCAGGTCGCGCTTCAGGGCACGATCAACGTCAACCATGAGAGCGGCCTCTATGCCGGCGTCTGGGGGTCGTCGATCGACGGCTTCGGCGAACTCGGCGGCTCCAATCTCGAACTCGACCTCTATGCCGGCTACCGGCACCAGGTGGCGGACAGCGTCACGCTCGACACGGGCCTGCTCTATTATGCCTATCCCGGTTCCTCCGGCGGCGATTTCGAGTTCTTCGAGCCCTATGCCAATGTCTCGATCACCCGCGGCCCGGTGACTGCCAAGATCGGCGGCGCCTTCGCGCCCTCGCAGGCGGGGATCGGCAACAACAGCAATGTCTACGTCTTTACAGACGTCTCCGTCGCCATCCCCAACACGCCAATCTCGCTGACCGGCCATGTCGGAAACTCGCATGGCGATACAACGCTTACGCCGAGCGGGGACTACGTGGACTGGTCGCTTGGTGCGACGGTCGCCTGGCGAAACCTCACCTTCGGTGTCTCCTATGTCGACACGAATCTGAGCGGCGCCCAAGCGGCTTCCGGCGGGGCAACCCGCGACATCGTCGATGCCGCCGTTGTCGCGTCCCTGACAGCAAGCTTCTGAGGAGAGATGCGATGGACGACCTGATCTGGATCGCGATCCTGGCCGGGCTGGCCCTGCTCGGCCTTGGCCTGATCGGCCTGCTCGGCACCGACGAGGGAGCCGGCGCATGACCCTCGAACTCTGGCTGGGCGGCCTCACCGCCCTCTTCCTCCTTGCCTATCTCGTGGCCGTACTCGCGCGGCCCGAGCGCTTCTGAAGGAGCGCCTCATCATGTCGCACACCACCCCCGAGGGCTGGATCCTCATCCTGGGTTTCGTCGCCCTCGTCGCACTCGTCGCCCGGCCGATGGGCGCCTGGCTCTTCGCCATCTACGAAGGCCGCGTCACCTTCGCGACCCGCGCGCTCGGCCCGGTCGAGCGGCTGCTCTACCGGGCCGGCGGCGTCGACCCGCACAGAGAGCAGACCTGGCGCGGCTATGCTGTTGCCATGCTGCTGTTCAACGTCGCAGGCCTGCTCCTCCTCTATGCGCTGCAGCGGCTGCAGGGCGTGCTGCCGCTCAATCCGCAAGAGGTCAACGGCGTTCCGGCGCCGGTCGCGTTCAACACCGCGGTCAGCTTCGTCACCAACACCAATTGGCAATCCTATGGCGGCGAGACGACGATGGGGCATCTCGTCCAGATGCTCGGCCTCACCGTGCAGAACTTCGTCTCGGCGGCGACAGGCATCGCCGTCGCCTTCGCACTGATCCGCGGCTTCGCGCGCAAGGAGACAACGAAGCTCGGCAATTTCTGGGCCGACCTGACCCGGATCACGCTCTACATCCTGCTGCCGATCTGCCTCGTCTACGCGCTCGTGCTGGTCTTCACCGGTGTGCCGCAAACACTTGCCGGCTCCGTCGTCGCGACGACGATGGAAGGGGCGCAGCAGATCATCGCGCTCGGCCCGGTCGCCTCCCAGGAGGCGATCAAGATGCTTGGCACCAACGGCGGCGGCTTCTTCAACGTCAACAGCGCCCATCCGTTCGAGAATCCGACCCAGGTCTCGAACCTCCTCCAGATGCTCTCGATCTTCGCGCTCGGCGCTGGTCTCACCTGGACGTTCGGCAGGGCCGTCGGCAACACGAAGCAGGGCTGGGCGATCCTCGCCGCCATGCTGATCCTGTTCACCGCCGGAGTCTCCGTCTCCTACGTCGCCGAATCGGCCGGCAACCCGATCCATCACGCGGCCGGCGTCGATGCGGCGGGCGGCAACATGGAGGGCAAGGAGACCCGCTTCGGCGTCGCCGCGACCGTCCTGTTCGCGGCCGTCACCACCGCCGCCTCGTGCGGCGCGGTCAACGGCATGCATGACAGCTTCACGCCGATCGGCGGCGCCGTGCCCCTGTTCAACATGCAGCTCGGCGAGGTGATCGTCGGCGGGGTCGGCGCCGGGCTCTACGGCGTCCTGCTCTACTGCGTTCTCGCCATCTTCGTCGCCGGCCTGATGGTCGGGCGCACCCCCGAATATGTCGGCAAGAAGATCGAGGCGCGCGAGGTGAAGCTCGCCGTCATCGCGATCGCCGTCCTGCCGCTCTGCATGCTCGGCTTCACCGCGCTGGCAAGTGTGTTGCCGCAAGGGCTCGAAGGCCTGCTCAACCAGGGGCCGCACGGTTTCTCCGAGATGCTTTATGCCTATACGTCCGCGGCCGCGAACAACGGCTCGGCGTTCGGCGGCCTCACCGCGTCCAACCCCTTCTGGGCCTCGACGCTCGGCGTGGCGATGTGGATCGGGCGCTTTTTCGTCATCATCCCCGTGCTCGCCATCGCCGGCTCGCTCGCCGCGAAGAAGCAGGTGCCTGCGGGCCCCGGCTCTTTCCCGACCACAGGCCTCCTGTGGATCGGCCTGCTCGCCGGCCTGATCCTGATCCTCGGCGGTCTCACCTTCCTCCCGGCGCTCGCACTCGGCCCGGCGGCCGATCATCTCGCGATGATCCACGGCCAGCTCTTCTGAAAGCCACGCATATGACTCGCAATGCACAGGTCCGTCCGTCGATCTTCACCTGGGCCCTGATCGGCCCGGCGATCCTCGACTCATTCAGGAAGCTCGACCCGCGTCAGCTCGTCCGCAATCCGGTCATGTTCACGACCGGTGTGGTGGCGTTGCTCCTCACTCTCCTGTTCGCCTCCGGGCACGGCACCGGCACGGTGGCGTTCCAGATCCAGCTCGCCATCTGGCTGTGGCTCACCGTGCTGTTCGGCAATTTCGCGGAGGGGCTGGCGGAAGGCCGGGGCAAGGCGCAGGCAGCCTCGCTCCGGGACACCAAGGCGCAGCTCTGGGCAAAGCGGATGCTGGGCGTCGGCGACACCTGGGAGAAGGTTCCCGCCACCCAGTTGCGGGCCGGCGAGACCGTGCTCGTGGAAACCGACGACCTCATCCCCGCCGACGGCGAGGTGATCGGCGGCGTCGCCTCGGTCAACGAGGCGGCGATCACCGGCGAGTCCGCGCCGGTGATCCGCGAGGGCGGCGGCGACCGTTCGGCCGTGACCGCCGGCACCCGCGTCATCTCCGACTGGATCAAGGTGCGGGTCACGCAGGAGCCGGGCCACGGCTTCCTCGACCGCATGATCGCGCTCGTCGAGGGCGCCGAGCGACAGAAGACGCCGAACGAGATCGCGCTCACCATCCTGCTCGTCGGCCTCACCATCATCTTCCTGATCGCTGTGTCGACGATCCCGGGCTTCGCATCCTATGCCGGGGGTTCGATCCCGGTGCCGCTGCTCGCCGCCCTGCTGATCACCCTGATTCCCACCACGATCGCCGCTTTGCTCTCCGCCATCGGCATTGCCGGCATGGACCGGCTGGTGCGCTTCAACGTGCTCGCCAAGTCCGGCCGCGCGGTCGAGGCGGCCGGCGACGTCGATGTGCTGCTGCTCGACAAGACCGGCACGGTCACGATCGGCGACCGTCACGCCACCGAGTTCAAGCCGCTCCCGGGCGTCAGCGAGATGGAACTGGCCGCCGCCGCCCATCTCGCCAGCCTCGCCGACGAGACGCCGGAGGGTCGTTCGATCGTATCGCTGGCACGGGAAACCTATGGCGTCGCCGATCAAGGCATGCCGGCGGGCGCCACCGTCATCCCGTTCACTGCTCAGACCCGCCTCTCCGGCGTCCAGCTCGGCGACAGCCTGATCCAGAAAGGCGCGGTGGATTCAGTCCTGCGCGCGCTTCCCGGCGTCGCCGACACCGCCGCCGCTGTCGACCTGCGGCGCCTCTCGGAGGAGATCGCCCGTGCCGGCGGTACGCCGCTGGCGGTGGCGAAGGACGGCCGGCTGCTCGGTGTGCTGCAGCTGAAGGACGTGCTCAAGGCGGGGATGCGGGAACGGTTCGGCGAGCTCAGGCGGATGGGCATCCGCACCGTCATGATCACCGGCGACAATCCGCTCACTGCTGCCTCGATCGCGGCCGAGGCCGGTCTCGACGATTTCCTTGCCGAGGCGACGCCGGAGGACAAGCTTGCCCTCATCCGCAAGGAACAGACGGGCGGGCGCCTGGTGGCGATGTGCGGCGACGGGACCAACGACGCCCCTGCGCTCGCGCAGGCCGATGTCGGCCTTGCCATGAACACCGGCACCCAGGCGGCGCGCGAGGCTGGCAACATGGTCGATCTCGACAGCGATCCGACCAAGCTGATCGAGGTTGTCGGCCTCGGCAAGCAGCTGCTGATGACGCGCGGCGCGCTCACCACCTTCTCGGTCGCCAACGACATCGCGAAATATTTCGCGATCATCCCGGCGATCTTCGTGGTGCTCTATCCTTCGCTCGGTGTGCTCAACCTGATGGGACTGGGAAACTCGGAAAGCGCGATCCTCTCGGCGATCATCTTCAACGCGCTGATTATCCCGCTGCTCGTGCCGCTGGCGCTCAAGGGCGTGACCTATCGCCCCGCGCCGGCCGGCGACATCCTGCGGCGCAACCTCGCCGTCTACGGTCTCGGCGGCATCGTCGCGCCGTTCATCGGCATCAAGCTCATCGACCTTGCCGTCACCGGCATCGGTCTCGCTTAAGGACAACGACCATGGGCAACGACATCAAGACCGCGCTTCGCCCCGCGATCAGCTTCCTCCTCCTGCTGACGCTGATCACCGGCCTTCTCTATCCGCTCGTCATTCTCGGCCTCGGCCAGGCGTTCTTCCCCAGCCAGGCCAATGGCAGCCTGATCCGCGAGGGGGACCAGGTGATCGGCTCGGCGTTGATCGGGCAGAATTTCACCGATGCACGCTACTTCCACCCGCGCCCGTCGGCGGCGGGTGACGGCTACAACGCCGCTGCGTCGTCTGGCTCGAATCTCGGGCCCACCTCGCAGGCGCTTGCCGTCCGGATTGGCGAAGGCGTTGCCGCGGCGCGCGTCGAGGGCATAGCCGGTCCGCTCCCGGCCGACCTGGTCACCGCCTCCGGCTCGGGCCTCGATCCCGACATCTCTCCGGCCAATGCGCTTGATCAAGTGAACCGCGTCGCCACCGCGCGCGGCGTCGCGCCGGGTCAGCTCCGGATTCTCGTCGAGCGGTCGATCGAGCGTCCCACTTTGGGCGTGCTGGGCGCGCCGCACGTCAACGTGCTTCTGCTCAATCGACAACTGGACCGGATGGAGGCAGAAGCGCGTCGGTGAGCCGACGAAGCGATCCCGAGTCCGAGCGTCCGTCTCCCGAGGCCCTTTTGCGCGAGGCGGCGCAGGAGGGTCGCGGCCGCCTGAAGGTGTTCCTCGGCGCCGCCCCCGGCGTCGGCAAGACCTACGAGATGCTGACCGACGCCGCCGCGCGCCGCGCCGCCGGCATCGATGTCGTGATCGGCGTGATCGAAACCCATGGCCGCGTCGAGACCGAGGCGCTGACCCGGGGCTTCGAGGTCGTTCCGCGCCGCGCCGTCGACTATCAGGGCCGCATCCTCACCGAGATGGACCTCGACGCCATCCTCGCGCGCAAGCCCGCGCTCGTTCTGGTCGACGAGCTCGCCCACACCAATGCGCCGGAAAGCCGCCATCCCAAGCGCCATCAGGATGTCGAGGAGCTGCTCGCGGCGGGCATCGACGTCTATTCGACGATCAACATCCAGCATCTCGAAAGCCTCAACGACGTCGTGGCCTCGTTCACGCGGGTCCGGGTACGCGAGACCATTCCCGACAGCGTCCTCGAAAATGCCGAGATCGAGGTCGTCGACATCCCGCCCGACGAGCTGATCGAGCGGCTGAAGGAAGGCAAGGTCTATGTCCCGCACGAGGCAACGCGGGCGCTGGGCCATTTCTTCTCCAAGTCCAACCTGTCGGCGCTGCGCGAGATGGCGCTGCGGCGGGCCGCGCAGGCGGTCGACGATCAGATGCTGGAGCATCTGCGAGCCCACGCGCTGGCCGGTACCTGGGCGGCGGGCGAGCGGATCGTGGTGGCGGTAAGCGAGCTGCCGGGCGCGGATGGTCTCGTCCGGGCGACCAAGCGGCTCGCCGATGCGCTGCGGGCGCCCTGGACCGCCCTTCATATCGAAACACCGCGCGAGCGCGAGTTCACTGACGACCAGCGCCAACGACTGGCCGCGGTGATGCAGCTCGCCAGCCAGCTTGGCGCGCGCGTCGCCTCGGTCCCGGCGACATCTGTCCTGGACGGACTGAAACGCTTCGCCATCGAGGCGCGCGCGACCCAGCTCGTCGTCGGCAAGTCGGCACGCTCGCGCTTCTTCGAGCTGCGCCACGGCTCGGTCGTCGACCGGCTGGTGCGCGAGACGCCGGGTGTTGCCGTCCATGTCCTGCCCTTCGATCCGGTCGGCGCGACGCCGTCGCGCACCGGCACGGCGTCCAGGAAGAAGAGCCATTGGGGACCGCCGATCGGCTACGCGATCTCGACCGTGCTGGTCGCGCTCGTCACCCTGCTCGGCGTCAGCATCTATACGCTGGGCGAGATCACCAATATCGGCCTCGTCTATCTGATCCCGGTCCTGTTCGCGGCCACCCGCTACGGATTGCGCACCGGCCTGTTCGCGGGCCTCCTCTCCTCACTCTGCTACAATTTCTTCTTCATCCCGCCGCTCTACACCCTGACCATCCAGGATCCGCGCAACCTCATCACCGTGCTCGTGCTGATCGGCGTCGCGATCGTCACCAGTCAGCTCGCTTCGCGCGTCCGCGCCCAGGCCGATCTCGCCCAGCGCAGCGCCGGGCAGAATTCCGCGCTCGCGGGCTATGCGCGGGCACTGGCGGGCATCACGGACAAGGCTGGCGTCGGGCAGATATTGTGCGGAGAGGTCAACCGCCTGTTCGGCGTCGACGCGGTGCTGCTGCTGCCGGGGCGGGAAGGCCTGGCGCCGATCGCGGCCGTGCCGCCGGTCGACGCGCTCGGGGTGATCGAGCAGGCGGCCTCCGCCTGGGCCTTCGACCATGGCCAGCCCGCCGGGCGCGGGTCCGACACGCTCACCGCCTCCGACTGGCTGTTCCAGCCGCTCATCGCCGGCGGACGCACGCTCGGCGTGCTCGGCATCGCCCGGCCGGACGGCGGCGATGCACTCCGGTCGGACCAGCTGCCGTTGCTGCTCAGCCTGCTCAGCCAGACCGCGCTGGCGCTGGAGCGGATGGGTTTCGAGGACGAGATGGCGACGATCGCGCACCTGAAGGAGCGGGACCGGCTGCGCGCCGCCCTGCTCTCCTCGGTCAGCCATGACCTGCGCACGCCGCTCACCGCGATCCTCGCGACCATCGCCGAGCTGAAGCAGGCCGGGGACGCGGATCCGGCCCTGCTGGCCTCGCTCCAGTCCGAGGCCGAGCGCCTCAACCGCTTCGTCGCCAACCTCCTCGACATGGCCCGGATCGAGGCCGGGGCGTTGCGGCTCCAGCTCGAGGCGGTCGATCTCACCGATGCCGTGGCCAGCGCCGCCCACGACCTGCGCCGCGCGCTCCAGGGCCATGCGATCCAGCTCGATGTTTCACCCGAGCTGCCGCTCGTCCGCGTCGACGCGCAGCTCTTCCACCATTGCCTGATCAACCTGCTCGAAAATGCGGGGAAATATGCCGATCCGGGGACGCCGATCGCGATAGCGGCGGCGCGCGGGCCGGACGGGATCGCGCTGTCGGTGATCGATCAGGGGCCCGGATTGCCGCCGGGCGGCGCAGCAACGATCTTCGAGACATTCACCCGGCTCGAGGGCTCGGATCGGAAGGGCGGCACCGGCCTGGGCCTGGCCATCGTCAAGGGCTTCGCCGAAGCGATGGGCCTCGCGGTGTCCGCCGCCACCCGCGAGGACCCGCGGGGCGCCGCTTTCACCATCCGCTTTCCCGCCGACGTCCTCGTCAAACCTGCGCTCCCCGAATGAACGGGGCCAAGATCCTCCTGGTCGACGATGAACGCGCGATCCGCCGCCTGCTGGGCGCCGCCCTCGACCGGACCGGCTACCGCGTCGTCGAGGCCGAGAATGCACGCGAGGCGCTGACGGCGTTGCAGATCGACAAGCCGGAAGCCGTGCTGCTCGATCTCGGCCTGCCGGATCGGGACGGGCTGGAGCTGGTCCCTCTGGTGAAGGCCACCGGGGCCGCCCTGCTCGTCATCTCGGCGCGTGACGCGACCGATCAGAAGGTGGCCGCGCTTGATCTCGGCGCGGACGACTATGTCACCAAGCCCTTCGACACCGAAGAGGTGTTGGCCCGCATTCGCACAGCGCTGCGCCACCGCCTCTCGGCGGACGCTCCGACCGTCATTCTCGGCAAGGTCGAGATAGACCTGGCCGGCCGGCGCGTGATGAAGGCGGACCAGGAGGTTCATCTGACACCAAAGGAGTTCGGCTTCATCGCGGAGCTCGCGCGCCATCCCGGCCGGGTGGTCACCCACAGCCAGATCCTGCGCGCGGTCTGGGGCGAAGCGCACGAGCGGGATGTCGAGTATCTGCGCGTGACCGCGCGCGCCACGCGCCGGAAGCTGGAAGACGATCCTTCGTCTCCGGCGCTTATCCGTAACGAACCGGGCGTCGGCTATCGGCTGATGCAGCCCGACTGACCGCGCCCATCGACAAAGAAGGGGCGGGCGTGGGCGCCCGCCCCTTGAGTCCACCGCAGCTGCCAGATCGAATGCTAGGGGAGATCCGTTCACACCCGCGGTTCCATCCGGCCATGCCGGCAGTGCTGAATCTGCGGAAGCGCGCAGCTTCCCAACGGATTGACGGGCAATACGAAGGCGAGCCCCTGCGGCCGAACGTTGGAAACATACTGGCGAGCGTCGCTCGATTTCGGACGTCCGCTCGTCCATAATCTGGCTATGCCGGGGCTTGTGATGGATCTGGTCGATGAGGCACCAGTTCGGCTGGGCATGAAGGCTCGGCCTTCCGAGCCCCTTCGCGCCCGCACGCGCGCCTATCTCTGGCTGACACTGATCTACTGGCTCTCCAATTATGTCGTGATGACCCTTGGCGCGGTGCTGGCCGGTTCCAGGTCGGTGCTGGCCATCTCCGCGGTGCGCGCCCTCCTGGTGGGATTCGGGCTGGTCCTGTGCTTCCTCATTCACCGGGCACTCGAGCGCTGGGCCGGCCCCAGCTTTCGCAGTCGCGCCATCCTTGCCGCGGTGCTCGCGCCGATCGCGGCGGAAACATACGCCTGGGCGGTGTATTTCGGCCTCGGTCTGGTCGATCCGCCGCGCGTGACCGGCACATTCAATTGGGGTGTCGTGATCAGCACCCTGTCCTTCTGGACGTGGTTCTTCCTTGGCTGGGCCGGCCTCTACCTGGCACTCGGCTACAGTTTCGACGCCCAATCCGAACGATTGCGTTCCAGCGAATTGCGCGCGCATGCCCAGGCCGCCCAGCTGCGCGCGCTCTACAATCAGGTGAATCCGCATTTTCTGTTCAACAGCCTGAACTCGATCTCGGCCCTGATCGTCGAGCAACGCAATGCCGACGCAGACAGGATGGTGGGCAAGATCGCCACTTTCTTCCGCCGCTCTCTATCGATCGACCCGTTCGAGGACATCCCGCTCTCCCAGGAGATCGACCTCCAACGCGCCTATCTGGAGATTGAGCAATTGCGTTATCCTGATCTGGTCCTCGACATCGATTGCCCGCCGGCTTTGGCCAATGCGGCGGTGCCAGCGCTTATCCTTCAGCCATTGATAGAGAATGCGGTCAAATACGGGGTGGCCGGGTCGACTCCGCCCGCGCACATCGCGATCACCGCACGCACCGAAGGGGATGACCTGGTCATCGCCGTGTCGGATAGCGGAAAGGGATCGGCAGCCGCTGTCAGCCCCGGGGCTGGCGTGGGCCTCAAGAACGTCCGCGAGCGACTGGCACAGCGTTTCGGAGAGAATCAGTCGGTCCTGGCAGGTCGTGTCGCTGACGGCTTCATCTGTACCATCACCCTGCCACTACGGAACCTCTCATGACCGCCCTCAAGATCCTTGCCGTCGACGACGAGATCCTTGCCTTGCGCCGCGTGCGGCGCGCGCTCGATGAGATCGAGGGGGTGTCGCTGATCGGGGAGGCCGACGGTTGCGCGGCGGCGCTCGACCTGGTGCGACGAACGAGGCCGGATGTTCTTCTTCTCGACATCCGTATGCGCGACGGAACTGGCTTTGACGTGGTGGACGCGTTGGGCGGCGACCTGGCGCCGGTCGTCATCTTCGTATCGGCCTTCGATCACTACGCCGTCCGCGCTTTCGAGGCGAACGCCGCGGACTATGTCCTGAAGCCAATCGAGACCGATCGGCTACGCGGCGCGATCGAACGCGCGCGATCCCGACTTGAGGCCGAGGCAGCGCACGAGCGGATGGCGGAGCTGCAGGCGGTCATTGCGAGCTTGCGGAGCGGCATGCAGGAGCAGGAGGGCGACGCGCGCTACGAGACCGAGGTCTGGATCCGCAAATCGCTCGGCGGCTACATCCGGGTCGCAATTGACAGCATCGACTGGGTGAGCAGCGAGGACGACTATGTCCGGATCCACACCTCGGGTGGGTCCTTTCTGCTGCGCGGCTCGATCCGCACATTTGAGCAGCGCGTCGATCCCAACAAGTTCACCCGCATACACCGCCGGACGCTGGTCCGCACGTCGGCGATACAGGAGGTGAAGTCGCCCAGGGTCGGCGGGCTGGAGATCGTGCTCGAAAGCGGGGAGCGGCTGAAGGCAGGCCGGATCTACGCGCGCCAGGTGCGCTCGCTCTTCAACGGCAAGCCGGTCGAGGCCTGATCCCTTCCACAAGAAAGGGGACGGGCCCGAAGACCCGTCCCCAAAAATTCCGGCGTGCGATCCGCCTAGAAGCGGATGCGCGCACTCGCGACGAAGCGGCGGCCCAGCGCGTCGTAGGTCGACGGATAGGTATTGCCGCTGTTGAACGACGTGGTGCCGATCGTGTTGCCGACCAGCGGCGGCGCCTTGTCGAACAGGTTCTGCACGGAGAACACCAGCGACAGATTGTCGTTGATAGCGAAGCGGGTGGTGAGATCGAAATAGTCGTAGGCCGGGATGCGGTTGAAGTCGACGTCACCGAAGCCCGGAACCGTGCCGCGAAATGCCGGCGCGGTGTCAGCGAACTCATACTCCACGCGATCGATATGACGCCACAGGAGCGACACATCGATATCGCCGAAGGTCAGCGTGGTGCGCATCGTCCACTGCCATTTCGGCAGGATGGAGCCGTTCGCCGCAATGCCGTTGAACGAGCAATTGGGGCTGTAGAGGCCCGCGCACTGGCGATCGATCGTCTCACCCGCCACAGCCTGGAACTTGAACGATTCGACCCAGCTCAGCACGAAGTTCATGTCGAGACCGACACCGCCAAGAATCTCGAGGTTACGACGATAGTTTGCCGTGAAGTCGACACCGCTGGTGCTCAGGCGGCCCTGGTTGGTGAGAGTCGCGAACAGACCCGGTGTGGTGGTCGGGTCACCGGCTAGCGAGCCCGTATTCGGGTTGCGCCGGATGATCCTGCACGCCTCGGTAAGCGAGGATCCCGCGGCCGGGGTCAGCGGGGTCGGGCCGAAGCACGCAAAGATCGAATCCGCCGGTGTCGGCGCGGTGATCGCGTCCTTGATCCGGATGCTGTAGTAGTCGACCGACAGTGACAGGCCGGGCACGAAGCTCGGCTGGAAGACGGCGCCGACCGTCCAGCTGGTCGAAGTCTCGGGCTCGAGATCGAGGCTGCCGCCACCGGTGGAGTTGGCCTGACCCGCAGTCGGCTGCGGGATCGATCCGATCACACCGGCCGGAGCCCCCTGTGCCAGGCAGATAGCCAGCAGTTCGCCGGACGGAGCTGGGCGCCCCGGAACCGGCAGGCCATTGTCCTGGATGTTGGCGCATGGATCGTTCGCGAGGTTCGTAAGGCCGGTGCTCACCGGGTTGAACAGCTCGAAGATGGATGGCGCACGCACCGAGCGGGAATAATTGCCGCGGAAGCGCAGGCCGTCGACCGGTGCCCAGGTGCCACCGACCTTCCAGGTCCAGGTGGAATAGCTTGGGCTGTTCGGCGCGTCGACGCTGTAGCTGGAATAGCGGGCGCCGCCTTCCAGGGTCAGTTCATCGAAGAACGGACGATCCTGGGCGATCGGGATGATAAGTTCGCCGAATGCTTCATAGACATTGAACCCGCCGTCAATACCCGGCGCCGGGCCGCCTGAACCGCCAAGGTCGCCGCTCTGGGCAAGCGCGTCCGAGGCCTGCTGAGCAGCATATTCACGGAACTCGGCGCCGACGGCGAAGCTCACGGCGTCACCCGCCCAGGGAAGAGTCCAGCCGAAGTCGCCATTGATGACCGCGCGCGCCTGCGCGAGCGAAACGGAGACGCGGACGGTGCTGTTCTCCTGAAGGAAGTCGACCTGCCCGGGTGTGATCGAACCAAGCGGGCCGAACCAGTTGATGGGGGTGCAACCATTCGACGTGTCGCGGCAGGCAAGTGTCGCTCCCGAACCAGTGGTCCGCAAGGACTGCTGGACTCGCGAATTGAGCGTGAAGCCCTTGATGACCTGGAGGACCTCGCTTTCGCCATAGCTGGCGAACACGTCCCAATTGATCGAGTCGGTGATTCCTCCGCGTGCGCCGACGCGATAATCGAAGAAGTTCGTGGTGAACTCGCTGTTGCGGGGGCCGACCTCGACCGCGCGCCGGCTGATATTGACGTTCACTTCACGATAATTGGGGTCGGTCGGCCCGGTTGCCGTGGCGGCGGCATCGCATACGGCCTGGCTGAAGCGCGGCGTATAGCCGACACCGGTGTTGGTATCGAAGCGGCAGAAGCCATTGCGCAACGATGCCGGCAGCAGGGGATTGTTGAGAGGGATCGCCACACCGAGCCCGAATGCACCGGAAGGTGCGATCAGGGTGTTGACGGTGTTCTTCGAGAAGACGCCACGTGTATAGAGTTCGATCGCGTCCGAGATCTCGTAGCGCGCCGCGCCATAGATGTTGAAGCGCTGGAACGGCGTCTGGAAAACGTTGTACGGATTGAAGTTGAACGGGACCGCCGGGGTGTTGAATCCGCCTGCGCCGTTGACCTGGCGATTGCCCTGAACCGCGTTGCAGGCGACCGGGAAGCCCGTGCCGCAATTCTGTGTGACCGAATCCACCCCGTTGATGTTTACGCCGCTGAAGGTACTCGGCACCGAGGTTCCGGAGCCGCCGCCGGCGCCGGTGAAGGAATCGAACTGGACAATCGAGATGTCACGCGCGCCCTGATAGACGGCGTCCGCTTCCTGGTAGCCGACGCTGAGCACGGCATTGCCGCGGCCGTCATCGAAGTTCGCACCGATCGTCACGTCGGCACGGAAGACGTTGCCGTCGCCCTGCTCGGTGATCTGCTCGGACAGATTGATGTCGACGCCCGCGAAGTCCTGGCGGGTGATGAAGTTGACCACGCCCGACACGGCGTCGGCGCCGTAGGTGGTGGAGGCGCCGCCGGTCAGCACGTCGACGCGCTGGATCAGCGCGAGCGGGATGTTGTTGAGGTCGAAAACGCCACCAAGGTTGGATGGGACAAGGCGGACGCCATCGACCAGTGCGATGTTGCGGCCCGGGCCCAAACCGCGCAGATCGACAAAGGACGAGCCGCCGTTGCCGTTGTTGACCGCGGAACCGATAGAGGGCGTCGCGCCCGGCAGCTCACGCAGCAGTTCTTCGGCGACGTTCGCCTGCTGAAGTTCGATCTCTTCCTCACCGACGACGTTGACCGGCGACGAGGACACGAGGTTCGGATTGCGGATCAGCGAGCCGGTGATGACGATCGCTTCCTCGCCGCCGGTTTCCTCCGCAGCAGTCGTTTGCGCGGTATCGGCCTCCGGATTGCTCTGAGCGCCCTGCATATCCTGGGCGAATGCGGGCGAAGCCAGGAGCGTCGACGACATGAACAATGTCGATGCGAGAAGGCGGCCCCGAGCGGCCTTGCGATGCTGCTTCATTGAAAAATCCCCTTTCGTATCCGTCACCCGAGCAACATGGTGCTACGAGTACTACTCGCTTGTGTGAGGATCGGCGGCAAGCGGCAAGAGATGGACTTGGTGCTAGAAGCACTTTATGAATTGCTGTTGCAGAAGTGTCACAGCCGACCTGCAAGCAGCAGGCGGACGCGATCAGCTTCGGCTTGACGCGCCGGTATGGGGAACCGAGACCTCCGGCGTTCCGCCAGGGGGATCGGATGAAGAATGCCTTCGAGACTGAAGACGGCCAGGACATGGACGCGAAGGACGCCGCCGAGTCGACGATCGAACCCGAGCTTACCGACAATGAAGGCAGCCTGCTGGCGCTCGTCCTGCGCCGCCAGCCCGTCACCGCCTATCAGTTGCTGAAGATCTACGAACAGTCGCCGGTGAGCAGCTTCAACGAGAGCAAAGGGAGCCTCTATCCGTTGATCCGCCGTATGAAGCAGCGCGGGCTGCTCGCGGCGCGACGCGTCTCGGGCGACGGCCGCAATGCCGAGTTACTGACCTGCACCGAGGACGGCCGCAATGCCGTGCGGGACTGGGTCCTGCAGGTGCGGCCGTCCCATGTCCTGCCGGACGACCCGCTGCGGACGAAGATCATCTCATTCGGGCTGCTCGACCCCGATCAGCAGCGCGAATGGATCGACCGCGTCCGCGCCGCCGTCGATCAAAAGATCGAAGAGGTGGAGGCTTATGCGGTCGGCCTCGACATGCCCTATCAACACCTGGTTCACGCCAACGCGATTGCGGCCCTGCGCGACAGGATCGCCTGGCTCGACCTGCTGTCGCGCATGATGAACGAAGAGCTGCGATGAGAGCGTATGGGAGCCCTCACATGATCCCGCACAGATCCTTCTCGAATCGGACAATCGCCGCGGCGCTGCCTGCACTCGCAACCCGACCATAGCTCTGCATGCCGAGCCGGCGCAGGACGCCGATCGTCGCCTGATCGCCGATCGGTGCCCGCGCCCTGAGCACGTGTGTGCCAAGGGCGCGCATCGCCATCGGCACCGCGACCCCGGCAGCTTCCGCCATGAGGTCCGCAATGCCGGGTCCGGCGCCAAGCGACAAGGTCAGCCTCGCACCCTGGCCTCGTTCTGCCGCGAACGTCATACGCGCCACCAGCCGCCGGTCAGCTTTCGCCAGCACCGTGAAGGAGAGCATGCGCGCTGCCACCGGATTGCCGGTCTGGGCTGGCCGGCAGAGGATCAGGCGGGCGGTCTCCGCCAGGGCGCCGTCGGCGTCCCCGCCATTCTGATGAGTCTTCTGAACAGCGTGCATGGCGGCGGCTCCGCATTGCTGACCGGGCCGGTGAGACCCGCTGCGATCACGCCCGCAACGTCACCCTGGCCGAGCCCGGCGTCGAGCATTGTTGTGCCGGACGGCGGACTTGTGCGGTTGGATGTCCCGGAGGTGCGGCGGGCGGCCAGATGTGCGGGTGAACGTCGCGCAGCGCCCGCCAGACGTCAGTCAGATGGAGGGGCTTTACGCCCCGCAAGCCGCGGCGCGCGCGAGCAGGAACGCCCTCTCCCGGCTGTTGCCGGTGAGCGCGGCCGCGCTTTCGAATTCGCGCCGGGCATCGGTCAACCGCCCCGCCCGGAACAGAAAATCCCCGCGGGCCGCAGGCAGCGGCGCATAATTGCGCAGCGCCGCGACGGCCGCGATCTCGTCGACGAGCTTCAGGCCGGCCTCCGGACCGAAGGCCATGCTGTGAGCGACTGCGCGGTTGAGATCGACCACCGGCGACGGCATGACCTCCCGCAGACTGTCGTAGAGCGCCGCGATCCGTCGCCAATCCGTCTCGTCGGGCGTGCGCGCATGCGCGTGGCAGGCCGCGAGCGCCGCCTGCAGGACGTAGGAGCCCTTGGCACCGCCCAACGCGACGGCCCGTTCCAGCGCTGCGAAGCCGCGGCGGATCAGAAGCTGATCCCAGCGGGCGCGATTCTGCTCGGTCAGGGGAACGAACGCACCGTCGGGTCCGGCGCGGGCGGCCAGACGGGAGGCCTGGATTTCCATCAGCGCGAGCAGGCCGAGCACCTCGGGCTCGCGCGGCATCAGACCGGCGAGGATCCGGCCCAGTCGCTGCGCTTCGGCGCAGAGGGACGGCCGGATCAGATCTTCGCCCGCCGTTGCCGCATAACCCTCGTTGAAGATGAGGTAGATCACCTCGAGCACCGAGCCGAGGCGGTCTGCACGCTCGGGTCCGCGCGGCACCTCGAAGGCGAGGCCGGCATTGCCGATCGCTCTTTTCGCACGAACGATCCGCTGCGCGATCGTCGGCTCGCTCGACAGGAAGGCGCGGGCAATCTCGTCTGTGGTCAGTCCGCCGATCAGGCGCAGTGTCAGCGCCGCCCGCGCCTCCGCCGAGATGACCGGGTGGCAGGCCGTGAAGATCAGGCCCAGGAGCTCGTCGCCGATATCGTCGTCCATCGCGGCTTCCGCATTCTCGACGCTGGTGTCGCGCTCGTCGCCCAGGTCGCGGGCGATTTCGGCATGCTTGCGCTCGCGCATCCTATCGCGGCGGATGCCGTCGATCGCGCGACGCTTCGCCGCCGCCATCAGCCATGCACCGGGATTGTGCGGAACGCCGCTCTTCGGCCATTCGGCCAAGGCGATGATGAGCGCGTCCTGCGCCAGCTCCTCGGCCTGGTCGACGTTCCGCACCATCCGGGCCAGGCCCGCAATGAGCCTGGCCCGCTCGATCCGGAAAACCGCCTCGATCGCCTGGTGAGTCTCCGTCGCCGCCATGCCTGCCTTGTCGGGAAATCGCCCGGGCAAGGCAAGCTGCGGCGACGATCGGCCAGCCTAGTTACCGGCCAGCTTGTCGCGGACGCCGTCGTGGATCGCTTCGACCTCCGGGGTCAGATTGTCCGCGAAATCGGCCATCTCGAAGAGCGGCCGAATCTCGATCTCGCTCGGTCCGGACATCGGGTTGGGACAGCGCTTCACCCATTCGACCGCCTCGGCCATGTCCTTGACCTCCCACAGCCAGAAGCCGGCGACCAGCTCGCGGGTCTCGGCGAACGGGCCATCGATCACGCTGCGGCCGGGGCCGTCGAACGCGACGCGCTTGCCGTCCCTGGAGGGCTTCAGGCCGTCGCCGCCGACCATGATGCCGGCGTTGACCAGCTCTTCATTGTATTTGCCCATCGCCTCGAGCAGCTCGGTTGAGGGCATGATGCCCTGTTCACTGTCCTCGGTCGCCTTCACGAAAACCACGACACGCATTGTCTGTCTCCTTCGAATCATCGAGCCCGTCAGCGGCCTCGTACCCTGACGACGAATGACCCTTCGCGAAATCGACAGGCCGGCCGAAATTTTTCAATGACCTTGGAGATCAGGCGCGATGGCCCGGGCAGATGTTACGGTTGCCGCCGGGCGGCAACGATCGCGACGGGCGGGTTGAGCATCTGGCCCTCGACATAGGGATCCGGTGCCGGCGCGTCGGCGCGTCGCGCCTGAATGGCGCGCACCACGTCCATGCCCGCGACCACCCGCCCGAAGACGGCGAAGCCGAGGCCATCGCGGTTGCGGCCACCGCCCGCGTCAAGCGCGGGCTGATCGCCGATGCAGATGAAGAATTCGGTGGTCGCGCTCCCCGGCGCACCGCGCGCCATCGAGATCGCGCCGTCGACGTGACGAAGCCCGGTCTCGCTGGTCGGCTCGTGGGCGATGCCCGGCACGCTGTTCTCAAGCGCCAGCCCGCGCCCGCCCTGGATGACGGCGATCGGCGGGCTGCCCCGGTCCGTCGCCGGCGTGACGGCGCGATAGAAGGACCCGCCGGCATAGCTGCCGCTGTCAACATATCTCAGGAAGTTGGCGGCGGTGACCGGCGCCCGCGCGGCATCCACCGCGATGACGATGGTGCCAAGATCGGTCTCGATCGCGACGTTGACCGACTGGCCTTCGGACGCCCGCACCGGCCCGGTGCATCCGGCGAACAGGATCGCCGCAAGCGCGCCGAGCGTCCAGCGGCGGGAACGGAGAGGGGTCGTGGACGTCATTCTGGCACTCCCTTGCCCGACAGATCGGGGCGCCGGGCAGGATAGGACTGCTCGTCCGAAACGCAGGCGTGCGGGCGCAATTTGAATGATGCGAACGGCAATATTTCGCCACCGCCTATCGGCGGAAAGCGCTCGGCAAGGCGTTGAAGTGACGGCGGAAGGCGGCGGTAAAATTGGTCGACTGGCCGTAGCCGACGATCTCCGCGATATCGGCGATCGAATGCCGGCCGTCGCGAAGCAACTCGCGCGCCAGCATCATGCGCCGGGTCTGGCAGAAATCGGCGATGGTTTCCCCGAACAATTGCTTGAAGCCCTGGCGCAGGGTGGTGCGGTTCAGCCCCACCTGCCGGGCGAGGCTGTCGACCGGGGGCGGATCGGTGAACCGCTGGAGCAACAATGCGCGGGCTTCCTCAAGCCGGGCGCGGTGATGCGGCCTGAGAGACATCTCCTTCGGCGCGCGGTCGCCGAAACGCTGCATGCTCTCGAAGAACAGGCAAAGCAGCTCCTGCGATTTGACCTCGATATAACGCTGGCGAAGGCCGCCGCGCAGCCGGTTGGAGAGAATGTCCATCACGCCGTTGTTCATGCCCGCGGTCATCGGGATCGCGGCATGGCTGTTCCGCGTTTCCCCAAGCAGCGCATGCAGGGCCGGCGCTTCGTCGGGCTGCAGCCCGACCTCGCTCCACAACCGGTCGGCACGGATGTGCACTGTCACCGACAGGAGCCGCTGGCGTTCGCGGATCATCAGTTCGTAGGCGCGCTCGCTCGACAGGCGCGCCACGGACGCGCTGCAGGCGGGCGTGACGAAAGCGTCGTTGCCGGCCTCCTGAAGGCCGAGCTCGCCCGCCCGCACGAACCGGATGGTGACCGTGTCCATGCCGGTGCGGACGTCGAAGCGGAAGCGCTCGTCATAATAATCGTTCGCGGCGCAGATCAGGAAATCGTCGTTGACCCGCAACACTTCCCAATAGCCTGTGCCGGCCTCACCGTCGCCGCGCCCGGTCCCAGTTTCGATCAGCACAGCCTCGCGGTCGTCGGTGTGCCTGACCCTGAGCGGGCCGTCGCGGATCGCGTCGAGGTCGAATGCGGCGTTGAATCCCCCGTAGACATGCCGCAGCCGGGTAAAATCGGCAGCCTCGACGTTCATGGCCGTACTCCCTCAGGATCGCCGCGTCTCAGGCGCGCGCGGTCGATACAGTCTTCCTGCCAAGCCCGGCGGGCTTGTCGATTGCGGGCCGCATCGGCCGTTGTCCCCCGGCCACGGCCACCCGGCCGACAGTCATCATACAGATATTGCGGCCGGCATCAGTATGATTTTCGATCGCATCGCGCCTCGCGCCATCTGCTTTGATATGCCCCATTCCAAAGAGAAGCCCCGAATGTGCCAAGCGGGGAAACCGAGGGGGGGTAGAATGAGTCGACGCAATTATGTTTCCATGTGCCGGTTGGGCGCCTCCCTTGTCGCGCTGGCCGGGGCCTCCGCCCCCGCGCTCGCCCATCAGGACACGCAGGCCGCGGCGCCCGCCCCCGTCGAGAGCCAAGAGGGCGACATCGTCGTCACGGGCACGCGCCTGCGCACCCCGAACCTTGAATCAGCGAGCCCGATCACCTCGCTCGATTCCCAGGCGATCGGCTATGTCGGCAAGACCAGCGTGCAGGAGATCGTGGCCGAGGTCGGCGCTCTGGTCGGCTCCGATACCGAGAGCGAGATCAGCAGCGGCGAGAACTCGCTCAACCTGCGCAACCTCGGCCCGTCGCGCACCCTGGTGCTGGTGAACGGGCAGCGTTTCGTCGGCGGTTTTCCTGGCTCCTCGGCCGTCGACACCAACGTCATCCCCTCGGCGCTGATCGAGCGCGTCGATGTGCTGACCGGCGGTGCCTCCGCCATCTACGGCGCGGACGCGGTGACCGGCGTCGTCAACTTCATCCTGCGCAAGAATTTCGAGGGTGTCGCGATCGAGGGCCGCTATGGCGACGCCCAGCTCGGTGATTTCCGCGACCAAGTCTATTCGGTGACGGTCGGCCACAATTTCGACGATGGCGCCGGCAACCTCACCTTCAACTACACGTTCGGCGATCGGCCTCTCACCCTCGCGACCGCGCGCCCCGAATCAAGCACCGAGGTCGCCGAGCAGATCAACAATCTCAATGGCACCAACCCGCGCTTCGTGCTCCGCCCCGGCTCGCAGGAAGCTTTCTTCACCAATGGCGGCGCCCGCATCGATCCGTTCGAGGCTTTCTCGCGCGGCTTCAACGGCGACGGCACACCGTTCCGGCACGGCATCAATGTCGGCAGCTTCGGCGGGACGGGCGAGATCGGCGGCGACGGCATCCCCAACTGGCGCCTGTTCGCGCAGGGCGTCCGCCCGGCCAACCGGCGACACATCTTCACTCTCTCGGGCCACTATGATTATGGCGACGCGTTCAAGCCCTATTTCGACGTCCATTATTCGAACGTCCGGCTGCGCTCTGTCGACCAGGAGTCGCTGACTGTCGGCATGCCGGTGGCGCGTGACAACGCCTTCCTTCCTGCCTCAGTGCTGGCCGCGGCCCCGGCCGCCACGCAGATCCGCTTCAACCGCTGGGATCTCGACAGCGGCTTCAGCAATTCGATCATCCGAAAGGAGACGACCCGGGTCGTGTTCGGCGCGCGGGGCGACCTTACGCCGCACCTCAGCTACAACGTCTCGGCCAATTTCGGCGAGGTCGAACGGCGCGAGACCACCACCAACAACCGCATGTTCGACCGCTATATCGCCGCGATCGATTCCGTGATCGATCCGTCGACCGGCCGCGCCGTCTGTCGCTCCGATCTCGATCCGTCGAGCTTCAACCGGCTGCAGAGCGACTTCCTGGCGACCTCGTTCCGCCCCGCGCTCGGCGCCGCAACGTTCACGCCGGGCCGGAACAGCGGCTGCGTTCCGTTCAACCCGTTCACCACCAACAATGCACTGAACGACGCCGCCCGCGCCTGGATCTGGATCCCGACGGTCCAGAACGTCCGCAACCGCCAGACCGTGTTTCAGGGCTACCTGACCGCGGACAGCGGCGGGTTCTTCGAGCTGCCCGGCGGCCCGGTCCGCGTCGTCGCCGGTGCCGAATATCGCCGGGAAAGCTCGAGTTCGGACTATGACCAGTTCTCCGGATCACCGCGCACCGTGGGCTTCGTCGCCGGCCTCGACCTTGCCGGCCGGTTCAACGTCAAGGAAATGTTCGGCGAGATTTCACTGCCGCTGCTCGCCGACATGGGGCCGTGGATCCGGCGACTCACCGTCGACGGCGCCATCCGCTATTCGGACTATTCGACGATCGGCAGCACGCTCACCTGGAAGGTCGGGGCGAGCTTCGCCACGGTCGCCGGCCTGACGTTGCGGGGCACGCTCTCTTCGGCCGTGCGCGCGCCCAACATCCAGGAGCTGTTCGAGCCGCGCACCAACATCTCGACCAGCCTCGGCCAGTTCGATCCCTGCTCGACCACGAACGTGACCCTCGGCACCTCGACCCGGCGCGCGAATTGCGAGACGGCGCTGCGCGCGCTCGGCGTCGATCCGGCGACCTTCAATCCCCGCCTCGGCACCTTCTTCGCGGCGACCACCGGCGGCAGCCGGGACCTGCAGGAGGAAACCGCCAAGACGCTGACGGCGGGCTTCCTCTGGCAGCCGCGCTTCATCCCGGGCCTCACCGTCAGCGCCGACTATTTCGACATCCGGATCGAGGACGCCGTGCTCCGGCCGAACACGACCGCGATCTTCAACGCCTGCTACGACGCGCCGACGCTCGACAACGTCTTCTGCCCGTTGCTCCAGCGCGAGCGCGGCACCGGCGTCGCGACATTCGTCGAGATCCAGTCGGTCAACGTCGCCGAGCTGCGCACCAGCGGCATCGAGTTCATGGCGAGCTACGTGATCCCGACCGACAATTTCGGCCGGTTCCGTGCGACCCTGTCCGGCACCTGGCTCGACCGGCTGGACATCCAGAAGACGCCGCTGCCGGTTCTCACCGACGATCTCGGCCTGTTCAACACCGACACCGGCGGCTCCTCGCCGCGCTGGGTGCTGAACTTCGATCTCGGCTGGACGTTCGGAAAATGGGACGCCAATTACGGCTTCAACTACAGCAGCCCGACGCTGCGTCCGCCGCTCATCAACACCCAGCGCGCGACCGCGGACAGCTTCATCGACGATCCCTATGTCGATGCCTTCATCAATCACGATATCCAGATCGGCTACGAGATCCGCGACGATGCCCGTATCTATTTCGGGATCCAGAACCTGACCGACGAATATCCTGACGACGTGCGCGGCTCGGTGAACGGTCCGTCGGGACGCCAGGGCTTCGCCGGGCGGACGTTCTACGCCGGCTTCAGGGTCGGTTTCGACGTGTTCCGCTAGTCCGGCGAGACCGCCTGGCCGACCTGCACGCGTTCGCGGACAGGACGGCCAGCCGTCGCCGCAGGCCCTGCTCGAGAAGCTCGCGCACACAGTCCGGTCGAATCCGGAGTGCGGTGCCCGGAGCCGACGCTACAGGAGGAGGACATCAACTCTGGCCGCCGGACACCGGCTGCAGGATAGGGCTCGGACCCAAGGCGTCGAACTGGGAAAGTTCCGAGGTGACAGTGGATTCGACTGAACGTTGCCGGCATGGAACGTTCGCGCAAACTGGGGCATTGTCGCAGACGTGACGATCGGCTCCGCGCCAGACGATTCGAACGCCGACGAGCGGCGCCTCTTGCTCTCGATCAAGGCGCTGGGCGCGGGTGTCTGGGACTACGACATCGCCGCCGACCGGCTCTACTGCGACGAACGGTGGCACGAAATTCTGGGCCTCGATCCGGAGCGCGTCGCGATCCGCCGGATCGCCGACTTCAGGCCCTTCATCCATCCTGACGATGTTGAGGCCGTGACACGGATCGATGCGGCCGAGATCGACGCGCTCATCGCGCGCGACCAGCGCTATCATATCGAATTCCGGATCATACGGCCCGGCGGCGCCGTGCGGAGATTGCGCTCCGTCGCCTGTGTTGTCCGCGATCCCGCCACCGGCAGGCTGCGTGCGGTCGGCTGCGTCCTCGACATCACGGATCTGGCCGGCCCCGCGCCGTCCCCAAAGGCTGCCGCGCACGCGCCGCCAGACGGCAGCCCCCTGCTTTCGGCGATGGAGCGCGAATGCCTCGCCTGGGTGATCGCAGGCAAGACCGCCTGGGAAACGTCGGTTATTCTCGGCCGAAGCCGCAAGACCGTCGAGTTCCATCTCGCCAATGCTGTGCGCAAGCTCGGTGGATCGAACAAGATTCATGCCGCCGCGCTCGCCATCCGTCAGGGCCTGATCTGATCGGCTGACGGCAGAGAGGCTGGCTGGGAAGCTTCCCAGTTTACCCGAACGGCTTTGCAGGCCAGCGTCGGCCGCCGACTGAGGGACCCCGGCATGGCGAAAAGCGACGCGCGCGACACGTTGGTCGCCCTTGGCGATGCTGTGAAACAGGTGCTTGCGCAGCCGCGGCTCCGCGTCGACCCCGCGCTGGCGGCCAAGGCCGCCCTCCTTCTTGCCGAAATCCGCACGAAGCTCCCGGCCACCGCCCCCGGCGATGAACGTGAAACGCTCCGGCTGCTGGTCCGGGAGACCGTACTCCGCGCCGACCGGCTGCACGAGAGTGGCGCGGCGCTATGCCTCAATCAGGCGTTGATCGAGCTCGGTGAGGCGGGGATCGCGCCGCCCAGGCGCCCCGGCTGATTGCGCATCCCGACCGTCGGCCCAGGCAGGCTCCACGGCTAGGCGCGCCGATCGCCACGCGATGACATTGCGGCACCTTGGGGCGGCGCTATCGGCCGCCAGTGCGTCGGCCACGGCAGCAGCTCATCCGTTCTCGGATCCATGAAATCCTGCCAGGGCCTTCCGTTCATCCGGCCCTGGATCAGGATCCCGATCATAGGCTGCCCATCGGCCCAGAGCAGCACGGTCCCAACCGGCAGTTGCTCATTCACGGAGATCCAGCCGGATGCCGAGCTGTCGACCGGCGGGATCGGCGGGCGGCTCATATTGAACGCGGTCTCTGCGTACATGTCAGACCCTTTCGACCTGAACCCTGCATGACGGACTCTCACAGCGAGAGCTTGAGTCCCCTGCCGGTAATGGTGCGGATCAAGGGCCGGCTGCCTCCGCTTTCCAGCTTCTTCCGGGTCTGGGCGACCAGCACCCGGACATGCTGTCGGTCGACGAGCTCCTTGTCGGGCCAGATGGCACGCAGGACATGCTCGTAGCGCGCAAAATGGCCTTCCGCGTTCAGCAGGCAGGCGATCAGGTCGCGCTCATGCGGTGTCAGCTGATATGTCCGCCCGTCCAGCAGGCAGATCATCTCTTCGTGAAGCAGGCGAAGGCGGCTCGAAGCGCCGCCCGGTAGCGCACGCTGGCGATCGGCAATCGATTTGCGTAGCCGCGCCAACCATTCGTTCCGCTGAACCGGTTTGAGGCTGAAATCGGTGGCACCGCGCGCATAGGCGCGCTCGGCCGCGGCCGGGTCGCTGTCGTGCGCGAGCACGAAGACAAGGGCGCTGCGGATCGTCAGGTCCCACGACAGCTCCATCCCGTTTCCGTCTGGCAGGTCGAGATCGAGAACCACCGCGTCGACCTGCCGGGAGGCGAGGATGTCCCTCGCCTGCGCGATCGTCCCGGCGGTGAGAACGTCGAAATGCGTTTCGGCCAGCAGAAGCGCCAGGCCCCCTCGGTCCTCCTCGTTGCCGTCAAGGATCAGGACGCACGGAAACGCGTCCATCAATCGCTGAACTCCATCGATCTGAACATTCACGCCCATCGCTTCACATCCCTTCTTCAGGCGCTCCGCCAAGGGCGTCGCGCCGAAAGAGCCGGCCGGGACGGACGCGCCGGCGATATCGCCATGTCGCATCCCGTCGATCGCCAGGGCGGCGCTCGCGCAGTCCCGGCCGCCGTCGTGCCGGTCAGCGTTGCAAGGAGGCGGACGCTGGCGGCCGTGCGGACCTTCCTTGTACCAGCGGGTTGAAAGCGCTCACAATTTACCGGTCGTTTCATGAGCCGTAACGGAAGTTACAAGACTGTCAGCAACGGTCCGATATCGTCCCGGTTTGGGATTGCGCGGGCCTGGTCTTTCTGCGACCGTTTCGGGATCGACACGGGCTGGTCCGGGGGAGGGATGGTCCAGAAGGCTTTCCAGCACCGTCCGGGGCGCGTGATCGCGCTGGGAAGGGTGGTTCTCGCCTTTCTGTTCCTGCTTGTCCTCTGGTTCGAGCATGGCGGACCGGGACAGCACAGCGGCTCGATTGCCGGCGCGATCGATCTCGCTACGATTTTCGCCGGCTACGCGGCCTGGGCGGTTCTGCTCGTCCTCGTCACTTGGCGCAGCTGGTGGCTGGATCACCGGCTGGCCGACGTCTCGCACCTTGTCGACATCGCCGCCTGCGCCATCCTGATCTTCTTCGCCGACGCCTATGCCGGGCCGTTCTACACCTTCTTCGTCTTCCTCACCCTGTCCGCCGCGCTGCGCTGGAACGCGCGCGAAACGGCGCTGACCGCCGCCGCCATCATCCTGTTCTTCCTGACCGCGGGCACGACCCAACTCGCCACGGCGACCGCGGATTTCGACATCCGCCAGCTTCTGATGCGCGCCAGCTATCTCGTCCTCCTGTCGCTGATCGTGATCTGGTTCCGGATCAACGAGCTGCCGAGTCCGGGTGATGCCGATGACGAGACACCTCCCGACGACATGTCCGCGGTCGAAACCGCGATGCGCCGCGTCCTGCGCCGGTTGCGCGCTCGCCGTGTCGTCTTCGCTTGGTCGCAGAGCGAGGAGCCGTGGGTGAACGTGGCACAGATCGACGCGGACGGGATACGTACGGAACGGATCGGGCCGGCCGATTATGGCGGCCTCGCCCCAAATCGCCTCGTCGAGGCGCCGCTCCTGTTCGACATCCAGCGATCGCGAGGCCTCACCCGTGCCGAAGCCGATGCGCACCAGGCGGCGGGACTCACGCCGGACTTCAATCGGGCGTTTGCCGAACGATTCGAGCTCCGCACGGGCCTCGCCATCCCGGTCCGTGCGCGCGACTATCAAGGGGAAATGTTCGCCGTCGGAATCGATGGGCTGTGCGCCCAGGACCTTCGCGTCGCCGAGCCGCTGGCGCCCGAGCTCACCGCCCTGCTCGACCAGTCCTCAATGGCGGCGGTCTCGGAGGAGGCCGCGGTCAATCGCGCCCGCATGGCGCTCGCGCGCGACCTCCACGACGGTGTGGTGCAGGTGCTGGCCGGCGCCTCGTTCCGCCTGGAGGGGCTGAAGGCGTCGATCCAGGCGGGCGAGGATCCCGAACCGGAGATCGACGCGGTAAAGGCCGAGCTCAAGGAGGAGCAGCGCAACGTCCGCGCCTTCATCACTGGCCTGCGCAGCGGGCGGGGATGGGGCCGGACCACCGACCTCAGCAGCGGCATTCCGATCGTCGCCGAGCAGCTGCAGCGCCGTTGGGGCCTCCGCTGCTCGCTGTCTGGCGTCGTTACGCCAACCGAGGGACCGTTGTGGATCGAGCACGAACTGCACCAGATCATCCACGAATCCGCCGCGAACGCAGTGCGCCACGGTGACGCGACCGCGTTGACGATCAATCTGGCGCGACAGGGCGACGATCTCGAGCTGATCATCGTCGACAACGGCAAGGGCTTGCCCGTCCCCGAAGGTGGCGGAGACGAGATTGCCACGCCCGCGAACGGGTTGCCCTGGTCGGTGGGCGAGCGGGTGCGCGGACTCGGCGGCGTCCTGTCGATGTCCAGTGCGAACGGGGGCACGCGACTGCACCTGCGCGTGCCGGTGGGGGCCTTGCCATGACGCGCCTGCTGATCGCCGACGATCATCCGCTGATGCTGTCCGGCCTCCAGGCGGTGCTGCGCCGGTCGGAGTTCGATATCGTCGCCAAGGCGAGCGACGGGCTGGCTGTGCTGGATGCGATCGGGACGACCAACCCCGACATCCTCGTCCTCGACCTCAAGATGCCGAAGTTGACCGGGCTCGATGTCCTGCGCACCCTGCGCCTCAATGGCGACGCACGCCCGGTGGTGCTGCTGACCGCCCATATCGACGACCGGTCCCTGCTCGAATCACTGCGGCTGGGCGTCAACGGCATCATCATGAAGGACGATGCGGAGACGCTGATCCGCACCTGCCTGGAACAGGTGCGGGACGGCGAGCGCTGGATCCAGCCGTCGATCTTCCAGCGTGCGCTGGATCTCGCCACCGGAGACGGTCCACTGCAGAGGGGTCCGCTGGCACGCCTCGCCCCGCGCGAACGCGCGATTTCCCGGCTCGTACGCGAAGGCCTGCGCAACCGCGAGATTGCCGACGAACTCGGCCTCACCGAGGGCACGATCAAGGTCTGCCTGCACCGGATGTACGAAAAGCTCGGCATCTCCAACCGTACCGAGCTTGCCCTGCTCGCCCGCGACGCGGGCGAGACGATCTAGGTCCAGGATATGGAGCCTTGCGCTTGAACGTTCGTTAACCATCTCGGGATAGACCGGGCAGGAAACGAGTCGGAGTAGCACGGCGATGAGCGAATGGGGGAGTGCACTCTACCACCGCAGTGTCGTGCTGGTCGACCGGCTCGACCGGGGCCACCGCCAGCTCCTGCTCTACTGGACGATGGCGGCGAGCTTCGCCTGCGGTGTCAGGCTTTCGATCGGATCGTTCGCCACGCTGCCGCTCCCGGCGCAGGTCACCTCGGCACTGCCCTATGTGCTCGTGGTCGGCGCCCCGATCGCCTCCCTCCTGCTCGCCTTTCACTGGTTTCGCGACTCGGCACGGTTTCCGCAGCCGGACTACCGGCTCGCCCGCCTCGGCCGGTGGCGGAGCGTGAGTGCCGCGACCGCAGCCGCCTCGCCTTATTACGGCGTGACCGGAATCATGGCGTCGCTGCTGCTCGGCATGCTGATCAACATCCCCGTCCGCACCTTCGAGTTTCTTGCCGCCATGCCGATGCTCGGGGCGGCGCCACCGGCCTGGTTCGGCACCCTCTACTCGCTAATGCTGGCGGACGTGGTGCTGCTTTCCAGCCTCTATGCGGTGGCGTTCGTCGCGGCGCTGCGCCAAATGCCGCTCTTCCCGCGCCTGCTCGTCGTCGTGTGGGCGGTGGATATCACCATGCAGATCGGCATCGCGCGGATCATGGGCGGAGTCGCGGATCTGCCGCCGGCCGTCGCCGGTGCGCTGCACGGCCTGCTGGAGGGCAACACGAAGAAGGTGTTGATCAGCCTCGCTTTGTGGCTGCCCTACCTGTTTCTGTCGAAGCGAGTGAATGCCACGTTCAGGCACCGCCTGCCCGATTGATTCACCACGATTCCGTCGATAACCGCAGGTCGATGTTTACCGGAAATTCAACATCCGGGCCCACGCTCCCATCGGCTGATGATCAGGTGGGAAAGCCGAAAATGACGCTTGTCCGCGACCGCGGCCCTGCGGCCGATCTGGCCGGCCCGCTCGAAGCCGGCGTCGAGCGCCTGCGCGCCGCCGGGCGCGAGATCGAGCAGGCCGCCTCTTCCCTCGAGGCGGCGATCGCCCTGATCCGCGCGCAGCCCGCGCTCCCGGGTGGCCCCGCGATCGAACGGCTGATCGAAGCCCAGCATGCCCGCCTCGCCCAGACGCTGATCGCTGCGCTCGGGACGGACCGCGCGACGACGTCGCCGGAGACGCCGGCATCGTCGGAAACGCCGGCACACTACCCCTTCATGATGGACGCCGCCGCCCGCGTCGCGCGGATCGGGCGCCGTCGCATTCCGCTGACCGAAAGCGAGTTCAAGGTCCTCGAAATGCTCTGGGAGGAGATGCCGGCGCCGGTCTCGCGGCCAGCGCTGATGGACCGGCTCTACGGCGGCCCCGGCGAGGCGACCGAGGCGGTGATCGACATGTTCATCTTCAAGATCCGTTCGAAGCTGCGCGCCGCCGGCTGCACAGACGCCGCCATCCGCGCAGTGCGCGGGGCGGGTTGGGTGCTGGAGCTGCGGGGAGAGCCGGACGCGGACACCGTGTGAATTTGCCCTAGGCTGCGGTGAAATTCGGTTCCGGACTTGCGGGTTTCATGCGGGTCAGCCCAGCGGCGGCGCCGACGAGCGCCGCAAACAAGGCGACCGGGGCGACGTCATACAGGGCCCCGTCGACCATTGAATGGACAAGCAGACATGCTGCGCCCCCCATCATCGGCAGCAGTCGGACGTCACCTTCGCGTGCCTGACGGACAATCGGCCGCGCAACGGCCCAGGCAAACAAGGCGACGCATATTGTGCCCACGACGCCCCAGGCAAAGAGCAACTGCAGCACGAGGTTGTGCGCGTGGGCGTGAAATGCAGCTCGGCCCGGGTCTCGCGGCAATATCATTGCGGTCTGCCCCTCGCCGTGTCCAAACCAGGGCTGCTGCATTATTTCATGAATGACCTTGGGCCAGATGTCCTCGCGCCCGCTGAGGCTCTGATCGGCGAGGAGCCGACCCGCACCTGCACTTTCGATCGACACCGGAAACAACCACGCCATAGCAAAGCCCAGGGCGGCGGCGAAAAGAAGCGTCAGGAAGATATCGGCCCGGCGCATTTTCGGGAACATGAGGCAACAAGCGACGGAACCGACCCCGACCGCCAGGAAAGTCCCCCGTGACCCGCTCCAAAAGGCGACGGCAAAGGCGGCCGAGGCGCCCGCGACTGGCCACAGCCGCGCGCGGTCCTGCGCCGCAAGCATTCCGATGCACAGGCCGATGATAACGGTCGTGTAGGCGCCCACGCGGCGGATATTCCCGAGGCCCGGCAGTGCCCGAACCCATTCAAAGTCGCCGGGATCGGGGATCCTGAGAACAAAGGCGGAAAGCAACGCAGCGTAGGACAGGAAACCGACGAGAAGCGCGGGACCAAGCATGTCGCCATCGAGCTCGCCGATCCTTGTCAGATGGGCGACAGCGACCCCGAAAAGGAGGTGGAGGGTCCAGGCCCCGGTCAGGAAGGCAGATAGCTCTGGTCTTGGAGCGGCAAACATTGCGGTTGCCCAGGCAACCGCCAGCCAGATGACAACGATGCCGATCAGAAAAGGGGATGATCGCCGAATTGCGGCCAGCAGGCCGGCGACAAATGCCAGGCCCGTCACGATTCCCTCGACCGCCAGAATCGGCGGGGCATATTCGCGAAGGCCCCGCCCGACGGGGGAGTTCACGCCCTCGCTGTCCCATGTCAGCAGCAGGATGAGGCTGGGAACGAGGCCGATGAGGTACGGCACCAATAGCTTCTCGAACTTGGCTATCATGCCCTTCCCCCATTTCTGAATTTCGGCTCCGGTCGCGAACGATGAACGCCGAAATTGCCGTTTACCTTTGCCCGCCGTGCGTCCCGCAAAGACACAGCAATTCGGCGAAGTATAAAATCGTATAAATTTACCTTGTTTTTCCTGTATTTAACGAATCGGAAATGGATCATTTCTGGCAGGAATCAAGGGTGTAACGCAAGTTAAAGTTATGAAACATAAGGATATTTAGCTTTGGTTGACAAAATGTTCATTTAGGCGAACCTTTTGGGCACGAACCGCCGTGTCCGGTCCCTTTGATTTCATTGGCATTCTCCGGGGGGAGCGGAGCCAGAAATGGGACGGCGGATCGAAGGAAGCGTCGGCATTCGGGGGCCGGCGTCAGAGTATGAAGGACACGATTATGAAAACCTTCTTGCGCAGCTTCTGGACCGATGAATCGGGTGCCTCGGCCGCCGAATACGCCTTGATCCTGGCTCTTGTCGGAACGGGCATCGCGCTCGCCGCCTATGGCCTGGGCGGCGCTATCAGCGGTGAACTGAACCAGGCGAAGGCCTGCATCCAGTCCGCCAACGGCAGCTGCTAACCCTACCGGTCGGCCGGGCTTGCGCCCGGCCGACCCTTGTCTGAGTCCAGCCGGGGGGATTGGGCGATATGCGCAGACAGTCCTGGATCGTCCTTGGGTTGGCCATCTTCTTCGGACTGGTGGCCGTTTATCTCGTCAACACCTTCCTGACGAGCAACGCACCCTTGGCCGAGGCCGGCAGGCCGCAGGCCTTCCGCACCACCCGCGTCGCCGTCGCCGCCCTGCCGCTCGAGTTCGGCACCCGGCTCAATGGCCAAAATGTCCGCTTCGTCGACTGGCCGGCCGACAGCGTGCCTGAGGGCAGCTTCATCAGCGCCACGGATCTGATGCCCGCCGGTACGGAGCGTGTCGCGCTGCGGGCGATCGCGCGCGGCGAGCCGATCCTGCGGAGCCGCATTTCCGGCGACGGCGGGCGCGCGACACTCTCTGCGCTGCTGCCACCCGACATGCGCGCCGTCGCCATCCGGATCAGCGATGTCGCCGGCGTGGCCGGCTTCGCGCTGCCGGGCGACCGGGTCGACGTGATCCTGACCCGCGAGGTCGGCGAGGAGCGCGTCGTTTCTGTCCTGCTGAACAATGTCCGCCTGATCGCGGTCGATCAGGACGCCAATGAAAGCTCCGAGCGGCCGAGCGTCGCGCGCACGGCCACCCTGGAGGTGGGCCAGGAAGACGCGCAGATGCTCGCGCTCGGCGGCGCCGTCGGCCAGCTCAGCCTTGCGCTGCGCTCGGTCCGCGCGCCGCAAGACATGGTGTCCTACGACAATCCGATCCGTTCGGGCGATCTCGCCGGCGGCAATTTCGCGCCGGCGCCGGCGCTCGCCACGTCGGCGCCGTCTGCCGCGCCCTCCGGCCCGCAGCAGCAGATCCTGCGCCGCGCAGCCGTTCCGCCCCGCCGGGGCAGCAGCGTCGAAGTGGTGCGGGGCACCGCCTCGCGCGAATATGAGGTCGGCCGCTATGGGGGGCTTTGACATCCGCGCCGTCTGGCCGGGGAGGGCCGTGGCGCTCGCCCTCGCCCTTGCGACGGCACCCGTTCCGGTCGCAGCGCAGCCGGTGCAGGCGCTCGCCGACGGCGGCGGCGTGCATGGCGGGCAGCTCGTCGTCGCGGTCAATCACAGCCAGGTGCTGCGCGTCGACCGGCCGTTCGCCCAGGCGCTGATCGGCAATGAGGAGGTGGCGGACATCCTGCCGCTCACCAACCGGTCGCTCTACGTGCTCGGCAAGCAGGCGGGGACGACCAGCCTCACCCTCTACGACCGCAACCGCACGTTGATCGCGGTGGTCGACGTCGTCGTCGGCCCCGACGTGAACGGGCTCACCCGCCAGCTCGGCGAACTCATTCCGGGCGAGCCGGTCGCTGCGCGGCTCTCGAACGGCACGGTGGTGCTGAGCGGGACACTCTCCAGCGCGCCGGCGGTGCAGCGTGCCGTGCAGATCGCCGAGACCTATGCGCCCGGCAAGGTCATCAACATGATGTCGGTGGGCTCGACCCAGCAGGTGCTGCTGGAGGTCCGGTTCTCCGAGATGCGACGCGGCGCCGCGCGCCGGCTGGGCTTCAACCACGCCTTCATTTCGGACAGCGGCGGTTTCCAGGGCGGCTTCGGCGACAACGCACCGTCGACCGCCCTGCTCACCAACGAGAACGGATCGCCGACGATCAACATCGCCGGCATCCTGGAAGCGTTCGGCGTCGTCTCCGGCGCGTTCGATCTCGGCAGCGTCAACCTGTTCAGTGCGCTCGACGCGCTGGAGCGCCGTGGCATCGTCTCGACGCTGGCCGAGCCGACCCTGATCGCTCTGTCCGGCGAGACCGCCTCCTTCCTCGCCGGCGGCGAGTTCCCGATCCCGGTCCTGCAGGGCAGCGGGGGCGGCAGCGGCGGCAGCGGCGGCCAGGGGATCACGATCGAGTTCAAGCCGTTCGGCGTCAGCCTCGCCTTCACGCCGACCGTGCTGGCCGACGGGGTGATCAACCTCGAAGTGGCGCCAGAGGTGAGCTCGATCGACAGCTCCGCCTCGATCCGGGTCAACGGCCTCGTCATCCCCGGCCTGCAGGTGCGCCGCGCGCGCACCACGCTGGAACTGCGCGACGGCCAGTCCTTCGCGATGGCCGGGCTGCTGCGGCGCGACTTCCGCGACACCGTCCGCCAGTTTCCGATCCTGGGGCAGATTCCGGTGATCGGCACCCTGTTCCGCTCGTCGGGCTTCGAGAACGACGACACCGAACTTGTCATCATCGTGACACCCCGGCTGGTCCGTCCCGTCCCTGCCAACCGGATCGCGCTGCCGACCGACCGCGTCCAGCCGCCCAACGAGATGGAGCTGTTCCTGATGGGGCGGACCGACAGCGCGGTTCAGCCGGACCCCGTCCCGCCCGGCGACGCGCACAGCGTCAACCCGGTCACCCGCACGCCGCAGCCCGACCCGACGCCTGTCGAGCCGACCGGTGGTGTGCCCCACGAGGAGCGGCCGTGATGCGCGCGACCCTTCTGATCCTGATCGCCTGCGCTGGCTCGGCTCTCCAGGCCTGCACGCCGGCCGATTACAGCTTCGGCGAGACGCACCGCTGGAACATCGAGCAGCAGGTGGTCGATCCCGATCCGCACTATGCCGGCGACCTGATCGAGGGGGGCACCGGCCAGCGTGTCGCCGACGCCGTCGACCGGTACAACAAGGGCGAGGTCACCGCGCCGGCGCAGGTCAACACGACCTCGACCACCGGCTCGGGCTCCGGCGCGTCAAGCGGCACCGGGCCGCGTTAGGATGGCGGGCGATGCGTCGGGCGCTCCTTCGGTTCTTCAAGGATGATCAAGCCGCCGTCGCGCCGACGGTCGCGCTGGCGCTCTTCGGTTTGCTCGCGATCGGCGGCATCGGCTTCGATTATGCGCGGATGGCCGCGCTCGACACGGAGCTCCAGAATGCCGCCGACCAGGCGGCACTGGCGGCGGCCGGCCAGCTCGACGGCCGCACCAACGCCCGCGCCCGCGCCACGGCAGCCGCGCAGGCGATGGTTGCCAACATGACCCGCTTTGCGAACGACGGAGATGGCAGCGGCACGGCTGTCACGGTTCCGACCGTCGAATTCTACAGCAGCTACGACCCGGGTCGAGCAGATCCCGGCGGCGCCCCCGGCACCGCGGCGGACAGCGATGCCAATGCGAGCTATGTGCGCGTGACGGTCGCTCCGCGCAGCGCGGTCTATGCGCTGACGCCGGTGGTCGCCGCATTCAGCTCCGGGCCGATGACAGCCCGCGCCCTGGCCGGGCTCGGATCGGCCATCTGCAACGTTCCGCCTGTCCTGATCTGTAATCCGTTCGAGAGCACTGGCGGAACGTTCGATGGAAACGCCTTGCGCGGTACTGGACTGCAACTCGTTCAGGGTGGCAGCGGTCCCTGGGTTCCCGGCAATTTCGGCTATCTCGACGATCCTAATACGGACAATGGTGCGCCGGGCGTCCGCGCGTCGCTTGGCTGGGAATCGACCCCAGGCAATTGCAGCGCCGGCCCCGGCATCACGACCGAAACCGGTCAGCTGACCAGCGTGACCCAGGCGCTCAACACCCGCTTCGACATCTACGACAATCAGTCCTGCCCGGTTGGCGGCACCTGCCGCCCGTCGCGCAACAGCGTCAAGGATCTGGTCCGCGCGCCCGGTGCCGGCACCTTCGGCACCCGGAACAATCACAACAACAACAATGACGCCTGGCACACTCTGGCTGACGCCTATGGCGACACACTGCCGTCCTCGACTACGCCGCTCACCAGCGCCCAGATCGCCGGCATCACAGCCATGGGGCACCCGCGCGACATCTGCCATTCGCTGGCCTCGCCCAGCTGCGGACAGGTCGGCAACGGAACCTGGGACCGCAATGCCTATTTCCAGGTGAACTACGTCCGCAACAATCCAACCTTCAACTGGCAGTCGGCCATGACGACGGCCGGCTATGATCCAGGCACCGTGACGCGCTACCAGGTCTATCGCTGGGAGCTGCTCGACCCCGGCAGCCGGCCCGGCAATCACGCCGTCAACGGCGCCGACTGGGCCTATGGCACGCCCCTCGTGACCAGCCTCAGCCCGCCGGGGGATCAGGACCGGCGGCGGATATCGGCGGCGGTCGTCAACTGCACCGCCCAGGGTGTACAGGGAAGCACCACCGGAATTCGGGTCGAGTCCTGGATCGACCTGTTCCTGGTGGAGCCATCCTACGCCCGCCCGCGAACAAGCGCGGCCGACATCTATGTCGAGGTGATCGGCCAAACACCTGCCGGGTCGGCAGGTGCACCACTCGGGCAGGTGACGGCACGCAATGTGCCACGGCTGCTGGAGTAGGCCGGTGAAATCGCTCGTCCACAGGTTCGGCGATGAACAGCAGGGGTCGGCCGCTGTTGAGATGGCACTCGTCGCGCCTCTGCTGATCGCCCTCCTTTTTGGCGCCTTCGAACTGGGAAACTACTTCCTGGCAGAGCACAAGGTGGTGAAGGCCGTCCGCGACGGTGCGCGCTACGCGGCCCGACAGGCGTTCGATCAATATTCCGGCTGTACGCCATCGAGCATGGTGGTTGATTCGACCCGGAACGTGACCCGGACCGGCCAGGTCGCCAGCGGCGGCACGCCGCGTGTCACAGGCTGGGCCAATCCGGCAACAATCACGGTCACAGCCGTGTGCAATCGGACCGGCAGCTTCCAGAATCAGGGCATCTATCGCAACCTGACGGTCGGCGCGCCCGTCGTCGTCGTATCGGCAAGTGTGCTCTATACGCCGTTGTTCGCGCGCATCGGTATCGGCCGTTTCACGCTCAACCTGAATGCGAGCTCGGAAGCGGCGGTGACCGGGATATGATCCGTCGCGTTCGCACATTCTGGCACGATCGGTCGGCCGCAACCGCGGTGGAGTTCACCTTGGTCCTGCCACTCCTCCTCTTGCTGTTCTTCGGGATCATCGATGTCGGCATGGCGATGTGGACGTGGAATCGTGCCGAGAAGGCGACGCAGATGGGCGTCCGCTACGCGGTCGCGACCGACATGCTGCCGATCGGGCTTCGCTCCTACAGCTTCACCGTCGATGGAGGGATGAATCAGGGGGAAGCCATTCCTGAGAGCAGGTTCGGCGGAGCCAATTGCACGTCGACAGCCTGTACCTGCAACACTGGTGCGACCTGCCCTCCGCTGGGGAATCTGGACACGCAGGCCTTTGCCCGCCTCGTCGCGCGGATGCGGGCAATCATGCCCGAGATACAGGCGGCGAACGTGCGGGTGGACTATGGCTATTCGGGGCTCGGCTATGCCGGCGATCCCAACGGGCCCGATATCGCGCCGATGGTGACGGTGAAGCTTGTCGGCATGCAGTTCCGGCCAATCACATTTCTCGCCTTCGGCGGTCCGCTCACACTTCCGGACTTCGCCGCCACTTTGTCAACCGAGGACGGCGCCGGAAGGTGGTCGAACTGATCCGATGGAAAACGCACTTTCGATGACCAGCACACGCGCGAACACAGACGGATGGGGCACCGCGCGTCCGCGCTATCGCGCCGCCCTGATCCTCGCACCCGCGACATTGGCGGAAGCCGAATCCTTCGACGGACCTGTGGCCGGCTTTGATCTGCAGGCTGTCCTGCTCGATCCCGGCCTGCCGGTGCCGGCCGACTTCCGCCGCGGCTGTCACGCGATCGTGGTCGAAACGCGTTGCGACCAGCCGAGTTCGATGGAGCGGCTGCACAAGCTGCTGGCCGACGCGGACGGGACACCCGTGCTCGCGGCGATTCGAGGACCCACCATCGCCGACGTCCGCCGGCTGATGCAGGACGGCGTCGTCGATATTCTGCCGTTGCCGCTCAAGCTGACCGAGCTGGGGCCGGCACTTGAACGGATCAGCTCAAGGTTTGCGGAACGCGGCGCGCCGGCCGGGTCGACCGGCCGGATCGTCTCGGCGATCAAGAGCCGTGGCGGTGTCGGCGCTACCGCCATCCTGACCCAGGCTGCTGCGTTCGCCGCGGCGCAGGGTGGCAGCGGCAAGGAAGCGGGCCTGATCGATCTCGATGTCCAGTGCGGCAACGCCGGCCTCTATCTGGGCCAGTTGCCGGCGCTCAACCTCAAGGATCTGCTCGACGCGGGCGAGCGGCTCGATGCGTCGCTCCTGCGCGCGACGATGACCCATCATACATCGGGACTTCACTACCTCGCCGCGCCGCACGAGATCCTGCCGACGGATTTCATGACCGCAGAACAGGTCGACGCCATCGTCGGCCTCGCTGCGCGCGAGTTCGAAATGCTCTTCGTCGATCTTCCGCATGACTGGACCGACTGGTCGTTGTCGATCCTCGCGCGTTCCGACACGATTCTCCTGGTCTGCGACCTGTCTGTCGCGAGCCTTCATCAGGCGAAACGCAAGCTGGACCTGCTGCGCCAGCAGGACATCGGCGCAGGGTCTGTCGCGGTGGTGATGAACAAGGTCACCAAGGGCCTCTTCAAGAGCGTCAATGTTCAGGACGCGGCGCGCATCCTCGGTCGGCCGGTCGCCCATGCCATCGCCGAAGACAACGAGTCCGTCGGCGCCGCGCTCAACCAGGGCGAGCTCGTCTCGGCGATGACTCCACGCAGTCGATTCGCCAGGGACCTTCGCCAGCTCACGGCGGCGCTCGCCGCTTCACGGATCGCGGCGGCCTAGGCCATGTGGAACGTCAAGCGATCACGCGCTGCGGAGCGTTCGTACCGGCCCGGGGGCGGCGCGCAGCCCGTTCATGGCGCCGATCTCACCGCCTTTGACGGCATTGATCGGCACACCGACCTCAAGGTCGAGCTGCATCAGAAGCTGCTCGATCTCATCAACCTTGCCGCGCTCGAGGATTTGTCGCGCGAGCAAATCCAGGCGGAGGTCGGCGACATCGTCGCCGAACAGCTTGCGCAGCAGCAACATGCGCTGAACCTGTCCGAGCGCCGTCAGCTGACCGCCGACGTGCTCGACGAGCTGCTCGGCCTCGGTCCGCTGGAGCCGCTGCTCAAGGATCCAACGATCACCGACATCCTGGTCAACGGCCACGCAAGCGTCTTCGTCGAACGGAATGGCGCGTTGATGCGCAGTCCTGTGCGGTTCAAGGATGACCGGCACCTGCTGCGCATCATCCAGAAGATCGTCAGCGCGGTCGGGCGACGCGTGGATGAATCCTCGCCGCTCGTCGATGCCCGGCTGGCCGACGGCTCGCGCGTTAACGCCGTCGTGCCGCCACTTGCGATCGACGGGCCGCTGCTCTCGATTCGCAAGTTCGCCAAGATTCCGATCAACCTCGACCGCCTGATCGAAATCGGCAGCGTGCCCGCCGAGGTGGCGGAAGTCCTGCGCGCCGTCGTCCTCGCCCGTCGCAACATCCTGATTTCGGGGGGCACGGGGTCAGGCAAGACGACCCTCCTCAATGCCATGTCCGCATTCATCGACGGGCGTGAGCGCGTCGTGACCATCGAGGATTCGGCCGAGCTGCAGCTTCAGCAGGAACATGTCGCGCGGCTGGAGACGCGCCCGCCGAACATCGAGGGCAGCGGCGAGGTCGCCCAGCGCGATCTGGTCAAGAATGCGCTGCGCATGCGTCCCGACCGGATCATCGTCGGCGAGGTCCGCGCCGGCGAGGCGTTCGACATGCTGCAGGCGATGAACACCGGCCATGACGGCTCGATGACCACGGTGCACGCCAATGCGCCGCGCGACGCGCTCGCCCGCGTCGAACAGATGATCGGGATGAGCGGCGTCGACATCGCGCCGCGCTCCGCCCGCGCGCAGATCGCCTCGGCGATCCATGTGATCGTGCAGGTCGCGCGCCTCTCGGACGGCCGTCGCAAGCTCGTCAGCCTGAGCGAAATCACCGGCATGGAGGGCGAGGTCATCACCATGCAGGAGATCTTCCGCTACCGGCAGACTGGACGGACAGGCGAGGGGGTGGTCCAGGGCCAGTTCGAGGCGACCGGCATCCGCCCGATCTTCTGCGACTATCTCCAGACCCAGGGGCTGGTCCTGCCGCCCGACCTGTTCCGACCCGACCGGAGCCTGGGTTCGTGAACACGGAGGTCCTTCGACTGCTCATCCTGCTGGCGGTGTTCGCGGCGGTGGTGCTGGCAGTCGAGGGCACGATCTCCGCGATCCGGACACGGCGTGGTGGCGCGAGCGCGATCAACGAACGCCTCGCGCTCATCTCCCGGGGAGTCAGCCGCGACGACGTGCTTCTCAGCCTGCGCCGCCCGAGATCCGCATGGGCCGGCGCTTTGCCGCCCCCGTTCGCCTGGCTCGGCCAGCGCTTCGAATCATCCTTGTCAGGCGCGGGCCTCAAGCTCAGCGTCGGCCGCCTCACAATGGGTCTCGCCATCCTGAGCCTGATCATATTCGCGCTCGTGATATGGCTTCAGCTCCTTGCCGGCTCTCCGGTCAATGCCGGCCGCCTGCTCATGTCAGCCGCCTTCGCACTCGCTGCGGGCGTCGGGCTGCCGGCGCTGATGGTCCAACGGCTGTCGGACCGGCGCAAGCGGCAGCTGGCCGAGCAGTTTCCGATTGCCCTCGACGTCTTCGTGCGCGGCCTCCGCGCCGGCCACCCCGTGTCTGCCGCGCTCGAGCTTGTCGCGAACGAGATGACGGATCCGATGGGCAGCGAGTTCGGCATCGCCCTGGACGAGGTCACTTACGGCGCCGATCTGCGCGACGCGCTCCAGAACATGGCCGATCGCTGCGGTGTTGATGACATCCAGATGTTCGTCGTCGCGCTGTCGATCCAGGGCGAGACCGGCGGCAATCTCGCCGAAATTCTGGAGAATCTGGCGCAGGTGATCCGCGAACGCGCAGCCATGATGATGAAGGTGCGCGCGCTGAGCTCGGAGGGGCGGTTGACCGCGATGATCCTGACCCTGCTGCCGGTCGGTTCGTTCGTCGGCCTCTTCCTGCTCAACCCCCCCTTCTATCTCGAGATCGCCGACGACCCCGCATTCGTACCGGGCTTTGCAGCGCTGATCCTCGGGTTTGCGATCGGTGTCTTCTGGATTCGCAAGCTTATCGACCTGAAGGTCTGACACATGGAGTGGCTCATCATATCCAGGCCATTCATCCTCATCCTGGTGTTTGTCGGGGTCACCGCGCTTGCGACGGCGGGCGTGTCCTCGCTCTTCTCCCATCGCGCCGTGCGGCGGCGCGTCGCGGAACAGCTTGAGCCGCAAGGTGGCGAGCTCTCCCGATCGCTGCGCTCCGAGCACAATCAGACCGCCTGGGTGAAGCTGGTCAATCTTATCGAGAAACGCGGCCTCTCGCTGTCCGACACTCAGGACGATCAGCTGCGCAAGAAGCTGCAGGCCGCCGGCTATGCCCACCCGGCCGCGCCGCGCATCTTCACCCTGCTGAGGCTGCTGCTCACCATCGGCCTGCCTGCACTGTTCCTGGCAGCCAGCTACGGGATCGGCAATCCGCCAAGCCTGCTAAGACTCTATCTCTTCTGTGGCGGCATCGCGGTGGTCGGCCTCTATCTTCCAAACCTGTTCGTGGCCGCCAGGGCCGACCGGCGGCGCCAGGAGATTCTGAACGGCCTGCCGGACGCGCTCGACCTCATGCTGGTCTGCGTCGAGGCTGGCCTCGGACTCGAGGCCGCGTTCGACCGCGTGGGGCGGGAGATGGTGCGTCCGCATCCGCTCATCGCCGACCTGCTCGGCAACGTCGTGATGGAGCTGCGCGCCGGTCGCAGCCGCGAGGACGCGATGCGGCGCATGGCCGATCGCGCGGGGCTCGACGAGATTCGCTCGTTCGCAACCCTCATCATCCAGTCGGGCAAGCTGGGGTCGAGCATTGCACAGACCCTGCGCATCTATGCCGCAGAAATGCGCGAGAAGCGTCGCCTGAGGGCCGAGGAAAAGGCTCACCGGCTGCCAGTGCTGATCTCGCTGCCGCTGGTCGGGTGCATGCTGCCGGTGATGATCGGCGTGTTGATGCTGCCGGCCGCGATCCGGGTCATCCGGCAGATCCTGCCGGTGATGGGCAACTGACCATGCGGCGCCGGCGCCTCGCCCTGGTTCTCGCCGTGCTACCGCTTTTCGCCTGCACGCGCGCGGACTTCAGCCCGCGCCCTGTGGGGACCGCCTATTTGCCGGGGGGATCGGCCGACCTGCTGGTTCAGGAGGCCGCCACGCAGCTCGCCATGGGCAATCCGGCGCTGGCGATCGGGACGTTCCGGCGCGCGCTCAGACAGGCGCGGGGTGATCCACGGGCCTATGTCGGCCTGGCCGCCTGCTACGAGCAGCTCGGCCGGCTCGACCTGGCCCAACGTTACTATCGGGAAGGGCTGATGGAAGCAGCCGACAGGGGGCGTGAGCAGATCGCCACGAGTTATGCGGCATTCCTTGCGCGACACGGGATCGACCTGAGCGCGCTGGATACGACACCGACTGGAATGACGCCGGCACCGGCAAGCGGCGCGCCGGATGCGACCCTCGCCGTCGCGTCCGTGACGATCGAGCTGGCGCCTCTTCCGGACGAGCCTTCCCCTCGGCTCGAGCGCGTCTCGGAGGGCGAGGTTGCTCTGGTAACGCGCGAGCAGCAGGCCCCCGTGCGGCCCGCACCAGTCCGGCGCGCAACTGCGACTGGCGATCCACCGCTGCGCGTGCTCAATGCAGTGGGGCGACGCGGTCAGGCGGCACGGATGGAGCGCCATCTGCGGACGATCGGCTGGGTACAAGTGAGCGTCGGAGACACGCCGGCGCGCCGCGTGCGATCGATCATCACGACTCCTGCGGCGAGTGCAGACATGGCGCGGCGCCTGTCGGCCGCACTGCCGTTCCGACCCCAGGTGTCGGTTTCGCCCGCTGCGCGCCGCCTGCTGCTCGTGCTCGGGCGCGATGCAATCTCTTTCGATCAGCGGCTGCAGGCTCGCACGACGCCTCAAGGGATAGTCCTGGCCAGACAGCCTGGCGAGGCGACCTGAGAGCCGCTTCCCTGCCCCCTCCCGTTCGAACGGCATGATCCGGTTTCCCAAGACGGAAGAATATAACCCTGATGGCAGGCCAAATGACAATGATGATCCTTCTCGGTATGTACGCCGCGCTGCTGGCTGCGGCGGCGGTTCAGGACGTGCTGACGCTGCGTATCTCGAACGGGATCTGCCTTGCGTTGCTCGGGGTCTGCCTGGCGGCGATCGCAGCCGATTTCGATGCGCGCTGGTGGCAATTCTTCGCCTCCTTCCTGATCGTGCTCGCCTGCGGCATCTCGCTCTTCGCGGTGCGCTGGATCGGTGCCGGCGACGCAAAGCTGTTCGCCGCGTGCGCCCTGGCTTTCACGCTGGCTGGCGTTGCGAAAATGGCCACACTGGTCGTCATCGCGGGCGGCGTCATCGCCCTGCTCCTCATTTCGCTGCGCTTGCTCAGTTCCGGCAGGGACCTGAAGACCAGCCGGCATGTTCCCTACGGCGTCGCGATTGCGATCGGTGCGGTCGCGACGATCTTCCTCGACCCCTCCGCCTCGCTCTTCTTCTAGTCGTTCGAAGTCTGGCCCTGCCGTGCCTTCTCGGCCGCACCATGCCATCTTCATAAAAAGATATAAAATCAAATAAAGATATATAATAGTAAAGCTATAATATTAATTGGATCAAACTGAGACAAATGCGCTATATATGTAAGATTCCATATAGAATCCGTATTTTATTACGTGACTTCTAAAATTTAGAAATTGATAATGATTGCTCACTCCCGAGTCGCCGGCGATCCGCCGATGGGCTCGCGGGCGGACGAAGTTGGTCTGTTTTTCGGGTTTGGCCGGGGGGCCTGCCCAATTGTTTCCGCCTCCCGTTCGACCCCGTGAGTTCGAGGTGAGCGATGCGATTCGACGATGAGGCGAAGGCCGCGAAAGGCGTTCAGGACGCCGAAACCAGCGACACCAGCAAGAGCATGAACGGGGCGGGAGATCTCGCCGTGAGCCTGCAAGGCGTGACGGGCGCTGGTACAGTGCGCGTCGTGCCCGGGCCGGACGGCGTCGTCACGCTGCCGCCGGGCGTGGATCTCGACGACATCCGTGTCGTCGGCCGCGATCTCGTCGTCACGCTGCCCGATGGCACGCAATGGGTGATCACCGACGGCGCGATCGTCGTGCCGCAGCTCGTGCTCGGCGACGTCCAGGTTCCGGCGACCAACCTTGCCGCGCTGCTGATCGGCCAGGAGCCGCAGCCCGCGGCCGGCCCCGCACAGAGCTCAGGCGGCAATTTCGCCGTGCCGGTTGGCGATATCGGCGACCCGTTCGCGCTCGGCGACCTGCTTCCGCCCACCGACTTCGCCTTTACCCAGCCGGTGCGCGAGGAGGTCATCCCGGGATTTCCGGAGGATGAGGATCCGGGTGTGATCATCATTACGCCGGACAATCCGGCCGGTGCCGTGATGGCCACGGTCACAGTCAACGAAGCCGGATTGCCCGCGCGCGGCAACGAGCCGCCGGGCTCCAATGCCGCCGCCAGTTCCGAGACCGCGGCCGGCACGATCGAGATCACGTCCGGTGACGCGCCGTTCAGCGTAGCGATCAACGGCACCGCGATCACCGCGGTCGGACAGACCTTCACGTCGCCCAGCGGCACGCTGACCATCACCAGCATCGGCGCGACGGCGATCGGTTTCAGCTACACGCTGACCGACAATCTCCTGAACGCCTCGCAGGACAGCTTCGCGATCACCATCGCGGATGCCGACGGCGACACCGCCAGCGGCGCCGTCATGATCAACGTCATCGACGACGTACCGACCGCGCGCGCGGACACCGATACCGTGGCGGCCGGCTCGGCCGGCACCGGCGGCAACGTCCTGACCGGCGCGGACACGACGAGCGGCGCCGCAGGCGCCGACACGCCGGGTGCGGACGGTGCGACACTCAACGGCATCCGCGCCGGCACCAGCGGCGCCTTCGCCGTCGTCGTCGGCGCCGGCGCAACCGTCGCCGGCCAGTTCGGCACTTTGACCATCGGCGCGAACGGCACCTACACCTATGCCAAGAATCCGGGCGTGCCAGGCGGTTCGACCGACGTCTTCACCTACCAGATCGTCGACGGGGACGGCGACCTTTCCACCGCGACGCTGACGATCACCAATGCCGACAGTCCGGTGACCGTATCGGTTCCGACCGCCGGGCCGGGCACGATCGTCAACGAGGCGGGCTTGCCCGCCCGCGGCAGCGAGCCGCCGGGCTCCGATTCCGCCTCCAGTTCCGAAAGCACGAGCGGCACGATCACCTACACCGCGCCGGACGGCCCGGCGACGGTCACCGTGAACGGCACCGCAGTGACCACCGTCGGCCAGGTCATCCAGGTGCCGGGCGGAACGCTCACCATCACCTCGATCGCGCCGGGCGCCATCGGCTACACCTATACGCTTGCCGACAATGCGACCGCGGATCCGGCGAGCGTCGCCGTTCCGGTGGTCGTCACCGACAGCGATGGCGACACCGCTTCGGCCACCCTGACCATCACCATTGTCGACGACGTGCCGACGGCCCGCAACGATTCCGCCGCACCGGCCGAGGATACACCCGTCGTCATCAACGTGTTCGCCAACGACACGCCGGGGGCGGACGGGGTCAACCTCGCGACCGCGGTCGTGCTGGGCGCGGCCCCGTCTCGCGGCACCGTCATCTACAATGGCGACGGCACCTTCACCTATACACCGACCCCCGGCGCGGAGGGCAGCGACAGCTTCACCTACACGATCACCGACGGCGACGGGGACACCTCCACTGCGACGGTGACCATCACCTTGAGCGCAGACTCGACCCCGACCATCGACGTTGTGCCGACCACCCCCAACGCGGCCGGCAACAACGAGGTCGACGAGGCCGGCCTGCCCGCGCGCGGCGGCGAGCCGGCCGGGTCCGACGAGCCGGCAACCAGCGAGACGACCACCGGCACGCTGGCGATCACCACCGGCAACGACACGGTGGCCTCGCTCATCATCAACGGCACCGACGTGACTGCGGGCGGCACCGTCACCGGTGCGTTCGGCACGTTGACGATCACCGTCAACGCCGGCGCCTACAGCTACAGCTACACGCTGACCGACAACAGCAGCGGCGATGCGACCAGCGACACGTTCGCGATCACGGTCACTGACTCCGACGGCGATCCGGCCAGCGGCAACCTCGTGATCGACATCGTCGACGACGTGCCGACGGCCCGCGACGATTCCGCCGCGCCGGCCGAGGACACGGCCGTCGTCATCGACGTGTTCGCCAACGACACAGCGGGCGCGGACGGCGTCGATCTCGCCACGGGCGTCGCGCTCGGCACCGGGCCGGCCAAGGGCACGGTCGCCTACAATGGCGACGGCACCTTCACCTACACGCCCAACCCCGGCGCGGAGGGCGCCGACAGCTTCACCTACGTCATCACCGACGGTGACGGAGACTCCTCCACCGCCACCGTCACCATCGCCCTCGCCGCGGATTCGACGCCGACGATCGACGTCGGCGCCGACGGCAAGGTCGATGAGGCGGGGCTTCCATCCGGCTCGGACGCCGCCGCCGCGAGCGAGACCACTTCGGGCACGTTCGCTGTCACAACCGGCAACGACACGGTGGCCTCGCTCGTCATCAACGGGACCGACGTGACCGCCGGCGGCATCGTCGCCGGCGCGTTCGGGACCCTCACCGTCACGCTCAACGCCGGCGTCTACGCCTACAGCTATACGCTCACCACCAACACGTCCGGCGACACCACCGCCGACACGTTCAATGTGGTCGTGACCGACAGCGACGGCGACGCGGCAAGCGATACGCTCACCATCGACATCGTCGATGACGTGCCGACCGCGCGGGACGATGCGGACAGCGTCACCGAAGACGGGCCGCTGACCGCGGACGGCAACGTGCTGACCGGAAGCGGCGGCACCGACACCAACACGACCGACGGGGTCGCCGACACGCCGGGCGCCGACGGGGCGCAGGTCACCACGACCGGCATCTTCGCCGGCCAGTATGGCACGCTGACGCTCAATGCCGACGGCAGCTACAGCTACGTGCTCGACAATGCGAACACCGCCGTCCAGGGCCTTTCGGCCGGCCAGACGCTGACCGAGACGTTCGGCTACACCATCACGGACGGTGACACCGACACGTCCACAGCGACGTTGACCATCACGATCAACGGCGCCGACGACGGTGTCACCATCACCGGTCTCGCCGCCGCCGGCGGCGAGGAGGTGGTGAACGAGGACGATCTCGCCGACGGCTCCTCGCCCGACGCGGCGGCGTTGACCCAGGGCGGCACGTTCGACATCTCGACCCCGGACGGGCTCAACAACGTCACGATCGGCGGAACCCAGGTCGTCGCGGGCGGCGTCTTCACCGCCGGTCTCACCGCGAGCAGCACCTTCGGCACCGTGACGATCACCGGCTTCACGCCGATCCTCGGCGCCGACGGGTCGGTGATCGGCGGCACGTTCAGCTATTCCTACACCCTTACCGACAACACGCTGACCCATCCCGCCGCCGGCGAGGACAGCGTCACCGACAGCTTCGCCGTGACCGTCACCGACAGCGACGGATCGACCGGCAATGCCAGCCTCGACATCATCGTGATCGACGACGTGCCGACCGCATCGGACGAGCCCGGCCAGAATGTGAACGAAGGCGCCACCGTCACCGGCACACTCGATTTCGTCCAGGGCGCAGACGGTGCCACTGTCACCGCGATCAACGGCATCGCGCTGGTGTTCGGCCCGGACGGCTTCTCGCAGGTGATCGACATCGGCGATGGCGCGATCAAGGTGAAGGCGGACGGCAGCTACAGCTTCACCGCAGATCCCTCCGTATCTGGCACCGGCTCGGCTTCGGCGACCTACACCGTGACGGACGGCGACGGCGACACGTCGACCGCCAATCTCGCCTTCACCATCGTCGATGCCAATGTGCCGACGGCGGGAACGACCGCCGCGTCGGTGGACGACGACGGCCTCGCCGGCGGCAATCCGGCGAGCACGACCGGCGATCTCGCCGATCCGAACAGCGACGGCGACGGAAACGAGGCGACCTTCAGCGGAACACTGGTGCTGAACTTCGGCGGTGACGGCCCCGGCGCCGTCGGCTTCGCCGCGATGAACGGCCTCAACGCCACGCTCGGTCAGGAAACAGTGACCTTCGCCTGGAACGCCCTCTCCGGCACGCTGACCGCGACCGGCCCGCGCGGCACGGTCTTCACCGTCCAGGTGACCAATCCGGCGACCGGCGCCTACACCGTGACCCTGGTCGACAACGTGCTGCACACCGCCGGCGGCGACGAGAATGATGCGTTCGCCGCGCTCACCTACACGGTGACCGACAGCGACGGATCGACGGCGAACGGCACGCTCAACATCACCTTCGACGACGATGCGCCCACCGTCACCGCATCGACGACGCAGCCGAACCTGACGGTCGACGAGACGGTGCTTGCCACCAACGCGTCGGCGAGCTTCGCGTCGGTGTTCACGCCGGTCTTCGGCGCGGATGGTCCGGCGGCGGCGGGGTCGGTGACCTATGCGCTCGGCCTCAACGCCGGCGCCAGCGGTCTCACCGACACGGCGACCGGCAACGCCGTCGTGCTGACGCTCGAGGCGGGCCAGATCGTCGGCCGCGCCGGCGCCGGCGGTGCGATCGTGTTCACCGTCTCGGTTGCCGCGAATGGTACGGTGACGCTCGACCAGCAGCGCGCGATCGTCCACGCCAATACGGCCGATCCGAACGATGCCCGGTCGCCAGCGCTCGACAATCTCATCACGCTGACCGCAACGGTCACGGACGGCGACGGCGATACCGCCTCGGCGACCGCCAATATCGGTTCCAACCTGACCTTCCTCGACGATGGACCGTCGATCACCGCTTCGACGACACAGCCGAGCCTGACCGTCGACGAGACGGTGCTTGCGACCAACGCCTCGGCGAGCTTCGCCGCCGTGTTCACGCCGCTGTTCGGCGCAGATGGCCCGGCAGCTGCAGGGTCGATCACCTATGCACTCGGCCTCAACGCCGGCGCCAGCGGGCTCACCGACACCGCGACAGGCCTGGCGGTCGCCCTCACCGTCGAGGCCGGACAGATTGTCGGCCGTGCCGGCGCGGGTGGTGCCATCGTGTTCACGCTGTCCGTCGCCGCCGACGGGACGGTAACGCTCGATCAGCAACGCGCGATCGTCCACGCCAACACCGCCGATCCGAACGATGCACGTTCCCCGGCGCTCGACAATCTCATCACCCTCACCGCAACCGCGACCGACCGTGACGGCGACACCGCCTCGGCCACCGCCAATATCGGCTCCAACCTGACCTTCCTCGATGACGGGCCGACCGCCAGTCCGGACACGGACAGCATCGCCGCGGGCACATTCGGTCCCGCCACCGGCAACGTCATCACCGATGCCGCACCGGGCGATACCGGCGACGGCGACACCGGCGCCGACACGCCGGGGGCCGATGGCGGCGCCATCTCCCGGATCGAGAGCGTCAATGTACCGGCGAATGTCGACACGACGGCCGACGGCCTCGGCAACTTCCAGGTCGCCGGCCAGTATGGCGTGCTGACGATCAACGTCGACGGCAGCTACAGCTACACCCGCAATGCGGGAACGCCCGGCGGCGTCACCGACACCTTCACCTACACGCTGCGCGACGGCGACGGGGATACGGCCACCGCGACGCTGGCGATCAGCATCGGCGATGCAGCGCCCGTGGTCGGCGCGAACGCCACGGTTCTGCTCGACGACGACGCACTGCCCGGCGGCAATCCCGGCGGCACGGGCGATGACGCCGACGGGGTCAACACATCGGGCACGCTGAGCGGCTCCGCGGGCGATGGCGCGCTCACCTTCGCCTATCAGCTGACCGGCGCTCCGGCCGGCTTCAGCTATGTCAGCGACGGCGCCGGCGGCATCCTGGTGAAGCAGGGTGCGACGACGGTGCTGACGATCACCCTCAACGCCGCGACGGGCGCCTATGCGGTGACCCAGAACGCGCCGATCGTCCATCCGGCGGGCGGCACCGAGAACAACCAGCCGTTCACGATCACCTATTCCGTGACCGATGCCGATGGCGATGCCGCATCGGGCACGCTCAGCATCAATGTCGACGACGACACGCCGACGCTGGGCACGATCCAGAACGGCACCGCCAACAACAATCCGGCGTCGGCGACGAGCGTCGGGACGCTGCATTTCTCCGACGGCGCCGATGGCCTCGGGCCGATCACGATCGGCGCGAACCTGACCGGCATCACCTCGGGCGGCAAGGCGATCGTCACCAACCAGTCGGGCAGTGTCCTGACCGGTTATGCCGACGTCGATGGCAGCGGCACCTTCACCGCCGGCGACACCGCGGTGTTCACGCTCACCGTCAACCCCAATGCGGGCACCTCCGGCCAATATGTGTTCGATCTGCTGGCGCCGCTCGACGGGGTCACGACCAACACGCCGATCGGCGGCTCCTCGTCCTTCGGTGCCGGCCCGACCCAGCTGCAGGTGCTGACCACGACCGGCGGCACGCAACAGCTCTCGATCGTTTCGGGCTGGCAGACGACCGGCGCGTTCGATCTCGCCAACTGGTTCAACGGAACGAACCAGCTTCCCGCCGGCCTCAATCTCGCCGCGGTCAACGGCTCGACCGGCGGCTGGGGCGTCGACAACAACAATTTCAGCAACGGCGAATTCCTGCGCTTCGACTTCGGCGAGCCGGAGGACGATTTCGACGCCGGCGGGCCCTATTCGCCACCGGCGACGACCCTGCCGGAGGTGAGCTTCGCCACCTTCAACCTCACCAGCTTCAGCAGCGGGGATCAGGTCCGGTTCGTCGTGCACTATACCGACGGCACCTTCGGCAATCTGCTGGTGACCGGCGGGGCGTTCGGATCCCCGGTCACGCTCACCGCGCCGGCGGGCAAGTTCATCGACTGGATCGATCTCTACACCAATGCGGGCGGCGGCGGCGGCAAGGTCACGCTGAGCTCGGTCGGCGTGCAGACGACCAATGTCGACGTCACCATCCCGTTCACGCTGACCCTGAACGACGGCGACGGCGACTCGGTCACCGGCAACTTCACCGTCAACGTGAAGGATGGCAACGTCCCGTCCACGCCGGTGCCGCCGATCGTGCTCGACCTCGACGGCGACGGGCTGGAGTTCGTCGGCCAGGCCGCCGGCATCGGCTTCGATCACAATGGCGACGGCGTCGCCGACACGACCGCCTGGGTCGGCGCGGACGACGGCCTGCTCGTCCATGACGGCAATGGCGACGGGATCGCGAACGACGGCAGCGAGATCATCTTCTCGGTCGACGGATCGACCGATCTCGAGGGCCTGCGCCAGCAATATGACAGCAACGGCGACGGCCAGTTGACCGCCGAAGATGCCGGCTTCGCCAGCTTCGGCGTCTGGCAGGATGCGAACGGCAACGGCGTGACCGATGCCGGCGAGTTCCGCTCGCTTGCCGATCTCGGCATTGTCGGCATCGACCTCACCTCCGATGGCCGCGCCTATACGGCGGCCAGCGGCGACGTGCAGGTGGCCGGCCAGGCGACCTTCACCCGCGCCGACGGAAGCCAGGGGATCGTCGGCGACGTCGCCTTCGCGACGACGGCAACTCGCCAGGCCGACGAGGCCCGGATGGCCCAGTCGGCGAACACCCAGGTTCTGGCCAGCGCCATCGCCGCGGCGGGCGTCGCCGCGGTCGCGGCGGAGCCGGTGCCCGCGCAGCCCGCTGCGGCGAGCCCGGCGATGTCAGCCGATCCGGCGCCGGCCACGGTCGAGAGTCCGGTCCATGCCGCACCGCAGCCGGAGGTCGGAAGGCCGGATACGCTCGACGTCTCCGACGCAAGGAGCGCCGATCCGGCGCCCGAAACGGGTGCGCGGGCCACCGGCGCTGCTCCGGCCGCGGATGCGCACCTCGATGCGGCAAATGACGCCGGACCCGCCCACGCACCCGCCGGCAACACCGGCGAGGCTGACGCCGGCCCGGCCGCCGCTGCAGAGAGCGGAGCGCCAGCCGACATCGGCGCGCTGATCGAGGCAGCTGCCCTGCCGATCCTTCCGGAAGGTCTCAGGGCGGCGATCGACGGGACTGCAGCGCCGGCCGACGGACGGCTCGCCACGGTGCTCGAAACCGCGCTCCAGGGGCCGGTCCAGCACGGGCCCGACATCGACGCGCTGCTCTCCATGCTTTCGTCCGGGTCCGGACCGGCGGACTCCGCGGCGGGCGCGGGCGTCCATTTCGCAGCGGTAGAGATCGCCATCCCCATCGAGTGGCAGGGCCCCGCCCTGCACGCGATGCCGGACATGGCGACGGCCGCCCAGGACGGGGTGATGGCGACGGCGCACGCCTGACAACAGCACGGAACTTCATCCGGTGGAGGCTCGGGTTCCGGCGGGTTCGAACAGTCGATTTCTCGAATCCGCCGGGGCGGGTCTGGAAGGGGGGGAAAGGCAATGAGGAAGATGGCCAAGTTTGCATATCATGGAGGGATCGCCGGCCTGGCTCTTTCGGCCATGCTCACGACGCCCGCCTCCGCGGTCGACCTGCGCGATGCGGTCCAGACTGCGCTCACCAGCAATCCCGAGATCAACCAGGCGGTGCGCAACCGCGAGGCGATCGATCAGGAACGCGAACAGGCGCGGGGCCTGTTCGGCCCGCGCATCACGCTGGAAACCTCGGTCGGCGCGCGCCGGCTCGAAAACACCACGCGCCGCGCTCTCGGCATTGCCGACGACACGCTCTATCCGGTCGAGGTCGACGTATTCGGCGAACAGGTACTGATCGATTTCGGCCGCAATCGCAGCGAACTCTCGCGCCAGGCGTCACGCACCGATGCCGCCGCACAGCGGGTCGAGGAACGTTCGGAATTCGTCGCACTCAACGTCGCGCGCGCCTATTTCGACTACCTGCTCCAGCAGCGGATCGTCGCGGCGACGCAGGACAATCTGACCTTCCATGAGCGCCTTGTCGGCGACCTGCGCGAGGGCGTCTCGCGGGGCTCGATCAGCATCGCCGATCAGCAGCAGGCGGAGGAGCGGCTGCAGGCGGCCCGCGCCCGCCTGACCGAGGCGATCGAAGAGCAGGAAAACGCCGCCATCCGTTTCCACCAGATCGCGGGTGTGGCGATCGGCCAGCCAACCATGCCACCCGACATCGCGCCCAACCTGCCGCCCGACGTCGATCAGGCGGTCGATCTGGCCCGCGCCAACAATCCGCGGGTGCTGGAAGCGCTTGCCGACCTCGACACCCGCTCGGCCGAAGTGCGCGCCGCAAATGCCGAGCTGTATCCGCGGATCACCGCGGAGGGCCGCTATCGGGGCGGCGACGATATCGACGGCTTCAACGGCCACACCGACGACTATCTGGCGCGTGTCGTCTTGCGCTGGACGCTGTTCAGCAACGGCGTCAACGTGGCCCGGCTGCGCGAGGCGCAGAGCCGCGAAAGCGAGCAACGCTTCCGGCTGGATCAGGTCGGCCGCGAGGCGGAGGCCGATGTGCGCACGGCCTGGAACCGCCTCGAAAGCCAGACCAGGCTGGTGCCGGAGCTTGAGCAGCAGAATCGCGTATCGGACGATCTGCTCATCTCCTATCGCGAGCAGTTCAACGTCGGCCGACGCTCGCTGCTCGATGTGCTCGACGCCCAGAACACCCGCTACAATGTCCAGGTCCAGGCGGAGACGGCGCGCCTCGCACAGCTCTATGCACAGTATCGGGTGCTGGCTGCGTCCAACCGGCTGGTCGAGGCACTGGGCGTGCCGCTGCCCGCCGCCGCCGCGTCGAACCAGCGCGAACGCTATCGCGTTCGCACCAATGCGTTGTCTCAGTCGCTGGAGCCGCGCATCCCCTATGGGCCGACCAACTAGGACGGGAACGTGGACTTCGGGCGTGAACCTGATGCCGCCGATCGCGTGGCGTTGACCGACCCGCCCGAAGTCCAGGCTGCGACAGGCAGCGCCGCGGGCGACGAGGTCACCGCCTGCCTGGCGTTTCTCGCCCGGCGGCACGAGCGGCCCGCCTCGCCGGTCATCATCCGGGCCGGGCTCGCGCTCGACGAGAGCGGGGCGCTGCCATTCCATCAGATCGAAAGCGCGCTCGACCAGATCGGCCTGCGCGGCGAGCCCTATGAGGGCCGGTTCGCCGGCCTCAGGTCGCGGCATCTCCCGGCAATCCTGAAGCTGGTTGACGGCGCGGCGGTCCTGCTCGAGCTGAAGGGCGGCGAGGCGCTGTTGTTCCGGCCGCGCGACGGCGCTCCGGTCTGGGTCGACACCGCCGCATTCGCTCCATCGTTCGCAGGCTCGGCGGTGATCGTCGAGCCGGATCCGACACAGGAGCGCGAGGGCGAACGGCCCTGGCAGCGCTCGGCGCGCGCGCACTGGTTCTGGAGCGAGGTGTGGAAGGTCCGCGGTTCGTTCACCTATCTCGCGCTCGCCGCCGCGATCATCAACCTGCTGGCGCTCTCCCTGCCGCTGTTCACAATGAACGTTTACGACCGGATCATCCCGAACAAGTCGGCGGTGAGCCTGTGGGTTCTGGCGATCGGGGTCATGCTCGCCCTGTCGCTCGAATTTTCGCTGCGGATCGCGCGCGCACGGCTGGTCGACGATGTCGGCCGCACGGTCGACGCGCGCCTCTCGCAGCGCCTGTTCGAGAAGGTGATGAACGTGCCTCTCGCCGCGCGTGAAGGCAGCACCGGGGCACTGGCCCGTCGTGTCTCCGACTATGAGACCGTGCGCGAGTTCTTCGCCTCGACCACCGTCGTCCTCGTCGTCGACATGATGTTCCTGGTCGTCTTCCTCGCGATCATCACGCTTCTCGCCGGCTGGCTGGTGCTGGTGCCGGTCACGGGCATCGCGCTGATGGCGGGCGCCGGCTTCGTGCTGCAGAAATCGATGGCGCGCGCGTCGATCGACGCACAGGCTGATGCGAGCCTGCAGCACAGCATTCTCGTCGAATCGATCGCGGGGCAGGAGACGCTGAAGGCGACCGGCGCCGAGGGGCGGATGCTCGGCCGCTGGCGCCGCTATGCCGACATGAACGCCGCCACCCAGGAACGCCTGCGTGGGCTCACGGCGATCAGCATCAATCTCGCGACGCTGTGCCAGCAATTGATGAGCGTCGGACTGGTGATCGGCGGCTTCTACCTGTTCAACGCCGGTACGATCTCGATGGGCGCGATCATCGCGATCGTCATGTTGTCGGGCAGGGCGATGGCGCCGGTCGGGCAGTTCGCCTTCCTGATGACCAGGGCGCGCCACGCCTTCACGGTGATGGACTCGCTGCAATCCCTGTCGGATCTTCCGGACGAGCGGTTCACCGGCCGCAGCATTCTGCCGACCATCGCCAGGGGCGCGATCCGGTTCGACGCGATGAGTTTCCGCTATCCCAATGCCGGCCGGGACTCGCTGTCGGGCGTGTCGCTGACCATCGCACCCGGCGAGCGGATCGCGATCATCGGCCGGGTCGCCTCCGGCAAATCGACATTCGGGCGCGTGCTCTGCGGGCTCTACGCGCCCACCGAGGGCGCCTATCTGATCGACGACCTCGACAGCCGTCAGCATCACCCGCACCAGCTGCGCGAGGCCTTCCGTTATGTCGGCCAGGATGCCGAGCTGTTTCGCGGCACGATCCGCGACAATCTCGCATTGGCCACCGCGGACGCGAGCGACGAACGGCTTCTCGACGCGATGCGCAAATCCGGCGCCGATCTCTACCTCTCCCGGGATTCGGCCGGTTTCGACCTGTTCGTCGGCGAGCGGGGTGCCTCGCTCTCGGGCGGGCAGCGCAGCTTCCTGGTGCTCGCCCGCGCGCTCGTCGCGCCGGGCAAGCTCCTCTATCTCGACGAGCCGACCGGCGCGATGGACACCCAGACCGAGTTGCTGTTCATCGACAAGCTCTCCCGCGCCATCCCGGCCGATCAGACGCTGATCGTGTCCACACACCGCAATGCGATGCTGTCGATCGTCGACCGGCTGATCGTGCTCGACCAGGGCCGGATCATCGCGGACGGGCCGAAGGAGCAGGTGCTCGGCGCGCTGGCCGCTAATGCGGGAGCGCAGGCATGACGGTGCATCCCTATCCGCCGCTGCCGCTGCCCGTGCGGGAAGAGCCTGAATATCTGCTGCTCGTGCCGGCGGACACGATGCGGCCTTCTCATCACCGGATCGGCATACTGGCCGCGGCGCTGGTCTTTGCGATCGCGCTGCTCGGGACGGCGCTGCTCTACCAGCGGCTCACAGCCGGCGGTGACACTGTCGTGATCGGGGTGCGGACGGCGATACCGCGCGATCTCGTCGATGCGACGCGCGGCGCGCGCGGCGCGCGGCATGCGGAAGGGCACGAGGCACAGCAGATCAACGCCTCGCTGCCCTTCTCGACCTCGCCGTTGCAGGCGGCACGGCCCTTCGGTTTTTCGGCCGGAACCATGTCCGATCATGCGCGGGCGCTGCACTGCCTGACCCAGGCGGTCTATTACGAGGCCGGGTTCGAGCCGGTCGAGGGGCGCCGCGCGGTCGCGCAGGTCGTGCTCAACCGCGTGCGCCATCCCGCCTTTCCGAAGTCGGTCTGCGGAGTGGTCTATGACGGATCCTCCCGGCCGGGCTGCCAGTTCAGCTTCACCTGCGACGGCTCGCTGCGACGGCCGCCGGCGCCGGCCGCCTGGGCGGCGGCGGCGCAGATCGCGCGCGATGCGCTGGCCGGTCAGGTCGTGCCCGCCGTCGGCCTCGCCACCCACTATCATGCCAATTATGTTGCGCCCTACTGGGCACCGCGCCTGACCAAGCTCGCCCAGATCGGCGCGCATATCTTCTACCGCTGGCCCGGCGCCTGGGGGCAGACCGGCGCCTTCAACGGACGCTATGCGGGAACCGAGCTGATCGCACAGCCGGTCTTCGCCGATCCGGCCGCCGCCAGCGTGGGGACACCGATTCCACCGGTCGACCCGACCGATCGCCGCGCGCCGGAGGATGTCGGCGGCCGGCTCGACGTGACGAAGGGCTGGACGCTGTCGATCCCGCTGCCGTCCGAAACCGGCGGCCGGTTCGCCGACGCGATGCGCAGCCAGGAAGACACCGGGAGTCATGCATCAGCGTCCGGCACGGGGAGGCGGCCGTGACCGATCTCGCACGCGCGGCACCGACCGGCCCGCCGGCGCGCCTCACCCGGCTTCGCAATATTCGGGGGCCGCGCCTCGTCATTCTCATCGCGGGCGTCGGATTCCTCCTGTTCCTGATCTGGGCGGCGCTCGCCCAGGTCGACGAAGTGACGCGGGGACAGGGGCAGGTGATCCCCTCAAGTCGCGTGCAGGTGATCCAGAGCTCGGAGCCGGCCTCGATCCGCCAGATCCTCGTCCGCTCCGGCCAGCTGGTGCGCCGCGGTCAGCTCCTGGTTCGCCTCGACGACACGGAATCGTCGGCCGCCCTGGCGCAGATCGAAGCGGAGAGCCGCGCGCTGGAAGCGCGCGCGGCCAGGCTCGGCCGGGAAGGTCAGGGCGGCAATGCGGCCTGCCCGCCCGGCCCGGACGGCCGCGTGCCGGCGGCCTGCGCCGACGAGGCGGCGCTTCAACAGGTGCGTGCCTCGGCGTTGCAGAGCCGTCTCTCCGCGTTGAGCGCTGCGGTCGAGCAGCGCCGCCGCGACCTCGGCGAGGCCCAGGCGACGGCGCAAAGCCTGCGTGGCAATGTCGCGCTCGCCCAGCGCAATGTCGACATGCTCGAGCCGCTCGCCGCGCGCTCGATCATCCCGCAGACGCAACTCATCGATGCCCGCCGCGAACTGGTGGATGTGCAGGGGCGCCTCGCGGCAGCGCAGGAAGCGATCTCACGGTCGGCCGCCGCTGTCCGCGAAGCGCAAGCCCAGGCGTCGGAGGCCAATTTCCAGTTCCGCCAGGAAGCGCTCAACGAGCGCAGCCAGCTGACCGCGCGGATCGCAGTCAACACCGAATCCGCGCGCGGTGCCGCCGGGCGCCTTCAGCGCAGCGAGATCCGCGCGCCCGCGGACGGCGTCGTCAACGATGTGCAGGTGACCACGCTGGGCGGCTTCGTGAACGCCGGGCAGAAGATCATGGAGGTCGTCCCGCTCGACGATCGGCTGCTGGTCGAAACGCGGGTGCGACCGAGCGATATCGCCTTCATCCGGGTCGGCGATCGCGCGCTGGTCAAGGTCACCGCCTATGATTTCGCGACCTATGGCGGGCTGGAGGGCCGGGTCGTCCAGGTTGCCGCGGACAGCACGTATGACGAGCAGGCGCGCGAAGCCTATTTCACGGTCATCGTGGAAACCGACCGCGCGTTTCTCGAATCCGCAGGCCGGCGCCTGCCGATCACGCCGGGCATGATGTGCGACGTGGAGATCATCACCGGGCAGAAGAGCATTCTCGACTATCTGCTCCACCCGGTCCTGCGCGCGCGGGACGAGGCGCTGCGCGAACGCTGACCAATCAGGGCGCGGCGGTCGTCGCTGCCGCGGCGATCCGGATCACGTCGCCACGGGACGGCGCGACCGGATAGCCATGGACCCAGCGTCCGGATGCTGAAAAGCTCATGACCGGGCGGTAATCCTCGATCTCGTTGCTGTCGATCACGGCGTCGGTCATGTTGTCCAGCACAAGGTAGCGGCTACCGACCCGAGCGACGAGAACCGCATGATCGGCGCGCCGCACGAGATCGCGCACGACGACGAGGAACAGGCGCCGGCCATCGAATCCCGCCGCCGTCAGCAGCTGCAGCTTGGTCAGCGCATAATCCTCGCAATCGCCGCGCCCGGCCGCGAGCGAGCGCGCGGCACCGGACCATTGGTCGGCGCGGCCCGGGCCAGCATCGTCGGCGAACCGGATGCGGGCATTCACCCAGAGATTCACCTGCTGCAGCATGACCTCGGCGTTGTTGTCATCGCGGGAGAAGGCCGCGGCCCAGTGACGCACCGCCTGGCTGGGCTGATCGGCGCTCGCCTGGCGCCACTGCCTGTCCATCGGCGTGCTGCCGACTTCAAGCGCGACCGAACCGAACACATCGGGGCCCCCGCCTCCAGTCGCCGCGTCGCGGCGGCGTGGCGGATTGGGAGAAAAGGGCGATTCCATCGCGACGAGGGAGACCCCCGCTGTTTCGGCCGGCCGAGTCGACGCGGCCTGCGCGGAGAGAATCTCCGCGGTCATGCTTGTGCCGCCCAGGGACGCAGCGCGACGAGCGAGATTGGCCGGCGGAAGGGTCCAGCGGGCGGCGTTCGTTTCGATGGTTGCACTGGTCTGGGCGGTTGCCGGGGTCACGCCTGCGAACGACAGCGCAAGGAGCGCGTTCAGGCGAGCGCGGCGCGACCGCGCAGCCTGACTCGAACGAAGCTGACTTGCCACGACAATGCCCCCAGCAGTGGAGCAGCCATTGTCGCTGACAAACCCTTGTCGTTTGGCGGACGAACATGGGTAACGGCGGCGTAACGCCGACTACCGTGTTTGCCGTGGCCATGGCATGCCTCGAAGGCATGCCTTCCGATAAGGCAGGAACTCCAAAATATAGTTAACCGGCGTGAAGCGTTTCGAGATTCTCGCGGCAACGGGCACAGAAAGGCAGATCGTCAAACCTGCGATCGCGGAAAATCAGGATGCGATAGCCCCGAGCAGCCGATCATAGTCGTCGATGATTCCGTTCAAAATCCGGCGGTGATGGTCGGTAAGGTCCTCGCCGTTGCGCAGGAAACGCCCGCTCCGCTGCAACGCGTGCAGTTGCTCTTGCGCGGCGGCGCGCGAAGCACGCAACGATGCAAGGTAGTGGCCCTGATCCATAAACTCTCCGCGAATCACAGATGGCACAGGGTCAAATGGATAATACTGCAATGCCTGAATGTTGATTCAATATATTTCTTTATATCATCCAATAAAATCACAGCGATTTTTCGCCGTCAGGAAATATTATACATTCATGTGCGATGTATTCCTGCCGACAATCGGCCAGTACCGCGCTCCGGCCGTCCACCCGGTCGGAGCGTTTTATTTGCTATCATGGCCGTTTGAAATTTCTGGCAAATCTGCTGGCATTTTTTCGACGCGCATTGAGCAGAAAGCGCAAACCTGCTCCATCGCTGATGGAAAAGAGTGGCGACGGTGCTGCTCTCCCGGTCGCGCATCGGGCGGCGCACTGCGCTACTCATCTGGCCCCTTCGGCAGGTGCGTCGCCGTGAGTGACTCGCAGGCTGACAATGGCCGTCGCCCGACGCGGAGGTTGCCGGCCTGGGACGACGTATCAGGACGGTCGGATCGTCGAGGCGACGAACTCCTTGAGCCGGTTGGCCGCATCGGCATCGACCGTCTGCACGGTCCGGACGCCCGCCGTGTCAACCTGATGGAAGCGAAACGCCTTGCCGGCGAGCGGGCCGGTGACAAGATCCGCCATCATCCATTCGCGATGCCGGTTTTGGTTGTCCGCGAAAGGTGCGATCATATCGACCAGCCAGATCTGGTCGCCGTTCACCCACTCCTCGAGCGTCAACCGGTTTTCGGGCTCGATCATCCCCTTCTCTATCTTCGCCGCCGCCGTGTCGTTGCACCTGGCCCAAAGGGCGAGTCCGACCGGCCGTTCTCCGTCCCGAAACAGATAGAATTGCTCATGTAGCAACGCCGGCATCACCAGCCATTCAAGGTCCCCGATGCGAAGCGCGCGGTGCAACGGCGACTGGGAAAGGAGCCATGTCATCTCGCCGAAGAAATGGCTGACCGTTGCATGAGGATTTGGTGCCGGAGTGTCACGACCGGGCTTGGGCCTGCCTTTTGTCATGCTGCTCATCCTCGCCCTTAGACGACCGCTGCGGCCGCCCAGTCAAGCGGGGCCTGCGGATCACGCAGGCGACCAGACGAATCGATTGCGCCGGCGGCGCCGAAGCTCGCGATTGTCTGGGACATGCGGATCGCCCGGCGCTCGTCCTCCACGAAGTGATCGAGGATCTCGGCCGGCCCACGCGTCTCGTCGAAGCTGGCCGCAAGCGCCGCGCGCATGCTGGCCAGGGCGTCGCTTGGCCGCGGCACGCTCGGCCTGAACGCAAGTGCAACGTCGGCGAGCGTGCCGGTGGTGCCGTCTGCGCGGCCGAACGTGGCGGTCGACAAGACGAGATTGCGACCCACCCGGGCAAGCTGATCGACCGGCCGGCCGAGCACACCAATCTCGTCGATGCCGAGCTCTTCGAGCGTCTTGAGTTCACCCGCATCGCTGAACCCGTTGCGGTTGCGGTCCACCCAGACCTTGAGTTCGCCGAAGCGCGCGTCCGCCGAGTCGATCACCCCGTCGCGGTCAGCGTCGAGCGCGGCCAGCGCTTCCAGGCCGCTTTTGGCGTCAGGCTTCTCCTCGACGAAGGAGATTTCGCCGCCGTCGGTGATGAGGCCATCACCATTGCGGTCGATGACGAGAATGCCCTGGCCCTTGCCGATCCAGCCCGTCTTGTCGGCGATCCCGTCGCTGTCCATGTCGAATCGCGCTTTGCTGTTTCCGCGTGACGTGAGCCTGATGCCGTCGCCCGCCAGGTCCAGCACGATGGGCGCCAGCATGCCTTCCCGCCGATTGCGGAAGGAAAAGATCGTCGCCGCCTCCGCCATACCGACTCTGGGGTCGACGACGCCCGCCTTGCGATAGGTGACGAAAAGGGAACCGCTCCGGGATTCGAACCGGTATTTTCCGGCGTTGCGCGCGAACTCGAGCTCCGCCAGCGACAGTGCGGGCAGATCGTCGTTATCGGCCTCGGTCGTCAACCGACTGGTGTCGATCACCCCATATTGCCAGCGCAGCGCAACGTCACCCGCGATTGCGCTCGTTCCATCGGCGCGGGTGTACGAGGTGATGCCGAGAACGGAGACATTCTCCTCGTCGCCGCTCGCATGGCGCGGGGCATTCGAGGTCAGCGACAGGCTGACGATCCCGGCCTCGGCGAGGGAACGAAGCTCGCCGGCCTGGCTGACGCCGTCGCCGTCCACATCCTGCCACAGGCGGAACTCGTCGAAGCGCGCGTCCGACGCGTCGAGGCTCCCGTCCCCGTTCGTATCGAAGGCCTTGAGGCCCTCGAGATCGGTGTTCGCGCCCGGCAGATCCGACATGAAGGAGATTTCGGCGCCGCGATCGATCGCACCATTGCCATCGCGGTCGAGCGCGAGAAAGGCGTCGCCCGCCCCGATCCAGCCGACCTGGTCCGCCACGCCGTCACCGTCGACATCGAAATCCGCGTGACGCCCCGAAACGATCCGCCCGTCGCCATCCAGGTCGAAAACGACCGGCGGCAGTTCCTGGAGGAAGGCGCTGGCGAAGGCGGAGCCGGCCCAGCGATAGCCCGCATTGACCCAATATTGCGGATTCACATTGTCGTTATAGCCCGCGAGACTGAAGTCCGAGACGCCACCGACCACGTCGCCGAGCACGCCATTGTTGTTGGCGTCACGCCAGACCCGGCGCCAGTGGACGAGATTGGAGAGGCCACCCGAGAACCCCCCCGAATAACCGTAACCCGCTGCGAAGCCGGTGAAGGTCGAGCCGACTGCGGGAAGCGAGCCGCTGCCATCGTAGATATAGCTGAACTCGGCCGCGTCGGTGATCGTCAGGGTCAGGACCTGGTCGACATAGCGGCCGCTATTGTTGGACTGGGCGGCGCGCACGACGAGGTTGACCGTGAGCGGCGCGTCGACCGCCAGCGTCGAGGCCCCGCCCATCGCTTCATAATTGACGCCCGCGAGCGCGGAGATGTAGCCGGAGGCGTCGATCGAAAAGGTATTGCCAGGATTGCCCCCGACGATCGAATAGGTGATCGCATCACCGTCGCCGTCCGAAGCCAAGGCCCGCGCGACGACCAGTCCCTGAAGCGGGGTGACTGTGCCTTCCAGGATGGTCGACGAATAGCCATTCTGCATGACGATCCCGCCTGCTGCCGGGAGCAGGTCGTCGGCATTGTTGACCTGGACGTTGAACGTATAGCTGCCGGACACATGGGTCCCGTCGGTGGTACGCACACCAACGCCGAGCAGGACCGAAGCCCCGCCCGAGGCGAAAGCCTCGTAGTTGAAGTGAGCCGAGGAGACGACGCGAATCTGGTTGCCGACGATTTCGAACATACCGCCCGGGTTGCTGGTCAGCTGATAGGCGAGGCCATTGAGGCTGCCGTCGGGATCGCTGGCCGTCAACGTCGCCACCACCGTGCCCGCCCCCGTGTTCTCGGCGAACGTGGTCGTCCCCCACGAGGCGATCGCCGGCGCTCCCGGCGCGTTGTCGTTGAGATTGGCAACATTGATACGGATGTCGCGGACGGGCGACTTGCGCGCGTCTGCGAAGTTGGTGTTGGGGTTGGTCACATCGACGTCGGTCGCGACAACCTTCACCGTCACATAGCCCGAATTGGCGTCGATCGCCGTGTAGAAGCTCTGGTTCCTGAGCCATTCGAAGTCGATCGTACCGTTGCCGGCAATTCGCAGGGTCGCATTGTTGGTGTTGTCGTTCAGGATCTCGAAGAGCAGTCCCGGATTTCCACTCACCCCGCCCGGCGTCACGAAGCTGTAGTCGACATCGACATTCTCGGGATCGACAGAGCCCGACAGGACGGCGGCGAAGGTCGCGTTTTCGTTGATTGAATAGGGACCGATCGGACTGGGCACGTTCGGCGCTTCATCGAGGGGGCCGATCGTCACCGTCTGCGAAACTGCGCCTGACGTGAACCCTGGCGAGGCCGCATAGACGCCGAAGGTCAGATTGGCTGGCGGGCTCTCATAGTTCAGGGCGGTGACGACATGGAGCGCGTTGCCGATGATCTGGAAATTGCCGTAGGTTTGTGTTCCCGTCGCGCTGAAATAATAGGTGATCGCGTCGCCCTCGGGATCGATTGCGTTGAAGCGGACGCCGGTATCGCCCGTCTGGTTCTCGCTGAAGGTGACGTTTGCGTTGGTCGTGGTCGGTGTCGTCGGACCTTCCGGCTTCGGCCCCACGTTGACCCGCTGAGTCAGCGCATTGGCCGAGTTCAACCCGTTGGCACGGGCGTGGATGGCGAGATCGTGGATTGAGGCGGTCTCGTAGTCCAGGCCGCTCGATACCCAGAGCTGGTTGCCGTTCTGGATGGTGAAGTTGCCGAAGATCGTCGTGCCGTTCGCGAAGACGAAGCTGATCGCATCACCGTCATCATCGGTCGAGGCAAATCGCACGCCGGTGTCACCAGTCGCATTCTCGTCGAAAGTCACCGCGCCACCGCTGGTCGGCGTGGTCGGCAGTTCCTCGACATTGGTCGGGCGAACAACGATGCCGTTGCGAGTGAATTGCATCCCGCCCGCGTCGGAGACGCGGATGTTGACCAGTGCATCCCCGTCCTCAAAGTCGAGCGACTGCCCGGCTGCAAGATAGAGAGTGCTTCCTTCAATACGGAATTTGGACGCCTGGGCGCCGCCGACGATCACATACGTGAAGGCCCCGGCCCCGTCCGGGTCGGTCGCGGACAAGGTCCCGACGACGGTGCCGCCCACCGCGATGCCGACGACATTCTCGTTGAACGCCTGCGGCGTGAAGGTGATTGCAGTCGGCGCGCCATTGATCCCGACGCTGATGCTGCGCGTGGTCTCGCCCGAGACGGAGGTCCCCTCGCGCGAGCGCGAGCGCAACTGCAGCGCGAAATCCGCCGAGGAACCGGCGGGTGCGGTTACGGTGAGGCCCGCGAGGTTCCAGCCGAGGATGTTGACGGAGCTGTTCGGCCCCGGCGCGGTGAAGCTGTTCGCGCCCGAGGCGATCACCACGCCGGCGGGAATTGCATCGAGATAGAGATAGTCGAGCGTCTCCGAATTGGTGTCGAGCAGCGTCGCGCTGATCCCTGCCAGGCTGATCGCTGTGCCGGCATTGCCGGCGACCGACGCGGGCGCACCCAAAGTGATACCGCTCGCCACGGCGTTGACCACAAGATTGGGGATGGTGAGCGAGGTCGAGAGCGCGCCGCCCGCTTCCGAAACGGTGACGGTGAGCGAAGTGGTGCCGCTCGCGAACTGCGCCGGGCGCAGCCTGACGGTGCGGGTCGCGCCGCTCCCGAGAATGTCGCCCGCGGCGATCGTCGCGGGGAAAATGCCCCCTGTCGCCGTCGCGGTGACGACGAGATTGGCGAGCGGCGTGATGTCGTCACCGACGGTGAACGTGAAATCGTGGAAAACGCCGCTTGTCTGCGCCTCATCGACAGCGCCCGGATTGCCTGCCGCGGCGACAATGGTCGGCGCCTGGTTCTGACCCCAGGCCGTGTCGATCGCAGCCTGGTGCGCGGCCGAGAGCGCGCCGAAGCCCGCCGGCGGCGAGCCGTACTGGTTCATGATCGCCAACAGATCGGGCAGGTTGACGAGCGTGTCGTTGTAGCGGGTGCCGGCGATGATGACGTCGACATAGAAATTGTCCGCCGCGGACCAGTCGCCCGCGGTTATGTTGGCGAACCAGTCCTTGACCGTCGCCTGTCCGGTACCGCCGAGCACGTTGACGACAAGGTCCTTGCCGGACTTGCGGAACCAGAGCTCGCGATAGGTGATGCTCTCGACGAAATCGATCGCATCGCGCGCACTGTCATCGTCATAATTGTAGATCGTGTCGGCACCGCCCGCGCGGCCGAGCTGATAGGTGTCGGCACCATTGCCGCCGATCAGGATATCGTCGCCGTCGCCGCCGACAAGGACGTCGCCGGCATCGCCTGCGTCGAGCAGGTCGTTGCCCGCGCCGCCGATCAGCGTGTCCTGTTCGCCGCCGCCGAACAGCCGGTCCTGGCCCGCACCTCCGTCGAGCGTATCGACACCGGCCTCGCCATAGATGACATCGTCGCCGTCGCCGCCACTCAGGTTGTCATTGCCGGCACCACCATAGATGATGTCGTCGCCACTCCCGCCCGCGACGTTGCTCGAATTGTTCGTCCCGACCAGCCGATCGTTGAACGCCGAGCCGACGAGATGCTCGACGCCGTGGAACCAGTCGCCGGCCGCATCCGAGCCCTGCGCGGCCGTCGCGCCGATGAGCGCTGTGGCGCTGGTCGACATGTTGGCGACGAGATCGACGCGAACGCCGTTGAGCGAGATGACCCGCGCCGCGACCACTTCCGTGCCGTTGACCGAGGAGCTCCCGACGGCCGCGGAGTTGATCGGCGCGGCGTCGGCCTGCGCTGTGGCGTAGCTCACCGTGTCGACGCCGAGCCCGCCGACGAGCGCGTCCGCGCCGCTGCCGCCGACGAGCAGGTCGTCGCCATCGCCGCCGTCAAGCCGGTCGTCGCCGCCGCCGCCGTCGAGTGTGTCGGCCCCGAGGCCGCCCGACAGCTGGTTGTCGGCACCGCTACCGGTGATGATGTCGGCCTGATTGGTGCCGACGACCGCCTCGATCGAGGTCAGCTTGTGCGCCGCACTGGTGAGGTTGACCGTCACGCCGGACGAGGCAGCCTGGTAGCTTACCGTGTCGGTACCCGCGCCGCCGTCGATCACGTCCTCGCCGACGGCCAGGGCATGGACCGTGTCGTTGCCGCCATCGCCGTTGACGATGTCGGCGCCGAGGCCGCCGGTGAGGCTGTCGTCGCCGTCGCCGCCAAGGAGGGTGTCGTTGCCGTCGCCGCCGAAGAGCGCGTCATTGTCCGCACCACCCTCCAGTGTGTCGGCACCGCCGTCGCCATAGAGGGTGTCGGCGCCGCTCATGCCCTGGACCGCATCATTGCCGTCGCCGCCGCGGACCGTATCCGCGCCCGTCTCGGCGAGGATCACGTTGTCGGCGGCATCGCCGGTAAGGTCGTCGTTCACCTGGGTGCCGTAGATTCGGGTGATCGCCGTATAGGTGTCGCCCGCCGCCGCGCCGGTGTTGAGCCCGGCATTGGCAAGGTTGACCGTGACGCCGGCCGTATCCGCCACGCCATAGCCCAGCCAGTAATAATAGGCCCAGTTGTTGCCGGCGCCGCCTTGCAGGCTGTCCGCGCCGGCGCCGCCCGAGAGCCAGTCGTCGCCATCGCCGCCGACGAGCGTGTCGGTGCCGGCCTCGCCATAGAGGGTGTCGTTGCCGAGCTCGCCGTGCAGCAGGTCGTTGTCGGCCCCGCCGGCGAGGATATCGTCCTCGTCACCGCCATAGAGCTGGTCGTCGCCCGCGTCGCCGAACAGGCTGTCGGCGCCCTGCTGGCCGCGCAGGACATCGCTGCCGCCCGCGCCATGGAGCGCGTCCGCCCCTTCGCGTCCGATCAGCTCGTTCGCCGCACCGTCGCCGCGCAGCGTGTCGGCCGCCTGGGTGCCGCTCACATTCTCGATCGAGACGAACGTGTCGCCGGCAGCGATACCCAGGTTGCCGGCCATGTTGGCGAGGTCGACCGTGACCCCGCTGGAATTGGCGACAAAGGTGCGGCCCCGGCTCAGCCAGTAATAGTCGGCCGTATCGGTGCCCGCGCCGCCGTCCAGCAGGTCGGCACCCGCGCCGCCCGCAAGGTTGTCGTTACCACCTTCGCCGCGCAACGTATCGGTGCCGGCATCACCACCCAGCAGGTCGTCGCCGTCGCCGGCCAGGATCGTGTCGTCGCCCGCGCCGCCGTCCAGCGTGTTGGCGATGGCGGAGCCGGTCAGGGTATCGGCATGGACCGAGCCCCAGAGATTCTCGATGTTGGCCAGCGTATCGCCTGCGCCGTGCCCGCCCGCGCCAGCCGCGCCGGTCAGGCCGACAGTGACCCCGAAGGTCGAGCTGCCGTAATCGGCAGTATCGTTGCCGCCGCCGCCATCGATCGCCTCGGCGCGGAAGGTCGCGACGAGGAGGTCGTCCCCCGCTCCGCCATTGATCGACGCACCCGCGCCCTGGACGATGCTGATCGTGAAGTCGGCATGGATCGAGGCCTCGCCGTCCGACGCCGTGACCCGAATGGTGACTGACGCGCCGATCGCGGCCGCACCGCTCTGGTAGCTGAACGTCTTGGTGACGGAATCGAAGCCGAGCCAGGACGGCAGCGCGCCCCCGCCAGCGAGCGCCGCGGTAAAGGAAAGGCCGTCATAGGGGTCCGCCGGATTGCCGTCCTCGTCGACGAAGGCGGTCGTCGGGATAGTGTAGGTGAAGGCGGCATTGTCGGCATAGCTGCCGCTGGCAAGCCCGGGCGAACCTAGCTGGGGAGGGTTGTTGGGCGGAATGCCGACCATGAGCTGCTGATCGGCAAATGCGACGAACTCGATGTCGGCGGCATAGCTGTCGGTGCCGTCGTCGCCGTCGGAAAGGTCGGTGTCGGTGATCGTGCGATTGACGGTGTCGACGGTGTAGCCCGCGCGATTGCCACGCAGCACGATCGTGTCGTTGCCGTCGCCGCCGGTGAAGCTGTCATTGCCGCCACCGCCTTCGAGACGGTCGTTGCCGAGGCCGCCGACCAGGCTGTCGTTGCCGCCCCCGCCCGCCAGACGGTCGGCGCCGGCGCCACCGGTGATCGTGTCGTTGCCCGAACCGCCGGTCAGCCCTTCGATGTCGACATAGGTTTCCGTGCCGCCATCGATCGCGCTTCCCGTCATTGACAGGGTGAGCGCCGCGCTGCGGTCCGAATAATCGGCGATGTCGATGCCGTCGCCGCCGTCAAAGCTGTCGACGCCCGCGCCGCCGGTCAGGACGTCGTCGCCCGTGCCGCCGCGCAATATGTCGGCGCCGTCGCCGCCACTCAGCACGTCGTCGCCGCCGCGTCCGTCGATCACGTCATTGCCGCCACCGCCGGTGATCACATTGCTGCCTGCGCCGCCGCTCAGCGTGTCGCCCGCGGTGCCGCCGATGACGTTCTCGATGCTCGCGATCGTGACGGTCGCGCCACTCACCGTCTGTGCGGCGAGGTCGACGTTCAGCGCCCCGGTGACCGCAGCGAAGTCCGCCGTGTCGCGGCCGAGTCCGCCGTTGAGGCTGTCGATCCCGCCGCCGCCGATCAGCTGGTCGTCGCCATCGCCGCCGGAGAGAATGTCGTTGCCCGTTCCGCCGTCGATGACATCGTCGCCGGCGCTGCCGGTGATCGTCTCATTGCCCGTTGCGCCGACGATCCGCGAGATGCCGCTGACCACGACCGTGCTGAGATCAAGAGTCGAGCCCGAGCTCAGGCGGACCTGGACATTGGTTTTGCCATTGCCATCAATCTCCTCGACACCGGACAGTGCGTTCGGGTCGATGCTGCCGGTCCGGCCGAGCGCGATGGTCGCATTGTCGACATCCGCGACGAGACGGTCCTTCCCCTCGCCGCCCGCCACGGTGTCGAAAGTCCCGGATTCGATGCCGAAACGGATTTCGTCGTCGCCTGCGCGGGCATCGATTACATCACTGCCGGCGCCGCCGGTGATGATGTCGGCATAGGCCGTACCGGTGATCCGGTCGTTGCCACCTAGCCCGTTGATGGTGACCCCGCCGAGAATCGCCGGATCGGGCACAAGCGTGTCGCCGCTGCTCGTCCCGTTCAGCACGAAGCGGTCGGTATAGCTTGCGAGCGGCTGCCAGACGGCCTCGAAAACGGCGTCATAGGCAGTGTCGGGCGCTCCGGAGCCGATCCTCGCCTGCTCGAGGAAGAAGGCCTGCACATCGCTCTGGGCGATCGCAAAATCGCCGACCACGATCCGCCGGGCCGCGCCGCTTGTCGACGGGGTCGTCGCGGTCGACGAGGAGAACCAGTTGTTGACGGTGACGACCGAGCTGGCGCCGAGCACGGTGATGATCAGCGCCGCGCCGCTGCGGGTCAGCCGGATCTGGCCGGGATCGAGCTTGGTCTCGCCGCCCTCGACCGTCGTTCCGAACACGATCGAATCGTGCCCGCCGCCGACGGTGATCGTGTCGGCCCCGCCATCGCCGAAGATGTTGTAGACGTCGTTGCCGGCACCACCGTTTAGCGTGTCGGTGCCGGTTCCGCCGGCGAGATTGTCGTTGCCGTTGCCGCCCTGCAACGTGTCGTTGTCCGCGCCGCCGATCAGCTTGTCGTTACCGTCATTGCCGTAGAGCGTGTCGTTGCCGGCGCCGCCAACCAGCGTGTCCGCGCCGCCCCCGATCGTCACCAGCGCGACCGAATCGATCGTCGCTCCGACGCCGTCGGCTGCGCCGCTGCCAACGAAGCGCAGTCTGTTCGAGCCGGTCTGCGAGCCCACCAGATCGAAGGTGTAGGTGCCGCCGGAGGGCTCGCCAAACGTGAGCTTCTCGCCATTCCAGTAGACTTCGAGACCTGCCGTGGCACCACCACCGAGATCGGCGTTGAAGGTGAGACGCAGCGCCTGTCCGGCGCCGATGCCGGTGACAGTCTGGGAGACCTCCACGTTGGCACTGCCGGTGTCCAGGGTCAGGCGCCGTGCGCCGGCCGCACCGGCCACGAAGAATGCGCCTCCGGGCGCCGTCGTCCAGCCGGGCAGGTCGCCACTGCGCGTATTCGCGCCCTGGGTCGTGTCGTCGGACGGGGTGCCGAGATCCTCGAACCCGCTGTTGGCGACGCGGTTGTAGATGCTGACATAGGTCGCGCCGCCGTTGACCGCGGTGCCGGTGTCGCCGATCAGCACGTCGTTGCCGTCACCACCCGAGATGATGTCATTGTCCTCGCCGCCGGTGAGTCCCTGGGAGGAGATGCCGTTGATCGTGGCGGTTGTGTTGTCGTTACCTTCGCCGCCCTCGATCGCATCATCGCCCATGCCGCCGCGGATGGTGTCGGTGCCCGCGCCGCCGTCGATCACGTCGTTGCCATCGCCGGCGTCGACCTGGTCGTTGCCCGCGAAGCCGCGCAGCACATTGTCGTTCACATCGCCAATCAGGACGTCGCCATAGTCCGTGCCGGTAACGTTCTCGACGCCGCTGAACGTGTCACCGGCGGCGTCTCCGAGCGTCGCCACGTTGGTCGCGAGGTTGACGTTGACCCCGGTCGAGCCGCCGAAATAGGTCGCGGTATCGGTGCCGGCGCCCCCGACATGCTGATCGCTTCCGGCCCCGCCGCCGAGCAGGTCGTCACCTTCGCCGCCGTCGAGCAGGTCGTCGCCGTCGCGGCCGCTCAGTACGTCATCTCCAGCGCCACCCGACACGCTGTTGCCGAGCGTCGACATGTCGACGAGGAAATCGTCGCCGCTCGTCCCGGTGAGGACGAAATTGCCGTTCGCATCGAAGCGCAATCCCTTCAGCGAGGCCTGCTCGCCGCTCGATACGATGAGCGTTTCGATGCCGCGCTCCGTGTCGAAACGCCGCGCAGGATCGGCGGCCGCATCCTTGCGGAAGTTCTTCAGGGTCACCTTGTCGGACGCGGTGACGGTTACGATCAGGTTGCTGGTCTTGCCGGCGGCCGTGTCGAAGGCAAAGCTGAGACTGGAAAGGCCGATCGTCTGGATGCCCGAGCCGGTCCGGTCGATCCGGCCGGTGTAGTCATCAAGATAAAGGACATCGTCGCCGCCCGCCGCGGCGGCATTGCTGCTCGTACGCGACACCTGATTGCCGCTGAACGCCCAGGGCCGGTCCTCACTGGCGATCCAGCCGTCCTGGAGACGCGCCGGCATTGCGGGGCTTGCCGACGATGAGGTGAAGGCCCGGCGATAGACCACCTCTCCGGTCTCCGAATGTTCGATCACATGAACGAACTCGAAGCTGCCGCCGGTCCGCTGTACGAGATCGAAACGCTCACTGAACGAATTGCCGAGTTCGCCCGCGGCGTCGACCACAACGTCCTCGATCGGCTGGAACTCGTCTGCGACGATGTCGAGGCCGTCGGTACGGCCGAAGACGTAGGTGTCGTTGCCGAGACCGCCGGAGAGGGTGTCCGCGCCGCCGTTGCCACGCAGCTCGTTGTCGCCGTCATCGCCGCGCAACGTGTCAGCGAAGCCGGTGCCCGAGAGGCCCTCGATCTCCAGATAATCGTCGAGCGCCGCATCGCCGGTATTGAGCGTCGGCGCGGCCAGTGAGGCCGTGACGCCCGCACTCGCGGTCATGTAGCTCGCGATGTCGAGGCCGGCGCCGCCCACCAGAATGTCGCCCCGCGCCGTGCCGCCAGTGCCGTTGCCGAGCGCGTCGACGCCGTCGACGAAGCTTCCGCCGGCGCCGCCGTCCAGAATGTCGTTGCCGGCGCCGCCCAGCAACACGTCGGCCCCCGCGGCGCCCTTCAGCAGATCGTGCCCGCCATTGCCGGTCAGCAGGTCGTTCTTGCTGCCGCCGGTGATCGCATCGTCGCCGATACCTCCGGTCATCCACTGCGCCGCGGTATCGCCGGCGGTGACGCTGATCGTGTCGGCGCCGTCAGTGCCGCCTTTCAGTGTCATGCTCGAAATATTGAGCGTGCCGGTGCCGAAGAAGGCCAGTTTCTCGATCGCGCCGCGCCCGCCGCCGCTTGCGATCGCCCACTCGCGCAGGACCAGCCGGTCGGTCACCGCGGCGAAACCGCCGGTGGTGCCGCCGGAAGCTTCCACGCCGATAACGAGATCGTTGCCGCTCAGGGCCAGCTGGACGTCGGCGACGTCGATACCGAGCGAAAACTCGATCGTGTCGGTGCCGGCATTGGCCGCGATCGTCGCCACGCCGCCGGGATTGTGGCGCCTGAGCTTGCCGGTAATTGAGTCATAGTCGACCCGGGCGAACCAGTCCGTGCCGTCGAATATCAGCGTGCTGCCCTGGAATATCTTGCTGGAATCCTCGCCGGTGCCGATCGTGTAGCCGTTCACGAACCCGGTGCCGTTGATCCAGACATCTTCCCAGAGGCTCGCATCAAGCTCGTCGACGACGACGTCGGTCCCGTCACCCCGGCTGAACTTGAAGATGTCGTTGCCGGCGCCGCCGACGACGAAATCGAAGCCGGCACCGCCCGCAACCACGTCGTTCCCGGTGCCGCCACGCACCTCGTCGTCACCGGCGCCGCCGGTGACGCTGTCATTCTCCGTCCCCCCCTGGACGATATCGTCGCCGTCGAGACCGATGACGATGTCATTGCCGCCATCGCCCGAGACGAAGTCGTTGCCCGCGCCACCATTGCCGAAGTCGTTGCCGAGCAAAAGGAAGACAACGTCGTTGCCATTGCCGGCATGGACGAAGTCGTTGAGATTCGTGGCGTAGATGTAATCCGAGCCGTCAGTGCCGAGCGTGAATGTATCGAAGTCGGCAATGCGCAGCACCTGACCGTCGGCGAAGGCCAGATTCTCGATCTTGTTAAAGCCGTTAAACCAGTCCTCGAGGACAATCTTCTCGTTGGTCTTCGTGATCGTGACGACCAGATTGGCCGGGTCCGACCCCTTGGTGATGGCGATATCGCCGATGCTGACGCCGATCCCGAGCACCAGCGTGTCATCACCGCCGGCCTGGACCTGGCCGCCCGGGCCGTTCTGCGTGGCGATGCTGCCGCCCGATGTGCCTTGCCAGTCGGCGAAGCCGTAGAACCGGAAAAGCGCCTCGTCGAGCACGCCGCCGGTCACGATCGAGCGGACGCTCGCACGCTCGGCGACGGAGGCGACGGTGTAGCCGCTTGCCTCACGCACGATGTCCGCATCACCCTCGAGCGTGCTGCCATCGGCGTCGCCGATGCGGAAGAGATACTGGTCATTCCCGAGACCGCCGCGCAGGATGTCGTTCTTGCCCGCACCCCCTGCAAGAATGTCATCGCCTCGCCCGCCTTCGAGCGTGTCCGTACCGGTGCCGCCTTCCAGCCAGTCCGAACCTTCGCGTCCGATCAGGAGATCGTTGCCCGCTCCGCCGTTCAGATAATTGCCATCACCACCAAGCGCGCCGGCATTCGCCGCCCCCGCGTTCAGGACGTCATCGCCGTCGTCGCCGAACAGCCAGTCGTCGAGCCGGCCGCCATAGATGGCGTCGTTGCCTGCGCCGCCCAGCACGTTGTTGCCCATATCGCCGGCATGGACGACGTCATCGCCGGCCCCCGCATCGATCGTCGCCGCGACCGGCACCGACAAGCCATGGCCGTCGCCTGCCATGCCATTGATCGTGAGGCCCGCAGTCGAGCCCAGCCGGTCGGCGCCACCGACGACAACCTGCTCGTCCACCTCGCGGATTTCGGGACGATGGAAATAGGTCGTGAAACCTGACGGCTGATCATGATCGTAGAAATCGAAAAAGCGGGCGTGGATCCGGCTATCCGGTCGACCTGCGTTCCAGCGGAAGGTGGTCGCGGACGCGACCTTGGCGCCGGTGACGGTGTCGAAGACGCCACCGAGCGAACCGGCCGGGGGCAGGCCGGCTCCTTCGGGCAGAACGTAGCCGACGACCTTGTACCAGCGATCCTCCTCCAGCAGCGCCTGCTGGGTCGCCGCATCCATCGTCACGAAATAGGGATTGTCGATGTCGGCGCCGGTGGCCGCGTTCTCAACATAAGCGGATGCGGAATAGTCGAGTCCGAAATAGAGGCTGTGCTTGCCAAGGTCGCTCTTCTTGAACCAGAAGGTGAACTCATAGGCCTTCTGGCCGTCGATCAGGACCTCGTTGGTGTGCCCCCCGCCGCCTTCGGCAGTGACGTCTGATTGCCCCGCCTGTACGGCGATCACCGGCCGACCATTTGGCCCCGCTGTCCTGGCCCAGCGTGTCTCGTCACTGACTCCCCACAGATCCTGCCAGCCCTGCGGCAGTGCGAATCCCTCCGGGACATAGGCCGAGCTGTCGATCTGACGCATTCCGGGCTGGTAGAAGTTGGCAGACCAGCCGGGGCTCGCCTCGCCATAATAATTGAAGAAGCGCGAATAGGCCGTGGCACCGGTTGCGGGAACGGAGGGGGCCCAGCGGAAATTGGCTTCGTTGTCGGCGATCTTGTTGCCGGTTTCCATGTCATAGACACCGCCCAGCCCGGCCGCGGCAACCGGCGATGCATCGCCCGGCAGCACATAGCCAGTGACCTTGTACCATTTGCCGATCTCGAGCTTGCCGGCGGCCTGAAGCGCCAGCTGCTCGCTCACATCGATCGTGACAAAATAAGGATTGGTATCGGCCGCCCCGGTTGCGAGATTCTGCACAGCCGCGCCGCCGAGCCCGAAATAGAGGGCATGACGGCCGATCTCCGTCAGCTGGAAATAGTAGCTGTATTCGTAGCCCTTCGCGGGATCGATCGCGGCCGCATTGGTAAGGTTGCCGCCGCCCTCGGCGGATGCATCGAGCTGGCCGGCACGCATCAGGACAGATTCGGAATTGTCGGGACCCGCTCCTGCGATCCATTGCGTTTCGTCCAGGTGCGCGGCCGGATTCTGCCAGCCGGCGACCGAGGCGCCTCCCGAGGGGAGGTTCAGTGGGTCGGGAGGCCAGCCGCCCAGCGCGATCAGGTTCTCGCCAGTCTGGTCGCGTCCGACGGACGGCCATCCGTTCGAATCGACAAGGTCACCGCCGCGCACGATCGCCTTCGCATGGTGATTGAGGGTGATCACGTCATTGCCGGACGTGGCGGTGATGGTTGTTGTCCGGGAGGTGTCGATCGTGTCGCCGGCAAGGCCGAGCTGGACGTCCTCGGCATCGAAGAAGCCGATCGTACGCTCGAGCTTGCCGGGCATGGTTGGCAACAGCGCCAGCTCGATGTTGGCAGCATTCATCCCGAACAGCTTGCCGAGGAAGAAGCTGAAGCCGCCGTTCCAGTCCGAACTCGAGCGCCGGGTGACTCCGAGCTCCTCGGCGCGGGCAATGGTCGCCAGCCAGCCCAGGCTGAACGCCGATCCGGGCTGGGCGGCCATCAGCAGGTTGATCATGTCCTTGTCGGCGAGATAGCGGCCATATTCGATCGCTGTGCGGACATCGGCCAGGGTCTTGGAGAAGTCGAAATTCTCCCAGTGGGCGGTTAGCGCGATGTTGCCGGTCAGTCCGCGCTTGGCATAGACGTCGCCGCCGGCAAGGTCGAAGCCGTTGGAGAGCCCGGCATAAATACCGAACCTGAGCAGCTTTTCGGCACCGTCCTCGCCCGAGAAACTTTGCGTGATGGCTCCCTTGTCCTGGGTCGAGATCGGCCGATAGACATATTTGGAGCCTCGCATGCCGTAGTTGCCGGACTGGACCGAGCGCGGGTCGAGCAGCGTCCCCCCGGTTGCGTCGAGCACGGCGTTGAACGTATCCGCCGCCGCTCCGGCCAGGCTCGCTGCCGCGCTCTTCGAACCGCCCTTGCGCGCATAGATGTTGGCGACCGCGAAACGCTGCAGTCTCTCGTTCCACTGGGCGTCGGCACCCGAACGCGGGGTTCCGCCAAAGATGGACCCGATAAGACCGCCGAGCAGCGCGCCGATCGCCACCCAGACGACGGCGATGACGAAGGTGACAGGCGTGACGCCGGCGGCAGCGAGGAACAGTCCGGCATCATATGCGAACAGGGCCGAGCCCAGCGCGGAACCTATCTGTCCGCCCACGGTCTCGAAATTGTAGATTTCCTGGGCAAGCCTGGTGCCCAGGAAGGAAGCCGCCGCGGTGGCCAGCGACGCAGCGGAGGCGATCCCTTCGAATGGATTGGGTACCTGCGCCGCGATATTGGCGAGGATGTCGCCGATGACCACGCCGGCGCCCGTCTCCAGCGCCTCGCCCGCAAACCCGTCGACGCCGAGCGCCTCCACCAGCTTGGCGGTCAGGAAGGAGGAAACGGCACCGATGCCCGCCTTCTTCAGATTGGCGATGAAATCGGCTCCGAAATCATCGAACACGGAAACCTCGCCGCCGCTCGGCAGCGTGACGATCGGGCCCTTGTTGATGATGAGCTCGAACAGATTTGTCCCGAGCGTTTCGAAGAAGGCGGACGACACCACGCGGGCGGCGACGTTGTTGCCGCCGATGATCGCTCCCAATGTCGAGCCGAGGGCCGCACCATAGCCGGCCTGCCGCTCGAGCGACATGAGATAGGCCTCGTCCTCCAGTGCGGCCTCATAGTCGGCGAAGAGCGCCATCCGCTGCTCGTCTTCCGACGTGTCGCCCGGCATGTTGATCATCATCTGGGCGATCTGATCCAGGCGTCGCTGGATCTCGGCCGGATCCATGTTCTGGCTCTCGTAATACTTGCGGAGCTGTTTCTCCATTCGCTCCAGTGCGCGCTGTCGTGCGCGCTCTTGCCTCTCTGCCTGTCTGCGCTGCCGGGCCTCTTCCGTTGCAATGGCCGGGACCTGCTCGAAATCATTGGGATCCGTCGATTGGGGATTGGCGCCCTTCTTGCGGCGGATGGCGCCGGCCGCTTCCATCCTCGAGATCACCTGGTCGAGATAGTAGCCTGGCTGGCCGACGAGCGCGCGCTGCGCGACGAAGACCTCCCACATGCTCTGGCGCATGTGATGTACCTGCGCCTGGTTGTAGCCTTGGTCGCCGTTGTTGATGATGCCCTGCCGCTCGGAGGCGCTGAGATTGATGCTGAGCGCGGCGAGTGCGCGGTCCCATTGCCCAAAGGCGCGCGTATAGTGCGGATCGGTCAGCCGATAGCCCGCGCCGGTTCCACCGCCCGTCGCGCCCAGAATCGACCCCGGCGTCCAAGTCTGGAAGAAAGCGTTGAACTGGTCGATCGTATCAAGCCTGCGGGTCCGGCTCAGATCGAGGCTGGCATGCGTGCCGTTGCGATGGTCGAGTTCATGGATGAGATAATAGAGAAACTGGGCACGCTCGACCGGCGTGTTGACCGGATCCATGGTGTTGAGCAGGACCTCGAACTCGCTGTCGCCGCGGGAGAAGAAGTCGCCCATTCCCTTGACGTTGTTGCCCGGCTGGCCGGGTATCGAATAGTTGAACGCTGCAAGGGCGACATAGATCGCCTGAGGATTGACCGTCTGGCCGTTGCCAACCGTCACGGTCTGCGTGAACGGCGCCAGGATGGCGAGGATGTCCGGATGGTTGGACGAAAGGAAATCGTCGATCAGTTCCGCGCGCGCGCGGTGCCCGGCATTGCTGAAATCGCCGAACAGGATGATTGGCGGCCGGCCCTGTCCGGCGTTGCCGGGAATTTCCAGCACCGAGATGTTGCCGCCATTGTTGCGCGCGATCCGGATGGCAACGCTCATCCAGGCGATCATCGGCCGAAAGTTGATCTGCCCGTTGCCCGCCCCCAACGTCATGTTGAAGGAGTCGATGACCTCGTTCAGCGGCCGGGTCTGATAGACGCCGGTGCCGCCGCCACTGCTCGATCCGGAGGGAGGAAAGGGCATGTCGCTCTCCTTCTCTTCTCAGACTCCGGCGTGCCGGACCGCCGGAAACAACCGGAACCGGCTACGCCGCGCTCAATCCGTTCACGCCTTCAAGTTCTTCCCTGATCTCTTCACGGGCGCCGTTCGGGCCGAGCTGAAATGATACGAAATCACGATCCGCGAGCGGATCTTCACACACGGCGCAATGCGCAGCTTCACAGAATTATTTGAAAAGCGTGAGAGACGCCGGGCACGCGCCCCGGATTCGGGTCGATTCGAGACTGGACATGTTGTGAAATGCCCACCACGTTCGGTCACAACGCCCCCTTGTCGTGAGTCGCGACTGTGCGTCGGCATCCGACGCCAGTCAAGCGCTCCTAAATTCAAATATTGAATCCCGATCGAATCGACCTGGAACCACGAGACCTGCGGTCTTTGACTTCTGCGGAGGCGTCATCTCGACAGTGCCACAGTTTCAGAACGAAACTATTCTCGGGATCCGCTGATCGACGCCTCCTGCGCGGCCCGATGCTGGCGATTGATGTCGTCAAAATTCTGCCGTGCGTCCTCGATCGCGCGCTGTCGCCGCCTCGAATCCGGCGCGGCCTGGCCGTTCACTGCGCTGCCCGCGCCACAATGCCCCAGGATCGCCGCGAACGCCTGCTGCGGGGCGATCGCCACGCTGATGCCTTCGACCGGAAGACCCGATCCGGCATGAACCTCGGCCCACCAGCGGCTCGACAGATCGTCCATGCAGCGAGCCCAGGGCGAAAGAGCCGGGTCGGCCAGCAGGGCCTGCCAGCGATCGTAGCTCGAGGCGCATGCCGGCGTGGAGATGGATATCGAGGTTACCAGCGCCAAACGCGCGATCTTCGATCCTGCGTCCATATTGCATTCTTACTGGCATCCGGCTGCAAAGAATAGTCGAGGTGCAAGTCCGTCCCCTGGCAGAATCGCCGCCGGCTCCGATCACATTCCTGTCGGGCGATCTGCGCTTTCCATGTCGCGGGCGGGCCCCTGCATACGGCCTGTTCTTCGACACATCGCCTTTTTCGGTGATTGGCATTGCGATGACTGCGCCCTAAGCTTGAGGCCGGCCGGCTTTTTTGGGGGGTCACCGGCTGCGGCGTAGCGGGGGGCGGTCGTTGCAGGATCAGGGGGAGGATGCTGCCGGTCACGGGGCGCCGGCCAGGGGCCGTGGCCTCGACGATACAACACTCGCCTGTTTCGTCCTCCTCGCCCGTTTTCTCGGCAAGCCCACGGATCCGGGCCAGATCGCCCATGACCGCGGCAAGGGCGAGGAGCCCTGGTCGCTGGAAGATGTAGCCCGGACGGCGAAGAAGCTCGGCCTGATCGCCCGAATCCGGCCCTGTGCGCCGCACGACGTTCGCAAGATGCCCCTGCCAGCTCTCGCCGAGCTTTCGGACGGGGGCGCGGTCATCCTGCTCAAGGCGGAAGAACAGGGCGAAGAGCCCCGGCTCCTCATCCAGCAGGCCCTGGCCGAGCAGCCCGAAATCTGGTCCTCGACAACATTCAAGGAGCGCTTTGCCGGCCGCCTCCTGCTGATGACCGCGCGCGAGCAACTCGCGGGCGATCTCCGTCCGTTTGACATCAGCTGGTTCATCCCGGCCCTGGTCAAATATCGAAAGCCGCTGCGCGACGTCCTCATCGCCTCCTTCTTCATGCAGCTGATGGCACTGGTCTCGCCAATCTTCTTCCAGCTGGTGATCGACAAGGTGCTGACCCATCAGGCGCTGACCACGCTCCAGGTGCTCGCCTTCGGGCTCGCCGTCGTCCTCACCTGGGAGACCCTCCTCTCCGCGCTGCGCAACTGGCTGTTCGCGCATTCGACAAACCGGGTCGACGCCGAGCTGAGCGCGCGCATGTTCCGCCATCTCCTCAACCTTCCGCTCTCCTATTTCGAGGCGCGACGCGTCGGCGACAGCGTCGCACGCGTGCGCGAGCTCGAGCGCATCCGCGAGTTCCTCACATCCAATGCGGTCACGGTGGTGATCGACCTCTTCTTCACCATCGTCTTCTTCGCGGTCATGTATTTCTACAGCCCGATGCTGACGTTGATCGTTCTGCTGTCGATTCCGCTCTACGTGCTCATTTCGCTCTTCATCACCCAGCCCCTTCGCGCCAAGCTCGACGAGAAGTTCAGCCGTGGCGCCGAAAACCAGGCCTTTCTCGTCGAAACCGTAACCGGAATCGGAACCTTGAAGGCGATGGCGGTCGAGCCGCAGATGCGGGACAAATGGGAGAAGCAGTTCGCCGGATATACGACGGTCGGATTCGAGGTCACCAAGCTCGCCAACTGGGGCAGCCATCTCATCCAGCTCGTCTCGAAGCTCACGACCGTCGCGATCCTCTATTTCGGAGCCAAGGCGGTGATCGCGGGCGAACTCTCGGTCGGCTCGCTGGTTGCCTTCAACATGCTGGCGGGTCGCGTCGCCCAGCCCATCCTCAGGCTTTCGCAGCTCTGGCAGGACTTCCAGCAGGTTCGCATCTCGGTCTACCGACTCGGCGACGTGTTGAATGCTCCGGCCGAGCCCGAGCACAATCCCAACCGCGCGAGCCTGCCGCCCATCCGTGGCGACATCGAGTTCGATCAGGTGCGCTTCCGCTACCGAGCGGACACACCTGAAGCCCTCAGGGGCGTCAGTCTCAGGGTCGCCGCCGGCGAGATGCTGGGCATTGTCGGCCCCTCGGGTTCGGGCAAGTCGACCCTCACCAAGCTGATCCAGCGCCTCTACGTTCCGGAGCAGGGCCGGGTGCTGATCGACGGCGTGGATCTCGCGCTGGTCGATCCCGCATGGCTTCGCCGCCAGGTGGGCATCGTTCTTCAGGAGAACATTCTGTTCAACCGCTCCGTCCGCGACAATATCGCGCTCGCCGACCTGACGCTTCCGATGGAGAGGGTGATGGAGGCCGCAACACTGGCCGGCGCACACGAGTTCATCGCTGCCCTGCCGCACGGCTATGACACGCTGATCGAGGAGCGCGGCGGCAATCTTTCCGGCGGCCAGCGCCAGCGCATTGCGATCGCGCGCGCCCTGATCGTCGATCCGAGGGTCCTGATTCTCGATGAGGCAACCTCGGCGCTGGACGCGGAAAGCGAGGAGGTCATTCAGCGCAACCTCGCGCTGATTGCCGAGGGGCGCACCGTTATCATCATCGCCCACCGCCTCTCGGCCGTGCGCCAGTGCGGGCGAATCATTACGGTGGAGAAGGGCCAGATCACGGAGGAGGGCGATCATGGGACCCTGCTGCAGCGGGGCGGCCGCTACGCCAGCCTCCATGCCAAGCAGATGGGAACGCGGGAATGAGCGCGCTCGGCGACCGGTTTCCCACTCTTGCCCGCCATTGGAGCATGCTGCGTGCGTCCTGGCAGCGGCAAAACGAGATGGACCGCAACGCCAGGGACATTGCCGAGCACGAATTCCTCCCCGCGGCGCTCGAGATCATGGAAAAACCGCCGAGCGTCGGCCTTCGACTCCTCATGCTGGCGCTGTGCAGCCTGTTCGCAATCGCCCTGCTCTGGTCGCTGATCGGCAAGGTCGATGTTGTCGCAGTGGCAAGCGGCCGCACCATACCGGTCGCGAACGTCAAGCTCATCCAGCCCTCCGAGATCGCGGTCGTCCGCGCCATCCACGTGCGCAACGGGCAACGCGTGCGCCGTGGCCAGCTCCTCATCGAGCTCGACCCGACAACCGCGGCCGCCGACGAAACACAGGCAGCTCAGGGCCTGCTCGCGGCGCGCATCGCGGAGGCTCGCAACGACGCGATCCTTGCCTACCTCCAGGGGCGGCCGGCGGTCTTCCAGGCGCCGCAAAGAACCCCTCCCGACGTCGTCGTGACCCAGAACGCGCTGATCCGCAGCAAGGTCTCGGAATATGAGGCACAGCGCGCCGCGCTCCAGCAGGGTCGCGCCGAGCGGGTTGCGGAGCTCGCAGGCGTCCAGGCCGAGATCGTCAAGTTGCGCGAAACCCTGCCGCTGATTGACCAGCAGCTTGCGGCGCGGCGCGAGCTTGCCGGTCGCGGCCATTTCTCGCGGTTGAGGTTGCTCGAATATGAGCAGCTCAGGATCGAGCATATCCAGAATATCGAGGTGCAGCAGAGCGCCGCGGCCCGGGCCCGGGCAGGTATCCGCAACCTTGACGCGGAACTTTCGGCCCTGCGCGCCCGCCTTGCCGAGGAAGCCTCGAGCGAGCTGTCCACGTCCGAGACGGAATCCGGCCTTCGCGCCGAGGAGCTGCGCAAGTCCGCCCGGCGTCGCCAGCTTCAGCAATTGCGGGCGCCCGTCGACGGCACCGTCCAGCAGCTCGTCGTCCACACCGTCGGCGGGGTGGTGCAGCCGGCTCAGCCGCTGATGGTGGTGGTACCCGACCGGGGCGGGATCGAGGTCGAGGCCCAGATCCTCAATCGCGACATCGGCTTTGTCCGCGAAGGCCAGTCGGTCACGGTCAAGCTCGAGGCCTTTCCGTTCACAGATTTCGGCTGGATCGAGGGCGAGGTCGAGACGATCAGCCGCGACGCCATCCAGGACGAGCAGCTCGGCCTCGTCTATGCCGCACGGATCCGCCTCACCCGCGATCACCTGATGATCGGCAGCCGCCGCCAGCCGATTGGCCCGGGCATGGCGGTGCAGGCCGAGATCCGCACCGGACGCCGGCGTATCATCCAGTACCTGCTCTCTCCGATCAGCCAGCGCGTCCAGGAAGCCGGGCGCGAACGCTAGCGCGGGTCCGGGCCCTTGCTGCCCCTTCCGCCCGACTGCCGGATCGGTTCACTGCAGCCGATGGACGTGTGTGCCGCGTACACTGGCCGCGGAGGAATCGGCCCGTCCCGCCCGGAATGATATTTCGATCACCCTCCGCGCCGATCCAGGCGGGTCGGGAAATCACCCGGAAACAGGATTCTGGAGCCGAGGGCACCCTGCGTTCGCGCAGGGACCTGCTTGCTGGCGGAGCGGGAGGGATTCGAACCCTCGATACGGTTTTGCCGTATACTCACTTTCCAGGCGAGCGCCTTCGACCACTCGGCCACCGCTCCGCATCGGACCCTGGTCGTCCGCCGTGAAACGGCGGGCGTGAATCGGGTCCGCAATCAAACCGCACTGGAAGCGGTCCCTCTAGTGGGAGCCTTCACCGAGGGCAAGCTATCCTGCGATGGCGTCCATCGCCCGGGCGAGCGCGATGTCCTTCTCGGTGACGCCGCCCGCGTCATGGGTGTTGAGCAGCACGTCGACACGGTTCCAGACGTTGGACCAGTCGGGATGATGATCGGCCTTCTCGGCCGCCATCGCCACCCGGGTCATGAAGGCGAAGGCCGCGCCGAAATCCCTGAACATGAAGCGTTTCGCAATGCCGGTCCGGGCCGGGTCGTAGCTCCAGCCCGAAAGGGCACGCAGCGCCCCCTCGCGTTCGGCTTCGGAAAGCAGCGGCATCTCTTCCTCCTTTGCGCGCCGCACTCTATGTCCCTTCGGATGGCCAGTGGTCAAACCTATGCGCCCGATGCGGCGGCGATCGAGCAGCTCGCCGATGCGGCAATCGCGCGCCTGCCCGAGCCTTTCCGCCGGCATCTCGCGAATGTCGTCCTGCGCGTCGAGGAGTTCGCCGAAGACGAGGTGCTCGAAAGCCTCGGTATCGAGGACCCGTTCGAACTGACCGGCCTCTATTCCGGCCGATCGATGGACAGGCAGGACAGCTGGGTCTCCGGCGAGCTGCCGCCGATGGTCCACCTGTATCGGCGCCCGCTGCTCGACGAATGGACCGACACCGGCGTCGCGCTCGAAGACCTCATCACCCATGTCATCGTTCACGAGGTCGGCCACCATTTCGGGTTCTCCGACGACGAGATGCATGCGATCGAGGAGCAGGCGGATTGAGCGGTGATCGGTTGCTCCAGCTGGACCGGGTCACCGTCCGTCGCGGCGGACGTGTGCTTCTCGAAGATTTCAGCCTTGCCCTGCGGCCTGGCCACGCGATCTTGCTCACCGGCCCCAATGGCATTGGCAAGTCGAGCCTGATGCGCGTCGCTGCGGGCCTGCTTGCCCCCGCCGCCGGGACGGTCGAGCGGTCGGATGCCGCACTGGCCGACGAGCATCTCGCCCTCGACGAGCGCCTGCCGCTCGCCCGGGCGCTCGCGCTCTGGGCGGCGTTCGATCAGGTCTCGGCGGTGCCGGGACTGGAGGCGATGGGGATCGGTCATCTCGCCGACGTGCCGGTCCGGATGCTTTCGACCGGTCAACGCAAGCGCGCGGCGCTGGCGCGGGTACTCGCTTCCAATGCGCCGCTCTGGCTGCTCGACGAGCCGACCAACGGCCTCGACGACGACGGACGCGAGCGGCTGGAGAAGGGCATGGCCGCCCATCGCATCCGCGGCGGCGGCGTTCTCGTCGCCAGCCACCAGCCACTGGCTCTGCCCGACGCGACGGCGGTGGCATTGGCATGACCATATTGATCCTGCGCGAACTCCGGTTGGCGGCGAGCGGCGGCACGGCGCTGCTCCCGCTCGTCTTCTTCCTGCTGGTCGCAACCCTCTTCCCGTTCGCGGTCGGGCCGGACGGACCGCTGCTGGCGCGGACCGGCGGCGGGGCTCTCTGGATGGCCGCGCTGCTCGCCGCGTTGCTCCCGGTCGACCGGCTGATCGCACCGGATCTCGCCTCGGGTGTGCTCGACCAGCTCGCATTGCGCGGGCTCGGCGAGGAGACGGTGGCCCTGGCCAAGCTCGCCGGGCACTGGCTGAGCTTCGGTCCGCCGCTGATGCTCGCGGCGCTGCCGGCGGCGGCGCTGATGAAACTGCCCGGCGATGTGCTGTTGCGGCTGGAGCTCGGGCTCCTTGTCGGCACCCCCGGCCTCGCCGCGCTGACCCTCGGGGTCGGCGCGCTGACCGCGGGCCTCAGGCGCAGCGGGGCGTTAGCCGGCCTGCTGTTGCTGCCGCTCGCGGTGCCGCTGCTCATCTTCGGTGCCGGGTTGATCGAGCGCGGCAATGATGCGGGCGCGCTGCAGCTGCTCGGCGCGGTCTCTCTCCTGCTGGTTGCCGGCGCCCCGTTCGTCGCCGGCGCCGCGATCCGCGCCGCGCGCGACTAGTGAGCATGTGTGAACTGCCCCCGGCAGTTCACAGCCATGCCGGGGGCATGGCGCGCCTGCTCATTTCGACCAGCGCGCGAAAATGGCGGTGGGCAGGAGCAGGCCGCGCGCTTCCTCCCGCACCGCCATGTCGCCGCATTCGATGCGGCCGCCGAGATCGCCGAGCGCTTGCTTCAACAATTCCCCGATTGCGAGCGCGGACATGCGGACCGCGTACACGGTGAGGACGAGGAAACGGCTGTCGGCGTCGAGCAGCTTGCGGCAGTCCGCGATCAAACCCGGCAAACCCTCTTCCAGCCGCCAGACCTCGCCCTCGGGCCCGCGCCCGAACTTGGGCGGATCGAGAATGACGCCGTCATAGCGCCGGCCCCGCCGCACCTCGCGCGCAGTGAACTTTGCCGCGTCATCGACCAGCCAGCGAATCGGGCGGTCTCCCATGCCGGACAGCAGCGCGTTCGCCTTGCCCTGCTCGACCGATTTCCTGGACGCATCGACATGGGTGAGCTTCGCGCCGGCCGCGCTCATCGCCAGCGTGCCGACGCCGGTATAGCCGAACAGGTTGAGCGCTTCCGTGCCCTCACCCAGCCGCTCGCGCATCCACGCCCATTGCGGCGCCATGTCGGGGAAAAAGGCGAGATGACGGAAGGGCGTGCACTGGGCGCGGAAGCGAACCTCCTCCCAGCCCAGCTCCCAGCCCTCGCGCGGCACCGGCCTCGTGAACTGCCAGCGCCCGCCGCCCTCCTCGTCGGAGCCCGGCACGAACTCGCCATGGGCGTCCCAGTCAGTGGAGGCCGGCGCCCACATCGCCTGCGGCTCGGGGCGGATGAAGCGATAGGCGCCGTAGCGTTCCAGCTTGCGGCCATGACCGGAATCGACGAGGCCATAGTCGCGCCAAGGCTCGCCGATCAGCGTCGACGGGGTCATGCCGCGCGGACGGCCGAAACGCCGATCGTAGCGCCGGCACGCGGGCCGGCAAGGATCGCTGCGCCCGCCGCGCGAACCTCGTCCACCGTCACCGCCTCGATCGCCTTTACATAATCGGCCGGCTCGGCAAGCCGCCCGAACAGCGACAGCTGACGCGCGACATAATTGGCCTGGCCCCAGGCGCTTTCGAGGCTCATCAGCATGCCGGCCTTGGCCTGCGCCTTGGCACGGTCGAGCTCGCGCAGGGACGCCGTCTCGGCCGCCCCTGCGACGGTCTCGGCGATCAGCGCGGCGGCGGCGGCGGCCTCGCGCCGGGCGGTCGCGGCGTAGAAATAGAAGAGGCCGGTGTCGCGATAGGGTTGGAGCGACGACCAGACGGAATAGGCCAGGCCGCGCTCCTCACGCACCGCATGGAACAGCCGGGACGAAGCGCCCGAGCCGACGATATCGCTGAACAGCCGCGCGGCATGATAGTCCGGCGCATGGATCGCCGGGGCTGCATAGGCCGCGGTCAGATGCGCCTGGTCGGCGCGCGGCCGGCTGGCGCGCCGGCTCGCGGCGAAGCGAGCGGGCTCCGCGGCATCGAGCCTGCCTTCGGGCAGGCCACCGAAGCGCGCCTCGGCCTGCTGGACCAGTTCGTCATGGTCGACCTTGCCCGCCGCGACGAGACAGAGGCTGCCGGCACGGTAGCGTTCGGTCCGCCAGCCGTGCAGATCGTCGGCCGTGATCGCGGCAATGCTGGCCTCGTCGCCGAGCACGGAACGGCCGAGCGGCTGATCGGGGAAGGCCGCCATCCAGAGCTCGTCGAAGATGATGTCGGAGGGCGTGTCGCGCGCCTCGCCCAGCTCCTGGAGGACGACTTCCTTCTCGCGCACCAGATCCTCCGCACGGAAGTGCGGACGCAGGATCATGTCCGAGAGGAGCTCGATCCCGAGCGGCAGATGCTCGGCGAGCAAGGAGGCGGTGAAGCTCGTACCCTCGCGGTCGGTGGCGGCGTTGAGATCGCCGCCGACATCCTCGACCGCCTCGTTCATCTCGCGCGCGGTGCGCGGGCCGGCGCCCTTGAACACCATATGCTCGTAGAGATGGGCGATGCCGTTGAGCGAGGCCGGCTCGTGGCGCGAGCCGACGTCGGCATAGAGGCCGACCGCGACGGTCTCGAAGCCGGGCATCGCGCGGCTCGCGACCATCAGGCCGTTGTCGAGGGTGGTGAGCTTCATCATGGGAAGGCGCCCATCTAGTCGCTCAGGGCTCCGGCGGCAACTTCGGCGGCCGCCGGCGCAGCGCGAGCAGATAGATGACGACGGCGGTCACGGCGAAGAAGAACCACTGGAAGGCGTAGGAGAGGTGGTTGTTCGGAATGTCCTCGATGCTGGGTGGTGTGCTCGGCGCTAACGGCGAGGTGGCCGTGGCAGCGGTGAGGATAACGCGCTCCCGCGCCTCCACCGGGCCGAGCTGGCCCGCGACGATGCCGTTCAGCGAGAGCCGACGCGTACTGTCCGGCAGGGCCGCCCAGCCGGCATTGACGACGATTCGTCCAGCGAGGCCTTCAGCGCCCGGCCGGCAGGGCACGAACGCGCTGTAGCCGCCCTGGCCGGTATCGCGGTTACGCCCGCCGCGCTGGTCCGGAAGGACGTTCTCCGCATGGCAGGTGAGGAGCACGCGGCGGAAGGCGAGCGGCGGCAGCCTCTCCTCTCGCGCCAGCAGCGGATCGAGATCGAGCGCCGGCATCGCCGCCGCCGCGGCATATTCGGCGATCAGCCGGTCCTTCCACGCCGCGCGCTGGAGCTGCCAGACGCCGAGTCCGATCATCACCGCCACGGCGGCGGCGACGACGAGGGTGGGGAGGAGCGGCGGGCGCGTCATTCGTCCGCCTTGATCCGCCCCTCGCGGGCGCGGTGGCGATATTCCAGCGCGAGCAGAGTGGCCTTGGCAAGGCGCAGCAGGCCGACGGTGAGCGCCGCGGTGATCGGGATCCAGAGCAGGGCATGGACCCACCAGGGCGGGCCGACGCCGAGTTCGAGCGCGATGGCGAGGCCGGTGACCAGTCCGCCGACGATGAAGATCAGGAAGGCCGCGGGCCCGTCACCGACGTTGAAATCGGAGATGTCGAGCCCGCAGGCGCGGCAGTGCGGTGCGAATGTGACGAGACCGGCGAACAGGGTCTTCGCACCGCACCGGGGGCAGAGCCCCCGGACGGCGACGTCGGCGGGCGCGGGCGCCGTCACCTACCTAGTGATATGCGGCGCCCCAGCCGCCCCACACATAGATGCACAGGAACAGGAACAGCCAGACGACGTCGACGAAGTGCCAGTACCAAGCGGCCGCCTCGAAGCCGAAATGCTGTTCCGGCTTGAAATGCCCCTGATAGGCGCGGGCGAGGCAGACGATCAGGAAGATCGTGCCGATCAGGACGTGTGCGCCGTGGAAGCCGGTCGCCATCATGAAGGTCGAACCGTAGATGTTCGCCTCGGGGCCGGTGAAGCCGAACGGCGCGTGCATATATTCATAGGCCTGGATGCCGGTGAACAGCATGCCGAGGCCGATCGTCAGCCACAGGCCCTGGATCAGACCCTTGCGGTCGTTGTTGATCAGCGCGTGGTGCGCCCAGGTCACGGTGGTTCCGGAGCAGAGCAGGATCAGCGTGTTGAGCAGCGGCCAGCCGAACGGATCCAGGACGTGCAGGCCCTCGGGCGGCCAGACGCCACCGATCGCATCGACCGACGAGGGAAAGAGCGACGCCGCGAACCAGGCCCAGAACCAGGCGACGAAGAACATCACCTCCGAGGCGATGAACAGGATCATGCCGTAGCGCAGATGGAGCGCGACGATCGGGGTATGATCGCCGGAATGGGCCTCCTTGATCACGTCCGACCACCAGGAGAACATGGTGAAGAGCACACCGATCACGCCGGCAATGAAGACATAGCCGCCATGGGCGTAATCGTGCAGCCACATCACGCCGCCGCCGGCCATCAGCAGCGCCGAGAACGAGCCGATCAGCGGCCACGCGCTCGGCGGCAGGATGTGATATTGGTGGTTCTTGGCTCCGGCCATGGTCGGTCTCGTCCCTGTTCTTTGGCTGTGCTCTAGCTGCCGCTTGACGGCTGGTCTACGGGGTAAAAGGTATAGGACAGCGTGATCTCGCTGATGTCGCGTGCATTGGGGTCATCTAGGATCGCGGGATCGACATAGTAGACCACCGGCATCCGCACTTCCTGGCCCGGCTCGAGCCGCTGCTCGGTGAAGCAGAAGCACTGGACCTTGGTGAAATACTGCCCCGCCTGGGTCGGCGTCACGTTGAACGTCGCGGTGCCGACGAGCGGACGGTCGGTACGGTTGCGTGCCGTGTAGATCGCGATGTTGCGCGCGCCGATCGCAACCCGCCTGTGGGTGTCGACCGGCTTGAACTCCCAGCCGAGCGCCGGCGAGACGTTGGCGTCGAAACGCACCGAGATCAGCCGGCCGACGGCGCCGGGCGCTTCGCCGCCGACCTTCATCTGGGTGGTACCGCCGAAGCCGGTGACCTGGCAGAACATGCGATAGAGCGGCACGCTGGCATAAGCGAGGCCGACCATCGCCGCGACGATGGCGGCGGCGATCATCGCGGTGCGGCCGTTCTTCTGGGCGAGCGTGGTCATCCGCCGTAGACCGCCATCTTGGCGATGCTGATGAAGTAGACCAGGATCACAAAGGCGAAGAGCGCGATCGCCATCACCACCGCGCGGCTCTTCTGGCGACGACGGATCTCGTCCTGAACGGGGTCGTGCTGAACCATCAGATTGTCACCCAGTGATCGAGGACGAGCGCCCCGAAGAGCGCGAACAGGTAGAGGACGGAGAAGGCGAACAGGCGTTTCTCGGGCTTCATCTCCGCCGGCTCTGTCGCCGGGTTGGCGAAGACCTGGACGGCGAGGCCGAGGAAGACGAGGCTGAGCGCGCCCGCGGCGATACCGTAGAGGCCGCCGGTGAGGCCGAGCGCCCAGGGCGCGACTGCCGCCGCCGTCATCGGCAGCGTATAGAGCAGGATCTGGGCCCGGGTCATCCGCGGGCCCGCGACGACCGGCAGCATCGGCACACCGGCCTTGGCATAGTCGGAGCGGACGAACAGCGACAGCGCCCAGAAATGCGGCGGCGTCCATAGGAAGATGAGCGCAAAGAGCAGCAGCGGCAGCGTGCTGGCGTCGCTGGTCACCGCCGCCCAGCCGATCACCGGCGGAAAGGCACCGGCCGCGCCGCCGATAACGATGTTCTGCGGCGTGCGGCGCTTCAGCCAGACGGTGTAGACGAGGACGTAGAACAGGATCGACGCGGCGAGCACGGCGGCGGCGAACCAGTTGGTCGCGACACCCATCAGCACCACCGAGAAGACGCTCAGGCCCACGCCGAAATGGAGTGCCGACTGCCGGTCCATGCGGCCGGCGGGAAGCGGACGCGACGCCGTGCGCTTCATCACCGCGTCGAGATCCGCCTCATACCACTGGTTGAGCGCCGCCGCGGCGCCCGCGCCCAGCGCGATGCACAGGATCGCGGTGAAGCCCAGCACCGGATGGAGATGCCCGGGCGCCACCAGCAGGCCGGCGAGGCCGGTGAAGACGACGAGCGTCATCACCCGCGGCTTGGTCAGGGCGACGAAGTCGCGCCATTCGGCGGGCAGGGCGTGGGCGTTGAAGGTCGTGCTCGTCATGTCTCAATACGGCTCCCCTCCCGCGAGCGGGAGGGGAGATGCCTTGCGTCAGTCGATCTTCGGCAGCGTCTCGAACTGGTGGAACGGCGGCGGGCTCGACAGCGTCCATTCGAGCGTCGTCGCGCCCTCGCCCCACGGATTGTCCGGCGCCTTCTTGCCGGCGGCGAGCGAGATGATCGTGTTCACGAAGAACACCACCATGCCGGCCAGCATGATCAGGTAGCCCATCGAGGCGACATGGTTCCAGTCGGCAAAAGCCGGCGTGTAGTCCGGCACGCGGCGCTGGAAGCCGTCCAGCCCCAGGAAGTGCATCGGGAAGAACAGCACGTTCACGCCGATGAAGAACAGCCAGAAGTGCAGCTTGCCCAGCAGCTCGTTATACTGCTTCCCCCACATCTTGCCGAACCAGTAATACCAGCCGGCGAAGAGCGAGAAGACCGCGCCGAGCGACAGCACGTAGTGGAAGTGTGCGACGACATAATAGGTGTCGTGCATCACCGTATCGACGCCGCCGTTCGCCAGCACGACGCCGGTGACGCCGCCCACGGTGAACATGAAGATGAAGCCCAGCGCCCACAGCATCGGCGTCTCGAACGTGAGCGAACCACCCCACATCGTCGCGATCCAGGAGAAGATCTTGATGCCCGTCGGCACCGCGATCACCATCGTCGCGGCGGTGAAGTACATCTTGGTGTTCACGTCCATTCCGACGGTGAACATGTGGTGCGCCCACACGACGAAGCCGATCACGCCGATCGCGACCATGGCATAGGCCATGCCGAGATAGCCGAAGATCGGCTTGCGGCTGAAGGTCGCGACGACATGGCTGACCATGCCGAAGCCCGGCAGGATCATGATGTACACCTCGGGGTGGCCGAAGAACCAGAACAGGTGCTGGTAGAGCACCGGATCGCCGCCGCCGGCCGCGTCGAAGAAGTGCGTGCCGAAATTGCGGTCGGTGAGCAGCATGGTGATCGCGCCGGCGAGCACCGGCAGCGCGAGCAGCAGCAGGAACGCCGTCACCAGCACCGACCAGGCGAAGAGCGGCATCTTGTGGAGCGTCATGCCCGGTGCGCGCATGTTGAAGATGGTGGTGATGAAGTTGATCGCGCCGAGGATCGACGAGGCACCCGCGAGGTGGAGCGCGAAGATCGCCATGTCGACGGACGGACCGACGGATCCGCTTGTCGAAAGCGGCGCATAGACCGTCCAGCCGACGCCGGCGCCATGGCCGGTGCCGCCCGGCACGAACGAACTGCCCAGCAACAGGATGAACGCCGGTGGCAGCAGCCAGAAGGAGATGTTGTTCATCCGCGGGAAGGCCATGTCCGGCGCGCCGATCATCAGGGGCACGAACCAGTTGCCGAACCCGCCGATCATCGCCGGCATGACCATGAAGAAGACCATGATGAGGCCGTGCGCGGAGATGAGCACGTTCCACATATGGAGGCCTTCGTCGAACGTGGCCTCCGTCCCGCCGGCGATCGAGTTGATGAAGGTCGCCCAGCCCTGCAGATGCTGGATGCCCGGCTCCGCGAGCTCCCAGCGCATCAGGCCGGAAATGCCGCCGCCGATGATGCCGGCGACGATCGCGAAGATCAGGTAGAGCGTGCCGATATCCTTGTGGTTCGTCGACATGAACCAGCGGGCGAAGAAGCCCGGCTTGTGATCGGCATCATGATGGGCATCGTGGCCATGATCGGCCTCGAAATGAGCGGCGTGTGCAGTGGTATCGGTCATGTCTCTCGCCGCCTCAGTTCGCAGGAGTGGCTTGGTTGGTCGCCGCCGGCGCTTCGGCCGTCACAGCGCTGTTGGCTGCCGGAGCGGCCGCGTTGGCTTCAGCTGGCGCGGCAGCCGCCGTCGCGGCGGGAGCGTCCGCAGCCGGCGCTGCGCCGGGCATGTGACCGCCCTTCGACGCGACCCACTGCGCGAAACGCTCGCGGCTCACGACCTCGACCGCGATCGGCATGTAGCCGTGGCGGGCGCCGCACAGCTCGTAGCAGACACCGTAGTAGACGCCTGGCCGGTCGGTGCGGAACCAGGTCTCGTTGAGCCGGCCCGGAACGGCGTCGATCTTGGCCCAGAAGGCGGGGACGCCCCAGGCGTGGATGACGTCGTTCGAGGTGACGATCATCTTCACCGTCGCGCCGACGGGAACGACCATGCGCTCGTCGACCGCGAGCTGGTGCGGCTCGCCGCGGGCATCAGCTTCCTCGTTCGGCAGCATGTTGGAGACGAGGTTCACGCCATGGTCGGGATATTCATATTCCCAGTACCACTGGTTGCCGATCGCCTTGACCGTGAGGTCCGCCTGCGGCGGGTCATATTGATGGGCAAGCAGGCGGATCGAGGGCACCGCGATCGCCACCAGGATCAGCACCGGCACCAGCGTCCAGGCGACCTCAAGCAACGTGTTGTGCGTATTGCGCGACGGCGTCGGATTGGCGGCGCGGCGATAGCGGATGATCACCCAGGCGAGCAGCAAGAGGACGAACAGCGAGATGATCGTGATGAGCGGCAGCAGAATCACATCGTGGAAGAAGAGCGCTTCCTCGCCGATCGGCGTGACCTGGTCCTGCAGGCCGTAGCGGCCGTCCGGCTGGCCGATGCCCGGCGTCGGCGCGGTCGCCTCGGGCGCGGGAGTCGCGACGTTGGCGGCCACGGTCTCGTTGGTGGCGGCAGCCGTCTCGTTTCCGGCGGCTTCGGGCGCCGGTGCGGCGATAGTCGCCGTCGCCGCAGCGGTGGTTGCCGGCGCAGCCGGCGCGGCGGCGATCGCGGCCGGCGCCATGCCGAATGCGGCGCCAATGGCCAGAGCCTTGAAAAGAATCTTCATCGAAACCCCTGTAGCAGCCCCTGGGGTGGCTGGATTCGTAACCTCACGCGGGCGTGACGCGGCGCCTTATAGGCAGCGCACCCCCGTCTCTCAAGCATGTTGCGTTTCAAAGGGGAACGCTTGAAGCGCCGCCCGCGCCTCCCTATCAATTGCGCACCCTTCCGCAAGCGGGAATCCACGGGAAATTGATGTGACCGACGACGACGTCCTCGCCGAGTTCCGCGCCGCCGGCGCCTTGCTGGAGGGGCATTTCATCCTCTCCTCGGGCCTGCACAGCCCGCGCTACCTGCAATGCGCGCGGGTGCTGATGGACCCTGCGCGCGCCTCGCGGCTGGCAAGCGCGATCGCCGCCCGGATCCCGCGCGAGGTGCGCTCGCAGATCGAGATCGTCGTGTCCCCCGCCATGGGCGGGGTCATCATCGGCCACGAAATGGGCCGGGCACTTGGCGTGGAAGCGCTCTTCGTCGAGCGGCCGACTGGGACGTTCGAGCTGCGCCGCGGCTTCCGCCTGAAGGACGGCCAGAAGGTGCTGCTGGTCGAGGACGTGGTGACGACCGGCCTGTCGTCGCGCGAGGCGATGAAGGCGATCGCCGAGGCCGGCGGCGACGTGATCGCCGCCGCCTCGCTGGTCGATCGGTCCGGCGGCACGGCGGACATGGGCGTGCCCTTCTTCCCGCTCGTCGAGCTGAACGTGCCCAGCTACGATCCGGCCGATCTCCCTCCCGAGCTCGCCGCGATTCCTGCCGAGAAGCCCGGGAGTCGGAAAGCGGCATGACCGGTCCCGCCCGCAGCGCGCCCGTCTTTCACCTTTCCTTTCCGGTGCGCGATCTGGAGGAGGGCGTATCCTATTACGCCGAGATGCTGGGCGCCGTCCCCGGCCGCCGCGAGCACGCATGGGCTGATGTCGCGCTGTTCGGCGCCCAGCTGACATTGCAGCATGTCCCCGGCGACGTGCTCGATCCCATGCCGCGCTCGCGCCATTTCGGTGCGACGCTGAGTTGGAGCGAGTGGGAAACTCTCGTCGGAGCGCTGAGCGACTTTGTCGAGCCGCCGCGTGTCGATCATCTGGGCACCGAGCGTGAACAGGCCAAGGCCATGGTGCGGGACCCGAGTGGCAACCTGATCGAGATCAAGGCCTACCGCCATCCGGAGGCCGTTCTCGGAGATGTGGCCAGGGGACGGGTGCCATGACCCTCCGCCTCGGCGTCAATATCGACCATGTCGCAACCATCAGGAACGCGCGCGGCGGCCTGTACCCCGATCCGATCCGCGCTGCCCTGGTCGCGCAGGAAGCCGGTGCCGACGGTATCACCGCGCACCTGCGCGAGGATCGCCGCCACATCATCGACGAGGACATCGCCCATCTGATCGGCGCGATCGCACTGCCGCTCAACATGGAGATGGCGGCGACCGAGGAGATGGTGGCACTGGCCCTCAAGCATCGCCCCCATGCCGCCTGCATCGTGCCCGAGCGGCGCGAGGAGATAACGACGGAAGGCGGGCTCAACGCGGCCGGCCAGCACAACCACCTCCAGCCGCTCATCTCGCGCCTCAAGGATGCCGGCATTCGCGTCAGCCTGTTCATCGAGCCCGACCCGCGCCAGATCGAGGCGGCGATGCTGCTCGGCGCGCCGGTCGTCGAATTCCACACCGGCCGTTACGCCCATGCCGAAGGTGAGGAGCGCGCCGCCGAACTCCGCCGCATCGCCGACGCCGCGGCGCTGGCCGTCAAGAACGGCATCGAGCCGCACGCCGGCCATGGCCTCACCTACGACAACGTCCAGCCGATCGCCGCCATCCCGCAGATCGCCGAGCTCAATATCGGCCACTTCCTGATCGGCGAGGCGATCTTCACCGGCCTCGACGCCAGCGTCCGCCGCATGCGCGCGCTGATGGACGAGGCGCGCGGATGATCGTCGGCCTCGGCTCGGACCTGTGCAACATCGAGCGGATCCAGAATTCGCTCGACCGCTTCGGCGAGCGTTTCCAGAACCGCGTCTTCACCGACATCGAGCGCGCGAGGGCCGAGCGGCGCCCCTTCACCCGCGCCGGCACCTACGCCAAGCGCTTCGCCGCCAAGGAGGCCTTCTCCAAGGCGGTTGGGACCGGATTCAGGCGCGGCGTCTTCATGAAGGACATCGGCGTCGTCAACCTGCCGAGCGGCGCGCCGACGCTCGCGCTCACCGGCGGCGCGAAGGAGAGGCTTGACGCGCTCATCCCGCCGGGCCACGCCCCGCGCATTCATCTGACGATGACCGACGACCATCCCTTCGCCATGGCCGTCGTCGTCATCGAGGCCTTGCCCGAGGAGTCCTGAACGTTGACCGACCACGACCGCCACGACGCGGCCGAAGCCGATCTGGAAAGCCCCGATGCGCCCGCGCCGATCCCGTCGGGAATCGCAGCCGCAGTGGCGCCGAAGAAGAAGGGCACCGACTGGTGGGGGGAGGTCAAGGCGATCTTCTGGCTGGTTCTCGCCGTCCTCGGCTTCCACTCCTTCATTGCCAAGCCGTTCTACATCCCGTCCGAATCGATGATGCCGGGCCTGCTCGTCGGCGACCGGCTGGTGGTCAGCAAATATCCCTATGGCTGGTCCTGGGTGTCGCCCTCCTTCCACATCCTGCCGCGCATGCAGGGGCGCCTGTGGGGCAGCCTGCCGGAGCGCGGTGACGTCGTCATCGTGACGCCGCCGGGCGAGAATTCGGACTATATCAAGCGCGTCATCGGCCTGCCCGGCGATACGATCGAGCTGATCGACGGCCAGCTCATCCTCAACGGCCGCCCGGTCCGCCGCGAGCGGCGCGAGCCGATCATGCTGCCGGTCGACGCGAACCTGCCGTGCACGCCCGACCTGCTCGGCGACTTCCGCGTCACCGGGCCGGACGGACAGCCATATTGTCGTCTGCCGATCTATCGCGAGCATTTGCCGAGCGGCCGCTATTATGACACGATCGACTCCGGCTATTCGCAGGGGGATGATTTTGCGCGGATCACGGTGCCGGCGGGACATGTCTTCCTGATGGGCGACAATCGCGACCACAGCGCCGACAGCCGCTTCGCGGCCGGCCCGCCCGAACGCGGCCTCGGCGGCCCCGTCCCCTGGGAGAATATCGGCGGGCGCGCCGAATTCATCACCTTCAGCCTCGACGGCAGCTCCAGCTATTTCAACCCGATCAGCTGGTTCACCGCGCTGCGCGGCGGCCGTGCCGGCACGTCGCTGAGGCCGGGCGAGGGCCCGCCTGAGCCGGGCAACGCCCAATGAGCGAGGAGGCCTCCCAGGCCGAGGTGCAGCGCCCGGGGCCGTCGGAGTTTCGCGACCCGGTCATCCGGCAGGAGCTCAAGAAGGCGGGCGTCTGGTTCGCCATGGGCCTCGCCGTCCTCGCAATCATCTTCCTCGCCCAGCCGCTGCTGCTGATCTTCGGCGGCGTCGTCTTCGCCGCCATCCTCGACGGCGGCACCCGCCTGCTCGGCCGGGTGCTGCCGATCGGGCGCGGCTGGAGGCTGCTGATCGTCAGCCTTGCCGCGGTCGCGTTCATCGTCGGCACGGTCTGGTTCGCCGGTGTCCAGCTCGCTGCCCAGGCTGCCGCCTTTCAGGCGACATTGATGGCGCAGCTCGCCCGCCTGATGCAGCTCGCGGCGAGCTATGGCTTCGACATAGGGTCGGTCGATCCGCAGCAGTTCGTCAGCCAGGCGATGAGCTCGCTGGGCCGGCTGACCTCGGCGGTGAGCAGCGCGATCGGTGCCGTCACCAACATGGTGATGATCGTCGTCATCGGCCTGTTCATCGCCGTCGAGCCGCGCATCTATGAGCGCGGCATCGCCTGGATGCTGCCGAGCGGCGAGACGCGCGAGCGCTTCTACCGCACCTCGGACCGGATGGGCTTCACGCTCAGGCGGCTGATGGCCGGCCGGCTGCTCGGCATGGCGGTGGAAGGGGTCGGCACCTGGCTGCTGCTGATGATGGGCGGCGTGCCGATGGCGGCGCTGCTCGGCCTCCTCACCGGCATCCTCGCCTTCTTGCCCAATATCGGCGCGATCATCTCGGGCCTGCTGATCATCCTGATCGGCTTCTCGGTCGACGTGAACACGGGCCTGTGGGCGGTCGCCGTCTACGTCATCGTCCAGGTCGTCGACGGCTATCTGATCGTCCCCTATGTCGCCAGGAAAACGGTCGATCTCGCGCCGGCGCTGGTGCTGGGCGCGCAGCTCATCTTCGGCGCCCTGTTCGGCATCCTCGGCCTCGCGCTCGCCGATCCGATCGTCGCGATGATCAAGGCCGCGCTCGAGCAGAAGACGATGGACGACCAGGTAAACCCGGCCGGGGCCCAGCCCGGGCGGGCCGCGCCCGCCTAAGAAGGCGCCTTCATTGAAACACCGCCGTTCGCCCTGAGCCTGTCGAAGGGCTGTCCTTTCTGTACGGTGGGCAAGAAAGTCAGGGCTTCGACGGGCTCAGCCCGAACGGATCTGTGAAGAGCTGGTGGAGCGCGCTTAGCGACCCGGACCACCCTCGGGCAGCGCCGGCGCCCCGGCTTCCGGCGGCAGGCCCGCATGCGGATCGCCGCCCGGGGCGGGGCCGATGCCCGGCCCGGCGGGGCCCGGGGCGCCCGGTGCTCCGCCCATGCCACCCGGTAGGCCCATCTGCATGCCGGCAAGGCCCGGCAGCACGTTGACCACGTTGACGTCGAAGCTCAGCACCTCGTCGGGCGAGATGCCCTCGCCCGGCGGCGGCGGCTCGGCGAAAGCGAGGCGCGCGGGCGCCCAGAAGCGATAGTGGGCACCGCGGCGCATCATCGCCAGGCCCTGACTGACCACCGGCAGCGGCCCGCCCGAGGCCGATGTCCCGGTCAGCGGCTCGCGACCCAGCGTCGAGAAGGCGAGCGAACCGTCGGCGCGGCGGCCGACGATGTTGAACTGGACGAGATCGGACGGGGTGATGCCCGGTCCTTCGCCCGCCTCGATCACCTGATACTGGATGCCGGTCTCCGTCGTCTCGCGCTGGAGCGCGCCGGTGCCGAACCAGGCGAGGGCGAGGCCGGCGCCGCACAGGACGGCAAGGGCGATCCAGAGCTTCAGGACCGAGCCCCTGGCGATCGGGCGAATCGGAACGGCGGTGACGGCGGACATGGGTTTCGCTTCCCCCAAAACGAGAACGGGCGGCGATGGTCTATCGCCGCCCGGTCTTGATGCCAAGCTTGGAAGCGAGCGCTCTAGCGCTGGCCGTCGCGCTCCGCCCGCTTGCGCTCCAGCTTGCGGGCGCGCCGGATCGCGGCGGCGCGCTCGCGGGCGCGCTTCTCGGACGGCTTCTCGTAATGGCGACGCAGCTTCATCTCGCGATAGACACCTTCGCGCTGCAGCTTCTTCTTGAGCGCCCGCAGCGCCTGGTCGACATTGTTATCGCGAACGATGATCTGCATAAATGCTCGCCACTCTTCCTTTTGAACCGCTCGGAATCTCGTGAAAAAAGAATCGCCGGAGGCACAGGGCCCGCGGCGCAGGGGGGTGCCCCTAACAGGACACGCCCCCGAACGCAAGCTCAGCCGCGAGACGCGCGGCGACCGCCGCCCATCGGCTTCACCGCCTTGGCATAGCGACCCTGACCGCGCTTGACCCGGGCCGGGGCGAACCGGCGGCGCCCCTGCTCCTCCTCGCGGCGCTCCTCGCGCGACGGGGGCGGCGGGGCGACCCGGCTCGACTTGATCCGCGCCGCCTCGGCATTGAAACCGGCCGGCAGCGGCTCGACGGTGATCCGCTGGCGGGTCAGCTTCTCGATGTCCTTGAGATAGGCCTTCTCGTCGTCGGCGCAGAAAGCGATGGCGACGCCGGCTGCACCGGCGCGCGCCGTCCGCCCGATCCGGTGGACATATTGCTCGGCGACGTTGGGCAGCTCGAAATTGATGACGTGGCTGACGCCGGAGACGTCGATGCCGCGCGCCGCGATGTCGGTCGCGACCAGGATGCGCACCTCGCCGGCCTTGAACTGCGCCAGCGCGCGCTCGCGCTGCGGCTGGCTCTTGTTGCCGTGGATCGCGTTGGCCGCGATGCCGTTGCCGGCGAGCAGCTTCACGACGCGGTCGGCGCCGTGCTTGGTGCGGGTGAAGACGAGCACGCGGTCCATGTTGCCGCGCTCGGAAAAGCCCCAGCGCAGCATCATGGTGAGCAAGGCCTGCTTCTCGGTCTGCTGGCAGAAGGTCACATACTGATCGACCCGCTCGGCGGTGGTCGCCGCCGGCGCGACCGACACGGACGCCGGATCGGTGAGGAACCGGTCGGCCAGCTCCTTGATCGCCTTCGGCATGGTGGCCGAGAAGAACAGGGTCTGGCGCTTCGCCGGCAGCAGCCGCACGATCTGCTTCAGCGCGTGGATGAAGCCGAGATCGAGCATCTGGTCGGCCTCGTCGAGGACGAGGATCTCGACCTCGCGCAGGGTCAGCGCATTCTGCTCGACCAGGTCGATCAGGCGGCCGGGCGTCGCGACGAGCACGTCGACGCCGCGCGCCACGTCCTGCCGGTTCTTGCCGAGCGAGGTGCCGCCGAACACGGTGGCGACGCGCATCCCGGCAAACTGGCCGTACGCGCGGGCGCTCTCGGCGATCTGCCCGGCCAGCTCGCGCGTCGGCGCGAGGACCAGCATGCGGCAGGCGCGGGGAGAGGCGCGGCGGTTGCCGGCGGCCAGCCGGTCGATCGAGGGCAGCATGAACGCGGCGGTCTTGCCGGTGCCGGTCTGGGCGATGCCGAGCAGGTCGCGGCCGGTCAGGACGGTCGGGATCGCCTGCATCTGGATCGGGGTGGCCTCGCTATAGCCCTTGAACGCAAGAGCCTGGAGGACGGGCTGCGAGAGCCCGAGGGTTTCAAAAGACATTTCAGGTCTGAACTTTCATTCGTGCGTTGCCTGCGCGCAGCCAGGCGGCGCGCGCAAACGCGGCGGGTGTCTGAACGACCCGCGTGAAAAGGGAAGCTCTTGGGGTAAACCGAGGCGGAGCCGGCTCCGGATCAGGTCCGGGGCAGTTCACGCTGCATGACGCCTCGCTGGGCGGCCATATGGATGCTGCGGTGCAAAAAGTCAATCTCGGTGGCGTTTGTTCCCGTGCAGCCAGTATCGAACGGCACCGATGATCCGCACCGATGCCGCCGGGGCGCGGACCGGATCCGGGGGCCTAGCGCCAGTCGATCCTGATCCGGACCCAGGCACCGACCAGCGGCCGACCCCCCAGGCGCGGCGGCCGCACCCGGAACTCCCATGCCGCGGCGAGCACCGAGCGATTGATCTGCGACCCTTCCGGATATTCCTCGAGCGCGACGCAATCCTCGACCCGGTAGTCCGGCGCCGTGCGGCAGGCGATCAGGCCCCAGCCCGGGCCCCGCGCGGTCGACAGATAGGCGCGCATCGCGACGTCGTCCGGCTCGCGATACCATGCCGCCGCATAGAGCGGCTCGCCATTGGGCGCCGTTCCCACCCGCTCGGTGTCGCGCATGGCGGCGCTGCGGACGTCCGGCGGCCCGTAGACCCGTGTCGGCTGGGCAGGCCGGGCGTTGGTGCGGGGCGGGGCGGCCGACGGCGGCAGTTGAAAGGGCGTCGGCAGGACGACGATCGGCGGCGGGATGGGCGACGGCTGAACGGGTTGCGGCGGCTGCGGCTGCTCGGGTTCCGGCCGCTGCGTCGCAGGCCGCGCCTCGCTCCGCCGTTCCGGCTCGGGGCTGACCGGTTCGGGCGCCGCCTCCTCCGGAATGAGGCTGACCACGGTGGACCGGCTGTCCTCGACTCCGGCCCGCCGTCCCGTGCCCAGCGACAGCAGCAGCAGCAAAAGCAGCACTTCGATCAGCAGGGTGAGGCCGAGTCCGAGCGCCCGACGCCCGGCCACGGCGCGGAGCCGGTCGGCGAAGGAAGGAGCTGGAACGGGCCTCGGCTGTAACACTTGGGTCTTCGGTGGCGATGTCCGCGGGACCAGAACCCCGGGGCTACGGCAATGCGGGATAGTTTGGCGCCCGGTCTGTGGCAAGCCGGACGGCCGGCAGGCGGGCGGTTAGCCGTGGATGGAATGCAGACTTTAGGACCGGATTACATTTCAAGTAGCGGCGACACCTGTGCAGGGGATTTCAAGCCTAGCTTCGCTCCAAGCTGAGTCGCCAGTGGTATCACCCAGAAAGCGGAGTCGGCGTCGAATGGCGCAGGCGAACCGCTCAAATTATAGAGGGTTTTGGCACAGATTTCCTCGAAGGCATATTGCGCCAATCTTAGCTCATCCCCCTTCTTGTCAGCCGCCAAGGTCTTCTGGCGGATACCTTGAAATAGCCCATGGGCGTCGTGCCAGCGGCCACGGTCAGCAGCCATTGCTGCCAGCGCTCGAAGGGACTGCTTGTCCTCGCAGAGGGGTTCAAAGACACCGAACAAGCCCTGCATGGCAGCGATGATGTTAGTGGGACGCGCGCGCATTGTCGAAGATTACCGAAGCATCGAATGTCCGCAAGGTGCCGAAAGCGGCCGTGCCCGATTGTTGGATACAAATAGGATTTCGTCTGCCACGCTGGACACGATTCGGACTTGGGTCCCTGTTCAGGCTCTTTGACAGGTTCGCTTCGACGCTCTTCGTCTCCCGAAGAAGTCGGGAGGAGCGCCGTCCTTGTCGTCCATGGCCACTGCGAACATTGGGAACATTCGCGTTCCGCACCATCGGCACTGGCCGGGCCGGTCGCCGGCGCGCCTGGACCGGTTTCGAACAGGCTTGAGACGCGGAGGCGCGCATCGCGGCGTCTCAATCCTCCACCATATGATCCGCCACGCCGTAGCAGTGGCTCGCCTGATAGGCGTTCCGGCCCCGGTTCATGTGGGTCAGGTTGAACCTCCGGATCGCGCTGAGCGCGCGGGGCGAGGCGAGGAACCCGCGGGTCGGGGCGGCGCCCCGGACAGTGACGCCGAACATGTCCGCTCCGCGCGGGAAGAAGTGGCTGACTTCTTCCGGTGTCTCGACGCAGCTTTCGAGAAACGCTTCGTCCACATGCTCCGGTTCGACGGAGCCGTCCGTCGTGAAATCCGAAAGATGCAGGATGAACCGCGCGCGCAGGCCGTCGCCGTCCGCATAGAGGGTGAACAGCTCCATCCAGCTTGCACTGACCCGGACCAGCGGCTTGTCGGAGGTCGACGGCAGGCAGGAGACCGACCAGTAGTGACGCTCGGTCCGGCGCGGCATCGGGATGCAGCTGCGCCCGTAGATCCCGAGAATCTCCAGAACCTCGCCGGCCTGCGGGCGGCCCAGCAGCTTCTGCACACGCGCGGCATATTTGAACCGCAGCTCCAGTGATTCCGCACGCGTGGCGGCGTCGGGCAAATCCGCCTCGCCGTCGATCCAGTCCTGTTGCCGGTCGAGGCTCAGAAACTGCCGCAGCCCTGTGGCGTTGCGGTTCCGGGAACTGCCCTTGCCAGATGCCATGCGAGACCCGTGCCCGTCGCTTCACCGATCTGTGCGCCTAATCCCGTTCCCGGGGGCGTTGCAAGGTCAGGCTGCGGGACGGCGAACCTTCAGGCGCCCGGGCCGAAGGTGAAGGTCAGGATCGCCCGCACCGTGCGCGGCGAGACCGGCGTGAGGAGGCCGGAAGGTGCGACCAGATAGCCTTCGGTGCCGGTGATGTTCGACGCCAGAACGCGCAGCTCGGCCGGGCGGCCGGCCAGCCTGAAGCGCCCGCGCGCGCCGAGGTTGAGCGTCGTGATCGCCGGCGCCTTGAAGCTGTTCGCCGTGTTGGCCCAGCGTTCGCCGAGATGGCTGAAGCCTGCGTCCACCGACAAGCCGTCCGAAAGCCGCCGCTCGATATTGGCGTTGACCACGAACTGCGAGATGCCCGCCCCGCTCCCCCCGACGATGCCGGCATCGACGAGCGGCCCGGTCACATCCGAATCGAACAGGACCAGGCCGGCGACGACCCGTGTCGCATCGTCCACCTGCCCCGCGATCGAGGTCTCGAACCCCCGGTGGCGCACCTCGCCGACCAGCCCGAACGATCCGTCGCTGCGGAACCCCGGGGTCGGCTTGGAGACCTGGAACAGCGCGCCGATCAGGGTCAGCCGCGACGTGATCGCGTAGCGCGCGCCAAGCTCGAATTGCTCGGCCTCCACCGGCGGCAGCACCTCCTCGCGGTTGGTCGCGGACGCGGGCGCCGATCCGCTTTCCTCAAGCCCCGTCACCCAGCTCCCGAACAGCGCGAAGCGGTCGGTCAGGTTGACGACGGCGGAGATATTGTAGTCGGTCGTGTTGCTGATGCGCTCGCTCGCGATGCCCGAGGTGGAACGCACCGCCTTGTCGTAGCGCGTCCGGTGCACGCCGAAGCGCAGCTGCACCCGGTCGCGCCAGGTCAGGCCATAGCCTGCCGAGACGGTATACTGGTTGACGACATCTTCGCCGCGGGTGCCCGACCACGGGCGTTCCGGCACCTCCGGCGGATCACCGGTGGCGAGGTCGAAAGCGCCCAGCGGGATGGCGAGGGCGGAGGCCAGCTCGGTGACGGTGCGCCGGCCGCGCAGGGCCAGCGTGACCTGGTTCCCGAAATCGCCCGTTTCGAACGCACGTCCCAACCGGATTTCACCGGTGTTCGAATCCTTCCATCTGCGGTGCGGGGTCCGAAGCGTGGTGGCGGTCGCGTTCCCATCCGCGTCCGACGAGATCAGCGTGTTGTCCGCATTCTGGAGAACCCAGATCGAGCGAAAGGCAGAGGCGTCGATGGTGAAACCATGCAGTTCGCCGTGATAGAGAAGGCCGAGATTGGTGGTCGTGGCCGCCGTCCGCGCCCAGCTCGGCGAATATTGGTGCAGCCTTCTCGGGTCCGGCGGCATCGCCCGCGCGCTGGGGATCACATAATAGTCGCCGTCATACTGGCGGTCGTTGACCGACGCGAACGCCCGGAGCCGGTGCCCGGGTGCAATGGTCCAGCCAGCGACCGCGCCTGCAATGAGACTCGATCCGTTGTAGCCCTGCGCATATTGCCGCACGGGGCTCCAGACGAAACCGCCGGCGAGGCTGAGCGCCCGGCCCCGCAGCGAGAGGTCGCCCTGGATCACGGCCGTGCCGAAGTCGCGCAGGCCGGTGCTGAGGCGCAGCTCGTTCGTCGGCCCGGCCTCGCGCAACCTGTAGTTCACGACGCCCGAGGGCGCCGGGTAAGGGAGGCGCGCGGCGTTCACGCCGACGCGCACGCTCACGCCCGCCAGCACCGAGTCGTCCAGCGCGCCGCCGCGGCTGAAATAGGCCTCGTCGATGCGATAGGCGCCGCTGTCATTGAGGTCGAAGCCGCGCACCTGGCTTTCGGAATAGAGGCCAGATTGCTCGATGCCGGCCCGCTCGCCGAACGCGTCGGCAGCATTGCGGACCGCATTGTCCTGGGCGGCCACCGGCATGGCGGCACAGGTCAGGACGATCCCGCCGAAGCGGGCCAGGGACGCGACGCCGTTCATGAACGCTTCCTCTTAATGTGGAGCCCAAACCTAAGGGCGCCGGCCGGATGGGCGAAGGCAGCTCGCTGCAGCCATCCGTCCGTTCGCTGCATCGATGAGGCGTTTTCCGCCAGTTGGGCTAGGATCGGTGGCATGACCCACACCGTCGCCCCTCCCGCACCGATCAGCTGGCGATGGATTGCCATCTTCTGGCTCGCCGCCGCTTTGTTCGAGGCCACGCAGTCCATCCTGATCCAGCACGCCATCGGGCGGCATGGCGGAGAAGCGCTGCTGTTCGTCACCGAACTGGCGGGTTGGCTCCCATGGGCATTGGCCACGCCCTTCGTCATCGAACTGGCACAGCGCCATCCCGTCGTTCCCGCCCCGACAGTGCGCGGCGTCGGCGCGCATCTCATGGCCTTCATCTTCATCACGATGATCGCCGAAGGGTGGTCCGCGGCCCTTCACATGCTTTTCAACCCCTGGGCGCATCGCCAGGCGCCGACCTTCTGGGACACACTGAGCGCGACGCTCATCTTTCACGGGCTTATCTGCGTCTTCGCCTATGCGCTGATCCTGGCCGTCACCTATCTGGTAGACTCGCGGGACAAGGTTGCGCGCAAGGTGACCGAGGCCGCGCAGCTGGGCGAAGAGCTTTCCAGGGCCCAACTCGCCGCGCTGCTTCGCCAGATGGAGCCGCACTTCCTGTTCAACACGCTCAATTCCATCGCCGGACTGGTGCGCGACGATCGCAAGGCGGCCGCCGTCAACATGATCGTCGGCCTCAGCGAAATCCTTCGCCGAGCATCCCGGACTCAAACGCCGGAGGCGACGCTCGCGGAAGAGGTCGAGTATCTTCAGCGCTATATCGACATCCAGAAGGTCCGCTTCGGCGAGCGCCTCGGGTACAGCGTGGACATTCCGGAGGCGCTGATGGACGCGCAGGTCCCGAGCCTCCTGCTCCAGCCTCTCGTGGAAAATGCCATCAAGCACGGGCTTGCGGAGCGGTTGGCGGGGGGCGAAGTCCGGGTCGCGGCGGTGAGACAAGGCAGGATCTTGTCCCTCAGCGTCTACAATGATGGCCCGGGTTTCGCGGCCGACTGGGAGTCGAAGAGCACTGGCGTCGGCCTCGCGAACCTGCGTACGCGGCTGCGGATCATGCACGGCGATGCGGCCGACCTCCTTGTCAGGAATGTGACAGGCGGCGTCGAAGTGGTCGTGACGCTGCCCGTGACGGAGGCCGCATGATGCCGCCCGACCGGCGCGTCCCGTCGATCAGCACACTGGTCGTCGATGACGAGCCCCTCGCCCGGCGCAATCTCACGGTCCTGCTGGGCGGCGACCCCGACATCGGATCGATCGAGGAGTGCGCCTCGGGCGTCGAGGCCGTCCAGGCCATTCGGCGCCGGAAGCCGGACCTGCTGTTTCTCGACGTGCAGATGCCGGAATGCGACGGCTTCGATGTCCTGGAATTGCTGGGCACCGATGGTCCGCAGACGATCATCTTCGTCACGGCCCACGATGAATATGCCCTGCGCGCCTTCGAGGCCGGTGCGCTCGACTATCTGCTGAAGCCGTTCGATGATGCGCGCTTCATGAGGGTCCTGGCCCGCGCCAAGGAGAAAATCGACCGCTACGCCTCGCACCAGCAGGCGCCGCGCAAGCTTGTCGTGAAGGCGCCGCGGCGGCTGCTTTTCATCGACGCGTCGGACGTGGATTGGGTGGAAGCCGCAAGCTATTATGCATGCCTGCACATCGGCCAGGAGACGCATCTGATCCGCCGCACCATGGCGGAACTCGAACGGGACCTGGGCGACGCCTTCGTCCGCATCCACCGTTCGACCATCGTGAACCTCGCGCGCGTCGACGGCCTCGAACTGCAGAGTTCAGGGGATTATGCCGTGGTCCTGCGTTCCGGCATCCGGCTCCGCCTGAGCCGGCGCTACAAGCCGGTGCTGCAATCGCGCATGATCCCGGCGTTGCCTTCCCTGCCCTAGCGTATTGCGGGGATCACCCTCCGCGCAGCAGCTTCACCAGCATCGTGTCCAGCGCCGACAGGAAGCGTGAGCGGTCGGCCCTGGCGAACGGCGGCGGGCCGCCGAGCTGGTCGCCGCCGGCGCGCAGATCCGCCATGATCGCGCGCACTGCGATCGCCGATCCGATCGAATCCGCGGTGAAGGGCTTGCCGTTCGGCGCCAGCACCGCGGCGCCGGCCTTGAGGCAGCGGTCGGCGAGCAGGATGTCGGCGGTGATCACCACCGTCCGCGGTCCCGCGCCTTGCGCGATCCAGTCGTCGGCGGCGTCGAAGGCGTCGCTCACCGTCACGCGGCGGACCAGTGGGTGATCCGGCACACGCATCCGCATGTTGCTGACGATGGTCACCGGCACGCCGGTGCGGAACGCGACCCGGTAAATCTCGCCCTTGACCGGGCAGGCATCGGCATCGACCAGGATGTGCGGGCCGCCTTCCGCCGCGCCCCCGGCTTCAGCGGAGCTTGGCAATGCCGATCCCGTCCAGCTTGGCGCGGTCCTTCACCGATTCCTCGCTGCGCGTGAGCGCCCTGGCGATCGCCTTCAGCGGCATGCCCTTCTTCGCCAGCGTGTGGAGCTTCTGGATCTCCTCCGCTTTCCAAGGCTGGCGGTGGCGCTCGAACCGCTCGCTCATGGCGTCACCTCCAGCACGTCGACGGCTTCGGCCGCGCCGTTGAAATCGACCCGCTCGCCCGCCATTGCGCCCATCACGGCGCGGGCCAGCGGCGCCGAAAAGGCGATCCGGCCCGCCTCGGGATCGGCCTCGTCATGGCCGACGATGTGCAGGGTTCGCTCCGCACCCGCGAGCCGGACGCGCACCTTCGATCCGATACCAGCCTCGCCGGGCGCAGGCGGTGGTGCGATCTCGGCGGTGGTCAGCCGTGTCGTCCAGTATCTGAGGTCCCGGCGCAGTGCCTCACGCGCCTGATCGTCCTCCTCCGCAGCTGCCGCGGCCTCGAATGCATCTACCTGTGCGCGAATCAGCGACAACCCGCGCGCGGTCACCAGATTGGGGCCGGGCGGGATCGGCAGCTCGAACCGCGGTTCCTTGTGCTCCTCATCGCTCTCGCGACGGAATGCGACGCTCATGATGTCACTCCTCGTGCCCTATCTAGGCGCTGAGGCCGCGCTTTCCTACCGCGCTCAAAGCAGCAGCAGCGTCGCGAGGCTCAGGAACACGCCCATCGACGCGACATCGCTGGCGGTGGTGAGGAAGATGCTGGACGCCGTCGCCGGATCCGCCCCGAACCGTTTCAGGGTGAGCCGGATGAGCGCGCCGGCGAGACCGCTGGCGATGCAGCTCACCACCATCGCGACCATCACGACCAGGCCCATCGCCCAGGGCTGCGCCTCACCCTGCGCACTCGCATAGACGACCATGCCGAGCCCGGCCGTCGCCCCGACGAACAGGCCGTTGAAGAAGCCGAGCGCGCCTTCCTTGAGCACCAGGCGGGAGACGAGATCGGGCTTCAGTTCGCCCAGCGTCATGCCGCGCAGGGTGACGGCCAGCGCCTGGCAGCCGGTATTGCCAGACTGGCCGGCCATGACCGGCAGGAACACGGCGAGGATCACGAGCTGCGACAGCGTCGCCTCGAACACGCCGACAACGGCAGCCGCGACGAAGGCGGTGACGAGGTTGAGCTGCAGCCAGGGGTGGCGCAGCTTCAGGCTGCGCGAGAGGGGCGTCGTCAGCCGTTCTTCCTTCTCGACGCCGACCATCTTGCCGGCCTGGGCGCTGATCTCGATCGCCTGCTCGGCAAACAGCTCCTCGCCGCGCACCAGCCCGGTCAGCACGCCGGCTTCGTTCACCACCGGATAAACCGGGTAATGTCGGGCGAGCGCCGCCTTCAGTGCCTTTTCGAGCGGCTTGGCCTCGGCCAGCGCATAGGGCTCGGCGAGCATGATCTCGCCCAAGGTCGCCCGCGGTTCGGCGAGCAGCATGTCGCGCATTACCACCAGCCCCTCCAGCCGGCCTGCGTCGTCCACGACATAGCAATAGGTGATCACCGCCTCATTCGAGAGGTCGCGCAGCTGCGCGATCGTCTCGGCGACCGTGAGGTCTGCCGGGAACATCCCGACCGGCGGCGACATCAGGTCGGCGACGATCGTGGCGTCGGTTTCGGGCGAGATGGTGAGGGCGGGAACGGGCTGATGCGTCATGGCCGCCACGACTGGCCGATCCGCAGACCCCGCGTCCAGAGCGGCACCGGACTTTTCGACGGAGGCGGCACGCGCACCGACGAAGATGCGCTGACGCGTAGCCGTCTAGGGCTGCATGCCGTGCCGCGCGTAGGTCGCCGCGATATTGGCGTCGAGCGCCGCCGCCCGCGTCAGGTCCGCCTGCGCGGTCGGGGCTTGCCCGTCCTGATTGACGCACATCGACCAGTCCGGATCCCCCGTTTCGGTGAGAGCGGAGTCAGTGCCCGGGTCCTCGATCGTGCTCTGGGAGGCCACCAACTCCTGCGCCGACAATCGCCGGTAACGCAGCGCCTCGCCGAGCACGGGCAGCATCAGGGCGTCGTCCCCGATCATCGCGCGGGTGTCGCGGAAATCGACGCGGCCGAGGTCATTGGGAAAGAAGCGGAAGCGCATCCGCCGTATCCCTGCCGGCACCGGAAAGGGCGCGGATACGAAGCCGAATGCCCGGCTGCCGAGCCGCACCGCGACGATCCGCCGACCGGAGGGCTCGAAGGCGAACGCATCGCCCTCCCGCGATCCGGGGGTCCCCTCGCCGACCGCATATTCCGCGACCGCATCCAGATAGTGCGGCATCTCGCCGTCGGCATCCTCGATCCGGACGGTCAGCGGGCCGCGGCCGGCGTCGGTGCCAACCAGTTCGAAGCGCGGCGTCGCGACCGACGGTTCGGTGTCGAGCACGACCGCGTCGCCGTCGCGCCGCCAGCGGCCCTCGGCCGTCAGGTCGAGCGCACCATAGCTGAACCCCCAGCGGAACCGTCCGTCGGGCGCCAGCTCCAGCGCCGAGGCCGTTTCCATCCGCTCCACGATGTACGTGCCGGCCGTGCCGGCCCCCTCATTCTGGGCCGCTGCAGAGGTGCTGACCGCAAGGGCCGCCAGTCCCGGCGCGATTCGCATCCAGACCCCCATGCTGCCCTCCCCCAAGGCCAGTCGCGCCCATGCGCGCGAAAGGGCACCCATAGACTTGCCGGCCTTTTGCGGCCAGCGCGCAGATCAGTCGTCGAGCGGCCCAAAGCCTGGCTCGGTCTTGCCGAGCCGCGCCCGGATCGCCTCGCCGAGATCGGCGCTGACGAGGGTGGCGGCATTCCAGCCGGCGACGTCGCGCAGCCCCTCCTCGACCGGACGGCCGCGACTGTAGTTGAGACTGCGCTTGGCGCCGGCCACGGCGAGCGGTGACTTGGCCGCAATCGTTCGCGCCAGTGCCATGCCGGCCGCGAGCGCCGCTTCGGCATCCGCCTCGACCCGGTTGACCAGACCGTAGCGCGATGCCTCATCGGCCGCCATCCTCCGCCCGGTATAGGTGAGCTCACGCAGCACGCCCTGCGGGATCAGGAAGCCGAGCCGCTGCAATGTCCCGAGATCGGCGGTGATCGCCACATCGACCTCGGCGACCTGGAAAAAGGCGTCGGCAGAGGCGACGCGCAGATCGCAGGCGCTGGCGAGGTCGACGCCGGCCCCGATGCACCCACCCTGGATCGCCGCGACCACCGGCGGGCGCGCCGCCTCGACCACACTGAACGCGTCCTGCAGCCATTCGATATGCCGGAGGCGCGCCTCGGCGGCGCGACCGGGATCCTGGCCCGGCGGGAACTGGCGCGAGGCGTAGTCGAGGTCGAGCCCGGCAGTGAAATGCTTACCCTGGCCGCTGAGCAAGATCGCCCGCACCGCCGGATCGCGCCCGAGCCGCCGGAACGTGTCGCCGATCGCGGCGAACATCTCCTTGTCCATCGCGTTGAACTTGTCCGGCCGCGCGAGCGCGACATGGGCGACGCCGCCCGCGACCTCGATCTCGATCCGTTCGCTTCCCATGAGTCCGCTCCCCGCCTGTAGCGATTTCGAGCCGGTGGAGACCCGGCGGCCCGGAAATCACGTCAATCAACGCCCGGAGCGATTGATCCGATTCCATCGGATCAAGACTCGCTCTAGAACCGTGCCATGTCCCGCTTTACCGTGAACGGCCAGCCCGTCCACTATCGGATGGACCCGGAGACGCCCCTGCTGTGGGCGCTGCGGGAGGCGTCCAACCTCACCGGCACCAAATATGGCTGCGGCACCGGCCATTGCGGTGCCTGCACCGTCCATGTCGACGGCAATGCGGTCAGGAGCTGCCGGGTACCGATTGGCGAGATCGAGGGCAGCTTCGTCGTCACCATCGAGGGCCTGTCTCGCGACCGCTCGCACCCCGTGCAGCAGGCCTTCGCCGGCGTCGCGGACGCGGAGGGACGGTTGACCGAATCCGTGCCGCAATGCGGTTATTGCATCCCCGGCATGATCATGGCCGTGGCCGCGCTGGTCGACCGCAACGACAGCCCGACCGACGCGCAGATCGATGCGGCGGTCACCAACATCTGCCGGTGCGGCGTCTACCCCCGGGTGCGCGAGGCCATTCGCCGCGCGGTCAGGATCAAGGCCGGGCGCGAACCGGCGGCCGCCGTGCCGCCGCCCGGCATTGCGCCGGCCGATGCCGCCCGCGCCGTCCCGGCTTTGGCTCCGCCGTCGGGGCGACGCTGAGCGTTCGGGCGTTCTTGCGAAATGCTGACGGGCCGGTTCAGCCTCCGCTCATCGGCAAGACGGGACCTTCCGTCCCGGGCGCAGGCGACAGCGCTCCAGTGCGGGAGTTCCGGCAATGCAGGCGACATGGGCGGTATCGGTCATCGCCGCAGCGTTCATCATGGCGACCGCGGGTGAGGCACGCGAGGGGCTGCCTCGCGACAGCCCCTATTATGGCAGTGCGATCGACAGCTGGGACAACCAGCTCGAGGCACGGCGCTATGCACGGCAGGAGCAGAGCACGGCGGAGGCCTGGCCCGCAGCCCTGTGGGGGCGGCCACTGAATCCCGAAGCGCAGGCCCGGGAAGAGGAATGCGAGCGGGAACGTGAACGCGAACGGGGCACCGGCCAGCCGGTAACATCCCTCTTTTGCCGATCGCATGTGCAGCCGCCGGATGAACGAACCGGACAGGTCACCTCCGCTTTGCCCTCCAGTGGCGCGGACTCATATGCCCGCCCGGCAGGCGCCGGATCGCCAGCTGCGTCCCCAACCCGCTGGGATCGTGGCTGGCGCCAGGATCCGCAATATGGCTGGCAGGGCCTGCGTTTGCGCAACGCGGGCCTGTTCCGGTTGCCGGACTTCGTCACTCCCTATCCGGACGCTGCCTATTCCCGTCCCGCCCTCGGCTCCAGGTTGCGCGCGCGTTTCTACGAGATGGATCATTGGGTCGCCAGGCCGGAACAGTATGGCCTCCCGGAACCGCCAGCGCAGGCCGAGTGGATTCGCTACTATGAGGACGTGCTGCTGGTCGATTTCCGCTCGGGGGTCGTGATGGATGCCGTGCATGACTTTTTCTTGTGATGCCCGATGACGAACCCGCGTCCCCCGCCCGCCGATGCGACCACCGCATCCGGGTGCGTTCCTTGCATCTTGCTGACAGGGCGGTTCAGCGTCCGCTCATCGCCGATTCGGCACATAAGGCCTCATATCGGGGGCGACCTGTGCCCGCGTGCAAGGAGTAGTTCGATGCGAAAGGCATTGATTGGATTGATCATGGCGGCGACGGCGATCACGCCGGTCGCGGCCCAGGCGCAGGACGGCGGCAGCCGCGCCGAGCGCATGCAGCAACATTATCAGCGCATGACCGAGCGCAACCAGCAGCGCCACGAGCAGCGTCAGTCGCGGCAGGAGAATCGCGCCCAGCGGCAGGCGCAGCCCGCGCAGCCGGCCGAGATTGCGCAGCGCGATGGCCGGCGCGGCGACCGTGGTGGTCGCGGCGACTGGAATCGCGGTGATCGCGGTGGCGATCGCGGCACCCGGCCGAGCGGTTACGAGCGCGGCTGGCAGGGGCCTCCCGGCACGGAAAACAGCCGCGCCGCCGACCGCTACAACCGTCGCGCCCAGGAGAATGCGATCCGCAACGGCACGCCCGCCCAGCGCCGCGACGCGATCCGCGATGCGCGCCGCGACGGCAACGACTGGCGTCAGTGGGACAATCGCCGCGACCGCGATCGCCGGGACTGGCGGGACGATCGCCGCGATTGGCGTAACGATCGTCGCGACTGGCGCGATGACCGACGTGACTGGCGCGACGGCCGGCGTGGCGACCGCGGCGACTGGAACCGCGGCTGGCGCAACGACCGCCGTTACGACTGGCGCGGCTGGCGTGACAGCAACCGGCATATCTTCCGGGGCTCGCGCTATTATTCGCCCTATCGCGGCTGGAACTATTCGCGCTTCTCGATCGGCTTCCTGCTTCAGCCGCTCTTCTATGACCAGCGTTACTGGATCGGCGATCCGTGGGAGTACCGCCTGCCGCCGGCGCCCTATGGGACCCAGTGGGTGCGCTACTATAACGACGTCCTGCTGGTCGACACCTACACCGGCGAGGTCGTCGACGCGATCTACGACTTCTTCTGGTAGGCAAGGCCCTTCCCGAGCGGGAAGGGAAGAAGAAAGGCCCGGGGCGCAGCGATGCGCTCCGGGCTTTTCGCTTGTCAGCACGCCGTGACCTGACGCAAGACGGCGTCCGCGCATGACGTCCGATTACAAGATCGACATTGGCAATCAGGTCAGGGATCGGCTTGCGGCCGACCCCCGCTCGCTCAAACTGCCTTCGGATCGCCTCGACATCTTCATCGTGCGCGACTTCCTCGGCGCCGCCGAATGCGCGGGCCTGATCCGCCTGATCGATGCCGGCCGGACCCCGTCACAGCTGCTCGCGCCGTCGGCGGACCCGGACTTCCGGACCAGCGAAAGCTGCAACCTCGACCCGCGCCAGACACTGGTGCGGCAGGTCGAGGCCAGGATCCACCAGCTGACCGCCATCGTCCCGGCCCATGGCGAGACCATTCAGGGCCAGCGTTACGCCGTCGGCCAGCAGTTCAAGCCGCATCACGATTTCTTCCTTACCGACCAGGCCTATTGGGAGGACATGGACCGCAGCGGCGGTCAGCGCACCTGGACCGCCATGGTCTTCCTCAATGCGCCGGCCGCGGGCGGGCAGACCGCCTTTCCGACCATCGAACTCAAGGTCGCGCCGCGCGCCGGAAACCTCCTCATCTGGAACAATCTCGATCGCGACGGCCTGCCCAATCCCTATTCGCTGCATCAAGGCATGCCGGTCACCGACGGCGTCAAATATGTGATCACCAAATGGCATCGCGAGCGCCCCTGGGGCGCGTGGTCGGCGCCGACCTACTGAGCGGCCGACGAACGCGATTGCCGCTCCAGTTTCGCTGTATTATGACACCCCGACACCGGATTTGGGGGATTGGATTTCATGACCTGCCGCGCCGCCCTTCTCGCCGCCATTTCCCTCCTCGCCGTGCCGGTGGCACCGGTTCTTGCCCAATCCGCCCAGCCGGCCCCGACCGCCGCCGCAGCGCCCGAAAACGCCGGTCAGCGGCTGCATCGCCTGTTCCGGGAGAGCGACGAGGCGAACCTTCGGCGCAACCCGCTCTCGGCGCTGTTCCGGGGCGATTTCCGCTATGCCGACCAGCTCGGCAATTACCTCACCGACGAACATGACGCAGCGGAGAAGGCCGCCGCCGAGCAGGAGCTGGCGAGCCTCGCCGCGATCGACCGCAATGCGCTGAACCCGACCGACCAGCTCGCCTACGACGTCTTCCAGTACCAGCGGCGGCAGGATCTGTCGGGTTACGAGCCGGGCATGCTCGCGCTGACCTCCGTCCGGCCGATCAACCATTTCTTCGGCTTTCATACCTTCTACCCGACCTTCGCCTCCGGCCGCGGCGCGGCGCCGTTCCGCACCGTGCAGGACTATGACAACAACGTCAGGCGCCACCATCAATATGCCCGGGTCATCGACCGGGCGATCGGCCGCTTCCGGCAGGGCCTTGCCTCGGGTGTGGTCGATACCAGGCTCACCATCCGCAACGTGATCGACCAGCTCGACACGCAGCTCGCCCAGGCACCGGAGCAGTCGCCCCTGTTCGGCCCGGCCCAAGCCTTCCCGGATTCGATTTCCGAGGCAGATCGGACGCGCCTGCGCGCCGAGCTGCTCGCAGCTGTGCGCGACGAAATCTACCCGGCGCACCGGCGGCTGCGCGATTTCCTGCGCGACGAATATCTGCCGCGCGCCCGCGACCAGGTCGGCCTCAGCGCGATGCGGGGCGGCGATCGGCTCTACGCCCGGCTGGTCGAGGAGAACACGACCCTCCCCATGACCGCCGACGAGGTCCACAATATCGGCCTCAGTGAAGTCGCGCGAATTCGCGGCGAGATGGACGAGATTCGCCGGCGCACGAACTTCACTGGCGACCTGCCCGCCTTCTTCGAATTCCTCCGCACCGACCGGCGCTTCGAGCCCGCCAGCCGCGAGTGGCTGCGGACCGAATATTATGCGATCGGCCGGCGCGTCGACGGGCGCATCCGCGAGATCTTCTCGACCATCCCGCGCGCCCGGCTCGAAATCCGCGAGGTCGAGGCGTTCCGCGAGCGCACCGAGGCCGGCGGCTCCTATCAGGACGGGACGCCGGACGGCACCCGCCCCGGCATCTTCTACTACAATGCCTATGACCTGCCGTCGCGACGGACCTCGGGCATGGAGACGCTGTACCTGCACGAAGGGTCGCCCGGCCATCATTTCCAGATCATGCTCGCCGCGGAGAACGAGGCGCTGCCCAGCTTCATGCGCTTCGGCGGCAACACCGCCTTCGTCGAAGGCTGGGCACTCTATGCCGAGACGCTCTGGGACGAGCTCGGCATGGAAACCGACCCCTATCAGCGCTTCGGCGGCCTCAACGACGAGATGCTGCGCGCGATGCGCCTCGTCGTCGACACCGGCATCCATTCCAAGGGCTGGACCCGCGAGCAGGCGATCGATTACATGCTCGCCAACAGCGGCATGAGCCGGACCGAAGTGGTCGCCGAGGTCGAGCGCTACATCGCCATTCCCGGCCAGGCGCTCGCCTACAAGATCGGCCAGATGAAGATCCTTGAGCTGCGCGCCCGCGCGGAGCAGGCGCTGGGCGACCGCTTCGATCTCAAGGAGTTCCACGCGCAGGTGCTGATGACCGGCGCGCTGCCGATGGCGGTGCTGGAGCGCAAGATCAACGACTGGATCGCCGCCCGCCGCGCCAGCTGAGTCCCGTTTCCAGGAGGCCCCCGAACATGCATCGCCGCACCTTCCTTGCCACCCTGCTGGCGTCGACAATGGCCGTGCCGGCATTCGCCCAAAGCGGCTCGGGCGCGACCGCGCCGGGACGCAACGAGCGCCTGCACGCGCTCTTCCGCGACAGCGACGAGGCCAATTTGCAACGCAATCCGGTCTCCGCCTTGTTCCGCGGCGATTATCGCTATGCCGACCGGCTCGGCGACGCCGGGTCCGACGCCTATTATGCGGCCGAGAAGACGGCGGCGGAGCAGGAGCTGGCGGCACTGGCGGCGATCGACCGGGATTCGCTGAACCCGACCGACCGGCTCGCCTACGACGTCTTCAGGTTCCAGCGCGAGAGCGACCTCAGGGATCTTCAACCGGACCTGCTGGCGCTCACCAAAGTCCGGCCGATCGACCATTTCAGCGGCTTTCACACCTTCTATCCGGTCCTCGCCTCGGGACGCAGCGCAGCGCCGTTCCGCAACGTCGAGGATTACGAGAACAACCTGAAGCGCCACCGCCAGTTCGTCCAGGGCCTCGACCGTGCGATCGGCCGCTTCCGCGAGGGCCTCGCCTCGGGCGTGGTCGACACCAGGCTCACCATCCGCAACGTCATCGGCCAGCTCGACACCCAGCTCGCCCAGGCGCCGGAGGATTCGCCCTATTTCGGGCCCGTCCAGAATTTCCCGGACGCAGTGCCGGAGGCGGACCGGACCCGGCTCCGGCAGGCGCATCTGGCGGCGATCCGCGACGACATCTACCCGGCCTATCGTCGCCTGCGGACCTTCCTGCAGGACGCGTATCTGCCCCGCGCGCGCGCCGGTGACGGCCTGCTCCATATGCAGGGGGGCGACCGGCTGTACCGCCGCCTCGTCGAGCAGAATACGACGCTGCCGCTGACACCGCAGGAGGTCCATCAGACCGGCCTCAACGAAGTCGCCCGCAATCTTGCCGAGATGGAGCAGGTCCGTCAGCGGGTCGCCTTTGCCGGGACGCTGCGCGAGTTCCTCGAATTCCTGCGCACCGATCCGCAATTCGCCGCGCCGACCCGCGACGCGATGCGCGAGGGCTATTATGCGATCGGCCGGCGGGTCGACCAGCGCCTCGGCGAGCTCTTCTCGACGCTGCCGCGCACCCGGCTGGAGATCCGCGAGGTCGAGGAATTTCGCGAACGCAATGCCTCGACGGGCCAGTATCAGAATGGCAATCCGGACGGATCGCGCCCCGGCATCTTCTACTACAATGCCTATGATCTGCCCTCGCGGCGGACCCATGGCATGGAAGCGCTGTATCTCCACGAAGGCGCGCCGGGCCACCACTTCCAGATCAGCCTCGCCAACGAGAACGAGGCGCTGCCCAGCTTCATGCGCTTCGGCGGCAACACCGCCTTCGTCGAAGGCTGGGCGCTCTATGCCGAAACCCTGTGGGACGAGCTCGGCATGGAGTCCGACCCCTATGCGCGCTTCGGCGGGCTCAATGCGGACATGTATCGTTCGATCCGTCTCGTCGTCGACACCGGCATCCACGCCATGGGTTGGACCCGCGAGCAGGCGATCCGCTACATGCTCGACAATAGCGGCGTCAGCGAGACCCAGGCGACGACCGAGGTCGAGCGCTACATCGCCATCCCCGGCCAGGCGCTCGCCTACAAGACCGGCCAGCTCAAGATCCTCGAGCTGCGCGCCCGCGCCGAGCAGGCGCTGGGCGGCCGCTTCGACATCAAGGACTTCCACGCGCAGGTGCTGATGACCGGCGCGCTGCCGCTGGCCGTGCTCGAGCGCAAGATCGACGACTGGATCGCCGCGCAGCGCGCCTAGCCGGTCGCGCCGGCCCGCCGCGCGACCAGCGCCCCGATCATGGCGCCGAAGAGGAGCACAGCGGCGGCGATCAGGAAGCTGAGGCCCGGCGCGTCGCCCGCCGACATCTCGTAGACCCAGCCGAAGAAGAGCGGCGAGGCGACGCCGGCGATACTGGCGACGCTGTTGTTCGCGCCCTGCAGCTGGCCCTGCTCGCGCTCCGAGACGCGCTGCGTCATCAGCGACTGGAGCGTCGGCATGGCAAGGCCCCACAATGCGTTGGGGAACATGGCGAGAGTGAAGAGCAGGCCGGTCGGCGCGAGGCCCATGCAGGCGATCCCGACCGCGCCGAAGGCGAGGCCGAACACCATCACCCTGCGGTCGCCGAAGCGCTTCACGGCCGGGCCCACCAGGACACCCTGCACCACCATGTCGAGCGCGCCGACCATCGCCAGCAGCACGCCGACCTCGAACGGCCCCCAGCCGTAGCGCGCGGCCGCATAGAGCACGAACACCGCCGAGAAGACGTGGTGGGCGAAGTAGAGCAGGAAGTTCACGACGGAGAGGCCGCTGAGCTCCGTATGTGAGCGCAGCAGGCGGAGCGCGCCGAACGGATTGGCGCGGGACCAGGAGAAAGCCATGCGCCGCTCCTTCGGCAGCGACTCCGGGAGTACGAACAGACCGTAGAGAAAGGCCAGCGCGCTCATGACCGCCGCCGCCCAGAACGGCACGCGCGGACCGAATTCGCCGAGCACGCCGCCAAGCGCCGGCCCGGCGACGAAGCCGGCGCTGAACGCCGCGCCGATCAGGCCGTAGGCGCGGGCGCGTTTTTCCGGCTCGGTGATGTCGGCCATATAGGCGAAAACGGCGGTGAAGCTCGACGAGGTGATGCCGCCGAGAATGCGACCGACTGCGAGCCACCACAGGTTCGGCGCCAGCGCCATCAAAACCCAGTCGGCGGCCAGGCCGGCGGTCGAGATCAGGATGGTCGGCCGGCGCCCGAAGCGGTCCGACAGCGAGCCGATGATCGGCGAGAAGATGAACTGCATCGCCGCCCAGAGCGCGACCATCACACCGTTCCACAGGCCGGCGGCGGCGTTGGATCCGGCGAATTCCTCGATCAGCGAGGGGAGCACGGGGATGACGAGGCCCATTGCCATGATGTCCAGCACCGCCGTCACGAAGATGAAGGCGAGCGCGGGCTGGAATCGGGACCGGAGCGACGACATGGGCGGGCCGCCATGCCCGCATGACGGGAAGTCGTCCAGCGGGGAGTGCGTGCCTAGCGGATCGCGCGGGTCTGGCCGCCGTCGACGATGAGGGTCGTGCCCGTCACCCAGCTCGCCCGTTCCGACACGAGGAAGACGGCGGCGTTCGCCACCTCTTCGGGTGTGCCGAGCCGTCCGGACGGAATGCCCGCGCGCACGCTTTCATAGACCTCCGGCAGCGCCCGCCTGACCTGATCCCACACGCCGTCCGGAAACTCGATCGCGCCCGGCGCGATGGCGTTGACCCGGACACCGCGCGACGCCCAGTTCACCGCCAGCTTCTTCGAATAGGCGATAAGGCCGGCCTTTGCGGCCGTGTAGCCGAAATCCGGCATCGGCCCGGCATCGATGCCGGCGATCGAGGAGACGATCAGCACCGTTCCGCCGCCGGCCTCGGCCATACGCGGAATGACGGTCTTGCAGGCATGGACCGCGCCCATCAGGTCGACTCTCAGGCTCGCATCCCAGCTGGAAATCTCCTCGTCGATGGCGAGCGCCGTGGCATTGTGGATCAGGATGTCGATCCCGCCGAACGCGGCCCACGCGCCCTCCAGGAATGTCTCGAGCGCCGCCGGATCGGCGACGTCGCACGGCCGGGCATGAACCTCGGCCCCGATGCTGCGCAGCTCGGTTTCCACGCCCTGCAGCCCGGCGGCACCGCGCGCTGTGATGGCGAGGCGGGCGCCTTCTCCGGCGAGAGTATGGGCGATGGCGCGGCCGATGCCCCGGCTCGCGCCCAGCACCACCGCGCGCTTGCCGCCGAGGCCCATGTCCATCCCCAATCTCCCCGCGTCTAGTCTCCCCCGCCCCCCGCGAGCGCGTCGGCGATCAGCTTACGGCTATTGGCGATTCCGTAAAGGGCGATGAAGCTGCCCATGCGGGGGCCCTGGCTGGAGCCGAGCAGCGTCTCGTAGATCGCCCTGAACCAGTCGCGCAGCGCCTCCTTGCCGTAATGCGCCTTGCCGGTCTCGTAGACCTCCGTCTGGATGTCCTCGGCCGACGCGTCCTCGGAGAGCGACGCGAGCCGCCCATCCAGGTCGGCGAGCGCCGTCCGCTCCTGCGCGTCCGGGGCGCGACGCTGCAGGAGCGGCGCGACGAAATCGCGGGCATAGTTCACCGCGAGGCCGATCATCGTATCGAGATCGGGGTCGCTCTGCGGGGTCACGCCCGGCGCGTGACGACGGACGAAGCCCCAGATCGTCTCGCCCGCGCCGCAGCCGGGCAGGCTGGCGAGGTTGAGCAGCAGCCCGAACGTCACCGGCGGGACATGCGCCGGAACCTTGCCGTCATGAATGTGATGGACCGGATTGCCGAGCTTCTGCTCGATCGGCTGGCCGGCATAATTGCCGCGGAACTGCCAATATTCGTCGACCGCGCGCGGGATCACCCCCATGTGCAGCGACTTCGCCTTCCTGGGCTCACGGTAGATGTAGAAGGCGAGGCTCTCCTCGGTCCCGTAGGTCAGCCACTGGTCGATCGACAGGCCGTTCCCCTTGGACTTGGAGATCTTCTCGCCCTTCTCGTCGAGGAACATCTCGTAGTTGAAGCCCTCGGGCGGTCGGGCGCCGAGGACGCGGGCGATCTTCGACGACTGGGTGACCGAATCGATCAGGTCCTTGCCCGACATTTCATAGTCGACCCCGAGCGCGACCCAGCGCATCGCCCAGTCGACCTTCCATTGCAGCTTGGCCCGGCCCGACAGGATCGACTGCTCGATTCGCTGGCCGTCATCCTCGAACGCGACGATGCCGGCGTCGGCATCGACGACCTCGACCGGCACCTGCAGCACGATGCCGCTGGTCGGCGAGATCGGCAGCACCGGCGAATAGGTCGCCCGCCGCTCCTCGCGCAGCGTCGGCAGCATCACGCCCATGACCGCGTCCCAGTGGCGGAGGACCAGCTTCAGCGTCTCGTCGAAGCGCCCGGACGTGTAGCAGTCGGTCGCCGAGAGGAATTCGTAGTCGAAGCCGTAGCGGTCGAGGAAGTCGCGCAGCATCGCATTGTTGTGATGTGCAAAGCTCTCGTGGGTACCGAACGGATCGGGGATGCGGGTCAAAGGCTTGCCGAGATACCCGGCCAGCATCGCCTGGTTGGGCACATTGTCCGGCACCTTCCGGAGGCCATCCATATCGTCTGAAAAAGCGATCAGCCGGGTGGGGGCGTCGCTCAGCGTGCGATAGGCGTTGCGCACCATCGTCGTGCGCAGCACTTCGTTGAACGTGCCGATGTGCGGCAAGCCCGAGGGGCCGTAGCCGGTCTCGAACAAGATGCCGCCGGAGGGCGGGCCGTCCGGATAGCGTTTCAGCAGCTTGCGCGCCTCCTCATAAGGCCAGGCCTTGGAGACGAGCGCCGCTTCGCGATATTCGGGTGGGACCGACACTGTTGCCCTTTCGTTCCGCATGCATCTAAGGTCGTGGAAGATGGCCGCCTCTTTGCCCTATCCCGCGCTGCACGCAACCCATGCCGGCATCTGGATCGCCTTTCCCGACGGCGCGGTGGAGGCGGTCGGGCGCGGCGCGGCGGTGGCGCGGGCGGCCGAGACGCCGATGATCATGCTGAATGCGCCGCTGGTCGGCAACCGGCTCGGTTATCCGGATCTGTCCGGGCTCGACCTGCTGGAGCTGTTCGCCTTCGTCCATCCGGCGCGTTTCGCGGTGCCGACGCCGAAAGGCATGGCCGATGCGCTGGGGCTGGCGGTGCCGGCACGCGACGAGGCGGCCTGCGCTTTCCTGCGTGAAGCTGCGGCAAGCCTGCTCGCGACGCTGGACGGCGACTGGCCGGAGCGTGAAGGGGCCTGGGCGTCGGCACAATCGCTCTATCGCCTGCGCTGGCCGTGGGCAGGCGCGGTAGCGGAACGGCTGCGACGGCCGGAACGCGACGAACGCTGGCTGTTCTCGCGCCTCCCCGAATGGGAAGAGAGCGGCGGTCGCCCACCGCCGCGCGCGGTCCGACTCGACCTTGCCGACACTGCGGAGCGGCTCGAAACCCTGGTGGGGCCCGGTGCCGAGGTCCGCGACGGCCAGCGCGACTATGCCGCCGCTGCCGCCGCCGTCTTCGATCCGCGCGGAGCGGGGGAGCGCCCGAACATGCTGCTCGCGGAAGCGGGCACCGGCATCGGCAAAACGCTCGGCTATCTCGCCCCGGCCTCGCTCTGGGCGGAGAAGGCCGACGGCGCGGTCTGGATTTCCACCTACACCAAGGCGCTTCAGCGCCAGCTCGATCGCGAAGGCGCGCGGCTCTTTCCCGACGCCGCCGAGCGCCGGCAGAAGATCGTGATCCGCAAGGGCCGGGAGAATTACCTCTGCCTGCTGAACCTCGAGGACGCGCTGCAGGGCGGCTTCGCCGGCCGCGCCGCGATCCTCGCCCAGCTCGTCGCGCGCTGGGCGGCGTACAGCAAGGACGGCGACATGGTCGGCGGCGACCTGCCGGGCTGGCTGACCAGCCTGTTCCGCCGCGCCGGCGCGACCGCGCTCACCGACCGGCGCGGCGAATGCGTCTATGCCGGTTGCCCGCACTACCGGAAATGCTTCATCGAACGCGCGGCGCGGGCAAGCCAGGACGCCGACCTCGTCATCGCCAACCACGCCCTCGTCATGGTCAACGCCGCGCGCGGCCGCGAGGCTGGCAACCCGCCGACCCGGATCGTCTTCGACGAGGGCCATCACCTGTTCGATGCCGCCGATTCGACGTTTGCCGCGGCGCTGACCGGGCAGGAGACGATCGAGCTCCGCCGCTGGATCATCGGGCCGGAAGGCAAGAGCCGCGGCCGCCGGCGTGGTCTCTCCGCGCGTTTGATGGACGTCGCCTCCTATGACGAGGCCGGCGCGGCGGCGCTCGAGGTTGCGGTGCAGATGGCCGGCGCATTGCCGGGCGACGGCTGGCTCCAGCGTCTCGCCGAGGGCGCGCCCCTCGGCCCGGTCGAGATGCTGCTCGGCGCCGTACGCGGCACGGTCTACGCCCGCGCCACCGCTCAGGACGCCGGCTACGGCCTGGAGACGGAGCTGGCCGAGCCCGATCCGGCGCTGGTCGAGGCGGCGGCGCCGGCGGCAGCGGCGCTTGAACAGCTGCTGCGCCCGCTTGTCGCCCTCGGCAAGCGGCTGGAAGCGGTGATCGAGGACGCGCCCGACTGGCTAGATGCCCAGGCGCGCGCCCGTATCGAAGGCGCGATCGGCGGTCTCGCATGGCGTACCCAGGTCCTGTCCGCCTGGATTTCCCTGGCCGCACGGATCGGCGGCCCGGCCGATCCGGACTTCGTCGACTGGCTGGCGGTCGACCGCATCGAGGGCCGCGAGTTCGACATCGGCCTCCACCGTCACTGGCTCGATCCCACCCGGCCGCTCGCCGAATCGGTGCTGAAGCCAGCTCATGGCGTGCTCGTCACCTCCGCCACGCTGCGCGGCGCCAGGGACTGGTCCGGCGCGGAGGCGCGCACCGGCGCCGCCCATCTCGGCGGGCCGGTTGCCCGTTTCGCCGCGCCGAGCCCGTTCGACTATGCGGCGAACAGCGAGGTGCTGATCGTCACCGACATCAGGAAGGGTGATCCCGCTGCGCTCGCCGGTGCCTATGCCCGGCTGATCGAGGCAGCCGACGGCGGCACGCTCGGCCTGTTCACCGCGATCCAGCGCCTGCGCGCCGTGCACGCCCGCATCGCCGACCGCCTCGCCCGCGCGGGGCTGCCGCTCTTCGCCCAGCATGTCGACCCGATCGACACCGGCACGCTCGTGGACATCTTTCGCGACGATCCGCACGCCAGCCTGCTCGGCACCGATGCGTTGCGGGACGGCGTCGATGTACCCGGCGAGTCACTGCGGCTGGTGGTGATGGAAGGCGTGCCCTGGCCGCGACCCACCGTGCTCCACGCCGCCCGCCGTGCCGCCAGCGGCGGGTCGGCCTATGACGATCGCGTCGTGTGCGCCCGGCTCGCCCAGGCATTCGGGCGGCTGATCCGGCGGCGCGAGGACCGGGGCATGTTCGTGCTCCTGTCGGCCGCCACGCCCTCGCGGCTGCTGACCGCCTTTCCGCCCGGCGTGATCATTTCTCGGGTTCCGCTCGATCAGGCCATTGCGCGGGTGGGGGTGCGGCTGTCATCAAAGGCACCGGGCGAGCGCGCTATCGCGTCCGCGGGGGAGGCCGAACCGCACGCATGAAGACGCTGACGCTGCTGCGCCATGCAAAGTCGAGCTGGGACGATCCGGCGATGCGCGATTTCGATCGGCCGCTCAACCGTCGCGGCCGCGCCGCTGCGCGCGCGGTGGGCCACGAAATGCGGGTGCTGAAACTCGGCTTCGACGCGGTGATCGCCTCGCCCGCAGCGCGGGTGGTCGAAACGCTGGCGGGCGTCGGCGAAACCTATGGCCGTGATCTGCGCGCGTCCTTTGATCCGCGCATCTACCTCGCGTCCGAAAACATGCTGCTCGACATCATCCGGGAAACCGACGACGCCCGTGATCGCTTGATTCTGCTCGGCCACAATCCGGGCTTCGAACTGCTGGCGCTGTCCCTGGCTGTCGCCGACGGCAGCGAGGCACACGCACAACTGGCGGAGAAATATCCGACTGGCGCGCTTGCGGAGATCATCCTTCCCATCGCCCATTGGCGCGACGCGTCAACGGGATCAGGCCGGCTGACGCGTTTCATCCGACCACGCGATCTCGATCCAGCGCTCGGCCCGACGGAGGACTAGATGTCGCTTTCGGCCAGTGCGTCAGCCAACAGGCGCCGCAGGGCCTCCAGATCAGCTAGGCCCGGCCCTCGCGGCGTGAACGCCGGCGCCGGTGAACTGGCCTCGTCTGCATCCGTTCCACCTTTGGCCAGCAATTGCTGGACGCCGCGGATCGTATAGCCTTCCCGATTCAGCAGCTGGTTGATCCGCCGCGCAAGTGCGACATCGTCGGGACGATAGTAGCGGCGATTGCCGGCGCGCTGGAGCGGCCGAAGCTGTGGAAAGCGCGTCTCCCAATAGCGCAGGATGTGCTGGGGCAGCCCGAGTTCAGCCGAAAGTTCCCCGATCGTCCGGAAGGCGTGTTCGCTCTTGCCGCTGGTCTGGGCCATCCGGCGTTCAGCCGCTGCGGGCGATCCGCTCGCGCATGATCTGGCTCGCGCGGAACGTCAGCACGCGGCGGGGCGCGATCGGGACTTCGACGCCGGTCTTCGGGTTGCGCCCGATCCGCTCGCCCTTGTCGCGCAGGATGAAGCTGCCGAAACCCGAAATCTTCACGTTCTGGCCCTCGGCCAGCGCGGAACACATATGATGGAGGATGCCCTCGACAATACCTGCCGAATCAGCACGCGACAGCCCGATCTCGCGATGGACGATATCGGCAAGGTCTGCGCGGGTGAGCGTGCCGACTGAAGGTGTCCTGATCGTCCCTGCGTCGGCCATGAGGCCTTCCCCTCCCCGGTCTTGAAATTGCAACATTAAAGCAGCTTGGCTGGCAGCGCAATGTGACTCTGTGAGGTTCGCCGGCTAGTAGCGTACCACAGCGGCACCCCAGGTGAAGCCGCCGCCCATCGCCTCGAGGACGAGGAGATCGCCGCGCCTGATCCGGCCGTCGCGGACTGCGACGTCGAGCGCCAGCGGCACCGAAGCGGCCGAGGTGTTCGCATGCTCGTGGACGGTCACGATCACCTTTTCCGGCGGCAGCCCCAGCTTCCTTGCGGTGGCGTCGAGGATCCGCTTGTTGGCCTGGTGCGGCACCACCCAGTCCACATCGTCCGCGCTGTGGCCGGTGGCGGCGAGCGTTTCACCCAGAACATCGGCGAGGTTGGTGACCGCGTGGCGGAACACTTCCTTGCCTTTCATCCGCAACTTTCCGACCGTGCCGGTGGTCGACGGACCGCCGTCGACATAAAGGAGGTCGTTGTGCCGTCCGTCCGCGTGAAGACGGGTGGCGAGAATGCCGCGATCGCCGTCCTCCGCCTTCAGCACCACCGCGCCCGCACCGTCGCCGAACAGCACGCAGGTGGCGCGATCCTCCCAGTCGAGGATCCGGCTGAAGGTCTCGGCGCCGATCACGAGCGCATGGTCGGCCATCCCGCCCTTGATCATATTGTCCGCGACGGACAGGGCGTAGAGGAAGCCCGTGCACACCGCCTGCACGTCGAAGGCGATGCAGTCGTCGATGCCGAGCGCCGTCTGCACCCGCGTCGCGCTCGCCGGGAAGGTCTGGTCGGGCGTCGCGGTGGCGAGGACGATGAGGCCGATGTCCGCCGCGGGGATTCCGGCCGCGGCGATCGCCTTTCGGGCGGCTTCGGTCGCCAGCGTCGCCGTGGTCTCGCCATCGCCAGCAATGTGGCGCGCCTCGATACCGGTGCGCTCGACGATCCATTCGTTGGTCGTGTCGACGGTCTCGGCGAGCTCGGCATTGGTCACGCGGCGCGGCGGCAAGGCCGATCCGGTGCCGGCAATGGTCGCGCGACGGGTCATTTCGCGGCGACCGCTTCGTTCTGGGCGGACACGTTGGCGAGATCCTCCGTGATCTTGCGGGTGAGATCTTCGCGCACCATCCGCGCGGCGACCCGGATCGCGTTGGCGACTCCCTTGTCGGTGGCGCTGCCATGGCTCTTCACGACAAGGCCGTTGAGACCGAGGAAGACCGCGCCATTGTGGTTGTTGGGGTCGAGATGATGCCGGAGCAATTCGGTGGCCGGCCGCGAGATCAGGAACCCTATCTTCGAACGGATCGAGCTGGTGAAGGCGCGGCGCAGCAGATCGGTGACGAAGCGCGCGGTGCCCTCGAGCGACTTCAGGGCGATATTGCCCGAAAAGCCGTCGGTCACGATCACGTCGACGTCGCCACGCGAAAGCTTGTCGCCCTCGATGAACCCGTCGAAGCGCATGTGGAGATGCTGGGAGCCGCGCAGGATCGCGGCAGCATCGCGCAGCTCATCCGTGCCCTTGAGCTCCTCGGTGCCGATGTTGAGCAGCTGCACGCGCGGCCGCTCCAGTTCGAGGACGACGCGCGCATAGGCCGCACCCATCACGGCGAACTGGACGAGGTTCTCGGTGCTGCATTCGGTGTTGGCGCCGAGATCGAGCATGACGACGTCATTGTCGCCGAGCGTGGGCAGCAACGCGGCCAGCGCGGGCCGGTCGATGCCGGGCATGGTCCTGAGCGCCAGCTTGGCCATCGCCATCAGCGCGCCGGTATTGCCGCCGGAGACCGCGGCCTGGGCCTGCCCGTCCTTCACCGCAGCGATTGCGCGGCCCATCGACGTGGTCTTGGCGCGACGGATCGCCTGACTCGGCTTGTCCGTGCCGGCGATGACGTCGCTGCAATGGACGATCTCGCTCGCCGCTGCCAAGGCGGGATGCCGGACGAGCTCGGCGCGAATCGCAGTCTCGTCGCCGAACAGGAGAAAGCTGAGGTCGTCGCGCCGCGCGAAGGCATGCGCGGCACCTGCGAGCATGACGGGCGGTCCCGAGTCGCCACCCATCGCGTCGATCGCGATCCGTGGCGCGGTGCCCGTCAAAACCGTCTCCCGTGGTGAGCCTGGGCCCGTCTTACGCCTCGGTCTTCAGGATTTCACGCCCCTTATAATGTCCACAGCTCTGGCAGACATTGTGCGGGAGCCGGAGCTCGCCGCAGTTCGGGCATTCCTGATACTGCGTCGGCGACAGCGCGTCGTGGCTACGGCGCATGTTGCGCTTGGACGGGGACGTTTTTCTCTTGGGGACGGCCATGGTGGCACCTGTTCCAGTTCGTTCCGGTTCGTGAATCTGATCGGGCGATCGCCGGGCAACGGATCAACGGCCGGTGCGGCCGCTGGCCTCGCGGCCGGAATGCTCTCGCTTGAAGGGTGCCGCCTATAGCGATTTCGCGGGGCGTTGCAAGCATCGGCGCCCCGTGCGAACGCTGGGGCCAAGAGGAGACCTTTTGATGATCCTGCCGATCACCCTGACCATCGCCGGCGCAGCGGCGATCCTGCACATCTGGCTCAGCCTGCGGATCAGCCGCCTGCGCCGCCCGCTCAAGGTGGATCTCGGCGATGGCGGGCACGAAATGCTGCTCCGGCGTATCCGCGCGCATGCGAACTTCACCGAGAACGTGCCGCTCTTCCTGATTCTGCTGGCGCTCGTCGAGCTGGCGACCGGCGGCAGCCTGTGGCTCTGGGGCGCCGCGATCCTGTTCGTCCTGGCGCGAATCGCCCATGCGTTCGGCATGGACCGGCGCGGCGCCAATCCGCTGCGGGTTACCGGCATCGCCGTGACGTGGCTGGTGCTGCTCGGCCTCGGCCTCCACGCCATCCTGATCGCCTACCAGGCGCCGCCGATCCCGACCGGCATCCAGATCTCGCCCGGCGCCCGCGCGGCGGTCATACCGGCACCGCGGAGCTAGGCTCCCGCCAGAACCCGATCGGCGACGAAGGGATTGGATTGGCGCTCGCGGCCGAAGGTCGACATCGGGCCGTGGCCCGGCACGAAGGCGGTGTCGTCGCCGAGCGGCCAGAGCCGGCCGGTAATCGCGTCGATCAGGTCCTGGTGATTACCCATCGGGAAATCGGTGCGGCCGATCGAGCCTTGGAACAGCACGTCACCGACGATCGCCAGCTTGGACGCCGGATGATGGAAGACGATATGGCCGGGCGTGTGACCGGGGCAGTGGTAGACGTCGAAGACGAGGTCGCCGACCGTCACCTGGTCGCCGTTCACCAGCCAGCGGTCCGATTCGAACGGCTTGCCCGTGATGCCGTAGTTGCGGCCGTCATCCTCGAGCCGGGCGATCCAGAAGCGGTCGTCCTCGTGCGGCCCCTCGATCTTCACGCCAAGCTCGTCGGCGAGGATCTTGGCCGATCCGCAATGGTCGATATGGCCGTGGGTGACGAGGATCTTCTCGATCGTAACGCCCTGCTGCGCCGCCGCCGCCTTCAGCCGGTCAAGATCGCCGCCGGGATCGGTGAAGGCGCCCTTCATCGTCGCGGTGCACCAGATCAGGCAGCTGTTCTGCTGGAGCGGCGTCACCGGAATGATCATCGCCTTGAGCGGCGGCGTCGCGGAACTGGTCATCCGCCGCAGATGGCGCAGCATCGCGGCCGATACAAGCATGCGGGCTTCTGGTAGGAGCGGCGCATGCGGCTTCCCCTTCTTCTCGCCGGCCTGGCGCTGCTCGGCGCCTGCACCTTCCAGGGCACCGGCATCGCACCGTTCAATCCGGCCCCGGCCCCGGTTTCCGAGCGCGATCTCGAAGTGCCCTATGTACCGACGCCGCCGGAGGTGGTCGAGGCGATGCTCGACCTCGCCCAGCTCGGCACCGGCGACCTGCTGATCGATCTCGGCTCAGGCGACGGGCGAATCCCGATCGCCGCCGCCCGGCGCGGCGCCCGCGCGCTCGGCGTCGACATCGATTCCGACCGCGTGTCGCAAGCGGTGCTCAACGCCCGGATGGCCGAGCTCGAAACGCGCGCGCTGTTCCGGATCCAGGACCTGTTCCAGACACCGATCCGCGATGCGAGCGTGGTCGCGATCTACCTCATGCCGGAGATCAACCTGCGCCTGCGCCCGCGCCTGCTGACCGAGCTCCGCCCGGGCGCACGTGTCGTCAGCCACGCCTTCGACATGGGCGACTGGCGTGCCGACGAACATGAGGTCGTCGACGGCCGCAACATCTATCTCTGGGTGGTGCCGGCGGAAGTCGCCGGACGCTGGACGCTGACCGATCCCGACGGGGCGGTATCGACGCTCGACCTCGACCAGCGGTTTCAGGACGTCAGCGGCACCCTGGGCAGGAACGGGCAAACACTGCCGCTGGGCAGCGTGACGCTACGTGGCAGCCAATTGCGATTTACTGCGGGCGACCGGACTTACTGGGCTGTTATCGACGGGGCGATCATGACGCCCGATCCCGACGGCGGCACCCAGCCGGCGTGGCGCGCTCAGCGGAACAGCTGAGCCGGGCCCTGCCCGTCCTGCATCGCCTGAATCCGCCCGACGATATGCGCGAACAGCAGGGCGGCGGGCACGAACAGCACGTCCGAGATCATCTGGGCCGTCCCGACCGCATCGCTCATCCCGACCTCGCCCTCCCAATCGAGCCGGAAGGCGGCCGTGCCGGCGACGTTCGAGGCCAGCCAGCAGGCCCACCAGACGAGCAGGAAGGCCGGCACCGGCGCCGCCTGCCAGTCGCGCGGACGGAAGCTGGCCCGCCACAGCTCGCGCATCGCAACCAGCGGCATGAAGAGGTTGGCGAACGGAACGACGTACCAGGCGATCGACCAGATTGGGCTGCCCATCATGTCGGTAGCGCCCATTGCCCGCGCATTGGCACCGGCGACATAGAGCCAGCGGGCCGCCACGATCGCGCCGCCGGTCAGCAGGAGGACCTGCGTCATCCCGATCAGGGCGAGCGGGTCGGCCGGTCCGGGCTTGAGACCAGGCGGCATCGCCGACGCCAGGGCCGCCGCGCCGGCAGCGAGCGCGGCCTGGGCGAGTGCCAGCCAGCGCGTCCATTGCGCCGCCGTCCGGTTGTCGCGGAAGGCCCAGGCCGGTGCCTGCGCAGCCATCGGACGGTCAGCCCGTGACCGCGGCAGCCGCCCGGCCGCCCGGATTGTCCGCCGCGAACTGCCGCTCGGCCTGAATCCGGAGATTGCGGTTCACCAGCCAGACGATCGGACCGAGCACCAGGACGATCAGCGCGAAGATCGAGAAATCGCCGACCAGATAGAGCGACAGGCCGACCCACAGCACCGCGAGGATGGTGAGCACCATCCCGATCGTCTCGTTGTTGCGCGGATAGGCGAACTGCGCCTGCCCGTCGCTCGACCGGATACCACAGATGCCGCGATGGTCGATCGAGCTGAACAGGTAGAAGCGGCCCGACGCGCCGGGCTCCAGTCGCGGCGCGAGCTCGGCATGCGCAATCGGCTTGGCGATCGTCTTGGTCTCGCCATTGGCGAGCCGGAACACGATCGTCTTGTAGATACGCACCTTGGCGGCGCTGCGCCTCAGTTCGGCCGATTCGATCGTGCCGTCGATGGTGGAAACGCCCATGGCCTGCTCCCCTGCTGAAGGCTCCGCGCGCGCCGTAGTCCACGCCCGGGCCGCAGGAGAGTCAAGCGTTACCAAACAGACGCATCGTGCGACGAAGCTGTCAGCATTCCACCACGTTGACGGCGAGGCCGCCGAGGCTGGTCTCCTTGTAGCGTTCGTTCATGTCGAGCCCGGTCTTGCGCATGGTCTCGATCACCTGGTCGAGGCTGACCCGGTGCGAACCGTCGCCGATCAACGCCAGGCGCGACGCCTCGATCGCCTTGATCGCGCCGACCGCGTTGCGCTCGATGCAGGGCACCTGGACGAGACCGCCAACGGGATCGCAGGTGAGGCCGAGATTGTGCTCCATGCCGATCTCGGCGGCGTTCTCGATCTGGCCGTTCGACCCTCCCAGCGCCGCGGTCAGCCCCGCCGCCGCCATCGAGCAGGCGACGCCGACCTCGCCCTGGCAGCCGACCTCGGCGCCGGAGATCGAGGCATTCTCCTTGAACAGCGAGCCGATCGCGGCGGCGGTCAGCAGGAAGATACGCGTGCCCTCCTGCGTCGCACGCGGCGTGAACCGCTGATAGTAGCGCAGCACGGCCGGCACGATGCCGGCGGCGCCATTGGTCGGAGCGGTGACGACCTTGCCGCCGGCGGCATTTTCCTCGTTCACCGCGAGCGCCCACAAATTGACCCAGTCGATCACGGTCAGCGGATCCTGCAGGGCCCGTTCGGCGCGCTCGGTCAGCAATTTGTAGAGGCCGGGCGCACGACGCTTCACGTTCAATCCGCCGGGAAGGATGCCGCCGACCGCCATACCGCGGTCGATGCAGGCCGACATCGCCGCATCGATCGCGTCGAGCCGCGCGTCGATCTCGACGTCACCAAGCCCCGCGCGTTCATTGGCGCGAGCGAGGTCGGCAATGGCCATGCCCTCCCGCGCGGCGATCTCGAGCAGCTGGGCGCCGGAGCTGTAGGGATGCGGCACGTCCCAGGCGCCTTCGGGCGGCGCATTGCGCGCCACCGTCGCCTCGTCAACAATCGCACCGCCCCCGACCGAATAATAGACCTTGCTCTCGCTGTCGCCGTCCGCGCCGGTCGCGGTGAAGCGCATGCCGTTGGAATGGTGCGGGAGCCGCTCACGCTGGTTGAAGCGCAGGTCGCGGGTCTCGTCGAAAGCCAGATCATGGGTGCGGCCAAGCTGCAGCCGGCCGGTGTCGCGAATGTGGTCGACGGTCCGGTCAGCCGCATCCGGGTCGATTCCGGCAGGCCGCTCGCCGGACAGGCCGAGCAGCACGGCGCGATCGGTGGCGTGGCCCTTGCCGGTGAGCGCCAACGATCCATAGAGGTCGGCTTCGATCCGGACGATGCCGTCGAGCAGCCCCTTGTCGCGGAGCCCCTCGACAAAGTCGCATGCCGCCGTCATCGGTCCCATCGTGTGCGAACTCGATGGGCCGACGCCGATCTTGAAGAGATCGAAAGTGCTGCAGACCAAGCTTGCTCTCCTTGCCGGCGCCCATGGACCGGACGCCGGGCGATGACAAGCGCGGCCCGGCCCTTCGTGCTGCTGGACGACGCCCGCGACGGGGGCGCCGCCTGGCTCTATCGCGACCCGATCGAGATCGTCGAGACCCGCGATCCCGATGAGGTGCGTGGATGCCTCGAGCGGCTGCGCGACCGTCATGCGGCGGGGTTCCTGACCTACGAGGCCGGCTACGCATTCGAAGACCGGCTGCGCCCGCTGGCCGCCCCGCCCGCCAGTGATGCGCCGCCGCTTCTCTGGTTCGGCCTGTTCGGGCGCCGGGAGCCGGTCGATCCGACCACGTTTCTGCCGGATGCCCAAGGCGCATGGGCGGGCGCGGCGCGGCCGCTGGTCACGCAAGCCGACTATCGCGCAGGCGTCGCGGCTGTCCTTGAGCACATCGCGGCCGGCGACATCTATCAGGCCAATCTCACCTTTCAGGCGGAAGCGAAGATCGCCGGCGATCCGTGCGCACTCTACGCAGCGATCCGGGCGCGGGCGCGGGCGGGGCATGGCGGCATTGTCTTCACCGGGACCCGTTGGCTGCTGAGCTTCTCGCCGGAACTGTTCTTCACCGCGGGGGGCGGCCATATCGCCACCCGGCCGATGAAGGGCACCGCGCCCGCCGGCGCCGATCCCCGCACACTCAGCGGGGACCCGAAGCAGCGCGCCGAGAATCTGATGATCGTCGATCTGCTGCGCAACGACCTTTCGCGGCTGGCGAAGCCCGGCACGGTCGCGGTGCCGGAGCTGTTCGCGGTCGAGGCCTATCCGACCCTGCTCCAGATGACGTCGACGGTCACCGCCGAGCTGGAAGACGGCAACGGCCCGATCGAGCTTCTCGGCGCGATCTACCCCTGCGGATCGATCACCGGCGCACCGAAGATCCGGGCGATGGAGATCATCCACGCTCTCGAATCCACCCCGCGCGGGCCCTATACCGGCGCTATCGGCAGGGTTGCGCCTGACGGCGAAGCCGCGTTCAATGTCGCGATCCGGACGCTCACGTTGAAGGCGGGTGACTCGGTCGCCCGCCTTGGCCTCGGTTCGGGAATTGTGGCGGACAGCCGGGCCGACGACGAATGGCGCGAATGTCTGGCGAAGGGGGCGTTTGTGGCCACTGACCGGCCGTTCGATCTGATCGAGACGATGGGGTTCGATCCGCAAGTCGGGATCGCCGATCTCGACCGCCATCTGGGGCGGCTGAAGCGCAGTGCCGAGGCGCTCGACTTTCCATTCGACCGGCACGAGGCGCGCAACGAGCTGCAGGCCGCAACCTTCCGCGCCGGACCGAGTCTGGTGCGCGTGCTGCTGTCGCGAACCGGCGCGATGGCGATCGAGGTCCGACCATTGCCCGATGCGCCGCCCGGGCCGATCGAGGTCGCGGTGGTTCAGTTGCCGGTCGCGTCGGCGGATTTTCGGCTCCGCCACAAGACCACGGACCGGACCTTCCATGACGACGCGCGCGCAACAGCCGGAACGTTCGAAGTGCTGTTCCGCGATTCGCACGACCATCTTACGGAAGGCAGTTTCACCTCGCTGTTCGTCGAGCGAGATGGCCGGCTGCTGACCCCGCCGCTGTCGCGCGGCCTGTTGCCCGGCATCCTGCGCGAGCGCCTGATCGCCGAAGGCCGCGCCGTGGAAGCCGACCTGACCGAAGCGGATCTCGTCGACGGCTTCTTCATCGGCAACGCCGTGCGCGGCCTTCTCCCGGCGGTGCTGGCAAGGCGCGGTTAAGTCGCGCGGCCTATAAGCGGGAAATGGCTATGGACCGGCGTGCGTTTCTCGGACTTGGCGGTGCCGCCCTGTGCGGCGGCGTCGCGATGCTGTTCAGCGGCCGGCCCGTCGAGGCCGAGCAACAGCGGTTCGCCATCACATTCACCGATGCGCAATGGCGTCAGCGCCTCAATCCGCAGCAATATGCGGTGCTGCGTGGCCATGCCACGGAGCGCGCCGGCACCAGCCCGCTCGACCGCGAGCATCGCCGCGGCACCTTCCTCTGCGCCGGATGCGGCCATCCCCTGTTCTCGTCGCAGACCAAGTTCGACAGCGGCACTGGCTGGCCGAGCTTCTGGCAGCCGCTGCCGCGCGCGGTCGGCACGCGCGAGGACCGCAGCCTGATGATGGCCCGCACCGAGGTTCATTGCGCCCGCTGCGGCGGCCATCTCGGCCACGTCTTCAACGATGGACCGCGGCCGACGGGACTACGCTACTGCATGAACGGCGTCGCAATGACCTTCCGGCCGGCCTAGGCCGCCAAAGGGAACCTGAGCAGCCGGTCGGCGACTGGCACCAGTGCCTCTGCCCTGGTCCCGACGGCGCGCACGATTTCCGGATGCCCGGCATCGAGCCCGCCGGTCAGGGCGCCGAACGCCGGCAGGATCAGCTTGCGATCCGTTGCGACGAAGCAGCGGCGCGAGACCATCCGGCCGCGATGGCTGATCCGGAGTTTCGGGTGGAAATGACCGGATAGCTCCGGACGGGCTTCCGCGGGCCGGGCTTCGTGGCGAAGGATCAGGCCGCCGACCTCGGCTTCGTCAACCACCTTGCCGCCGCACGCGTCCGTGAACCCCGGATCATGATTGCCGACGATCCATGTCCAGCGCGTGGCGGAGGTGAGCGCGCTCAGCATCTCGCGGGCGCGCGGCGGCAGGCGGTCGCAGCCGTAGCGGTCATGAAAGCTGTCGCCCAGACACCAGATTTCCGTTGCGCAGGTCGCTGCGGCAAGCGCCGTCAGATCGGCAAGCGTGGCGATCGAATCATAGGGCGGCAGCATCTGGCCGCCCGCCGCGAACCAGCTCGCTTTCTCAAGGTGGAGATCCGCGACCATCAGCGCCTTGCGCGCGGGCCAGAACAGCGCACCCTGTGCCAGGGCGGCAAAATCGTGACCTGAGAACGAAAAGCGAACCATGCGCCCGCTATAAAGCGGGTGGGCGCCCGATCAAGCGCCTAGCGCGACGCCTCGACAGCCGTCGGCGCCGCGACCGAGGCCTCGCTCGTGCCGTGCAGCGCGAAGAAGAGAATCCCGCCCAGCACGAAACCCTGGCCGACCAGCGCAAACGGATTTTGCAGCTTCTTCCAGAACGTCATGACTGATCTCGTTTCACTCTTCGTGTCGGTCTGCGGAACCCGGGGGCCCCGCGCGAAAGCGCGCCCGTTGCACAGCCGGAAAGGCATTTGCACGCGAAATCGCGTTAGGGCCCTCACCCTAAACGGCACCTGAACCGAAACGTTCAGTCGCGTTCAGCTTTGCTGTGTGGCTGAGGCAGGAATCGGGCGGCGAGCTTGACGATGGTGAGCAGCGCGATGCCGAGGCCCGTCCCGACAATCACCAGCCGGTACTGTCCGGCCCCGGCGGCGATGCCGACCGCCGCCGCCACCCAGATATTCGCCGCCGTCGTCATGTTGATCACGTTCGCCCCTCGCACGAAAATCACGCCAGCGGCGATGAAGCCGATCGCCTGGCTGAGACCCTGGATCGCCCGCAGCGGATCGGGCGAGTAGTCGCTGTTCCGCAATTCGACGGTGAGCATGAGCGAGGAAACCATGATCATCGCAGAGCTCAGAGCGACGAGCGCATGCGTGCGAATGCCCGCATCGTTTCCCCTGATCTCGCGATCGATGCCGAGGAGCAGGCCGACCAGCGCCGCGATCCCGAGCCGGAGCGTCAGCTCCGTCCAGGAGAACACCGCGAGCGGATCATGATCGGACATCTCCCCCAAATGCGAAGCCGGGCCCGCAGGTTCCGGCGGCAAGCCGATTCGGCGGGCGGCGGTCAGCCGATCGTGGCGAAGGCCCTGACCGGGAAGGTGCCCATGGCCGCGATCTTCGGTGGCGCGGCCGTGAAGGTGAAGCCGCTGTCCGGCAGGACGCCGAGGTTGGTCATATGCTCGCAAATGAGCACCCCGTTGCCGAGCAGCACGGTGTGCACCGGTCGGGCGCGGGCGCCGGTGTCGTCGATATTGTGGCTGTCGATCCCGACCAGGGCCGCACCGCGGCGAGCGAGGAGATGCGCGGCTGCCTCGGTGAGAAAGGGATGTCCGGCCTGATAGGCCTCGGTGCGCCAGAACCGGTCCCAGCCGGTGTGGACGAGCACCGCCTTGCCGGCGACGTCGAGCCCCTCAAAGGCGTCCGCATCGATGGCGGTGGCGCCGGCGCGGATGACGAGGCCGGGCAAAGCGGCGAGCCGGGCGAGATCGAGGCCGGCGAGATCGGCACCGTCGGCGAAGCGGTGGAAAGGCGCATCGAGATAGGTGCCGGTATTGGCAACCATGTCGATCCGGCCGATCTGGAAAGTCGAGCCGTCGTCATAGAAGGACGCGGAGGCTTGGCGCTCCCAGAAATCGCAGATCTCCGGACCCGGCAGCCCTTTGTGGGTGATCATGCCATGCTCGATCGGGTGGCTGAGATCGACGAGAGTCGGGGCCTGACGAGGGTCCATGGGCGGGCGGCTCCGGAACAGCGAATCCAAGCCCGGCCCATAGCCGCGCCGCCCGAGTCGCGCTACGCTCGGCTCATGCGCGACCCTTCCGGCAAGATCGGCAACCGCCTGGCTCCGGCGCGCTTCCTTCTCTTCATCCTCGTCTTCGCGCTCGCAGCAGGCAGCGCCAGCTACGGGACTGGCGATTGGCGATCGGGGCTGATGGCGGGTTTCGACTTGGCCGCGCTTAGCTTCCTGGCCTCCTGCCTCCAGCTGTTCCGGCGCGGTGATGCCGACACGATGCGCCGGCATGCGCAGGAGAACGACGCGAACCGGGTGACCATGCTGGTGATCACCGGCGCGGTCGTGGTGGCGATCCTCGCGGCGATCGCCGCCGAACTGCTCGATCCGGGGCGCACCAGCGGCGCGATGAAAGGCCTGATCGTCGCCACGCTGATCCTCGCCTGGCTGTTCAGCAACACCGTCTATGCGCTGCATTATGCCCATCTCGCCTATCTGCCCGGCACCGCGGCAAAGCGGATCGATTTCCCGGGAACGAGGGAGCCCGACTATTGGGACTTCGTCTACTTCGCCTTCACGCTCGGCATGACGTTCCAGACGTCGGACGTCGCCATCCCGGACCGCCACGTCCGCCGCACCGTGACCTGGCACAGCTTCGCTGCGTTCGTCTTCAACCTCGGCGTGCTCGCCTTCACGATCAACGTGCTCGGCAGCTAGTCGGGATACCCCCGCGCCATGGCCCGGGCGATGGCGGGATGGACAAGGGCGGCGTCGGCCGCCGCGACGACGCGCGGCGTGTTCGCCTCGAACCAGGCGCGGCGCGGCCGCCAGTGCATCATCGCCGCGACATAGACGTCGAGCGCGGAGAGCCGCTCACCGAGCGCATGCGGCGCCCCCACCTCGGCTTCGAACTGAAGCCACAAGGCCTTGCGCCGGGCCATGACCGATTCGACGAGGCCTTCCTCGTCGGTCGTCCAGCGTTCCGGGTAATCCGCATAGGTAAAGGTCGGATAGACGTTCGCCACCATCCACACGAGCCAGCGCAGGAAGCGGGGCCGCTCGGGCGCACCCGGCGGCGGAGCAAGTGGCGCGCCGGGCGCGAGATCGGCAAGGTAGAGCGCGATCGCGGCGGTCTCGGTCATCACCGTGCCGTCGGCGAGGACCAGCGCCGGCACCTGGGCCAGAGGATTGACCGCGCGCAGCCGGTCGCGCGCGGGGCCGGGCGCGTCGAAGCCGGTCACGTCGACGAAATCATAGGGCTGCCCGGCCATGTCGAGCATCGCTTCTGCGATGGTCGATCCCCAGCCGGGAACGCCATAGAGGGTCATCCGGGTCATTGGTCGATCTCCACCGCAGGCACCTGCACGCCGCCGCGCCGCGCGGCGGCGAGGCAGGCGGCGACGATCATTGCCGCGCCGAGCAAGGTGAGCGGCGGCACCGGTTCGGCGAAGACGAGGAAGCCGAGCAGGCTCGCCCACACGAACGCGGTATATTCGACCGGCGCCAGATATTGCGCCTCGGCCCGGGCATAGGCCCAGGAGAGACAGAGCAGGGAGACGAAGGCGAGCGCCGCCGCCGCGAGAATCGGCGCGAGCTCGCCGGTCGGCGGCCAGGCCGCGAGCCAGGGTGCGGCGAGCGCGAACCAGCTCGTCATGATCGCGCTCATGAAGAAGGCGACCTCCATCGGCTTCGCCACCTGCGCCTGCTGACGCATCAGAATGATGTTCCAGGCATAGAGCGCCGCCGAGGCGAGAATGGCGAGCGCACCGCGAAAGGCATCCGGCCCGAGCTCTGCGCGCGCCTGCCCGGCCAGGATGACGAGCACGCCGGCAAAACCGAACAGGGAGGCGAACACCGCGCGCCGGGCGATCTTCTCCTTGAGGATCACGGCGGCGAGATAGAGCGAGACGAGCGGCGCGACGAAGGCGAGTGCGACGCCCTGCGCCAGCGGCACCCGCGCCAGTCCCCAGAAGAAGAGCAAGGCCATCAGCGCCGAGACGGATCCGCGAATGAGGTGAAGGCGCAGCACCGGCCAGGCCGGCCAGCGATTGCCGAACCCGAAAAAGGCGCCGCCGCCGATCACCGCGCCGGCCATGGTCCGCCAGAGCAGGGCATTGTAGACGCCGATCGCCAGCGCCAAGTGCTTCATCAGCGCGTCCATGCCCGAAAACAGCGCAATGCCGAGCGCCCCCATCAGGAACGGAAGCGCGATCGAAGCGGAGCGCGGAGCGGTCATGCCAGGCGCCATAGCCGGGCGGCGGCCGGCTTGCGAGCCGCGCTGATCCGGCCGCGCCGGCCGCTCACGACCGCGGCAAAGTTCACAAAGTGCGGCAGGTGCGCCGTCTTTTTGTGAACTTTTCAGATATTCTCGAAGAATTACAGATTGTTAATCCAAAAACAGTGCCGTCATTTCTGGTCATTCCCGGCCATCCTCCCGTCGCGTTGCCGCGCTGTTCCTCGACGCAGGTCGTGAGGCCTGCCGGTATCCGGCACGATCGTACATATGTGGAACATAAAGGAAACATCACATGCGGGAAAGCCACGGCGCGATGCGTCGGCCATCTTCGATTAAGCTGGTCCCAGCGATCATCGCACCTCCCGCCGGAGTCCAACGATGAAATCCGCCCTTGCTCTCGCCCTTCTTCTCGCCGCCGCCTTTTCGGCCCCCTCGCCCGCTTCGGCCCAGCCCCGCGCGACCGCCGAGCGGACCACGGTCACCGCTCCGGCAATGCTTCAGCGCCTCAGGCGCAACAGCGGGATCACGTTGCAATGGATCAGCTTCGACACCGACCAGCGCGGACGGGTCACGACGGTCGACACAAACGGCCTCACCCATCTCTACGGTTTCCAGCGCAACGGGGAGGCGAGCGTCGAGATCGACGGCGACGTGCTCGACATCGGTCCGCGCAGCTTCACCTTCCGGGGAACGATCGACATCCGCAACGCCCCCGATCCCGGCCGCATCTGCACGCGCGACGGTACGTTCGAATTTCGCGTGACCCAGAACCGCCGCTACTGGCGGCTCCAGCAGATGGAAGCCTGCGACGGCCTCACCGACTATGTCGACATCTATTTCTGAGGGTCAGCCCGCGCGGGCAGTCGCCGCCGCATAGAGCGCGATCGCGGCGGCGTTGGAGACGTTGAGACTCTCGATCCGGTCGCTGATCGGCAGCTTCGCCAGCGCGTCGCAATGCGCCTCGACATTCTGGCGGATGCCCTCGCCCTCCGCGCCCAGCACCAGCGCGACACGGGCCGGGCCGAGCGCGTCGGCCAGAGTTCCGTCCGCCTCGCCGGCGAGGCCGATCCGCCAGAAACCGGCCGCGGCCATCTCGTCCAGCGCGCGGGCGAGGTTCACCACCCGCACCCAGGGCACCGTTTCGAGCGCGCCGCTCGCCGCCTTGGCGAGCGCGCCGGATTCGGGTGGCGCGTGCCGGTCCTGCGTGACGATGCCGAGCGCGTCGAACGCGGCGGCCGAGCGCAGGATGGCGCCGACATTGTGCGGATCGGTCACCTGATCGAGCACGAGCAGCGGACGGCCGCCCTCCGCCCCGTCGAGCAGGTCGGCGAGCAGCAGATCATCGAGCCGCTCCACCTCGGCCACGATGCCCTGGTGCGGCGCGTCGCGCGGCACCATGCGACCGAGATCGGCGACGTCGGCGAAGGTCACCGGAATGCCGGTCGCGATGTCGAACTGCGCCGCCGCCTCGCGCGTCACCCAGATGCGGACGATGTCGCGATCCGGATTGGCGAGCGCAGCCGCCACTGCATGCCGACCCCAGAAGCGCGGACGATTTTCGGGCTTGGTCGCCTGACGTGCCTTGCGTCGCATCAATCTTCCTCGGGATATTCGAACGGGTCGCTCGGTCGCGGCCGTGACGGCAGCGGCATGCGCGGCAGCGGCTCGTCGCGGTTGGCGGCATTGAGCAGGAAGCTGGCCATGATGATCGCCGCCTGCCGCAGGTCCTCCGGCTTCAGATGGTCGTAGCTGTCGAGGCTCGAATGGTGGATGCGGCTGCCATAATCGAGCGGGTCCTGGACGAACTGGTAGCCGGGCACGCCGACCGACTGCATGTAGACATGATCGGTGCCACCGGTCGGGCGGATCGCCACGGTGGTCGCCCCCATGCTGGCGAAGGGCGCCAGCCACTCCTGAAAGATCGGCACGGCGGCGACATTGCCCTCGGCGTGGATGCCGCGAATCCGGCCCGAGCCGTTGTCGAGGTTGAAATAGGCGGCCAGGCTGCCGTGGCCGGGCTGCGGCGTCACCGGCCAGCGGTTGCGCCAGGTGCGGTTGTTGGGCAGCCGCGCCAGCGCCGGATCGCTTTCCGGCGGGCGGGTGGCGAGATAGCGCTCGGTGTAGGCGAGCGAGCCGAGCAGCCCCTGCTCCTCGCCGTTCCAGAGCGCGAAGCGGATCGTCCGCTTCGGACGCACCCCGAGCCGGGCGAGGATCCGCGCCGCCTCCATCACCACCGCGGTGCCGGCACCATTGTCCTGCGCCCCGTCGGCGGCGACCCAGCTGTCGAGATGGGCGCCGGCCATGACATAGCCGCCGCTGCGGTCGGTGCCGGGAATCTCGGCGAAGATGTTGTAGGCGTTGACGTCCTCGTCGTTGAAGCGGACGTCGTTCATGATCTCCAGCGTCGGCGGCGCGTCGGTCAGCGCCAACCGGGCAAGCCGGCGATAATCCTCCGCCGCCATCTCGATCGCCGGCAGGCGCGCCGTGGCGCCAACCTGGTAGAGATAGCCTTCGCCATGGACCAGTCGGCCGTCGCGGCGTGCCATGCGCACCCAGGCGAGCGCGCCCTCCTCGGCCAGGAAGGCATCGCGCTCGGCCTCGAACTGCGCCCGCTCCAGGTTGCGCGCGACCTCGGCCGGCGAGAAGGTCGGCTGGCGGAACTGGTTGCGTTCGCGCAGGTCATCCTCGCTCAACCGGCGGAATGGCGCCTCGGACGGTTCGGAGCCGCTGTCCGGCCGTGTGACCAGCACGATCTTGCCGCGCAGCTTGCCGCGCCATTCCGCGAAATCCTCCGTCTCGACGATCGGGGCGACGATGATGCCGGCGCTGATCGTGCCGTTGGTGGCCGGAGTCCAGGCGATCGGGATTGCGGTCAGCGTGAGCGGGCGCGGCGCCGTCATCCGTGCGCTCGAGGAGGTGATCGACCAGCCACGGCCGAACGCGAAACCCTCGGCGCGCACGTTCGAGAGGCCCCAGTCGCGGAAGCGTTGCTGGGTCCAGCGCTCGGCCTCGCGCATCTGCGGCGAATTTGTGAGCCGGCCGCCGATCCGGTCGGTGAGGTAGGCCGCGGTCTCCATCACCTCGCTGTGACTGGTCCCCTGATCGATGATCCGGTTGATCGCAGTGCGGTCCACCTGCTGGGCGGAAAGCGGTGCGGTGACGAGTGCGGCGGAGAGCGCGGCGGCAACAAGGCGCATGAAAGACCCCTGAACGGAAAATGGCCGCGCCGGTCTAGGGTCCGCATTCCGGACAGGCAAGCGCGCCGCATCCGTTGACAGGCGGCGTCCCTTTCGCCAATGGAGCCGCCTTCCTATCTAGGACGCTCCCACGGACAGGTGGCCGAGTGGTTAAAGGCAGCAGACTGTAAATCTGCCCGGGTTTCCCGTACGCTGGTTCGAATCCAGCCCTGTCCACCACGCCTTTTGAGCCAAGCTTCCGATCCTGAACACCTGCCAGGTTGATCGGAGCATCTGGGGCCCTCTATCGGCTCGAAGCGGGATCGTCACAGCAACCCGGCCAGCGCGTCGCGGCTGTGGATTTCCGGGATCGCGCCATTGTGCAACGTCACCAGGCCGCGGCACTCGAGCGTCTTGAGGCAGCGGTTGACCTTCGGCCGGCTCGCGCCGACCGCGTCGGCGATCATCCCCTGCGTGAGCCTGAACCCCGGGGTACGCCTGGCAATCCGTTCGATCTCAAGCAGGAAGGCCGCGATCCGCCCTTCGAGGGTCGAGAAGGCGAAGGTGGTCAGCCGCGTCCGTAACTGCAGTGTTTCCCTCGCCAGCTCGCGTTCGATCGCGATGCGAAATTCGGGCGCCGAGGACCAAAGCTCGGTCACCATCCGCCACGGGATCGACAGCAGCACCGAATCGGCGCCCGCGACCGTCTCCGCCTCGGCGGGCAACGACAGGATCAGTTCCGGAATCCCCAGGCAGTCGCTTCTTCCCAGGATCGATAGAACGAGCTCGGCGCCGAGATGATGTGTGGCGCGGTGCGCGAACCACCCCGAATGGACGATCAGCAGCGACTGCCGGTGGGAACCCAGGCCGACAGCAACCTCACCCTTGGGAAATTTTTTTTGCCTGCTGCACCATGTCAGCAAGTCTTGCTGTCGCGATGTTCGAAAAGATCGCAGTCAGCCGCACTGTATCCATCACATCGGACATAGCGTCAGTCATCGCCCCCCGGGAGGTTTCCTAAAACGCCACGAACAACGGTCTGATCTTCAGTTACATGCTGGATTCATTTTGAATCTTAATCTGACGACATTGTAACCCCGGGAACATTCCACGCATTTTCCCGATGCTACGAATTCACCTGCATCGAACAGGTGAAAAATGAGTCGATTCGAATCCAGTGGCTATACAGCGAATCAACTTTCTCTTGTCCATCCGGAATCCAGATGTCTCCGCAATGTCGAGATACTGGATCGATTCTGGAGAAAGCAGTATCATCATCTTGTAAAACGGGCGCGACGCTTGTGCGGAGGGTGCCAGGACAGGGCCGAAGACCTTGTCTCTCAGGCGACGCTGCGACTGTTGCAATTCATTGAAACGAGCGACCCTTCACCTATGGATGTGGGTGCGCTTTTCTGGCGGGTGCTGCGCAATCTCGCCATCGACCAGCACCGCACGGCGCGATGTGCCGCCACGATCTACGATCACTCGGTCGACCTCAGCCATGATGTCGATCTCTGGCGACTGCCGCCCGCGGCATGCGACACGCATGCGCAGCTCGCCGCCTGCCAGGAGCTCGCCGCGGTGCAGCGCCGGGTGGAGTGCCTGCCCGAAGAGGCGCGCACCCTCTTCGTCCATCGCTTCGTCGAGAACCGGTCTTATCACGAGATCGCCGGGCATTTCCGCATCAGCGAAGCGCTTGCGCGCAAGCGGGTACAGAAGCTCCGCGCACTGATCGCCGGGCCCGCATCCGATGCGGAAGAAGGTGCCGCGCCGCCGTCACAGAAGTGCGCACCGCACGTCTATCATCATGAAGCCGCTTGAGGAACAGGAGCGCCGCGCATGGCTCACGAGGTCAACAGCCAGGTCACCGACGCGGTCACCCAGACGAACGTCAAGGTCGTCGCCGAGGCACCGGCACAGGCGATGGCCTCCTTCTACCAGATGATGGCCAGTGCGAACGGCCTCGCCGCGACGAATGCGGTCAGCAATCAGCAAAACCTCAATCAGCTGAACCCGACGATCGTCGCCCAGGCGATCAGCATGATCAAGGCGGCATCGGCGTGATGGTCGACAGCCCCGCCCAACCGGGTTCCGTCAGACGGAAGGACCGCAGATAATGCCAGTCGACCCCGGCTCACCGCGCCGCGCGACCGATGCCGCCGCTGACCGGACGGATGCGTCGCGTGACGAAGCGCCCCGCGTGCCCCCGCATGACGATCGGACCGCGCACGCCAGCGACGGCGCGCCCCCGCCCGATCCGTCGGCGGGTCTTACATCCGGAATGGCAATGGTGCGCAAGGCCGTCACCTTCACCAACGCCGAGGTGCTCGATCCCACCCGAAATCTCTCGGGCACGGTCAAGCCGACAGGCATGGATGTCGGCGCCAACGCGCTTGCCGACAGTGCCGGTGCGATGATGCTGCAAGACATGCGCAGCTATCTGCAGAGCACCGAGATGGTCCTCGTACCGGTCACCGCCGCCGCCTTTACGGAGATCCTCGCCGGCAACAGCAACGGCGAGACCGCACTTGGCCAGATCGAGAAGATGCTCGGCTATCTGACCACCTTCTCGACCCACGTCATCGCCAACGCCGCGACGATCCAGAAGGACTTCGGATGATCATACGCCGTCCCCCGCTCCGCTCCGGGCGCCGGGCGCGATCCGACGCGCGCGCCCGCCAGCAGATGCCGCCAACCGCCAACCGTCGAGGAGACATCGACATGACCGTAATTCCGTTCAACGTCCCCGGATTGCCCGAGCCCGATGCGCTGGCCGGCGACTTTGTTATCCGCCCCATTTCAGTTGATCCAAATGGCGCTCAGGCCGGCCCGTCGCTGGCGCTGCACGACGCTGCCGCGTCCGGGCCGCTGACCGACGGCATATTGTGCATCTATCCCGGCACCGACATGATCTCCTATTTGTTCGGCATCCAGGTGCGGTCCGGGCAGAAGGACCTGCTTCCCGGTATTCTCGTCAGTTCCGCCTCCGTCGCCGGCTCCTGCGCGCTGTTCAGTCTGAGCTACGACCTCAACGGCAATCCGGTTCTCATGGTCACGATCCTGCCCGAGGAATATCTGCCGCAGATCCTGACGTCCTACGAAGGCAGAACGATCGCCGACGTCAGCAATGTCGACGATCGCCTCGAGTTCACCCAGGTCTTTACCGGCAACTCGTTCGGCGCCGTGAGGCGCTTGTCGAACGACCTCACCCATGCCCCGAAGGAAAGCGGCAACGCCATCTTCGACCTGCAGAAGGACCTCGACATCATCTCCGACGTCGCCAGCTTCTACATGACGCGCGGGCTGGTGCAGTCGGGCGGCACAGCCGCTGCTCCGAAAGGCGAGGCCGCGGCGACAGAGGATCCGATCTGGCAGCTGCTGTGGCAGCCGGCGACCGCGCTGGGCATCCTGGGCTTCGCTGTCGTCTATGTCCTGACGAAGACGTCGGTGTCGTACCGCAACCTCAACGGCAATTTCAGGGTCGACTATAATCTGGAAGCCAATCGGCCGCCCAACCAGGGGCAGGGCCAAGGCCAAGGCCAGAATCAGAACTAGCCACGTCGCCGCAATCCCGTGAGCAGCCGCGCCGGGCGCCACGGCGTCCCGGCCGGCCAAGCCGGGCCTCGCGCGAAGGAGCACCCATGAGCGACCGGAAAGAGCATGACGCCCTCACCGCCGCCGCCGCGACACGTGCAAGGACGATTGAAACCGTCCGCAGGGAGGTGGAGGAGGTGGTCGAACGGCTCCAGCGCGACGTGTTCCGCCTGATCGATGATGCGCAGCGCGATCTCCCGGAGCCGCCGTCGCCAACCGCAGGGCGCGGCCACGAGAAGGAACGCGAGCGCCGGCATCTCGACGCCGAACTGCGAGAGGCGATCGTCGACATCGTCCGCGCCGAGATCGCCGCACTCGATGTCGCCGCGCTCGTAAAGGCCGAAATCGACACCCAGCTGCGCACGGTGACCAGGCTGCTCCAGGAGCGGCTGAAGGTGATGGCGAAGCCAAGTCTGCAGAAACTGAAGCCGATCCTTTCACGCCGCCGCCGCTGAAACGTCCTTACCTTCATAGACGGAGTAGGAAGATATCATGACCGATCATCGCAGTATCGACGATGAACTCCCCGGCAGCATCGTCAACACGAACGTCATTGCGCTGTCCCCCGCCGTCAGCATGGGCAGCAACATGCTCGCGCTCGCCGGTTCGATGTCGCGCGACTATTCGAATGCCACCAACCAGCAGCAGCTCAACTATACGATGGCGATGGTGGCTGCGATGCAGACTTTCGGCGGGGGGCGCCCGAGGAGCGATTCCCGCGCCGTCGACGAAGCAATGGGCCTGCTGAAGCAGGTTCTTGCAGCCGTCCAGGCGAACTGAGCGACGCCTGGCGCATTCTTCATCCGCAAGTCTTTGAAAGGAAGTCCCATGCCAGTCTCCGAACAGATCACCGATGCCGTCACCCAGGCCAACGTCAAGGTGCTGGCCGAAGCGCCGGCGATGGCAATGGGCACCATCTATCAGGCGCTGGCCCATTCGACCGGCATGATGTTCGAGAATTCGGTCAACACCCAGCAGCAGCAGAACATGCTGCAGCAGTCGGCCACCGCCCAGGGCGTCATCCAGATGTACAGCGTCGACACGCTGTCCGACGCCGACGCCGCAACCGGGCTTATCGAAGGGATCGTCCAGATCCTGCAGACCAACCAGTGAGCCCATGGTGGGGGCGGGGAGCACCCGAAACGAGGCTCCCCGCCCCACCGGCCGGCGCCCGCGCGGCACGCAGGTGCCTCACCCCATCTCACCGGCCGCCGCGCGGGCCAGAGGGGTGCTCGATCGCCTGATCCACCCGCAAGCTTCGGAAAGGAACTTCCATGCCAGTCTCTACACAGATCACCGATGCCGTCACCCAGGTCAACGTCAAGGTGCTGGCCGAAGCGCCGGCGATGGCAATGGGCACCATCTATCAGGCGCTGGCCCATTCGACCGGCATGATGTTCGAGAATTCGGTCAACACCCAGCAGCAGCAGAACATGCTGCAG
>JAESFN010000081.1_pt1 | contig 209263 bp, 193 predicted proteins | sample 9269411 | NCBI WGS metagenome assembly JAESFN01 (sample SAMN14505399, study PRJNA617100) | algae metagenome | isolation source: Iphinoe sp. HA4291-MV1 and co-occurring heterotrophs from trail next to... | place: USA: Maunawili Falls, Hawaii | collected 2009-07-25
CCTGATCGGCGGCCTTGGCAACGACATCTACATTGCCGACGGCGACGATGCGATCACGGAGGCGGCGGGCCAGGGGTTCGACCAGATCTATGTGAGCGCAACCCATAGCCTCGTCGCCAATGCCGAGATCGAGGTCCTGTCGGTCAACGACTATGCGGCGACGGCTGCGATCAACCTGACCGGCAACGGCTTTGGCCAGCAGATCTTCGGCAATGCCGGCGCCAACGTGCTCAATGGCGGCGGCGGGGCGGACAGCCTGATCGGCGGGGGCGGGGCGGACAGTTTCGCCTTCACCACCGCGCTTGGCGCCGGCAATGTCGACAGCATCGCCGACTTCGTCGCCGGCCAGGACCGGATCCTCCTCGACGACAGCGCTTTCACCGGCCTCGGCCTTGGCACTCTCGCCGCCACCGCCTTCCGCACCGGCAGCGCCGCACAGGACGCCGACGACCGCATTATCTACAATCCGGCAACCGGAGCTCTCCTCTTCGACCCGGACGGCAACGGCGCCAGCGCCGCTATCCTGTTCGCAACCCTTCAAACGGGACTCAACATCGCTGCAAGCGACCTCAGCGTGATCTAGAAAGGTCGACCTGAGTTGTAGCGCGTAAAGCTCTTGTACGACGGTCAGTACCGCGCTCCCCGCGTCGTCAACTATTGCATGCGACTCCGGTTCATCGCGACGAACAAGGCGGTTACACGGATCGGTGCGAGGAAAGTAAGGCCAAAACGGCGGCCTTCGACCCAGGCGACACGGGCGGCACTCTCAATGTCGCCGCAACGCAGGATCACGGCATGGCCTGCGTGCGGTGGATTGCTACTTTGAGCCAAAGCGCCATTTCGGGAAAGATCGCAAAGCACCGCCGTCACATAACCGGGCCCGCTACGGATAACGGCGGGCAGCCGCACGGGGAAACGCTGTTCGCGGCGTCGAAGCTTCGCGTCGACGCGCGCCAATGATTCGAAAGGCATGAAAAACCCCACCTGATACAGGAGGCTAAACGATCAAGTGGGCGCCGGGATGCAGGCGATGAAAGCGTTAACTCTATTTCTTCGGCGAGCGGTAGGAAGTGCGCGACGGACCGAGGATGTCAGGCCGATGCGGGCGCAGCCGCGGCCGGCTGCGCGGGCAGGAACCGCGCGAGAAACGCGGTCTCGCGCTCCAGCTGCCTGGCATAGCTCGGGCGGGTCAGCATGGCCGCGGCATAGCCGGCGAGGCGCGGATGCGTCGTCGGGTTCACGGCAATACCGAGATGATGGAAATTGGCGAACGGGCTCGCCACCGCGATGTCGGCCAGCGTGAGACGGTCTTCCACCAGGAACCCGCTTCCCGGGATGACGCTTTCCAGATAGTCGAACAATGGCGGCAATTCCTCGCGCTCTGCCCTGTCCGCGACCGCGAGGTCGCCCTGTTTGCCGCTCAGCGGCGCGACGATGCGGTTCCAGAACATCTTGCGACCGCAATCGAACAGGATCGTGTCCATGAACTCGTCAAACCAGATCGCCCGCGCGCGCGCTCGTGCATTCGCCGGGATCAGATCAGGCTCGGGCCGGAGCGCGTCGAGATAGGCGATGATCGCCGAGGAATCGGAAATCAGGAAATCGCCGTCCCGCAGCGCCGGGATCTTGCGGAACGGGCTGCAGGCCAGGAAATCGGGATTGTCCTCGCCCGGCCGGACGATCTGGTTCTCGACCTCGATCCCTTTTTCAGCCGCGAAGGCGACGACCTTGCGAACGAACGGCGACAAGGACGATCCGTAGATGATCATGGCGCGACTCCCTGAGTGCGTTTCTATATGAAACTGTTCTAGCGCGCTTTGCGCGACCGGCTCAAGGGGCTGGCGTGCGCCGGAGCGGCGGCTTCTGCAGATAGGTGAGCCAGCGCCAGACCCATTCGACCGGACCGAAGCGAAAGGCACGCAGCCAGACCACGCTGAAGACCAGCTGGAGCGCCCAGATGCCGAGCACGACATAGTAGAGCTGGTGTCGCTCGAGCTGGTTGTACCAGCCCAGGCCGACGAACAGCACAGCGCCGATCAGCGACTGCATCATATAGTTGGTGACCGCCATCTGCCCGACGGCTGCGACCGCACGCCGCACCGCGCCCAGCATGCCGGAGCGCACGAACAGCAGCAGGACGCCCAGATGGCCCACCGTCATCGCCAGCCGGCCGACATCGTAGCTGATGTTCGCCTCGGCGAAGGCGATCGCGCTGAACTGGTGATCGATGATCCAGCGGGTCTCCAGCACGTTGACGGTGATGCCGGTCGCATAGCCCGCGATCATCATCGTGACATAGAGCCGGGTCGATCGCTCCAGGGTCAGAACACCGAGACGGAACAGGCCCATGCCGATCAGCATCATGCCGAACATGTCGAAGAAGAACCGGTAGAGTCCCCACGTCTGCCAGACCGCGTTGATCCGCGCGACCTGCCGGAAAGCGGACCAGTAGCCGCCGCGCATCGCCTCGGTCATGCGCTGCATGCCCTCCGGCGTGGCCTTGAACGCGGTCCGCGCGCCCTCCCAGGCGCCGAGCGCCTCGTTCTGCGCCGGCGTCAGTTCCGCACCACTGTCATAGACCGCCTGCGCGGCGACCGCGGCGTCGTGCTTGGCGATCAGGTCGAGCGTGTCCCACGTGCTCCATGCGGCAGCAAGCAGCAGCACGAAGACGCCGAGCCCGAGCAGCCGGCGCGGCGGCAGCTTGCGGAAGGCGAACAGGAACAGGGCGGCGACGCCGTAGGCGTAGAGAATGTCGCCCCACCACAGGAACAGGAAGGCGTTGACGAAGCCGAGCGCGATCAGCCAGAGGCTCCGGCGAAAATAGATGTCCGCGGCGTCGCTTCGCCCCGAGGCCTCAAGCCGTGACGTCAGCAGGACGGTGCTCGCCCCGAACAGCATCGAGAAGAGTGCGCGCTGGGTCCCCTCCACGCCGATCTGGCCGACGATCCAGACCAGCAGATTGGCGCCGGCCGCGCCGCCGGCATTGTTCGGATTGATCTGGGAATCCGGCAGGCCGAAACCGATGATGTTCATCAGCAGGATGCCGAAGAGGGCAACGCCGCGCACGAAATCCAGCGCTTCGATCCGCTGCGCCGTCGGCGCGGCCCGAACGGGCGCAGGCGCGCTCATGATCCGCGTGCGCTCTTCGCCCTCCGCCTCGGCGATGCCCACCATGAACCTCCCTCCCCGCACCTCTTTTCGGCCCGGATCGTTTCGGCGGCAAGACGGATTCAGGGCTCATCTCATCTTGTAGTGATCTGCCAGGCGATCGAGTGCGAAGCCGAGCACCAGCCGGCCCGCGCGGGCCGGCCAGCCCAGGGCGCGTTCCGCCTCGCGCATCCCCTCACCTGCGCAGACGATCCGCCACAGAATGTCGCGCAGCCCTGATCCGGCAGCATCGATCGCCTGTTCGAACCTGCGCTTCGCCGCGATCTGCATGTCGGTCGGATTTGCGGCGGTCGGGCACGCGGCGCGGCGGCGACCTGCCGGCGCAGCATCCCAGCGCATCGTGACCGACGGCGCGAGTTGCGCCCGTTCCCAATCCCCCCGCAGCTGTTCACCCGCATCGAACTGCCGCTCGCTCACCAGGCCGCGGGCCTTCAACCAGCCGAGAGGCGATTCCGCCAGATTGACGGTGACCGTCCGCGCCGCCCCGGCAGGCGTGCGTTGCCTGCGATCCACACCGTCCCGCGGCAGCGGCCGCTCCGCCAGCAATCTGTTTCGCACTATACCCTCCCTGGTGTGTCTGGAAAAAGAAACTTCTTGCCATTTCGGCGCGCCTGTAGGAAAGATAAATAACCACATCGGTTCACCCGCGAACTGATCCGCTTCGGCGCAAGTTGCGCAAAGTAACGAGGATGGCTCATGATCACCCGCATCCGCGAAGTTCGCCGCGCCAAGAGAATGACTCTTCAGGATGTTGCCGACCATTGCGATCCGCCGACGACACCGCAGACGATCGGCCGGCTCGAGACCGGCACGCGGACCGTCTCGGTCGGCTGGCTCAATCGCATCGCCAGGGCGCTGGGTGTCGAAGCAGGCGACCTGGTGCAGCTGCCGGATCGCGCCGACGTTCCGATCGCCGCGACACTGGATCACGAGGGCGCCCATGCGCCACGCCGTACCGGGGTGGTCGTCCCGCCTCAGACCGCGCCAGGTCTCGTCGCCGTGACGGTGGGTTCCGGAGTTGGCGACTATCGCAGCGGCGACGAGATCTGGCTCAACCGCCTCGCACCCGAGGCGTTCGCCGGCGCGCTCAACCGCGATGTTCTCGTCCCCCGGCCGGCCGGCCGTTTCCTCTTCGGCCGGCTGATCGGACGCGAGGACGGAAAACTCCACATCCTCCCGCTGGGCTCCGGCGGCCGCCAGACGGTCGTGACGGACCCGCCCTGGGCGGCCGTGGCGGTAAAACTGATCCGCAGCCTGTAAGGATCGCGCGCGAAGGCGCCGACGGCGCCCGGATCGGATCTGGCGCGCAGCGAAGAGCGGTCCTGGATATTGCTGCCTGATATCCGATCGGAGGGTGGTGGGCGCTGACGGGCTCGAACCGCCGACATCTTCCGTGTAAAGGAAGCGCTCTACCAACTGAGCTAAGCGCCCGCGTCTTGTGGGCGGCTGCACTGCCACCGGACGCCGGTCGGGGCAAGCCTCTTCAGATCACCGACGGGGCGAGCCGATGCGCCGCGCGCAGATAGGCGGCGACCGATTGTGCCGCGTCGTCAGACAATTCGATATAGACCCGCCGCCCGTCGAGAGGGTCGGCGGAACGCACGAACAGGCCGCGATCGGTCAGCGCCTTGATCCATCTGAGCGCCGTTGTCGGCGGCACGGCCGCGGCAATGCACAGGCTGGAGACCGCGACGCGGCCCCGCTCGATCCGTGCGGCCATAAGGTCGAGCAGCATGTCCCACGCCGGATCGGCAAACAGGTCGCTGCGGAAAAACTGGTCGCGCAGTCGCCGGGCACGGATGATCGCCCGGATCTGCGCCGCATCGATATCGGCAAAGCCCTCGCCGCACACATGCACACTGCCGGTCCGTACATGCGCCGCGTCCTCCTCCTCCGAAAGCGAGGCGAGGATCCCTGCAATCCGCCCGACTTCCTCGGAGAGCTGATGCAGCAGTGCGTGCTGCATCAGGACATCGCCATCGCGGCTCACGTCCTGCAGTCGGTGAGGCCAGCGCACGCCGGCCAGGCGCAAGGCGATCAGCCGTTCCGCTGCGGAAGCCTCGCACAGACAGGCGACGGCGGGATGAAAGGCATGGGCTGCGATCGTGTCGACCATCTCGCGCGGCGCCGCGATGACTCCGGCACGCCCTGTTTCTGCGTCGGTTTCCATCCGGTCGAGCAAACCGGCAAGGGCCTCGCCGGCGACAACCTCGTCGAGACTGAGGAAGATCGGCACAGGCGCGAGCACGTCGTCATCGCCGGACTCGGCAACCAGCGCAGCCCGGACCACTCTAAATCCGGCCGCTTCCGCATCGCGACGGCCGCGATCAAGCGCATTCTCAGTATCGGCAAAGACAAGAATCGACGGGGCGTCGCTATATTCAATCATCGTTCGCGCATCATGCGCCATCTTTACTTCCCAGAATACCGAAAACCGATGAACAGGATCATCTTCCAACGATCGCCATCAAACCATTTTCGTCTCCAAAGCGGAGCCGAATACAACATCCGGAGCGAACGAAGTGCAACTGAAACACCGGAGAAAGGCGAGCTTTCGGTCGGGCGCGAGTCGACAATTGCCGAGCGGGATGCCGGCCCATTTTCGCATAGTCCCCGCGACGCGTCACGAAGGTCGCACAACTTCATCCGTTTCGGACAAGGTTTCGGAGCGACTCCGATGCCGACGGTCAGGCGAATTCCTGCGCGATCGCCGGCCCCTCCGGCGCCACATCGCGTGCGGCGGTGGCGACCGCGCCTCCGCCCAGCGCAACCCCGAGTCCGCCGATCGCGCCGCTGAGCAGCCAGCCGAGGATCATCACCGGCGACGGCGTGGCCAGCGCGGCCATCTGCGCCGCGCTCGCAGCCTCGATCCCCTGGGGATCGAGGCCCCCGCGCAACAAGGCCGCGTAATAAGAGCCCATCGTCACCGCCGCCACGACGACCCATAGCGCGATCACCAGGAATCCGATCACGAAATAGGCAGCAAAGAGACTCCAGAACCGCCCCTTGGTCAGCCGCCATGCCTCGCCGAGCACGAGCCGGCCGCGCATGAGGCTGACCGGAAAGGTCAGCGAGTAGCGGGTCTGGAACCAGAACAGGACACCCAGCGCGGCGACCGCCCCCACCATGCCCATGACAACCGCGCCGGCGACTCCCGTCGTCACGGCGCCGATCACCGCGGCGATGGCGATGAGGATCACGACCCCGACATAGCCCGCGATCAGCGCGCCGAAAAAGATCAGGCCGAGCAGGACCATGTTGAACTCGTCCCCTCCCAGCCGGAGATAGGCAAAGCCCGATTCCTGCGGCCGCAGCGTGGCCCGCATCGACGCCGCGAACAGCCAGAGGAAGACCAGGAAATAGACGAAGTTCAGCAGAAACACCCAGCCGAGCATGGAAGCGGCCTGCGCCATCGCCACTGCCGGGTCGACGCCATCCGGCGCCGGAGCCTGCATCCGCATCAGCGGCAGCGAGGCGAACGTCGCCGCCACGGTCACGATGGCGGAGATCAGGCTCCACACCAGCACCGCGAACGGCCGCCCGGTCACCTGACCGAACGCGCCCGCCAAAATCGATCCCGCACTGGTCGACATCCCCAGCCCCCTCGGGCATCGGGCCTCAGCCCGCCGCCTTCACCAGATTGTCAAAAGGCCAGGTCCCCGGGGGGCTTAGCCCATCGCCTTGACGATCTCCTCGACCATCTTCTTGGCGTCGGCGAGCAGCATCATCGTGTTGTCCCGGTAGAAGAGCTCGTTGTCGACGCCGGCATAGCCGACGCCGCCCATCGAGCGCTTCACGAACAGCACCGTTTTCGCCTTCTCCACATCGAGCACCGGCATGCCGTAGATCGGCGACGACTTGTCGGTCTTGGCGGCCGGGTTGGTGACGTCGTTCGCGCCGATGACGAACGCGACGTCCGCACGGCTGAACTCGGAGTTGATGTCCTCAAGCTCGAACACCTCGTCATAGGGCACGTTCGCCTCGGCCAGCAGCACGTTCATGTGGCCCGGCATGCGCCCCGCGACCGGATGGATCGCATATTTGACCGTGACGCCCTCTTTCTTGAGCAGATCGCCCATCTCGCGCAGCGCATGCTGCGCCTGCGCGACCGCCATGCCGTAGCCCGGCGCGATCACGACCAGTTCGGCCTGCTTCATCAGGAACGCCGCATCCTCGGCCGACCCGCGCTTCCATGGCCGGTCGATCGCTTCGGCCGCGCCCGCCGCGGCGTCACCGCCGCCGAAGCCACCGGCGATGACCGAGATGAAGTTGCGGTTCATCGCCCGGCACATGATGTAGCTGAGGATCGCGCCAGACGAGCCGACCAGCGCACCGGTGATGATCATCGCGCTGTTCTGCAGCGTGAAGCCCATCGCCGCCGCCGCCCAGCCCGAATAGCTGTTGAGCATCGAGACGACCACCGGCATGTCGGCGCCACCGATCGGGATGATCAGCAGGAAGCCGATCGCGAAGCTGAGACCGGTGACAGTCCAGAAGATCCACGGCGCCTGATCCTGGGTGAAATAGCCGACCAGCCCGACGATCGCCGCCAGCGTACCGAGATTGATGACGTGCCGCAGCGGCAGGATGATCGGCTTGCCCGACATATTGCCGTTGAGCTTCAGGAACGCGATGACGCTTCCCGAGAAGGTGATCGCGCCGATCGCGACGCCGAGCCCCATCTCGACTCGACTGACCTGATGGATGATTCCGTCCGCGCCGGCGATCCCGAACGCGATCGGGTTGAGGAAGGCTGCGGCGGCAACCGCCACCGCGGCCAGACCGACCAGGCTGTGGAAGGCCGCGACCAGTTGCGGCATCGCCGTCATCGCGATCCGCTTGGCCATTACGATGCCGATCACCGCGCCGATGGCGATCGCGCCCAACACCTCGGCGAGGGCGGCAAGGTCCGGTCCGGCGTAGCTGTTGAGTCCGGCCGGCGCCGGCGTGCCGTGCGGAAGATAGTGGACCAGGGTCGTCACCAGCGCGATCGCCATGCCGGCCATGCCGAAGCGATTGCCGCGGCGCGAGCTTTCCGGGCTCGACAAGCCCCTCAGCGCGACGATGAAACAGATACCCGAGATCAGATAGGCGAGCATCACCCAAGCGGGTGCGGCGGCGGTCTCATGCATGGCCGGAAAGTCCCCCTGAAAGCGCAAACGAATGGCGAAGGCCCCTCATCACCCCTTGCGCTCCTTCTTCTTGTACATGGCGAGCATACGCTCCGTGACGGCGAAACCGCCGAAGATGTTGACACTCGCCATCACGATCGCGGCAAGGCCGAGCCATTTCGATCCCGGCGAGCTGGCGCCCGCCATCGCCGCGATCAGCGCCCCGACAATGATCACCGATGAAATGGCGTTGGTCACCGACATGAGCGGCGTGTGCAGCGCCGGCGTCACCGACCAGACGACGTAATAGCCCACGAAGCAGGCCAGTACGAAGATCGACAGGATCGAGATGAAGTCCATGATTAACCCCTGTTGTCACGCCGCGCCCCGCAGCGAACCGGCACCGCCCCATTGCGCGCGCCGGAAGATCAAGCGGTACGCCTAGTGAAGCATCGACATATCCTTTCCTGCCGCACTCCTGGCGCCATGCAAAGGGGGCAGCGCGGTGAAAGGTATGCGGATCGTCGCGCGGAAGCCATGTTCGAAGGGCTGCGTTTCGAGCGTGCCGCGGTCATCGAACAGCATCCGCAGCCGGGCCCGCGTATTGCCGAGACCGATGCCGTGCCCCTCCGCCTGGACAGGCCGCCCGCCGGCTTTGGCGCCAGCCCTCGCTTCATTCTCGACGGTCAGCACGAGATCGCGGGCGTCACGCATCGCCTTGATCCGCAGCGACACCGCTCCCGGCACGGACTCGACACCATATTTCAGCGCATTCTCGACCAGCGGCTGGAGAAGGAAATTGGGAACGGCGGCATCCTGCGTCTCCTCCTCCGCGCCGATCGAGACATCCAGCCGGCTGCCGAAACGCGCCGCCTCCACATCGACATAGGAGATGATCGTCCGCAGCTCGTCGCTCAGCCTGATTTCCTCCCCCTTGAGGTCCATCACGCCGCGCAGGAAGTCCGCCAGCCGCTCCGCCATCCGGTTGGCCTCCGTATGTCGCCCCTCGAGAATCAGGCTCGAAACGGTGTTCAGCGAATTGCACATGAAATGCGGATTGAGCTGCATCCGCAACATGCCGAGCTCGGCAGTCAGGGCGCTGATCTGCGCCTGCCCCAGCGCCGCCTCATTCTCGCGCAGCCGCCGCCAGGTCCCGGCAATCCAGAGCAGCACGAGATTGCAGGCACTGAGCGCCCAGTAGATGAGCGCGGTCAGCATCAATGCCTGCCGGGACGTGTCGGACATCCGGTGCTCCGGGAATGTCGCGTCAAGCAGGAACTGCCCGCCATAGTCGCCCGCCATCTGGAGAGTCGCGGTCACGGTCAGGCCGAAAAACACTGCCGGGATCGCGAACCACAGCGGCCGTCCCGAAACCAGCCGCACGATCCCGTAGAGCAGCGTCGAGAACAGCAAGGCGGCCGCAAAGCCGGTGAACAGCGACAGAAATTCGGGCAGGTTGCTGACCTGCCCTGAAAACAGCGTCGCCGGGGCGATGACGAAGAGCACCGCAACCCACAGGACCAGTGTGAGCCGGAACGCGTCCCATCGGCCCGGGGGGGCGAGATCCAGCCTGCGATCAAGCATCGGAAAGTCCTGCCCGCTCCTGTTCCATCCGATCCCGGACGCCGCTGGAAGGCCGATTCCGCATCATGCGAGACCCAGCCGCATTTCCAGCAGCCGGAGCAGCCGGGCATAGCGGGTGCGCCAAGACAGGTCTGGCACATCCCGGCACGGCACGTTCCGCATATCGCGAACCTCGGCCCGGTCGACAGCGTCGCCGCCATGCCGTGCGGCCAGCGCCGCGCGCACCGCCGCCTCGCGCGCACCGAAATCATCGTCCCAGTACGCCTGCACCCGGGCCGGGCTGAAGCCTCCGCACAGGGTCGACTGCTCGCGCGCCAGCCCGCCATAGTGATCCATTGCGGCGTAGACGCTGAGGTCCGGTGCCCGGCTCCAGCCGGCGAGCGGCGCGGAAGGCGAGCTGGTCGTGCAGCCTGCGAGCATCGCACCGCCGATAGCGAGCGAAAGCGGCGGCCACTTTTTCAGCGCGCCGCGCACCGCAATCACCCCAGCAGCCGTTCGCTGACGACCTTGCCGCCCTGTGTCAGCCGCGCGCCCTGGACGATCTCGTCGTCATCAGGCAGCACGACCTTCTTGCCCTCGGCATCCCAGAACGCGCTGAGCAGGTTGAACAGATTGCGCGAATAGAGCGCCGAGGTGTCGGCGGCGAGGCGGCTCGGCACATTCCTGTGCCCGACGATCCTGACGCCGTGATTCTCGACAATCTCGCCAGCGACCGCGCCCTCGACATTACCGCCCTGCTCGACCGCGAGGTCGACGATCACGCTGCCCGGCCGCATCGTCGCGATCTGCGCGTCGCTGATCAGGCGCGGCGCGGGCCGGCCGGGGATCAGGGCGGTGGTGATGACGATATCCTGCTTCGCGATGTGGGACGACACCAGCTCGGCCTGCGCCGCCTTGTACTCGTCGGACATTTCGGTCGCGTAGCCGCCGGTGCCCTCGCCCTCGATGCCGGCGACATTCTCGACGAAGATCGCCTTGGCGCCGAGACTCTGGATCTGTTCCTTCGTCGCGGCGCGCACGTCGGTCGCGGACACCTGCGCGCCAAGCCGACGCGCCGTCGCGATCGCCTGCAGGCCGGCGACGCCGACGCCCATGATGAACACCTTGGCGGCCGAGACCGTGCCCGCCGCGGTCATCATCATCGGGAAGGCGCGGCCATATTCGGCGGCCGCATCGAGCACCGCCTTGTAGCCGGCAAGGTTCGCCTGGCTCGACAGCATGTCCATCGACTGGGCGCGCGTGATGCGTGGCAGGAATTCCATCGCGATCGTATCGAACCCGGCGGCGGCATAGGCGTCGACCCGCTCGCGCCTGCCGAACGGATTGAGCGCGCCGAGCAGCAGCGCGCCCGGCTTGGCGCCCTTCAGCGACTCGACCTCGGGCCCCTGCACGGCGAGCACGATCTCGGCGTCCTTGAGCACGGCATCGCGCTTGCCGACGAGGGCACCCGCGCCCTCATAATCGGCATCCGATATGCTGGCGTTCGCCCCCGCCCCGGCTTCGACCGCGACGGTCGCCCCAAGGCCGACGAACTTCTTCACCGTTTCCGGCGTGGCGGCGACGCGGCGTTCACCCGCTTCGCCTTCCATGAGAACCGCGATCTTCACCCCCCGGCGGTCCCGGCTCAGTTCGCGATGATCAGGACGACGATAATCGCCACGATCGCGCTGAGGATGGTGCCCCACTTCATCAGGCCGATGAAGAAATCATAGGTGTTCTCGTGCGCCTTGAGTTCCTTGCCCGCTCCAGCGTCGGCAGCCATATCCGATCCTTTGTTGGGTTCCCTGTTCGCCGACACCCTTACCAAGCTGGTGGGACGCAGGGCAAGGGCGGAACAGCGAACCCTTGTCGCGCACTGCTATTGATCGGTCGCGCAGGTCCGTGCACCGGCACGCACATCGAACCGGCGGGCACCAATCATGCCCCGCGGCATCGGCAGGCCGACGATCGCCACGTCAATATGACAGCCGCCGCCGCTCACGCGGTACCGATCCGGGCCGACATGCTCGATCCGCTCGATTGGCCGTGTCACCGGAAACGCGCCGGTCACGGCCTCATCCTGCAGGATCGCGGTGAACTCGCGAACACGCTGGGCATTGGGCGGCAACGCCCCCTCGGCAATCGACGCGATGGCGGCAAGGGCCAGAGGCATGGCGATGATGCGGGTCAAACGCATGGACGACTCCCCCTCGACGGATACGGAACACGCATCCTAGGCCTCAACCCCGGGGCAGCAAATACGGCTATCCTCTCCGTCGCCTTAAGTCCCCTTTTACCGGTTTGGGTTAGTCCGGTCCCGAATTCGTACAGAGGGGACAAGATGCGGCCCGATCCGACCCGTTGCCTGTTGCTGATCGACGACGAGCCGGCCCAGCGACGCCTGATCACCGCGATCGGCGCGCGTGCCGGCTGGTGGGTGCGCGGCGCCAATGACCTCGAGGCCGCGCGCGCCATGTTCGCCGACCCGCAGGAACCCAGGTTCGACGCCATTCTGATCGACCACTGGCTCCCGGGCGAAGAAGGCGCCGAGCTGATTCGCCAGATCCGCGCGCTCAAGCCCGAGCTGCCCCTCCTCGTGCTCACCGCACAGAGCAGCGTCGCCGTCGCCGTCGAGGCGATGCGCGCCGGCGCGAGCGACTTCCTGGTGAAGCCGATTGCGCCCGATCGCCTGCTCGGCGCACTCAACACCGCCACCGACCGCCGCCGGTCAGCCGGCGAATTGCGCCCGTTGTCCGAGAAGATCGCCAAGAGCCTCGGCTTCGACGAGATCGTCGGTTCCGCCCCCCAGTTCCGCGCCGCGCTCGCCGTGGCCGCCAAGGCCGCCCGCGCCCGCGTTTCGGTGCTGATCGAGGGCGAGAGCGGGTCCGGCAAGGAGATCGTCGCCCAGGCCATTCACGCCGCCTCGCCCCGCGGCAAGAAGCAGCTGCACATCGTCAATTGCGGTGCGATTCCCGAAAATCTCGTCGAATCCGTATTGTTCGGGCACGAGAAGGGCAGCTTCACCGGCGCGTTCGACCGGCATATCGGCCGTTTCGAGGATGCCGACGGCGCGACCCTGTTTCTCGACGAAATCGGCGAGCTTCCGCTTGATACCCAGGTGAAGCTGCTGCGTGTGCTCGAAAGCGGTGAATTCCAGAGAATCGGCAGCCGCATCACCCAGACGGTGGACGTCCGCATCATCGCCGCGACCAACAAGCGTCTCGCCGGCGAAGTCGCCGCGGGGCGCTTCCGCGAGGATTTGTACTATCGCCTCAACGTCGTCCATGTGCCCGTGCCGCCGCTGCGCGACCGGGCCAGCGACATTCCCACCCTCGCCCGCCACCTCCTCGCCCGCATCGCCGAGCAGCCGGGCATGCGCCCGCTCTCGATCACCGACGATGCATTGGCGGTGCTCATGTCCTATGGCTGGCCGGGCAATGTCCGCCAGCTTCAGAATGCGCTCTTCCGGGCTGCCGTCCTGTGCGAAGGCGACGCGCTGACTGCGGCCGATTTCCCGCATATCGCCAATGAGGCGACCTTCGGCCGGCGCGCCGACGATTATCACGCCAAGCCGTTGAACGGCCAGTCGCAGACCGCCGCCATGGCCCACGGTCCCGGCGTCACGCTCTACGATTCGGACGGCAATCTGCGCTCGCTGGAAGCGATCGAGGCCGACGTCATCCGCCTCGCCATCGGCCATTATCGGGGTCGCATGACCGAGGTCGCCCGCCGCCTCGGCATCGGCCGCTCGACCCTCTACCGCAAGCTCGGCGAACTCGGCATCGGCGATATCGCGGCATAGTCGCCGCCATTTCCTTCGTGGCGAAATGGCGCTAGTCGCCGGGCGATGGTCGAGATCGCCGCCGTCCTGACGCCCGAGGAAGCGCGCCAATGCCGCGCGCGGCTCGACAGCGCGCAATGGCATGACGGCCGGTCGACGGCCGGCCATCTCGCCGTCAACGTCAAGGCCAACGAGCAGCTGGCCGACGACGATCCGGTCGCGAAGGATTTGGCCGACCTCGTCATCGACCGGCTCGGCAAGGCGCCGCGCTTCATCGCGGCGGCGCTGCCGCTCAGGATTCTCCGACCGCGCTTCAACCGTTACCAGGGCGGCGGCAGCTATGGCGAACATGTCGACAACGCCGTGCTCGCCGTGCCCGGCACTGGCGCGCACGTGCGCAGCGATCTGTCCGCCACCCTCTTCCTCAGCGACCCGGAAGACTATGAGGGCGGCGAGCTGATCAGCGACGGGCGCAACGTGAAATTGCCGGCCGGCCACATGATCCTCTATTCGGCCGGCACCCTTCACCGGGTCGCGCCTGTGACGCGCGGCGCGCGCCTCGCCGCCTTCTTCTGGATCCAGTCGATGGTGCGCGAGGACGCGCGCCGGGCCCAGCTGTTCGAGCTCGACGAAACGATCCAGGCCCTGCGCGCCGATCATCCCGGTCATCCGTCGATCATCCGTCTGACCGGCCTCTACCATAACCTGCTGCGCGGCTGGGCGCAGGTCTGACGCGGGCGTGGGCGAACCGCTCGACAAACTGGTCCGCATTCCGCCGGAGATCGCAGCGCCCTGGGACTACGCGCCTTATGCCCGGGACCGGGTGAGCGACGCGGCATGGGCCTATCTCGACGGCGGCGCGGCGGATGAACTGACAGCCCGACGGAATGCAGCGGCTTTCGAGGCATTGACCCTGCGCACGCGGCTGCTCGCCGATCTGTCCGCAGGGCATACGAGGCTCGAACTGTTCGGCGAGACGCTGGACCATCCGATCCTGCTCGCGCCTGTCGCCAACCAGAAGCTCGCCCATCCCGACGGGGAGCTCGCCACCGCCACGGCGGCCGCGGCGATAAATGCAACGATGGTCGTCAGCACCCAGGCCAATTTTACGCTGGAGGAGATTGCCGCGGCGTCGGGCGGCCCGCTCTGGTTCCAGCTCTACATCCAGCACGACCGCGATTTCACCGCGGCGCTCGTCCGCCGTGCCGAAGCGGCCGGCTACAGGGCGCTGGTGGTCACCGCCGACGCTCCGGTCAGCGGCCTGCGCAATCGCGAGCAACGCGCCGGCTTCGCCTTTCCGCCCGGCGTCGCGCCGGCGAACCTCGCCGGGATGCCGCCCGTGCCGCGGCAGCAAGCCGCGCCCGGCGCGGCGCCGCTGTTCGGGAGCGCCCTCCTCGCTGCGGCGCCGACCTGGCGGGACCTTGCCTGGCTGCGTACGCTGACCCGGCTCCCGATCCTGCTCAAGGGGGTGATGTCAGCCGGGGACGCCCTGCGGGCACTCGACGAAGGCATGGACGGCGTGATCGTCTCCAACCATGGCGGCCGGGTCCTCGATGGCCAGCCCGCCACGATCGAGGCGCTTCCCGAAATCGCCGCCGCCGTCGCGAAGCGCGCGCCGCTTCTCGTCGACGGCGGCATCCACCGCGGCGGCGATATTTTCAAGGCGATCGCCCTCGGCGCGACGGCCGTGCTAATCGGACGCGCCTATGTCCAGGCGCTCGCCGCGGCGGGCGCGCCGGGTGTTGCCCACGTCCTCCACCTGCTTCGGGCGGAGCTGGAAGCCACCATGGCCCTCACCGGCTGCGCGACCCTTTCCGAGATTGATTCGTCCCGGATCTGGCGCTAGACAGAATTGGAACAAAAGGAGAACTCAAGATGACGTTCACCGGAAGCTGCCATTGCGGCGCGATCGCCTACAGCGTCGACGAAGAGATGCCGGCCAGGGCGATGGACTGCAATTGCTCGATCTGCCGCCGCCGCGGCGCGCTCCACCATTTCACCACCGCGGACAAATTCACCCTCGCCACGTCCCGCGCGGCGCTGCTGACCTACAGCTGGAACAAGCAGGCGATCCGCTATCACTTCTGCAGGACCTGCGGCTGCGCGCCCTTCGCCGAGGGCGACAGCCCGAAGGGGCCGATGGTCGAAATCAACCTGCGCTGCGTCGACGACATCGATCTCGACCGGCTCGAGGTCGAGACATTCGACGGCGCACATCTGATGCCCGGACCACAATAACACGGGCTCGACTTATATAAGCATAGGCTGATATAAAGCGCCATCACGACCAAGGAGAGTGTGATGGAATTCGACGTTCCGCGTCATATCGGCGCGATCACGAGAGCGGTGGAGAACGGCACATATGACGGCCAGCTGACCCGGATCGTACGCGCCGGCCGCAGCTTCGGCACCGATATCGACGACACTTGGGATGCGCTCACCAGCGCGACACGGATCCCGCGCTGGTTTTCGCCAGTCAGCGGCGAGCTGAAGCTCGGCGGCCGCTACCAGATCCAGGGCAATGCCGGCGGGACGATCGAGGAGTGCGAGCCGCCCCGCCGGCTCGCGCTGACCTGGGAGTTCGGCGGCGGCGTGTCATGGGTGAAGGTGAGCCTCAGCGAAGAAGCCGGCGGAACGACGCGGCTGGAGCTCGAGCACGTGGCGCCGCTCGACGAGAAGTCCGAAGAGTTCTGGAAACAATACGGCCCCGGCGCGGTCGGTGTGGGCTGGGACCTCTCGCTCCTCGGCCTCGCCGCACATCTGGAGCAGGGCTGGGACAAGCCGCCCGAAACCGACACCGAGTGGGTCAAGACCGACAATTACAAGGCGTTCGCGCGCGGCAGCAGCACGAACTGGCGCGACGCGTCGATCGCCTATGGTACGGACGTCGACGGCGCCACTGAGGCCGCCGACCGCACGACACAATTCTACGGAGGCTGATGCATACGTTCGACGTCCTCGGCGACCCTGTCCGGCGGCGCATCCTCGAGCTGCTCGCCGAGCGCGAACGCGCATCGGGCGAGGTGGTCGAGATCGTCGGCCGCGAATTCGGGATCAGCCAGCCGGCAGTCTCGCAGCATCTCAAGGTGCTGCGGGACAATGGCTTCGCGACCGTTCGCGCCGAGGCGCAGCGGCGGGTCTACGCCGTCGATACCGCGCCCCTGCGGGACGTCGACCTGTGGCTCGACCGCTTCCGGCTCTTCTGGGACGTGAAGCTCGACGCGCTCGAAACCGAAATCGCCCGCGGCAAGCGCGAACGCCGGCGCGCGGCTCAGGAGGGCGTCAACGCCGCATCCCGCAAGCCGCGCCAGACCCGGAGCGCCTGAAGCGTCTCCGGCACGTCGTGCACGCGCAGCAGCTGCACGCCCTGCCCGACACCCGTCAGCGCCAGCGCAAGCGAGCCCGGCAGCCTCTGATCGGCCGGTGCCTCGTTCGAGAGGGCGCCGATCGTCCGCTTGCGGCTCGCACCCAGCAGGATCGGGCAACCGAGGCCGTGCAGCAAGGCGAGGCCGTTCATCAGCTGGAGATTGTGCTGCAGCGTCTTGCCGAAGCCGAAGCCCGGATCGATGAGAATTCGCTCCCGTGCGATTCCCGCCGCGACGCAATCGGCAATACGCGCGGCAAGCCAGTCATAGACTTCGAGCAGCACCGGCCGCGCATAGCGCGGATTGTCCTGCATCGTTTCGGGATTGCCGCTGTGATGCATCAGAACGACCGGACAGCCGGATGTCGCCACCACGTCGGGGCTGCGCGGATCCCAGGTCAGGGCGGACACGTCATTGACCAGCTTCGCCCCCGCCGCGAGCGCCGCGTCCATCACCGCCGCCTTGCGGGTATCGATCGACACCGCGGTGCCCGACGCAGCGAGCTGGCGAACCACCGGCACCACCCTGGCGATCTCGTCGCCCTCCCAGACCGGCTTCGCACCAGGGCGGGTTGATTCCCCGCCGACATCGATCAGCGCCGCGCCCGCCGCTGCCATGGCGTGGCCGGCCTCGACCGCGGCCCCCGGCCCGTCGAACTGTCCACCATCCGAAAAGCTGTCCGGCGTGGCGTTCAGGATGCCCATCACCTGCGGCTGATCGAGCCGGATCACCCGGTCTCCGAGCGAGAGCGGTGCGCGGGGTGACGTAAGATGTGCCCAGGCAGCGCGTGCCTCGTCGTCCAGTGTTTCGAGGCGGGCTTCGAAACCTTCGACCGGCACCAGTTCGGCACCGCCGTCGCGCAGGATCTCGACCATCGAGAACCACAGCAACCCGCCGGCCAGCCGCACGACCTTGCCGTCATGCCCGAACGGCGCGTCGACGAAACCCGTGGGGCGGAGATAGGCTCGCTCGCTCATTGTCTTCCCGTCATTCCAGCAGAAGCTGGGATCCCTCTTCCTTCAAAGACAACGAGATTCCGGCTTCCGCCGGAATGACGAAGGGGAATCAGCCGAGGTTGGCCAGATATTTCTGCCGCAACGTATCGATCGGCGCCAGCGCCCCGGCCTGCTCCATATGCCAGAAGGTCCAGCCGTTGCAGCTCGGGGCGCCCTGGACCGCGGCACCGATCTTGTGGATCGAACCCTGCTGGCCGCCATGCTCGATCGTCGCGTCGGCAAGGACGCGGGCCTGCCAGCGGCGCTTGCTGTCGGTCAGCAGGGTGCCGGGCGCGATCAGGCCGCTTTCGATCATCGCGCCGAAAGGCACCTTCGGCTGGCTGGCGCGCGAGGCCATCACCTTCATCGCGCTCTCGTCGAGCTCGAGGGTCGAATCGATCCGCTCGCGAGCGACCTTGATGTAGCGGCTCTCCCGCTCGATCCCGATCCATTGCCGGCCCAGTCGCCGCGCCACTGCGCCGGTCGTTCCGGTTCCGAAAAAAGGGTCGAGCACGACATCGCCCTTGTTGGTGCAGGCGAGCAGCACCCGGTAGAGCAGCGCTTCGGGCTTTTGCGTGGGATGGGCCTTGGCCCCCTCCCCGTCCTTCGCCCGCTCGCCGCCGGCGCAGATCGGGATCACCCAGTCCGAGCGCATCTGGAGTTCGTCGTTGAGCGCCTTCATCGCACGATAATTGAACGTGTAGCGGCTGTCCTCGCTGCGCGACGCCCAGATCAGCGTCTCGTGCGCGTTGGTGAAGCGGGTGCCGCGGAAGTTCGGCATCGGATTCGACTTGCGCCAGATGATGTCGTTCAAAATCCAGTAGCCGGCATCCTGCAGCGCTGCGCCGACCCGGAAGATGTTGTGGTAGGAGCCGATTACCCAGAGCGTGCCGTTCGGCTTCAGGATGCGGCGGGCCTCCTTGAGCCAGGCGCGCGTGAAGGCGTCATAGGCCTCGAACGTGTCGAACTTGTCCCAGTCGTCATCGACCGCGTCGACGCGGCTGCCTTCGGGACGGAACAGGTCGCCGCCGAGCTGGAGATTGTAGGGCGGGTCGGCGAAGATCATGTCGACACAGGCGTCGGGCAGGCGCGCCATCGCCTTCACGCAATCGTCCTGGAGGATCTGGCCCACCGGCAGATCATGCGCGGGCGCGGGCGTGGCCACCCGCCGCGGCTTCACCGCCGTGTCGACACGTCCCAGCACACCCATCCGAAATGCCCCCTTCGAAACCTGGGGCCATGCTGAGTCGTCTCGACTCCGCGGTCAAGTTCAAAGGTTTAGGGGTATGAATCTGAGACAGGATTGATGGTACGGGAACGAAAGGAGTCTGATGCTAAATGTTGTGATGCGCGCCCGGCCGGAGGCTCCATTAGCGGTGGGTGTGGCGCGAAAGACTCACAGGTCGAGCGTAAATTGACGGACCGGCGCAAAGCTCCTCCGATGGAGCGGCGTCGGGCCGAGTTCCGCCAGCGCGCGCTTGTGGACGGGGGTCGGATAGCCCTGGTTGGTCTCCCAGCCATAACCGGGAAAGGCGCGGGCATAGTCGGCCATCATCGCGTCGCGCGTCACCTTGGCGACGATCGAGGCGGCGGCGATCGAGCGGCATCTGGCGTCGCCACCGACGATGGCGAGGCTCGGCCGGTCCCAGTCCGGGCAGCGGTTGCCGTCGACCAGCACCATCGCCGGATCGACGCCGAGCGCATCGACGGCGCGTTGCATCGCCAGCATCCGCGCCCAGAAGATGTTGATCGTGTCGATCTCCTCGACCGTCGCGATACCGACGCCGACCACGGCGGTCTCGCGCAGCCGTGCGCAAATCGCCTGCCGCGTCTTGGCCGGCAGCGCCTTGGAATCGTCGATTCCGCGCGGAAAACGCGCGCGATCGAGGATCACGGCAGCGGCGACCACCGGGCCGGCGAGCGGCGCACAGCCCGCCTCGTCCACTCCGGCAAGCGGATCGGGGTGCAGCTTCTCGATCCTGAAGCAGGGCCGCGCCATGGCCGTCAGCCTAGAATTCACAAGGCGCGCCATTCCAGCAAAAGCTGGGATCTCACTCGCCTTTCCTGTGGATAAGGTCGAACGGAACGACCCCCAGCCCGTGGCCCATCGGCCCGTTGCCGGCACCGAAGCCGGGTGCGGCAAGGATGGCTTCCCGGACATAGGTCCTGGCTCGTGCCACCGCCTCCTCGAGGCCGAGGCCGGCGCCGAGACCTGTCGCCATGGCACTCGCCAGCGTGCAGCCGGTGCCATGGGTGTGGCGGGAATCGATCCGGTGCGAGGTCCAGCGGATCACCGCGCCGCCGGGGTTCACCAGCAGGTCCACAAGTTCGTCTCCGGACAGATGTCCGCCCTTGGCCAGAATGGCGCAACCGGCCTGGCGGCTCAGCGCGAGCGCCGCGTCGCGCATCTCCGCCTCATTCTGGACCGAAACCCCGGCCAGCGCGGCAAGCTCGGGAACATTGGGCGTGATCACCGTCGCGAGGCCGGCGATCTCGCGCAGTGCCGGCGCGGTTCCGGCATCGCCCAGCGCATCGCCGCTGGTGGCAACCATCACCGGATCGAGCACGACCGGCGCCCCGGAGAAACGGCTGCGAAGCACATCGCCAACGGTTCGGGCCAGCGACGCGGTGGCCAGCATGCCGATCTTCACGGCATCGACACCAAGGTCACCGGCGACCGCGTCGACCTGCTGCAGCAGAAACGCCTCCGGCACGGGGAGGACATCGGTAACGCCGAGCGTGTTCTGCGCGGTCAGCGCCGTGATCGCCGTCATCGCGAAGCCGCCGAGCATCGTCACCGTCTTGATGTCGGCCTGAATGCCGGCACCGCCTCCGGAATCGGAGCCGGCGATGATCAGCACGCGGGGCGGCGTCACTTCGGGCCTTTCCGCTCCGTCGAGGCGGGATATTTCGCCAGCAGATGCACCGGGCGGATCGGGCGGCGTTCGAAATTGCCGCCGCAATTCGGGCAGATGCCGGCAAGCGGCCCGTCCGCGCAGTCGGCGCAGAACGTGCATTCGAACGTACAGATACGGGCATCAGCGTCCGGCGGCAGGTCGCGGCCGCAACGTTCGCAACCGGGGCGAAGCTCCAGCATCAGGCGGCCTGCACCGCAGCGCAGATGGAGTCGACCACCTCGCCGACCAGGGCCTCGTCATCTCCTTCCGCCATCACCCGGATCAATGGCTCGGTGCCCGACTTGCGGATCACCAGCCGGCCGCGGCCGTTGAGCCGCGCCTCCCCGTCCGCGATCGCGGCCTTCACCTCCAGCGCATCGAGCGGAGCGCCCCCGGCGAAGCGGACATTCCTGAGAAGCTGCGGCAATGGCTGGAAAAGGTTCAGGAGTTCGCTCGCCGGCCTGGCGGCGAGGACGAGCTCGGCCAGCACCTGCAACCCCGCGACCAGACCGTCGCCCGTCGTCCCGTAGTCGGTGAGGATGATATGGCCCGATTGCTCGCCGCCGACATTATAGCCCCTGGCGCGCATCGTCTCGAGAACATACCGGTCGCCGACCGCGGTGCGCGCCAGAGAAAGGCCCTGCCCTTCCAGAAAACGCTCCAGGCCGAGATTGGACATCACGGTGGCGACGATGCCGCCGCCCTTCAAGGCACCTCGACGATGCCACGAGGAGCCGATCAGCGCCATGAGCTGGTCGCCATCAACGATCGCGCCCTTCTCGTCGACGACGATCAGTCTGTCCGCGTCACCGTCCAGCGCAAGGCCGATATGGGCACCGCTCTCGACCACCGTTCGACGCAGCAACGCCGTATCGGTCGATCCGCACGCGTCGTTGATGTTGACGCCGTTCGGCGCGACTCCGATCGCCGTCACCTCGGCGCCCAGCTCCCACAGCGCAGAGGGCGCGACCTGGTAGGCGGCGCCATTGGCGCAGTCGACCACCACCTTGAGCCCGTCGAGCGTGAGGTGCGACGGGAAGCTCGCCTTGGCGGCATGGATATAGCGCCCGCGCGCATCCTCGATCCGCTTGGCCCGACCAATCGCCTCTGCCGGAACCAGCTGCGGCTTCTGCTCCAGCAACACCTCGATCGCCGCCTCGTCAGCATCGGAAAGCTTGTAGCCGTTCGGGCCGAACAGCTTGATGCCGTTGTCGGCGAACTTGTTGTGGCTGGCCGAGATCATCACCCCCAGATCGGCACGCATCGAATGAGTCAGCATGGCTACAGCGGGCGTCGGCACAGGCCCCACCATCACCACGTCCATCCCGACACTGGTGAAGCCGGCGACGAGCGCGGTCTCCATCATATAGCCCGAAAGACGGGTATCCTTGCCGATCACGACCCGATGGCGATGATCGCCGCGCAGGAAATGTGCGCCCGCGGCCTGGCCGACCTTGAGCGCCATTTCGGCGGTCATGGGTGATTGATTGGTGCGGCCGCGAATGCCGTCGGTCCCGAAATATCTGCGCGTCATTCTTCCTTCAGTCGCGTGAAAAAGACGAGAATCAACCCAAAAGTGATTCTTCCGCCATCGCGAAGAGCCCGTTAAGACACTCGCGTGTCGCAGCCCACCCGCATTCTTCTCGCCCTCATCATCGGCATCACTGCGGGGATCGTCAGCGTCGCCTGGGCCGGCACCTTCGCTACCCACGCCATCGCCGTTGCCGAGCCGATCGGCGGCATGTGGCTGAGCGCGCTGCAGATGACGATCGTGCCACTCGTCGTCTCGCTGATCATCACCGGGATCGCAGCCTCGGCCGAGGCGGCGCGGGCCAGCAAGGTCGCAACGCGCGCACTCGTACTGTTCGTCATCCTGCTCTGGACGTCCGCGCTTACCGCGGCTCTCCTGACGCCCTTGTTCCTCAACCTGTTTCCCCTTCCCGCCGAATCGGCTGCGGCGCTGCGGGACGCGCTGACCACCACGGGGCCGGTCGGCGAAGCGCCGAGCTTTACCGATTTCCTGCGCGGGATCGTGCCGACCAACCCGATCGCGGCCGCGTCGCAGGACGCGATCCTGCCACTCATCGTCTTCACCCTGGTGTTCGCCTTCGCACTGACCCGGTTGCCGGAAGAGCCGAGGACCAGGCTGGTCGGCCTGTTCCAGGCCTTTGCCGACACGATGCTGGTGGTGGTGGGCTGGGTTCTCTGGATCGCACCGATCGGCGTGTTTGCCCTCGCCTACGTGGTCGGGGTGCGCGCCGGAGGATCGGCGTTCGGAGCCCTGCTGCACTATGTGCTGGTCGTCTCGGCGGTAGGCGCTGTGGTCTGGCTCGCCGCCTGGCCGCTGGCCGCGATCGGTGCGAAGGCTTCGCTGATTCGCTTCACGAAGGCGGTCGCGCCGAGCCAGGCGATCGCGCTCAGCACCCAATCCTCGCTCGCCTGCCTTCCGGCGATGCTGCGCGCGTCACACACCCTCGGCGTCCCCGTCGCCGCTTCGGGCATCACGCTGCCGATGGCGGTGGCGGTGTTCCGTGCGACCGGGCCCGCGATGAATCTCGCCGTCGCGATCTACATCGCCTACTGGTTCGGGATCGAGCTGACGCCGGCCCAGATGGCGATGGGCGTCGCCGCCGCCGCGACTACGACCATGGGCGCGGCGGGCGTGCCCGGGCAGGCGACCTTTATCACCTCGATCGCACCGATTTGCCTGGCCATGGGCGTGCCGATCGAGCCGCTGGCGCTGCTGATCGCCGTGGAAGTCCTTCCCGACCTCGTCCGGACGCTCGGCAATGTCAGCATGGACGTCGCCGCAACCGCAACGGTCGCCAAGCGCTCGGGCTTCGAGGCGGATGACGCGACCAGCCGTGAGGATCAGTTGCTTGAGGAGGGCGCGTGACCCATTCTGCGCCGGGGAGGCGGCTCTGAGCCGAAACATGAGCACGCGAACGTTCGCCGCCTTGCTTGGCGGCGTGTTGCTGCTCGGGGCGGTGCTGGGCTTCGTCCCGGCCCTGCTTGTTCCCAATGCCGACATTCATCCGCTGTCGGTCGACACCCCGCACGACCAGTTGCTCGGCCTGTTTCCGGTCAATGCGGTCGACAATATCCTGCACGCACTCCTCGGCCTGTGGGGCCTGGCATCGGGACGCGCCTCGCGAGCCGCCATCCGCTATGCGCGGAGCATGACCGGCATCCTGCTCGCGCTGACGCTGGCGGGCTTCGTCCCGGCCTTCAGCGACCTCCTGCCGCTCTACGGGAACGACATCTGGCTGCACGCCCTGTTGACGATCCCGACGGCCTATTTCGGCTGGGTGCACCGCAGCGCGCCAGACGCCGTCCCGTCACACTCCGACGGCAACAGCCGATAGGACATATGTCGGTATGGCGCCTTTGTCCGCGCTGTCGTAAAGAGCGGGTATGACCAGAATGTTCAAGCTTTCGGCGGTGGCGCTGTTGCTCGCCTCCCCCACCATGCCCGGGGCCATCCAGACCGCAGCCTTCGCACAACAGGCACCGCCCGTGCCCGTGCAGGCCCCGTCCCCGCGCCTCGACTATCAGCCTGTTGCGCCGGCACCAGTGGTCTGGCAGCGCGCGGCGGCCGAAGAATTGCTCACCTATGTCGAGGGTATCGGCCAGGAAGGGCTCGATCCGGCCACCTACCGACCGCAACAGCTGCGCGCGGCGCTCGCCACCGGCGACGATGCATCGATCGGCCCCGCCGCGACGGAAACTTTCCTGCGACTGACGACCGATCTCAGCGGCGGCGCTGTCCGCGGCGACGCGCGCGGCGAATGGTACATGCCGGACAGTTCGATCGACGGAAACCAGCAGCAATTGCTGCTCGCCCGCGCCGCCCAGGGCGGCGTCGCCAGCATATTGAACGGGCTGCTGCCGACCCATCCGCAATATGGCAGCCTGAAGCGGGCGCTCGCCAATACCCCGGAGAGTGAAACGGCCCGGCGCGAATTGATTCGCACCAACATGGAGCGTTGGCGCTGGATGCCGCGCAACCTTGGCCAGCGTCATTTGCTCGTCAATGTGCCCGCCTTCACCGCCGCAATCGTCGATGATGGCCGCGTAACGCGCCGTCACCGGACGGTGGTCGGCGCCCGCCGCACCCAGACGCCGGCGCTGAGCGCGACCGTTACCGCCGTCACGATCAATCCCTGGTGGACCGTCCCGCAAAGCATCATCCGCGAGATGGGCGGGCGTTTCAACAGCAGCTATGTCGTGACCCGCAATGGGGGCACGACGATCGCCCGCCAGCGCCCGGGCCCGGGCAACTCGCTTGGCCGGGTGAAGATCGAGATGCCGAATGAGCATGCGATCTACCTGCACGACACGCCGGCCCAGGCGCTGTTCGACCGGCCGGTACGGGCGTTCAGCCACGGCTGCATCCGCACCCAGTATGTGCGCGATTTCGCGGCCGAACTGCTGGCCTCGACGGGTCAATGGGACCGCGCGGCGATCGACAGCGCCGTCGCTGCGGGCCGGACCCAGCAGGTGCCGCTCGCTCAGCCAATCCCGGTCTATATCGCCTATTTCACTGCAGCCGCGACGACCGACGGCAACATCGTCACCTACGCGGACATCTATGGCCGCGACGCCGCGGTGCGACGGGCGCTGAATGGCGGCAGCACCGCAGTCGCGAGCGCCAACTAGCCGAAGCGGATGGGTCAGGCCGTGCGGATACGGTCTGCGTAGAGGAAATGGCCTGGCCCCAATCGGGCCATGACTTCCTGGAGACTCCGGTTGGGCAGTGCGAAGCAGCCTTCGCTGCGACCGAGGCGGCCCTGCTGGGAGATCACCTCCGGCTCGGCATACCAGGCGGTGTGGACGACGATCGCCCGTGCCTCGGCGTTGCTGTTCGACGGATCGAGCCCGCGCACACGCATCGATCGGCCATAGCGCCCGTAATAATAGTCGCCGATGACGTAGGAGCCGTCCGAACTCGCCTCTGATCCGACCAGGTTCGAGAAACGCTGCAGGAAGCCCGTATGGCTGGGATCCGAGCCGCGGCCGTGCGAGACGAAATGGCGCGACACCCGGCCGGTATTGGTATCGAGCAGGTAGAAGCGCGGGTCGCTCGAGAACCTGGTGAAGTCGACGATGCCGACCACAGCCGTGTCGCGGATTTGCGCGCGATGCCGATCGAACGCCGCGCGCGCGCGCTGGACGATGCGCGGATCGACGGTGGGGTCGACCATTACCCGCGGCCGTGCCTGCGCCGGCTCCATATCGGGACGACGGCGCACGACCGGTGAATCGATCGCCTGCGCCAGCAAGGGTGAGCTCGCCATCAGGGCGAGCGCGCCCGTAGCCGCTCCAGCCTCGATGATCTGCCGACGTGACAGTGACATGAAAACCCTCCGCTCGAAACGAAAGCTAGGTTCTTTCCCCTTTGCTCTCAATGAGAAGAACCCGGCCGTTCCATCCGTTTGCCGCGACATGGCTGCGCTTCATCGCATCATGCGGGACCATTGGTTAACGAGAAACTTGCCGTGTCGACGAAGCGTGGCAGAGGCGCGGCCAATGCATTCAGGTCGATGAATCGCGCTTTTCGTGCCGCCTTTCGGGATTGATCCAGGTTTTGACGGGCTTGCTCTTTGTCATCGAAATCGTCATTTGCCCTGCATGGTTTCGGCGCAGGAACAGGCTGCTGAGTCTCACTATGTGTATGTGGTGGACGACGATCGTGACGTCCGCCGCTCGCTGAGCTTCATGCTCGCTGCGTCGGAGACCCGCTCGCACCCGTTCGGCTCGGGCATGGATTTCCTGGACGCGGTTCCGGATCTCACGCCCGGCTGCGTCCTGCTCGATCTGCGCATGCCGCAGATGGACGGGTTCCACGTCATGGCCGAACTGGGGAAGCGCGGGATCGACTGGCCGGTCATCGTCATGACCGGTCATGGCGAAGTGCCGGTCGCGGTTCGGGCGATGAAGCAGGGCGCGGTCGATTTTATCGAGAAGCCCTTCTCCGAAGAGGCGCTGCTCGGTTGCCTTTCGACAGCGTTCAATCTGCTGAGCGAGCGCGAGACGGCGGGGCGCCGCCGCCGGGCCGCCCGCGAGCGTGTCGACCAGTTGACCACGCGCGAAACCGAGGTGCTGGAAGGGCTGCTTGCCGGCGAATCCAACAAACAGCTGGCCCAGCGGCTGGGCATCAGCCTGCGTACGGTCGAAATGCATCGCGGCAACATGATGGACCGGCTTGAGGTCGCAAATCTCGCCGAAGCCCTTACCTTGGCGATCGAGGCGGGCCTGACCCCGGCAACGACCGGTCAGGCTGCCTGACACGCGGACGCGCAAGGAGACTGTGATGGCGACGGAGCGGGCGATCCTGGCCGGCGGATGCTTCTGGTGCACGGAAGCGGTGTTCAAGGACGTGATCGGCGTCGAGAAGGTCGAGAGCGGCTATACCGGCGGCAGTGTCGCCGATCCGACCTACAAGCAAGTGTGCGGCGGCGACACCGGTCATGCCGAGGCGATCCGGATCACGTTCGATCCCGCCCTGGTCGGCTATGACGATCTGCTCGACATGTTCTTCGCGACCCACGATCCGACCCAGCTCAACCGGCAGGGCAACGACGTGGGCACCCAGTACCGCTCCGCGATCTTCCCGCTCTCGCCGGAGCAGGATGTGGAGGCCCGGGCCGGAATCGAACGGGCGGCCGCGAACTGGCCGGCGCCGATCGTCACGACGATCGAGCCATTCGGCGACTGGTATCCGGCCGAGGACTATCATCAGGACTATTGGGAGGGTGAGGGCCAGCGCAATCCCTATTGCCTGGCGGTCATCCCGCCCAAGCTCCAGAAGCTCAGGAAGAGCTTCGCGACCCGCCTGAAGGCCGACGCGGCCGCCTGACGCTCAAAGCGAAAACGGGTCGATCGCCGTATGGCGGTCGAGACGCCGCGATTCGTCCGGCATCGGATATTTGAGGCCGGTGGCGCAATTGAACAGCACCACACGATCCGTGGCGGCGATCAGTCCCTCCGACCGCGCCCGCATGCAGGCGGCGAGGGTCGCGCCGCCTTCCGGACACAGCAGCAGGCCGTCCCGCGCCGCCGCCTCGGTCGCGGCGACGATCTCCTCGTCCGGCACGGCGATCGCGAAGCCGCTGCTCTCGCGTACCGCGCGCAGGATCAGGAAGTCGCCGACCGCCTTCGGCACGCGGATGCCGGCGGCGACGGTGTGGGCATTCTCCCAGCGCGCAGCATGTTCGACGCCATCATCAAAGGCTTTGACGATCGGCGCGCAGCCTGCGGCCTGGACGGCGACCATGCGGGGCCGTTCCTGCCCGATGAACCCAAGCGCCTCAAGCTCGTCGAACGCCTTCCACATGCCGATGAGGCCGGTGCCGCCACCGGTGGGATAGAAAATGACGTCGGGAAGGTGCCAGCCGAGCTGCTCGGCAAGCTCCAGGCCCATCGTCTTCTTGCCCTCGATCCGGTAGGGCTCCTTCAGCGTCGAGAGATCGAACCAGGCGCCTTTCGCCGCCCCCTCCCCCACGATCGCGCCGCATTCGTCGATGAGGCCGTTGACCCGGTAGACCCGCGCGCCCTGGACGGCGATCTCGCGCACGTTCACTTCCGGAGTGTCTTCCGGACACAGGACGACCGTCTCGATCCCTGCCCGGCTGCCATAGGCGGCGAGCGCCGCGCCGGCATTGCCATTGGTCGGCATCGCGATCTTCGTGACGCCAAGCTCCTTCGCCATCGACACCGCCATCACCAGGCCGCGCGCCTTGAACGATCCGGTCGGCAGGCGGCCCTCGTCCTTGACCAGCAGTTCGGCGACGCCAAGGCGGAAAGCCATCGCCTCCAGCGCGACGAGCGGTGTCTCCGCCTCGCCCAGACTGACGATGCTGGCCGTCCGGCGGACCGGCAGCAGCTCGCGCCAGCGCCAGAGGTCGCGTGGACGCCCGGCGAGGGCGTCCCGCGTCAGGTGCCGCGCTGCCGCTTCGAGATCATAGCGAACGAGCAGCGGGCGGCCGGCGTCGGACAGCCCGTGGAGGCGATCGGCCTCGTAGCGCTGACCGGTCAGTGAACATTCGAGATGGGTGACGAAGGTCGGGCGCTCGGCGACGAGATTGGCATTCCAGGACATGGTTGCTTCTGACTCCGGTCAGGCTGGTATCAGCCGGCGAGCTTGGAAAGGGCGAAGGCGCTGAGGAAGCCGGCGACCGCGATCAGGCCGGCAAAATCCTGCGTGCCTTCAAAGGCTTCGGGTACCATCGTATCCACGATCATGGCCAGGATCGCCCCGGCCGCAACCGCCTGAACCGCTACGACAAAGGCGGGATCTACGCCCGCGAAGGCGGCATGGCCGAGCCAGGCGGCAAGGCCCGCGATCAGCGTGACTCCCGCCCAGAGCAGGAAGACGAACGACGCCGTCCGCCCTTCCGCCTTCATGCCCGCGGCGCTCGACAGGCCTTCGGGCAGGTTCGACAGGAAGACGGCGACCACCGCGACGACGCCGACCCCGCCCCCTTCCAGCAGGCTGACTCCGATCACGATCGATTCCGGAATGCCGTCGAGCAGCGCGCCGAGCGCCAGCGCACCGCCATTGCCAGCGTTCTGCTCCTTGTCCTGCTGCCGGTGCGCCAGCGTCGAGCGCTTGCGGTGCCGCGCACCCCACAGGCCGAGCGCGAAGTTGCAGGTGGTGAAGATCACCGCACCGCCAAGGAATCCGGCGGCGACCGGCCAGAAGCCGCGGTCGGCCGCGGCGGCGCGCCGCCACGCCTCGTCCATCAGTTCGAAGGAGAGCGCCGAGATGAGCACGCCCGCGCCGAAGCCCATGATCGCGGCGATGGTCCGGCGCGACAGCGGCGCGAACCATCCGAGCAGCGCGCCGAACAGCAGAGCCGAGCCACTGAGCAGCCCCCAGAGCCCTGCCTGCACCGCGAGCGGCATCACCCCCTGCCCCGCGGCGCCGCAGCGCGACGCAGGCGATCGTTGATCGCGGCACCCAGGCCCCGATCGGGAATCGGCGCCATCGCGATCGCGGACCGAGCCTGGCGATCGGCGTCATGCAACAGGGCGAACAGCCCCGCCGCCGCCTCGACGAGATCGCCGGTCGGGCTGAGGCTGACATCGCCCGCCACCGCGCCAAAGCCGATCAGCCATTCTTCAGGCTCTGCCGTGTGGGCGTTGAGGCGCAGCGGCTTGTCCGGCGCATAGTGGCTTTCGAGCTGACCCGGTGCCTCGATCGCCCCTGCGGCCCCGACCGGCAGGCCGAGATCGATCGGCCCCGGACGCAGCAGCCGCAACGGCCCGCCGGTTGCCGCGACGATGGTGGATTCGAGGCCGTGCCGGGTCTGGCCCGCATCGATAATCAGCGGGATTCGGCCACCGAGCGAGGCCAGGACATGCTCGGCCCGGGTCGGACTGATCCGGCCGCTCGCATTGGCCGAAGGCGCGGCGAGCGGCCCACCAACCGCTTCGAGCAAGGCTTGCATCGCCGGATGGGCCGGCGCGCGAATGGCGATGGTCGCGAGGCCAGCCGTCACCAGCGAGGCGATCCCGGCGTCCATCCTCAAAGGAACCACCAGTGTCAGCGGGCCCGGCCAGTGGCGCGCGGCAAGTTCGCAGGCGTCGTCGTCAAACACCGCGAATTCAGCAGCCTGAGCGATATCTCTGACGTGAACGATGAGCGGATTGAAGCTCGGCCGGCCCTTGGCCGCATAGATGCGCGCCACGGCTTCGCCGCTGGTTGCGTCGGCGGCGAGGCCGTAGACCGTCTCGGTCGGCACCGCGACCGGCTGCCCCGCCGCGATCAGCCGCGCGGCTTCGGCGATCGCCTCTGGGCCAAAGGGCAGGACGCGGGTGTTTTGCGCGCTCACCCGCCCGCGCTATAGCCGGGGCGAGAACAGCGCAACATGCGAGAGGGGCCATGACCTACACGCCGCCGGTCGAGGAACAGAAATTCCTGCTGCGCCACATTGTCGGCATGGCGGAGCTGGCAGCTCACGATGCCTTTGCCGAGGCAACGCCAGACCTGGTTGACGCAATCGTTGACGGCGCCGGCGCCTTCGCCGCGGGCGAGTTCGCGCCGCTCAATCGCAGCGGCGACGAGATCGGCGCCAGGTGGTCGCCGGAAGGCGTCACCCTGCCGCCCGGTTTCCGGGAGGCCTATCATGCTTATGTCGAGGGCGGCTGGGGAACGCTCGCCGGCCCGCCCGAACATGGCGGCCAGGGCCTGCCGCTGACCCTCGCCACCGTCGTCATGGAGGACCTCGGCTCGGCCAATATGGGTTTCTCGCTGGTGATGATGCTGACCCCCGGCGCGGTCGAAGCTCTGCGTCATCACGGATCGCCCGAGCTTCGGGCCACCTGGCTGCCAAAGCTCGTTACCGGCGAATGGACCGGCACCATGAACCTCACAGAACCGCAGGCGGGCTCCGACGTCGGCGCACTCAAGACCCGCGCCGTGCCGGTCGGCGACGGCACCTACAAGATCACCGGCCAGAAGATCTTCATCACCTTCGGCGAGCACGACCTTGCCGGCAATATCGTCCACCTCGTCCTCGCCCGGCTGCCCGACGCGCCCCAGGGCACGCGCGGCATCTCGCTCTTCCTCGTACCCAAGGTTCTTTCGAACGGAGCGAAGAACGACCTTCGCTGCGTCTCGATCGAACACAAGCTCGGCATCCACGCCTCGCCGACCTGCGTCATGTCCTATGGTGACGAGGGCGGCGCCATCGGCTGGCTGATCGGCGAGGAGAACAAGGGCATGGCGGCGATGTTCACGATGATGAACAACGCCCGCCTCAATGTCGGCCTGCAGGGCGTCTCGATTGCCGAGCGCGCGACCCAGCAGGCGGTCGCCTACGCCCGCGACCGCGTCCAGGGCAGCCGCGAGGGCCGGCCGGTGCGGATCATCGAGTTCCCGGACGTACGCCGGATGCTGCTGCGGATGAAGGCGCTGACCCAGGCGGCACGCGCCCTAGCCTATTATTGCGCCGGCCAGACCGACCGCGCCGGCCTCGGCGACGAAGCCGCCCGGGCCCGGGCCGATCTGCTGACGCCGCTGGTCAAGGCCTATGGCACCGACGTCGGCTGCGAGGCGACGAGTCTCGGCGTCCAGGTCCATGGCGGCATGGGCTATGTCGAGGAAACCGGGGCCGCCCAGCACTTCCGCGACGCCCGCATCTCGCCGATTTACGAGGGCACGAACGGCATCCAGGCAGCCGATCTGGTGGGGCGCAAGCTGACGATGGAGGGCGGCGGCGTGCTGCAGCGACTGCTCGCCGATATCCGGGCCGACGCAGATGGTGAACCGCAGCTTGCCGCCCTCGTCGAGGATTGCGCGGCGGTGGCGACCCACCTGCTGACCGCAGAGCCAGACGACCGGCTGGCGGCGTCCTATCCCTTCCTCACCATGCTGTCGGTCGCGACCAGCGGCTGGCTGATGATGCGGCAGCTGGCGGCACTGGAGAGCCATGACAGTGATCCCGCCTTCTCTTCGATGAAGCGGGCGGCGGCGCGATTCTACCTGGATCAGATCGTGCCGGAGGCTTCCGGCCTCCTGGCCGCTGCATTGGCAAGTAGCGACATCCTGTATTCTATCGACGAGGAGACGCTCGCCGCTTGAAGCCCCTTCATCCGTCATGCCGGACTTGATCCGGCATCCACCTTGTCTTTTCCCAAAGCCGCGACAGGAAAGTGGACCCCGGATCAAGTCCGGGGTGACGAATGCAAGATGCGCCTTACACCCGCCGCGCCAGTTTGTGCGGGCGCTGGCCGACGGTGCGCCAGATGCGTGGGCCCTGGTCGACCCGGAAGGCACCCATCTTCTCGCTCTGCTCCTGTAGCTCGCGGCCGACCACATAGGATTTCGAACTCTGTCCGGTCCGGCCGTCGCCGCAATCGTAGAGCGCGTTGACCGCAACCACCGGAATGAACAGCATGCGATCGTCGAGACGGACCGCGCGCATGTCGTCCCGCGTCATCGCGACCTCGCCCTTGATCACGCCGTTCGTGCCCGGCGCGATGCCGGGGAGGCTGAGCTTGGTGCTCTCGCGGCCCGCGGTGCGGAAGAAGGCGCCGATCTCCTTGTCCTGTTCGGCGCCCGCGTTGAACATCTTGACGTCGATCCGGACGTTGCGCGCCGGGGTCTTGCCGGCGTTGCGGATTTCAAGCTCGAATTGGACGCTCGTCTCGGTGGCCGTGAAGGAGGCGCGGTCGGTCTTGAGGTCGAGCTCGATCCACGGCCGCTCGCCGGGCTCGAGGCGTGGCGGCGGCGGCGCGGCGGCAACAGGCGCCGCTTCCTCGACCGCCCCCCCATCCCCGGCTGAGCGGCGGCGGCGCATCGCGGCAGCTCCGATCAGGGCCGCCAGCGCCACGGGCAGCGCATAGAGCCACCAGGGCATGCCGCCGTCCTCGACCGTGCGCGCGGGCGCTGGCAGGCTGGGAATCGGTGCAGGCGTCTCAGCTGGCGGCGGAGCAACCTCACCGGTTGGCGGCGCGATGGCGGGCGGCGCCGTTCCCGTCGGGAGCGCCGGCGTCTGCGGCTGCGGGGCGGGTGCGGTCGTCTGCGGTGCCGGCCGGCTTGTCGGTGGGGCCGACGGGCGCGCTTGCGGCGGCGTGGGTCGGGTCGTAGCGGGCGACGGCGGCGCAACCCGCACCGGCGTGGCCTGCGGCGCCGACGGAGGCTGGGGCTGCGGCTGGCTGACGATCCGCTCCTGCGGCTGCAGCGAGAAGTCGCGCAGCTGCGGCGGGCCGATCACCGGGGGCGGCGCAGCCTGGGCAGGGGCAGGCTGGGCAGGGGCAGGCTGGGGCGCCGCGCTGTTCTGGGCTGCGGCAGATGTCCCGCAGACAAGGCTGGCGCCGACCGCGCCCATGACCCACAGCCTCCGCTTGTTCACTCTCATCTACTTAGCTCGACTACCCCGCAACCGACGGCCCTTGAGGCCGAAGGCGCTCACATAAGTGTGCTGGCGCAGGATTTTAACGCCTCGTCAACAGGCGGCCGCCGAACAGCCGGAGCACTGCGGCAAAACGGTCACACTCCGGTCAGTGCTCACCCTCGGAATGGCTTGCGGTCTCCATCGCGCGCTGACGCATGCATTGCGCGATCGGACGGCCGGGCGTGACGACGTCCTCCGGATTCGCGACTTCGGTGAGGAAGGCCTGTTCGCCCTGCAGCGACCAGGACAGGACCTGCGCACTGCCGGCCGGCGCGGCCGCATAGCGGATCCCCAGCTGGGTCGGCGCGGCTTCGAGCTCGGTCGTGCGGCCATCATAGGTCAGCAGCATCCTGGCATGAAGGAAGTCCCCGCCATTCTCGTAGATTGCAGTCGCGGGCCGCCCGTCCTCGCAAAGATAGGAGATGGTCGCCGGCGCGTTGGCGACGCGCCCGCCGCCACTGAAGCCGGACAGCATGAAAGCAGCACCGATCAGCGCGGTGGCGGTAATGGGGAACGATCTGGTCATCTCGAAGGCCTCTCGCACCTGCTGCCCCATGGTGCGGCAGCCGGGGCGCGAAATCAAGCAATCGGCGGCTTGATGGTCCCCTGATAGGGTGTTTCGGGGGTGGTCACGAGCAAATGCGACAGGATCGCCTGGCCGGCGACCAGCGCAAGCAGCCCGGCCGAAAAGGAGATCAGGAAGGCGCGCAGCGGAGTGATCGTCACGAAACTCGTCCTCTCGCGGCCCGGTGCCGCGGTCACCTTCATATGGGATAACGGTCGCGACCGGGCAAGAATCCTGGTCGACGGATTTGTCGGATTGGTCGAAGAGTCGGCGGTCGGCGCCCGTCAGGCGAGCGCGCGCTCGACCAGGTCTTCCGCGTCGAGCCCGAGCATCCGGATATGCGAGGCGATGCGCGGCCAGCGATTCTCGAGAAAATCCTTGCGCTCGGCGGTCCGCAGGCGATCGGCGGCGCCGGCCGCGACGAACATGCCCACGCCGCGCTTCACGGTCACCAGCCCCTCTTCCTGGAAGGTCTGATAGGCCTTGGCGACGGTCAGCGGATTGGCGCCGAAATCGGCGGCCAGGCTGCGCACCGACGGCAACGGATCACCGTCGCCGACATGACCTTCGAGGATCATCGCCGCGATGCGGTCGCGCAGGCGGAGATAGACGGGGCGGTCTTCGTTCATGCCGTCATGCTCTACTAATACACTGTCCAGGTCAAGAGGAGAATTGCATCTGGATCATTTGGGTCGCCGGGTGGCCGGCGACCATTGCGTGATGACACTCTCCAGCTCCGGCCGGGGGCGTTCTTCCAGCTCGATTCCCGGTGTCCCGATAAAGATGAAACCGGCGATTCGTTCGCCCGGATTGCCGAACGCCTCCCCGACCGCATCCGAATAGGCGGCCCATCCCGTCACCCAGCCTGCCGCATAGCCCATCGCGTGCGCCGCGAGCAGCAGGTTCATGCACGCCGCGCCACAGGACAGCTCCTGCTCCCAGACGGGAATCTTGTGATCGGGCACCGTTCGGGAAAGCACAATCACGAGCTCCGGCGCCTGATGCGCGAACCGGTCATTCGCCTCCACCTCCAGCCGTCCCGGATCGGGACGATCGATCCGGTAGGCGGCATCGAGCAGGGCGGCGAAGGAGTCACGCTGGCCCCGCCGAACGTGGACGAACCGCCAGGGGGCGAGCTTGCCATGATCCGGCGTCCGGGCCGCAATCGCCAGGATACGACGCAGCTCGTCCGGTGTCGGTCCGGGTGCGACGAGGTCGCGCGGGCGGCCGGAACGGCGCGACTCGAGCAGGCTCAGGATGGAGGTGCGATCGTTGAACATGCCGGCGGCGCTACCAGTCGGGCCGCGCGGCAACAATCCCGCTTCACAAGCCGGTTTTGGTCGTTAGGTTGCCCCGATCAAGGCCGGAGACACGGCCACAGGATTGCCCAGGGAGCAAAGCGACTATGGTGGACACACCGACCGCGGATAATCCGCGCGAACCCGATATCAGCCACATCAACCCCGCCGCCAGCGACACCTGGTTCGGCCATCCGCGCCAGCTGGCGCGGCTGTTCACCACCGAAATGTGGGAACGGTTCGGCTATTACGGCATGCGGGCGCTGCTCGCGCTCTATCTCGCGCAATGGTTCCTGTTCGACGATTCCACCACCGGAGGCCTCTACGGCGCGTTCACCAGCCTGGTCTACCTGACCCCGCTGTTCGGCGGCCTGATCGCCGACCGCATCCTCGGCTCGAAAATATCGGTGAAGACCGGCGCGGTCATCATGTGCCTCGGCTATCTCGGCCTCTGCTTTGGCGGGGAGCAGGCGAAGCCGACCTTCATCCACAACAACCAGACCTATGAGGTGACCTCGGCGGCCGACGCGTCCGGGCGGGCGGTCCAGTCGGTGGTGACGAGTGCGGGCACCTATGCGATCCGCGGCAACGAGGATGGCAGCGTCACGCTCGAGGGCTCGGACGGCAGTGTCCTGCCGCAGACGATCGCCCGCGGCGAGTTCCGCGCCGATGCGGTGCGCGATCCGTTCTGGATCTCGGTCATGCTGTTCTCGCTCTCGCTGGTCGTGGTCGGCAACGGCTTCTTCAAGCCCAATATCTCGACCATGGTGGGCACGCTCTACGAGCCGGGCGACCGCCGCCGCGACGCCGGCTTCACGATCTTCTACATGGGGATCAACCTCGGCTCGATCGGCAGCCAGATTCTGGCGCCGCTCTTCGCCCAGTGGTTTGGCTGGTGGGCCGGCTTCGGCCTGGTCGCGATCGGCATGGCCATCGCCTTCACCCTGTTCCAGTTCGATGGCGGGCGCCTCAAGGGCTACGGCGAGCCACCGGAAGGAGTCAGCAGCCGGACACGGCTCTTCGTCTATATCGGTATCCTTCTCGCCATCCCGGTCGCCTGGTTCCTGCTCAACAATGCCATGCTGTCGGCGCAAGCGGCCCATGCCGCAGCCTCCGAAGGCAGCGGCATCATCGGCTATCTCGCCGCGCTGCCACTGCTCGGCAAGATCCTGTTCGCCCTGTTCCTCGTTGCCGTGATCGGCATTCCGATCTGGGCGGCGCGGGTCGGGACCAGGGCCGAATTCCAGATGATGGTGGTGGCGGTCATCCTCGTCACCCTGTCGGTCGTGTTCTGGACCCTGTTCGAACTCGCCGGATCGGCGCTGACCCTGTTCGCCGACCGATCGACCGATCGCCATATCCTGGGCTGGCCTGTGCCAGCCGGCTCGGTCCAGGCGTTCAACCCGATCTTCATCGTGCTGATGGCACCCTTCTTCGCCGGCCTGTGGGTGCGGCTGGCGAAGCGCAACATCGAGCCTTCGATCCCGGTCAAGTTCGCGATCGCCCTCGTGCTCGTCGGCCTCGGCTTCCTGGTCGTGGTGCTCGGCGCCAATTTCGCCGACAGCCAGTTCCGCGTCGGCATCATCTGGCTGGCGCTGCTCTACCTGCTCCATTCGATCGGCGAGCTCTGCCTGTCGCCGATCGGGCTTTCGATGATCACCAAGCTCTCGATCGCACGGATCGTCGGGCTGATGATGGGCGTGTGGTTCCTCGGCACGTCGATGGCCAATTATGTCGGCGGCATCATCACCCAGTTCGCCAGGGTCGAGACGGTCGGCGGCGAGGTGACAAACCCGCAACTGGCGCTACAAACCTACATCGACACCTTCTGGACGATCGGCATTGCCGCGATTGTCATCGGCGTTCTGTTGTTCCTCGTTTCCCCGTTGCTGAAGAGGTGGATGCATGGCGTTGTCTAGGGCGCGCGGCGCGCTGCTGGGATTTGTCGCGGCCGCCACCCTGGCCGGCTGCGCGCAGAACGGGGCGGAGGCCGAACCAGCATCGGCCTCCCAGCCCGCCTCATCCCCGGCGCGCTACACCCCCCCGGAAGACCCCTACCCCTCCACCTATCGCCCCTATGGCGGCGTTCCGACAGCGATTGTCGGTGCGACCGTCTTCGACGGCGAAGGCGGCCGGATCGAGAACGGAACCGTGGTGCTGGTCGACGGTCGCATCCAGGCGATCGGCGGGCCGGACACACCGATCCCCGATGGCGCGACCCGGATCGACGGCGCCGGCCGCTGGGTAACCCCCGGCGTCATCGACGTGCACAGCCACCTCGGCGACTATCCGAGCCCCGGCGTCGACGCCCACAGCGACGGAAACGAAGCGACCAATCCGGTGCGCCCCGAGGTCTGGGCAGAGCACAGCGTCTGGCCGCAGGATCCCGGCTTTTCCCGGGCGCTCGCCAATGGCGGCATCACGACCCTGCAGATCCTGCCCGGCTCGGCCAACCTGTTCGGCGGCCGCGGCGTGACGCTCCGCAACGTTCCGGCGCGTACGATGCAGGCGATGCGCTTCCCGGGCGCTCCGCGCGGCCTCAAACTGGCCTGCGGCGAGAACCCCAAGCGCGTCTATGGCAACCGCAACACCATGCCCAGCACCCGCATGGGCAATATCGCAGTGATGCGCTCCACCTGGCAGCGCGCCGTCGAATATCGCGAGCGCCGCGCCCGCGATCCGAACACCGCCCGCGATCTCCAGATGGAGACCCTGGTCGAGGCGATGGACGGCGACATCCTGATCCACAACCACTGCTATCGTGCGGACGAGATGGCGATCATGCTCGACATGGCGCGCGAGTTCGGCTTCCGCATCTCGACCTTCCATCACGCGGTCGAAGCCTACAAGATCGCCGACCTCCTCCGCGAGAACGGCACCTGCGCGGCGATGTGGTCCGACTGGTGGGGCTTCAAGATGGAAGCCTATGACGCGGTCAACGAGAATATCCCCCTGGTCCACAATGCCGGTGCCTGCGCGATCGTCCATTCGGACGACGCCAACGGCATCCAGCGCCTCAACCAGGAAGCCGCCAAGGCGCTCGCCGACGGCCGGCGGATGGGGATCAACATCCCCGATGAGGTCGCCTGGCGCTGGCTGGCGATCAACCCGGCCCAGGCGCTCGGCATCCAGGAGCAGACCGGGTCGCTGCGTGCTGGCAAGCGCGCAGACGTGGTGCTGTGGAACGGCAATCCGTTCAGCGCCTACACCCGGCCCCAGCAGGTGTGGATCGACGGCGCACTGCTCTACGACATGAACAATCCGCAGCTGCGCCCGGTCAGCGACTTCGAACTCGGCCAGCCCGGCGAGGGAGACGTGAAATGAGGGCGCTCGGGTTTCTCCTTGCGAGCGTCGCCGCGTTCACCGCCGCGCCGACCGTCGCCCAGACCGTCGCCATCACCGGCGGCCGGGTCGTCGTCGGCGACGGATCGCCACCGATCGACGGCGGCACCGTCGTCATCCGCGACGGCCGGGTCGTCGCGGCCGGGGCCGGCGTCAGCGTCCCCGCCGGCGCCACCACCGTGGACGCGACCGGCAAGTGGGTGACGCCCGGCCTCGTCGCCGGCTTCTCGCGCATCGGCCTGGTCGAGGTCGACGCGGTCGACGAGACCAACGACATCAGCGCCAATGGCTCGCCGTTCAACGCGGCGATCGACGTGGTGCCCGCGATCAACCCGCAGTCCGCCTCGATCGCGGTCAATCGCGCGGCCGGAATCACCCGCGCCGTGGTGTCGCCGGGCACCGGCCGCAGCATCTTCGCCGGTCAGGGCGCGGTCATCGATCTTGGCGGCGACATGGAGCCTGTCACCCGCCCCCGCCTGTTCCAGTACATCGAGCTGGGCGAGGCCGGCGCCGGCGACGCCGGCGGCAGCCGTGCCTCGGCGCACGTCATGCTGCGCAATGCGCTCCGGGAGGCACGCGACCTGCGGCCCGGCGCCGGCCGCGGCACCGGGCCGAACGATCCGCATCTTCAGGCCGACGCTCGCCGCTCCGACGACGTGTTGCTGACCCGCTTCGATGCGGCAGCGCTCGTGCCGGTGCTGCAGGGCCGGCAACTCCTGCTCGTCCATGTCGAACGGGCGAGCGATATCCTGCAGACGCTGGCGCTCAGGCAAGAGTTCCCGAACCTGCGCCTTGTCCTGATCGGCGCGACCGAGGGCTGGCGGGTGGCCGAGCGGATCGCCGCCGCACGGGTGCCGGTGATCGCGAATGCGCTCAACGACCTGCCCTCGACCTTCGAGCAGCTTGCTGCGACCCAGTCCAATGTCGGGCGGATGCGCGCCGCCGGCGTCAATGTCGCGCTCGGCATGATCAATGATGACGAGACCCGGCAGATCCGCCTGCTCACCCAATATGCCGGCAATCTGGTCGGCATCGGCCGTGTGCCGGGCCACACCGGCCTGTCCTGGGACGAGGCGTTCGCGTCGCTCAGCGCACATCCGGCAGAGGCCATCGGCCTCGGCGACGAGATCGGCTCGCTGCGCCCCGGTCGCCGCGCCGACGTCGTGGTCTGGGACGGCGATCCGCTCGAGCTCGCCACCGGCGTCGAGGCGGTGTGGATCGACGGCGTCCGTCAGGATCTCACCAACCGCCAGACGCGCCTGCGCGATCGCTATCGCCAGCCGCAGGAGGGCGCGCTGCCGCACGCCTACGATCCCAGATGAACGGAGCGCGGATCCGGTGACGCCCGTCGTCAGCCTCGCGCTGGCGACCGCCGCCTTTGTCGGCACACACTTGCTGATGTCGCATCCGCTGCGCGCGGCACTGGTCGGGCGGCTCGGCCCGGGCGGCTTCCTCGGCCTCTATTCGCTGGTCTCGCTCATCACTCTGGGCTGGATGATCCTCGCCTGGCAGGCGGGAACGGACTCCACCCCGTTCTGGGTGGCACCGCTCTGGTGGTGGCCGATCGCCTCGGTGCTGATGCTTGCGGCCAGCATCCTGCTGGTCGGCTCGTTCAACCGCAATCCGGCTTTCCCGCAACCCGGCGGCGCGGCGCGGGACATTCCGGCACCGCGCGGGGTGTTCGCCATCACGCGTCATCCGATGAACTGGAGCTTCATTCTCTGGGCGCTGGTCCACATCTCCCTGTCGGGCAGTGCCCGCAACCTGATCGTCGCCGGTGGCATCCTGCTGCTCGCCTGGATCGGCTCGATCGGTCAGGACCGGAAGAAGGCGCATGTGGTCGGCGAGACGTGGCGCGAGTGGATGAGCCGGACTTCTTTCCTTCCGTTCGCAGCGCTGCTGTCCGGCCGCGTCGCGTGGCGCGCGGCATTCCCGGGGTGGTTTGCGATCCTGGGAGGCCTGGCCCTGTGGGCGGCGATCACATCGTTCCATGCGCCGCTGGTCTCGCCGCTTGGCGATCTTCTCGCGCGCGGATGAGCCCGCCCTAGGCCGCGTCGGAAAACTGGGAGCCGCGCCGCGCTGCCTCGAGATAGGAGGCGAGGTCGTCCGGCGTCAGCGCGTGGGCATAGAGATGCCCCTGCACCGCGTCGCATCCGGCTTCGAGCGCGATCTGCTCCTCGTCGATGCACGACACGCCCTCGGCAACCACCTCGAGGTCCATCGCGTGGCCGAGCGTCACCGCGGCGCGGATGATGGCGACGCTCTGGTCGCGCGCCGCGATGTCGATGAACGAGCGATCGAGCTTGATCTTGTCGACCGGGAAGCGGCGGAGGCACGAAAGCGACGAATAGCCGGTGCCGAAATCGTCGAGGACGATCCGGAAGCCGTCATGGCGCAGATCCTCGATCGCAAGACCGCACATCGCGCCATATTCGATGAACAGGCTCTCGGTGATTTCCAGCTCGATCTGCCCGTGCTCCACACCATGTTCCGCGGCGATCCGCCGCAGCGCGGCAGCGAAGCCGGGATTGCGGAACTGGATCGGCGAGAGATTCACGGCGACGCTGAGGTCGGGCCAGCGGCGCGCCACCCGGCAGGCGTCGTGAAAGGCCATGAGCCCCAGCTCGTCGATGATGCCGCATTCCTCTGCGATCGGAATGACCTCCATTGGCGCCACCTGGCCGAGCGTCGGATGGTCCCAGCGGAGCAGGCCTTCCACGCCCACCACCTGGCCGCGGCTGCCGATCACCGGCTGGAAGTGCAGCTGGAGGGCGTCCCGCTCGCGCAGCTCGGCGCGCAGGTTGCTTTCGATCCGGTCGCGCCGCTGCACGTCGGCGTCCATCGCCTCGGTGAAGATGCGGAAACAGTCGCGGCCGGCCGCCTTGGCCCGATACATCGTGATATCCGCCTTGCGCAGCAGTTCGGACGCCTCGGCGACCTCCTTGCTGGCAAAGACCGCACCGATGCTGACCCCGACCCGCGCCTCGCGGTCACCGATCGCGAACGGCTCGCCGATGACAGCGATGATCCGTTCGCACAGGCGCCGGACGTCGGCTTCACCCTTCGGGCTGACCTGCACGATGGCGAATTCGTCGCCACCGATGCGCGCGACGGTATCGGTCTCGCGCACCAGCGACTTCAGCCGCTCGCCGACCTCGATGACAAGGCGGTCGCCGGCGTTGTGGCCGAGCGTGTCGTTCACCTGCTTGAAGCGATCGAGATCGAGCATGAGCAGCGCCACATGCTCACCGGCGCGGCGATAGCGGGTCAGCGCCTGGGCAAGCCGGTCCTCCAGCAGCGCGCGATTGGCGAGGCCGGTCAACTGGTCGTGCAGCGCCTGGTGCTGGGCGATCGCCTGGCGTTCCTCCAGCTCCTTCACCAGGTCGACAATCGAGCGGTAGAGGAAGGACATGACAAGGACGATCGCGACGGCGGAAGTCAGCGAGATCGGCCAGATCGCCCCGAACAGTTCGAGGCGCGACGCCGTGTCGTCGCGCACGATCGTCACCGTCGCAAAATTGGTCAGGACAAGGGTCGCAACCGCTGCCGATACGATCGGCGGGCCGACCTTGCGTGAATACCCCACCCGTGATCTCCCCGCGAGAGACAGGGAAAATAACGCAGGAGGAGTTAACAAATCGCTCAGGCTTCAGGGACAGAAAGCGCTATTTACCGCGATTTTTCGGCAGACGTCTTCGTTAATCCGGCAGGGAGAAATCCACGCCCTGGGCGAGCGGCAATTCGCGGCCGTAGTTAATGACATTGGTCGCGCGCCGCATATAGGCCCGCCAGGAATCCGAGCCGCTTTCGCGCCCGCCGCCGGTTTCCTTCTCGCCACCGAAGGCCCCGCCGATCTCGGCGCCCGAGGGGCCGATGTTGACGTTGGCCATCCCGCAATCCGAACCTGCGGCGGAGAGGAAACGTTCGGTCTCGCGCAGATCCGTCGTCAGAATCGATGAGGAGAGGCCCTGGACGACATCATTCTGGATCGCGATCGCCTCGTCGAAATCCTGATAGCGAAGCACATAGAGGATCGGGGCGAAGGTTTCCTTGCGCAGCACCGCCGTCTGCCCCGGCATCTCCACCAGCGCCGGGCGGACGTAGCTGCCGTCGAGCGGGGTCTCGTCCTGGTGAACGATGCCGCCCTGGGCGCGCGCTTCATCGAGCGCCACGCGCATCATCTCGACCGCTCCGGCATCGATCAGCGGGCCGATCAGCACGCCGCTCTCGAGCGGGTTGCCGATCGGGAAGCTGGGCCAGATGCGGCGAAGACGCGCGAGCAGATCATCATAGATGTCATTGTGGATGATGAGGCGGCGCAGGCTCGTGCAGCGCTGGCCGGCGGTACCGACGGCGGCGAAGGCGATCGCCCGGACCGCGAGTTCGAGATCGGCCGAGGGCGTCACGATCATCGCATTGTTGCCGCCCAGTTCGAGCAGGCTCCGGCCGAAGCGGGCCGCGACCCGAGGCGCCAGTGCCCGACCCATCCGGGTCGAGCCGGTCGCCGAGACGAGCGGCACGCGGGGATCGTCGGCAAGCGCGGCGCCGGCCTCCGGGCCGCCCTGGACCACTTCCAGCAGGCCGGCCGGCGCGGCTCCGAAACGCTCGACCGCACGTGCGAAGAGGCGGGCGACCGCAGCCGCGCAGAGCGGGGTCTTCTCGGACGGCTTCCAGACGATGCTGTCGCCGCACACGAGGCCGAGGCAAGCATTCCACGCCCAGACCGCGACCGGGAAGTTGAACGCCGAGATCACGCCGACGACTCCCAGCGGATGCCAGGTCTCCATCATCCGGTGATCGGTCCGTTCGGTGGTGATGGTGAGGCCGTAGAGCTGGCGCGACAGGCCGACCGCGAAGTCGCAGATGTCCACCATCTCCTGCACTTCGCCGAGGCCCTCCTGAAGGACCTTGCCGCATTCCAGCGTGACCAGACGTCCGAGCGTCTCCTTTTCCTCGCGCAGCACCTCTCCGAACAGGCGAACGAGCTCGCCGCGGCGCGGTGCCGGCACCAGCCGCCATTGCAGAAAGGCTGCGTGCGCGCGCCCGATCGCGGCAGAGACGTCGTCAGACGACACGGTGGCGACACGCCCGATCGCCTCTCCATCGATTGGCGAACGTGATTCGAGGTCGCCGGCACCGGCCTCGACCCCGAGGCGGCGGAGCAGCCCGGCTGCCTCGGCAGCCGCGGAGAATGTGGTCATGAAATCCTCGCGAGAAGCGCCTGGGCCGCAGCGGGTGCGCGGACCTTGGCCCCGTTGATCATGAAGGCGAACACGTCGCGCGGCCTCCCGGATGCAGGCTGGTCGCTGACATCGTCAAAGCCGTCCGCATGCACCCCCTCCGCCCAGCGGCGCACCGTCGCGGCCCAGCGATCGAGCTCAGCGGCGTCATAGCCTGTCGCCTCCTCCTCGCGCGCTTGCATGAAACGCGCGTAGACGAAATCCGCCGTCACATCGGGGATCAGCGGATATTCGGCATGGTCGGCGAACACGATCGCGACGTTCGCCGCCCGCATCATCGCGACGAAATCGGGGTCCCTGAAGCTTTCGTTGCGGGGTTCGATCGCATGGCGCAGCACGAGCCCGTCCTGACTGGACGGCAACAAGGCGAGAAAGGCGCGGATTTCGTCCGGGTTATACTTCTTGGTCGGCGCGAGCTGCCAGAGGATCGGCCCGAGCCTGTCGCCAAGCTCGGTGAAGCCCTGCCCGCAGAACTTGCCGATCGACTCGGCCGCCTCCCCGAGGTTGCGTCGGTTGGTGCAGAAGCGCGAGGCCTTGAGCGCGAACCTGAAGCCGTCCGGTACCGTCTTCGCCCAGCGCGCGAAGGTCTCCGGCTTCTGGGTGCTGTAATAGGTCGCGTTGACCTCCGTGCCGGAGAGGTGTGCGCCGACATGGGCAAGCTGTTTCGTCTTAGCGAGACCGGCCGGAAAGAAGGTCCCCCGCCAGGGATCGAAATCCCAGCCGCCGATGCCGATGTGGATTGAGCCTGCTCCCATGCGACCCTGTACCAATCCCGCCGAAGGTGGCGCAAGCGCGCTCGCTGACCGTGTGACGAAATTGCCCAAGACTGCTCCATCAGCGGCAGCAGCTCAGAAGATCGACGACAGCAGGAAGTAGAGAAAGCCGGACAACAGGATCGAGACCGGAAGCGTGAGCACCCAGGCCATCAGCAGGTTGCGGATCGTCGCCATCTGCAGCCCCGACCGGTTCGCGGCCATCGTGCCGGCGACTCCGGAGGACAGCACATGGGTGGTCGACACCGGCAGGCCGAGCACATCGGCCGCCCCGATCGTCCCCATGGCGACCAGCTCGGCCGACGCACCCTGCGCATAGGTGAGGTGCGATTTGCCGATCTTCTCGCCCACCGTCACCACGATCCGTTTCCAGCCGACCATCGTCCCGAGGCCGAGCGCGAACGCCACCGCCACCTTGACCCAGGTCGGGATGAAGCGCGTCCCGCTGTCGAGCGCGCCCTTGAAGGCGGTCAGCGTCCGGACGTCCGCATCGCTGAGGCCGGCGGCATCGTCCCGGACCACGCGTCGCAGACTCTCGCTCGCCAGATACATGTCGTTGCGCATGTTCGGGGTCGCGGCGGCCGGCACGCGGGCGAGCGAGCCATATTCTGCGACCTGGCGGTCGATGCCGAGCGCCAGGGCGCCCAGTGCCGGGAGCGTCTGCGCGGTCAGCCGCTCGTCGTCGATGTAGGTCACCAGCACCTGCCGCGGATCGCCGGGGAGCGCCGCGCCACCGGCATGGCGCGTCATGACACCCGCCGCCGCCTGCGCGCTCTGGTGGAACTCGGCAACATATTGCGCCGGCACCGCGCGGTTGAGGGCATAAGCGGTCGGCACGGTGCCGATCAGAATGAGCATGATCAGCCCCATCCCCTTCTGCCCGTCGTTCGATCCATGGGCGAAGCTGACGCCGGTGCAGGTGAAGATCAGCAGGCCGCGGATCCACCAGGGCGGCGGCGTGCTGCCCTTCGGCTCCTCGTACAGCGCCCGGTTGCGGATCAGCAGCTTCATCGCGAGGAACAGCAGGGCGGCGACGGTGAAACCGAGCAGCGGCGAGAGCAGCAACGCGTAGCCGATCTCGGTCGCCTTTGACCAGTCGACGCCGGCGGTGCCGCTGAGACCGTGCATCATCGCGTTGGCGACGCCGACGCCGATGATCGAGCCGATCAGGGTGTGCGAGCTCGACGAGGGGATGCCGAGATACCAGGTCGCGAGATTCCACAGGATCGCGGCGATCAGCAAGGCAAAGACCATGGCGAAGCCGGCACTCGAGCCGACCTGGAGGATGAGCTCGACCGGCAGCAGCGACACGATCCCGAATGCGACCGCCCCCGAAGACAGCAGCACCCCCAGGAAATTGAAGAAGCCCGACCAGACCACCGCATAATTGGCCGGCATGGAATTGGTGTAGATCACCGTCGCCACCGCATTGGCGGTGTCGTGAAAGCCGTTCACGAATTCGAATCCCAGTGCGATCAGCAGCGCGATGAAGAGCAGGAAAAACGGCAGATAGGCCGTTGCGCTGACCCCGGCCGCCATTGCGTCCGCGTAGATGCTGTAGGCGACATAGAGAAGCGCGGCGACAATGGCAGCGCCAAAGCCCAGCCTGCCGGCGGCGCCCAGGCCCTTGTCGAGTTCCGGGCGATCCGCCTGATGCGGAAGAGCGGAGGCAGCATCCATCTCGAAAGCTCCGGCTGTCGAGAGTCGAGCGGTAGGAGCGCTCCGTGACATGTGTGTGACCGGTCATATCAGCGACGCGCGGATCGCGCCGGATCGCAACCCTTCCCGTCAGGCGATGCGACAGCCGGACTGGCGGAAGCGGCTCAATCGGCGCCCTGCCGGGCCATCGCGGCGTGCACGTTCTTCAGCGCGATGCGCAGGCAGACCCAGGCCAGCGGAATCGAAACGACGGATACGACGAGAAGCGAGAGACCGATCTTGCTGTCGTCGCCGAAGACATAGTCGGTGATCATCGCGGTGAAGAGCGGCCCGAGGCCGTTGCCGATCAGGCTGAAGATCGAGATGAACACGGCGATCGTCTGGGCGCGCAGGTCCGACGGCGTCACCAGATGGATCGTCGCCGCCACATAGACGACGAACTGGATCACAAGCACCTGAAGCACGCCGTAGAGGATCAGGAACCACAAGGCGTCCGGGACCAGGAATGCCGCGACCGCGGTCGGCAGCGAAGCGACGACGAGCCAGGTGTAGAACCGCAGATGGGCATCCTTCATGCCGCGCGCATAGAGCCAGTCGACGATCCAGCCCTTTAGGACCATCGTGCTGCCGGTCGCGATGCTGATCACGCCGAGGATCGGACCGTACTGCTCCGGCGGCAGATGGAACTCGCGCGCGATATAGGCCGGCACCCAGGCGACCAGGCTGTTGCCGACGATCACCATCAGCGAGAAACCGATCGCCATCGGCAGGAGCAGCCGGCGTTCGGCCCACGCGAATTGCAGGAAGTTACGGCGCGCCGCCGGATCGGCGTCGGGCTTTGCCCGCCGGCGCGGCGGCTCGCTGAAGGTGAAAACCAGCAGCGCCAGCAGGATCGAAGGGGCCCCGGTCACGATCAGCGTGATCTGCCAGGGGTGGAGCTGGCCGACGAGCGGGAATGAGATGTGGGCGATGTGGGCCGCATAGCCGATCGCGAGGCCTCCGATCGCGAAAGCCGAGGCGGAACCGACCATCGAGCCGGTCTGGTAGAGCGACATGGCCGTGGTCAGCCGTCGCTTGGGGAATTTGTCGCCCATCAGGGCATAGGCGGACGGCGTCAGCGACGCCTCGCCGACACCGACACCGATCCGGCAGAGCAGCAGCGCGGTAAAGGAGCGCGCCAGGCCCGAGCCGGCGGCGGCGATCGACCAGAAGGTGACGCCGAGATAGATCACCCAGCGCCGCGGATAGCGGTCCGCCGCCCAGCCGAGCGGCCAGCCGAAGAGGCCGTAGAAGATCGCGAAGGCCGGCCCCAGGATGATGCTCATCTCGACATCGGTGAGGCCGAGATCGGCCTTGATCGGCTCGACCAGCATGGTCAGCACCAGCCGGTCGAACAGCGAGACCACGTAGAGCAGGAAGAGCACGAACAGCATCCACCACGCGTCAAACGGGATGCGTTCCGGCGCGGCGACCGCCGGCCCGGTCCGATCGACACCGTCTGCCGCCGCCGCGCCATCGGGATCGGGGATCGGGCCGCTGCCTTGCATCATCTCTCTCCTCGAGCGCCCGCTCCGTGGTGGCCGCTTCCTGTCATGCAGATGCCGGGAAAGCTATCTCCTCTGCTCCGGCCCGGGCGCACGGTGCTTCGTCGGCTGCGGCCGCTGCGGCAGCCTGACAGGGCCGTGCTTGCGCGACGGAAGCAGGACGGTGCCCTCCCCGAGCACATTTTCCTGGCCGCGCTGGTTGGTGCCGCGCAGGCGGATCTCGATCAGGGGGCCGAGCGTCTCGTCGACCCGGGCTTCGGTGATCTCGCCGGTCAGCCAGCTGACGTCGCCCATATAGTTGAAGCGGCGGAACTCGAAGCGGACACGGTGAATCCAGGCGTCGTCGCCGACATAGTTGGTGAGATAGTGATTGACGTAGAGCTGCCGGACCGGGCCGATATCGTACATCATCCGGACGCCGACCTTCTCAGCCATCACCTTGTCCCAGTGGACACGCTGCAACGTGTCCCAGCCGTTGAACTCGTCGCGGGTGTAGAAGCCGCGCAGGCGCTTGCGGTTCTCGTAGGCGAGCCGGTTGGGCCAGTTGCCGTAGATCAGCCAGCCCGCGCCCATGTGCAGGTTGATGAGGTCGGTAACGGTCAGCGGCCCCTTGACCATGCGCGGCAGCGCAGTGCCCGGCACAACATCCTCGAACCAGAGCGTGTCGGCGCCGCGGCGATATTCGTTGTCATAGGCCTTCTCGATCTCGGCGAGATCGTCATCGCTGTACCAGGCCGGCTCATCCTGGACATATTTGTCTTTCTTGCCGCGATTCTGGCGCTCAGCATGAATGAACCAGTCGACGCCGTCGACCGCGACCTCGTCATTCTGGTCCCACAGGCACAGCCCGTTGGTGACGATGACCGAGCGGCCGGAAAATTCGGACTTCTTGTCCTCCACCGTCTGGACGAAGCGGGAGCGGTGCAGCGTGTCGCCCTCGACGATCGGCGCATAGTAGAAATTCTCGCCGCCGGAATGATAGAGTTGGACGCCGCGAAGTGCTTTTGAGGTAACTCTGTCTTCCTCGGGATCGGGAACCGCGTTGCGCATGAGGCCCATGGATTTTTCGAATCCCGGCGGCGCAATGATCCGGCCCCAGCGGGATTTCGCGGCATATTCCGGGTCGCAGTAAAGTGGATTATCGTCACCGATGCACAGCGAGTACCGCCGCACAGCGTCGTCCGTCGCCTTGATATTCCAGGGATCATCGATGGCGCCGGTGCGCAACGTGGGATTGGAGAAGCCAATGCGCCGCCGCATCAGATCGACCGATTCGTCGGTCAGTTGGCTCCTCACCAGCCCGTCATTGTCTGCCATCGGCTCTTCCCCTGAATCGTGAATTGAGTAATATGTATTCACCCATACGCCCAATTTGCGACGGGGCAAGAGGAGAAATCCGGATGTACGAAGGCTACGAGACGCTGAAGGTGGTCCGCCAGGGCGGCGTCGTGACGGTGAGCTTCAATCGCCCCGAGGTCAAAAACGCGACGAACGCCCGCATGCACCAGGAACTGATGCGCGCCTTTCCCGAGATCGGGCGCGATCCCGACGCCCGAGTCGCGATCCTGACCGGCGAAGGCGACTGCTTCTCGGCCGGCGGCGACATCACCGGCATCCGGACCATGCTCGACGACCAGGCGCGCTGGATCGAAAGCATGACCGAGGCGCGCGACATCATCCTGGGTGTCGTCGACCTCGACATCCCGGTCATCGCCAAGGTGAACGGCCATGCCATCGGCCTCGGCGCCACGCTCGCCCTGTTCTGCGACATCGTCATCGCCAGGGACACGGCGAAAATCGCCGATCCCCATGTGAAGGTCGGCCTCGTCGCCGGCGACGGCGGCGCGATCATCTGGCCCGCGCTGGTCGGCTACGCCAAGGCCAAGCGCCATCTCCTGACCGGCGACCCCATTACCGGCGCCGAGGCGGCGGCGATCGGCCTCGTCAGCGAATCCTGCGCCGCCGACGAGCTCGATGCCCGCGTTGATGCGCTCGCGCGGCAGCTGGCCGCCGGTGCCGCGGTCTCGATTCGCCTGACCAAGCGGGCGGTGAACATGGCGCTGCGCCAGCAGATCGACGCGTTGCTCGAGGCGCATCTCGGGTTCGAGACGCTGTCGCACCTGTCGACCGATCATCGCGAGGCGGTGATGGCGATCAGCGAGCGCCGCGATCCCGTCTTCACGGGCCGCTGACATGGGGCTCGATCCTGTGTTCGACGTGTCCGGCGCCGTCGGCGCGCGGATCGCCGCGGGCGGCGACGCGAAGGCAATCGCCTTTGACGGACGCTGGCGAAGCTGGCGCTGGCTGGGAGATGCCTGCGCGGCAATCGATCGCGCCATCGGCGGCGCCGCGGCCGTCGGCCTGATCGCCCGCACCCGGCCACAGCATCTCGCCGCCTTCGCTGCCGGGATCGCCGCCCATCGCACGACCGTCATGATCTATGCCGCGCAATCCCCCGCGAAGATGGCGGACGACATCCGCCGGCTCCGGCTGGAAGCGGTGCTGGCCGACATCGAGGACTGGACGCCCGACGCTTTCGCCGCCGCACGCGAAACCGGCAGCGCCGCGATCGCGCTGGAAGACCGCGAAAACGGTACCGATGTCGCCCGGCTCCTCGCACCGCACGGCGACGGGCCGTTTCGTGCGGCGACGCCGGAGATCGCGTTCGAGCTCCTGTCCTCCGGCACGACCGGCGCGCCCAAGCGCGTGCCGCTGAGCTGGGCCACCTTCGCCTCGGCGACCGACGACGCGAAGCGCGCCTATGACGGCAGCACCGCAATTGCCACGCCGCAGGTGATGGTCCAGCCGCTCGGCAATGTCAGCGGCATCGCCTATCTCGCGCCGCCGCTCGTGTCCGGGCAGCGGATCGTGCTCCTCGAGAAGTTCGAACCGGTGAAATGGGCCGAGCTGATCCGCATCCACCGACCGCATCGCGCGTCCCTGCCGCCCGCCGGCGTGCGCATGGTGCTCGACGCCGACGTGCCGAAGGACGACCTTGCCAGCCTCGCTCTGATCGGCGTCGGCGGCGGCAAGGTCGATCCCGAGGTGCACGAGCGGTTCGAGGCGCAGTACGGCATCCCGATCCTCCACGCCTTCGGCGCGACCGAGTTCGCCGGCGTCGTCGCCAACTGGACGCTCGACGCCTATCGCGAATGGGGCCAGGCGAAACGGGGCAGCGCCGGCCGCGCCAGCGCCAATGTCGAGCTGCGTGTGGTCGATCCTGACAATTTCACTCCACTGCCGCCCGGCGAAACGGGGCTGCTCGAGGCCAGGGCCGCGCGGATCGGGCCGGATTGGGTGCGCACCAACGATCTGGCCTCGATCGATGCCGACGGCTTCCTGTTCCTGCATGGCCGCGCCGACGGCGCGATCAACCGGGGCGGGTTCAAGATCGTGCCGGAGGTCGTCGCGGCGGCGCTGCGTGCGCATCCTGCGGTGGCCGACGCGGCCGTCGTGGGGCGGCCCGACACGCGGCTCGGCGAGGTGCCGGTGGCCGCGGTCGAACTCGCACCCGGTGCGGCGACGGATCCGGAGACCCTCAGGCAGTGGGCGCGCGACCGGCTGGTGGCCTATCAGGTGCCGATCGAAATCCGGATCGTCTCCGTCTTGCCCCGCAACGCCTCGCTCAAGATTTCCGCTCCCGACGTGAAAGCCCTGTTCGCATGAGAATCATCGCCACGCCGGAGCTCGACGGGTTCCGCGACAGGTGCCGCACCTGGCTCGCCGGGAACGTGCCGTCGGGCCCCTGGCCGATGGAGGGCGAGGCGTTGCGCGATTTCGATCTCGCCTGGCAGCGACGACAATATGAAGGCGGCTGGGCCGGCGTCTCATGGCCCGGGGACTATGGCGGCCTCGGCCTTTCCGTCCTCGAGCAACTCGTCTGGCACGAGGAATATGCCCGCGCCGGAGCGCCGCAGTCGCGATCGATGTTCGTGGCATTGAGCCATGCCGGCCCGACCCTGATCGTGCAGGGCAGCGAGGCGCAGAAGCAGCGGCACCTGCCGGCGATCCTCAGGGGCGAGGAGAATTGGTGCCAGGGCTTCTCCGAGCCGGGCGCCGGCTCCGACCTCGCCAGCCTCAAATGCCGCGCCGAGATCGACGGCGACCAGCTGGTGGTGAACGGCACCAAGATCTGGACCACCTATGGCCACCTCGCCCGCTGGCAGGAGCTTCTGGTGCGCACCGACCCGGAACTGCCGCGACACAAGGGGATCAGCTGGGTGATCTGCGACATGCGCACGCCCGGCATCGAGGTGCGGCCGATCGTCACCATGTCGGGAATCGCCCATTTCGCCCAGGTCTTCTACGATGATGTCCGCATCCCGATCGCGAACGTGGTCGGCGGCCTCAACAACGGCTGGCGTGTTGCGATGACCACGCTCGGCTTCGAACGCGGCACCGGCACCGTCGCCCACCAGATGGAGCTGTCCCGCACCGTCGACGAGCTGATCGCACTGGCCCGTGATCTGCCCGGCGCGCGCGGGCGCGGACAGGCGATCGACGACGGGGCGACCGCGTCGGCCCTCGCCACGCTGCGCGCCGAGGTGACGGCGCTGCGTTCGCTGACCGCCATGTCGATCTCACGCGGGCTGCGGGACAGCGTGCCGGGCGCGGACGGCAATATCGTCGCGCTCTATTTCGGCGAGCTGACCCGCCGCGTCCACGCCGCCGCGCTCGACCTGCTCGGCCCGCGTGGCATCGAACGCGCCGCCGGCCACGACTGGCCGATGGCCTTCCTCGAATCCTACAAATGGGCGATCGGTGGCGGCACCTCCGACATCCGCCGCAACGCGATCGGCGAGCGCGTGCTCGGCCTGCCGAAAGGACCCAGCGCAAGATGATCGTCGATCTCCTCCCGTCGGACGAACAGCAGCTCATCGACGACAGCGTGCGGGCGCTGCTTGCCGAGCGGCTCCCGGTCGAGCGTCTGCGTGACGCGGCGACCCATGGCGGCGCGGCCGAACGCGCGGCGTGGAGTGATTTCGCCGCGCTCGGGCTGTTCGGGATCGGCATTGCCGAGACCCGGGGCGGGCTCGGGCTCGGCGCGGCCGAAGAGGCGCTGGCCGCGCGGGCGCTCGGCCGCAATCTCGTCTCGCTTTCGGTGCTCGCGCAGATGGCGGCGACGCATCTGGCGCCGGAGGACGATCTGCGCGCCCGGCTGATCTCCGGCGACGTCCGCGCCGCGTTCGCCAATCTCGTCGATGACGTCAGCGCCCAGCAAATCGACGGTGCCGGGGCGGACCGGCTGATCCTGCTCGGCGATGGCGTGTCGCTGATTGCGGCACCGGCCGGGGCCTCGGCTGTCCCGTGCATCGACGAAACCGTTGCGCTCGCGCGGTTCGCAAACGGCGCTCCCACGCCCGGCCGCGATGCCGCCGCGGACCGGGCCTCGCTGTTGCTCTCCGCCTATCTGACCGGCATCGCGCAGGCGGCGCTCGACATGGCGGTCGCCTATGCCTGCACGCGCGAGCAGTTCGGCCAGCCGATCGGCGCCTTCCAGGCGATCAAGCATGGCTGCGCCGACATGGCGGTGCGCGCCGCCGCCGCCGAAGCGCAGGTGCTGCATGCCGCGGTCACCTTCGGCGCCAGCCTCGACGATCGCGCGGAGGTCGCGTCGGCGCGCCTGCTCGCGACCGACGCCGCGATCGGCAATGCCAATGCCAACCTCCAGATCCACGGCGCGATGGGCTTCACCGCCGAGTGCGATGCGCATCTCTACCTGAAGCGCGCGCGCCTCGTGTCCGTGCTGGGCAGCAGCCGGCAGGCCGAGCAGGACCGGCTGCTGGCCGACACCGTCAGGCCTGGGTTTCGAACAGCGCCCTGAGATCAGGCTGGCTGACCTTGAGCGACGGCGTGCGCGGCAGTTCGTCAACGCGCAGCAGCCGCACCGGCACCTGATAGGGCAGCAGCTTTTCCTTGAGCCAGGCGCGCAGCTCGTCCTCGCCCGGCGGATCGACATGCGCCCGGGCGATCCAGGCGGCGACCGGGACGGTGCCGAGCCGCGCATCCTCGATCCCCGTCACCGCCGCCTCGCGGACCGCGGGGTGGGACTGGAGCGCGGCGACGACATCGTCGGGCAGGATCTTGAACCCGCCGCGGATGATCGCGCCATCGTGGCGGCCGCGGATCCACAGGAAGCGATCGGCATCGATCGTCGCGAGATCGGTGGTGCGCACCCAGGCGCGGCCGTCGCCGATATTGGGCGCGCGCAGCTCAAGCAGGCCCTCGGCGCCGGCCGGCAGCTCGGCACCGCTGTCGGGATCGACGACCCGCGCCTCGGCGCCCTTGTTGAGCCGGCCGACGGAGCCGCGCTTCTCCACCCGATGCGCCTTGAAATCGTCGAGCGTCCAGCCGGCGACGCCGCCGGCGAATTCGGTGGCACCATAGTTCTGGAGCACCGGAATGCCGTAGCGTTCGTAGAAGGCGTCGGCGAGATCGGGATCGAGCGGCGCGGTGCCGGTGCGGTAGGCGACCAGGCTGGCGAAATCCTCTTTCGGGATGTCGGCGTCGAGCAACATGCGCAGCGCCGACGGCGGCGCGCCAGCGACCTTTGGCCGGTGCCGCACGACGGCGTCGCGGAAATCCTCCACCGTGAACCGCTCGATCAGGCACACCTTCCGCCCGGCGAGCAAATTGTTCATCAGGCCGGTGATCCCGGCAATGTGGGCAAGCGGCGCCGTCACGATCTGCACGCCCGAGCGCAGGCGCGGCGGCGCGGCGGACTCGCGCCCCTTCTCGTAGGACGCCGCGCCGGCCAGCGCCTTCTCGAGATTGCGCAGCTTCAGCGGGATGCGCTTCGGCTTGCCGGTGGTGCCGCTGGAGAGCATCTCGATCGCGACGCCCGGCGCCATCGGCCTGCGCCATTTGCGTGGCTCCGGCCCGTCGAGCCGGCGAACATCCGGCCCGTCGACGGCGATGACGGCAGCCCCGGTCGTAATGGCGGCCTCCCTGAGGCCAGGCCGCTCCCAGTCCGAACCGATCGCGACGAACGCCGGCGTCTCGGCGTCGGCCACATCGGCGGCCAGCTTGGCGTCCGGCGAGACCGCGTTGAGGCTGACGAGGCATCGGTCAGAGAGAAGCAGGGCCAGGATGACCGGGACGAGGTCGCCCCGGTTGCGGAGCAGCACGCCGACGCGCGCCCCGGTGCCGACGCCGGCCTCGTCGAGGATAGCGCAGACCCGGTCCGCGGCCGCCTCGATCTCGCCCCAGCTTCGCCAGGCGCGGCCGAATTCCAGCGCCGGCGCGGCGGGATCGAGGCGCAGGATCGCGCGAATCTGGTTCGCCAGCGTCACCGTGCAGCCCCGTATTCGAGCCGGCGCACCACAGGGGCGGGTTCGGTCAAATCATGTCCTCCGCGGAAGGGCTTTCCTTCGAATGCGAATTGAGATAACTCAAATTGCAGACAGCGCAAGAGGCGATGGCGGACGCCAGTCGCTACAAGCATTCCTGTCAGTAAAATAAAGTTGTGAAAGACGCGCTCAAGCAATAGCCCAGATATTGAGCTCGCTCTTTGAATTGACTAGGCTGAAATGATGACAAGCACCAAATCGCCCGCCCCCCGGCGGAAAAAGAAGAAGACCGAGGCGGCCAGTTCCGCGGTCGAACAGGCTTCATCGCGACTTCGCAGCATGGCGATGAACGCGGAAGAAGGCGGGCTGCTCGGATCCGAAGAGGATCTGATGAACGCGCTGGGCGTGAGCCGCCCGACACTGCGCCAGGCCGCCGCGCTGGTCGCGCAGGACCGGTTCATCCTGATCCGCCGCGGCGTCAATGGCGGCTATTTCGCCGCCCGCCCGGACAGCACGACGGTCTCGCGCATGGCCGCGCTGTACCTCCAGTCGCGCGACGCGCATCTGAGCGAAGTGATCGCCGTCGCCGAACCGATCCGCACCGAGCTCGCCCGCCTCGCCAGCCGCAGCACCGATACGGCCGTCAAGGCCCAGCTTGCCGAATTCGTCTCGCAGGAGCGGGCGATGCAGGAGAGCGACTATCGCACCTTCCTGCGCGCCGAGCGCGCCTTCGGCCGCATGCTGAGCACGGTCGCCGGCAACAAGGTGCTCGGGCTCTTCCTCAACATCGTGTACGATCTCACCGCCTATGTCGGGCAAGCCGAGGACGTCTACGTGAACCGGCCGGAGCGGGTCGAACTCTACCGGCAGCATCGCCTGCGCATGGCGACCGCCATCCTGGAAGGCGACGAGGAGCTGGCGGTGCTCGCCACCCGGCGCTGCTCGGCAATCGTCGCGGAATGGATTCACGAGGATCTCGACGAGACCTCCAGCGAGACGATCGGGGTCCGCGCCCGCGCCGCAGTGTGACCGCACCAACGATCGTCCGCGACGCCGGCATTCCGATGTCGCAGGATCTGTTGCCGGTGCTTCGGCCACTCGTCGCGGCGACCCGTTCGCCGCTCTCCGAATACAGCCTCGCCAACCTGCTGCTGTTCCGCGAGCGGCACGCCTACCGGTTCCACGAAATCCCGATCCCGCACGTCCGCGGCACCACCTATGACGGCGAGCGCCATGCCCTGCCGCTGGTGCCGCTCGACGCTGCAGGTTGCGCGGTTCTGCTGCGCGAGGTCGATTGCATCGCCCCGCTTTCAAATGACACGCTCGCCGCAGCGCTCGACCTGCGCTGCGACTGGCGCGACGCCGACAGCGACTATCTCTATGATGCCGGGCGACTGGCAACGCTCGCCGGCGCTAAGGCCAAGCGCGCGCAGGCGCGATCATTCGAACGGGAGCATCGGCCGGAAGAGCGCCCTTTGAACGCGGATACGATCGCGCTCGCCGGAGCCGTGCTCGAAGGCTGGCGGGCCGACGTCGGTCGCGACGACGCGGGCACCGACCGTCGCGAATGCCGGGAAGCCCTGCATCTCCATGATCTGCTCGCCCTCGATGGCCTGGTCGTCACCGTCGGGGACGAACCCGTCGCCTTCCTGCTGGGCGGTCCGGCGGCGGACGGCAGCCGGATCATCCATTTCGCCAAGGGACGGCGCGCCTTCTCCGCCGCCTATCCCTGGATGTTCGCGCGCTATGCGGCGAAGGTCGGCATGGGCCGCCTCAATTTCGAACAGGATCTCGGCAAGCCGGGTTTCGCCCAGGCGAAGCGCGCCTTCGCGCCGATCACGCAACTGCGCAAATACAGATTGAGGACGAGATGACCCCGACACCCGTGATTCAGGATCTTCAGGACGAATGCGACGCGCTGCGTACCTTCCTCGAAAACCTCGGGCCGGCGGACTGGCTCCGGCAGACGCAGTTCTTCGACTGGACGGTGGCCGACGAGGTCATGCATCTTCACCTGATCGACCGGTTCGGGATGGCCTCGCTCCAGACGCCCGAACGCTTTCCCGATCTCGTTGCCGAGGTGCGGGCCGGCCAGGCGCGCGGCTATGAGCTCAGCAACCGCATGCGCGACCAATATGGCCGTCTGGCGCCGTCCGACCTGCTTGCGGCCTGGACCGGGACCTGGCGCGCGATGGTCGGCATCTTCGCCGCCTCCGACCTCGAGCGCCGCATCCCCTGGTTCGGACCGGAGATGAGCGTCGCTTCCTTCGCCGCCGCCCGCCAGATGGAGGTATGGGCACATGGCCAGGACATTTACGACGTGATGCGGGTCCGCCGGATCAACCGCGACCATATCCGCAACATCTGCGATCTCGGCGTGCGCACACAGGGCTGGTCATTCCGCAACCGCGGACTCGACAAGCCCGTGCCGCCTGAGGTGCGGCTGACCGCACCCTCCGGCGCGGAATGGGCCTGGAGTGAAGGTGCGGCAGAGTCCATCATCGGGCCTGCCGAGGACTTCGCCCTGGTCGTCACCCAACGCCGGCATGTCGACGACACGCGGCTGCGCGTCGCGGGCGCAGACGCCCGCCGCTGGATGGAGATCGCCCAATGCTTTGCGGGTGCGCCGGAAACCGGGCCGGCGCCCGGCGAGCGGGTGGTGGCCGAAGCCTAGATCGCCCCGCTTTCGGCGAGCCGCGCGACCTCGGCGGCGGAATAGCCGAGTTCGCCGAGCACCTCCTCATTGTGCTGGCCGGGCGTCGGCGGCGGACGGCGGATCGCGCCGGCCTTGCCACCCATGAGCAACGGAAAGCGCAGCAGCGGCGCGAGGGCCTCCAGGCCCGGATACGCCACCTCCTCGGTCAGGCCCATTGCCCGGACCTGCGGGTGCGCGTTGGCCTGGGCGGGCGAGAGGACCGGGCCGGCAGGGATGCCCGCCTGCCCCAATGCGTCGAGCGCCTCCCCGCTCGAACGCGTGCGGCACCAGCGCGCCATCCGATCGGACAGCGCGGCCCCGTTGACGCCGCGCAGCGCGTCGGTCGCAAATCCCGGATCCTCCAGCCATTGAGGTTCCTCAATCAACCTCACCCAGCGCCGGAACAGCGCATCGCCGACCACCTGTGTCACGATCCAGCCGTCGGCCGTCTCGAACATGTCGGTCGGCCCGTTGACGAAGCTGCGATTGCCGATCGCCTGCCGCCCGATGCCGGTCAGCGCCTCCTCGATCAGCCAGGTCGAGCTGAGGGTCATCGCCGAGCCCAGCAGGCTCGCCTGCACCTCCTGCCCCTGCCCCGTCCGCTGGCGTGCGAACAAGGCCATCGTCACGCCGATCGCGGCATGGAGGCCGGCGGCATGATCGACCCAGGTGATCGGCGTGCGCATCGGCTGACCAGCCATTCCGCTCAACCAGGCCGCGCCGCACATCGCCTGCCCGACGCTGTCGAAACCGCCGCGATCCGCCCAGGGGCCCTCCGGCCCGAAGGACGACACGTTGGCGAGGATGATGTCCTCGCGCAATGCTTTCAGCGCGGCATAGTCCAGCCCCATTGCCGCCAGCGCCGGCACCGGCAGATTGGCCACCACCACGTCGGCGCCGCCGACCAGCCGCGCGAGCAGCGCAGCGCCCTCCGGATGATGCGGGTCGAGCGTCACCGAACGCTTGTTGCGGTTGACCTGGAGGAAGATCGCCCCCTCCCCGCCCGGCGTGACCGGCACGATCGCCCGGTCCTCGCCGCCGCCGCGCCGCTCGATCCGGATCACGTCTGCGCCGAAATCGGCCAGCACCGTCGCGCAATAGGGGCCAGCCACATAGCGGCCGAAATCGAGCACACGAATGCCGTGCAGCACACCGGACGCCGGTACGCCGTCCGCCTCGACCCGTTCCATCCGCTCTCTCCTCGGCCCGGTGACAAGCTAGACCCCCAGCGGAAAATGCACAATGAGGTAGTTCTATTCCACGCAAAACTGTGCGACAGCTTGCGTCGATCGGAGTGGACGCAAGATGGATTCGGACACATTCCAGTTGCTGAAAACGACAGTGCGGCGTTTCGTCGACGAACGGCTCGTGCCCAATGAGGACCGGCTGGAAGCCGAGGACGAGGTCCCGGCCGAAATCATCGCGGAGATGCGCTCACTCGGACTGTTCGGCCTCTCGATCCCCGAAAATTACGATGGTCTCGGCCTTTCGATGTCCGAGGAAGCGGAAATCGTCTTCGAGCTGGGCCGCACCGCCTTCGCCTTCCGGTCGGTGATCGGCACCACCGTCGGCATCGGCAGCCAGGGCATCGTCATGGACGGCACCGAGGCGCAGAAGCGCGAGTGGCTCCCGAAGCTCGCTTCGGGCGAGACGATCGCGTCCTTCGCGCTCACCGAGCCCGATGCCGGCTCCGACGCGGCCTCGATCCAGACCAGCGCGACGCGGGACGGCGATATCTACCGGCTCAACGGCACCAAGCGTTTCATCACCAATGCGCCGCGCGCCGGTATGTTCACCGTCATGGCCCGCAGCGAACCGGGCATTGTGGGCGCCGCGGGAATCAGCGCCTTCATCCTCCCGGCCGATACCTCCGGCATCACGTTCGGCAAGCCGGACAGGAAGATGGGACAGAAGGGCACGATCACCTGCGACGTCATCTTCGACGACGTCGCGGTGCCGGCCGCGAACATCATCGGCGGCGTGCCGGGACGCGGCTTCAGGACGGCGATGAAGGTGCTCGACCGCGGCCGCATCCACATGTCGGCGCTCGCCGCCGGGATGAGCGACCGGCTGGTCGAGGAATCGGTCCGCTACGCCGTCGGGCGCAAGCAGTTCGGCCAGGCGATCGGCGGCTTCCAGCTCGTCCAGGGCATGATTGCCGACAGCCGCACCGACGCCTTTGCCTCGCAGGTGATGGTGACCGACGTCGCCCGCCGCTTCGATGCCGGCAAGAAGGTTTCGGCCGATGTCGCTGCGACCAAGTATTTCACCACCGAGGCAGTCGGGCGGGTCGCCGATCGCGCCGTCCAGATCTACGGGGGCGCCGGCTACATGGCCGACTACAAGGTCGAACGCTTCTACCGCGACGTCCGCCTGCTGCGCATCTACGAGGGCACCTCGCAAATCCAGCAGGTGATCATCGCGCGATCGCTGCTGCGCGATGCGGGGCTCGCGGTCTGATGGGCGAAATTCTCGAAGAACGCCCGTCGCACGGCGTCGCGCTGCTGCGCATCAACCGGCCCGAGGTGCTCAACGCGCTCAGCATGAGCGTGCGTGCCATGCTCGCCGAAATCGTCACCCGGCTCGACGCCGATCCCGAGGTGCGGGCGATCGTCATCACCGGCGACGAGAAGGCGTTCGCCGCCGGCGCGGATCTGGGCGAACTCAGGACGCGCACCGTCCACGACACGAATTTCCGCAGTTCGCGGGCGGCCTGGGAGGCGATGGAATCCTGCCGCAAGCCGCTCATCGCGGCAGTCAACGGCTTCGCGCTCGGCGGCGGCTGCGAACTGGCCCTCCACTGCGACATCATCATCGCGGGCGAAGGCGCGAGGTTCGGCCTGCCCGAGGTGAAGGTCGGCATCATGCCGGGCGCGGGCGGCACGCAGCGGCTGTTGCGCGCGGCGGGCAAGTTCAAGGCGATGCGCTACCTCCTGACCGGCGACTTCATTCCCGGACCCGAGGCGGCTGCGATGGGGCTGGTCTCCGAAGTCGTGGCCGACACCGACGTGCTGCCGCACGCGTTGAAGGTCGCCGCGAAGATCGCGGGGCTGCCGCCGCTGTCGGTCGACGCGATCAAGGAGGTGGTGAGCCTCGGCGCCGACGCCTCGCTCGAGACCGCGCTGGTGCTGGAGCGCAAGGCCTTCCAGCTCCTCTTCGCGACCGAGGACCGCGACGAGGGCATCGCCGCCTTCCTCGAGAAGCGCAAGCCGCAGTTCAGGGGGCGTTGAGATGGTGACGCTCGGCGTGATCGGATCGGGCGCGATGGGCGCCGGCATCGCGCAGACCGGCCTCGCCGCCGGGCTGGCGGTGACGCTGTTCGATCTCGACCGTGGCGCTCTGGAAAAGGCCAGGGCCGACATTCTCGCCCGCCTCGCGCGACTGGTCGAAAAGGGGCAGTTCGAGCCCGGCCTCGTCGCCGCGGCGGAGGCGCGGCTGACGCTCGCCGGATCGCTGGGCGACCTCGCCGGGGTGGATGTGGTGATCGAAGCGATCGTCGAGCGGCTCGAACCCAAGCAGGCGCTGTTCGCGGCGCTCGAGGACGTGGTCGCGCCCGATACCGTGCTCGCGACCAACACGTCGTCACTCCCGGTCGCGGCGATCGCAGCCTCGTGCCGACGCAAGGGACGCGTCTGCGGGCTGCATTTCTTCAATCCGGTCCCGCTGATGCGGCTGGTGGAGGTGATCCGCGCGCCGGCGACCTCGGACGAGACAGCGGAACTGGCAACCGCGCTGTCGCACACGCTGGGCAAGGTCCCGGTGACAGTGCGCGACGGCCCCGGCTTCCTCGTGAACCTCGCCGGCCGCGCCTATGTGACCGAGGCGCTGCACATCGTGCAGGAGGGCGTCGCCGACGTCGCCACCGTGGACCGGATCATGCGCGACGGCGCCGGCTTCCGCATGGGTCCGTTCGAACTGATGGACCTCACCGGAATCGACGTGAACTTCCCGGCGACGCGCTTCATCCACGAGGGCTATCAATACGACCCGCGCCTCAAGACGACGACGCTGCACGAGCGGATGTTCAATGCCGGGTGCTATGGCCGGAAGACCGGGCAAGGCTATCACGATTATCCGGCAGATGTGCCGGCACCTGCTCCTCCGCAGTCGCCGATCGCGACGCGGGCGTGGTTCGCGGCGCGGGTTCCGGAAGGCAGCGACGGCTTCGCCATGCTGCGCAGCATCGGCCTCTGCGAAGGCGATGGCCCGACGCTGATCGCTCCCGTCGGCGAGGATGCCGCGGGCGTTTGTCACAGACTCGGGATCGACCCTGTTGACGTGGTCGCCGTCGATTTCACAGGGGTTCCGAACAGGCATCTGACATTGATGGCGCCGGTCGGCAGCCGGGCCGATCTCCCGGCCGTCGCAGGCTGGCTTCAAAATCATGGCTGGGGCGTGGAGATCGTCCGGGACTCGCCCGGCTTCGTCCTGCAGCGCGTGCTGGCGATGGTCGCCAATCTGGGCTGCGAGCTCGCCCAGATCGGGGTCGGGTCGCCCGGGGATATCGACGTCGCGATGAAGCTGGCGCAAAACTATCCGAAGGGGCCGCTGGAATGGGCGGCCCACCTGGGGCCCGCGCGCGTTCACGACATGCTGCGCAACATGCAGGCGATCACCGGCTCCGAACGCTATCGCCCGAGCCTGTGGCTGCGCCGGCGCGCCCTGCTCGGCCAGCCGATCCATCTGCCCGACTGATGTACGATCTGCTCAAAGGGCTGACCGTCGTCGAGGGCGCCGCGTTCATCGCCGGCCCGTCCTGCGGCCTGCATTTCGCGCAGATGGGCGCCCGCGTGATCCGCTTCGACCAGATCGGCGGCGGTCCGGACGCTGGCCGCTGGCCGCGCGCGGCCAACGGGGCGAGCTTCTATTGGGAGGGGCTTAACAAGGGCAAGAAATCGATCGCGATCGACCTCGCCCGCCCCGAGGGGCGCACGCTTGCGCAGCGGATCGCCGTCGCCGGCGACGGGCTGTTCGTCACCAATTTCCCGGCCGAGAGTTTCCTCGCCTACGACCGGCTGGCCGCCCTGCGTGCGGACCTTGTCTGCCTGCGCGTCATGGGCTGGGCGGACGGAACGCCGGCGGTCGACTATACGATCAACGCGGCGGTCGGCGTCCCGCTGATGACCGGCCCGGCCGACGATCCCCGGCCGGTCAATCATGTGCTGCCGGCCTGGGATCTGATGGCGGGCGCCTATGGCGCCTTCGCGCTGCTCGCCGCCGAACGGGAACGGCGCACATCGGGCACGGGGCGGGAGGTGCGGCTGGCGCTCTCCGATCTCGCCGCTGCCAGCCTCGGTCATCTCGGCCAGGTGGCGGAGGCGGTCGCCGGCGGCGACCGGCCGCGCTCCGGCAACGATCTGTTCGGCGCGTTCGGGCGCGACTTCGAGACGCGCGACGGCGAGCGGCTGATGATCGTCGCGATCACGCCCCGGCAGTGGGCTGGTCTGGTGGAAGTGCTCTGCATCGGCCAGGCGGTTGCAGACCTTGAGGTCCGAACCGGCGCTTCTTTCGCGCAGGACGAAGGCGCACGATTCCTTCATCGCGACGTCCTGACGCCGATCGTCGCAACGGCGGTCGCAGCGCGCGACACCGCCGCTCTGGCGACCGCGTTCGACGCGGCGGGGGTCTGCTGGTCGATCTATCGCACCCTGAGCGGAGCCCTGTCGGACGAGCCGCAGCTCTTTGCGGAGAACCCGGTCTTCGCGCCGGTCGCTCATCCCGGCGGCACTTATCTCACCCCCGGATCGGCGGCGCGTCTGCCGGGCGAAACCGCCCACCCATCCGGCCCCGCGCCCCGGATCGGCGCGGATACGGACGAGGTGCTCGCCGACCTGCTCGGGCTCGGTTCAGGCGAGATCGGCGGACTTCACGATGCCGGGCTGGTGGCATGATCGCGGTGAGCGGGGCCGAGATCGCCGCATGGCGCCAGCATGTTGGCCGGACCGAGATCCGGCGGCAGCGACTGGACGCGGCCAGCCTGCGCCGCTTCGCCGCGGCAACGGGCGCATCGCACGATGTGGAGGCCGCGCCGCCGCCGCTCGCGCTCTGGGCCTGGTTTACCGAGCCGGTGCCCGACAGCGAGCTCGGGCCGGACGGACATCCCAGACGGGGCGGCTTCATCCCGCCGATCACATTGCCGCGCCGGATGTTCGCCGCAGCGTCCTTCCGGTTCGAGGCGCCGCTGCTGCTCGATCGCGAGGCCGAGATGGAACTGCGGATCGTCGATCTGGAACACAAGACCGGGCGATCCGGCGATCTGGTCTTCGTCACGGTGGACCGGGCGGTGCGCCAGGAGAACGTGACCCGCGTCACCGAACGCCAGAAGCTGGTCTATCGCGAGGCCGGCGATCCGTCGCCTCTGCCCATCGCGGCTGATGACGCCCAGGACGGAGAGGTGTGGCGGCCGGAGCCGGCGCATCTCTTTCGCTTCTCCGCCGCCACCTTCAACAGCCATCGCATCCACTATGACGCGGCCTATGCGACCGGGGTCGAAGGCTATCCGGACCTTGTCGTGCAAGCGCCCTTCACCGCTGCCAGGCTGGCGATGCTGGCGGCGCGCGACGGATCGCTCGCGACCTTCGCCTTCCGCGCGCAGGCGCCGCTATTTGCAGGTCAGCCGGTACGGCTGGAAGCGACCGCAACCGGCGTGTTCCGTGCCCTGCGCTGCGACGGCGAGACCGCAGTCAGCGCCACGGCGACCTACCGATGAGCACATGGATCGACCGCGCCGCCCATGCGGCCCGGGCCGCCCGCGACTTCGCCGACGCGGCGCGCGACCGCGCAGCGCAAGCCCTCCCGGACGGGGATCGCGCGCAGCGGATGCTGCACGGTTTCGCCTGGATCGCCACGACGGCCGAAGCGCTGGCCGCCGTCGCGCACTGGGCGACGGAGAGCCGCGGCGGCGAAATCGAATATCTCGTCCTCAGGATCGGCTTCGGCGAGTATCTCGCCCAGCTTCTCGGCGGCGTGCCGATGAGCCAGGCCGAGTTCGCCCGCCCGCAGGAACTGGGCCTGACCGAAGCCGCCGCCCGCCTCGCCGCGGACCCGGCGGTCGCGCGTTTTCTCGCGGAGGGAAATGTCGCGGAAACGCGCGCATCCCTGGTGGCATTGCTGCGCGAAGGGGTCCGGCCGGACGAATCGCTCGGCGACGAGACGCTCGACATGGTCCGCGACCAGTTCCGCACCTTCGCGGCGGAGCGGATCGCACCGCATGCCCACCAATGGCATCTCGCCGACGTCCTCATCCCGGACGAGGTGGTCACCGAAATGGCCGCGCTCGGCGTGTTCGGCATCTGCATCGATCCCGAATATGGCGGGCTCGGCCTCGGCAAGCTCGCCATGTGCGTGGTCTCGGAGGAGCTGAGCCGCGGCTGGATCTGCGCCGGCTCGCTCGGCACGCGGTCGGAGATCGCCGGCGAGCTGATTGGTGCGAGCGGGACGGACGAGCAGAAGGCGAAATGGCTGCCGGGCCTCGCATCGGGCGCGATTCTCCCCACGGCTGTCTTCACCGAGCCCGACACCGGCTCCGATCTCGCCGCGCTGCGCACCCGCGCCACCTGCGGCGCCGATGGCGCGTGGCATATCCACGGCGCCAAGACCTGGATCACCCACGCGGCGCGCGCCGATCTGATGACCATTCTGGTCCGCACCGATCCCGCCACGCCCGGCCATGCAGGCCTGTCGATGATGCTCGCCGAAAAGCAGCGCGCGCAGCCCGGCGAGGACTTCCCCGACACCGGCCTCGACGGTGGCGAGATCGCGGTGCTCGGCTATCGCGGGATGAAGGAATATGTCCTGTCGTTCGACGGCTTCCGTGTCGCGGCCGGCGGCCTGCTCGGCGGTGTCGAAGGCCAGGGCTTCAGGCAACTCATGCGCACCTTCGAGGGCGCCCGCATCCAGACCGCCGCCCGCGCCGTCGGTGTCGGCTGGAACGCCTTCGATCTGGCGCTGCGCTATGCGACCGGGCGCCGGCAATTCGGCAAGCCACTGATCGAATTCCCGCGCGTCTCCGACAAGCTCGCGCTGATGTTGACCGAGCTCGTGCTGGCGCGCGAGCTCAGCTATGCGGCCGCCCGCCGCAAGGATGCCGGGGATCGCTGCGACATCGAGGCCGGCATGGCCAAGCTGCTCGCCGCGCGGGTCGCCTGGTCGAATGCGGACCTCAATGTGCAGATCCATGGCGGCAACGGTTACGCGCTCGAATATGAGGCGAGCCGCATCCTGTGCGACGCCCGCATTCTCAGCATCTTCGAGGGCGCCGCCGAAATCCAGGCGCAGGTCGTCGCCCGCGGCCTGATCGGCGGCCGGACCTAGCCGGCCTGCGCCGGCAGCGACAGCCTCGCGAAACGCTCCACGTGCACCGCCGAGGGGCCATGCCGCAGGTCGAAGGCGGTCAGCCGCCTGAAATAATGGCCGACCGGATATTCCTCGGTGACGCCGATGCCGCCGTGGAGCTGGATGCCCTGCGCGCCGACGAAAGCGCCGGCCTGCGCCACCCGCGCCCTGGTCGCCGCCGCGAGCCGCGCACGTTCGCGCGGGCTCGCCTCGCGCAGGCCCGCGAGGCCGCGCAGCACCATCGAACGCGCCTGTTCGACCTCGATGAACATGTCGGCGAGCCGGTGGCGCAACGCCTGGAAATCGCCGATCGGCCGGCCGAACTGCTTGCGGGTCATCAGATAGTCGCGCGTCATGTCGAGCACCCGCGCCATGCCGCCCAGCGCCTCGGCGCTTTCCAGCACGAGGGCGCAATCGAGCGCGTGGAGCAGCGCCGGTTCGGCCCCGCCCAGCGGCCCCACCGGCACCGCCCGCGTGTCGCTCAACCGCAGTTCGGCGCCCGAGCGGTCGTCGATCGTCCGGAAGCGCCGCAACGGCGCCGCGTCGGCGGGCAATTCGAACAGGGTCAGCCCCTGCCCCTCGGCGACCGCCGAGACCAGAATGACATCGGCCTGTTCGGCGCCGACGATACCCGTCTTCCGCCCCGTCAGGCGCCAGCCTTCGTCGTCGCGCCGCGCCCTCGTCGACACCCAGAGCGGATCGCCGCGCGCATCGGCCTCGTCATGCGCCAGGATCGGACGCGAGTCCCCCGACGCGACCGCCGCGACCCGTTCGGGCGCCAGTTTCAGCAGGAGCTGCGCCGTGGTGACCGCGACCTCGACGAACGGCGCCCTGACCAGGCCCCGTCCCAGTTCCTCGGCAATGATCGCCGCATCGTCGAGGCTGCCGCCGAGCCCGCCAACCTCCTCCGGCAAGGCGGCCATCAGCCAGCCCATCTCGGCGAAATGCGACCAGGGATCGTCCCCCGCCTCCCCGCCCCGCTCCAGCCAGCGGCGGACGCTGTCTCGGAACATGACCTGCTCGTCGGTCGGGATGAATCGGATATCCACGTGTCAGCCCCGCAGCAATTCGGACGCGATGATGTTGCGCTGGATCTCGTTCGATCCGCCGTAGATCGTGATCGCGCGGCGATAGAAGAAGTCCGCAACAACGCCGGGCGCGAGCGGCGTGCCCGGCGGATCGTCGGGCGCGCCGAGCAGGTAATCGGCCTCGGGATAGGCGGGCAGCGCATCGTCGCCGAGCGCCTCGACCGTCATCGCCCCGATCCGCTGGATGAGCTCGGTGCCGCGGACCTTCAGGATCGACGAGGTCGGCGCGTCGCTCGCGACCTCGGCCGCCTCCTGCGCGACGACCCGCCACAATGTCGTCTCGTGCGCCAGCACCTCGATCTCGAGCTGCGCGATACGCCGGGCGAAATGCGCGTCCTCGATCAGGGGGGTCCCGCGCACCATCGTGCCCGCCGCGATCCGCTTCAGCCGCTTGAGCAGCCCCTTGCAGCGCGGCACCTCGGCCGAGAAGGTCCGCTCGTTGGCGAGCAGCTCCTTGCCATAGTCCCAGCCCTTGTTCTCCTCGCCGACCAGGTTCCCGACCGGCACCCGGACGTCGGTGAAGAACACTTCGTTGAGGATATGCCCGCCATCGATCGAGACGATCGGACGCACCGTGATCCCCGGCGTCTTGAGGTCGACCAGCAGGAAGGAGATGCCGGCCTGCGGCTTGCCGGTGAAGCCGGTGCGCACCAGCAGGAACAGCCATTCCGAATATTGCGCCTCCGACGTCCAGATCTTCTGGCCGTTGACGACATAATGGTCGCCGTCGCGGTCGGCGCGGGTCTGGAGCGAAGCGAGGTCGGAGCCCGCATTGGGCTCGGAGAAGCCCTGCGCCCAGAAATGCTCGCCGCTGCGGATCGGCGGGAGGAACTTCGCCTTCTGCGCCTCGGTGCCATAGGTGTAGATGATCGGCCCGACGAGGAAGACGCCCTGCGGGCTCAGCGCCGGGCAGCCGGCGGCAAAGCATTCCTCCTCGAAGATGTGGCGCTGCGCGACAGTCCAGCCGGGCCCGCCATATTCGACCGGCCAGTTCGGCACGGACCAGCCGCGCGCATTCAGCTTCGCGGTCCAGTGGAGCACGTCGGGCTTGTGCGGATGATAGAAAAGCAGCGTCCGCCGCCCGATCTCCTCCGGCAAGTGCTCCGCGATGAAGGCGCGCACCTCGGCGCGGAAGGCGTCGTCGCTCATGATTTCTTCTCGAACGGGCGGAACAGACCGCCGACCCGCATCAGCTCGTGCCGGCCACTCACAATGATCGCATCGGCGAAGATGAGGGCGGCCGAGCTCTTGCGGATGTTGATCCGCGCCTCGATCCAGTCACCGAGCCGCGCCGGACGCAGGAAATCGGCGGTGATGTTGACGGTGATGCCGTTGGTCACGATCGACAGCGCGAAATCGGCGAAAGCGAGCAGGAAGCCGCCATGGGCACAGCTTTCCGAATTCACCCGGACCTCGTCGACATAGGCGCCGACCGTCCGGCTGCCTTCTGCGCCCTTGCGGACATAGAAGGTGCCGATCCGGTTGACGAACGGGCTCTTCGATGTGAGCGGCGCGAACCCCTCGGGCGGCTGGCGGCCGTCGGTCGATGTCCCGGCGCTCACAGTCCGGCCAGCCGGAACTTCTGGACCTTGCCGGTCGCATTGACCGGCAGCTCCGCGACGAACGCCACCTGGCGCGGCACCTTGAAGTTCGCCATGCGCTCGCGGCTCCAGGCAATCAGCGCCTCTCCATCGAGATCGTGGCCCGGCTTCCTGACGACATAGGCCTTGCCGACCTCGCCCATCCGCGCGTCCGGCACGCCGGCGACCGCGACCTGCAGGATGGCGGGATGCGCGAGCAGCATCTTCTCGATCTCGGCCGGATAGCAATTGTAGCCGCCGACGATGAACATGTCCTTCTTGCGGTCGGTGATGCGCAGATAGCCAGCCGCGTCGAGCACGCCGATATCGCCGCTGCGCAGCCAGCCATCGGCATCGATCGCCTGCGCGGTCGCCTCGGGATCGTCGAGATAACCCCGCATCACATTCATGCCACGGATCATCACCTCGCCCGGCTGGCCGACCGGCACCGGCCGGTTCTCCTCGTCGACACAGGCCAGTTCGATCCCGTCGATGGCCCGGCCGCAGGATATCGCGACGATCTCCGGCGGGTCATCGGCCGCGGTCATCGTGGCCGTGCCGCAGGTTTCGGTGAGACCGTAGCCGGTGAGCACGATCGGGATGCCCAGTTCGCTGCGCATCGCCTCGATCATCGACGGCGCGACGGAGGTGCCGCCCGTCACCGAGACCCGGAGGCTCCCGAGCGCCGAGGGCCTGCGATCGGGCATCGCCAGCAGCGTCTGGAAGAGCGTCGGCGGCCCCGGAAGAAAGGTGACCTGCTCGCGCTCGGCCAGGTCGAGCAGATGCGGCACGTCGAGCGTCGCCACCGGCAGGATCGCCGCCCCCACCGACAGGCTGGGTATCCACGCGCCCTTGTAGCCCGACGTGTGGAACAGCGGCCAGAGAATCAGGAAGCGATCGCCAGCGCGGAGCGTCGTCGCCCGCGCCCACTCGCGCGCCGTCCGCACCGTCTGGCCGTGGGTCGTGACGGCGCCTTTGGGATTTCCGGTGGTGCCGCTCGTGAACATGATGTCGGAAACCGAATCCCCGGTCAGCGCATCGATCCGGCGACGCGCTTCGGCGCGCGAGGCTTCGTCGGCACCGCCGATGAACTGCGCCCAGTCTCCCGCCACACCGACGGTGATGACGCGCTCCAGGGCGGGCAGGCCAAGGCCGGCGGCCAGTTCGCCATAGCGCACACCGAGGAATTCCCCGGCCGCGACGATCATGCGTGCCTGCGCGCGCTCCAGGATATAGCGCGCTTCCTCCGCCTTGTAGCGGGTGTTGAGCGGGATCAGGATTCCGCCGGCCGCCTGCAGGCCGAGACAGGCCAGCACCCAGTCGAGGCCGTTGGGCAGCCACAGGCCGACGCGGTCGCCGGGACGCAGGCCGGCAGCGACGAAGGCCGCGGCGACCGTCTCCATCTGCGCGGCGAGCGCGGCAAATGTCAGTCGGCGATCGCCGTCCACCACCGCTTCCGCGTCGGGCCAGCGGTCCGCCGCGGCGCGCGCGAGATGGGGGATGGTGAGCCGTCCGGTCATTTCGGCTCGCTGGCCTTGCGGGATTCGGTGATGGCGTTGCGCGCCAGCATCATGTTCAGCGACTCGCGGTCGAGCGACTGGACGAAGGTCTCCGATTCCGCCGCATTGAGGTTGGCCTTGGCGTAGGCGACGCCGGCGGCGGGAAGCGCGGCGAGCCGGCCCGCGACAGCCATCGTCTCCGCTTCCAGCACCTCATCCGCAAAGACCCGGTCGACGATGCCGAAGGCGAGCGCCGCCGCGGCATCGCGATGTTCGCCGAGCAGGTAGAGTTGCCGCGCCCTGGCGGTGCCGAGAATCCGCGACCAGAGCCAGCTCCCGCCATAGTCGCCCGGCATGCCGAACTGGAGGAAGGCCGGGACGAACTTCGCCGAGGCGGCGGCGAAACGGAAATCGCAGGCCGCGGCGAGGCTCATCCCTGCGCCGGCGCAAGGGCCGTTCACCATCGCGATCGTCGGCTTGGGCATTTCGTGCAGCCAGCGCGACGCCTCGACGCAGCGCCTCAGCCAGCGCGTCCGGTATTCGGTGCTGCCCCGCCTGCCCTTGTCACCCTTCACGAGCTGGTCGGCCAGGGTCGAGATCGAGCGCGTGTCGCCCCCCGCGCAGAAGCCGCGGCCCGCGCCGGTGAGGACGACGCAGCGTATGGCGTCATCCTCGGCGAGGCGTTGCAGCCGCCCCGGCAGATCGCGCATCAGCTCCGCGTTCAGCGCGTTCAGCGTGTCCGGGCGGTTCAGCGTCAGAATCGCAACCTGCCCCTCGACCCGCTCGATCAGGACCTCTTCCAAATTCCTCTCCCCGCTCGAAGGCGCGTTGACGTCCCTTTGTATATAGAGCTAACTCAAATGCAACAACCGAGAGATTCGTTGCATGCGCGAAGCCTGGATCTGCGAGCCGCTCAGGACCCCCGTCGGGCGGTTCGGCGGGACGTTCCGCGACCTGCCTGCCCATGCTCTCGGGGCGGCGGTCGTCTCGGGGCTGCTCGAACGCACCGGTCTGCCCGGCGAGATGGTCGACGATCTCATCTTCGCCCAATGCTATCCGACGATGGACGCGCCGGCGCTCGGCCGCGTGGTGGGGCTCGACGCCGGCCTGCCGGTTTCGGTCGGCGGTCTCCAGCTCGACCGGCGCTGCGGCTCGGGGCTGCAGGCGGTGATCTATGCGGCGATGCAGGTCGCGACCGGCGGCAGCGACCTCGTCATCGCCGGCGGCGCGGAATCGATGAGCAATGCGCCTTTCTACGCAACCGGGTCGCGCTGGGGCATCCGGGGCGACGCGTTGCGCTTCGACGACGCGCTCGCCCGCGGCCGGGTGACGGCGGGCGGACGCCATTTTCCTGTGCCCGGCGGCATGATCGAGACGGCGGAGAATTTGCGGCGCGACCATGCCATCCCACGCGAGGAACAGGACGCCTTCGCCGTCGAATCGCATCGCCGCGCGGCGGCCGCGCAGCGGAGCGGCACCTTCGCGGAGGAGGTCGTTCCCGTCACGGTTCAGGGCCGCAAGGGCGAGACCGTCTTCGATACCGACGAACATCCCCGTCCGGATACCACGATCGAGGACCTGGCGCGCCTCCGCCCGCTCATGGGGAGCGATCCCGAAGCGACCGTCACGGCGGGCAATGCCAGCGGCCAGAATGACGGCAGCGCTGCGGCGATCGTCGCCACGCCCGAAGCGGTCGAGCGGCATGGCCTGCGCCCTTTTGCCCGCCTCGTCAGCTGGGCGGTCGCCGGTGTCGAGCCCGCGCGCATGGGCATCGGCCCGGTCCCGGCGACGGCCCGCGCGCTCGACCGCGGCGGCCTCACGCTGGCCGATATCGACCTCATCGAACTCAACGAGGCCTTCGCCGTCCAGGTGCTCGCCTGCACCCGCGAATGGGGCTTCGGCGCCGACGATTTCGCACGGCTCAACGTCAACGGGTCGGGCATCTCGCTCGGCCATCCGGTCGGCGCGACCGGCGGGCGGATCCTCGCGACATTGCTGCGCGAAATGGACCGGCGCCAGGCGCGCTACGGCCTCGAAACCATGTGCATCGGCGGCGGTCAGGGGATCGCCGCGATCTTCGAGCGCGTCACCTGATGTGCAAATAGAGAGAACTCTTTAGGAGAGGCCTATGTTGCGGACCCGCGTCACCGAAATGCTCGGCATCGATCATCCCATCGTCCAGGGCGGCATGATGTGGGTCGGCCGCGCCGAGCTGGTCGCAGCCGTCTCGAATGCCGGCGGGCTCGGCCTGCTCACCGCGCTCACCCAGCCGACTCCCGACGAGCTCCGGCGCGAGATCGACCGCTGCCGGACGATGACCGCCAAGCCGTTCGGCGTGAACCTCACCATCCTCCCGTCGATGAACGCGCCCGATTATCCCGGCTATCGCCGCGCGATCATCGAGAGCGGTATCAAGGTCGTCGAGACCGCCGGCCACCGGCCGCAGGAGCATGTCGAGGAGTTCAAGGCGCACGGCATCATTGTCATCCACAAATGCACGGCCGTCCGCCACGCGCTCTCCGCCGAGCGGATGGGCGTCGACATCATCTCGATCGACGGCTTCGAATGCGCCGGCCATCCGGGCGAGGACGACGTGCCGGGCCTCGTCCTGATCCCGGCGGCGGCGGACAAGGTGAAGGCGCCGATGCTGGCCTCGGGCGGGATCGGCGACGGCCGCGGTCTTGCCGCCGCGCTCGCGCTCGGTGCCGAGGGGATCAACATGGGCACCCGCTTCTGCGCGACACAGGAGGCGCCGATCCACGACAGGATCAAGCAGCTCATCGTCGAGAGCGACGAGCGCGCCACCCACCTCATCTTCCGCCAGTTCCGCAACACCGGCCGGGTCTGCAAGACGCCGGTCTCCGACGAGGTCGTCCGCATCCTCCAGACGCCCGGCGCCGAATTCAACGACGTCCATGCGCTCGTCGCAGGCGCCAAGGGCCGCAATGCGCTCGAGACCGGCGTGATCGACGAGGGCCTCGTCTGGACCGGCCAGGTCCAGGGCCTGATCCACGACATCCCGACATGCCAGGAGCTGCTCGACACGATCGTGGGTGACGCCGAAGCGATCATTGCCGGCAGGCTCGCGCGCATGACGGGCCGGCAACCGGAGGCGGTCGCAGCCTGATACGGATTCGCCAAAGGGCACCACGCTGGTCATGCCGGGCTTGATCCGGCATCCACCTTCTTCCGCTCCGACTCCGGGAGAAAAGGTGGGCCCCGGATCAAGTCCGGGGTGACGTCGATGGATCAGTTGCCGGTGGCGTAGACCAGCTTCCAGCTGCCGCCGTCGAGCACCTGCACCCTGTCGCCGCCGAAGCGGTAGGCGGGTTCGGCCGGGGCCGGTGCGAAGGAGACGACCGCAACGCCCGGCGGCGGCGGCAGCGCGCCCCAGATGCGTTGCGCCGCGCTGTCGATATCGAGCCGGTTGACGATATTGTCCCTGATCGCCCGGGCGCGCGGATAGAGTTCCGGATCCCAGTCGGCGAGCGCACGCACGGGCGCGGTATCGACCCCACCGGGCCGGACCGCGACGACCCAGGGCCCCTCGCCGCGACTCACGCGCTCGCGCGCCGCCACCTCGGCCCAATGCTCGATCGCGACCTTGCCGGCGCAATAGGAGGCGAGCCCCTCGAGCGGCGACACCGCCGCGCCCGACGACAGCAGCACCAGTCCGGCGTCGAGCCCCGGCGGGCACGCGTCGATGAACGCCTGGCCAAGCACCAGAGGCGCCGCGACGTTGGCGACAACGCTGTGCTCGTAGCGGTCCGCCGGCACCTTGTGCAACAGCCCGACACCGCGCGAATAATAAGCGTTCTGGATGAAGATCGCCCGCGCGCCGGTGAACCGCGCCAGCTCCTGACGCAGATGCTGCCGCACCGTGTCCCAGGTTTCCGGCCGGGTCAGATCGAATTCCACGCTCTCGTAATCCGGATGCGGGCGGCGCGAGAGGTTGATGATCCGCGCGTCGCCGAACGGCTGGTTGCGGGCGAGGCCGAGCCCGATCCCTTCCGTCGCGCCGGTGATCCAGAGGATCGTGTCAGCCATGAACCGCCTCCTCCGGCATCAGCATCGCCGTCGTCTCCAGTACCGGTTCGCCCGCCACCGCGACCTGCACGTCGATCTGGGTGCCGCAGCCCGGGCAGTGGAAATGGCGGATGCGGAAGCGCTCGCTCCCCGGATAGCGCGAGGTCAGGGTGAACCGCTCGCCGGCTGGCGCCTCGATGCACGGCAGCGACGCAAGAATAGGCGCCCCCTCTTTGCAGATGACATGGCCGCAGCCCGCGCAAACCACCTGCCCGTTCTCCGCATCGAGATGGGTCGAGAGCCGCCGCCCGGCGCGCATGCGATCCCGCGCCAGAGGCTCCCGCCCGCCGAGCCGCTCGCACCGCCGTGCCCGTCGCAGCACGTCCGTCGCATCCGCATCGACCGTGCCGTCGTTCACGACCACCGCATAGTCGCGCCGTGCCCCCTCTTCGGAGACAAGTCCGTTTTCGACATCGGCCAGCACCAGCGCCGGATCGCGTGCGAGCGGGTCGCCGAGCCCGCCGCCGCCCTGCGACGAGGCGATCATCGTCTGCCCGGGCCGGACCTTCATCCCCCTGCCGGGCAACGGCAGCGGCGCATTGCCCGCCGCCGCCTCGACCGCGGCCCAGTCTGTGACCTCGCCATCCGCTACCGCGATGCCGCTCGCCGACCCCGGCTCGCCGCCGAGAATGCCGAGCGTCGCCGGATGCTGCAGCCCCTGCGTCATCGAGGAGAGCGCGATCGGATGGGCAGTGCCATGCGGCCGGTAGGACCAGATCGCCCCGGCCCCGCCCCGCTGGCGCCCGGGACCCGCCCCGTCGACCAATTCGCGCCGGGCGAGGTACAGCACCGGAAAGGCTGCCTCGTTGGTCTCGATGTTCGACGGCAGGGCGCCAGGCGAGGTCGCCGTGCCCGCCACGTCGGCGCCGTCGCTACCGCCACTCGCGCCGCTGCCACCGGTCAGTTCGTCGAGGAACAGGGTGTGGAACGGCCGCTCGTCGGCGTCGAAGCCGGAGATCGACATGCCGCCAGCCCCGGTCGATTGCGACGAGGCCATGGCGAAAGGCACAGCGTCCTCCGACGCGTCGAGCATCCGCGCGATACAGGCGGTGGTGACGTTGCGGATCGCCTGGGCGCTGGTCCCCGTGCTCATCGCCACGCCCGCCGGCCATTCGGCATGAATGATCGTGCCCGGCTTCGACCTGAGCTCGATCGCCCGCCAGATCGCGCCCGGCACCCAGGGCATGCCGTAGCAGAGATGGACCAGCAGCGCCGCCATCGTGAAATTGGCGAGCGCCGGATAGGCCGAGTTGATCGCGCCGGGCGCCTGCGCGTCGCTCTCAGAGAAATCGAGGACCAGCCGGTCGCCGCGTTTGGTCATCGTCAGCCGCACCGCGTAGATCGCATTGGGGACATAGTCGTCGCCGTCGCGCCGCTCGTGCTGGAGATACGCGATGTCGCGCCAGCACCCGTCCGGCAGCGCCGCCAGCCGGCGCCGGAACGCCACCTCGGTCGATTCGACGAGCTGCGCCATCGCCTGTTCGACCGTGTCGGCGCCATAGTGCGCCGCCAGCTCCCCCACCCGCGCCGCGGCGGCCTGATTGGCCGCGACCTGCCCGAGCAGATCGAGCGCGTTGAGCTCGGGCGTGCGGCTGCGCGCGAGGATGTCGCGCTCGATGTCGGCGCGCACCCGCCCGCCCTCGACCAGCCTGATCGGCGCGACCGGCAGCGGCTCGTCGAAGATCGAGCGGGCGGCCTGATTAAATCCACCGCCGACCGGCCCGCCGACATCCGCCTCGTGCACCGTGCAGCCCGACCAGGCGATCAGCCGGCCTTCGACGAAGATTGGCGCGACGATCGTCACGTCCGGCTGGTGCAGCGCGCCGACATAGGGATCGTTGGTGAGGAACTGGTCGCCTGCGTTGATCCCCGGATTGTCGCGGTAGCGGGCGAGGATGTCGGAGACGATGAGGTCGAGCGAGGTCGACTGCACGACCACCGATTTGCTGCACGCGACGACCGCGCCAGCGGCGGTCATCAGCGCGGTGTTGTAGTCGCCCGCCTCCGACGCGATCTGCGAGCCGGACACGCGCACCAGGGTCTCGCCGGCATCGGCGTTGATCGTCTCCAGCCGGTGGCGGATGATTTCGAGGTCGATCGCCGAAACGCTCATGCCCGCCCTCCCGCGCGCAGCGGCACGACCTCGCCCGCCGGCACCGGCATCATGATGAGGTCGCCGCCCGCCGCCAGTCCGGTCTGCATGCCGGGATGAACGACGACGGTGGTCTGTTCGGACTCAACGAAAGCGGGGCCGCGAACAATCTGTCCGGCGCCCAGCGTTTCAAACGCGTAGACAGGCACGTCGCGGGCGACGCCGTCGAACCAGGCCTGGCGCTGGCGGAGCGGTGGCGCAGGCTTCGCCCCGGCCGGCATCGGGCGCGCCCGACCGCGTGCCGGCACCCGCGCCTCGGCGGCGACCGAGACGATTTCGACCAGCCCTGCCGAACCGCTGGCGCCACGCCCGACAATCGTTTCGTAGCGGCGCCGGAACTCGGCTTCCGCCGTTGCGACGACCGCGTCGGTCAGCGGCCCCGGCGGGATCGGCACGTCGATGCGGTGGATCTGCCGCAAGAAACGCAAACCGACGCGCCGTTCGACCGCCGGCCGTTCGTCGCCGCCGTCGAACTCGGCCCGCGCCGCCTGCTCCAGCTCGTCCAGAGTCGCCACAAAGGCATCGAGCGGAAGCCGGAACGGCTGCGGCGGCAGGTCGCGCTCGCACAGCACCGTCAGGTCGCTGCACACCGCGCCCCAAGCGGAGAATTCCGGACCGAGACGGGGGATGACAACCTCGCGGGCACCAAGGTCGGCCGCATAACGCCCGACATATTGCGGCGCCGCGCCGCCATAGGCGTAGAGCGCGAACCCGCGCGGATCGTGGCCGCGCTGGACCGTCGTCCGCCGGATCAGATCGGCCATCTGCGCACAGGCGACGTCGACGATGCCCTGCGCCGCCGCCTCGACGGACAGGCTCAGCTGATCGGCCAGGGCGCCGACGGCATCGCGCGCGGCCTCCCGGTCGAGTGCGATCGCGCTGCCCAGGTGCTCGACATAGCCGAGCACGACCGCGGCGTCGGTGAGGGTGGGCCGGGTGCCGCCCCGGCCGTAGCACGCCGGGCCGGGCATCGATCCGGCGCTTTCCGGCCCGACCTTCAGCGTGCCGAGCACCGGATCGACCGAGGCGATGCTGCCGCCGCCGGTGCCGATCGAGCCAATGTCGATAACCGGGACGGCGAGCGCGTGGCGGTCGATCCGCGGCCGGTTGGCGCGCGGCAGTTCGCCGCCGACGACCAGGCCGACGTCGAAGCTGGTACCGCCCACGTCGGTGGCGATGATGTCGGCATGGCCGAGTCGCCGTCCGAGTTCGCGCGCCGCCGTGATCCCGCCGACCGGGCCCGACTGGAGCAGGTGGACAGGCGTCCGCGCCATCGCTTCCGCCCGCCCGACGCCGCCGCCCATCGCCATCACCAGGAACTGGCCGGCAAAGCCTTCGGCGCGGATCGCCGCCTCCAGCCGCGACAGATAGTCGGCAGCGAGCGGCGCCACATAGGCGTTGAGCACGGCCGTCGCGGTCCGCTCATATTCGCCGATCTTCGGGGCGATCACGCTCGACAGGGTCACCGGAAGGCCCGGCGCCTCCTCGCCCGCCAGCTCGGCCAGCCGCCGCTCGTGCGCCGGATTCACCGGCGACCAGAGCAAGGCGACCGCCAGCGCCTCCGCGCCGTCCGCCACGAGCCTCCGGATCGCCTCGCGCGCCTGGGTTTCGTCGAGTGGAGTCACAATCTCGCCACGCGCATCGATCCGTTCGCGGATGCCGACGATCCGGCGGCGCGGTACCAGCAGCTTCGGCTTGCGCCATCTGAGGGCGTTGGTGATCTCGTCGTCGCTGAGGCCGTGCAGCTTGTTCGAGCGCGCGATCGGCAAAGTGGATTCGAAGCCCATGGTGGTCAGCAGGCCAACCTTCGCGCCCTTGTCGGTGAGCAAGGCGTTGAGCCCGACCGTGGTGCCATGCGACAGCAAGGCCGCCCCCTTCAGCACATCGGCGTGCGACAACCCTGCCGCCTCCGCCGCCCGGCCGATCGAGGCGAGCACGCCTTCCATCAACGCGCCATGGGTGGTGAGCGCCTTGCCGGCAAAGGTGGCGCCGTCGGCGGCGACAATCACCGTGTCGGTGAAGGTGCCGCCGATGTCGGTGCCGATCAGGAAGGGCGGCGCGCCGGGCGCGGATATGCTCATGGCCTCTCCAGAGTCGCGCCTCCCAGGCACGGATTCACTATTGAGATAACTAAATTAGCACACACTTCAGTCAACAGATATCATCCTCGAAATAGATGATCAAAAGAACTTGCTCTATATAGAATCTGGCCCCTATGCTGGCCACGGAAAGGAAGGCCGATGGACCTGACTTCGCCCTTTGCCGGCAAGGTCGCCCTGGTGACCGGCGCCGGTCACGGCATCGGCCGCGCCGAAGCGCTGGAGCTCGCCCGGCGCGGCGCCGCCGTCGTGGTCAACGATCTCGATCGCGGCACACCGACCGCCGCCGAGCAGGTCGTCGCGGAAATCCGCGCGGTCGGCGGCGAGGCGGTCGCCGCACACGGCAGCGTGTCGCGGCCGGCCGAAGCCGAAGCCATCGTCGCCACCGCCGTCGACACGTTCGGCCGGCTCGACATCCTGGTCAACAATGCCGGCTTCGGCCGCGTCGCGCCGATCTGGGAGCTGGCGGACAAGGACTGGGAGGCGGTGATCGCCGTCAACCTTACCGGCACCTTCCTGATGGCGCGCGCGGCGGCGCGGGTGATGCGGCGCCAGCGCAGCGGCGTCATCATCAACACCGCTTCGGAAGCGGCGACCGGCGACACGTATTTCGGCGCCTATATGGCGGCCAAGGCGGGCGTCGTCGGCCTCACCCGGGGCATCGCCCGCGACCTGATCCGCGACAATGTCCGCTGCAACGCGATCTGCCCGCGCGCCTTCGACACCGCCCAGACCAATGTCGCCGCCTGGGAGAAATTGCAGCGCTTCAACGCCCGTTACGGCGTCGCGATGTGCGGGCCGCACCCGATGGGACCGATCCCCGGCACGGCGGCGGAGGTGGCCGCGATCGTCGCCTGGCTGTGCACCGACGATTGCGCCGACGTGACCGGCCGCATCCTGATCGCCGGCTGCGGCGAGGTCGGCCTGTGGGCCGAGCCACGTCCGGTCTCTCCGCTCATCGACATGGCGGGCTGGACGCTGGAACGCCTGCACGCGGTGCGCCACCACCTCACCCGCGATCTCGCCAACCCGTTCCGCGATCTGCCCGACGAAGCCTGGGCGGAGATCGACGAACGCTATCGCGACCGGATCGACAATGGCGCGACCGCCGCCGGTGGTGCGAAGAGCTGATGCCCCTCAACTTCGCCGCCAATCTCAGCTTCCTCTTTCCCGAACTCCCCTGGGACCAGCGCTTCGCCGCCGCCGCCCGACACAGCTTCCCCGGCGTGGAGATGAATCCGCCGGCGCCCTACGAAATCCCGCCCGGTCGCTTCGCCAATCTGCTGCGTGACGAGGGGCTGGTCTGCCCGCTCCTTGTCGGACCGATCGGCGCCGGGCTCGCGCGCTTCGGCCATGCTTGTGTCCCCGGCGAGCGCGCAGGCTTTGAAACGAGTGTCATGACGATGCTCGATTATGCGGTCGCCGGCGGCGTGCCGCTCGTCCATGTGTCAGCCGGCTTGACGCCGGAAGATGTGACGCGCGCCGAAGTCGAAGCCGTCTATGTCGAGAACATTGCCTGGGCCGCCGAACAGGCGGCGTCGGCGGGCGTGCAGCTCTGCATCGAACCGGTCTGCGAGATGCGCACGCCCGGCTTCTTCCTGAAGACCACCACTCAGGCGCTCGATCTCATCGCCCGCAGCGGGCGGACCGATATCGGCCTCGTCTTCGATGTCTTCCACGTCGAGATGCAGGAGGGGTCGGCGCTCGACAGGTTGTCCGCGCTCCTGCCCTATATCGCCCATGTCCAGGTTTCCGACACGCCCAACCGTCACACCCCCGGCACCGGCACGATCCCCTTCGACCTGATCTTCGCTGCGCTGGAGGCGGCCAGTTATGAGGGCTGGATCGGCTGCGAATATGCACCCGGGCTGGGGCGCTCCGGCGAACTCGGCTGGGCGCAGCGCTGGATGTCAGGATAGGGGCAGAGGCGTCGAGGCGTAGGCCGCGATCATCCATCGCCCGCCCCGCTTCTCCCAGACCGCAAGGAACAGGGTTTCGACCACGCCGCGGCTGTCGTGGGTGGTCCAGTCATATTCGATGTACGAACGCCCGGTGAGCAGCGCGTAGCCGTCGCGCAGCCGTACAATCATGTCGCTGGCGCGGGTGTGCGGGGTCTTCACCACCTTCGCGCCGATCCGGGCGAGAAAGGCGGCGCGGTCCTCGACCAGACCGTTGATATGAGCATAGTGAAAGCTGTCGGCCATGCCGGCGGCGAGCGCGTCGACATCGTCGTCCATGATCGCCTGGCGCCGCACGCGTTCGGCGGCGATGATCGCGGCTTCGTCGGTCGTCTCGGTCATGAGCCCTCCAGCAGGCAGCGCAGCGCCGTGACCAGCGCGAGCGGCCGGTCCAGCAGGATATGATGATCGGCGTCGGGAATCTCGATGAAGCGCGTGCCCGCGGGCGCGACCTCGCGCAGATGTGCATCGATGACGCGGTCGACCAGGCGCGAACATTCGCCGCGCAGGAGCGTCAACGGCACCTTCAGTGCCGCCAGTCGGGCCCTTTGCTCGCGATGGTCGACCGGTGCCCCGGAGGCAGGATCGGTGCACCATGTCCAATAGGTTCCGTCGGGCCGGTCGACATGCCGCAACGTACGGCGGGCGATGAAATCGACCATGAACGGGTGGGGACAGTCCTGCGGCGGCGCGAGCAGGAAACGTTCGAGCCCCTCCGTCAGTGTCGCATAGCGCCGCAGCTTGCGCGCGCGCGGACGTGCCGGCGGATAGCCCGGCGGCGGCAGATAGAAATCGATCAGGACAAGGCCGGAAAAGCGCGCGCCGTATTTCTCCGCCGCCAGCAGGGCGGGGATGCAGCCGAACGAATGGGCAGCGACGAGCGGCCGCCGCCCGTTCTCGAAAAGCCCGGCCGCCTCGGCCGCCGCGATCAGCTCGCCGGCATAGAGGTCCATGGAATAGGCGTCCCGCCAGTCCGATCCGCCCGTGCCGGAGAAGGAGAAGGCCGCGACCCGCCCGGCGGCACGGGCAAGCTGCGGCGCGGTCGGCCGCCACCAGTCGGCATGTGCGCCGGCGCCATGGACCAGCAGCAGCCCGGGCCCGTCGCCGGCCTGCCAGGTGAGCAGTTCGATCGCCGTGCCGGCGACGTCGATGCGTTGCTCGACGGGCCGATCCCCGATCGCCCGAATGAACCATGGATCGGCACCGGGCGCGGCCGCCGGCTGCGGCCGGCCGTGCCAGTCCAGAACCGGCGCTGCGGCAAGGGCGATGCTAGACAATTCCGTCCCGGCGCAGTTCGTCCATCTCCGCCGGGCTCAGGCCGAGTTCACCGGACAGGATGGCGTCGGTGTCCTGGCCCAGATCAGGCGGTGCGCGGCATTCGGTGACGAGCGGTCCGCTCGCCTTGATCGGGTTGCCGACGAGCCGCATTCCGCCCAGGCCGGGATGATCGAGCCGCCGTTCGACCGCGCGGTGCCGCACATGCGGATCGGCGAGCACGTCTGCGATATCGTTGACCGGGCTCGAGGGGATGCCGGCCGCCACCATCCGCCGATGCACCTCGGCGACCGGCAGCTTGCCGATCGTCTCGTCCAGCAGCCGCATCAACTCCGGCCGGTTCCTGAGGCGCAGGCTGTTGGTGGCGAAGCGCGGATCTTCGGCCAGCTCGGGCCGGTCGAGCGCATGACAGAAGGCCCGGTAGAGCTGCTCATTGCCCGGCGCGATCATGATGTAGCCGTCGGCGCAGGGAAAGCCGCCGCCCGGGGCGCCGCCATTGGCCTGCGTGCCGATCCGCCCCGGCGGCGCGCCGCTCGCGAAATAGAAGGCGGCATATTGCGCCATCATCCCCACCGCGACGTCGAGCAGGGCGATGTCGAGATACTGCCCCTCCCCGCCCCTCTGGTCGCGTTCGTAGAGCGCGCCCTGGATGGCGATCATCGCATTGAGGCCGGCGCTCATGTCGACGATGCTCGGCCCGGCCTTCATCGGCCCGCCGCCCGGATGATCGTCGGGAAAGCCGGTGACGCTCATCATCCCCGACATCGCCTGGATGATCGGATCGTAGCCGCCGCGATCCTTGTAAGGCCCGGTCTGCCCGTAGCCGGTGATCGAACAGTAGATCAGCCGCGGATTGACGGCTTTCAGATCCTCATAGCCCAGCCCGTAGCGGGCGAGCGTCCCGACCTTGTAATTCTCGATCAGCACGTCGGCGGTCGCCACGAGTTTCTTTAGAAGCGCCTGACCGCGGGGCTCGGCGATGTTGAGCGTGATCGCCCGCTTGTTGCGGTTCGCGCTCTGGAACATCGCGGAACGCCGGGTGTCCTTGCCGTCCCTGTCCTTCAGGAAGGGCGGGCCGAACAGCCGGCTATCGTCGCCGACCCCCGGCCGCTCGACCTTGATCACATCGGCGCCGAGATCGCCGAGAAACTGCGCTGCCCAGGGGCCGGCGAGAACCCGGGACAGGTCCAGCACCCTGAGGCCGCGATAGGGTCCGCCGCTCATGTCAGTGTCCTTGGTCAATATCCCTTGAACTCCGGCTTGCGCTTCTCGCGAAAGGCGAGCCCGCCCTCCTGCGCATCTTCGGTCGCGCCGAGCCAGGCCTGCGCCTCCATTTCCTGCGCAAGCACCGTATCGATGTCGAGCGGCGCGCGGACGAGCAGCGCCTTGGTGGCGCCGATCGCGGCGGTCGCTTTGGTCGCGAGCTGCTGCGCCCGTTCCATGGCGAGTTCCAGCCCGGTCTGGCCCTCCGCGAGCCATTCGACGACACCCATCGCCCTGGCCTGCGGCGCCTTGATCACGTCGGAGAACATGACGATTTCACGCACCACGCCCATGCTGACCCGCAGCGGCAGGCTCCACAACAGGCCGATATCGGGCATCACGCCGATCCGGCCGTAGGCCGCGCAGAAGCTCGCATTCTCGCCAGCTGCGATGAAGTCGCAGGCCGAGGCGAGCGCGAAGCCCGCGCCGAAGGCCGGGCCGTCGACGGCCGCGATCACCGGCTTGCTGTGGCCGGCAATGGCGCGCAGCAGCCGCTGCGGCCGCTTCATCAGCATGCGGACCTGCGGCCCGGTGAACGGCCCGGGATTGCTGATGTCGCCGCCCGCGCAAAAGGCGGAGCCCGCCCCGGCCAGCACGATCGCCCGGCAATCGCGATCCTCGTCCAGTCGCGCGAACGCCTCGATCAGCCCCTCGCGGATACCGGGCACCAGTGCGTTGCGCTTGTCCGGCACGTTCATCGTCAGAATGACGACCCCACCTTCGCGCCGTTCGAGCAGCGCCGGTTCTTCCACCCCGCTCATTTCACCGGCGCCGTCGAAATGCCGATCGAGCGCGTGCCGAACAGGTTGCCGTTCATCAGCGCGCCCAGTTCCTCGGCCTTCCACGCCTTCTCGCCGGAGAACATCTCCTTCTCGACATGCCAGCCCTTCATCCAGGCGATGCGATCGTAGATGTTGTGGATGACCTGCCCGGTCACGTGCTGCGCTTCGTCGCTGGCGAGCCAGGCGACGATCGGCGCCGCATTGCCGGGGTCCATCCTGTCCCAGGTGCCCTCGGGCAGCTCGTTGGTCTCGAACGAGGGCGGGAAGCCGGGGATGGTCGAGGTGATCCGGGTCATGCCGCCCGGGCTGATGCAATTGGCGGTCACGCCATATTTGTAGAGCTCCATCGACAGGGTGAGCGTCAGCCCGACAAGCGCCGCCTTGGCGGTCGCATAATTGGTCTGGCCGAAATTGCCGTACAGGCCGGCGCCAGACGTGGTGTTGACGATCCGGCCCGCGCTTTTGCCTTGGGCCTGCGCCTGATCGCGCCAGACCTTCGCGGCATGGTGGGAGGTTGTCCAGCTGCCCTTCACATGGACGGCCATGACCCGGTCGAAATCCTCCTCGGTCATCTTCCAGATCGCCGCGTCGCGGGCGATGCCGGCATTGTTGACGAGGATATCGAGCCCGCCGAACTCGCTCACCGCCTGGCCGACCAGCTCGCCGGCCTCCTGCAGGCTGGAGACATCGGCGTAATTGGCGACGGCCTCGCCGCCGCCGTCGCGGATCAGCTTCACCGTGTCATCGGCGGCGTTGCCCCGGCCCTCGCCGCGACTCGATCCGCCGAAATCATTGACCACCACCCTGGCGCCCTGCTTCGCCAGTTCCAGACAGTGACCGCGCCCGATGCCGCGCCCGCCGCCGGTGACGATCGCGATCTTTCCTTCCAATATGCCCATCTCGGCTCTCTCCCGTTCAATCGAAATACTGGATGACCTGATCGGCGACGATCGCCGGCCGCTCCTGACCCTCGACCTCGATCGTGCAGGTGTTGGTGACCCGCCAGGCACCCTCGACGCGCTCGCAGGATTTCAGCGTCTGGCGCTGGCGGATGCGCGATCCCGACGGCGTGGGGCCAGTGAAGCGCAATCTGTCGAACCCGTAGTTCAGCGCGCGGGAGAAACCGGTGACCCGGTAGATCAGCATCAGCGGCACCAGCGACATGACCAGATAGCCGTGCGCGATCGTCTTGCCGCCGGGCATCTTCTCCTTCGCCCGCTCGACATCGACATGAATCCACTGCCTGTCGCCGGTCAGCTCGGCGAACGCATCGATCCTGTCCTGGCCGACGGTGATCCAGTCGCTGACCCCGATCTCCTCCCCGACATGGGGGACCAGCTCCGCCGCATTTTCGAACATCCTCAAGCCGGCTCTCCTTCAGGCGTGAACATCGGCACGGCCGCGCCGCCCTCGCTGGGCTTGAACACGACCCGCACGGGGAGCCCGCAGCGCAGGCTGTCGAAATCGCAATCGACGATGTTGGTGATCATCCGCGGCCCTTCGGCGAGCTGGACGCTCGCCACCGCATAGGGGATCGGCATCCGCCTGAGCACCGTGAAGGAATAGATCTCGCCCTTGCCAGAAGCCTCGCGCCACTCCGTCTGGTCGCTCCGGCAGAAGGGGCAGAGCGCGCGCGGATAGTGGAAGGCCTCGCCGCAATCGGTGCAGGCCTTGACCAGCAGCCGGCCCTCGCCTGCCGCGGCGAAGTAAGCCTCGATCTCGGGGTTGAGCTCCGGCGCGGGAATCTTGCGCTCGCTCATCTCGTCCGCTCCAGGATCATCGTGCAGCTCCCGCCGCGGGTGGTGATGAAGCCGCCGGTGCCGTGCGCGACGACGAGGTCGCAGCCCGGCACCTGCACCCTGGGATGCGCCTCGCCGCGCACCTGGCGCACCGCCTCGACCAGCTTGGGAATGCCGCCGCGCCCGCCGGGATGGTTGTTGCAGAGGCCCCCGCCGTCGGTGTTGACCGGCAGCCGACCGACGCCGGAGATGAGATTGCCGTCCGCGACGAAGGCGCCGCCCTTCCCCTTCTCGCAGAAGCCCAGATCCTCCAGCGTGATGATCACCGTCATCGTGAAGCTGTCGTAGACCGAGGCATATTTGATGTCGGCCGGGGTGACCCCGGCTTCCGCGAACGCCCGCGCCGCGGAGTCGCGGCCGGCGGTCCAGGTGAATCCGGCCCGCCCGCCGTCCTGGTGCTTCAGCGCCTCGGCGGCGGCGCGGATGCGGATCATCGGCCGGTTCAGCGAACGGGCGATCTCCTCCCCGACCACCACGATCGCGCCGCCGCCATCGGTGTTGAGGCAGCAATCGAGCCGCCGCAGCGGATCGGCGATCATCGGCGATTCAGATACCTCTTCAAGCGTCACTACTTTGGGCAGCACGGCGTTGGGATTGTGCTGCGCGTGGTGCGAGGCGGCGACCTTCACCCAGGACATCTGCTCGCGGGTGGTGCCGAATTCGTGAATGTGGCGCTGCGCCGCCATCGCGTAGACGGCGTGGGTGTTGATCCCGTAGGGCGCCTCGAACGGCAGCTCGGGCGCGCCATATTGATCGGGCATCATCCGCTTCGGATCGCCGGTCAGCGATTTGCCGCCCATGGTGATCAGCGCCACGCGGCAGCGACCGGAGAGGACGGCGCGCGCCGCATGGCCCGCCATGACCAGCGGCGCGGAGCCGCCGGTCTCGGTATTGTCCAGGTGCCCGAGGCGGTTGAGGCCCATATATTCGGCCATGCCGATGCCGCCGAGCACGCCCGGCCCGTCGCGTGCGACGAAATAGCCGTCGACATCGTCGAACGAGAGGCCGGCGTCGGCGAGCGCGCCTTTGGCCGATTCCCCGTGGATCTGGGCGACCGATTTGTCCTCGGCGCGCCGCGTCGGATGCTCGAACGCGCCGACGATATAGGCGTGGCCGCCGCTCATGCCGCGTATCCTGAAGGGCCAGAATTCAAGCGCCCGTCTCCCGTTTCGCCACGATCTTATGCAATCGTGTGCTGATTCTTGACCTAGAAGGAGCGGAGAGCCGCTTCCGGCGAGTCACGCGAAGTATGGCACAGCTCCGGCAATAGAGTAAATTCTTTTACGTAGCCTCACATAAATCAACGTAATAACAGCAGGATACACCTGCCCTATCAGCCTGCCTACGGCCCAATCAGCTCCATGCGCACGCCGCGCCGAGGTGCGCGCTACGGAACATTGTTATGGACACGTGAGCATAGAGGAGGCAGATTGCCCCCGTCACCGGCAAAGGCCGGGACCGAATCGGCCCCATGGCGGGCTACATGGGAGAGGCATTGATGGGCGCCCGCATCTACCTGCACGAGGTCATCGACATCATCCTGTCGGGCCGGGCCAGCTATTTCGATCACATGGTCAACGGCTATGTCGATTGGGGCGCCGATCGCGGCATGCGCATCTTCGGCATCTGGGGCACGCTCGGCAGCACCGCGCGCTGGCCCGAGGTCATCAACATCTGGGAATATGGCGACTGGGCGAATGTCGCGAGCATCTTCGCGCACGAGACGCGCGGCCACGACGGCATGCAGGATCCCGCGCTGAAGGACTGGTGGCTGATCGCCCAGAAGTATCGCAGCGGCGGCTTCGACCGGATCATGCAGGCGACGGACAGCTCGCCCGACGTCAACGATCTGGAAGCGCGCGGCATCGCCGGCAGCGAAGTGTTCCGGCACGAGATCGTCGGCGTGAAGCCGGGCGAAGCGCGCGCTTTCCTCGAACGCGTCGAGGGCGAATGGGCGCCCCATCTCAAGACGCTCGGCATCGAACTGACCGGCGCCTATCGCACGCTGCTGCGTGATGACAGCGAGGCGATCCTCGTCTGGTCGTGCCCGACCTGGGAAAATTGGGCGGCGGCCGAGGAGGCGATCGACCAGGGCGCCAAAGGCAAAGCGTGGCGCGAAGCCGTCCGCCCCGTCGTCACCAGCTTCAAGACCGACATCATGGTCTCCGCCCCACGCTCACCGACCCGGACGGGCCGACAGCCGGGCAAGGCCGACAACGCCTGACCTTCCCTCGCAGCAGAACCGCAGGACTCATGTCGCACGATCACCTTCCCCTCACGCCCGACGATGCCCGCGCGCTGCTCGAAGCCAGCGATCGCGACATCGCCCGCATTCTGGGCCCGCGCACCGGCGTCGCCTTCGTCGGGTCCGCCCGGATGACGGAGGCGCAGCGGCGCCAGCTGGCCCGCTATGGCGACGTGAAGATGTTCATCGTCAATCCGAAGGGTGGCGATGCGGGCGACATTCCGGTGGTGCCGAGCGTGCTCGATCTGCCGGACGAGGTCGATCTGGTCGTGATCAAGGTCGGGCCGGCGGCGACCGCCAGGGTCATCGAGGAGTGCGGCACACGCGGCATCCGTCAGGCGCTGATCTGGACGGACGGCTACACCGAGGTCGGCGAGGACGGCGCGGCGATGGAGCGCGCGCTCGCCGAGATCGCACGGCGCACCGGCGTCCGGATCATCGGCCCCAACACCAACGACAATGCCTTCGAAATTTATCCCGAGCCCGCCAACCATCGCGGCGGCAAGATCGCGATGGTGACGCAGAGCGGCGCCAACGGCCGCTCGGTGGTCGAGGGCGTGACGATGGGGGCGAGCTTCCACCGCTGGGTGACCACCGGCAACGAGGTCGACCTCGAGGTCGCCGATTTCATCCACCATTTCGCCGGGCTCGACGAGGTCGCGGTGATCGCGCTCTACGTCGAAGGCTTCAAGTCGCCGGAAAAGCTGCGCATCGCGCTCGACCGCGCGATCCGCGCCGGCAAGCCGGTGGTGGCGATCAAGATGGGCGCGACCGAGCGTGGCGCGAAGGCGGCCGCCTCGCACACCGGCCACCTCACCGGCGCCGACGCGGTCGTGAACGGCCTGTTCCGCCAATATGGCGTGGTCCGCGTCCACGACGTCGACGAGCTGCTCGAATATGCGAACCTGTTCTCGAAGCTGCCCCTCGACGCCGGCTCGCGCTGTTCGATGTACACCATCTCGGGCGGCACCGCGGCGTTGATGGCCGAACATGCCGACGCCAACGGTCTCGCCATGCCGGAGAACCCGCCGGCGCTGCGCGAGGCGATCTACCAGCACATCCCGCGCAACGTCAGCGTGGTGAACCCGGTCGACAATGGCGGCGTCTTCGTGATGGCGAACCCGCCGGAGACGCGCCAGGCGGTGATCGACCTCATCGTCTCCAATCCCGAGATCGACCTCGTTCTCTTCGGCATGAACGCCGCCTATGGCCCGCTGTCGGACCGCATGGCGGAGGACATCCTCGCCCTCGCGCCGTCCTGCGAGAAACCGATCATCGGCGTCTGGACGTCGATCATCACCGACACACAGGGTTATCGCGATCTCGTCGCGTCCGGCGTCCCCTTCTTCCGCTCGTTCGGCAAATGCATGCGGGCGCTCGGCGCGCGCCAACGCTACATCGAACAGCGCGCCCGATATCGGCGTGACGACACGCCCGCCCGCCCACTGCCGGACGCGTCTCGCGCCGTGCTCTCACAGGGTGGCGTGCTTGGTGCCGCCGACACGGCGCACTTGCTTGGCAGTGCCGGGATCGCACTGGCGGGCGAGAAGCTGGTTCAAACCCCCGACGAGGCAGTAGCGGCGGCCGAGGCCATGGGTTTCCCCGTTGTCCTCAAGCTCATGTCACCCGACATTCCGCACAAGACCGACAAGGGCCTGGTAAAGCTCGGCGTCGGCTCGGCGGACGAGGTTCGCGCCATCGCCGCCGACCTGCTCGCGCGCGGCCGGGAATATGCCCGTGGCGGCACAATCGACGGCATCCTTGTCCAGGAGCAGGTGCCGCAGGGTGTCGAGATGATCATCGGCCTCACCCAGGATCCGCAATTCGGCCCGTCGCTGACGATCGGCGCCGGGGGCATCCATGCCGAGGTGATGCAGGACGCTGCCACCGCGCCGCTTCCGGTCACCGAGGAGGACATCCGCGAGATGATTGCGACTTTGCGCCTGGCGCCGCTGCTCGACGGCGTGCGCGGTGCGAAGCCGGCGGACAAGGCGGCGTTCGTGCGCCTCGCTCTGGCCGTCGGCGAGCTCGGCCGGTCATGCCAGGGGGCGCTGGCCGAGCTCGACCTCAACCCGGTGGTCGTGCTGCCCGATCGCGCCGTCGCGGTCGACGCGCTGGTTGTCGGCGCCGGCGGCGACACTCCCGCTCTCTCCGCCGCGGCGGAATGAGCGGCACGATCGTCTGGATCAGCGGCGCCACCGAGGGGATCGGCCTCGGCCTCGCCCGCAACGCGCCCTGGCCCGATGCGCGGATCATCAACCTCTCCCGCCGGCCGCATCCCGACCACGAAACCGTGCAGGTCGACCTCACCGATCCGACGTCATGGGAACAAGTGCGGGAGAGCTTCCGCCGCGAGCTGACTGGCTTCACCGGCCGCGCCATCTTCATCCACAACGCCTACTACTCCGCCGCGGTCGGCATGGTCGGGAAAGTAGACCAGCGCGAATATGAAAAGAGCGTCCTCGCCAACGTCGCCGCGCCGCTGGCGCTCGGCGAGGCGTTCATCCGCGCTTTTCCCGAGGGCGCGGAGGGCGGTCTCGTCATGATGTCCTCGGGCTCCGCGATCGTACCACTGGAGGGCCTCGCCAGCTATTGCGCCGCGAAAGTGGGCGTCGAGCATTGGGTCGAGGTGGTCCAGCGCGAACTGGCTGGCCGCAACGCCCCCTGGGTCGTCGCGGTCCGGCCCGGCGCGATCGACACCGAGCCAGCCCGCGCCGCCGCCCGGCTCGACCCTTCCGTCTATCCCCGCGCCGGCAAGGTCGCGGCGAGCCGGCGGCTGGACATCGACAGCGCGGGCAAGCGCATCTGGGCCGAACTCCCGCCCGCGCCGGGTGTGGCTGTGATCGCCTGGGAAGCCGCCCCCGAAGGCGCCGACGCCCGCTTCGGCGGCCGGACCCGGCTGGTGCCGGAAGAAGACTGGCGCCGGGCGATCCAACGCCACCATTGAAACACACTCCGTTCGCCCTGAGCCTGTCGAAGGGCTGTCTTTCACCTTGGGCGGAAGAAAGGGCAGGGCTTCGACAGGTTCAGCCCGAACGGGTTTAGTGGCTCAATCCACTAGGCGGAACGTATAGAGATTGATCTCGTCGCTCGCCCGGGTGAACGCGACCTCGACCGGTGCCTCGACCGCGAGCTTCCCGATCGGGCTGTCGACGAGGCGGGTGAGCATCAGCGGCCCTTCCTCCAGCTCCACCACCGCCAGCACATAGGGCACTTCGAACCCTGCCAGCGGCGCGCGATGGACGATGGTGTAGCTGTAGAGCCGCCCGCGCCCGCTCACGTCCACCCAGGTGAAGGGCTCGGCGAGACAGTTCGTGCACAGGATCTGCGGCGTCCAGCGCAGGTGTCCGCAGGCATCGCAGCGCTGGAGGATCAGGCGCCCCTCGTTCGCCGCCGCCCAGAACGGGCGGGACAATTCGGTCGGCTGCGGCAGCGGAATGTCGGTCATGGCGGGGGCAGTGGTCATTGCAGGTCAGTCCTTCGCCAGGATCGTGAAGGCGTGGCGCGCGTCGGTGAGCGGGCCGCAGCCGACGGAGAGCTTGGGATCGCGCACCTTGCGGCAGATCGTCCGGTCATAGGTGTGCACGCCCTCGCGCCAGCCGGGGCAGAGATCCTCCACCTCGCCCCGGAACTGCTTCACCACCTCGATCTGCTTGAAATTGTAGGGGATCATGTTGTGGCTGTAGGCGAGGTTGCCGCCGTCCATGCTGGAGGGGTGGGCGCCGTCGAGGCGGATCGCGTCCGGCACACAGGCGCCGCCCTCGCCGGGCTCGCAGAAGCCCAGGGTCTCGAACTGGACGATCGGGCCGTGCGCGAAATGGTCGTAGCACATGACGATGTCGATATCGTCGTGGCGCACCCCGGCGCGCGCGAACCCGTCGATCATCAGCCGGCGCGTGCCGAGCATCCGGAGCGATGGCGCCTCGAAATAGGAATTGCCGTGCGTCTCCGCCGCGCCGCCCAGCACCCAGACCGGCGGATGGCGGCAGTCCTTCGCCCGCGCGGCCGAGGTGACGACGATGCAGCTCGCCCCGTCATTGACCAGCGAGCACATCGGCTGGGTCAGCGGGTCGGCGATCATCCGCCCGTTCAGGATCCGCTCGACCGTCTGCACCTCCTCGCCGAAGCGCACCGCCTGCGGATTGATCGAGGCATTGTAGTGGCTGTTCGCCGCGATCCCGGCCATCTGCTCGATGGTCGTGCCGAACTCGTGCATGTGCCGGCGCGCCATGATGCCGTACTGGGCCGGCGTCATCGATCCGGTCCATTCGGTGAACTCGAAGGTCGGCCGCGTATAAGTCGCCATGTCGCCGGCCAGCGACTGGGCGCCCGCCGCCGGGATGATCACCACCTTCGCGATTCCCGCGCGGATCGCCGCGCCCGCGAGCAGCACCGCCTTGGCGCCGGAGGTCTGCGCGGTGACCGCGATCGGATGGCCGAACTGCTCGGCGATCGCCCCGTCGTCGAAGCCGCGCCCGTTGCCGGCCGGGAAGACGTAGGAGATGTAGCCGTCGACCTCGGACAGCGGGATGCCGGCATCGTCGAGCGCGCCGCGAATCGACTCCATCATCATCGAGACGATTGTGCGTCCCGACTTCTTCTGCTGGCGCGTCGCGTGCACGCCGACGATCGCGATGTCGCGCGCGCCGTTCATCCTGCGCATCCGATTGGCTGCATTCTGATCCTCTCCCGCTCGGGCCTCTGCTGTGTATTCTGCACACGTTTCCAGATACGGCAAGAGATCATATTACCCTTGAGAAGCAACCTGCCTTCACATCCACCTGCCTCATCCTGCAAACGTATGCGGTTGATTCCACAGATGGCTCGCGTTACGCTCGGCTCAAATCAGAACAAGCCGTCAGGAGTGGATCGATGCAGCAGGTCAGGGACTACAAGCACATCACCGTGGCGCCGGTCGGCGGCGTGATCGGGGCCGAAATCGGCGGCGTCGACCTCGGCCGGCTCGACGACGAGACGTTCGCCGAAATCCGCCAGGCCTTTGCCGACCATCTCGTCATCTTCTTCAAGGGCCAGCGGCTCGAAGCGCTCGATTTCCAAGCGTTCGGCGCGCGTTTCGGCGAGCTGTCGATCACCTCCTACGTCCCGCCGCTGCCGGGCACGACCCACATCCAGCATTTCATGCGCGAAGCGTCGCACAAATGGGGCGACCGCAATTTCGGCGACAACTGGCACCAGGACCAGACGATCCGCGAGCGGCCCAACAGCATCTCGGGCCTCTATTCGGTCGATTCACCCTCGCACGGCGGCGACACGATGTTCTCCAGCCTCTACGCCGCGTTCGAGACGCTGTCGCCGGCACTGCAGGAGATTTGCGGGCAGCTCACCCTCGTTCACTGCGCGACCGGCCTCTACGGCCCTGACGGCATGGGCGGCCGCGGCGTCAAGAAGGCGATCGACCGGCCGAAATTCACCCTGACCGACGAGCAGGTGCGCGAGCATCTCGCCAGGGAGACGCTGCACCCGCTGATCGTCGTCCACCCGGTCACCGGCCGGAAGTTCATCCTCATCTCGGGGCCCTATGCCACGCGCTTCGACGGCATGACCGAGGACGAAAGCCAGCCGCTCATCCAGTATCTCTACCAGCATGCCCAGCGTCCCGAATTCGTCACGCGCTGGCGCTGGGAACCCGGCCAGGTCGCCGTCTGGGACAATTGGGCCTGCATGCATTTCGGCGTCCAGGATTATGCCGGCATGCGCCGCGAAATGTACCGCTTCGAGGTCGAGGGCACCGTGCCCGCCGGCGCGGCGAAGCGCGAGCGGATGCTGCAGGCGGCGGAATAGCTTGAATCGTCACCCCGGACTTGATCCGGGGTCCACCTTCTTTCGACTCCGGCAGCAAGAAGGCAAATGGATGCCGGATCAGGTCCGGCATGACGAATGGCGGATCTAGTCCGCCCGTGGCGGCGCCGTCGTTTCACGCAGGATCAAAAACGGCTCAAGCTCCAGCGAGGTCTGCGGTTCGAGCGGGGCCCCCGTCTCGCGCGCCTCGATCTGGCGCAGCAGCATCGAGATCGCCGCCTCCGCGCTCTCGGACAACGACAGGCCGACAGTGGAGAGGCCCGGTGTCATCAGCTTGAACCAGCCGGGATCGCCGAAGCCGATGACGGAGACATGGCCGGGCACGTCGACATCTTCGCGGCGCAGCGATTCCAGCCCGCCTTCGGTCAGGTCCGCGCTGCCGTAGACGATCGCTGTCGGCGGCCGCGGGGCGCGCAGCAGCGCCGCCGTGGTCGAACGGGCATATTCGATCGTGCCGCCGCCGGGATGGAACAGTGCCGGGTCCACGGCCAGGCCGCGCTGCGCCAGCGCTTCGGTGAATCCGGCCGCGCGCGCCGCGCCGTTGCTGAGCGCGGTGGACAGGCCGACATAGGCGATGCGGCGGTGACCGAGATCGGCGAGATGCCGCACGGCATTGGCGATCCCCCGCGCGCCATCGATCGCGACGCTGGGCGCGGCGATCGCCGGATGGCTGCGCGAAAACTGCACCACCGGCATCGCCGCCATCAGCAGTGCCGTTTTCGACAGCACCCCGGGCGTCGGTACGACGATAAGGCCGGTCGCCCGACTCTCGCGCAACGCCTCGACATGCCTCAGTTCCGCCTCAGGATCGTCCTGCGTGACGCACAGCACGAGCTGGTAGCCGGCCCGGGCGCAACGGGCGGCGAGCACCTTGATCATCACGGCGAAGAGCTGGTTCATCACGTCCGGCACCAGCATGCCGATCAGCCGGGCATGGGCCTGGCGGAGCGTCCGCGCGCCGGCATGGGCGACATAGCCCAGCTCCATCGCGGTGCGGCGCACCCGCTCCTTCATATCGGCACTGATATGGCTGTGATCGTTGAGCGCACGCGACACGGTCGAATGCGAAACCCCGAGCGCGGCGGCGATGTCCTTGATGGTGACCGGCGTCGACGCGAAGGCGCGCACGCCCTGCCCTCTTTCGCTCCCTTCCTTCGACGTGCCCCTCGACATGCGGGCAGCATGTGCGGGAGCGCCAGCCGATTCAACCCTTCCACCGCAGGCAGCCGCGGCCGCGGGAACCCGAAGCCATCCGGCCAGCCGTGCTTTTCTCAGAATGAGATGCCTGAATTTGATAAATGACCGAACTTAGGGGCTTCCCAAGCCATCATACGCGCAATAGAGTAAACTTTGACTGGAAAAATCCAGCACCCACTCGAGGGGAGGTTTGGAATGGCCGACACGTCGCGCATCGCTATCGCTATCAGTGCCTTAGGTGGTCTCGCCTGGAGTGTTCCGGCGGCGGCCCAGGCTCAGGACCCGGCGGCTGCCGCCGCACCGGCGGCGCAGGCGAGCGATCCCGACGACGGCGAAATCGTCGTCACCGCCCAGCGGCGCGAGGAGCGCCTCTCCGACGTCCCGATCGCGGTGACCGCGCTCGACAGCGACCAGCTTCGCCGGAACGTCATCGTCAACACGCAGGATCTGACGGTCGCGGTCCCCGGCCTCAACTGGGGCCGCTCGACCAATTTCAACCAGCCGACCATCCGCGGCATCGGCAGTCGCAACGCCTCGTCGGGCGACGAGCCCAACGTCGCCAGCTTCCTCGACGGCGTTTACCTGCCCGACATGACCGGCACCCTGTTCGAGCTGTCCAACATCGAACGGATCGAGGTGCTGCGCGGGCCGCAGACCACATTGTTCGGGCGCAACGCCACCGGCGGCGCAATCAACCTCATCACCCGCTCCCCCGGCTGGGAATATCGGGGCGGCATCTCCGCCAGCTATGGCGAGTTCGATTATTACAAGGTCGGCGGCTATATCAGCGGTCCGATCATCGACGACGTGCTCGCGGCCAGCCTGACCACGGTCCGCTATGCCGACGACGGCTATATCCGCAACATCTACACCGGCGATACCCAGGGCCAGAGCGGCGGCAAGGCCGTCCGCGCCCGCATCCTGCTCCAGGCCACGCCGGAGCTCAGCTTCCAGCTGAACGGCCTCTGGTCCCGCTCCTACAACAACGTGCTTCAGTCGCAATATGCGCTCGACGGCAACAGCCAGGCACGCAACTCGATCCCGGGCGGCCCGACCGCCGGAGCGCTCAACCCGACCGGCATCCCGGCGAACATCCTCATCGCCGACCAGCCCTTCACCACGGCGACGCCGCGGATGCCCACCGCCCGCACGACCCAGAAGATCGGCGATCTCCGCGCGACCTGGGACCTCGGCTTCGCGACGCTGTCGGGCCTCGCCGCGTTCGGCTCGACGACCACGAACAACGAGAACTGGACGGACAATTCGCCGATTGCCCTCTCCAACGTCCGCTACAATTCGCTCAACGATTTCCGCTATCAGGAGATCCTGCTGACCAGCAATGGCGGCGGTAACGCCCGGTTCAACTGGCTGCTCGGCTTCAACGGCTTCCAGTCCGACGCGAGCTTCGATCCGCTGGTCTCGATCGGCCGCTCGACGACGACCGGCGCCTTCCTGCCGGTCACCACGATCTATGGCCAGGACACGCGTGCGATCGCCTTCTTCGGCGAGGCGACGTGGCAGCCGATCGAACATCTCTTCCTGACCGGCGGCCTGCGCTACAATCGCGACCGCAAGGAGGCGTTCAATCTCGCCGTCGCGACCGGCGTCAGGACCACCGGCAGCGCGGTCTTCGAGAATCTCTCGCCGCGCGCCGTCGTCCGCTACGAATTCGCCAACAATTCCAACGTCTATGCCTCGTTCACCCAGGGCTTCAAGAGCGGCACGTTCAATTCGGTCGCGGCGGCCGGAACCACCCTGCCCGCGCGGCCCGAGGTGGTCGACGCCTACGAGATCGGCGTGAAGGCGCGCCTGCTGCCGGGCGTCCGGCTCGAGGCGGCGGCCTTCCACTACGATTACAGCGACCTGCAGGTGAGCACGCCTGTCGTCATCAACGGGGTGTCGGCAACCACCGTCCAGAATGCCGGCGTCGCCCGTATCAACGGCATCGAAGCCTCGCTGATCGCGTCGATCACGGACAATTTCCAGATCAATGCCGGTATCGCCTGGCTCGACACCAAGATCGAGGATTTCGGCAACGCGTCGGTCCAGGTCCCGCGCACCAACCTCCAGGGCGTCCCGACCCTGAACGGCAATCTCAACGTCGTGCGCGACGTCAGCGGCAACCAGCTGATCCGTGCCCCCAGATACACGTTCACCCTGGGCGCGACCTATACGGTGCCGCTGTTCGGCGGCGAACTCATCACCAACGCCACCGCCTTCTTCAGCGATCGCTATTATTTCGACCTCACCAACCGGCTCTTCCAGCCGGCCTATGAGGTGGTGAATGCCTCGATCACGTGGCGGGCACAGGAAGACCGCGGCTTCTATGTCTCGGTCTTCGGCCAGAACCTCACCGACCAGGTCTATGCGTCGGGCTTCATCATCTCGAGCTTCATCGATGCCAGCCAGGCGAACAAGCCGCGCTGGTTCGGGGCGACGGTGGGCTTCGACTTCTGACGCGAGGCGGCCGGGCGTGCGGCCCGGCCCCTGTCGCTCGATTGAGGGAGCTATCTCCCTCGAATGATTGACTCTCGCTCAAACTAGTATACTAGTTAACCCATGACCATCGCCGCCCAGTTGATCGACAGTTTTGCCCGCATCGTCCGCGCCGACGGCGGGCAGCTGACATTACTCGCGGAGCAGGAGGGCCGGATCGAGCTCGGCTATGCGCCCGGACACGATCCGGAATGCGCGGACGGGGCCTGCGTGCTGCCGCATGTCGAGCTTCAGGAGATGATGTCCGAATGGCTGTCGCGCCGCGCACCGGGAACGGCCGTGGTCGTACGGCTGATGCAGAATTCGCGCCCGGGCGCCGCACAGCAGGAGAAACCAGCATGAACAGCCCCGCCGCCGTCGGCACGCGCCTTGCCATCGTCAATCCGATCGCGGAGTCGCAGATCGATCTCGATCCGTCGCTGCGCCATCCGCCCGCGCCGCGGCTCGCCGACCTGGGCGGGAAGCGGATCGCCCTCTACTGGAACGGCAAGCAGAACGGCCCGGCCGCGCTCGACGCGGCGCGCAAGCTACTCTCCGAACGGTTCACCGGCCTCACCTTCGTCGACGTGACCGGCGAGCTCGGCGGCACCAACCGCTATCTTTCGCCCGAACAGCTGGACCGGCTGGCCGGGGAGGTCGACGCCGCCATCTGCACCAGCGCCGATTGCGGCAGCTGCACGTCCTGGCTGATGCGCGACCTGTGCGAGCTCGAGCGGCGCGGCGTCCCCGCGGTCGGCTACACCGCCGCGATCTTCGATGAGGATTCGCGCTTCTCGACCAAGACCTTCGGCGTGCCCGAGGCGGTGCCGCTGATCGTCCCCCACTGCTTCTCGAACAAGACGCCGGAGGAGGTCGAGACGATGGTCGCGGACTCGCTCGACGGCCTCGTCGAGGCGCTGACCGTCGACCGCAAGGTCGAGGCCGCGATGCCGGAGTTCGACCTGATCGTGCGCGAGACCGCGCCCGAGATCGTGTTCCTTGGCGCCGATCTCATGGCGGCGTTCGACGAGATGCAGACGCGCTTCATCGCCAACGGCTGGAGCGACGGCCTGCCACTGGTGCCGCCGACCCATGCGAAGGTCGAGGCGATGATCGCCGCCTCCGGGCGCGACGGCGGCGATGTCGTCGGCCTGTTCGCGCCCGGCATGGGGGTCGGCACGGTGCGCAAGATCGCCGCCAACGCCGTCATGGCCGGGGCGCGACCCGAGGCGATGCCGGTGATCATGGCGATGATGGAGTGCGTGCTCGATCCCTCGATCGGCCTTCGGACCTGGGCGATGTCGACCGGGCCGCAGGCGCCGGTCGTGCTCGTCTCCGGCGACATTGCCGACGAGATCGGCATGAACCGCGGCATGTGCGCGCTCGGGCCCGGTTCGATCAGCCACGTCAACGTCGCGATCGGCCGCACGCTCCGGCTGGTGATGATGAATGTCGGGCTCAGCTATCCCGGCATTTCGGACATGGACACGATCGGCACGCCGATGAAATTCTCCGCCTGCGTCGCGGAGAATGAGGAGCGGACGCCCTGGGACAGCTGGCGGGTCCAGCAGGGCTTCGCGCCGGAGGACTCGACGGTCACGGTCAACGTTCCCTACGGCATGACCGAATTTTTCGACTTCAAGAATTCCGATCCGGAGCTGCTGATCGAAACATTGTCGACGCTCACGGCGAACACGTGCGGCGCCCCGTCGCACGGCGCCTGGCTGATCAAGACCAATTCGCCGCTGGAGGCGGGCTATCCGTTCCATGGCACGTTCGGCAACATGATCCTGATGGCTCCGGATCACGCCGCCCGCTTCGCCCAGGCCGGCTGGGGCCCGAAGGAAATTCGCGAGGCGCTGCACAGGCGCACGAGGCTGCCGTTCCGCCAGGTGATGCTGAACCAGGAATATGACGGCTTCCGCTTCGCCCATCCCGAGCTCTCCTGGCTGGAGGACGCGCCGGAAACGATGGTCAATGTGATGCCAAATGCGGAAAGTTTCGAAATTTTCGTCGTCGGCGCCGCCGCCGGCCGCAGCCAATATTGCTTCGGTGGCACAAATTCGGTGACCCGCAAGGTACTGCGGCCCTAGACTGCCGCGGCCGCGACATGGGCGGCACCGCGACGGAGACCGGATTGGCCAGGGGAAAGGAGAAGGCGGCCGCGCGGGTCGCCCAGGAGATCGTCCAGACGATCTACGACGAGGGTCTGCAGCCAGGCGACCGCTACCTCTCCGAAGCGGATGCGCTCGCCCGGCACGGCGTCTCGCGCGCGACCTTCCGCGAGGCACTGCGCTTTCTCGAGTTCCAGGGCGTGGTGAAGGTCCGCGCCGGACCGGGTGGCGGCACGATCGTCCAGCGACCGGACTGGCCCCATCTTGCCTCCACCTTCGCTTTGCTCCTGCAGTTTGCCGGTGCACCGCTCTCGACCGTCATGGCCGCCCGCGCTGCGCTCGAACCCAACATGGCCGAAGCGGCGGCGCGCAACGCGAGCGACGCCGCGATCACCCGCCTCAAGACCCTGCTTGCCAAGGCCGAGGCGAACCTTCCTGATCCGCAACGCTTCGGCCAAGCCTACCGCGCGTTCTGGACCGCGGTCGCAGATGCAACCGGCAACGCGCTGATGGCGATGCTCTGGCCGGCGCTGCGCATGCTGATCGACAGCGGCGGCTTCATCCCCAACGAGCGCTACCGCGCCTCTCTGATCGAGCGCATGCGCACTCTGCTGACCTGCATCGAAGCGCGGGACACCGCCGGCGCCGCGGCGCTGGTCGCCGCGCTCGACGGGGAGTTCGCGACCCGCCTGGCCGAGCTCTATCCGCTCCGCATCGAACGGGTCATCGCCTGGTCCGACCTTCAGACCGGACCGCCCGAACAGCCCCGCTGAAACCGCCCCTCAAGTCCGCGGCCAGGTCCCCAGCCTCTGACCGGCGCGGATCGCCGCCTCGCGGGCACCCGCATCCATCCCCTGCCGCGCCGATCGCGTGGCGGCCGTGCGTTCCGGCCCTGCCTCGGCGGGCGTGCCGTTGCGGAACGGTGGCTCCGGAGCATATTCAAGGATGAGCTGCACGCGGCGGGCGGCCTCCTCGTCGCGGAGCTGCGCCGCCAGCGCCAGGCCGAAATCGATGCCGGCGGTGACGCCGCCGCCGGTCGCGCGATTGCGGTCGATCACCACGCGGCGATCGACATGACGAGCGCCCATGATGGGCAGCAGATCGGTCGTCGCCCAGTGCGATGTCGCGTCATACCCGTTGAGCAGGCCCGCCGCCCCGAGCAGCAGGCTGCCGGTGCAGACGCTCGTCACCCAGCGCGCCCGTTCGCCACGGTCGGCGAGGAAGGTCAGCACCTCGGGATCGTCCATGCAGGCGGTGGTGCCCATGACGCCGCCCGGCACGCAAATCACGTCGAGATCGCGCGGGCATTCGGCGAAGCTCTGCGTCGCTGCCATCGGCACGCCGACGTCGGTCGACACCGGCGCCTTGTCCTTCCAGACCAGTTGTACGTCGCAGCGCAGCACCCTGAAGACCGTCATCGGCCCGACAAGGTCGAGCGCGACCATATCCGGATAGATGAGGAACGCGACTTTCGGGGCGTCCGCCGGCAGCGGCGAGTGCCGGTGCCGGGCGGATTGGGCGGCGAGCGGCAGGGACGCCCCGGCGGCGAGCGCGGCCCCCGCTCCCAGCAGTGCGCGGCGGTCGATGGAATCCGTCATGGCAATCTCCCCAAGGATCGGGCGGCCATCCGGCTTCGTTCGCTGTCCGGCAAGGCCTGTCGGCCGTGTTGGCCGAAACGATCAGGGCTTCGTCCGATCGAGGCAACCGTCCGCGTCAGAAGGTTTCGCCGCCCTCGCGGGCGCTGCGCCGATAGTCACCCGGCGTTGTGCCCATCACCCTCCTGAAGGCATGGGTCAGATGCTCGCCGCTCGAATAGCCGGCGCGCCGCGCGATCGTGTCGATCGGCAGCGTCGATCCGGTCAGCCAGCGCCGCGCGGCCTCGAGCCGGGCGGCGACAATGAAGCGCTGCGGCGACATGCCGATCTCGCGGGTGAACGACCGGGAGAAATTGCGCTCGCTCATCGCAAAGCGCCTAGCCACGGCAGCCACCGTCGGCCGGCGATCGAGACTGGCGAGGATCCATTCCGCTGCCTTCTGCACCCGCGGCGAGACCGCGGTCTGGGCGCGAAGCTCCGCGCTTACCTGCGGCTGATCGCCCGGCCGCATGTGCGGAAGGACCATGACGCGGGCAACCGTCAGGGCAAGCGACTTGCCGTGATCCTCCTCAATCATGCTGAGCGCGAGATCGATGCTCGCGATCGACCCTGCCGCGGTCAGGCAGTTGCCGTCACGCACGAACAGCGCGCCGGCTTCGACGCGGGCGGCCGGCACCTCCTCGGCCAGCACGTCGGCGATGCGCCAGTGCGCCGCACAACGCCGGCCGTCGAGAAGACCGGCCTTGCCGAGCAGGAAGGCACCGCTGCCGAAGGACGCGATGCGCTTCGCCAGCGGCGCGGCCGTGCGCAGCCACGCGATGATCGAGCCGTCCGTTGCCAGTTCGCGCATGTGGAGGCCGCCGATCACAGCGATCGTGTCGAACCCGCCGGTGACGGCCTCCGGGAGCGCCTGCGTGACGAGGGTGATGCCGCAGCTGGTCGTGATCACCCCGCCAGCGGGAGAATAGGCCCGGACCTCATAGGGGGCGGGCGCATCTTCGAAGCCGCCCCGGCGGGCGAATTCACGATTGGCGTAGCCGAACACCTCTGCCGGTCCGGCCATGTTGAGCAGCACGGCATCGTCGAACGCGACCATCGCGATCCGCCGCGTGGCTTGCCGGCCCAGCATCGTCACGCGCCTGCTCCTTTCACCCGCACTCTTTGCGCGGCGCGGGAACCGGGCGCAATCTCGCATCTGTCCGACCCCGCAATATCGGCCAGGTTGGCCGATCCGCCCGGACAATGGGCCGATCCGTGCAGCCCCGCCACGTCGACAGCGACACCCCCGCCGGCCTAGCCTGGCGCATCAGTTCGGAGCATCCCGTCATCGCCAGCATCGCCGCCTCGCCCGCGCCCGCAGAGTCCGCCTCGGCCGCCCAGGAACCCTGGAATGTCGTCCGCCCCGGCCAGCGCTGGTGGCTGATCACCGTGCTGACCCTGCTGCTGATCCTCTCCTTCCTCGACCGCAACATCCTGAAGCTGCTCGTCGATCCGCTGCGCGAGGATCTCGGCATTACCGACCTGCAGGTGAGCCTGCTCGTCGGCCTCTCCTTCTCCATCCTTTACTCGATCTCCTGCATCCCCTTCGGCCATGCCGCCGACCGGCATTCGCGCCGGTCGCTGATCGGCGGCGCGGTGTTCCTGTGGTCCTGCATGTCGATGTGCTGCGGGCTTGCCGGCAATTACTGGCAGCTCTTCGCGGCGCGCGCCGGGCTGGGCATCGGCGAGGCGGCGCTGCAACCCAATGCCGTCTCGCTGATCCGCGACAGCTTCCCGCCCGACGGACGCGCACGGGCGTTCAGCATCTTCGGGATCGGCCCGCTGGTCGGCAGCGCCTTCGCGATGCTGATCGGCGGCGCGCTGTTCGCCGCCGCCGAAGCGGGCGCCTTCGACGGGGTTCCGCTGCTCGGCGGCTTGCGTCCGTGGCAGATCGCCCTCGTCATTCCGGGCCTGGCCGGCGCGATCCTCGCGCTGCTCGCCTTCACCCTGCGCGAGCCGCCCCGTCCGCCCCGGGAAGGGACAAGCGGCCCGACCTTTCGCGACCTGTTCGCCCATATGGGCCAGCGCCGGCGCCTCTATCTGCTGCTGTTCGCCGGCCCCACACTCTGGTCGCTCGCCAATAGCGGCTGGAGCGCCTGGATGGCGGCCGGAGTGGGCCGCACCTGGGGCCTCAGTCCCGGCGAGATCGGCGCGACCGCCGGTCTGATCGGCCTCGTCTGCACGCCGATCGGGCTCATCAGCCTGGGCTTCCTGATCGACCGGCTGACGCGGCGCGGCAATCGCGACGCGATCTTCCATGTGACCCTCTTCGTGCAGGCGCTGCACATGCTGCCGGCGATGGCGATCTTCCTCGCGCCGTCGGTGGAGATGATGTGGATCGCCTATGCGGCGGCGGCGCTGATCGCGAGCACGGTCCAGATCCTGGGCTCGGCGGTGCTGACCGAGATCACGCCCAGCCATCTCATCGGCAAGGCGGCGGCGCTCTACAACATGGTCCAGAACTTCCTCGGCCTGGCGATCGGCCCGACCATCTTCGCGCTCACCGCGACCGGGTTCAGCGGCGAGCGTGCGATCGTGCCCGCCATGATGCTCTGCTACGCTCTCTTCATCGCGCTCGCGTCCGGGATAATCGCCTTGCTGATGACGGAACGGCGTCGCGCCCACCAAATGGAAGGACATGTCGATGGCTGATCAGGCCAGTTTGATTCAGTGCGAAGTCGATCTCGATGCGCCCGGCAAACAGACCGGATTCCTGCGCCTGCCGCATTCCGTCCATCGCTCCGCTTATGGCTGGATTCCGATCCCCATCGTGACGGTCGCGAAGGACGACGGACCCACCGTTCTGCTGATCGCCGGCAACCATGGCGACGAATATGAAGGCCAGATCGCCCTCATGGACCTCGCCCGCAGCGTCACGCCCGACGACATTGCCGGCCGCCTGATCATCCTGCCCGCGATCAACTTTCCCGCAGTGATGGCGGGGGCACGGGTTTCGCCTCTCGACGGCGGCAATCTCAACCGGGAGTTTCCGGGCAACGCGCTCGGCACGCCGACCCAGATGATCGCGCATTTCGTCAGCAGCGTGCTGGCCCCGCGCGTCGATCATTGCCTCGACATCCATTCGGGCGGGACGTCGCTCGCCTACGATGCCGTTCTGCTCAGCGGCCCGCCACCGGCGGACCCGGAGGCCCGGAATCGGCAGCGCGCCTATGTCGAGGCGATCGGCCTGCCCTACACGCTCGTCTTTCGCGGCGGCGGGGTGACGGGGGGGCGTAATCTCGGGACGGTGATCCGGGCGAATGGCGGCACCGCCTTTGCCGCCGAGATCGGCGGCAGCGCTCATGTCTCGCCCGGATCGATCGCCAAGACGAAAGCGATGCTCCGGCGCTACCTCGCCATGACCGGCATCTGGCGCGGCGAGGCGCCGTCCGAACCGCCCGCAGCGACCCGCTTCCTCGCCAACGGCCAAGCCGACTATCTCTACGCGATGGATGCCGGTCTGTTCGAGCCGCTGGCGTCGATCGGCGACGCGGTCGAGGCCGGGCAGCCCGCGGCCCTGATTCACTTCCCGGACACGCCCTGGCGCGCGCCGGTCGAGCTTGCCTTTCCACGTTCAGGGGTGGTGGTCTGCATCAGGCCGCTCGCCGCGTGCGCGCGCGGCGACTGCCTGTTCCAGACCGGCACGCCGTGGCCCGACGCCTTCGCCTAGGGCCGGGGCGGCCAGTAGGCCGGGCGCAGCGTCATCACGGCGAAGCCGGCGACCGCGATCGAGACGATGAAGATGCCGAACGGCCACGCATAGGAGCCGGTCAGGTCATAGAGATAGCCGGCAATCGCCGGCCCGGCCGCGCTGCCGATCATGTAGGTGGTCGACAGCACCGCGATCGCCCGGGTCATCGCACGCGGACCAAAGCAATGCTTGGCGAGGACGGGGAGGCTGACCATCAACCCGCCCTGCGTCGGCCCGTAGACGATTGCGAAGAGCAGAAACGTCGACAGGCCTGCTACCGGGAAGGCGAGCGCGACCCCTGCCGAAAGGGCGAGGCAGCACAGGCCGATGCCGCGGGTCGACAGGCGGTCGAACAGCCAGCCGAAGCCCAGCTTGCCGAGATTGCTCATCACCATGATCGCCGAGAAGCCGATGGCGGCGACCTCCGCGCCGAGATGCACGTCGCGATCGAGGAAGATGACGAGATGGGCGCTCATCCCGTGATCGACCATGCCGATCAGCACGCTCACGAAGGCGGCGACGAGGAAGAAGCGGGTGAAGCGGATGTCCCTGAAAGCCGGCGCGTCGCCATAGTCCGCCTCGGCCGCCAGCTTCGCGACCTCGTTCCCCTGCGAGGCGTGCTCGCGTGCGCGCCACAGGAACAGAGGGATCGCTATGAACCAGATGACGAGGCTCATCAGGGCTCCGGCGGCGCGCCAGCCATAGGCTTCCGAGAGCAGGGTCGTGCTATAGGGAATGACGACGCCGGCCGCGCTCACCCCGGTCAGCGCGATGCCGAGGGCAAGGCCCTGATTGCGGGAGAACCATTGCGACACCAGCACCTTCATCGCGGTCATCACGCCGAGGGCGCTGATGCCGAGCAGCACGCCGATGAAATAGAGCATGGGCAGGCTGCGCACTTCGAGCAGCATCAGCAGCGATGCGCCAGACAGCACCGCGCAGGCGATGGTCACCCTGCGGATGCCGAAGCGATCGACCAGCGGCCCGGTGAGATAGGCCGCGATCGCCCCCGCGCCGAACTTGAAGGTGGTGAGCAAGGCGACGTCGCCGCGCGACCAGCCGGTCTCGTCGATGATCGGGGCGTACAGCACCGGCACCATGATCGCCGGAATGCCGAGTGCGGCGAACAGCATGACAAACGCGCAGGCGACATTCCACCAGCCGTCACGGCCATCGTCCGGCGTCTCCGCCACCATGCCGACACCCGCCTGGGCCGTTGCCATCCATCGCTCTCCCGTCAATCCTTCCACCTGCCGGTGCCGGTTCGGCCTGTCTCGATCAAGCGGGTTAGTCATTGCAATAAATCAGACGTCTGATTATATCAATCGGGAAAGCGCTCCCGCACACATGAAAGAGATTGGACCGCGTCATGTTCGCCGATCTGGCCCCGCCACCGCCCGACCCGATCCTGGGCATCGCCCAGATCTTCAATGCCGATCCCGCGACGGACAAGGTCGACCTCGGCATCGGCATCTACAAGGACGAAAGCGGCGAGGCGCCGATCCTGGCGAGCGTGAAGGCGGCCGAGGCCTGGCTGGTCGAGACCCAGACGAGCAAGCGCTACCTCTCCTCGGCCGGCAATCCCGACTATAACCGCCTCACCCGCGCCCTGCTGTTCGGCGAAGGCAGCGACATCTTCGATCGCGCCCGCACCATCCAGACGCCGGGCGGCACCGGGGCGCTGCGCGTCGCCGCCGATTTCCTGAAGAAGCTGCGGCCCGAAGGGGCGCGCGTGTTCATCCCCGATCCGACCTGGGCCAATCACAATCTTCTCTTCACCACCGCCGGCCACCAGGTCGTCGTCTATCCCTATTATGACGTCGCCCGCGGCACGCTGCGGTTCGACGAGATGATGGCGGCGCTGGCCGGCATCGGGCCGGGTGACGTTGTCCTCCTTCACGGCTGCTGCCACAACCCGGCCGGCGCCGACCCCGATCCGGCGCAATGGGCGGCAATCGCGGACCTGCTGGAACAGACCGGCGCGATTCCGCTGGTCGACCTCGCCTATCTCGGCTTCGGCGAAGGCCTGGAAGAGGATGCCGCAAGCACCCGCCTGCTCGCCGGCCGGCTGCCGGAGGTCATCGTCGCCAGCTCCTGTTCCAAGAATTTCGCGCTCTACCGCGACCGCGCCGGCGCGCTCAGCCTGATCGCGAAGTCGCCGGCCGAAGCCGATCGTGCCCACGCGCACCTGCTCCCCGTCGTGCGCGCCAATTATTCGATGCCGCCCGATCACGGCGCCGCGGTCGTCGCCCACATTCTCGGCGACGCCGCGCTGCGCGCCCAGTGGGAGGCCGAAGTCTCGGCGATGCGCACGCGTATTCACCGCATGCGCGCACTTCTGTCGGACCGGCTCGCCGGCAGCAACGCCCGCGATTATGACTTCATTGCCCGGCAGCGGGGGATGTTCGCGATGCTGGGCATTGCCCAGGATGTCGTCGAACGGATGCGGGGCGAACACCGCGTCTATGTCGGCACCGGCGGGCGGATCAACATCGCCGGCCTCACCGAGCGCAATGTGGACCATGTCGCCGCGGCGATCGCCACGATCGGGGTCTGAGCAGGCCATGGCGGCCGACATCCTGGAACGGATCGTCGGCGCGGACCATGTCCTGCGCGAGGCCGGGGATACGGCGCCCTTCCTCGTCGATTTCACCGGCAAGCGACGCGGCGCGGCCTGCGCCGTGGTGCTGCCGCGGACGGCCGACGAGGTCGCTGCGGTCGTCCGGGCCGCGATCACCCACGGCCTCCATATCGTCCCGCAGGGCGGCAATACCGGCCTCGCCGGCGGCGCCGCGCCGGGCGATCCGGACAAGGCGATCCTTCTCTCGCTGAAGCGGATGAACGCCATTCGCGAGATCGCCCCGGGACATATCACCGCCGAGGCGGGCTGCATCCTCGCGACCCTCCAGGAGGCCGCCGACGCCGACGGGCAGCTATTGCCCCTCGCGCTCGGCGCCGAGGGAAGCTGCACGCTCGGCGGAATCGTCTCGACCAATGCGGGCGGCGTGCGCACCCTGCGCTACGGCAATTGCCGGGATCTGGTGCTGGGGCTGGAAGCGGTGCTGCCCAATGGCGAGCGGCTGGCCGGGCCGAACACGCTGCGCAAGAACAACAGCGGCTATGACCTGCGTCACCTGCTGATCGGCGCCGAAGGGACGCTCGGCATCGTTACCGCGGCGACGCTGAGGCTGGTCCCCGCCTGGCGCCAGTGCGAGGTGGCCTTCGTCGCGCTGGACAAGCCCGCTGCGGGCATGGCCCTGCTCGACCGGCTGCAGCGCACGCTTGGCGACGTGGTCGTCGCCTGCGAGCTGATCCAGAAGCTCGCGCTCGATCTTTCGCTCGGGGCGCTTGCCGGCAGCCGATCGCCGCTGACCGCCGCATCGCCCTGGTACCTGCTCGTCGAGATCGCATCCGGCGGCGGCGAGGACGATCTCGCCGCCCGTTTCGAGGCGGCCCTGGCCGATGCGATCGGGGACGGGCTCGCACAGGACGCGGTCCTTGCACCCAGCCTGACCGCCCGGCGCGACTTCTGGCGACTGCGCGAGGGGATCGTCGAGGGCCAACGCGCCGCCGGCTTCTCCCTGAAGTTCGACATTTCCGTGCCGGTTGCGCGCGTGCCCGAATTCATCCGTCGCGGCGAAGCGCTTGTCGCCGACGCGTTGCCGGATGCCCGCCCGCTCTCTTTCGGCCATGTCGGCGATGGCAATATCCATTTCTCGATCCTGACGCCGGCGGGCGGCGCGCCCGGCCGTCTCGAGCCGCTGGCCGGGCGATTGACGGACGAGGTCCACGCCCTGGCCCTGTCGCTCGGCGGTTCGATCAGCGCGGAGCACGGCATCGGCCGCGCCAAGAGCGGCGCCCTGCCCGGCGCCGTCGGCGCGACCGCGTTCGACATGATGCGCGCGATCAAACGCGCCATCGATCCCGCCAATCTGTTCAATCCCGGCGCCGTTCTCGCCGCGGAGGAGGTGCAGCGCCCATGACGACCAGCGACGCCGGCCACACCCCGGCCCTGTCCAACGACCAGCAGACCCAGCTTGGCGCGCTCTACGCCGAGATGGCGCCGGAGGGCCTCGCGCCGCTCTGGGAGGTGCTCGCCGCCCTGGTCACGCCGGAGCCCGCCTCCCCTGCCCAGGTCCATCGCTGGCGCTATGATATGGCGCGCGACTACCTGCTGCGCGCCGGCGATCTGATCAGCGCGGCGCAGGCCGAGCGGCGCGTTCTGATCCTCGAAAATCCCGGCATGCCGGGTGCAGCCTCGATCACCACCAGCCTCTATGCCGGCCTGCAGCTCATCCTGCCCGGCGAAGTCGCGCCCTGCCACCGCCACAGCCAGTGTGCGCTGCGCTTCGTCATGGAAGGCGAAGGCGCCTTCACCGCCGTCGACGGCGAGAAGGCGATCATGCGGCCGTTCGATCTGGTGCTGACCCCCGGCGGCCAGTGGCACGATCACGGCAACCCCAGCGACCGGCCGATGATCTGGCTCGACGGGCTCGATATCCCGACCGTGCGTCATTTCGATGCGAGCTTCGCCGAGAAGCTCGGCGAAGAGGCCCATCCGCCGACCGTCCCTCCTGGCGACAGCCTCAATCGCTACGGCCGCAACCTGCGCCCGATGAAAGGCAGCAGCGCCGACCGCCGCCCGGCCCACCAGCCGCTGTTCCATTATCCTTATGCCGAATGGCGCCCGGCGCTCGATGCGCTCGCCGCGACGGGCGATCCCGATCCCCATCTCGGCCATGCGCTCGAATTCCTCAATCCGGCCGACGGCGGGCCGATCATGGCGACGATCTCGGCCCATGTCCGTCTGCTTCCTGCCGGCTTCGAGACGAAGCCGCGCCGATCGACCGACGGCACCGTCATGGTCGTCGTGGAAGGGCGCGGGCGGGCGCGGATCGGCGACGAGACGCTCGACCTCGCGCCGCGCGACGTAATCGCCATCCCGTCGTGGAGGGAACTGGTGCTGAGCGCCGAGACCGACCTCATCCTGTTCGCCTACTCCGACAAGGCCTGCCAGCAGAAGCTCGGCCTCTACCGGGAAGAAAATCGCTAGCCCGAGGAGTCCCGTCAATGCCGGAGCCTGCCACGACCGAAAACTGGAAGGACGTCCCGCCCGTCCCCGATTTCCGCAAGCCCTGGGGCCTCCAGGATCTCTATATACCGGACGCGCTGGGCGGCGACGACCTCCATTACATGAAGATGCGCGAGGGCCTGACCGCCCGCGCCTTGTGGATCTCGCCCTCGACCAACATGTGGTGCAACATCCTCAAGGGCAGAGGCGGCGGCCTCATCAACCGCCACTATCACCCGACCGACGTCTGGGCCTACACGCTCTCCGGCAAATGGGGCTATCTGGAGCATGACTGGACGGCGCGTGCCGGCGACTTCGTCTACGAGCCGCCGGGCGGCAGCCACACGCTCGTCATGTATGATTGCGGCGACGAGCCGACCGCCGTCCTCTTCCTCCAGCGCATGCCGCTGATCTGGATCGACGAGGCCGGCAATCCGAGCGGTTCGGTCGACGTCTTCGAAGTCATCGAGCGGCTCGAAAACCACTATGCCGCGACTCCGCTCGGCCGCGACTATGTGAAGACACTGATCCGATAGCAGGCGCAGCGCACCGCCCATCGCCGATGCGCCGAACCGCTCAGCCTTCGCGCTGCATCCGCCGCCGCCGGGCGACCTCGCGTGCGCTGGGCTCGTCCAGCCCGAAACTGCCGAGCGGGATGTCGCCCGCCGGCGCGTAGCGCCCGATCATCGCACCACTTTGCGACACCTGGTGATCGATCAGCCGCAGTGCAAAATGTGGCGTGCCGTCGCCGAACAGACGCTTGCCCCGCCCGAGGACAACCGGAAAACTGAACAGCATCAATTCATCGATCAACCCGGCCGCAAGAAGCTGCGGGTAGATGGACGCGCTTCCCTGAATCACCAGATCCGGCCCTTTCCGGCCCTTCAGTTCCCGCACCGCGTTGATGTCGGACAGTCGATGGCTGTTCTCCCACTCAAGAACATCATCACCGCGGGTCAGAACATATTTGTCGGCGGTGGTGAACGCGGCTCCCAATGCCGCCGCTTCGCCGGTCACATAGGGCCAGTGCGCGGCCAGCATCTCATACGATTTGCGACCGAACAGAAGGGCGAACGGCCGTGCAAACAGCACGCCGATCGCCTGGCCGGCGGTGTCGTCGAAATAGCTGGTCATCCAGCCACCGAGATCGAAAGCGCCGGTCGAATCCTCGGTCGGCGCGCCAGGCGACTGCATCACGCCGTCGAGTGACTGGAACACAGCGCCGATGATCCGGCGCTGCGATGGATTCGCCCCGGCGGGGCGGGTTGCTGTCGTCTGTGTCATCGTCCGTCTCCCTCGTACGTTCCGGCCTGCAAGGCCTGACGCTTTGACGACGAATGGCCCCCGGCAGAATCGACAGTCGGGCGAAGATTTCTTTCGACGATGGTGTGCGCCGCTAGCGCGCGGCCTTGCGCTTCGGCTTCTCCAAGGACTCGTCGTCGGGAACGATCGGCGCGCGGGTCACGTCGTTGAACCTGTCGACGAACTTGCCGAGCAGGGCGAGGAACTGATCGGCCTCGGCCGGCGTGAAGGCGGACAGCGCGATCTCCTGCGCGCGGGCGGCCGGGCCACGCAGGCTCTCCAGATGCCGCTCGCCCTTGGCGGTGAGGACGATGATCTTGCGGCGGCGGTCCTGCGGGTCTTCCACCCGAACGACGAGGCCGTCGTCGGCCAGCTTCTTGACCACGAGACCTGTGGTCGACCGATCGAGCCCGACCTTCTTCGACAGCCCGATCTGGTCCAAGCCCTCGCAATAGCGCAGGATCACGAGCACGCCATATTGCGTCGTCGTCGCGCCGATCTCCGCACTTTCAGACATGAACAGGGAGACGCTGATCTGGTGCGCCCTGCGGAGCAGGAAGCCGGGGCGTTTGTAGAGCCCGTCGAGATTCCTCCTGCCGTTGGTTCCCGTATCCTGATCGCCCGCCAAATCCGTCCCCCCTTACCATCTGCCCAGCACCCGATCCGCTGCCACGATACAGGCCGAAAAGGCGCCCGCGGGCCAGACTGACCGAACCGAAAGACCAAGTTTCATAAGTTTCTAGCCGGACTCCGCCTTCGTGCAAGCGGCGATCGTCCCGGCGCCTGACGGGCCGGCGTCAGGGACATGCCTTCATTGAGACGGGTGCCCCCTGGCGAGCGCACCGGCAGCGGCGAGGCTGGCATAGGCATGGCCGAGATGGGTGCGCATGAGGACGCGGGCCGCCTCGCCGTCGTGGCGCCACACGGCATCGATTACGCCCTCGTAGGACCGCAGCACGCTTTGCGCACGCGCGATGGTGGTATTGCGGCCATAGGTGTCGATCAGGACGCGGAGCACGCCCTGCAGGAAGGTCGAAAGGACGAGGTTTCCCGCCGCCTGCGCAAGACCGGTGTGGAAGACGACAATCTCCTCCATGAACCGGGCCGGGTCGCCGACATGATCGGCCGCCTGCGCGAGGATGGTGCGCAAGGCCTCGACATCCTCCCCGGACGCACGCTGGGCAGCAAGCTCGGCGGTCGCCGCTTCGGCCGCGATCTGCGCCTCGATAAGATCGGAGAGATCGACGCCGAGCAGGCGGAGCTGGACCGCCAGCGAGTCCGCGAAGCGCTCCGGATCGCCAGTCGCGATGCGCACGCCGCCGGACGGCCCCTTGCGGACGGTGACGATGCCCTGCGCGACCAGTGCGCGGATCGCGTCGCGCGCTGCCATGCGCGAGACACCGAAGCGCTGGGCGATCGCCGCCTCGCTGCCGAGATGGTCGCCGGGGCCGATGGTGCGATCGAACAGGGCCGCCTTCACCTCGGCGACGATCCGTTCCGACAGGGTCGGGGCGCCGTCGCCGCGCAGGCGGGGGAGCGCTGTCGGCGCGCCGCGTACGGCCCGCACGTCCATTCAGGCGATCTCGACCGGTTCGGGCGGCGCGGGCGGCAACCCCATCGCCGCGCGGAATGCGGCCCAGACCTCCGGCGGCTGGCCGGCCTGGAACGGGAAGGTGTGGAGATGCTTCCCGTACATCGGCATCTTCTCGTACTGCGCGACCGGCACGCCCTTCTCGAACAATTCGCGGTCGGCGACCGGGAGTTCGATCCGCTTGTTCTGTTCGGGGTCGCGGATCACTGCCTTGGGATCCTCGCCAGCGGCAATCTTCTTGAGATCGCCAAGGAAGCGCTGGCGCAGCTTGACGATGCCCATGTCGCTCTGGCCGAGATGCTCCTTCGTGCGGTCGGCGACCGTCCCCTGCCCCACCCAGGCGATGAAATCCTGGTTCATCACATGCGTCGAAATCCAGCGGCCGGTCTCGGGATCCTTGATGTCGCTGCGCCAGGCCGGGATCGACTCCTGCACATAAGGCTCCTGCTCGTTCGGTACCCGGAAGAAGAGCCAGGAGACGCTCAATGTGCGCTCGTCGTCGATCGGCACGCGCCATTCGAAATGGTCGCCGAGGAAGAAGCAGTTGGGCCACAGACACACCCGCCCGACCGTCCACATCTTGTGCGCCTCGTCCGTGTCCTCGCGCTGGCGGCGGTAGACGAGGCCGTAGTCGAACTCGTCGAACGCGACCTTGAGGTGCTTCGGCCCATGTTCGGACTCCTCGTCGCGCAGGCGCCGGCCCCAGTTCATGTGCATCCATTCGAAATGCACCGGATCGATCGAATTCTCCTGGCACTGCAGCCAGTTGCACGGGATTTCGGCGAACGCGATCTGGACGAAGCCGTTCTCCCAGCTGAACGGCTCCCAGTCCGGTACCAGAGGCGCCGGCTGCGGCCCGAGATAGGCCCAGACCAGGCCGCCTTTGGTCTCGACCGGATAGGATTTGATCCGGATCTTGTCGCGGAAGCGGGCGCGCGGATTGGCGATGTCCTCATAGGGCTGCTCGAGGCAGCGGCCGTCGGCGTCGTAGAGCCAGCCGTGATAATTGCACCTGAGGCCGCATTGCTCGACGAAGCCGTAGGCGAGATCGGCGCGGCGGTGCGGGCATTGCCGGTCGACGAGGCCGAACGTGCCGCTCTTGTCCTTGTAGAGGACGAGGTCCTCGCCCAGCAGCTTCACCGGCCGGATCGACTGGTCGTCGAACTCCGACACCGCGGCGATCGGCATCCAGTAGCGGCGCAAGAGCTGCCCCATCTCGGTGTCGGCGCCGGTACGGGTGAGGCGGTGGTTGCTCTCCGCGCTCAGCATGTCTGAAGCTCCTCGTTCACTCGTGCGTCCATCATGAAATCAGGCTGTGGGCCATGCGCGCGCCCGTGATCGCGAGGAACAGGGCGAAGGCGAGGCGCAGCCATTTGGGATTGAGTTTGTGGGCCAGCGCGACGCCCCAGGGCGTGGCGACGACGGTCGCCGGCACGATCAGCGCAAAACCGAGCATGCTCGCATAACCCAGCGACCAGGCCGGGCGCTCGTCGACGCCGATGCCGCCGAGGCAGAAGCCGATCGCGCCGGGAATGGCGATCAGGACGCCGATATTGGCCGCCGTGGCGACCGCGCGGTGGATCGGATAGCCGAACAGCGAGAGATAGGGGACGGTGAAGGTCCCTCCGCCGATCCCCATCATCACCGAGATGCCGCCGATCAGGGTCGCTGAAATCCATTGCCAGATGCGGCCCGGCAGCTCCGATCCGAGCTTCAGGCGCTCGTTGCCGATCACCATGTTGACCGCGACCAGCAGGGCGAAGCCGGCGAAGACCGCGCGCAGCACCTCGCTGCTCGCATGCGGCGCGAGCACGCTGCCGACCACCGCACCCAGGAGGATGGCGGGAACCCAGGAGCGGAACAGGTCGAGATCGACCGCGCCCTTGCGCCGGTGCGCGAGGGCGGAGCGGATCGAGGTCGGGATCATCGCGGCGAGCGAGGTGCCGACCGCCATGTGGATGCGCACGTCCTGATCGACGTCGAACACCCCGAAGACATAGTAGAGCACCGGCACCATCACGATGCCGCCACCGACGCCGAGCAGGCCCGCCAGGATGCCCGCCACCACGCCGGTACCGACCAGCGCGAGCGCCATCAGGACCAGAAAAGTCGTGTGTTCCATCCGGGTTCGCGTCCGGCCCTAGAGGAAGCGGGTCGGCGCGATGATCGTCCGCCACATGTGGCTGGACGGGCTGCTGTCGAACCCAAGCCCCTCTTCGGGCTGTTTGAAATGGCGGCCGATGATGTCGGTGAACTCCTCGATGTCGACAACGACGTTCGGATCGAAGGCGTAGAAATCGTACATCGTGACGTTGCGCGCCGTCATGTACCAGCGGTGCTTGCGCGCCTCCTGATAGTCGCGGTCGATATAGGGATCGGGCCGGTAATCGGGGCCGAACATGCGGATATAGGCCTCCGGGTATTCGTAGCCGACCTCCTCGTCCGGATAGAAGCGCAGCGCCTGATGGGCGCGCACCGCCCAGCTTACCTCCTCGTCGACATAGGGCTCGATCAGCTGCGCGCCCCAATAGCCGTGGTCGGAGCGGATCAGGCCGAAGACGGCGATGTCGTGCAGCAGGCAGGCGAGCACCGTCTTTTCGGGCAGGCCGTCGCGGACCGCGAGCCGGGCGCTCTGCAGCAGATGGGCCGAGGGGCCGAAGCGGTAGCGGAAGAAGTCGATCAGGGTCGGCTTCTCCGGCATCTTCTGGAGCCGCGGATCCTCGCGCATCAGGAAATAGCGCCCCTTGCGCTCGGCCTCGGTCGGCCGTCCGCGCGGCGCGGCGGGATCGATGTCGCCCGACTGGTAGAGGACCGACTTCACGACCATCTCGTCGAGCTCGCGGGTCATCTTCTCCTCAAGCGCGTCGGCCCGGGCTGAGGCGGTCGCGAGATCGGGATGGGCCATGGGTCTCTCCAATCCTTCAGAGCAGGTAGAAATCGGCGACAGAGGGAATCTGGTCGTTGGCCAGCACCGTCGTCTTGCGGGCGATCCGCCAGACGCGCTCGTCGCGGCGGAAACCATATTCGTAGCGACCGAAGAAGACGTGCTGGCTGCGCCGCTTCGGATCGAAATGGTGGACGGCGAAGGTCGCCGTCGCGCTGGCCTGCGCCTCGCTCTCGCCCGGTTCGACGAGAACGTTGGTCACCATATGGGCGGTGCGGCGGAGCGGCGTGCTCGCGACCGAGAGACCGCTCTTCAGCCGCCAGATGCGGTCGGCGAGGCTGGAGCGGCCTTCATAATAGATCAGCGAGATCTCGCTGTCCGGCGACGAGGTCGTCTCGCTCTCGTTCTTCCACGCCGGCACCCAGTAGACCGCGTCCTCGGCATAGAGATCGAGCCAGTCGTCCCAGCGGCGCTGATCGAGATAGAGAGCCTCCGACGAGATCAGCCGCTCCGCATCGGCCTGGGTCAACGCGCTCATATCGCGACCTCCAGCGGCCGCGCATCGGCCGGCAGTGCATCGCCGAGCCGCTGCCGCCAGGCGCGATAGTAGGCGTGGAAGATGCTTTCGTCGCCCAGGGTCCGGTCGCCGGTGATCGACCATTCCGGCGCAAGGTCGATCCTGTCCGAGAAGGCGTTGCCGCCTTTGGTGCCGCCACACATGCCGCGCATATAGCCCTGCAGCCAGGGCTGCGCGTCGGAGGTATAGCCCTCCTGACACGCCTCGTAGACGACCGCGTCGTCGGGCGTCGCGAGGCCACTCGGATTGAAGAAATCCTCATATTGCCGGATGCGCACGCGGCGCGCCTCGGCGCTTTCGCCGACCGGCGCCATGCAGAAGGTGCGCATCTCGGTCCGGTTCACCGACAGCGGGCGGATGATACGCAGCTGGCTCGACGCATTCTCGGCGAACTGGACGTTGGGGAAGATGGTGAGATTGCGCGAATAGAACATCCAGTCGCGCCTCGCCTCACCCACCCGTTCGGTGAGCGCATCCTTGCTCTCGAACAAAGGCAGCGCGTCCGGCGCATCGGGCATCCGCCAGTTCAGCACATGGCCGTTGGCGAAGTTGAAGCTGCCGCCGGTCGCCTCGCCATGCTCGTCGCGGCGCCGGTTCGGATCCCACATGTTGCGCGTCGCGCCCATCCATTGCGTCTCGGCGCGATGGTCGAGAAGCTTCAGGTAGGACGGGTGGACCGACGAGAAATGATATTGGTCCGAGCAGTTCTCGAGCTGCAGTTTCCAGTTCGCCTCATAGGTGAAGGTCACCGCGCCCGGCACCAGCTCCAGGCCCTCGGCGCTCTGGTCGACGATGAGGTCGAGCAAAGTGCGCGCCTCGCCGAGATAGTCGTCAAGCGACGGGACGTCGGCGCTGAGGCTGCCGAACAGGAAGCCGCGATAATTGCCGAGCCGGGCCAGCGCGGCGAGGTCGTGGCCGTCGCGATCGAACGCCTCGCTGTAATGGCCGCTCGATTTGCCCTTGATCGCCTTGTTCTTCCCCGCGCTGTCGAACGACCAGCTGTGATAGGGGCAGACGTGGAGCTTCGCATTGCCCTGGCCGAGCTGGCAGATGCGCGCGCCCTTGTGCGGGCAGGAATTGACGAAGGCGCGGATTTCGCCGGCGCCGTCGCGGGTGACGAGGATCGGCTGGCGACCGATGCTGGTCGTGAAGAAATCGTGCGGCTTCGGCAGCTGCGAGGCGAGGCCGAGGAACACCCAGCCGCCCTCGAAGATATGCTTCATCTCCAGCTCGAAGATCGCCGGATCGGTGAAGACCCGCCGGTTGACGCGGAACACGCCGTCGTCCGGCCGGTCGTCGATCAGGCCTCGGAGCTCGTCACGGGTGAGGGGCTGCATCTCGCTCATCATACTCATCCCTGCGCCACATATTTGGTGACGAGATAGCCTTCGAGGCCCTCGATCCCGCCTTCGGAACCGTGCCCGCTCTCCTTGACCCCGCCGAACGGCGTCTCCGGGCCGGTGAGCTGCGAGAAATTGATGCCGATCATCCCGGCCTCGATCGCGTCGCCGATCCGCGTCGCCCGCTCGGCGGACCGCGTATAGGCATAGGCGGCGAGGCCGTAGGGCAGCCGGTTCGCCGCTGTGACCACCTCGTCGAACGACTGGAAGCGCTGGGTGACCGCGATCGGCCCGAACGGCTCCTCGTTCATGATCCGCGCACTGTCCGGCACATCGGCGAGCACGGTCGGCTGCCAGAAATTGCCGTCGCCGGCGATGCCGCTGCCGCCGCTCGCGATCCTGGCACCATGCGCCTCGGCATCGCCGATCATCTCCGCCATCGCCGTCACCCGCCGCGGATTGGCGAGCGGGCCCATCCGTGTGTCGGCGGCGAGGCCGTCGCCGACCTTGAGCACGCCGGCGGCCGCCGCGAACTTCCCGACAAAGGCGTCATGGATCGCGTCGTGCAGGTAGAAACGGGTCGGCGCGACGCAGATCTGGCCGGCATTGCGGAACTTGGAGGCGACGCTGAGCTGCACCGCCTTGTCGAGATCGGCGTCGTCGAACACGATCACCGGCGCATGACCGCCCAGCTCCATCGTCGTCGGCTTCATCTGGTCGGCAGCGAGCCGGGCGAGATGCTTGCCCACCACCGTCGAACCGGTGAACGAGATCTTCCGGATCACAGGCGAGGCGATCAGATATTCGGAGATGATCGCGGGCACACCGAAGACGACGTTGAGCACGCCCTTGGGCAGCCCTGCATCGTCGAGCGCGCGGGCGAGCTCGAGGCAGCTTCCTGGCGTCTCTTCAGCCGGCTTGATGATCACCGGGCAACCGGCGGCGAGCGCCGCAGCGATCTTGCGCGAGGGGATCGTGGTCGGGAAGTTCCAGGGCGAGAACGCCGCCACCGGCCCGATCGGTTCCTTGAGCACGAGATGGCGCACGCCCGGCTGCTTCGAGGGGACGATCCGCCCGTAGGCGCGGCGCGCCTCTTCCGCGAACCAGTCGAAAATGTCGGCGCAGGCAAAGGCCTCGGCGGTGGATTCGGCGAGCGGCTTTCCCTGCTCCATCGTCGTGACCCGGCCGATATGGGCGGCACGCTCGCGCAGCAGCGCGGCGGCGCGGTGCAGGATCTTGGCGCGGTCATAGGCCGAGGTTTCGCGCCAGGGGATATTGGCGGCCGATACGGCGGCCAGCGCTTCGTCGAGATCGTCACGGCTCGCCACCGGCACGCCGGCGATCGCCGTACCCGTCGCAGGATTGATCAGGTCGAGCGTTTCGCCGGTGCTGGCGCCCCGCCAGGTGCCGCCGATGAACAGCTGCGGCCGGCCTTCATAGTTTTCGGAACCCAAGACACGCTCTCCCAAGGCAATGGCGGATCGCGCGCCCTGTGGCGCCTGTCGGCCCGGCCAAAGATGCTATCTTTTCACCTTGGGCCGGCCTCGGAGTCAATCAAAAAGATCAGACGTCTGCGTTTTTATCAACCTCGGGCCCGGGAGTCGAATTCCATCAACCTGAGATCCGTTCGGACTGAGCTTGTCGAGGCCCTGCCTTGCCTCTACCCCAAGAGAAGAACAGCCCTTCGACAGACTCAGGGCGAACGGTGGTGTTTCAGTAACAGTGCCACTGACACCGAGATTTGATGGCCTCGTGATGACCGACAGGCATGGGAATGACTTGCCAGACGGATGCCGTTCAACACCAACGAGCCATATATATAATATCAATAGGCGAGCGCGCCTTGCCCTTCCCCCAGCCCGTACAGGTCCAGGGTCCGCGCGCCGGCCCTGAGCCTGGCGATCTTCTCGGCCTCGTCGGCCTCCCGCTGGCGCCCCTTCTCGACCGCCGCCTCGACGGCCTCGGGCGGAAGCACCAGCACGCCGTCGCGGTCGCCGACCACCAGATCGCCGGGACGAATCACCACATCGCCGATCGCGATCGGACGGCCGAGCACATAGGGCGCGATGCCCTTGAGTGTCCCCCGGATGCAGACACCGTTGGAAAAGACCGGAAAGGGCTGTTCGACGAGCACATGGGTATCGCGCACGCCGCCGTCGATGACGAGGCCGCCAAGGCCCAGCGCCATCGCCGCCTCGTTCAATATCTCCCCCCAATAGCCCCATTCGATCCCGCCGCGGGTCGCCACGACGAGCACGTCGCCGGGCTTCGCAACATAGAGCGCGCGGTGGATGGCGAGATTGTCGCCGGCGGGCACCTCCACCGTGAACGCCGGCCCGGCGACGCGCATCGCGGCCGCCACCGGCTTGATCGCGCCGGGCAAGGCACCGATCCGGCCGGCGGCCTCGTGCAGTGTCGCCGTGCCCTGCGCGCGGGCGGCGGCGAGGAGATCGTCGGAGAAAGCGGACATCGGGGTCTCCCTGCTCAGGCGGCCAGCCGCGCCATCCGGTCGCGCCAGGCCGGCAGCGCATCGGGGTTGCGGATATGAAGCGGCTCCAGCCCGCGCAGGCCACGCAGCATATTCTCCGCCGCGACCTCGGGGATGCGCGCGTAGAGCTCCTCCGAATGGCCGACGACATGGCCGGTCGCGATGACCTTCGGGTGGCGGCGGAGCGGATGATCGGCCGGGAGCGGTTCGGTCTCCCAGGTGTCGATCGCGGCACCGGCCAGCCGGCCCTCATCGAGCGCAGCGAGCAACGCGGCTTCGTCGACACAGCCGCCCCGGCCGATGTTGACGAGATGGGCGCCGGGCTTCATCCGCGCGATCGCCGCCGCATCGATCAGGTGGCGGGTTTCATCGGTCAGCGTGACCAGCATCACCACGACGTCGGACCGCTCGAGCAGCGTCTCCAGCGGCACCAGTTCGGCGCCGGCGGCGGCGGCCTTTTCGGCGCCGAGATAGGGGTCATACGCGATGACCTCGCAGTCCCAGCCCTGCAGCCGGCGCGCGACGCCCTGACCGATCCGGCCGAAGCCGACGATGCCGATCGTCGCGCCCTTGACCATCTGGCCGGCGGGCACCGGCTTCCAGCGCCCTTCGGCGAGTGCGGCGGCCTTGCCCGGCAACGCCTTGCGCAGGGCCGAGATCAGCATCACGCCGGCTTCGGCCATGCCGTCGAAATTCTCCGCCATCGCGCCATGGGCGACGAGGATGCCGAGCTCGCTCGCCGCCGCGACGTCGATGAAATCGGTGCCGATGATGCTGGAGACGACAAGCCGTGCCCGCTCCGAACGTTCGAGCACCTGGCGCGGCAGCCTCAGCCCCGGAAAGGTGCCGAGCCATGCGTCGGCACCCGGCGCATACTCGGCGATCAGCTCCGGCGTCCACGCCCGCGCTTCGGCCGGGATCTGCCGCACGGTGCAGCCGGCGCCTTCCAGCAACGGGATCGCCGCTGCATGCGGGCCCGCCGCGAAGGACGCAACGACGGTGAAGCTCATGCGTCGGCCTTGCGCTGGAGCAGGTGGTAGCTTTGCTGCTTGCGCGCCTCGTCGAGCCGCATGCCGCCGGCGATGGCGTCGCGGATCCGCATCTCGGCCGCGTCGATCGCCTCGGCGGCGGCGAGCACCTCCTCCTCGCGCGCCTTCGGGATCACCACCACACCGTCTGAATCGCCGCGCAATATGTCGCCCGGCGCGACGCGTACATCGCCGACGTTGATGATCGTGCCAACCGCTTCGAGCTGCACCCGGTCCTTGCCGGTGCGCATCGAATAGGAGCGGCTGTACATCGGATAGCGCAGGTCGAGCGCGAGATGGGTGTCGCGGCAGGCGCCGTCGATCACCGTGCCGGCAAGGCCCCTTTTGTGCGCGCAGAAGGTCAGGATGTCGCCCCACACGGTCGCGTCCGGCCGGCCGCCATTGTCGATCGCGACCACCGCGCCTTCGGGCACGTCGTCGATGAAATCGCCGACGGTGCCGACCGGATGGCCGACCGGTGCGTAGGCCAGGGTGAAGGCCCGGCCGGTCATGCGGAACGCATGGTCGAGCGGCTTGATGCCGAGGCACTGGCCGGCGATGCCGAGCTTGTCGAGCGCGTCGCTGAGCGTCGCGGTGTCGATCCGCGCGGCGCGTTCGACATTGGTGTCGGTCATGCTTGCGTCTTTCCTTCGAGAAGATGTTCGTAGCCGGCGCCCATGATCGTGCTGACCGCATGACCGGCGAGGACCGCCTGCGTCATGCCCGCCTCCCTGGCGGCGATGGTCTCGGCAGCTGTGAGGACGTCCGCGATCCGCGCCGCCGGGATGAAGGCTGCACCGCTGCCGTCCGCGACGACATAGTCGCCGGTCGAAACCGTGATGTCGCCGACGGCGACGGGCTCGCCAGTGGAGGCTTCGTGGATGCGTCCCCGCGCGGTCCGCGCCGTCGCGCCGCGGGCATAGACGGGAAAGCCGATGTCGGCCGCCTCGTCGACGTCGCGGGCCAGCCCCTCGACGATGACGCCGCTGAGCCCCCTCACCTTGGCCGCATTGGAGAGGATGCCGCCCCAGCCGGCGCATTCGACGCCGGTGCGCTGCTCGACGACGATCACATTTCCCGGCTCGGCCGTGTCGATCGCGGTCGTGCACAGATGGCGGACCGGCGCGCCTGCGGGCGGCTTGCCGGCGGCGAGCTTCACCGTGACGATCCGTCCGGATATGCGGCCGCGCGCCGCCCGGGGGCCGAGGCCGGTGATCGAGGCCGGCAGGCCGAGCTGGTCGAGCGCGTCGGAGACCGCGCAGGCGTCGAGCCTGGCGAGACGTTCGGCAATCGTGTCGCTCACGCCACCTGCTCCCGGTTCCAGCAGATGAATCCGTTGGCGGTCCCGGTGCCCGCCTCGGAGCGGTAGCAAGGCTGGTAGTCGACGAGGCCGCCGGCGAGATCGGTCTCGAACAGCGCGCCGGCCGCCGCGATCCAGTTCTTGAGTTCCGAGGTGCCGGACTGGAAATGATGCTCCTCGATCGCGCAGAGCGCCGCGCCGTCACGATTGGCGATCGCCTCGATGATCCGGCGGTCGAACGCCTCGTCGATGACGAAATGGCTCATCCCGCCCGAACCGAAGATCGCGACGCGCGCGTCCGAGTCCCATTCGCGGATCACCCGGCCGACCAGCCGGCCGAAGGCGAAGCAGCGGCGCGCGGTCGGCTGGTTGGGCGGAAAGAAGGTATTGGCGATCACCGGCACGTTGGGGATCACCCGGTCGCGCATGATCTGGCGGTAGATGAAACCGAAGGCGTGGCCGATGCCGCTCGACCAGTGGCCGGGATTTTCCGGCAGCCGGTGCGAACGGGCGACGTCGAAATCACTGGCGATCGCCGCCGTGATGATCCGCCGGCCGAGCTCGGGATGGCCGGGATAGTCGGTGCGCTCGGGCGGGTTGTGGCCCCATTCGGCGGCATGGATGCCGGGCGCCATCTTCGCTGCCTGCTCGTCCGAGGCCGGCTCGTTCCAGATGGTCGGCCCGTCGAACACGGTGAGCGCCGGCATCACATCGTCGAGGAAGAGCTCGTTCTGGTCGTTGCCGAAGATCACCGCGACGTCGGGCGCGGCGGCCTCGAACGCGTCCGCCATCGTCTCGATCGCGGTGCGGCAGGCGCCGGCGCGGCGGGTGCGCTCCTCCAGCGTCGCCTGTTCGGCGAGACGCTCGTCCTTGCGCATCGCGACGAGGGTCGGGAAGTCGTAGGTGCCGCCGCGGAACGGATGGTCCTTGCGCGCGTGATCGGCGGGGAGCCGCAACAGCCACTCCTCCGGCGTGGTCGACAAGGTGGGACCGTGCGTGGTCCACATGCCCAGGACGATCTCGGCCATCGTCGTGCCTCCTTACTGGTCCAGCCGGAACAGGCTGCGCGCATTGTCCTCGAAGATCATCTTCTTCTCGGCATCGCTCAGCCAGTCGAACCCGGCGATGATCGGCGCGATATCGTCCATCGTCTTGCCGTCATCGCCGGCGACCTTGGAGCCGACGCCCGGGCATTCCGAACCGAACAGGCATCGGTCCGCGCCCACCGTCTCGATGAGCAGCCTGAGCGCGCCCTCGGTGTAGAGCACCGTGTCGAAATAGAGATTCCGCAACCCTTCCGAGAAGCGCCGCTTCGCGCCCGGGTTGATCGAGCCCGCCTCGAACCGGCCGAGCTGGTAGGGAATCGCGCCGCCGCCATGGCTGACGACGATCTTGAGGTCGGGGAAATCGTCGAACACCGCGGAGTTGACGAGGTTGAAGACCGCGACCGTCTCCTCATTGATGAAGTGGAGCGAATAGGGCGAGCGATCGGTGCGCGATCCGGTGGCGTGGATGTGCGCGGGAATGTCGAGCTCGCAGAGCTTCTCGTAGAGCGGATACCAGTAGCGATCACCAAGGCCCGGATGGTCGGTGCGGGTGTTCTCATACGGGTCGGGATTGAGCAGGCAGCCCTTGAAGCCCAGGCCACCGACGCACCGGTCCAGCTCGGCGAACGTATTTTCGATCGGCTCGCCCGCCACCTGGGGCAGGCCGCAGACGCCGACGAACGTGTCCGGAAAGAGCTGCATCTGGCGGTGGATGATCGTGTTCGTCTCCTCGACGAACCAGTGGACCACGCGGCCGGGCTCGAAGCTCGACATCATCTGGAACGGCCGCGGCGAGATCAGCTGCAGATCCGTGCCGTGGCGGTGGAGCATGTCGAGATGGCCGCACGGCGCCATCTCGATCTTGTTGGCGGCATGGCGGATGTCGTCGTCGCTGACCCTCACCCCGCCCCGCCCGTGCGAACCGCGATGCGACAGGACCGACGCCTTGTAGGCCCAGAGCTCGGCCGGCGCGCTCACATGTCCGTGACAGTCGATGATCAAGCCGGCTCTCCTCGCTGGTCCGATCCACGCGGAATCGGTTAATATGCAGACGTCTGTACATTGGCCAGGCCCCGGAACGCAAGGGGCCCGGTCCGGCAATGTATCCTCAGGAATTCAAGGAAGATCGAACATGATTGACAATCCTTCCCAATGAAAGCCATAAACGCACAGACATCTGATTAAATGTCTGCGAGCCCGATGCAGAATGCCATGCTCCCCCCTGACAACTCAAGCGCCGGCCCGACCGGCGCGCGCAGGGGGTGGCCGGCGAATCGGCCCGCGACACAAGGACGAGTGGAGTGACCATGATTGCGATTCCGGCCCCGACCACCGTGCCCGTTGCAGGCGGCGACAGCTTTCCCGTCCGCCGCGTCTATTGCGTCGGGCGCAACTACCGCGCCCATGCAATCGAGATGGGGGTCGATCCGGACCGTGAGGCGCCCTTCTTCTTCACCAAGCCGGCGGATGCGGTGGTGCCAAGCGCCAGCGTCATTCCCTATCCGTCGCGCACCGGCGACTATCAGCACGAGATCGAGCTGGTGGTGGCGATCGGCCGGCGCGGCCGCGACATTCCGGTCGAGCGCGCCCATGAATATGTCTACGGCTATGCGGTCGGCCTCGACATGACCCGCCGCGACCTCCAGATCGAGGCACGCAAGGCCGGCCGGCCATGGGACATGGGCAAGGCGTTCGACCAGTCCGCGCCCTGCGGCGAGATCAGCCTCGCCGCGACGACCGGCCCGCTGACCGGAGGCGCGATCAGCGTCGCCGTCAACGGCCAGACCCGCCAGGCGAGCGACCTTTCGCTCCTCATCTGGAGCGTCGCGGAAGTGATCGCCGACCTTTCCACCTACGTCGAACTCGCCCCCGGCGACCTCATCTATACCGGCACGCCCGAAGGCGTCGGGCCGGTCCAGCCGGGCGACACGCTCGTCGGCCGGATCGACGGCCTCGCCGACCTCGAAATCACCATTCGCTGAGCGCCGGCGTGAACGGGGCGGCCACGAACATCGCGATCGCCGGCGGGGGGATCGCCGGCCTGGCGCTGGCGCTCGGCCTTCATCGCCGCGGCATCGGCTGCACCGTCTACGAGGCCGCGCCCGACGTACGCGAGATCGGCGTCGGCATCACCCTCCTCCCCCATGCGATGCGGGAGATCGCCGCGCTCGGCCTCGACGCCGAGATGATGGCCGCGGGGATCGAGAACGAGATCAGCGCCTTCTACAATCGCTTCGGCCAGCGCATCTTCGCCGAACCGCGCGGCAAGCATGCGGGCTACCCCCATCCCGAGATCGGCATCCATCGCGGCAAGCTGCACGGCATCCTCTACCGCGCGGCGCTGGAGCGACTGGGCCCGGACCGCATCCGCACCGACCATCAGCTCGTCGGACACGAGCAGGGCGACGACAGCGTCACCCTGCATCTTCGTCGCCTCTCGAACGGTGAGATACTGCCCGATGCGAGCGCTTCGGTCGTCATCGCCTGCGACGGCGTCAATTCGACGGTGCGCCGCGCCTATTATCCGGACGAGCAGGTCGCCTTCACCGGCATCAACACCTGGCGCGGCGTCACCCGCCGCGCGCCGATCCTGGGCGGGCGCACCTATATCCGGGTCGGCTCGATCAAGACCGGCAAGATCGTCATCTATCCGATCGTCGACCATGACGACGGCACCCAGCTGATCAACTGGATCGCCGAGATCGAGCGGCCGGGCGAGGCCAAGAACGACTGGAACAAGCCGGGCCGGACCGAGGATTTCCTGCCGATCTACGAGAGCTTCCGCTTCGACTGGCTCGATGTCGGTCAGCTCATCCGCGATGCCGAGATGGTGCTCGAATATCCGATGGTCGACAAGGATCCGGTCGCGCGCTGGACGTTCGGCCGGGTGACGCTGGCCGGCGATGCCGCCCATCCCATGTATCCGCGCGGATCGAACGGATCGGCCCAGGCCCTGATCGACGCCCGCGTGCTCGCCGACCTTCTCGCCGCGCACGAACCGGCGGCGGCGCTCGCGGCCTTCGAGGCCGAGCGGCTCCCTGCCACGTCGGCGGTCGTGCAGACCAACCGGACCAGCCCGCCCGACGTCATCAACCTCAAGGTCGAGGAACTGGTGGGCGACCGCCCCTTCGCCAATCTCGACGAGCATATCACCCAGGATGAGCTGCGGGCGCTCTCCGATCGCTACAAGAGCGTCGCGGGCTTCTCGCAAACCGAGATGAGCAAGTAGGGCGCGCGCCCCTGCCTTGCGTTCCCGCGAAAGCCGGACCCAGCTGCACTGCCTCAGAACCCGACTCCCGCCTTCGCGGGAGAACGCAGAGGCGCGCCACCATCTCTTGCTTATAATCATAATTATGATAATAAGTTTCTGACCGACCCCGAATCGGCGGGGCGGCGGGATTTTCAGGATGAGGACGATGGCGCAATTCGTGATTCAGACCCATGGCCGCCTGCAGGAGTGGGTGGCGCATGAGAAGGGCTTCTTCACCGAGGCCGGACTCGACGACTATGTGATGAAGACGATCGCGCTGCCGCCGGCGGACCCCGCCAAGCCGGCCGGCGCCTATCAGAGCTATGAGGAAGGCCGCGAGGCGAGCGTCAGCTGCGCCTGTCACTGGACGGTGAACATGGCCGCCGCCAACGGCCACGGCAAGCTGTGGGCCGGCTGCTACTCCCTCTCTCCCGCCGGCATCTTCGTCGCCGACGATTCACCGATCCGCAAGCTCGCCGACCTGGCCGACGTGCCGGTCGACGTCGGCTATCAGTCAGGCAGCCACTATGCGACCATCCAGGCGCTCGAGACCCGCGTGCCACGTGAGCAGATCAAGCTCGACTTCACCGGCCGCCCCAATGCCCGTCTCACCCGGCTGGTGAACGGCGAGACTCAGGCGGCGACCCTGTTCGGCTGCCAGCTCTATGTCGCCGAACAGCTGGGCTTCCGCCGCGTCGCCGACACGACCTTCATGATTGCCGGCATGGTGCCCGAAGGCACCGATCCGGCCGATGTCGCGAAATATTACGAGGCGCTGCGCCGCGCCCAGGCGGAGATCGACCTCGATCACCAGCGCTTCACCCATTATTTCATGAACGACGTGCCCGAGGAATATCGCGACCGGATCGACACCGCCGCGTTCGGCCCCGGCGAGCGGCTGGTGTTCGAGCCCTATTCGGCCGAAATCTTCGACAAGACCCAGGATTGGGTGGCGGACCGCGACATCTTCACCGCGGACAAGCTCAACCAGCTCAGCCACGCCGACGCAACCGTCGCCGCGTGACCCACGCGTTGCCGGGCTTCGTTGCGCCAGCTAACGAAGCCCGGTGACGACCACCGACGATCCCGGGCCAGCGCGCGACATGCAGATCGGCCAGTTGCTCCGGCGCGCCTATGCCCACGCCAGGAAGAACAGCAGCGCCGCGCTCAGCGACATTGGCGAGCTGACCCCGGTCCAGGCCAGTGCCGTACTCGCGCTCGAGCGCCGCCCCCTCTCCCAGGCCGAGCTCGGCCGCTGGATCGACATGGAGCCGGCCAATGTCCACAGCTTTGTACGCCGTCTGCAGGCCGCTGGCCTCGCCGCATTCGAGCCGGGCGACGGCCGCCGCCCGCGCATCATGCTGACCGACGAAGGCCGCCGTGTCGCAGCGCTCGTCCATGAGGGCGCACGCCACTCTGCCGACAAGACCCTTGCCCGTCTCGATCCGGACGAACGCGACACCCTCGTGCGGCTGCTTGCCAAGCTGCTGTCCTGATCCCGCCCGTTCGGGCTGACCTGGATGATGCGTTCACACCGCGTCCGGTTGACCCTCGGGCGCCGTCCCGGAAAATGCCGGAAGCGCCGCAAGGTGCGCGTCGATCGCCCGCAATGTCGGGTAGGGATCGAGGTCGGCCCCGAAGCGCCGGGCATTGTACATTTGCGGCACCAGGCAGATATCCGCGAGCGAGACGCTGCCGCCATGGCAATGGCGCCCGTCCCCGTGCGTCCGGGCCAGCGTCTCCAGCGCCTCGAAGCCGGCCGCGACCCAGTGACGATACCAGGCATTCACCGCAGCCTCGTCCTGACCGAATGTCGTGCGCAGATACTGAAGCACGCGCAGATTGCCGATCGGATGGATGTCGCTGGCGACGATTGCGGCCATCGCCCGGACGAGCGCCCGCCCGGTCGGGTCGCGCGGCAGCAGCGGCGGATCGGCCCGGGTCTCGTCGAGATATTCGATGATCGCGAGCGACTGGGTGAGCGGCGTGCCGTCGACGACGAGCGCCGGCACCAGCCCCTGCGGATTGAGCACCAGATAGTCCGCAGAGCGCTGCGCATTCTCGCGGAAGTTGCGGTACTCGCCGCGATACGGCAGGCCCTTGAGATGGAGCGCGATCCGCACCCGCCAGGCGGCGGAGCTCCGGAAGAAGCTGTTGAGGACGAGGTCGCGCATAATTGCTCAGACGTCTTTCTATTCTGCCCGCATTCCGTGACGCGCCAAGCCGTCAAAGCGTCAAATCAGGGGCTGATGGAGCCGGGTTTCAAAAAGGCGACTCCGCTATTGCCAATTATTCAGACGTCTGTCTATATACCTCGCAAATGACAAAATGAGGATACTGATGGCCCAGACTGCTGCGACCGCCGTGCCCCACGCCACGCCGGAGACCGCCGAATCCGTCGCGGAGGCGTTCCTCGCCCTGATGAAGCAGAAGGGCGTCGACTATCTCTTCATCAACAGCGGGACCGATTCGGCGCCGATGGCCGAGGCCTATGCCCGGCAGCATCTCTCCGGCCTCGATTTCCCGCAGCCGGTGATCGGCACGCACGAGAATCTCGTCGTCGGCATGGCGCACGGCCACACCATGGTCACCGGCAAGCCGCAGGCGGTGATGGTCCATGTCAGCGTCGGCGCCGCCAATGCGGTCTGCGGCGTCATGAACGCGAAGCGGGACGAGATCCCGATGCTGTTCATCGCCGGTCGCACGCCCCTTTACGAGAAGGGCCCGCTCGGCGCCCGTTCCGGCGCGATCCACTGGGCGCAGGAGATGTACGATCAGGCCGGCATGCTGCGCGAACTGGTCAAGTGGGACTATGAGCTGCGCGGCGGCATCAACGCCGACGACGTGCTCGATCGCGCGCTCGCCATCACCCAGGCGGCACCGGCCGGACCGGTCTATCTGACCCTGCCGCGCGAAGTTCTGGCCGAACGGACAGAGCCGGCGCCGGTCCACAGCAGCCCGGCCACCGTGCCCCTGCTGCCGGCGCCCGATCCGGCCGGCATCGCCACGCTCGCCGAGATGATCGCGGCGGCGCGTTGCCCGGTCCTCATCACCGCCGGCAGCGGCCGCGACCCCGCCACGGTCGCGCCGCTCGAAGCGCTGTGCGAACGCATCGGCATCGGCATCGTCGAGGCGAAGTCGCGCTATGTCTGCGCACGCGCCGATCATCCCTATCATCTCGGCCAGAATGTTCATCCGGTGCTGGGCGAGGCCGACCTCCTGATCTGCCTCGAAAGCGAGGTGCCATGGCTTCCGGGCACGCGCGAGCCCCCGGCGGCGACGAAGATCGTCCATGTCGGCGTGGATCCCCTGTTCCAGGATTATCCGGTGCGCAGCTTCCGCAGCGACCTGTCGATCACCGCCGCCGCCGCGCGGTTCCTGCCCGTGCTCAGCGAGGCGCTGGCGCGCATCGATACACCGGAGGCCGCGGAGCGCCGGAAGGTGGCGGTGGCCGGCCTCGCCGAGGCGCGGCGGGCGCGGCGCGCCAAGCGCCTGGCCCCCCTTCTCGACGCACCGCGCATGACGAAGGACTGGCTCAATCACTGCCTCAACGAGGCGCTCGACGACCAGGTGATCCTGGTCAACGAATATTGGGTCGACCGCGAGATCTACGATGCGCACCGGGCCGGCGGCTTCTTCATGCACTCGCCCGCCGCAGGGCTCGGCTGGGGCCTGCCCGCCGCGGTCGGCGCGGCGCTGGCGGCGCCGGACCGCACGGTGGTCGTGGCAATGGGCGACGGCGCCTATCTGTTCTGCAACCCCGCCTCCTGCCACCAGGCCTCGGCGATGCACGACGCACCGTTCCTCACCATCATCTGCAACAATGCCCGCTGGGGCGCCGTCCAGCAGTCGACGATCGGCGTCTATCCCGACGGTCATGCCGCCCACGGCCCCAAGCCGGCGCCGCTCAGCGACCTGCGGCCCGTCCCGGACTTCGAGAAATATGTCGAAGCCTCGGGCGGCCATGGCGAGCGCGTCACCGATCCCGCCGCCCTGGTCGACGCGATCCGGCGGGCTCTCGCGATCATCCGCGACGAGCGGCGCCAGGTGCTGCTCAACGTCATCTGCGAATAGGGATGGCGTCTTCGGCGCTTCTGGCCGGGAGCGACGGGCTCCCGACGCCGCGCCGCTACTGGTCGATCCTCGCCGTCTCGCTCGGCACCGCCGTCGTCGTCATCGACACGACCATCGTGATCGTCGCGCTGCCGACCGCGGCGCGAGAACTCGGGGTCAGCGACGCCGCTGCGATCGGGCTGGTCGCCGTCTATCAGTTCGTCCTGCTGACCATGTTGCTGCCGTTCGCGGCGCTCGGCGACCGGATCGGCCATCGTCGCCTCTACCAGGCCGGACAGGGCCTGTTCCTCGCCGCGTCCCTGCTCTGCTTCCTCGCCCCCGGCCTGCCGCTGCTGCTCGCCGCGCGGGCGCTCCAGGCGGCAGGCGCCGCCGCCGCGCTCAGCGTCGGCATGGCGCTGCTGCGGTCGATCTATCCGGCGGCCTCGCTGGGGCGCGGCATCGGCATCAACGGCGTCATCGTCGCCGTCGGCGCCGCGCTTGCCCCGTCGATCGGCGGCCTGCTCGTCGCCACCGCAAGCTGGCGCTGGGTGTTCGTCGCGACCACGCCGCTCCTCCTCGCCTCGCTTGCGCTGAGCCGGGTCCTGCCGCCGCCCGACACGCTGCGGACCGGCTATGACTGGCGCGGCGCCCTTTTCTACGTGCTGACCTTCGGCGCGCTGGCCCTGGCACTCGACCTCGCCGCTTATGGCGGCGGGCTCATCCTGTGCGCCGCCCTCCTCGCCGGCACCGCTTTCGCCGCCGCCGCCTTCGTCCGGCGCGAGGCCCGGCAGGCCCACCCGATCCTGCCCGTCGACCTGCTCGCCCGGCCGGTGTTCAGCCTGTCGGCCGCCGCCGCGCTCGCCGCCTTCGTCGGCTCGATGACCATGACGCTCTCGCTGCCGTTCCTGCTCGAGGAGCTGATCGGCCGGCGGCCGGCCGAGATCGGCGCGCTGATGATGGCCTGGCCGCTGGCGATGATGGTGTCGGCGCCGGTCGCCGGCGCGCTCGCCGACCGGCTGCCGCATGGCACGCTCGGCGCGTTCGGCATGATCCTCAGCACCGGCGCCTATCTGCTGCTCGCCGCGGCGCCGGCCGACGCGGCGCCCGCCGGGCTCGCGCTGCGCATCGCGCTCTGCGGGCTCGGCATGGGCTTCTTCATCGCCCCCAATGCGCGGCAGATCGTCGGCGCCGCCCCCCGGACGCGCACCGCCGCTGCCGGCGGCCTCATCTCGACCACCCGGATCCTCGGCCAGGCGCTCGGCGCCGCCCTGGTGGCGCTGCTGCTGCAGACCGGCCTCGGCCAGGGTGCAGCACCAGCGGTCGCCGCTGCCGGCTTCGCGCTGCTCTCGGCACTGCTGAGCCTGGGCCATTTCACCCCGGCGGCCCGCCGGGCCCGCGCCGGCCAGCCGGAGCGGGGAAACGTCATCGACGCGGAGGACTGCATATCATGCTGAAGCTCGACGCCACCTTCCGCGCCGAATTCCGCGACAATCGCACGGCGCTCGCGCTGGCGACGATCTGCATGATCTTCGCTTTCTCGGCACCCTCCTTCGCCCTGCCCTTCCTGTTTCCCGAGGTGATCAGGGAGTTCGGCTGGACCCGTGAGCAGGCGACACTGCTGGCCTCGGCCAAATACGCCACCGGCGCGGTCGCGGCGATCGTGATCGGCCGGTTCATCGACAGCATCGGACCGATGGTGGCGCTGGCGTTCGCATCGGCGGTCGGCGGTGTGGCGATGGTCGGCTTCCTCTGGGTGAACTCGCTCAGCAGCTATTACGTCCTCGGCATGATGCTCGGCGTCGCCGGGCCGGGCACGATCATCGCGGTCAAGGTGCTCGTGTCGCAGCGCTTCCACCGGTCCCAGGGAACGGCGATGGGCGTGGCCCTGCTTGGCGCCAGCGTCGGCTCGATGCTGGTGCCCGTGATCATCGCGGCGCTCGTCGCCTGGTTCGGCTGGCGCGGGGGCTTCGCGCTCCTCTCGCTTGGCGTCTGGCTGGTGACGCTCCCCGCCTTGCTGTTCGCCGCCCTCTTCCTCAGGAAATCGGACGCGTCGACACCGGCCGCCGCTGCCTCGTCTGCTGCACCCTCGGGCACGCTGATCGCCGTCATGAAGCGACCGGTCTTCTGGATCTTCGCGGTCGCGGTCTTTCTCGGCGGCCTCGTCGATCAGGCTTTCATCCAGCACCAGGTGCTGATCTTCACCGATCTGTCGCTGTCGCGCGAGCTGGTCGCGCTCGGGGTGAGCGCGATGGGAGTCATCGGTTTCTTCGCCCGCGTCCTGGTCGGCACCCTGTTCGACCGCACCTCCACCCGGGGCGCCGCGGCCATGTACGTGCTGCTCGGCTTTGCCAGCCTGCTTGCGATCATCCTCGGCAATCCGATCGTCTTCGCGCTGTTCGTCGTCGCCCGCGCCGTCGCCCATTCCGGAATGCTGCTTGAGACGACGGTCATCACCAAGCACGTCTTCGGCACCGAACGGCTCGGCACCCTGCTCGGCATCTACACCGCCTTCGTCACCGCCGGCTTCGCCACCGGCCCGTGGCTGATGGGCCGGCTGTTCGACATGTCGGGCAGCTACACCCCGGCCTTCCTGATCTTCTTCGGCGTGGCGCTGGTCGCCGCTCTGCTGATGAGCCTCATCGAGCCGACCTACTGGCGGGCGCTGAAGGCCGCCGACGCGGAACGCCAGGCCCCCACCTCCTGAACCATCTGGAACGGACCCGACCATGCCGACACTCAATGTCATCACCCGCGACGGCCAGCAGCTGACGATCGAGGCCCGCTCCGGTCACTCGGTCATGGAAACGTTGCGCGATGGCGGCGTCGACGAGATCCTGGCGCTGTGCGGCGGCTGCTGCTCCTGCGCGACCTGTCACGTCCATGTCGACCCCGAATGGATCGATCGTGTCGGCCCGCCCGGCGCCGACGAGGACGACCTGCTCGACACGTCCGACTACCGGACCGCCACCAGCCGCCTCTCCTGCCAGATCCACGTCGGCGAGGCGCTCGACGGGCTCACCGTCACCATCGCGCCTGAGAGCTGAGCCCGCCCGGCTGGCGCCGGCCATGATTGGCATGCGCGCTGCGATCAGCTCGCCCGAGATTCCGCTGTCGCGGGATCGGCCCGGACCAGCCAGACTGGCACAAAGAGCCATTCCATAGCGACACCCGCCAGAAGCAGGGCTGACATGACCGGCCATGCGACAATGTCGGCCAGTGATGAAATCACGCCGAGCGCGACCAGTGCATGTCCTGCACCAGCCCTGGAAATGAAAATCTCCGCGCCGCACGCGTCACAGCAGAAAGTGCGACCCCGCCTCCATTGAGTCCGCAGCAATCCGACCGGACATTCACAGGAAGGGCATCGGCCCCTGCGAAAGCGTGTCAGTATTCTTGTCATCGGAAGACGAAAGCATTGCCGGTCGCATCACGCAATCAGGCAAACGGGTGGCACCCCTTGCGAGCACAAACGGAATCCGGCCTGCCGGACTGGGATTCAGGGTGGAAGTTCGCGCCCCGGCTGGCTCCTTGAGAACCGGATGGCTGATGCTCCGGGCATGATTTTTGTGTGACCCCTGGCCGGGTACGTGCCGATCCCGAAAGCAAAGCGGGCCGCCATGCCCGGAGGCGTGGCGGCCCGAAGTTGGCAGGCTCAGGGAACGATCAGAATTGCAGTCGGGCACCCAGGCGGAAGGTCCGTCCCGCCTTGTCGTAGAGGCCGACCAGCGCGGTGTAGGGGAACGGCGGCTGCTCGTTGGTGAGGTTGTCGACCACGCCATAGATCTCGACCTGATCGGTGACCCGATAGTTGAGCGCGACGCTGGTGTAGAAGCGGCCCGGGACCGTATTGTCGCCGATCGAGATGGGCGAGGCCGGATTGTAGTCGGGATCGTCGGGGCCGACGAGCGCGGCGTCGATCAGGCCACCACCGACGTAGCGGCCCTGGACCGTCGCCGTCCAGTCGTCGAGCCGGTAGCTGAGGCTGGCATTCACGACCCAGCTCGGCGCATTGGTCGCGCCGGTGTTGAAGCCGCTGTTGGCGCCGCCGACCTGGCCGGCGCGATCGATCACGCTGCCGACATTCTGGAGCACGCCGGCGCCGTTATAGGTGCGGGCGACGCCCAAGCCGTCGTCGAAGATCAGATCCTTGGTGTAGGTCCCGAACAGGCGGGCATTCATCGTGCCGCCGCCGAGATTGAAGCGATAGGATGCCTCGAAATCGACGCCGCGGGCGCGGAAGCCGGCGACGTTGAGCAACGGCGCGCGCACCTCGTCCACGTTCGTACCGGTGCGGTCGACGAAGCCGCAGAAGAACCCGGCCGCGCCGGCGTTCACCTCGGCGGCGCAATTGTCGAGCACCGTCTGCGAATTGTAGGAGGAGATCGCCCCGTCGATCTTGATGTCCCAATAGTCGACCGACAGCCGGAGGCCGGGAATGAAGGTCGGGCTGAGCACCACGCCCAGCGTCAGCGTATCGGCCTCTTCCGGACGCAGGTCGGGATTGCCGCCCAGCTGCACCCGGATCTGGCCGCTGGCGCCCGTGAACGGGTTGCGCAGCGTGGCGATCTGGTTGAGCTCGGCGAACAGGTCGCTGTTGTTGGGCGCGCGGATGTCGCGCGAGCGGGTGGCGCGCAGGGTCAGGAAGTCGCTGACTTCCCAGGTGCCGCCGATCTTCCAGGTCCAGACGCCGCCGCTGGTGCTGTAGTCCGCGTAGCGGACGGCACCGTTGAGATCGAGACGGCGGGCGAAGGGCAGGTCACGAGCGAGCGGCACGACCGCCTCGAAATAGCCCTCGTTGACGGTGTAGGAACCTTCATAGGCCTTGGGGTTGCCGTACTGGAAGGTGTCCGCCTGCGAGAGCGGATCGGACAGGGCCTCGGAACGCTCGTTCCGGTGCTCGACGCCGGCCGCGATCGAAACCGGCCCGGCCCAGGTCGAGAAGGGCTCGCCCTGGATGTTCGCGGCCGCGACCTGCTGGGTGGAATCGACCGTATAGATGGCCGTCCCGGTCACATAATCGATGGCGGCGGCGTTGGGCGAACCCTCTCCGAACAGGTTGATCGGCACGCAGCCCGCAGCCCGCGCGGCAGCATCGCGGCAGACGATGTTGCCGGTGCCGTCGCGAATGGCGTCGGCCGCGAAGCGCAGGTTCGGGATCAGCTTGAGATTCGCCTGGGTCGAGCGGAACTCGTTGCGGCCATAGGCATAATGGGCATTCCAGGTCCAGCCGCCGCCGAGCGAACCGGAACCGCCGAGCAGGGCCCGCACCGTGGTGTTGAAGTTGCGCGTCTCGATCGGACCGAAATCGCGATACTCGCGACCGAGCGAGAAGGAGGTGATGTTGTTCGCCAGCATGATCTGCCGCACATTGTCCGGCAGGTAGGCATTGTCGCGCTGGATCACGATGGCGCCGGGCGCGGTGTCGCGCGGGTAGGCCGTGGTGTATTCCGAGCCGCTGCGGCCATAATTGACTTCGCCGAACAGGCGGATCGCGTCGCTGACCTCGTAATTGACGTGGAACAGGCCGGTGGTGCGCTCGACCGGCAGGATGAGATAGTGACCCGAGCGGATCGAGAAGCCCGGCTCGCCGCCCGTGAAGTTGATCGCCGACGTGCCGACTGCGGTGCCATAGTTGAACGGCTGGGAAACGCTGCCCGGGCCGAACTGGATGCCGCGCAGCGCCTGGCCCGGCCCGGTGTTCGGGCCGATGATGAGACCGCCATGCGTCATGTTGATCGGCCTCACACCGCTCGCATAGAAACGCGACGGTGCGTCGGCCGGCCGGGTGCCCGAATAGGAGACCTGCTCCTGCTGGTCGCGGCCGAAGGCTCGCTCGAGATGGCTGTCGACGCCGGCGCTGGTCACATGCTCACCGCCGACGACGAAATGACCGCGCCCGCCGGCGAAATCGGATCCGTAGGCGAGCGAGGCGCGATATTCCTCATTGTCGCCATAGGTGGTGATGCCAAAGGAGAAGTCGCTGCGGAAGCCGTCGAGGCGGGTGTTGAGGATGATGTTGACGACGCCCGCGACCGCGTCCGAGCCCCATTGGGCCGATGCGCCGCCGGTCACGACGTCGATCCGGTCGACCAGGACCGTCGGGATCATGTTGAGATCGACCTGCCCTTCGGGCGAGCTCGGCGTGAAGCGCCGCCCGTCCACGAGGACCAGCGTGCGGACATTGCCGAGGCCGCGCAGATCCGCGAAATACTGGCCCGCGCCGCGCGACGATTGTGGATTGGTCTGCGGCGACGTGCTCGCCCGGAACGCCGGCACTTCGTTGAGGAAGGCGCCGATCTGCGTGGTGCCGCGCGCCTGCAACTCATCGGCCGACAGGACGGTGGTCGGGGTCGGCGCATCGAACCCGTCGCGCGCAACGCGGCTTCCGGTGATGACGATCGCGCCCTGGTCTTCCGCATCGGCGGCAGTCTGCGCCGGATCGGCCGCTGGCGCCGCGCCATCCGTCTGCGGTTGCGCGAATGCCGGCGATGCGACCGCCGACAGGATGATCCAGGTGGCGACGCCCTGGCAAAGGCTAAGACGGCTCGACATAACTTCTCCCCTCCGGCCGGACGGCATTCTCGATTATCGGCCCCGCCTTATGGCGAGAGCCCTTCCGTCCCAAGGCCTCCAACACATCGGAATTTTGGCAATCTGTCAACAACAATCAGACGTCTGCTGTTTTTATCGCATATGACGCGTTCCTGACATAGACGGGCGACGACGCAACCGGAGCCGCGGCATCAGGCCAATGATCGGGACTCATCTGCTCTGGGCAGGCGTACGAGATGAGCGGCTTGCTCACATCATCCGGTTCATTGCACCGTCCATCTCGCGGCTTCTCCCAGGCTGCGAATCGCCCGTTCTTCAACGATATAAACAGACGTCTTCTTATACTCTTGAACCCGTGAGGTTTCGGGCCTCGCGGGCCGCCGCCTGACAAGCCGGCTATCTATGCCGGCTTCCGCTGGACTTGCGAGCCGCGAGGCCACCAGCCCGGTATCCTGCAGTCCCGTCACCGGATGGCGCTTGAGAACCGGTTGTCATCATCTCTCGCCCCGGCCGGAATGACCCGATCGACCCGGCCGTCCTCACGCAATCGGCGATCAGCCAGGCGGTGCCGCAGCTCGCAGACAGGGCGGGCGTTTCGCCGAACCCGGGCCGACCGGATGATCGGCGTCCGGGATGTCTGATGGCAGGGCTATCGGACGCGCTCCAGCCAAACCGGCACGTTCTCATCGGCCAGGAAGGCCTCGTTCCCGCGTCGCGCCCGGACCACCGCCCAGTCGCGCCCGTCGACGAGCACCTCGGGGGTCAGCGCCCGCGAATTGTAGGTGCCGGCCATGGTGGCGGCATAGGCACCTGCGGTGCGGATCACCATCAGATCGCCCGCTTCGACCCGGTCGAGCCGCCGGTCCACCGCGAACACGTCGCCGCTCTCGCACACCGGACCCACCACATCGGCGATCATCTCGTCGCCGTTGGGCGCGACGGCATCGATCTCGTGCCATGCATCGTAGAGGCTGGGCCGCAACAGGTCGTTCATGGCGGCATCGACGATCACGAACGGGCATTTGGAGCCGGGTTTGACGCGGATGACCTCGGTCAGCAGCACGCCCGCCGCGCCCGTGATCAGCCGGCCTGGCTCGAAGATCAGCCGCGCGCCCCAGCCGCGGGTCAGGCGTGCGACCATCGCGCCATAATCCTCCACGCCCGGCGGAAGCGGCGCGGAAGGATCGTAGGGCACACCGAGGCCGCCGCCGAGATCCGCCGTCCGGATCACATGCCCCTCCGATCGCAGCTGCGCGATCATCGCCCCGAGCTTGGCGATCGCCGCCTCGAGCGGCGCAAGGCTGGTCAGCTGGCTACCGATATGAACGGCAAGCCCCCTGAGCTCGAGGCCCGGCAAGCCACGCAACCACGCGCAGGCGGCCGGCATCTCGCCGATCGGGATGCCGAACTTGTTGTGCGCCGCGCCGGTCGAGATTTTCGCATGGCTGCCGGCATCGACATCGGGATTGACCCGGAAGGCCACCGGCGCCGTTCGGCCCATCGCGACCGCGACCTCGGACAGCATCCCGGCTTCCGGCAGGGATTCGAGATTGAACTGGCACAAACCTCCGGCGAGCGCGCGCCGCATCTCCTCGGCGGTCTTGCCGACGCCGGAGAAGACGATCCTGTCCGGCGCGACCCCGGCCGCCAGCGCGCGCTGATATTCGCCGCCCGACACGACGTCGGCGCCGAGCCCTTCCGCCGCCAGCGTGGTGAGAACGGCGATATTGGGGTTGGCCTTGACGGCGTAGGCGACGAGCGGATCGTCCAGCGACGCAAGCGCAGCGCGCAGCGCGCGCGCCTGGCTGCGCATCGCATTGGCCGAATAGACGAAAACGGGCGTGCCGACCGCCTGCGCGACTACCGGCAGCGGGACGTCCTCGCAGTGGAGCACCTCCTCGCGAAGGTGGAAATGACTCATTCCTCGGCCTCGATACTGGGTCGCCGTGTCCGCCACAGAAAAAGGAGCCGCGGCCCGCAGGCCGCGGCTTAGCGGGGACCTACCGAATTTGCAGGCGGACGCCGACCCGGAAGGAACGCCCGAGCAGGTCGCTGTAGGTGCTGTTCGCGGCGAGGCCGGTTTCGGGCAACAGGATCGGATCCGCATCGAACAGATTGGTGACGTTGATGAAGAACTCGCCGTTTCGCGCTCCGAAGGTGTTGAAACGGAACGTCGCGTTGAAGTCGACGTAGATGGCCCCCCCGATTCTGTTGCTCTCGTAGGTCGGAGCCTGGTTGGTCGAAACCGGGCAATTGGATGGGCATTCGATCCCGGTTGCGTCGTACCTGCCCGAACTTACCCCGCGCGCCACGGCGGTTAACGCGTAGGCGCCCGTATCGTAGGCCGCGCTGACGCGATAGATCCATCGCGGTGTGATCGATTGTGTGCCTGTACCGACGCCGAGCACACCGACGGTGTTGATCGGCACCACATTCGGAACCCCGGTATCGACGGTGTTCTCGAGATACCGCGTCGCCAGGCCGCGCAGGGTAAAATTGCCGTTGCCGATCTGCCTCCGGTAGGCGGCCTCGAAATCGAGCCCGCGAAGCAGGATGCTCGCGAAGTTGATCGGCTGGCGGGAAATAAGGACGCGCGACGGATTGGCCGGATCCTGAACGATCGCTGCGCAGAAGTCCGCGCGCCCTTCGAAGCAGCGAAGCACGATGTCGTCCGCGCTCAAGCTGTCGATCGCATCCCTCACCTTGACGCGCCAGTAGTCGACCGACGCGCTGAAGCCGGGAAGGAAACGGGGAGTGACCACCGCGCCCACGTTCCACGAATCCGCCGTTTCTTCCCGCAGATTGGGGTTACCCGTGATCGTTCCGAGATAGGGCAGGTTCTGCGCATAGGTGCCCGGCCCCGGCCCCGCGCCGGGGAAGAACGGGCTGTTGTTCACCGTCGACGTATTGGCGGTGCCGGCCTGATAGAGCTCGTTCAGATTGGGCGCGCGGATATCGCGCGAGCGCGCCGCGCGGATCAGGATATCGTCGATCGGCTGCCAGGTGCCGCCGACCTTCCAGGTCGTGACGAAGCCCACGGTCGAATAGTCTGTTCCGCGGATCGCCCCGTTGAATTCGAGGCCAAGGCCAAGCGGCACCACCGTCTCGAGATAGACCTCCTTGACATCGTAGCTGCCTCTGGTCGGACGGAAGTTTCCGACCGACCAGACCTGCGTGGTCGTCCCGTTGGCGTTCTGGATCGGCTGGAATTCCGGCGGCACGAAGCCGTCGATTTCCTCCTTGCGATACTCGCCGCCGATCGCGACGCTGACGTCGCCCGCCCAGGTCGCGAACGGGGCGAACGAGAAGTTCGCGCCGATGACGGTCTGTTCGAGCACCTGGTCGCGATAGGGGTTGCCGAGGATGTAGTTGATCGCGGCGGGGTCGGTGACACCGGTGCCGAACAGGTTGAGCGGCCGGCAGGCGGGGTCGTTGTTGGTCGTGTTGCCATCCACGTTGATCGCGCACTGGATCGACCCGACGGGCAGACCGCTCTCGTTGCCCGCCGGCGCGAACACCGCGTTGATCGCGTTGTTCCGCCGCACGGTCTGCTGGATGTTGATCAACTCCTCGTGCAGGTCGGCGCGGCCATACTGGGCATAGACGTCCCAGCGCGCCGAGCGGCCAAAAGCGGCGAAATCGCCTTCCGCGCCGATCAGGTAGCGCTGCACCTTGCGTTCGTTGTTCGAGCCACGATACGGCAGGTCAGCGCCGCTGGTCGCGAGTGTCACGCCGGTGACGCCCGCCAGCCGTGCCGATCCGAGTGCCTGGTAGAGATATGCGTTGCAGGTCGTCGGCGCGGTCGCCCCGGCGCCGCAATTCGATGCGTTGATCGAAAGCCCGGTCATGAGGTTCGGGCCGGCGTTGAACAGCGTTTCCTGGCGGTTGTAAGAACCCTCGGCAAACAGCGTGAGGCCGTCGCTGACCTCGAAGCTCAGCCGGCCGAACACGCCGTAGCGGTCCTCCTCCGGGTTCAAGCCGATGCGGCGGCCCGTGTCGTTGACCCGCCAGTCTCCACCCTGGTTCAGCGAGGGACTGGTCGTCGAGGCTGGCGTGGCGGGCGCACACACGTTCGACGGTTGAACCAGTGCGCCGTATTGATACCGGTTCACCGAGCCGCCCTGCCCGAAATAGGTTCCGCACAAAGTATTGTTGGTGGTGCCGGTCGAGGCAGTGATAAGGCCCCCGGGCGTCGAATTCGCCTGGCCGACCTGGGTTCGGAACAGATACCGCGGCGCCGAGGCATTGGCCGGCCACGCGGGGTTCTGGATGCGCACGAAACCGGTTTGATTCCAATCCCTGCTGCCGGCTTCGAAAATGCCGTCGGTGTGCGCGATTTCGCCCGCGACGACCAGGCGGCCTCGACCGCCGGCGAACGACAGTCCGCCGGTAATGGCGCCCGAGTAGTTAAATCCGTCGCCGCGTTCGGTGAGGCCGACGTCGCCTTCGACCCTCAGTCCCTCATACTCGTTGTTGAGGATGAAGTTGGTGACGCCGGCGACCGCGTCGGAACCATAGGCGGCCGAAGCGCCGCCGGTGACCACCTCGACCCGCTGGACGAGCGATTGCGGGATCGTATTGACGTCGACGATGCCGTTCGCGGTCGAGCCCACCGAGCGCCGTCCGTTCACCAGCACCAGTGTGCGGACGGTGCCCAGGCTGCGCAGATTGAGCGCGTTGATGCCCGCCTGGCCGTTGCTGAGCTCGAGTCGCGAGTTCGACGGGCGGATCGACGCGGCGAGCGCGGGCAGCTGATTGACAAAGTCCGCGATGTTGTTGGTCGGCGACGAATTGTCGATGTCCTCTTCGGTCAGCACCTGGAGCGGGGTCGGCGCCTGAAAACCGTCGCGGATGACGCGGGTGCCGGTGACGACGATTTCATCTCTGCTGCGCCCCTCGTCGGCCGCCTGGGTCGCTGCGGCATCGGGTGCCGCGCTCCCGCCCGGCGCAGCCTGCGCCGAGGCGCTGCCGGCCATCGCCAGCGCGGCGCAGGCGCCTCCCGAAAAGAGAAACATTTTCAGTGAGGTGGTAGCGCGCATCTGATCAATCCCCCTGGGCAGCAGCCAGCCGATATTAAGTAACAATAATGAGACGGCCCGTCATAGTTTCTGTTGGCCAATCCATAACCTGTCGCCATTGTACCGCCGAAAGCCTGACGGACGTGATACCGACGCTGTGGTGAGCGGATGGCCGACACGGCCGGCGACGGGGGGAGCGATGGCATCACAGGCACAAGGCAGCGGCGCCCCGGCGGGCCAGGTTGTGCCTCGGGGCATTGGCCGCCAGGCGCTCTATGTCCTGCTTGGCTTTTCGGCCGGCCTGCCCTTCTACATGTTCTCGACCGTGCTCTCGCTGAGACTGCAGGCGCATGAGGTCGGGCTGGTGGTCATCGGCTTCTTCGCCTGGGTGCAACTGCTGCCGACCTTCAAATTCCTCTGGGCGCCGCTGCTCGACCGCTACGAGGTGCCGGGCTTCGGCCGGTTCTGGGGCAAAAGGCGCGGGTGGATCATGCTCGCCCAGCTCGGCATCTTCGTCTCGATGGCGGCGATGGGGCTCACCTCGTCGGACCGGAATCTCGGAATCACGGCGCTGTTCGCGGTGCTGCTCGCCTTCTGGACGACGACGCTGGAAGTCGCCGCTGACGCCTGGCGCATCGAGCTCGCGCCGACCCAGGCCGAGCAAGGCCCGCTCGCGGCCGCCAATCTGTGGGGTTATCGCACCGCCATGGTCGCGGCCGGGAGCGGCGCGCTGCTCGTTGCCGATCAGCCGGGCTGGGGCTGGACCGGCGCCTATCTCGCCATCGCCGCCGCGGCCTTCCTGCCCTTCCCTCTTCTCGCCTTGATGCGGCCGGACCCCGATCATGACAAAAGCCGGAGCGCGGCGCTCGCGACCGGGCTCGGCGCGAGCGTCGTCATTCTCGGCGCCACGACGGCGGTGACGGCGGCGGTCGGCTGGCTGCTGCTCGGCGCCGCCTCCGGCATCGGCATCAGCGGCCAGACCAATGTGACACCCTATGTGCTGGTGATCTGCATGGTGCCGTTCCTGATCATGGCGGCGGCGCTGCCGAAGATCCGGAACCTGCCACCGTCCGCACCGGCACGAACCTCGGTCGCGGTCGGGCCCTATGTCGATTTCTTCTGGCGCTACGGCTTCATGGCGCTGGCGCTGATGGCGTTCGTCTCGATCTACCGGATGGGCGACGTGCTGGCCCTCAACCTCTCCAAGCCGATGATCCGCGGGCTCGGCTACTCGCTGACCGAGATCGGCCTCGCCGATTCCTACGTCGCTCTGGTCTCAAGCATCGTCGGGGTCGGCCTCGGTGGCTGGATGGCGGCGCGCTGGCGACAGGGGTGGACGCTGGCGATCGGCGCCTTCTTCGCCGCGCTCGGCAATTTCGGCTTCGTCTGGCTTGCCCACCAGCCGGTCGACGGACTGGCGCTCTACATCGCCACCGCGGCCGACCAGTTCGGCAACGGCATGGCCGGGGCGATCTTCGTCGTCTACCTGTCGCTGCTGGTGAACCCCCGCTATCCCGGCGCGCAATATGCCTTCCTCTCCGGCTTCGCCTTCCTGCTGCCGCGGCTGCTGTCGGGCGCGGGCGGGTCGATCGTCGAGGCGTTCGACCGGGCAGGCTATCGCGGCTTCGACCTGTTCTTCCTGCTGTCGGGTGTGCTGAGCCTCGCCGCCCTGCTGTTCCTGCCGCTCATCACCCGCGCCCGGCCCCGGCCGTCGGATGAGCCGGCATGATCGAAGCGGCAGCGGATCAGGCCTTTGCACCGGCCGCTGAAGCGGTCGCGGAGGGCCGCATTCCCGGCGGGACGCTCGGCATCGTGTCCGCCGACGGGCGGCGGGCGGTGCGCCTCGCGGGGATGGCCGCGCTGGTGCCGGAGCCGGAGACGCTGACCGAGGATCACTGGTTCGACCTCGCCTCGGTCTCGAAGGTGATCGCGACGACCACCATGATCCTGACGCTGGCCGAACAGGGCCGGATCGACCTGGACCGGCCGCTGACCGACGCGATACCTGACCTGCGCCAGTACGATCTCGCGAACGCCGCCGAGCGCAGGCTGACCTTCCGTGACTGCCTTGCCCACCGCACCTTCCTGCCGGCGGTCGAGCCGGTCTACACCTATGGCGACGATCCGGATCGCCTGCGCGCCTTCGTGCTGCAGCGGGAGTGGCGGCACGGGCCGCCGGTCTATTCCGACATCAACTTCATCCTGCTCGGCATCGCGATCGAGCGGATCACCGGAAAGCCCCTGCCGGAATGGCCGATCGGTCCGGGTCTGAGCTTCGGCCCGCCGCCGGGACCCGCGGTCGCGACCGAGTCCTGTTCCTGGCGCGGCCGCGTCATGAAGGGCGAGGTTCATGACGAGAATGCCTGGGCGCTGGGCGGCGCGCCGGGCCATGCGGGCCTGTTCGGCACGGTTGCGGGGGTGCTCGATTTCGCGGCCGGCCTGTTCGGCAGCGCCGCCGCTTCGCCCTTCGTGCTTCAGGCGATCCGTACCCGCGTGTACGAGCACCGGACCTGCGGCTGGGAGCGGAGGTTCGAGGGCTGGTCGGGCGGCGACGCCTGCTCGGACCAGACGATCGGCCATACCGGCTTCACCGGCACCGGCCTGTGGGTCGATTTCGACCGCGGCCTCGCCTGGACCCTGCTCACCAATCGCGTCCACCCGACCCGTCATCGCGAGACGGGCATCCTGGAGTTGCGACGCGCAACCGGCGATGCGGTGATCGCTGCGTCGGACGCCGCCTAGTTTTCCGCCGCGATCAGGTTGAGGGTCCGGTCCATCCACTCCGTCGCGCTGACGTCGCCGGGAACGTCGTTGGCGTAGAAGGAGAAGATCAGCGTGCGGCCGCTGCGCGCCGTCATGTAGCCGGAGAGGGCATTGGTCGCGTTGAGCGTCCCCGTCTTGGCGGAGAGGCGCCCCTCCAGCGGCGTGCCGCGGAAGCGGCGGGCGAGCGTGCCATCGACCCCGGCAACGGGGAAAGTCGCGCGCCACGCCTGGCCCCAAGGTTGCGCGGTTGCCCAGCGCAGCAGGGTTGCGACGGCGCGCGGCGAAAGGCGGTTGTAGGTCGACATGCCCGAGCCGTCAGAGAGGTCCCAGGCCGTGCGCGGCACGCCTGCACGCTCCATCATGGCCGCGATCGCCGCGACGCCGTCCTCGATCGAGCCAGAGCCGGACAAGAGGCCAAGGCGGCGGATCATCAACTCGGAGTGGAGATTCTGGCTCTCCTTGTTGATGCGGGTGAGATCCTCGGCGAGCGGCGGCGGGGTGAGGCGCGCGAGCGCTTCGGGCTCCGGCGGGCGTGACGGCAGCGGGACGGTGCGGTTGGCCGGATCGTCCTCACGGACGAACGGGCGGTGCCGGGCCTCCGTCACCCCCGTCACTTCCACGCCGCGGGCCCGGAGCAGCGCACCCAGCCGCCAGGCAGCGAAATCTGCCGGATCATCGATGCCGAGACGCAATGTCTCGGGCTCGGCGCCGGCCACGATCGTACCGGTGACGCGCACGTCGCGGCTGTTCGGCATGCGTTGGAACTGCAAGCGGGTCTCACCCTGCGCGATGGTCGTCACCAAGTTGGTCACACGGTAATAAGGCGGCATCTCAAGTGGGGGGGGTTCGCCCGCCGTACCCGGCGTAACCCGCATCACGAGTTCGTTGTCATCAAGGGTGAGCGCCGAGATGGCGGTGCCATACCGGCTCTGGATGTTGTTCCAGCTCATCCCCGGGCTCCAGCGCTGATCCGGGAAGAGCGTGTCGTCGCCGATGATGTTCCGTACCCGGCGGGTGCGCGCCGCCACCGCGTCCGCCAGAGCGGAGAGGCAGTTTGCAAGGCAGTCCGGCGCGCTCGAGAGTCGCGCGTCCCCACGGCCCAGCAGAACCACGTCGGGCGCGCGCCGCCCGCCGGGCTCCAGCCGCACGGCCGCGCCACCCGCCGCATCCGGCTGGTCGACGCCGCCCAGTGTCGCGAAGGCCGCGGCGGTGGTCAGCATCTTGGTGTTGGAGGCCGGCATGAAACGGCTGTCGGGGCTGATTGCGACCAGTTCGTGGCCGTCCTCGGTCGTGACGATGAGGCCGAAACGCGTGCCGGGCGGTGCGGCGGCGAGGACACCCTCGACCCGCTGCTGGAGCGGTTCCTGCAGGGCTATGGCCGGCGAAGCGGTGCCAATCGCCAGACCAAGCGATGCGGCGACGAAAAGTGTGCGGAGATAGCGCATGGCGCGACCCTACGTCACAACGCCGCCGGAACAAGCCGGCTCGGCGCATTCAGAGCGTTGGCGCCGCCATAACACAAACGCATTCTCGCCCGCTCCGCGCTTGCGCCGCCCGCGCGCACCCGCTTCAACGGGCCACATGGCATTTCGCATGTTCGTCCGCCTGTGGCTGGCTGTGATCGGCCTCGCCCTCGCGCAATCCGCGCCTGCCAATGAACGCGACCGACTTGCCGAAGCGCTTGCGCTGCCGGTGACAAGCCATCTTGTCGGCGCCCGCGACGTCCCCCGGTTCGCCTGGATCGAGAATGCCGCCGGCGTCCGCAACATCTGGGTGGCGACACGCGGAGAGGCGGCGCGGCGACTCACGACCTTCACGCAAGATGACGGGCAGGAACTCTCCGATGTCGTCCTGAGCAACGACGGCGCCAGCCTCGCCTTCGTCCGCGGCGGCGACGAGGAGTTCCCGGATCAGGAGGATCTGCCCAATACCGGCGCTGCGCCGCTGACTCCGGCCCAGCAGGTGTTCGTGCTGGCGACGGACGGCGGCACGCCGCTGGAAATCGGGCAAGGCCACAGCCCCGCTTTCTCGCCCGACGGGACGCAGCTGGCCTTCACCCGCCGGGGCGAGATCTGGCTGTGGATGCGGGGTAGCGAGGCGCTGCGGATCGCGAAGGTCCGCGGCAATGTCGACCGGCTTGCCTGGTCGCCGGACGGCAGGCGCCTGCTGTTCGTCGAGGACCGTGACGATCACAGCTATGTGGCCCTCCTGGCGGCCGATGGGCAGCGCCTCAGCTATCCCGATCCCGGCCTCGGCCAGTCCGCCGAGCCCGCCTTCTCGCCGGACGGGCGACAGGTGGCCTTCATTCGCTACCAGTCACCACCCGCTGCGGCCACGCCGGACAGCGGCCCCTACTGGTCGATCCGGGTCGTCGATCTCGCCAGCGGCGCCGCGCGAACGCTCTGGTCGGCGCCGCCGGGCCCGGGCGGGCGCTACGCCGGGACGCGCAGCCGCAACCTGTTCTGGAGCCGGAGCGGACAGATCCTTTTCCCGTGGGAGCGCAGCGGCTGGCTCCACGTCTACGCGCTCGACGCGGCGCGCGGCGGCGAGCCTCGCGCGCTCACCAGCGGGGATTATGAGGTCGAGACCTTCGTCGTCGACCGGGACCAGCTTTTCTACGCCGCCAATGTCGGCGACACCGACAGCCGTCGCATCTGGCGGCGGTCGCTCGGCGACGGCCGGGCGGAACGTCTCGGCAGCGAGGGCATGCACTTCCTTCCGACCGTCGGTGGCGGTCAGTTGGCGGCGATCGAGACCAGCGTGTCGACCCCGGCCCACCCGGTGCTGCTCGGCACGCGCGCGACGCCGCTCGCCGAGGTGCCTACGGCGTTCGGGTTCATCACGCCGGAAGCGGTCGTCTTTCGCGCGGCGGACGGGACCGAGGTCAGGGCGCAGCATTTCCGCGCGCAAGGCACGGGCCGGCGGCCGGCTCTGGTCTATATCCATGGCGGCCCGCGCCGGCAGATGCTGACCGGCTTCCACCCGTCCGGCTATTATTCCAGAGCCTACGTGATGAACCAGCACCTGGCCGCGCTCGGCTATCATGTGCTGGTGGTGAACTACCGCGGCGGCACCGGCTACGGGCAGGCCTTCCGCGATGCGCCGGAGACGGGACGCGAGGGTGCTTCGGAATATCGCGACATCCTTGCCGCCGGCCGCTGGCTTGCCGCCCGCGCCGACATCGACCCGGCCCGCATCGGTGTCTGGGGTGGGAGCTGGGGCGGCTATCTCACCGCATTGGCGCTCGCGCGGGACAGCGATCTCTTCGCCTCGGGCGTGGATCTGCACGGTGTCCACTCGATGCTCCGCCCGGTGGCGAACACGCTCTCGCCGGAAGCCCAGGAGCGCGCCCGACAGCTTCAATGGGATTCCTCGCCGCTCGGCGCGATCGAGCGCTGGCGCTCGCCGGTCCTGCTGATCCATGGCGACGATGATCAGAATGTCGATTTTTCGCAGTCGCTGCTTCTCGCCCGCGAGCTCGCGGCGCGGCGCATCACCTATCGCGAGCTCGTGTTCCCGAACGAACGGCACAGCTTCTTCCGCCATGAAAGCTGGTTGCGCGCGCTGCGCGCGACGGAAGCATTCTTCGATCTGACGCTGATGCGCCGTCAGCCCCTGCCCTAGACGTAGTGCGGGTCACGCCGCTCGCGCAGTTCCTCATAATGCACCAGCGCCGGCTCGGGACCGAACGGCACCGGCTTCCCGTCGCGGAACGCCCATTCGCCGCGGTCGCAATCCTCGGCACGGACATAGCCGTTGATGTAGAAGCGGCGGTGGTGGTGTGAGCGATTGGTGCCGGAGCCGTGGACCAGGTAGGGGTTCCAGAGGGCGAGATCGCCAGGATCGAGATCGAGCTGGATCGCGTCGGCGGCCGAGAGCCCTACCCGTTCGAGCGCCGCGTCCTGCATCGCATTGCCGAGCACTTCCGTATCGGTGTCGAGATCGAGATCGCCGTGCAGATGGCTGCGCGGCACGAAGCGCATGCCGCCGGATTCCGGCCCGTGCGGATCGATGGCGAGCCCGGTCTGGACATAGGCCGTGCCCAGGTTGCGATAGCAATGCTCGGGCCGGCGGAACCGCGAATCCTGATGCCAAGCGAAATCACCGACAGCCCCCGGCGCCTTCCAGTGGATCTGGTTGATGATCTGCTTGACGTTCGGCCCGATCAGAGGCTCCAGCAATGTCGCGAAGCGCGGGTCGAGGCGCACCGCATCGAGCGCCGGCCGATGATAGGCCGGCCATTGCACCATCTGCACCAGCGGACCGCTCGCGCCCTCGGCGATCTTGTAGAAGAGGTTGCCGTGACGAAAGCTCCGGCCATGCGCCACGCCCTCCTCATCGACGCGGTCGATATCCTCGCCGATTGTCGCGGCTTCCCCGGGCGTGAAGAAACCGCGGACGATCGCATAGCCGTCGCGACGCCAGGCTTCGGGGTCCACCATCTCAGTCATCGTTCGGCGCCTTGAGGATCGTGTCGTCGAGTTCATCTTCCCACCGCGCAACGGTGGTCGCGACGGTGAGGTTCGCGCTCGCGCTCGGCACGGTGCGCGTCATGTCGAGCAGCCGATCGAACGGCAGGACGAAACCGACCACCAGGGCGGTCTGTTCCGCGGGGACGCCGACCGAGGAGAGCACCGCCGCCAGCATGAAGAGAGACGCGGACGGGACGGGTGCCGTCCCGAACGCCGCCAGCGAGCCGGTCAGAAGGACGAGCCCGTAGACGACCGGCGTCATCGGCACGCCGAGCGCCTGCAGGCTGAACAGGCTGAGGAGGCCGACATACATGGCCGTGCCATCCTTGCCGATGCTGGCGCCGAGTGGCAGCACGGTCGAATAGATCGGCCGGCCAAGCCCGAGATTCCTCTCCGCCACGCGCATCGCCACCGGCAGGGTCGCCGAGCTCGACGCGGTCGAGAAAGCGACCGCCAGCGCATCTATGATGCCGCGGAAGAAATGGCGCACCGGCACCCGCGCGAGAAATCGGAGGATCAGGCTGTGCACCAGCAGGATCTGGATCGCGGAGCCGAGCACGACGGCCAGCGCCAGCCAGCCGACATTGACGAACACCGCCGCGCCGTTCGCCGCGACCGCATTGGCGATGAGCGCGAACACGCCGAACGGCGTCGCCTCCATGACGATGCCGACGATCCGGAGCAGGACCGCGGTCGCGGCCTCGAGCAGAGCCGCGAAGGGCTTGCCTGCCTCGCCGGCCAGCAACGTGCCGATGCCGAGCAGGATGGCGACGAAAATGATCGCCAGCATATCGCCCCTGGCCAGCGCATCGAAGATGTTGACCGGAACGATGCCGATCAGCTGCTCGTAGGGTGTCGGCGGAGTGCCGATCGCATGCGCGGTGGCGGTGCCGAGCGGGGCGCCCTCGCCAGGCCGGATCAGGCTCGCCACCGCCATGCCCACCGACACCGCGATGGCGGTGGTGCAGGCGAACAGGGCGATTGTGCGCCCGCCAATCCCGCCGATCCTCCTGGGGTCGCCGAGCGTGGTGATCCCCGCCGCGATCGTCACCAGCACGATCGGCACGACCAGCATCCGGATCGCGCGCACGAACAGGTCACCGAGGAACTGCACCCAGGGCGCCGCCTGCGGCCAGAAGACGCCGACGAGGATGCCGAGCGCCAGGGCGGCCAGCACGCGCTTCCACAGCGGAATCGCGAACCAGCCGCGCAGCAGCATCATCGGCAGCTTCCCGCTGTCGGCGTATGCGCGAGGCCCCGCCCGGCCGCGGCCCCGGTCAGCGCGCCATTTTCGACCGCCGCGACGCCGTTGACGAGCACCGTGCGCACGCCCGCTGCCAGCAGGGTCGGCTCTTCATAGGTCGACCGCGCCGCATAGGTTTCGGGATCGAAAACGACGATATCGGCAAAGGCGCCCGCCCGCAGCCGGCCGCGATCGGCGAGCTGGAAGGTATCGGCGGTCAGCGCCGTGCTGCGCTCGATGAAGTCGCGCAGGCTGACGACGTTCCGCCGGCGCACATATTCTGCATATTTGCGCGCGAAGCTGCCATAGGCGCGCGGGTGCCCGCCGGAGGCGTCGGAACCGGTCATCACCCACGGCTGGCGCATGAAGGCCGCGATGTCGTCCTCGGTCTGATTGAACGAGGCAACGCCCGGATCGTCGACCCGGACGACGGCGATCGCCGCGGCGACCGGATCGAGGCCAAGCGTCCGGGCGACCGCGTCGAGCCTCTGTCCCCGATAACGGCCTTCGGTGATCAGCAGCGACTCCGCACCGCCGCGCCGTCGCAGATTTTCCGTCATGTCCGCCCGGAGGCGCGCGATCACACCGGCATCGTCGAAGCGCCGCAGCAGGGCGTCGCGCCCGCCGTCATGGGCCCAGCGCGGCACCAGGGCGGCGGCGAGGCTCGTGCCCGAGGCCGACCAGGGATATTGATCGGCGGTGACCTGCTGGCCCGCCCGGCGCGCCGCTTCGATCCTGGCGATGATGTCTGGCGCTTGGCCGTGGACGTCGACGCCGAGCGCCTTGATGTGGGCGATATGGACCGGCAGCCGCCCCTCGCGGCCGATCGCGATCGCCTCGTCCACCGCCGCGGCAAGGCCGATCGAGTAGGAGGATTCGTCGCGCAAATGGCTGTCGTAGACGCCGCCCCGTGCGCCCGCTTCCCGGGCCAGCGCGGCGACCTCCGTGGTCGTCGCGAAGCTCTGCGGAGCGTAGAACAGGCCGGTCGAGAGGCCGAGCGCGCCCTGACACATCGCGGACGCGACCATCTGTCGCATTCGCGCCAACTCATCGGCCGTCGGAGGGCGGTCCGCATCGCCGATCACGGCGTGGCGGACGGAACCGAACCCGACATAGGCGGCATAGTTTATGCCGACGGGACGACGCCGGGCGCTGCCGAGCACGGACGCCAGGTCGGGATCGCCGCCGCCATCGTTGCCGATGAACGCCGTGGTGACGCCCTGCATCAGGAAGGCGGGGATCAGCCGGGTCCGCGCATCGGCGTCGGCGAGCTGCTCGCCGACATGGGTGTGCGGATCGATGAAGCCCGGCGCGACAATCATGCCGCTGGCATCCACGATGCGTTCGGCCTGATAGGAAAGTCGCGGCCCCACTGCGCGAATACGGTCTCCGGAAACCGCCACGTCGCCGACGAACGGCGCGTCCGAACCCGTATAGACGGTGCCGCCGCGGATGATCAGATCGACCCGCTCGGGCGGCGCGGCACCGCCGAGCATCGCGACGGCGAGGAGCAGCGCGATCCGTTTCATGTCGTCGTTCCCCAGAAGCCCGCGGCGGGCGGCAGGATGAAGCCGTTCTCCGCCCCGACGCCGCCGGGTCGATCCTCCCGGAGCCAGACCGGACCGTCAAGGTCGACGAAATCCGACATCATGGCGATATGGAGCGCCGGCGCGATCGACAGGGACGAGCTCACCATGCAGCCGGTCATCAGGCCGAGCCCCTGCGCACGCGCCGCCTTCGCAAGCTCCAGCGCCCCGGTGAGTCCGCCGGTCTTGTCGAGCTTCACGTTCACCGCCTGGTAGCGGCGCGCGACGATCGCGAGATCGGCTGCCACGTGGATCGATTCGTCTGCGCAGATCGGCACAGCCGGAGAAAAACCTTCCAGCCACGCGTCCTCGCCGGCGGGCACCGGCTGTTCGAGCAGGCCAACCCGCGTTTCGAGGAGCATCGGCTGCATCGCCTCGACCAGCGACCGGTCCCAGCTTTCATTGGGATCGACGATCAGGGCCGCCTCCGGCGCTGCCGCCCGCACCGCCCGGATCTGTGCCGCCGGATCGTTCGCATCCACCTTGATCTTCAGCACCGGCATGCCGGCCATCGCCGCCGCATCCCGCGCCATCGCCTCCGGCGTGTCGATCACGACGGTCATCGCACTGGCCACGGGATGGAGGGCCGGGCCGCCGATCATGGCCGCGACGTCACGCCCCGAGAGCCGCGTCTCCAGATCCCACAGGGCGCAGTCGATCGCGTTGCGGGCCGCTCCGGGGGGCAAGGCATCAAGGAGCTCCGACCGCCCTCCACCCTGTTCGATCAGCGGACGGATTTGTCCGATCGCGGCCAGCGTGCCTTCGATCGTTTCCCCGTAGCGCGGATAGGGAACGGCCTCGCCGCGACCGACCCTGTCGCCCTCGCCGATCGTCACCGTCACCACATCGGCCACGGTCTTCGTCCCGCGGGCGATCCGGAACGGTCGGATCAGTGGGAAGCGATCGTGCTCAGCGCGGAGGGTGCGGGACATAGCTGATCGATGATGGGGTCGACGTCGAAGGCGACCGGGTCGGTACAGGGGAGGCCGAGAGCGTCGGCCGTCGCATCGCACAGCCGGCGCGCGGCCATCACGTCCATGCCGGATGTGTTGAGGCAGATTCCGATCGCCCGCACGTCGGGGCTGGTCAGCCGCGCGGCAGCGAGGTTGGCCGCGAGGCATTCGGCGAGATCGGGCAGCGCCCGCCCGGGCACGCCGCGCATATGCGGCCGGCCGGGCTCGTGACACATGACCAGCGCCCCCGGCTGCGCGCCGTGGAGGAGCCCCAGCGACACGCCCGCGAACGAGGGATGGAACAACGAGCCCTGCCCCTCGATCAGATCCCACCCGTCATCGTCGCGCGCCGGCGCAAGCTGCTCGATCGCGCCGGAGATGAAATCGGCGACGACGGCGTCGACCGCAACACCTTCGCCGGCGATCAGGACCCCGGTCTGGCCCGTCGCCCGGAAATCGGCGGCGACGCCGCGCGCGCGCAGGGCGCGGGCCAGGGCCAGTGTGGTGACCATCTTGCCGACCGAACAATCGGTGCCGACGGTGAGCAGGCGGTTGCCCGGTCGCGGGTTTCCCTTTCCGACCGCCAGGTCCGGCGGCGGATCGCGGACGTCGAACAGCTGCAGGCCCCGCGCCCCGGCGATCGCCGTGAGACCGGGCTCGTCGCGCAGCCGCTGATGAAGGCCCGAGGCGACGTTGAGACCTGCCTTCAGCGCCGCCGCCGCATCGGCGACGAGATCGGCGCCCAGCTTGCCGCCCGCCCCGGCGATGCCGAGGATCAGCGTCCGTGCGCCCGCCGCCACCGCTTCCTCCAGGCCCATGCGCGGAAGGTCGAGCGTTAGCGGACAATCGTCATGCCGGAACTCGCCGACACAGTCCTCGCCCCGGAACATCGCGACGCCCCGCGAGGTCTTGATGGCAAGCGGATCGGCACTGTGGCCGAGATAGAGAAGGTAAGGCGCAGGGATCATTGCCCTCACGCTAGCCCGCGTGCCGCCGCCCTCCGCATATCCATGCGGCGGCCCGCCATAGCCTGACGCTATGTGTCGAGGACGCGCTTCAGCACCTTCAGGAATTCGGCCGCGAGCGCGCCGAGCGGCCGGTTGATCAGGAACATGGCGTGGATGTCGAAGGTGACGCGCGGCTTCAATGGACGCATGGCGAGGCCCGGCGCGAGGCAGGCCTGGGCGGTGAAACTGTCGACCACCGTCATGCCGACGCCGTGCCGGACCAGCGCGCCGGCGATGTAGAAGGTGCGGGCGGAGACGACCTCGTCCAGTTCCAGGTCAAGGCGCTCCAGCTCGTCGGTGAACAGGCGGCCGGTCGGGCCGCTCGCCGCCAGGCTGATGAAGCGCTGCCCCTTCAGCCGGTGCAATTCGATGCAGGGCGGCGCATCCGGCATGTCCTGCTCGCGGTAGAGCACCACCAGCTCGCCTTCGCCAAGCCAGTGCTGGGCGATCGGCGCGGACGGCGGCACCTGATAGGCGATGGCGATGTCCGTCTCGCGCTCATGGAGCTTGCGCAGCAGATCGTCGTGATGGACGGTCTGCAGATCGAACTTCACATTTTCGTGCGTGCCGAGGAAGCGGGCGACGGCGGTCGGGATCGCATCGAGCGCGAGCGACGGGAGCGCCGAGATGCGCAGCGTGCCGCGGGTGCCCCGGCGCAGGTTCCGCCCCGCCTCGCGCAGCGCATGCACCCGATCCTGGATCTCGCGCACTTCGGCGAACAGCGCATGCGCATCCTCGGTCGGCACCAGTCCTCCGTTCGTCCGCTGGAAGAGCTGGAAACCGAGCAGGCTTTCCGCGTGGCGCAGCATCTTCGAGACCGACGGCTGCGAGACGTTGAGCGCGCGGGCGGCGGCGCTCACCGAGCCGTTGACGTAGACGGCGTGGAAGATCTCGATGTGACGCAGGTTCATGGGGGCAGGCGTCCTCGACAATGTTGCGTACGCGGCGCGCAGGCCTTTGCTCGATCGGTCTCCATGCCTCCGTGGCCACGGATCGGCACCCGGGAGGGCGTCTGCGCGGCAGGCGTCCGCAGGCAAGTCTACCGCCTGTCCCCGCTTTCACAACCGCCCGCGTCGGGCTCACCGCGCGAACCGAACGCTCGCGACTGGCTGGGGCGGCAGGATTCGAACCTGCGAATGCCGGTACCAAAAACCGGTGCCTTACCACTTGGCGACGCCCCAGCAGAGTGCGTCGAGCGCGGCTTATAGCCGCCCCGGCGCGGGTGGGAAGGGGGTCGCACCCCTCCCCGTCCGGTCAGGCGATCTCCTCGACCCAGCCATAGGGATCGGGCGCCTGGCCGCGCTGGATGCCGACCAATTGGGTGCGCAGACGCTGGGTCAAGGGGCCGATCGACTGGCCGCCGATGGTGAAGCCGCCCCCGGCGCTCCTGACGCTGCCGATCGGGGTCACCACCGCGGCCGTCCCGCAGGCGAAAGCCTCGGTCAGGCGGCCGCTCTTCGCATCCGCCTCCCACTGCTCGATCGCATAGGGCTCCTCGCGCACATTGATCCCCTGATCGCGGGCGAGGCGGAGGATCGAATCGCGGGTGATGCCGGGCAGGATCGTGCCGGTGAGCGGCGGCGTCGCCATCGAACCGTCGTCGAACACGAAGAAGATGTTCATGCCGCCCAGTTCCTCGACCCAGCGGCGCTCGACCGCGTCGAGGAACACGACCTGGTCGCAGCCGTTGCGGGTCGCCTCGGCCTGCGCGATCAGGCTCGTCGCGTAATTGCCGCCACACTTGGCCGCCCCCGTCCCGCCCGGTGCCGCGCGGGTATATTCGCGCGTCGCCCAGAGCGACACGCTCGGCGCGCCCTTGAAATAGGCGCCGACCGACGAGGCCATGACGATGTAGAGATATTCGGCGGCCGGCTTGACGCCGAGGAACACCTCGCTCGCGAACATGAAGGGGCGCAGATAGAGGGCGCCGTCCTCGCTGTCCGGAATCCAGGCCTTGTCGGCGCGCACCAGCGCGCGGACCGAATCGAGGAAGAGCTCTTCGGGCAGCTCCGCCATCGCCATCCGCCGCGCGGACGCCTGGAAGCGGCGCGCATTGGCCTCGGGCCGGAACAGGGCCGCGCCACCGTCCGGCCGGCGATAGGCCTTCATCCCCTCGAAGATTTCCTGGGCATAGTGCAGCACCGAAGCGGCGGGATCGATCGAGAAGGGCTGCCGCGCCGTGACCCGCGCGTCGTGCCAGCCCTTGCCCTCGCTGTAGCGCACGATCGCCATATGATCGGTGAACACCCGGCCGAAGCCGGGATCGATCAGCATCTTCGCGCGCTCGGCCTCGGCGACCGGGCTCGCACTGGGTTCGAACGCAAAACTCTGCGTGGCAACGGTCAACATATTACCCCTCATGGCAAATCGTGAGCGGTCCCCTGCACAGGCGCCTAGTTGGCGCGGGCGGCCGCGTCAAACCCGGCGCGCCGCCGCGGCCATTTCCAGCTCGCGCCGCCGCGAGGCCTCCAGCGTGCGCAGCATCAGAGCGGCCAGCGCGCGCTCGGTGTCCAGTACCTTGAGCCCGGCCTCGGTCGTGCCGCCGGGGCTGGCGACCCGGCGGGCGAGCGTCGCGGGATCGTCGGGCGAGGCCGCCGCCAGCGCCGCTGCGCCCTCGACCATGCGCAGGGCCAGTCGCGCCGCCTGCTCGCCGGGCAGGCCGAGCGCGTCGCCGGCGGCGGCGAGCGCATCGATGAAGCGGAACAGGAAGGCGGGCCCGGCGCCGGTCAGGTCCCCGGCGAGCCCGTAGAGCGACTCATCGTCGAACCATTCGGCATGGCCGAGCGCCGCCATCAGCGCCATCGCGCCGGCCCGGGCGGCGGGATCGGCCCCCTCCCCGCACAGATTGACGACACCCTTGCCGAGCCGCACCGGCAGGTTGGGCATGGCGGCGAGGATCGTGCGGGGGCCCGGGAAGCGCGCGCGCAGCGAGGCGAGCTCGACGCCGGCGAGGATCGAGACCAGCACCGTGCCCGGATCGAGGATCGGCGCCAGCGCGGGCGCCACATCATCGAGCTGGTAAGGCTTCATCGCCAGCAGCACGATCGCCGGCACCTCGTCCTGCGGGAAACCGGTGAGGACGCGCACGCCATGGCCGACGGGGCGCCCGCTCGGCCGGATCACCGTCAGCTCGCCCGGATCGACACCGGCCGCGACCCAGCCGTCGAGCATCGCGGCGCCCATATTGCCGCAGCCGACGAACCAGAGCGGACCGGGAAGGAGAGGATCAGCCATGGCGGCGGTGGTTACTGCGATCGGGTGCCCGCGTCACGCCCTTCGGCGGGCGCGGGACGGGCCCTTCGACGTCGCTCAGGGCAGGCGGAAGTTTCATAAGGTGCGAAAGGTTCAGGTTCCCTGGGCGGAAAAACGTCCGGGCCGCAACGGCGCGCGGCGGCGGCAAGGGCGCGGCGCCGCTGGGCGGCGAGGCGCCAGGCGGTCTCGCAAGCGCGGGTGAAACTTTCGGCGCCGGGCCGGCGGCGCAAGGCGCAGGCGCTTTGCGCGGTCATCCCGACCAGCGCCGCCGCGCGGCCGCCATGGCCGGTCACGGCGAGCGCGAGGACGTAGCGGCGCTGGCGCGCCACCGTCCAACCATCGCGCCGCGCGCGGAGCGGGACCGGCGCAAAGGCCAGGAGCGCGAGGATATGCGGGGGAATCCGGGGCGAAGGCGCGCGATGCTGTTCCATCCGTCAGCTTGGATCAGAAGAAATCCTATTTGTATCCAACAATCGTGCGAGCTGCGTTTGCGCCATGCGGGCGCTTGTCTGCGCCTTGGCCGAAAGCCCCATGTTTCACGCGAAGGCGCGAAGACGCGAAGAGTCCGAGATCGACATGAACTTCAGCGCCTCTCCGACCCCCTTCGCGCCTTCGCGCCTTCGCGCCTTCGCGCCTTCGCGTGACATCATAGCTGCCGCCGAAGCGACAATGAGCTTGAATTAGGTATCGTGTCTTCGGAATTGCGCAGGTATCGTGTCTTCGGAATTGCGGTGTCTTCGGAATTGCGCAGCGCACCATCGCGGCAATTCGCAATTTGTAATTCGTAAGCCTCCATTCAATGTCAGCGTTGACTCTTTTGGCTTGGGACGTTCGGTAGTCGCCATGAACACGCCTCCCAAACGAAAACGGCATCAGAAACCGCCGGCTCTTCAGTTCGGGAAGGACTCGCTTTTCGTCGGAATGATCGATGACGTGGAGGTGAACAAGCAATTCTCCCGAGTGATGACGAGTTTTGTATACTTGGAGGAGCGCATGGCCAGTGTCTTAGCCGTCCTCCTAGGAGCTAGCGACAAGATCGCAGCAAGTTATATCATGAGAGCTATCAAAAGCCCCACTGGGCGCATCGACATCATGAAGGATTTACTTGAGAAAGCTCCGATTAACAGCGAACTTGGCGATGAATATGATCAAGTCATTCGAGAATTTCGGACTATTAGCTCACAGCGCAATGAATATGCTCACGGCAAATGGTGGACTGATTTTCGTTCCAACGAGATCGTACTGGACGAAACTGATGACCCGATGGCCGCACTCCATGTTCGGCGCGTCGTGACTGCGGCCGAACTGGAGGATCTCAACAAGCGGATGCTTCAGCTACACAAGGCGATAGCGAGCGGCCCTGAGGCCGAACTTGAGAAACGTCGCGAACGAATTCGTCGTCAACGCACCGCGCCCAAGGCATCGAAGAGCCCTCGCCAAATCTCTCGAAAGTGAAACAAGCCAAGCGTCGTCTTATCTGAGCGTCAGCCTGTCCGACAGAGTTACTGCTCCTCTATTGAGGAGGAAACCGCAGGACGGCTTCAGGCTTCGCCCTGCGTCTCAATCAGGGCGGCGGCGATGGCGTCCTGGGGGGTCTTGTCGGCCCACAGGACGAACTGGAAGACCGGGTAGAAGCGCTCGCACTCCTCGATCGCCGCCTCGACCAGGGTTTCGGCCTGCTGCAGGCTCAGCGTGCCGCTGTCCTCGCCTTCCAGCAACGCGGCATGGCGGAAGAGGACGAGGCCCGAGGCCGACCAGAGTTCGAAATGGCCGAGCCAGAGCTGTTCGTTGATCAGGCCGATCGTTTCGTAGGTCGCGTCGCGCTTCTCCGCCGACACGCGGATGTCGGGCAGCGCGAGGAACTGGAGGACATGATCCTCCGACCGCCAGATCGCGCGCAGCTCATACTGCGTCCAGCTCCCCTGGAAGCTGGACACGATCTCGTCGTCGCCGGTGCGCTCGAAATCCCAGCCGAGCGCGGTGTAATAGGTCTCGAGCATGTCGATCGGCGCGCTGGCCTCCCGCTCGAGCTCATATTCATCCATATTCATAAAGCGATCCCGGCCCGCTTTTGTTCGCATTACCTGCCTTTCCCGGCGCCAAAGCGCAAGGAAGGCCGCGGGCCGTCATAGAAGAAAACTGTGGATAGTCAGGCGCCTTTGGCAGCCGCCTTGCGTTTCGGCGCGGCTTTCGCGGCCGTCCCCGAGGCGGCTTCCAGCGCCGCGATCCGGGCCTTCAGCGCCTCATTCTCCTCGCGCGCGGCGATGGCGATCGCCTTCACCGCCTCGAACTCCTCGCGACTCACCATGTCGAGCCCGCCGACCCATTCGCGGGCGCGTTCCTGCATCGCGCCCTGCGCCTCGCGGGTCATGCCCGCCACCGTGCCGGCGGCGCCGTTCAGCACCTTCACGAAATCGTCGAACAACCGATTCTGGGACTGCATCGCGCGTCCTCCCAAGCTCCAATCAGAGCGAGATATCGGTGCTCGCGGCGCCCGGCGCAAGCGTTTCGGCGCCGGGATTGAGCACCATGATCTGGAAATTGAGCGTGGCGGCGAACATCAGCCAGCCAAGATACGGGAAGAGCAGCAGGGCCGCGAGCGGCCGGATCCGCCAGATATAGAGGATCATGACGACCGCCACGACGATCATCGCCGCGATCAGCGATAGCGCCAGCGACATGTTGTGCAGGCCGAAGAAGACCGGCGACCAGGCAAGATTGAGCAGGAGCTGGATCCCGAACAGCACCAGGCCCCGTTCGCGCCCGCGCGCGCCCCGGGCATGCAGCACCATCGCCAGCGACAGGCCGAACAGGACATAGAGCAAAGTCCAGGCCGCGCCGAACGCCCATCCCGGCGGCATCGAGGGCGGTTTTTCGAGCGCGGCGAACCAGGGATTGTCGTATCCCGAACCGGCCAGGGCACCCGACAACGTGCCGAGCAGCACCACCGCGGGGACCGTCACCAGCGCATAGCGCAGGAAGCTCATGCGAAGCTGCGACCTAGACGCAATCCCTGTCACCCCGCCCCCTCTTGTCCGTCTATTCGGCGGGCTGCGGATGGGCAGCGGGGCCGATGTCGTTCAGCTGGCCTTGCAGCCGGCGGGTCACCGCCAGCGGCGAGCCCGTGTAGCGCGCCAGCCGCGAATAGAGGAGCGGAATCAGGAAGAGCGTGATCAGCGTCGCGATCGCCACGCCATAGACGATGACGACGCCGATCGCGGAGCGCGCCGCGGCGCCGGCGCCGGTCGCGAGCATCAGCGGCACCGCGCCGGCGACGGTCGCGATCGAGGTCATCAGGATCGGCCGCAGCCGGCGCTGCGCCGCCTCGCGGATCGCGGTGTCGATGTCGCGCCCGCCGTCGCGCAGCTGATTGGCGAACTCGACGATCAGGATGCCGTTCTTGGCGGCGAGGCCGACCAGCATGACGAGGCCGACCTGGCTGAACAGGTTGATCGTCTGGCCCATCAGCAGCAGGCCGATCAGGCCGCCGCCGACCGCGAGCGGCACGGTGGCGATGATCACGCCGGGATGGACGAAGCTTTCGAACTGCGCGGCGAGCAGCAGGTAGACGATCAGGATGGTCAGCAGGAACACGATGTAGATCGATGCGCCCGCCTCGTGATAGGACTGGCTCTCGCCGCGATAGCCGACCGCCGTCACCTCCGGCGCGGCGGCGGCCTGGTCCTCGAGGAAACGGAGCGCTTCGCCCAGCGAATAGCCGGGCGCCAGCCCCGCCGAGAGCGTGATCGCGCGCAGCTTGTTGAAGCGCCCCAGCTCGCGCGCGCCGGCGGCATCGCGGGCGTGAACGAGGTTGGAGAGCGGGACCAGCGTCCCTGTCCGGCTGCGCACGTAGATCTGGGCGAGATTGGTCTCGGTGGCGCGGGCATTCTCCTCGGCCTGGACCAGCACGCGATATTCCTCGCCGCGATCGACATAGGTCGAGACGCGGCGCGAGCCGAGCAGCGTCTGGAGCGCGTTCGAGACATCGGCGATCGAGACGCCGAGATCGCCGGCCCGGGCGGTGTCGACGTCGACCCGGATCTGCGGCTTGGTTTCCTTGTAGTCGCTGTCGAGGTTGATCAGGCCCGGATTCTCCGCCGCCGCCGCCATGATCCGGTCGCGGGCCTGGGCCAGTTCCGGATAGGTGGCGCCGGCAATGACGAAATTGACCGGCTGGCCGCGCCCGCGGCTCAGCGTGTTGCGGATCGAGGCGTTGCCGCGGACGGACGGAAGCTGGGAAAGTTCGCGGTTGACGTCGTTGACCACGTCCTGGGTCGCCTCGGTGCGCTCCTCCCAGGGCCGCAGGAACATGCTGACCGCGCCATTGTTGAAATCGTCGCTCGGGCCGAACGAGCCGGGCGTGCGGACCACCATGGTGCGGACCACGCCGCTTTCGACCATCGGCAGCAGGCGGGCCTGGAGATCGACCATGTAGCGGTCCATCTCGGCATAGCCGGTGCCTTCCGGCGCATTGGCGTTGACGTTGATGATGCCGGTGTCCTCGACCGGCGCCAGTTCCGACTGCAGGGCGAAGAACAGGCTGCCGGACGCAAGGATGAACAGGCCGATGACGATGGACGGGACCAGCGGCCTGCGCAGCGCCCAATCGAGGCGGCGGGCATAGAAGGCCTCGAGCGCGCGGAAGCGCCGATCGACGAAGGCCGACAGCCCCTTGCGCTCCTCGTGCCTCAGCAGCTTCGAGCAGAGCATCGGCGCGAGGCTGAGCGCGAGGAAGCCGGAGAAGGCGACGGCGCCGATCATCGCCACCGCGAGCTCGCGGAACAGGAGGCCGGTCTGGCCGGCGATGAACATGACCGGCACGAACACCGCGCAGACCACCGCGGTGGTCGAGATCACCGCGAAGCCGACCTGGCGCGCGCCGTTGAACGCGGCGGCGAGCGGCGGCTCGCCCTCCTCGATCCGGTGATAGACATTTTCGAGCACGACGATCGCGTCGTCGACGACGATGCCGATCGACAGCACCAAAGCGAGCAGGGTCAGCAGGTTGATCGAGAAGCCGAACAGCCAGAGCACGGCGAAGCTCGCCAGCAGGCAGAGCGGCACGGTGACGGCCGGAATGAGCGTGGCGCGCCAGCTGCCGAGAAACAGGTAGATGACGAGGACGACGAGCACCGCGGCTTCGGCCAGCGTCACCCAGACCTTTTCGATCGCGCGCGAGATGAACTGCGAATCGTCCGACCCGATCGAGATGGTCATGCCTTCGGGGAGCGTCGGGCGGACCTGCTCGATCATCGCCTTGGCGGCTTCGGCGACCGCCAGCGTGTTCGCGCCCGACTGGCGGACGATGCCCATCCCCACCGCCGGATTCCCGTTCAGGCGGAAGATGTTGTAGGGATTCTCCGCGCCCAGCTCGACCCGCGCGACATCGCCGAGGCGGACGAGATAGCCGTCATTGCCGCGTCCGACGATCAGGGTACGGAACTGCTCGGGTGTGGCGAACGGCCGCTCGACGCGCAGGGTGACGTTCTGCTGGGCGGATTCGAGCCGGCCGGCCGGCAGCTCGACATTCTGGGTGCGCAGCGCATTCTCGACATCGGCGGGGGTCAGGCCATAGGCGGCGAGGCGTTCCGGGCGGATCCAGACCCGCATCGACGGCCGTGCCTCGCCGGCGATGAACACGCGCGCGACGCCGTCGATCGACGAGAAGCGGTCGGCCATGTTGCGATCGACCCAGTCGGAGAGCTGGAGCGGCGACCAGCCCGGCTTGGCGATGGCGAGGAACAGGATCGGCTGCGCATCCGCATCGACCTTGCGGACCACCGGCGGATCGATTTCGGGCGGCAGGTTGCTCGCCGCCGCGCCGACGCGGTCGCGCACGTCGTTGGCGGCGGAATCGATGTTGCGGCCCGGCGTGAATTCGATGTTGATGTTGGACTGGCCGTCGCGCGACTGCGAGGTGATCGTCTGCAGCCCTTCAAGGCCGGCGAGCTGATCCTCGAGCACCTGGGTGATGCGGGTTTCGATGACGTTGGCCGACGCGCCGATATAGCGGGTCTCGACCGATACGACCGGCGGATCGACGTCCGGATATTCGCGCACCGAGAGGCTGAGGAACCCGACGATCCCGATGACGGCGATCAGCATCGCGACGACCGCCGAGAAGACCGGCCGCCGGACGGAGAGGTCGGAAATCTGCACGGTCAGCCGCCGTTGCGGCGCGGTGCGGCAGGCGCCCCGCCCGCCTGCGCCCGTTCGGTCTGTCCCCCCTGCCCGACCAGCCGCACCGTCATGCCGTCGGCCACCTTGACGACGCCTTCGGTCACGACCCGCTGGCCGGGGCGAAGGCCGGAGACGATCTCGATCCGGCCATTGGCGCGCACCCCGGTCCGTACCGTCGTGCGATGGGCACGGCCCTGATCGTCGACGGTGAAGACGTAGCGGCTGTAGCCCTCGCCGACCACGGCGAGCTCCGGCACGGAGAGCGCATTGCGCGGCGAATTCTCGATCGCGACGGTGAGCAGCATGCCCGGCCGCAGCCGGCGCCCGGGATTGGGCAGGCGCGCCCGGACCATCACGGCGCGGGTGTTAGGATCGATCACCGGGTCGATCGTGTGGATGACGCCGCGGAAGGTCTCGTTCGGCCAGGCGTCGGAACGGGCCTCGATCGCCTGGCCCTCGCGGATCGCGTTCAGCATCGTCTCGGGCACGGTGAAATCGAGCTTGATCGTCGAGATGTCGCTGATCGTGGCGATCGCCGTGCCCTGGCTGGCGATCGCGCCGACCGAGATGTTGCGCAGGGACACCCAGCCGGCGAAGGGCGCGCGGACGACGCGGTCGCCGATCTCGGCGCGCACCGCCTCGGCCTGGGCGCGGGCCTGCGCGGCGGCCGCGACCTGCGTGTCGTAGTTGGAGCGGGTGGCGAAGCCGCGGTCCTTCAGCGCCTCGATCCGCTCGAGCTGCTGCTGCGCCTCGCGCTGGCGTGCCTGGATTTCCTGGAGCTGGGCGCTCTGCTGCGCCTGACGGAGCACGGCAATCACCTGCCCGCGCTGGACGAAGGCGCCATCGTCGAAATTGAGACGGACGATCCGCTCGGTCACCGGGGCCGCGAGCGTCACCTGTTCGTTGGCGACAGCGGTTCCCACCGCATCGATCCGGTCGGCGAAGCGCATGGCCTGCGCCGGCGCGGCGGCGACCAGAGGCGCCGGGCGCTCACGCTGCTTCTCGCCGCCGCCACAGGCCGCGAGCATCGCCGTCAGAGCCAGGAGAAAGTGCCGCGTCACGTGTACCTTTTCGAGCCTGTTGGGGCCGCCCACAGCCCATGCGCATATTTCGGGCTTTGTCGAGCGCGCGCTTGTCTCAAATTGTATCGCCCTGCTGCGGTCTTTCGACGAACCCTCGCCCGGCCGCGATCAGGAACTCGACATTGCCCTCCGGCCCGGTAATCGGGCTTTGCGTCACCCCGGCGACGGTCCAGCCCCGGCTTTCCAGCCAGTCCGCGGCCTGCCGGCAGACCCGTTCGTGCACCGCCGGATCGCGCACAACGCCGCCCTTGCCGATCTCCGCCCGCTCCGCCTCGAACTGCGGCTTGACCAGCGCAAGGAGGCGGCCGTCCGGCTTCGTGAAATTCACGGCCGTATCCAAGACCTTGGCGAGGGATATGAAGCTCGCGTCGCAGACGATGATGTCGACCGGCCCGGTGACGATCGCGTCGGTCAGGTAACGTGCATTGGTCTGCTCGTGGACGACGACGCGCGGGTCCTGCCGCAGCTTCCAGGCGAGCTGGTTGGTGCCGACATCGATGGCGAACACTTGTCGCGCGCCGCGCTGGAGCAGCACATCGGTAAAGCCGCCGGTCGAGCTGCCGACGTCGAGCGCGACGGCGCCGGTCACATCCCAGCCGAAATGATCGAGCCCGTGTGCGAGCTTGATCCCGCCGCGGGAAACCCAGGGATGCTCCTTGCCCCGGACCTCCAGCGGCGCGTCCTCTGCGAGCGGCTGTCCCGCCTTCTCGATCTTGCGCTCGCCGGAGAAGACGAGGCCGGCGAGGATCAGCGCCTGCGCCTTGCTGCGGCTCTCGGCGAGGCCCCGGTCGACGAGGAGTTGGTCTGCACGCGATTTGCTCATTCGCGTGAGCTGGCGTTTGACCCGGACTCAGATTGATGCACGCGAAGGCGCGAAGACGCGAAGTCCTTGTGGTCATTGACGATGCGGCGAACCCCCTCCCGGAATGTCTCGCCACCGAAGTTCATAAGTAATCCAAGCGGCTGCTCCATAAGCCTGAGATATGTCAGCAACTGCTTGCCATGGACGGGCGCCAGCCGGTCCTGCGACTTGACCTCGACGATCAGCCGCCCTTCGACCAACAGGTCGGCCCGGAAGCCCTCGGCGAAGACGAGTCCGTCATATCGGATGTCGATCGGCACCTGCCGATCGACCTTCAATCCGTGCCGAGTGAGGCTTCCCGCCAGCACCGCCTCATAGACCGATTCCAGCAGGCCCGGCCCCAAATCGCGGTGGATATGGAAGCCGCAATCAATAGCCAGCCGGGCAAGCTCCTCCACATCCGTCATCCTGAGCCTCTTCGCGTCCTTCGCGTCTTCGCGTGAACAAAAACAAGATCAGTCAAAGGGCACGAATGGATGAAGTTTCGAGCCCGTTGATCAATCCACAATCCTGGACGCCGAAATGACCTTGCCCAAAAGACCCTGCATGACTTCCTTCACCCTATCATCAGCCGCGAATGATCTTTCGAGATAGTCGTCGGCTTGTTCGCTCTTTCCTCGCCCATGATATTGATTTGCTCGGTTCTGATAGTGTTCCTGCAGGTGCAGATTATCAAGAGCGATTCCAATATCTTCTGAGATATTCCTTGGATAAAGAAGTTGAGCTTGGTGAAATGTTGTTCTTAGTGCACTCCAATCTTCGGAGTTCAGCCTTCCGTCCCGCGTCCATTGGCCCCAAATTCTTCGGATTTCATCCACAACAGACATGCGCCGCTCCAAAAGCTCCAACTGCAGTGTCTGTATTTTCAGCGAATGATCTCTAAGGGATGCCGCCTCACCCAACTTGGCCTGCTCGGAAAGCACATCGAGCTGGCGCGATGTTAGGCCAATCTGACGATACCCAACAATTATCGCTGCACCTACAGCAGCTAGGCCAGTCGCCAGTGTCGCAAAAGCCTCCCAGCTGAATGCGGCCCAATCTATCACAGCACCTAGGCCCGCGCGCCCTCGACCACGCCGGCGCTGTTGTGGCGGAGCGCCTTGAGGACCGTTTCGACGATGCCGTCGGCGTCGAGGCCGGCTTCGGCATATTGCTTCTCGGGCTTGTCCTGGTCCTGGAAGCTGTCGGGGAGGCGCATGGTGCGGAGTTTCAGGCCGGCGTCGATCAGGCCGGCGTCGCTGGCCAGCGTCAGGACATGGGCGCCAAAACCGCCGATCGCGGCCTCCTCGACCGTCACCGCGACCTCGTGGGTGGCGAGCAGGCGGCGGATCAGTTCCTCGTCGAGCGGCTTGGCGAAGCGCAGGTCGGCGACGGTGGTGGAGAGGCCCTGGGCGTCGAGCCGGTCGGCGGCCTTGAGTGCCTCGGCGAGGCGGGTGCCGAGCGAGAGGATCGCGACCTTCTTGCCTTCGCGGACGATCCGGCCCTTGCCGATCTCCAGCGCTTGCGGCGTTTCGGGCATGTCCACGCCGATGCCGTTGCCGCGCGGATAGCGCACCGCGATCGGGCCGCTGTCATGCGCCTGCATCGTCTTCGTCATATGGGCGAGCTCGGCCTCGTCGGCGGCCGCCATCACGACGAAATTCGGGAGGGTGCACAGATACGCGAGGTCGAAGCTGCCGGCATGGGTGCTGCCGTCGGCGCCGACAAGCCCGGCGCGGTCCAGCGCGAAGCGGACCGGCAGGTTCTGGATCGCGACGTCGTGGACGACCTGGTCATAGGCGCGCTGCAGGAAGGTCGAATAGATCGCGACGAACGGCCGCATGCCCTGCGCGGCGAGGCCGGCGGCGAAGGTGACGGCGTGCTGCTCGGCGATGCCGACGTCGAAGGCGCGGGTCGGGTGGGCCTGCGCGAATTTGTCGACGCCGGTGCCGGACGGCATCGCGGCGGTGATGGCGCAGATGCGCGGATCATCGTTCGCGAGGCTGGCCAGCGTCTCACCGAACACGTTCTGGTAGGCCGGCGGGCCGCCGCCCGGGCCCTTGTCCTGCTTGCCGGTGACGACGTCGAACTTGACCACGCCGTGATATTTGTCGGCGGCCGCCTCGGCCGGGGCATAGCCCTTGCCCTTCCTGGTGACGACATGGACCAGGATCGGCCCTTCTTCGGCGTCGCGCACGTTTTCGAGAATCTTGACGAGAAGATCGACGTCGTGGCCGTCGACCGGCCCGACATAATAGAAGCCCAGTTCCTCGAAGAGCGTGCCGCCGGTCGCCATGCCGCGGGCGAACTCCTCGGCCTTTTCGGCGGCATTGTAGATCCGCCGCGAGATCCGCCGGGTGATCTTCTTGGCGAGGCTGCGCAGGCTCAGATATTTGTCGGAGGAGACCAGGCGGGCGAGGTAGTTGGAGAGCCCGCCGACCGGCGGCGCGATCGACATGTCGTTGTCGTTGAGGATGACGACCAGCCGGTTCCCCGCCTGCTCGGCATTGTTCATCGCTTCATAGGCCATGCCGGCGCTCATCGCGCCGTCGCCGATCACCGCGATCGCCTTGCCGGGGCGGTCCGAAAGCTTGTTGGCAACCGCAAAACCGAGCGCCGCCGAGATCGAGGTCGAGCTGTGCGCGGCGCCGAACGGGTCGTATTCGCTCTCGGACCGCTTGGTGAAGCCGGAGAGACCGCCGCCCATGCGCAGCGTGCGAATGCGGTCGCGCCGCCCGGTCAGGATCTTGTGCGGATAGCATTGGTGGCCGACATCCCAGACCAGCCGGTCCGTCGGGGTGTCGAAGACATAGTGGAGGGCGACGGTGAGCTCGACCACGCCCAGACCCGCGCCGAGATGGCCGCCGGTCACCGACACCGCCGAGATCGTCTCGGCACGCAATTCACCGGCGAGCTGCTTCAGTTGTTCCCGGTCGAGCTTGCGCAGGTCCTCCGGCGTCCCGACGAGGTCGAGAAGCGGTGTTTCGGGTCGATCGTTCATGCTGTCCCCATCTGCAATCGCCCTTCATAGGCCGGTCGGATCGGGAAGTCGAACCCCCTGCGGCAGATGAACGGGGCGGAAACCGGCGCAATCCGGTTTGCATGCAACAATCCGCAGGCCTGCTTTCGACCCGTTGCGGACATCCGGAAGGCGTGGAATGCTGCTGCGATGAAAGGGATGACCTGCGCACTCGCCCTGGCGCTCTTCGCCAGCGGTGGCGGCCACGCGCCACCGGAGCAGGGCAACGTCAGGGTCGACATGGTGCCCCCCGTCCTCGCGCAACCTGCGATCGAATCCGGGGACCGCACCTCTGCGCCGAACCGCGATTGCGTGCCTCCCCGGGAAGGCGAATATCAGACGTTCGGGAACCGGTGGGGCCGTTACGGGGCTATCTGCATCGATCGCGTCGAGGTCCGTTTTGAAGCCTATCCGGACCCGTCGGTGAACTATTCGATCCAGTCGGATCGCTGCCCTGATCTCGGACATTCTGGTCGCTTCCGCAGGCCCGGTAACCTGTTCGAGACCCCGGTGCCCGAGCAGATCGCCATATGGAAGAGAGGCCTGGCCGACGACCTGCGGGAGTTCGCGCGGCAATGCGGCATTCGACTGGATCCGGCACCCTTCGTCGATGAGCGATTCGATCGCTTCTACATCGACTATGGCGATGGCTGGTGGTTCGACCGGCTGGATCGCGGATTTCGCCTGACCCCGGATGTGACGTCGGGCGGGTAAGAGGGGCCCCGGGTGCTCCCGTGTCGAGCGGAGGTTGTGTAACGTCCACGCCCCGCCCGTGCGGATGCCAGGAGCGACGTCATCTGACACCCGGCGTCGCCAGGCCCCCGATCGCGGCCGCCGCCTTCGCGAATCTCTCTTCCCAGCTGCCGCCGATCGAGACCCAGGTCACGCCGGCCCGGTCCAGCACGGCGCGGCAGGCGGCGGCGAAGCGGGCGCGGTCCGCGTCGGTGCCGTAGACGCGGGTGCCGTCGTCGATCCAGGCGACGTCGGGTTCCAGCAGGAGGTAGAGGTCGGCCTTGGGCCAGGCGAGGAGCGAGTCCGGAATATGGCCCAGCATCATCTCGCACCAGGCGGCGGTCATCAGCGCGTCGGTGTCGACGATCAGGCGCTTCTCGCAGAGGGGGAGCGACGCTTCGATCATCGCCTGCTGGGCGCGGCCGATGAGGAGGAGGTCGCCCTCGGCCAGATCGACCCCGTGCGCCTCGCAATGGGCGCGGCCATATTCGGGAACCCAGATCGTGCCGAAATGGCGGGCGAGCCGCTCCGCCATCACCGACTTGCCGGTGCTTTCCACGCCGTGGAGGCAGATGGTGCGAGCGTAGTGACCGCGGACCGGCGGCGGGAGCCAGCGCCAGTGGGCCCAGGGATCGACGCGGATGGCGCTGGCCGAGACGCCGCCGAGGCCGCCCTCGTCCTGCCCCATCACCCGGGCGCCGACCGGCACGAAGCGGCCGCCGACCTCCGCCGCCAGCCGCAGGCCATAGCCCTCTCCCGCGAAGAGGAGATCGATCGGCTCCGGATGCGCCGTCGTCACGATTCCCCGCCAGATCGGCCAGAAATCGGGATGGTCCTCCGGCGCCTGCGGCACGACGGCGTCGTGGCCGATCACCCGGCAAGCGGGGAAGAGTTCGCGCATCCAGGCGAGGCGCAGCGGGCCGGGGACGGGATCGTCGGGGAGCCAGCAGACGAGGATGGTGAGCTCATCCACCATGCGCCGCGCCGTCTCGACGAGCAATTGATGGCCGGCATGGGGCGGCATGAACTTGCCGAGCAGGAAACCGCGGGTCATGCCGGCAGCGCAATCCTCTGGGCGCGCAGCCGGTTCCGCCAGCCGGCGAGGCCGAAGACGCACAGGGCGAGGAAGACGGCGTAGAGCGCGGCGGTGACCTGCAGCCCGCGCGCCAGATAGACGCCGATCGCCAGCACATCGACGGCGATCCACAGCACCCAGCTTTCCACCTTGCGCAGCGACTGGAGGCACTGGGCCGAGACGCTGAGCCCGGCGATGAAGGCGTCGGCGACCGGCAGCGCCGCATCGGTCCAGCGCGCCATGGCGAGGCCCCAGGCGGTGCTCGCCGCGCCCGCGCCGGCCAGCCAGAGCAGGCGCTGGTTCCAGGTCAGCCCTTCGACGCGGATGCCATGGTCGTCGGCCAGAGCGTGGCGCCAGTTCCACCAGCCGTAGAGCTGGATGACGAGGAAGAAGATCTGGAGCAGCGCGTCGCTGTAGAGCTTCGCCTCGGCGAAGACGAAGAAGTAGAGCGACACCATGGCGATGCCGAACGGGTAGTTCCAGATGCTCCGGCGGACGACCAGCACCACATTGACCAGGCCAAGCGACGCGGCCGCGATTTCCCACCCCTGCATCAGGCGAGGCTAGACGAGGGTCCGCGCGGCGCCAAGCGGCCTAGCTGTCGCCGCACTCCCCGCAGCGGCCATGCACCTCGATCACCGGGCGCGCCGGCGCGAAGCCGGCCTTCTTCGCCGCGTCGCGCACGCCGCCGGTGATCCTGTCGTCGTCGATATGCTTGGCCTGGCCGCAATTGTCGCAGATCAGGAAGATGCAGTCGTGCAGGCAATCCGGGTGATCGTTGGCGACATAGGCGTTGGCGCTTTCGACCCGGCGGGCGAGGTTCGAGCCGACGAACAGATCGAGGATGCGGTAGACGCTGTTCGCGGCCACCCGCCGGCCCTGGTCCTGCGAGACCTTCTCGGCGATGTCATAGGCCGAGGCCGGCTTCTCGAAGCTCGCCAGCGCGCCGAACACGGCGGCGCGCATCGGCGTCCACTGTTCGCCCGAGCGCTCCATGGTCGAGCGCGCCGCATCCGTGAGATCGGGGCCGGAATGGCTGTGATGCACGTGATTCATGCGTGCGAATGTAGGCTTTCGGGGTCGCCCGAACAAGCTTTCGGCGGTCAGATCACCGCGCGGCGGTTGAGATCGTGGCCGAGCGCCAGGATGAGGACGCCGAACACCGACCAGACCAGCTCCTCGCCGGTGCCGTGGCCAAGCGTCAGCGCGCCCGCCATGACGCCGAGGCCGAGGCCGCCGATCGCGGACGGGAGCATGAAGCCGTGCTGCCCGATGCCGCGGCCGAGGCCGATCACGCCGAGCGCCAGCGCGATGACCATCCCCGCCTCGTGGATCAGCGGATGGAGGAGCCCGCCGGCCGACGCCACCAGGGTGACCAGCACCGCGCTCGCGATGCAATGGACGAGGCACAGGCCCGACACGCCAATGGCGAGCCGATCGATGGCGCCGGTCCTGAACGCATGCTGCAGCAAGAGTCGCGAGTCCTTCCCTGACCCGGCATATACGCCCGCAATCGCGAAGTTACAACATAACATTGGTGGATTTGGGATGGATCTCGGTCCGGGGCACCGTTTCCAGTCCGGCGCGTTGAAACAGGGCACAGGGTATCGAGCGGATCGGGCGGCGGTGCGTCGGAATCGGGAGAGCCGGTGCAGATTCGAAAGGCCAGAGGGGGATTCATGTCCATCGTCATTGCCGCCATCGGCGCCATCCTGTTCTTCTTCGGTTTCGGCTTCGCGCTTTTCCGCCTGATCTGGCTGATCGTGAAGACGCGGGCGTTCCATCCTGGCCTGGCCGACAGGCGGGCGCGGCTCGAGCATGATCGCGCATTCCTGCGCGCGCGTCTCGGCAGCGTCTTCATTCCGCTCGGAATCGCCCTCCTCGGCGGCGTGATGATGGTGAGCGTCGCCTGACGGCCAATCGGGCTTCGCGGATTGAAACCGCGCGAACACCGTCCCATAGGGCCGCGCATGCTTCGCCGACCCGACACCCCTTCTCCCCGCCCCCGCGCCATCGCCAGCTGGCTGATCGTGGTCGCCGCCATGATCTTCCTGATGGTGGTGGTCGGCGGCATCACCCGGCTGACCGAGTCCGGCCTCTCGATGGTCCGCTGGGAGCCGATTTCGGGCGCGGTCCCGCCGCTCAGCGCCGCCGACTGGCAGGCCGAGTTCGACCATTACCGCTCGACGCCGCAATACCGGCAGGTCAACACCGGCATGTCGCTCGCCGAGTTCAAGACCATCTTCTTCTGGGAATATGTCCACCGGCTGCTCGGCCGGCTGATCGGGCTGGTCTTCGCCTTGCCCCTGCTCTGGCTCTGGTGGAACCGCGCCATCCCTGCCGGCTATGGCTGGAAGCTCGGCGGCCTCCTTGCCCTCGGCGGCCTGCAGGGCGCGATCGGCTGGTGGATGGTCGCCTCCGGCCTCGTCGACGTGCCGGAGGTCAGCCACATCCGCCTCGCCGTGCACCTGCTCACCGCGCTGATCATCTTCGCGGCGACCGTCTGGGTGGCGATGGACCTGCGGGTGCTGAGCCGCGATGCCGCGGCGCGGCCGATCCGGATGCCGCTCGCCGGCATCTGGACGCTGTGCCTGCTCTTCCTCCAGTTCCTGTTCGGCGCCTATGTCGCCGGGCTTGAGGCGGGCTATGCGTTCAACACCTGGCCGAAGATGGGCGATGCGTGGTTTCCGGCGGAGACGCCGATGCTGGAGCCGTTCCTGAGGAATTTCGCCGACAACCCGATCGTGGTGCAGTTCATCCACCGCTGGCTCGCGATCGTCGTCGCGGCGGTCGCGGTCTGGCTGGGCTTCCGGGCCTGGCAGAAGGGCCTGCGCGCGGACGCCGGGCTGCTGTGGGGCGCCGTGGCGGCGCAGGTGCTGCTCGGCATCCTCACCATCCTGTCGGGCGTGCAGATCGACATCGCCGTCGCGCATCAGGGCATGGCGGTGCTGCTGCTCGCCGCCACGCTCAACGCCGCGCACCGGATCGGCGAGGCGGCGCGGTGAACGATCCCCCGCGCGGCGCGATCGTCAGCGTCTACGCGGTCTTCGCGGACGCGGACGAGGCGAGGCGCATTGCCCGCGCGGTGGTCGAGGAGCGGCTGGCCGCCTGCGTCAACATCCTGGGCAGCTGCCATTCCGTCTATCGCTGGCAAGACAGGATCGAGGAAGCCGAGGAAGTCGCGGCCCTCTTCAAGACCACTGCCGATTGCTCGGACGCGCTGATCGCGCGGATCGCGGCCCTGCACAGCTACGACGTTCCGGCGATCGTCGCCTGGCCGGTCACGGCGGCGTTCCCAGGCTATCGCGACTGGATCACCAGCGAAAGTCCGTGACTGGTCCGATGGAGAGGTATTATTTTACCTCTCTCGATTCACCTGCTTTTCCTTGACTTTCGCCCCCTCCTCCGCCAATTGGCCGCCGTCCGCGCCGCTCCCGCACGAGCGGCGCTGCTCATTTTTACGCAAAGAGGTCCGGGCCATGAAGGCGCTGATGAAGACCACCAAGTCGGCCAAGCCGCGCGAGGTGGAGAAGAAATGGCATCTGATCGATGCAGACGGGCTGGTGGTCGGGCGTCTCGCCTCGATCGTCGCCAATATCCTGCGCGGCAAGCACAAGCCGAGCTTCACCCCGCATGTCGATTGCGGCGACCATGTCGTCATCATCAACGCGGACAAGGTGAAGTTCACCGGCAAGAAGCTGGCCGACAAGATCTATTACAAGCACACCGGCTATGCGGGCGGCATCAAGTCGATCACCGCCGGCAAGGTGCTGGAGGGCCGCTTCCCGGAGCGCGTGCTCGAGAAGGCGGTGGAGCGCATGATCCCGCGCGGCCCCCTCGGCCGCGACCAGATGCGCGCGCTGCATCTCTATAACGGCGCCGAGCACCCGCACGGCGGCCAGAACCCCGAAGTCCTCGATGTCGCGGCCATGAACCGCAAGAACAAGGTGGGCGCCTGATGTCCGACAATCGCCAGTCCCTTTCCGATCTCGCCGCGCTGACCGCGGCGGAGACCCCGGCCCCGGCTCCGGTCGAAGCCGCTGCCGAGGCTCCCGAGGCTGTTGCCGCCCCGGAACCGGCCGCCGAAGCGCCGGCCGATGCCGGCAACGGCGTCGCGACCCAGGGCCCGCAGATCCAGGCCGTCCTGCGTGAGCAGCAGCTCGACAAGCAGGGCCGCGCCTATGCCACCGGCCGCCGGAAGGACGCGGTCGCCCGCGTCTGGCTGAAGCCCGGCACCGGCAAGATCACGGTCAACGGCCGCGACCAGGAGGTCTATTTCGCCCGTCCGACGCTGCGTCTCGTCATCAACCAGGTGTTCGACATCGCCGAGCGCCAGGGCCAGTATGACGTCGTCGCCACGGTTTCCGGCGGCGGCCTCTCCGGCCAGGCCGGCGCGGTGCGTCACGGCATTTCGACCGCGCTGACCCGCTACGAGCCGGCGCTGCGCACCACGGTCAAGCAGGCCGGCTTCCTCACCCGCGACAGCCGCGTGGTCGAGCGCAAGAAGTACGGCCGCGCCAAGGCCCGCCGCAGCTTCCAGTTCTCGAAGCGCTAAGCGACGGCTTCGGCCACAGGAAACAAGGCGGTCCGGTGCGAAACCGGGCCGCCTTTTTCTTTTGCAGCCCGCATATTGGCGCTAGGCTGAACCCCATGCGCAGACTGATCATCCTTCTCGCCCTCCCGCTCGCCTTGTCGGGGTGCATCGTCCGCACCGCGGCGAACGTCGTCACACTCCCCGTCCGCGCCGTCGGCGCCGGGGTCGACGCGGTTACCACCAGCCAGTCCGAGGCGGACGAACGGCGCGGCCGCGAGCTCCGGCGCGAGGAGGAACGGCTCGGCCGGATCGCGCGGCGCTGCGAGCGCGACCCCGATCGCGAGGAATGCGCGGAGCTCGACCGCTCCCGGGAACCGGAGCGCTGAGGCCCGACGAAGAAGCGACCAAGGCCGGATCATCGGACGAGGCGCGCCAGGGCCAATGAGCGGCGCCACAGACTTCGGCGGTCCGGTCGGAACGCCGAAGGCCCAGCGTGATTGACCGCCACGTTGAGGCCGATTAGCTTTTTCCCGGCCGCCGCGCGAAGCGGCGTGATCGTTTCCTTGGGGGGAAATGGCGGATGAAAAGACGCGGCAGTTCAATTCCGGATGCGTTCCTGCGTGTGGCCGCGGCTGCCTTCATCGGAGCATCAGCAGCCGCCACGGCGATCGCGGCTGGCCCGGGCACCGGCTTCCCGCCCATCCCGCAAGGCTATTACGCCTACAATGCGAGCTGCGAAGGCGCGCTGGCCGGCGCCGACGCCGAATATCCACCGCAAGGGCTGGTGCTGTTCACCGCGACCGGATTCCTGGAACCACAGCCTGAAGGCGGGCCCGAAATCACCGGATTCGACGGGCTGGGCGGAGGGCGCTGGCGGGTGCTGACGCGCAGTGCCGGCAATGGCGAGGGCGGCGCGGCGGAGGCGGGTGCTTTCATCATCCGCGTGACCGGGCCGGACAGCTTCGAAACCGAAGGCTACGTCACCAGCTACGCCCATTGCCCGACCGAAACGATTCCGGCCGCAGTGCGCAGGGCCTGGTTCGAGAACTGATCACGTACCGGACGCGGCGGACCGGGGATCATGATCCGGGCCGGCCAGTCCGACATGACAAGGCGGGCGACCGGAGCCGGGTGCTCAGGCCTCGTCGTTTGCGCATCGATCGCAGGGCGCCACCCCGTCCGATCAGATTGTCGGACGGAGCAAGCCAGTCGACGCCGATCAGGGTCGCCCGGCCGCTAAGCTTTTTTTGCCATGCGCGACATGAAGTCCGATCGGGAGAGACTATGGATGCACCTCCCCTCAGAGGTGCTTGGCGGGGCCTCGGCCCCGCCTTTTTTCCATGCAGCCGGGATCTGGCGCCGGCGCGCCAGTCGACTCGGGACCGGGAGGCGACGCGCCTTCCCGCGGATTTGCACCCGCGCCCATCTTGCGCTATGGGCGCCCGTCCCCGGCTCTTGGGCCGGGAGCATCCAAAGCGACAGCGTTGGAAACATATGCGGGAGACGCCCTGCGGCGTCGTCTGGACCGCTCGACTTGAAAGAGAGTGACACATGGCGAAGAAAATTACGGGCTATATCAAGCTCCAGGTGCCCGCGGGCGCCGCCAATCCGTCGCCGCCGATCGGCCCGGCCCTGGGCCAGCGCGGCGTCAACATCATGGAATTCTGCAAGGCGTTCAACGCGGCGACCGGCGATCTCGAGAAGAGCATGCCGATCCCGACGATCATCACCGTCTATGCCGACCGCAGCTTCTCGTTCGAGACGAAGACGCCGCCGGCGAGCTTCCTCATCAAGAAGGCGGCGGGCATCAAGTCGGGTTCCAAGGAGCCGGGCAAGGTTTCGGGCGGCAAGATCAAGCGCTCGCAGCTCCAGCAGATCGCCGAGACGAAGATGAAGGACCTCAACGCCAACGACATCGCGGCGGCGACGAAGATCATCGAAGGCAGCGCCCGCGCGATGGGCCTCGACGTGGTGGAGGGCTAAGACCATGGCACAGACCAAGAAGCAGAAGGCCCTGAGCCAGCTCGACAGCCAGAAGCTCTACGGCATCGACGAGGCGATCAAGACGGCCAAGGCCAACGCCACCGCGAAGTTCGACGAGACGATCGAGATCGCGCTGAACCTCGGCGTCGATCCGCGCCACGCCGACCAGATGGTCCGCGGCGTCGTGACGCTGCCCGCCGGCACCGGCAAGGACGTGCGCGTCGCCGTGTTCGCCAAGGGCGACAAGGCGGAGGAAGCCACGAAGGCCGGTGCGGACGTCGTCGGCGCCGAAGACCTGATGGAGACCATCCAGGGCGGCACGATCGATTTCGACCGCGTCATCGCGACGCCCGACATGATGGGCATCGTCGGCCGCCTCGGCAAGGTGCTGGGCCCCAAGGGCCTGATGCCGAACCCGAAGCTCGGCACAGTGACCCCGAACGTCGCCGAAGCGGTCAAGGCCGCGAAAGGCGGCCAGGTCGAGTTCCGCGTCGAGAAGGCCGGCATCATCCATAGCGGCATCGGCAAGGCGAGCTTCACCGAAGCGGACCTGCGCAGGAATTTCGACGCGTTCGTCGACGCGATCGTCAAGGCGAAGCCGTCGGGCGCCAAGGGCAAGTACGTGAAGAAGGCCGCAATCAGCTCCACCATGGGGCCGGGCCTGAAGCTCGACATCGCCGAGGTGGCGAGCGCCTGAGCGGTTACCTGTTGAATTGCGGAAGGGCCGGAGCGAAAGTTCCGGCCCTTTTTCCTTGCGTTGCAGTAAGTGACTTGTTTGAATAACACAGCTGTTCAGGAGGGCCATCAATGACCGACGATCCACGCTACCGTTCGTCCTCGCGCTATGAGGAACGGCGGAGCGACAGCGCTCTCGCCGATCTGGTCGACATGTCGGTACGGCGGATCGTGACCGCGATCGCGCTGGCAGGCGGCCTGATCGGCATCGGCGCCTATTTCTCCGGCGACCGGATCGAGGCGCCCGACTATCAGGTGACGACGACCAGCGACGGGAGGATCGTCCGGCTCAACACCGACAGCGGATCGATCGTCGTCTGCCAGAGCAACCGCTGCTGGGTCATGCAGCGCGGCAGCGACGACCTGGACGACGGGCCGCCGGCCGACCTGCCCAGGCAGGATGCCCGCCCGGCCCTCCCCGCGCCTGCGCAGGCGCCCGACAATGCGGCGGCGCCAGCGGGGGGCTGACCCTCGGGGCCTGACCTTGCTGGCCGCCCCGACATCTGACAGGTTCGCCCTCCCGCACCTCTGAACGCGATACTGATCCGGGGAGAGGAAGATGGCGCCCGAACCCGAGCTGCCCGACTATCGTGCCGACCAGTTCGACCTCGTCGACCCGCCCGAGTGCGACGCGATCATGAAGGGCGGCATCACATCGGGCATCGTCTATCCCTATGCCGTGCTGGAGATCGCGACCAGATACCGGTTCCGCTCGATCGGCGGCACCTCCGCCGGCGCGATCGCCGCCGCCTTCGCGGCCGCCGCGGAATATGGCCGCAGCCAGGGGCGACCCGAGGCCTTTCTGACGCTCAAGCGCTATTGCGACCAGCTTCCCGGGATCCTCGCCTCCCTGTTCCAGCCCAGCCCCAAGCTGCAGCCGTCGTTCGACCGTGCCCGCGACCTCGCCGCACCTGGTGGTGTCCAGCCGCTCCTCATCCGGCTGGCTCTGGGTTGCGTGCCGTGGGGCCTCGTGGGTGCCGCGGCGCTGGCCCTGCCCTCCTGGCTGCTTGGCGCGACCCTCTATGCGGTCATCCTCGCCGCGCTCCTCGGCGGCCTGATCGGCTTCAGCACGGCAGTCTGTGTCACCGCCCGGCGGCGCTATGTGCGACCGCTCACCGCGCTGCTCCACGACCTCCCCGCAAACGATTTCGGCTTCTGCACCGGATTGACCCAGCCGGGCAGCGACGGGCCGGCACTGACCGACTGGATCCATCATGCGCTTCAGGACATCGCCTTCGGCGATCCCGACCATCCGGCGCCGCTGACCTTCGGCAACCTCGACGGCCCCGATCCCGCGCAGCCGCGCATCCACCTCAGGATGGTGACGACCAACCTGTCGATGCGCCGGCCACACACGCTGCCACGGCTGGGCGTGCCGGCCGGATTCTCGCCCGAACGCTGGGCGCGGCTGTTCCCGGCGCCGGTGATGGCGCATCTCGTCGCGACGTCGAAGGATTGGGGGCCGGAGGAAAGCGCCGGTTACCGGACCTTCCCGCAGGCGGCGGACCTGCCTGTCCTGGTGGCGGTGCGGATGAGCCTCAGCTTCCCGCTGCTGTTCACCGCCGTGCCGCTCGCGATCGAGGACACCGAGCTGTTCTCCGTGGTGCGCCGGCTCGGCGGCACGCCCGCGCGACACGTCCGCACCGTCTATTTCTCGGACGGCGGGATCAGTTCAAATTTCCCGATCCACATGTTCGACTCACTGTTGCCGACGCGGCCGACCTTTGCCTTCAGCCTGGAGCAGCTGCTGTGGGATGAGGACAAGGTAAAGCGCCGCGTCATCCTCCCGAGCGATGCCTCGCAGGGCATGGGCGTCCAGATCGCGACGATCGGGGATCTGAAGGCGTTCGGCTGGCAGGTGCTCAATTCGGCCAAGGACTGGCAGGACCAGCTCCTCTCCGAGATCAGCGGCCAGCGCGAGCGGATCGCGCGCATCTATCTGACCGACAAGGAGGGCGGCCTCAATTTCAACATGCGGCCCGCGCTCTCGCGGCGGCTGATGGCCTGGGGCTATGAGGCCGGGCGCATGTTCGCCAGTGGCGATTTCGATTTCGACGAGCACAAATGGCGGCGCCTGCTGGTGCTCTACAAGAATCTGTCGGGAGCGCTCGACCAGGTCGACGAGGTGTGGGCGAACGGATTCGCCGACTGGTATGCAGGCTACCTGCACGAAACCGGGAGCTACAACGCCCTGACCGTCCGGAACAAGGAACGGCTTGCCCGCGACCTTTCAGCGCTGACGGCGATCTGGGCAGCGATCGAGCAGGAGCCGGGGCATGAGCGGATGATCGAGAGGATGCCCGGGAAGAGTGGAATGCTGAGAACCGTTCCGCGCTACTGAACTGCGCCGGACGCGCATCCGTTCGCGGACATTCCGGGCCGGATCTCCTTCCTCGCCGCAGCCCGCTGCGGTTCCGCCCTGGAACGGGTGCGGGCCGGGGACGAAAAGTAAGCCCCGCCGGTTTGACCCGGCGGGGCTCCCTGAAGATTCAGTCCCGAAGGCCTGAACCTCATTCCACATGATCTCTCGATCAGATGGACGGGGTTGAAACGCGTTCGATGCGCTCCGGTTCCACGCCGGCGCAAAAACCTAGTCCGGATCAGGATGCCCGCCCGGAGAGTCTGTCGCGGCCTCGACCATGCCGGTCACCAGCATGCCGCGATGACGCATCGCCACGCGATCGAGCGGAATGCGATACAGGGCCCGCAGGAAAGCGAGATCCTGGCCGGTCATCCCGTCGGACGGACCCGGCGACCCGAACAGACCGAGGATCGAGCCGGACGGCGCATAATCCGCTTCGCGGATTTCCGCGAAGGCGACCATCGCCGCATAGGCGGAAACGGCCTCCAGCGACTGACCGGTGGCCGCATTCACGTCGACGACCACCGTCGCGCTGGCAAGGGTCCTTCCGACCTGCGTGCTGATCACGCTTGAATCGTAGTGCTGAATGGCTTCGACGCTGATGGGGGTGCCCGCGCTGCTGCCTCCTTCCGATCCTCCGGTATCGCCGCCGGCAACATTCAGCATCTGCTGCGCACTGGCCATCCCGTGCCGACTGCGCGTTTCGGTCAGGTACCACCAGCGCACCGGAGCGCGGCCGTCGAGGAGGGCGGCGCGGGCGCCGGCAGGAACTTCATGCAGGCGGCGCGGCGAACGGCGCGCGACTTCCCGCACCAACGCGCCGGCATCGCCGGTGAAGGTGACCGTGGTGTTGGTTGTACACGGGCCGCGCGCCACCGGAACACCGGTAGCGGCGGCGATTCCCCGCATTGCGGTTTCCACGATGCTCGCATGCTCGTCCTGAAGGCCGAGAACCTTCAGGCAAACCGGCTGGACCCAGCGCGCCGCCGGGACGAGCCCTCGGGCCACGCCAGCACCGCGGACGAAAGCGGCGGCCCGCTCGCGGAATTGCGCGCGCGTCAGGCGCTCGCCGGTGACGATGATCAGGTCGTTGTCAGGTGGCATGGAGGTCTGGGAAAGCGAATGGGCGGCGAGATCGCCGGAGAACCCCAGCGCAAGGGTCGTCACAACGACCATGACGCCCTGGCGACCCGATCGCCTGGCCCCGGGGTTATCCAGCCCAGCTTTCACGCCGGCAGGTTCCCGCCTTGTATCGAGACCGTCCAACGACTTGCGGCCCGGCGTTCGGTTCGAGCCGCCCGGTGTCCGCCGCGCGACGGAGCATCTCAGGCAGGGACGCTCGCCATGTCCGGGGCGCGCCGGCGCGGAGCAGTCAACCGGTCATGGCGTCGCATGCGGAACATTGACTTTCGCGCGCGACGCTGTAGATGCCCGCCTTCGCCTGCGGGTTCGCCCGCTCGCGTTCCGTCCGAGACCGCCGGTGGGCTTGCCCCTTAATCTCCGGCCTAGACGGGGAAGAGATTTGTAACCGCGCGGCGTGCGATGCGTGACGCGGTCTTGCCGGAAGTCTCCGGCTGCGAACCCCTCCCCTTCGGACTTTGCGTCATGCGCCTGCGCGTGGCGTTGTTGCGCTCGCCGGATGGTCCGGCGGGTGAATTGCCAACCGATGGCTTGTCCATCGGAAGGTCGAAGGAAGTGAGAAGCATGGATCGCGCTCAGAAGAAAGAAGCGGTCGCGGCGCTCAAGCAGACGTTCTCCGAGGCGAACGTGGTGGTGATCACCCGTAACCTCGGGCTGACGGTGGCCCAGTCCACCCAGCTTCGGATCAAGATGCGCGACACCGGGGCCAGCTACAAGGTCGCGAAGAACACGCTCGCCCTCATCGCCGTGGAAGGCACGCAATACGCGCCGATCAGCGACATGCTGACCGGCCCGACGGCGCTCGCCACCTCCACCGATCCCGTTGCTGCGGCCAAGGCCGTCGTCGAGTTCGCCAAGACGAACGACAAGCTCGAGATCGTCGGCGGCGCGATGGGCGAGACGCTCCTCGACGTGAACGGCGTCAAGGCGCTGGCCGAGCTTCCGTCGCTCGATGAACTGCGTGCAAGGATCGTGGGCCTCATCCAGGCGCCCGCGACCAAGATCGCCCGCACGATCAGCGAGCCCGGGGCCCAGCTGGCCCGCGTCATCGGCGCCTATGCCGCCAAGGACGCCGCGTAACCTTTTTCGTTTTGAACTGAACCCTTTGGGGCCGCAGCGCCCCGCATACGGAGACTTAACATGGCTGACATCAATTCCCTCGTCGCGAAGCTCAGCGAGCTGACCGTCCTCGAAGCCGCCGACCTCGCGAAGGCGCTCGAAGAGAAGTGGGGCGTTTCCGCCGCCGCCGCCGTCGCGGCCGCGCCGGCCGCCGGCGGCCCCGCCGCTCCGGCTGCCGAAGAGCAGACCGAGTTCGACGTGATCCTCACCGGCGACGGTGGCAAGAAGATCAACGTGATCAAGGAAGTCCGCGCGATCACCCAGCTCGGCCTGGGCGAAGCCAAGGCGCTGGTCGAGAGCGCCCCGAAGGCGATCAAGGAAGGCGTCAACAAGGCCGAGGCCGAGGCGATCAAGAAGCAGATCGAGGAAGCCGGCGGCACGGTTGAACTCAAGTAAGCTTGGGCTCGCTCAAGTAAGCTCATACGAGTTTCGCGGGTGTCTTGAAGCGTCCGCGGGAAGGAAGGGCGGCACCGCAAGGTGTCGCCCTTCTTCGTGTCAGCCGGCCTCGCCGGCCAGCGTGCGCAGGCGATCGGCCAGTTCGAGCACCGCGGCCCGTTCCTCGCCGGCGCGCAGGCAGGCGAAATGGGCGGCAGGATTGGGCTCGGCGCGGGCCGCGACATAAGCCAGGCGGCCAGCCGCGATCGCAGCGGCGGCGAGCGGCGCACGAAGCAGCGCCACGCCAAGGCCGGCTTCGGCGGCGGCCAGCACAGAATCATAATCTTCGAAGCGGCGATCCTGCCAGCGCGGCCGATACCGGACATCGACCCCGGCCAGCCACGCGCGCCAGTGCGACACGTCGGAATCATGGAGGAGCGGCTGGCGGAGCAGCGCTTCCGGCCCGGCATCGCTGCCAAGCCCGGCCGCAAGCGCCGGCGCCGCAGCGGGCCGCAGCGTCTCGCCGAACAGCCGCCGCGCATCGAGCCCTTCCCACCAGCCGCGGCCGTAGCGGACGGCAAGATCCGCCTCCTGCGCGTCGAGATCGGTCGGGCGGTGGTCCATCATCACCTCGACATGGATGTCGCCGCGCTCCAGCCGGGCGAGGCGGGGCAGCAGCCAGAGCCGGCCAAAGGACGGGACGACGGCGAGCCGCACCGTCGGACGTCCGCGCCGCGGCCGCCACTGATCGGCGCTGCGCGACAGGGCACCCAGCGCCTGACGGGCGTCGGCGGCGAAGCGCTGGCCGGCCGGAGTCAACCGCACGCCGCGGCCGTGACGGTCGAACAGGCTGGTGCCGAGCCACGCCTCCAGCCCGGCGATCCGGCGGCTGACCGAGCCGTGGGTGATGTGCAGCACCTCGGCCGCGGCGGTGAAGGATCCGGCTTCGGCCGCGGCCAGGAGGGCGTTGAGGCCGTCGAGCGGCGGGAGGGGTTCGGAGCTGTGCATAATGTGCACAGAAGGCAACCGAACGGTGCGCTATGTCAAGAGTCCACCGCATGGCATCCGCTGTGACATGACCGCGTTTCACCCCCTGTTCCGCCGCCTGCTCGCCTGCGCAGGCCTGCTCGCCCTCGCCACCCCCGCCCTTGCCCAGCGGGTCGACGAGAATGCCGTCGCCGACGCCGAGGATGCGTTCGGATCGAATGTCGGCGGCGAGACGCTCGGCATCTACAGCCCCAGCGACGTGCGCGGCTTCTCGCCGACCGACGCCGGCAATGTCCGGATCGAGGGGCTCTACATCGATCGCCAGACCGAGCTCACCAGCCGGCTGATGGAAGGCAACCGCATCCGCGTCGGGCCTTCGGCGCTTGGCTACACCTTTCCCGCCCCCTCGGGCATCGCCGACTATCGGCTGCGCGCGGCGCAGGACGAGGCGGTGCTGAGCGTCGTCGGCAAGGCCGACAGTTTCGGCGGCTGGCTGATCGAGGCGGACAGCCTGCTGCCGCTCGCCGGCCGGACGCTCGGCCTGGCAGCCGGGGCCGGATTCTACCGCAATCACTATGCGTTCCGGAACAGCAACGACGTGCTGTCCACCTCCATCTCCCTCGCCTGGCGGCCGAATGACGCGACCGAGATCAAGCCGTTCTGGAGCCGCGTCGGGGTCGACGACGAGGAGACCTATCCGATCATCATCGGCGACGGGCGGAGCCTGCCGGACCGCATGACCCGCCGCCGCTTCCTCGGTCAGGAATGGGCCGACTACGAGGTGGAACGGGTGACCTGGGGCGGGCTCGGGCGGACCCGGATCGGCGGCTTCACGCTGCGCGGCGGCGTGTTCCGGTCGGCCAACATCACCACCGAGGGCCATACGATCCTGCTCGCTGCCGCACCGCGCGGGACGCCGGCCGCGCGCACTGTGATCGCCAGTCCGCGGCGCTCCAACGCCTCGACCAGCGGCGAGGTCAATCTCTCCCGCCAGTTCGGCATCGGGCAAAGCCGGCACGAGCTGCTGTTCGCGGTGCGGGCACGGCGGCAGCAGCGCTTCTACGGCGGCTCGGACCGCGCGGACCTCGGCCCCGCGCCGTTCGACGCGGAGCTGGCGGTGCCGCGCCCGGCCTTCGTCTTTTCCGGGAGGACCGACGACCGGGTGCGGCAATGGACCGCCGGCGTCGCCTATCAGGGGCGGATCGACGGGATCGGCCAGTTGAACCTCGGCCTCCAGCGCAGCGACTATCGCAAGAACGTCACCACGCCGGGCGGCGACCTGCCGGAATCGCGGGCACGGCCGTGGCTGTTCAATATCGCGGCCGCGATCGAGCTCGCACCCCGGCTGGAACTCTATGGCGGGATGACGCGGGGGCTCGAGGAGAGCGACGTCGCGCCCGAGACCGCGGTCAACCGCGACGAGGCGCCGCCCGCGATCCGCACCCGGCAGATCGACGGCGGCGTGCGCTGGCAGGTCGGCCCGATGACCCTGATCGCCGGCGGCTTCGACATCGAGAAGCCCTATTACGGGCTCGACAACGGCAACGTCTTCCGGCGGCTCGGCACGGTGACCCATCGCGGCGTCGAGGCATCGGTCAGCGGGTCACCAGTCGAAGGGCTGACCCTTGTGGCGGGCGGCGTGCTGCTCGACGCGCGCTTGAGCGGCGACGAGGTTACCGACGGCACGATCGGGCGCCGGCCAATCGGCACCCCGTCGCGCACCCTGATCGCCAATCTCGACTATCGCCTGCCCGGTTTTCCGGCGCTCTCGTTCGACCTCGCCGTGGAGCACGCTGGCCGCCGTTATGGCGACGCGGCCAACGACGTGCGAGTGCCGGCGCGCACCATCGTCGATCTCGGCGCCCGCTACCGCTTCCGGCTCGGCCGCGTGCCGGCGGTGCTGCGCGTCCAGGCGACCAACCTGTTCAACAGCTATGGCTGGGACGTCGAGGGCAACAATGCGTTCGTCTACATCCAGTCCCGCCAGGTGATCGCACGGCTGGCGATGGACATCTGATCCGGCGGCGGGCGGTCAGCTCTTTTTCGACCGCGCCAGATTCTCCTTCGCGCGGAAGGCGGCCATGTCGCGGATGAGATCGAGCGGGAGCGGCTCGCCCCTGGGAATCTGGATCGCGGCCTTCGACGTTTTGTACCCGGCGAGCGGGCCGGCGAATTCCTCATACAGTGCGGTGGGCGGCGGAGCGGACAGCGAATAGTGCTTCGCATAGGCGGACACATAGAAGATCCAGCCATGATGTTTGAAGGCGGGGATCTGGTAACTGATCGCCTCCTCCGCCTCCGGCACCGCGGCGCGGATCGCGTCGAAAATCCGGGTCAGGTCGGCCTGCACCGCTGGCGGAAAGGTCGCCAGATACTCATCGAAGGTACGAAAGTCGGTCTTCGCCATCGAAAGGCCTCCTGCTGCGGGTCAGATGCCCGGTTCACCCGGACATTCACGTTCGACAATTTGGATCGGTCTGGTTAGCCGAGTCTCATAACGACATAAGGGAGGATGCAGATGACCACACCTGCAATGCTGTGGACCGGCCGGGTCCTGACCGGGCTCTTCGCCCTGTTCATGCTGGGTGCCTCGATTGCGCCGAAGCTGCTGCGGCTGCCGATCGCGGAGGAGACGATGGCGCAATTGGGCTGGCCCGCGGGCTATGCCTTCATGATCGGGATCATCGAGCTCACCTGCCTCGTCCTCTACCTCATCCCGCGCACGGCCGTGTTCGGCGCGGTGCTGATGATGGGCCTGTTCGGCGGCGCGATGGCGACCCAGATCCGCGCCGAAAGCCCGCTCTTCAGCCACATCCTCTTCAGCCTCTATCTCGGCCTCTTCATGTGGGGCGGCCTGTGGTTGCGCGATGCGAAGCTGCGGGCGCTGTTTCCGGTGCGGCGGGAGGGGGAGTAACACCATAACCATTGGTTAGGCCCGGTCGAAAGCCTACCTCGGCGAGCTGTGCCGTTAGCGAAGATGAAAGCGTCATCGCGTAGGCAAAAGCCATGAAGAAGAAGTACCTCCGGCATACGTCCGTCGCGATGTTCGCACTGAGAGCTTTTCAAAGTCTCTTCAGTCTCACCCTACTCGTCTTTGCAGTGCACCAGACGATAGTGAGTATCGCTAGAGGCGAGGCCCAGGTGCCGTTGAGAGGCGCCAATATCATTGTGACGACGGAAACCCCCGATTGGTTCCTGGTCGTGCTGTTGGCGTGGCTTGTAGCGTGCGCACTCCTTGCGTTCGTTGCGTCGCTTATAGTCAGACAGTTCGTGGAGGCCCTCCGGAATTGAAAGTTCGCTAGGTTCGAAATCCGCCTTCACTGCGGATCGCGATAGTAGACGAGCTGGTGGCTGGTCGCGAGGAGGCGGCCGTCGGGGGTCCAGAGCTCGGCGGACTGATCGTGGAAGCCGCGATCGAAGATGCGGGCGTCGGCGAGGCCGAGCAGCGGCGCCGAGCCGGTCGCGGCCAGATCGCCCTCCGCCGCGTGGAAATACGCCGTCATGCTGATCGTGCCGAACGGCACCATGCGACGGCGGACGTGGATGATGCGGCCGAAGAAGATGTCGCAGAGCGCCGCAAGGCCGGGGAAGTCGAGCGGGCGCGGCGGATCGTTCGCGATCCAGAGCAGGGAGCGGGCCGAACCGGGCTCCTCGCCCTTGCCGCCGAGCCCGCCTTCGGCGAAGCGCAGGTCGTAGCGGGCGATCCATTCCGAGATGCCGCCGGGGAAGCGCGGCAGCGTCTCGAACGGCGAGGCTGCGGGCGGCGCCGCGGGGCGGTGTGCGAAGGTCTCGGGGCGGGCTCCGAACAGGGCGGTGCCGGTGGCGGCGATGGTGCCGTCGGCCTGGACCAGCTCCATCGTCCAGTGCTGGGTCGAGCGATTGGTGCGCGCCGGGCGGGCGGCGACGGTGAAGGCGCCTTTCGTCAGCGCGGCACAGAAATTGACGGTGAGCGCGACCGGCTGCCCCGCGCGCGCCGGGTGATCGAGGGCGGCGCGCAGCAGCAAAGCGGCGATCGTCCCGCCGAACGGGCCGACCATGTTCCAGTAGGCGTCGCTGGTCGCGCCTTGCCAAGTGTCGTCGCCCTGCCAGTCGAGCGCGATTGCCTGGTCGAAGGGATGCGGCGGCGTTTCGTCGGGCATGCTGGTCTCCATGATCCTCCGGGACCTTACCGTTCGCCCTGAGCCTGTCGAAAGGCTGTTTTTCTTCTGGAAGAAGATGAAGGCAGGGCTTCGACAAGCTCAGCCCGAACGGGGTGGTGATGTGTCGAGGCCAGGGGGAGGCTACGGCCCAGTCCCGCGCGCGCCAATGCGGTGAGCGGACAGCAACCCACCTTGACGCGCCATGCGCCGCGCCGTTAAGGAGCTGGTCATCGGATGGCTCTATTCCGCAAGGAACGAAGCAATTCGTGCATCAAGAGTGGGCCTAGGCCCACGCCAACCTGCCCTCCCGGGCAAGGTGGCGGTCCCGAAGACGGGACGATGCGGCCGGACCGGCAAGTATACGGGGTCTTTCGGCTGTGTCGTCCTTCGAGAGTGAAGAAGGATTGGTCATGCAGCTGTCGGTGGTTCCCAAGGTCGAACCCGCCCCCAAACCGGAAGTCGTTGCCGCGCCGAACGCCGCGCTCGCGCCGGTCGCGGTACTGAAGTTCGGCAGCTCGGTGCTGCGGTCGGTCGACGACCTGCCGCGCGTGGCGGGCGAGATCTACCGGCAGCGGCGCGCGGGATTCCGGCTCGTCGTCATCGTCTCGGCGCTGGCCGGGGAGACCGATGCCCTGTTCGCGCAAGGCGCCAGGGTGGCGGGCGGCGTGGACTGCGCCGGGATCGCGGAGCTGGTGTCGCTGGGCGAGGAACGGACCGCCGCCTTGCTGCGCATCGCCTGCGACCGGATCGGGCTACCTGCGGACATCTGCCGGCCCGAGGCGCTGGGGCTGAGAACCGAAGGGGACCAGCTCAACGCCCATCCTGTCGCGCTCGAAGATGGCGCCCTGCGCGCAAAGCTTGCGGCTACCGGCGTGGTGATCGTGCCGGGCTTCGTCGGCACCGACGCCGACGGGCGGCGGGCGCTGCTCGGCCGCGGCGGATCGGACCTTTCCGCCGTGTTCCTCGCCGGCGCGCTCGGCGCGGACCGGGTGCGGCTCTACAAGGACGTGAACGGCGTCTACGACCGTGATCCTTCGGTGCTCAAGGATCCCAAACGCTTCGCCGAGATCAGCTGGCAGGACGCGGCCAAGGTCGCCGGCAAGCTGATCCAGCCGCAGGCGATCGACCATGCCGCCCATCACGGCCTCGCCATCGAGGTCGCGGAGATCGGCGGCGCCTCCCCCACCCATGTCGGCGCCTGTACCGGCGCGGCGGTGCCGGTCGTGGCCCGCCGCCCGCTCAAGATCGCGCTCGCCGGCTATGGCGTGGTCGGCCAGGCGCTCGCCGCCCGGCTTGCGAACGAGCCCGGCTTCGAGATCGTGTCGATCCTGGTCCGCGATCTCGGCCGTACCCGCGCCGTCTTGCCCCCCTGCCCCCTCACCGACCAGCCCGACGCCTTCGCCCGGATCAAGGCGGACATCCTGGTCGACGCCCTGTCCTGCGACACGACCGGCGAGGACCTGAGCCGGGCCCTGCTTGGCAGCGGCGCCCATGTCGTCAGCGCCAGCAAGCGTGTCGTCGCCCGGGCCGGCAAGCCGCTGGCGGCACTCGCCACCGCAAACGGCGGGTCGCTGCGTTATTCCGCCGCCGTCGGCGGCGCCGCGCCGGTGCTGGAAACCGTCGCCGAGGCGCGCCGCGCCGGCGAGATCGCCGAGGTCGCCGCGATCCTCAACGGCACCGTCAACTTCATCCTCGACCGGCTCGCCGCCGGTACCGGTTTCGAGACGGCGCTCGACGAGGCGCGCGCCGCCGGCTTCGCCGAGGAGGACAGCAGCGCGGACCTCGAGGGCGCCGATGCCGCCGCCAAGCTGCGGCTGATCGCCGCCGGGGCGTTCGGGCTCGACCCTGCGTCCGTCGCGGTCGCGACCGAGGCGCTGGACGGCGCCGCCGCCGAACGCATCCGGGGAACGCGCTGGATCCAGGTCGCGCGTCTGACCCGTGACGGCGCCGAGGTGGCGCTGCGGCCAGCCCATGAGACCGACCTTCCCGCGCTTCCCGGCGAATGGAACGGAGCGCGGGTGACGCTGACCGACGGCTTCGCCTTCGACTGCGTGGGCCGTGGCGCCGGCGGCGCGGCGACCGCCGAGGCGATCGTCGCCGACCTGTTCGAGATCCACGAGGCGGCCCAGTGCTGATGGAATCGACCCACGACCTCGCGACCGACATCGACGTCGCGATTCCCGCGCATCTGCGCAACCTTGGCGGGACGACGCTGGCGCGGCTGACCGGCAACCCGGACGGCCCGCTGATCGTCGCGCTCGGCGGCATTTCCGCCAACCGCTTCGTCGCAAGCGGGGAATATCGTTCGATCGGCTGGTGGCCGGGGCTGGTCGGCGCCGGCCTTGCGGTCGATCCGGCGCGGCACCGCATCCTCGGCCTCGACTTCGCCGCCGACGAAACCGGGCTCACCGCCCCCACCACGCACGAGCAGGCCGAGGTGCTGGCCGCCGCCATCGAGGAAGCCGGCGGCGGACCGGCGATCATCATCGGCGCCTCCTATGGCGCGATGGTCGCGCTGGCGCTGGCCGAGACGCGGCCGGAGCTGGTCGCCAGGCTCGTCATCATCTCCGCCCCGGCCGAACCGCACGCCGCCGCGACCGCGATCCGCGAGTTGCAGCGCCGCATCGTCGGGCTTGGCATCGAGACCGGACGCGCGCTCGACGCACTGTCGATCGCCCGCGGCCTCGCCATGACCACCTACCGGACCAGCGAGGAGTTCGCCGAGCGCTTCGCCGGCGGCATTCCGGACGAGGATCCGCTCGGCATCTCGGCGCCGGGCGCGTATCTGAAGGCGCGCGGCGACGTCTATGGCGAGGTCATGTCGCCGCAGCGTTTCCTCAGCCTCTCGGCCTCGATCGACCGGCACCGCGTCGACCCGGCGGCGATTCCGCATCCGACCCTGGTCCTCGCCGCCTCGACCGACCGGCTGGTGCCGGCGGAGCAGAGCGCGGCGCTCGCCGCGGCGCTGCCCGATGCGCGGCTGCACATCCTCGATTGCCTCTACGGCCACGACATGTTCCTCAAGGACGCCGAGAAGGTCGGCGCGCTGGTCGGCCCGTTCCTGGAGGGAAAATGACCGATCGCAAGCCCGCCACCATCCTTGCCGGCGCGAAGCCGGACGCCGATCCCGGCCTGCACGGCGTTGCACCGCCGCTCTGGGCGTCGGACACCTTCCGCTGGGCGACGGCGGAGGAAAAGCCGGCCTATGATTATGGCCGCACGGTCAATCCCAACCGTGACATGCTCGTCGACGTCCTGGCCGAGCTCGAGGGCGCGGCGGGTGGCGCGATCACCGGGAGCGGGCAATCGGCGGCGCTGCTCGCCTTGCTGCTCGTGCCGGGCGATGCGCATGTCGTCGCGCCGCACGATTGCTATGGCGGGACCTACCGGCTGATCCGCGGGCTGGAGGAGCAGGGGCGGCTTTCCGCGACCTTCGTCGACATGACCGATTTGGGCGCGCTCGGCCGCGCGCTGGAGCGCCAAACGGCGCTGGTGTGGATCGAGACGCCGAGCAACCCGCTGCTGCGCGTGACCGATGTCGCGCGGGTCGCAGGTCTCGCGACGGCGGCCGGCGCCCTCAGCATCGCCGACAACACGCTGCCGACGCCGCTCCGGCAGAGGCCGCTGGCGCTCGGCTGCGACCTCGTCTTCCACTCGACGACGAAGGCGATCAACGGCCATGGCGACCTGTTCGGCGGCGCGCTGCTGGCGAAGAGCCCGGCTCTGGTCGAGAAGCTGCAATGGTGGGCCAATGCCGCCGGCCTCTATGCCGGCGCCCGCGACGCCTGGGAAACCCTGCGCGGCGCGCGGACGCTGTCGCTGAGGCTCAATCAGGCAGAGGCCAGTGCCATGCGGATCGCCGCGTGGCTGGAGGCGCGGCCGGAGGTGGAGGTCGTCAACTATCCCGGCCTCGCCAGCCATCCCGACCACGATCTCGCCGCGCGGCAGGCGAGCGGACCGGGCTTCATGGCGAGCTTCCGGGTGAAAGGCGGCAACGAGGCCGCCTCGCGCTTCCTGACCGGCCTCAGGCTGATCACCCTCGCCTCCTCACTCGGCGGCCATTCCACCTTGATCTGCAAGCCGGCCAGCATGACCCATCGCGGCATGCCGCCCGAAGCGCAGGCCGAGGCGGGCATCACGCCGGACCTGCTGCGCCTGTCGGTGGGCATCGAGGACGCCGACGACCTGATCGCCGACCTCGCGCGCGGATTCGCGGCGATCTAGGCCTCTTTTCGTCATGCCGGACCTGATCCGGCATCCACCTTATTGTCTTGCCGAATTGAAGAGAAGGTAGACCCCGGATCAAGTCCGGGGTGACGGTTGAGATGGGTTCAGCCCTCGCCCTTCGCCTTCAGCACAGCATCGAGAAGGCCCGGGAAACGCCCGTCCAGCTCGTCGCGGCGCAATGTATTCATATGCTGGACGCCGGCAATCCGGGTGTGCACGACGCCGGCGCCGCGCAGGACCCGGAAATGATGGGACATGCTGGATTTGGGCCGGCCGCCGTCGAGCGCCGCACAGGTTGCCTCTCCGTCGCGGGCGAGCTGGCGGACGATGTCGAGACGGACGGGGTCGCTCAGCGCGTGGAGCACATGCTCCAGCGCCACCTCGTCGACATTGGGATGGGGATAGGCACGCATTGCGGCCCGCTAGCACGTCGCGGTTGATAATGCTATTGTTCGAGTATATTCGAACTATCGAATCACCCGCTTCGGAGATGCCCCGATGACCTCATTGTTCGATCCCTACACGCTGAAAGGCGTCACGCTGCGCAACCGCATCGCCGCCTCGCCGATGTGCCAGTATTCGGCCGAAGACGGCCTCACCAACGCCTGGCACCAGGCCCATCTGCCGATGCTGGCACGCGGCGGTGCGGGGCTGGTGGTGATCGAGGCCACCGGCGTCTCGCCCGAGGGGCGGATCACGCCGGGCTGCCTGGGCCTGTGGAACGACGCCCAGGCCGGGGCGCTGGCGCCGATCGTCGCCGGGATGAAGGCCGCGGGCACGGTGGCGGGCATCCAGCTCGCCCATGCCGGCCGCAAGGCCAGCGCGAACAAGCCCTGGGAAGGCGATGACCATATTCCCGAAGACGATCCGCGTGGCTGGGAGACGATCGCGCCATCGGCGGTGGCGATGGGCAAGCACCTCGGCAGGGTGCCGCGGGCAATGACACATGGGGATATCGCGCGGGTGCAGGCCGACTTCGTCGCCGCGGCCGAGCGGGCGCGCGACATCGGGCTCGACTGGCTGACCCTGCATTTCGCCCATGGCTACCTCGCCCAGAGCTTCTTTTCGGCCCATTCGAACCGGCGTCAGGATGCCTATGGCGGCAGCGCGGAAAATCGCGGCCGGTTCCTGGTCGAGACGCTGGCGGCGGTGCGGCGGGTCTGGCCCGAGGACCGGCCGCTCGCGATGCGCTTCGGCGTCATCGAATATGACGGTCGCGACGAGGAAACGCTACAGGAGTCGATCGACCTCATCCGCACGTTCAAGGCCGAAGGGCTCGATTTCATCGACGTCAGTGTCGGCTTCTCGACGCCGGATGCGCGCATTCCCTGGGGTCCGAACTTCCTTGGCCCGGTGGCCGAACGGGTGCGCAAGGAAGCCGGACTGCCGGGCTCGACGAGCTGGTACATCAGCGATCCCGCAGAAGCGAACGCGCTGGTCGCGGAGGACAAGGTTGATCTGGTGATGCTCGGCCGGCCGTTGCTCGAGAACCCGCACTGGCCCTATGCCGCGGCGCGCGCGCTGGGCCGCGAGTCGCCCGCCTGGACGCTGCCCGCACCCTATGCCCACTGGCTGGCGCGCTATCGGGCCGCCTGACGGAGACTGGGGCGGCCGAAGCCGCCCCACCCCCTTTTGTCGATCGCGGTTCAGACGCGTTGCGGCTCGCTGTGCAGGCGGGCCTCGACATCGTCATGCAGCCCCGACGGCAAATCGATCGCAAACGGCTCCAGCCCCTCGCCATTGGGAAGGCCGACCGCGAAGGAGGCCGAGGTACGGCCTTCGCTGCCGTCCGGCAGACGATAGCGGGCGTCGGCCACGACGACCGGCAGGACCTTGCCACGCAACCCCTCGGTCGGCACCGAGATCGCGCCCTCGACCCTGGCGCCATCGCCTGCCGGAATGTCGACCTCCGAACGCTGGGCGTCGGCCGGGGGCTCGATCAATGACCGCTCCATCTCCGTCGCCTGGTCGGCAGCAATCATCCAGGTGGAAATCCGGACCTCGCGCGCCGGAACGGACCCAGTGTTGCCGACGGTGAGCTCGAACTCGACGCGGGCCTCATCGCCATTGGTCCCGGCGCGGACCGGGCGCATCAGGAATTCGAGCCACGGGCGGTCGCCGACCGGTGCCGAGCCCGCATTGAGCGCCGCGACATCACGGTCGCTTGCCGCGCTGATTTCAGCCTCCTCGACGCGTGCGGCCTGGGCAGCGAGCGGCGCCGCGGCGACAGCCGGTGAGGTCGCCACCGGAGCTTCACGGGCCGGCGTCTCATAGGTCGGCGCCGCGTAGGCGGCCTCCTGATAATATTCCTCCTGCGTACGCCGGCGACGGAACGCGAGGAAGGCGATCAGCATGAGCACCAGCGCAGCGCCGGCCGCGAGCCATGGCCAGATCGGGGCCGCGGAGGTGGTGTCCACTGGCGCGGCAGGCTCGACCGGAACCGGCTCGGGTGCAACGGCTGGCGGGAGCGGCGCCGGAGCAACCGCTTCTGGCGGCACGGCGGGCGTCAGCGCCGGCTCGACCACCGGTTCGGGTGCGGGAGCTGCCGCGCGCGGCGCCGGGGCCTCGGCACGCACACGCGGCGCCGGACGTTCGGCGCGCTGGCTCGTGCGCTGGCGGACCGGCCGGGTCTCGTCGACGACCGGCGGGGTTGCGGGCTGCCCGGCGACCGGCGGACGCGGCGCCAGCTGCACCGGCGGACGCGGCTGCGGCTGGGTCACGGGCGGCGTCGCCGCGACGGGCGGGGGCGGCGTCGCGACCGGCGGCGCAGTCACCACCGGAGGCGGCGGCGTCACCGTCGGCACATCCTGCGCCAGGCCGGGGGTGGCGGGGAACGCGACCGACACGAACAACGCGGCGGCGGCGATGCGAAGCTTGCTGGGTTTGTCTGTCATAACAGGGGGGCAACGAATTTCGCGGGCGAACGGGCTCGGTTCGCCGCGCGTTCTGCGTCCATCCGTGCCGTTCGGACGGCGGGGCGCGGCGGCTCTTTCGCGGCCGAAACGGCGGGGCATGACGCCAATTGTAGGAAAAGCTTCGCAAATCCGCCCTACTTCCGGTGACAGGGAAGGGTCAGGGATGCTCGACATCAGCGAAGCGGTTGCGGAAAGGCGGCTCCACGCGGACAATCCGCGTCGCACGGTCCCCGCCGGCATGACGTTCACGCCCTGGATTGCGCCGGACGGCTGGTCTCTGCGCCGTTTCGCATGGCCGGCCGAAACGCGTGCCCGCGGCAGCCTGCTGTTCCTCACCGGACGCGGCGATTTCGTCGAGAAGTATCTCGAGGCGCTGCGCCACTGGCATGCGCGCGGCTGGGGCCTTGCCGGATTCGACTGGCGCGGTCAGGGCGGATCGGGACGATTGCTGGCCGACCACTGCGTGTGCCACCTCGACAGCTTCGATCCGCTGCTGGATGACCTCGACGCCTTCGTGGCGGAATGGCGGACGAGAACACCGGCGCCGCACGTTGTCGTCGCCCATTCGATGGGCGCGCATCTGGCGCTTCGCCTGCTCGCCGAGCGCCACGTGCGGCTCGACGCGGCCGCGCTTCTCGCGCCGATGGTCGCGATCGCGGCGAGAGGGCTGCCGAACGGCGCGGTGCGGACCATGGCCCGGGCGGCGGCCGCAGCCGGCCTTTGCCACCGGCGGATCTGGAGCAGGGACATCGGCAATTATGGCGGGCGCATGACGACCTGCCCCGACCGCCTGCAGGACAAGCTCTGGTGGAAGGCGGTGCAGCCGGAAACCGCGTCGGGGGCGCCGAGCTGGGGCTGGCTGGGCGCGGCGAGCCGCTCGATCGCCCGGTTGCGGCGGGCGATGCCGCAGCTGCCGGCCGCGGTGCCGCTGCTGATCCTCGCCTCCGAACGCGACCCGGTGATCGACGTATGCGTGCTGGGCAAGATCACGGCGGATCTTCCCCAGGCCGATCTCCGCCTCTTTCCCGGCCGCAGCCACGAATTGCTGCGCGAGGCGGACGGCCGACGGCTGGCCGTTTTGTCCGCAATCGATGACTTTTTGACCCAAAACTAGACGCGCGGCACAGCTCCAAAAACCGATCCGCTGCTCCTTCCGTGATTGAGGCGGGCAGAAAATTCGGTCATGAACGACGCGCAAATGGATAACGGAATGGACGGCGATCAGGAATTCGGTCCGGCGGAGGCTATCCCCGGCATGACCGAGGAAATCGAGCGCTACGCCTTGCTCGTGCGCGAGCAGACGGCAACGATCGCACACTACAAGAAGATGTATGATCGCTCCTCGGCGCTGGCGCGGATCGGGGTGTGGGAATGCGATCTGGCGACAGAAAGGCTGATCTGGACCGACGGCGTCTATGATCTCTTCGAGCTGCCGCGCGGGTCTCCCGTCGAACGCGATGCGATCGTCGCGATGTACGAGGAGCCGTCCCGCACCGAGATGGCGCGCGAGCGCGAGCGTGCGATCCGCGAGGGCACCAGCTTCGCTCTCGACATCCTGATCCGCACCGCGCGCGGCAATCTGCGCTGGCTGCGGCTCACCGCCGACGTCGAACGGGACCACAAGGGCCGTTCGGTCCGCATCTTCGGCACCAAGCAGGACATCACCGAGGAAAGGGCGACGCGGGAGCGGGTGCAATCGCTGCAGGCGGAGCTGATCCACCTGTCGCGGCGCAGCGCGATGAGCGCGATGGCGGCGACGCTCGCCCACGAGCTCAACCAGCCGCTGACCGCGATCGGCAATTACGTCGCCGGCACCCGCCGCGCCCTTGCCAATCCGGCGACGAGCAGCGACCTGCTCGCGCGCGGCCTCGACGCGATCGAGAGATGCGCATTCGGTGCGGGCGATATCATCCGGTCGCTGCGCAAGATGACCAGCGAGAACCTGTCGGGCCGCCGGCGGGTCGATCCCAACGCGCTGATCCAGGAGGCGGCGGCGCTCGCCATGGTCGGCGCCGACAACCAGGTCCGCCTGCGCTACGATCTTGGCGACGACCTCGCGATCGAGGCCGATCCGGTCCAGATCCAGCAGGTCTTCATCAACCTCATCCGCAACGCCGTCGAGGCGATGGAGGAGAGTGTCCGCCGCGACATCATGATCGCCACGGCCGCTGACGGCGATGCGGTGCTGATCCGGGTCGAGGACACCGGCCCCGGCATCCCGACGGAGATGCTGGAGACCATCTTCAATTCCTTCGTCTCGTCCAAGCCGGGCGGGATGGGGGTCGGGCTTTCGGTCAGCCGGACGATCGTCGAAGCCCATGGCGGGCGAATCTCGGCGACCGGCCGCGCCAAGGGCGGGGCCGCGTTCCACGTCACCCTGCCCCGCGCCCGGAGCGGCGGCGAGGAGGCATGACGGGCAAGCATTGACCGATCGGCGGCGTAGCCGGAAAGAGAGCTGTGGGCCCGAGCGAACGGAGACTGTTATGAGCGGAATTGCCGGACTGCTGCTTCTCGGCCTTGCGGCCACAGGGACCACCGATGCCCCGGGTATTTCATGTCACGACGCACAGGCCGCCGGAGAGGGAATCCTTCCCGCGATCTTCGCGCCCGGAACGATTTCCGGCGGCGCCCATGATGCGGCGCCGACCTTCACTCCGGACGGCGCAACCGTCTTCTTCTCGCGCAGCAACCCGTCCGGCGCGGCGATCATGGTCGCGCACCGGACCGCGGACGGGTGGACGACACCGGTCGTGGCGCCTTTCTCCGGCGAGTGGAACGATCTCGAACCCGTGATGGCGCCGGACGGCTCCTATCTGCTGTTCATCTCCAGCCGCCCGGTGGAGGCCGGCGGACCGATGATCGACGGCTTCTTCAACAATCAGGTCCAGCCCGGCCAGGGCGGCAACATCTGGCGGGTCGACCGTCAGGGCGACGGCTGGAGCGCGCCCCGGCGCCTGCCCGCCATGATCAATGCCGGCACTTCGGTCTTCGCGCCGTCGCTGGCCCGCGACGGCACGCTCTACTTCATGCGGTCCGATCCGGAGACGCGCCGGTTCCGCCTGTACCGGGCCGAAGCGCGTGGCGACGGCTATGACGCACCCCGGCCGCTCCCCTTCAGTACCGGCGAAGTGACCGACGTCGATCCTGCGGTCGATCCCGACCAGCGCTTCCTGATCTTCGGGTCGGGCCGCTACGCCCAGCGTGGCATCGACCTGTTCATCGTCGAGCGACAGGGCGACGGCTGGGGCGTTCCGGTCCATCTCGGCAAGAGCATCAATACGCCGCAGTCCGACGCCGAGCCGCGGATCAGCGCCGACGGCGCCACGCTCTATTTCTCGAGCGAGCGCACGATCGAACAGACCTTTCCCCGCGCCCGCGCCGACGCGGCCGTGGCGATGGCGGCGGCGGATCGCTGGAACAACGGCCAGTACAATGTCTGGAGCGTGCCGATGGCGGACGTGTTCGCGCGGGTGCTCGGACACGATGCCGAAGGAGCACAGACGCCCCCGTGAAGGCGGGCTGCGCCCGACGCCCCCCTTGACAGCTTGAGAGCGATTCGCATTAGCTCGATTAATGAGAATCGTTCGCAATCAGCTCCGCCCCTCCCGCGCCATCGCGCTTGTCGCGCTGTGTTCCGGCGCCCCGCTCGCGGCGCAGCCTGCGGAAATCCCGGCCGACGGCGCGGATGACGAGATCATCGTCACCGGCCGGGCCAGCCGGCTCTATCGCGCGAACGACGTATCGAGCGGGCGATTGCCGGCCGACCCCCTCGCCTCGCCGCTCGTCATCAATGTGATCACCGAGCAGCTGATCGCCGACCAGGGCGCGCGCGACGCGCAGGATCTCTACCGCAACATCCCCGGCGTCTCCTTCTTCAGCTATGCCGGCGTCACCGCGCGCGGGTTCCGGCAGGAGGAGATTTTCTACGACGGCCTGCGCGGCGATCCCTATGCCGGTTTCTCGGTGCCGCAATTGTTCAACATCGAGCGGGTCGAGTTCCTGAAGGGCCCGGCCGGCATGCTCTATGGACCCGGCGCGCCGGGCGGCCTCTTCAACTACATCACCCGCAAGCCCACCGACCGCTTCTTCGCCCGGGTTTCGGGTTCGCTCGGCAATCGCGACCGCTATGGCGGCGCAGCGGAAATCAACGGCCCGCTCGGGGCCGGCTTCGCCGCCCGCGCCGGCGTCTTCTTCGAGGACCAGGACAGCTTCCGCTTCAATGCCGGCAACCAGACCTTCATCGCCGACGGCGGCATCAGCTACGATTTCGGACCGGCCCAGCTGACGCTACAGGCGACGCATTACGATCAGGACCTTGCTGCCAATCGCCTGCGCGGCATTCCGGCCGACAATGACGGCAATTTCCTGACCACGATCCGCTGGAACCACAACGAGCCGACCGACTTCCTCAACCTGCGCTCCGATGTGCTGCAGGCGCGGCTCGAGGCCCAGCCAGTCCGGGGCCTGACCTTCGACGCGACGCTGCGCTACAACGATGCGCGCGAGGTGCAGAATTATCACGAGCCGCAGGGCCTGTTCGATTCCAACGGCGACGGCGTGCTCGACGCGACGATCCGCGAGTTCCGCGATCAGGCGCGCAACCAGGAAACCTGGTCGTTCGGCACCAATCTGGTCTGGACGGCCGAACTCGGCGCGAATGTCCGCAACCGCGTCCTCGTCGGCTACGACCGCTACACCGCCGATTTCGTGTTCGACGGCCGCCAGCTCAGGGGCCGCAACCGGGTGACGCCCGGCCTGCCCAGCCCCTTGAGCCTGTTCGATCCACAATATGGCCAGTCGAATCCGGCGACCTACAACCTTCCCGCCATGACGCGGACTCTCACCGGACAGCGGCGCGAAGGCTTCTATGTCCTTGACGAGCTCACCATCGGACCGGTGATCGGCGTCATCGGCATGCGCCACGACCGCTTTCGCGACCGCTCCGGCACGACCCGCTTCTCGGGCAGCGACGACACGTTCCGCGCCGGGCTCGTCTATCGGGTGACACCGGAAATCTCGCTGTTCGGCCAATATGCGCAAAGTTTCGAACCGCAGGCGATCGCCTCGCAGAACCCGCTCGCCGGCGGCCCGTTCGTACCGACGAGCGGCGATATCTTCGAGGGCGGCGTGCGCACAGGCCTGTGGGGCGGCAGGCTGCAGTCGACGCTCGCCGTCTACCAGATCCGTCGCCGGAACATCCTGCAGGCCGATCCGCGCGGCGACCCCGGCGGCGACGGCGTCAACGATTTCGTCGCCTTCGGCGAGGTGACCAGCAAGGGCTTCGAGCTCGATCTCGCCGCCGATATCACGCCGGACTGGGTGGCGACGGTCGCCTATTCCTATAACGACACGCGCATCACCGAGACGCTGGGCACGACGCCGCCCGCCAACAGCGTCGGCGACCGCTTCGCCAACGCGCCGCGGCACAAGCTCGGCTTCTGGACACGCTACCAGTTCCGCACGCCCGGCATCGCGGTCGCGTTCGGCGGCGACCATGTCTCCGAGCAGCTCAGCATCGATGGCCAGCGCGTCCGGCCTTATATGGTGTTCGACGCCTCGCTGATCTGGGAGCGCGGACCGTGGCGGGCTCTGGTGCGCGTCGACAACCTGTTCGACAAGACCTACGCCGCCTCCGGCTTCATCACCCGCAGCGGCCATTTCCCCGGCGAACCGCGCACCGTCTTCCTCGAACTGACGCATCGCTGGTGAAGGCGATCGCCCTCGATCCGCCTGCGGGCGGCGCGCGGGCGGCGAAGCAACCGCCGGCCAGGCAGGCGCGGACCTGGTGGCTGGTCCACCAGTGGGTGGGCCTGAAGCTTTCGATCCTGATGAGCTTCGTGCTCCTGACCGGCACGCTCGCCGTGTTCAGCGCCGAGATGGACTGGCTGATGCGCCCCGCGCTCCGGGTCGAGGCCGGCAGCGTCCGGGGACCGGTCAACTGGCCGGCGATCGCGCGGAGCGCGGCAGCGCACTGCCCGGCCTGCCGGATCCAGTCGATCGACGGCCCCGCCGCCAGCCTGTTCGCGGCCAGCGTGACGATGCGCCGGCCGGAGGGCGGCCTGTTCTTCCTCTATGCCCACCCGACCACCGGCGCGGTCCAGGGCGAAGGCCACTGGGTCGGCGCCAAACGGGTGCTGCGCAACATGCACCGGCATCTGAACATGCCGACCTGGCTCGGCGTGCCGATCGTGTCCGCGCTGGCAGTGCTGCTGCTGGTCGGCTTCGTCACCTCGCTCGTCGTCTACAAGAAATGGTGGCGCGGCTTCGCGCGGCCGATCCGGACCCGAGATGCCCGCACCGGCTGGGGCGACTTCCACCGCCTCGCCGGCGTGTGGAGCCTGTGGTTCCTTGCGCTGATCATCGTGACGAGCCTCTGGTACCTGGTCGAATCGCTGGGCGGCGAGGCACCGGTGGCGCCGCGTGCACGTGCACCGGCGGTCACGCTGCGGGCACCGGTGCTCGCTGAACGGGTCGCAGCCGGCCTCGCCGCAGCGCGATCGGCGGACCCGGCGCTCGAGATCGAACGTGTCCTGTTTCCGACCGACCGGATCGGCGCCTTCGTCTTCGAGGGCCAGAAGAGCGCCCTGCTCGTCCGGCCGCGCGCCAATACGGTGTGGACGTCGGCACGGGATGGCCACGCTATGCTCGCCACCGACGCGCTCGACCTGTCGGTCCACCAGCGGATTTCCGAGGCGGCGGACCCGCTCCATTTCGGCACCTTCGGCGGCTACTGGACCAAGGTACCGTGGTTTCTGTTCGGCCTGCTCCTGACCGGACTCTGCGTCTCCGGCGCGACGCTCTATGCGATGCGGCTCAACCGCAGCAAGAAGCTCTCGGGCCAGGGCGGCGCCCTCGTCGTCCGGGCATGGCGAGGCATGACCTTGTGGCGCTGGCCGGCGCTCGCGCTGGTGCTGACCGGTTTCGTGCTGCTGCCGAACCTGCTCTCGGTGGACTAGTGCGTTCACAGCCGGCGTCTGTTGCGCATCCCGGCGGTCGGGGCCGACGATCCGGCGTCGATCGCGCTCAGGCCGTCGGCCGCACGCAACCGACCAGATCGATCGGAACGGCAACCCCGTCCAGACGGATCGACGGATCGGGACCGGGGGCCAGGTCGAACGCGAAGTCCAGCGTCGCCAGCTCGCAGAACAGCATCAGTTGCGAGAACCCGACCGCCGCGCCGATGCAGGTGCGCGGCCCGAATCCGAATGGAGCGTAGGTGCCGCTCTGCGGCTGTGTCCGGCCCGGCAGCCAGCGATCCGGATCGAAGCGCTCCGGATCATCCCAATGGGTTTCGGAATGATGCATGATGTACGAGCTGAGCTCGTATACCTCGCCCTTGCCGACCCGCTCGCCGCCGACCTCGATGTCGCGATAGGCGATCCTGCGCGTGACCAGCGGAAAGGCCCAGAACCGCAACGTTTCCCTGATGAACCGGGCGGTCAGCGACGGTTCGCCTGATGGCGCGACGTGACGCGCCTCGATCGGCAGCGCGGCCATCTCGGCGCTGATCCGCTGTTTCCATTCGGGCCGGCGGACAAGTTCGAACAGGAGGCAGGCGGCGGCAAGACCGGGCGCGCTCGAGATCGCGGTCAGCAAGGTGGTCGTCAGGTAGGTGACGCGGCCGAGACCGATATCCGGGGCGAGCCCGAGAAGTTCATCGGCGAAATCATCCCGCGCCGGCGCAGTGCCCCGCAGCCGCCGGCGGAGCTGCCGCGCCACGGCCCGGCCCGCAGCCAGTTCGCCCATGGCGACCGCGGCACGATACCCCAGGGTTCGTTGGCCGCCGGGGGCCGCCAGCAGCCTGTCGAGCTTCCCGTCGAGATCGGCTGCCACGGCCCGCAAGCCCCTCTCGCCGAGCCCGTCGATGATCATCGGCACGAGGCTGTCGGACATCGCCTTGGCGACGATCCGGGTGAGATCGCCGGTGAGATCCGCATGACCGGCCAATGACGCCCGCATTCGTTCGCGGAGCGCGGCAAGATGCTCGGGACGGTTGAGCCGACGGCTTCGGTCGATGATGAGTGCGCGAACCTCTCGCCAGCTCACCTCCCGCCGGTCGCGTCCGGGGAGCAGGGACTCCCAGAAGGCGCGTGGAACCTTGAGGTCGCTCGCATTGGCGATGTCGGCGTCGAGCGCCAGGACGGGGTCGAATATGCCGAGAAAGCCCGGGCGAGTCCGCAGCACCGGGCCTTCCCGGCGCACCCGCTCCATCAACGCGAATACTTCGCTGCCGGCCAAGCTCGAGCCCCAAAAAAAGGAAGGCGGCAAGAACCGTCTTCCCAAACCAGATGTGATCGAGTCGGATCAGAACTCGATATATTGCGGCCAGATGCGCACACAGCGACCAAAGGGGCGGAAATTCATCGACACACGAACGGCACGAAGAAGATTCGACATTACATCCTCCCTTGTCTCGGGATTCGAAAGCTAACATTCCGCTTGATTTGTGTACAGGAAGATTTGCCCAATATCCGTCTTGTCTCATGTCACACAAGGCTTCGTCATGTTCCAACGGCGTACTTTCTCGTCAGATCCGATCAGTTGGCTGGAAGAGGCCGCAGCGGGCGAGAGTGGCGTGCGCTGGATGTCGAAGCAGCAGCTTTGCGTATTCGATGCCGCGACGGCGCGTCAGTTACTCAGCAACGAAGCGGGCGACCTGATCGATCACTCCGACTTCTTCGGTGCGCCGGGCGGTGCGTTGCAGCCGCGGGACGCGCAGGTTGCGCTTGCCCGTGAAGCGATCGCGCTCGTGCAACGGCACCTGAAGGGCCTCGATCTCGCGGCCCGGGTGGACAGACTTCCTTCCCGAAGCCGCTGGCCGGAAACCGGAAATGCCCTGCTTCTGGACCTGATGCGGCCGGTCCTTGCAGCGCCGGATCGCTCGCCACGGCTCCAGGCCGTGCTTGACCGGGTCACGGGCAGCCGGATCGCCCGACGCCGCGGGCCGCCGCGCAACCGGATCGTGCGCGCAATCGCCAGGTTCCGCACGATCCGCGCGATTCTGCTGGAGATGGAATCGCCCCGGCCCGGAGAGGCGCGCGACATACTGGACATCATCGGCAATCCGAAGTGGCGGATGCCGGACGAGGCCGTGACCCATCTCTACACTGCATTCATCTTCGCCCTGGTGGGCTCGATCGCGTTCGCGCTCGCCTGGTCGCTGTTGCTGGCCGCACGGCACGGGCATACGCAAGGCCGTACCGCCGATCTGGTTCGCGAGGCCCTGCGCCTGTACCCGGTCGCATGGCTGCTCGAACGGCAAGCGATCCGCCCGATCGACCTGATGGGCGAACGGGTCCTGCCAACGCAATCGATCGTGATTGCGAGCTACGCGATCCACCGCAATCCCCGCTACTGGAGCGACGCCGCCGCGTTCCGGCCCGAACGGTGGCAAGGGCGGATCGATCGTTCAGCCTGGCTGCCGTTCGGAGCCGGCGGCCAGAGCTGTGTCGCCGCGTCCCTTACCATCGATCTGGTGGCGCGCCTGCTGGACATTCTGCTCAGCCGCGGGGTCAGGATCGAGGGCGGCACCGGTCAGCCATCGCTGGGAGCCGCCCTGGCCCCGCCCGATTTCATCCTGCTTCGTGATTGACCGAGGCCCGGCCAGCGTTTGACATGGCCCCGCCCCTTACCTATATCCCGCTCCTCACCACAGCCTTTCGGAACAGGACGTGCCGTCGCGCAGCGCGTTCAACGCATTGATCGGCTGAGGTTATCCAGACGCTGAAGCTGCGGTTTCCGAGCACGGAGACCTGCGGCTTTTTGCGTTTGGGCGCTTCGCGATTCGAAGCCGGACCCGGCCTTTCAGGCCAGGGACCGGAAAAAATGAGAGTCCAGCTGGCGCTGGAACGACGGCTAAGAGGCGAACAACACACATGGCGACCAAGGCAGCTCCGGCTTCTGAGACCCGGCCCACCGCGTCCAAGCGCATCCGCAAGATCTTCGGCAACATCCACGAAGTCAGCGAGATGCCGAACCTCATCGAGGTGCAGCGCGAGAGCTATGAGCAGTTCCTCCGCTCGCGGCCCCAGGACGGCTATGTCTCCGGTCTCGAGAAGACGCTGCGCAGCGTGTTCCCGATCCGCGACTTCGCCGGCACCGCCGAACTGGACTTCGTCCATTATGAACTCGAAGAGCCGAAGTACGACACCGACGAGTGCCGCCAGCGTGGCATGACCTATGCGGCGCCGATGCGCGTCACGCTGCGCCTCATCGTGTTCGAGGTCGACACCGACACCGACACCCGCTCCGTGCTCGATATCAAGGAGCAGGACGTCTACATGGGCGACATGCCGCTGATGACGAAGAACGGCACGTTCATCGTCAACGGCACCGAGCGCGTCATCGTCAGCCAGATGCACCGTTCGCCGGGTGTGCTGTTCGACCATGACCGCGGCAAGACCCACGCCTCGGGCAAGTATCTCTTCGCCGCGCGCGTCATCCCCTATCGCGGCTCGTGGCTCGATTTCGAGTTCGACGCCAAGGACATCGTCAACGTCCGCATCGACCGCAAGCGCAAGCTGCCGGTGACGGCGCTGCTCCACGCGCTGGAGATGTCGAGCGAGGAAATCCTCAACACCTTCTACAACCGCGTGACCTGGGTCCGCGGCAAGGGCGGCTGGCAGGTCCCGTTCGTCGCCGAGCAATGGCGCGGCAACAAGCCGGCGTTCGACATCGTCAACGGCGACAGCGGCGAGGTCGTCTTCCCGGCAGGCCAGAAGATCAGCCCGCGTGCCGCCAACAAGGCGCAGAAGGACGGGCTCGCCAATCTCCTCATCCCGACCGAGGAGATTTTCGGCCGCTACGGCGCCTTTGACCTGATCAACGAGAAGACCGGCGAGATCTACATCGAGGCCGGCGACGAGCTTTCCCCCGAGAATCTGGAGAAGCTCGACAAGGCCGGCGTCGACCGCCTCGAGCTGCTCGACATCGATCACGTCAACACCGGCGCGTGGATCCGCAACACGCTGAAGGCCGACAAGGCCGAGGACCGCGATCAGGCGCTGAGCGACATCTATCGCGTCATGCGCCCTGGCGAACCGCCGACGAAGGAGACCGCCGAGGCTTTGTTCGCCGGCCTGTTCTTCGATCCGGAGCGCTACGACCTGTCGGCCGTCGGCCGCGTGAAGCTCAACATGCGCCTCGAGCTCGATGCCGAGGACACGGTGACGACGCTCCGCAAGGAGGACATCGTCGCGGTCGTGAAGACCCTCGTCGGCCTCAAGGACGGCAAGGGCGAGATCGACGACATCGACAATCTCGGCAACCGCCGCGTCCGTTCGGTGGGCGAGCTGCTCGAGAACCAGTATCGCGTCGGCCTGCTCCGCATGGAGCGCGCCGTGAAGGAGCGCATGAGCTCGGTCGACGTCTCGACCGTGATGCCGAACGACCTGATCAACGCCAAGCCGGCGGTCGCCGCGGTGCGCGAGTTCTTCGGTTCGTCGCAGCTGTCGCAGTTCATGGACCAGACCAACCCGCTCTCCGAAGTGACGCACAAGCGCCGCGTTTCGGCGCTCGGGCCGGGCGGTCTCACCCGTGAGCGCGCGGGCTTCGAAGTCCGCGACGTTCACCCGACCCACTATGGCCGTATCTGCCCGATCGAGACGCCGGAAGGCCCGAACATCGGTCTGATCAACTCGCTGGCGTCGTTCTCGCGCGTCAACAAGTACGGCTTCATCGAGACCCCGTACCGCAAGGTTGTCGACAACAAGGTGACCAACGAGGTCGTCTATCTCTCGGCGATGGAAGAGGCGAAGCACACGATCGCGCAGGCCAATGCCGAGCTCGACAAGGACGGCCGCTTCGTCGAGGAGATCGTCTCCTCGCGCCAGGCGGGCGAATTCCTGATGGCGCCGCGCGATCTCATCACCCTGATGGACGTCAGCCCCAAGCAGCTCGTCTCGGTCGCCGCCTCGCTCATTCCGTTCCTCGAGAATGACGACGCCAACCGCGCGCTGATGGGCTCGAACATGCAACGCCAGGCGGTGCCGCTGGTCCGTGCCGAGGCGCCGTTCGTCGGCACCGGCATGGAGGAGACGGTCGCCCGCGATTCCGGCGCCGCCATCGCCGCGCGCCGGACCGGCATCGTCGACCAGGTCGACGCGGCCCGTATCGTCGTCCGGGCGACCGGCGACGTCGAGGCCGGCAAGTCGGGCGTCGACATCTACACGCTGATGAAGTTCCAGCGGTCGAACCAGAACACCTGCATCAACCAGCGTCCGCTGGTGAAGAAGGGCGACCTGGTCAATGTCGGCGACGTCATTGCCGACGGCCCGTCGACCGATCTCGGCGAGCTGGCGCTGGGCCGCAACGTGCTCGTCGCGTTCATGCCCTGGAACGGCTACAATTTCGAGGATTCCATCCTGATCTCCGAGCGGATCGTGAAGGATGACGTCTTCACCTCGATCCACATCGAGGAGTTCGAGGTCATGGCCCGCGACACCAAGCTCGGGCCGGAGGACATCACCCGCGACATCCCGAACGTCGGCGAGGAGGCGCTGCGCAACCTCGACGAGGCCGGCATCGTCTATATCGGCGCCGAGGTGGAGCCGGGCGACATCCTGTGCGGCAAGATCACCCCCAAGGGTGAATCGCCGATGACGCCGGAGGAGAAGCTGCTCCGCGCCATTTTCGGCGAGAAGGCCAGCGACGTGCGCGACACCTCGCTCCGTCTGCCGCCGGGGGTCGCCGGCACAGTGGTCGAGGTCCGGGTGTTCAACCGCCACGGCATCGACATCGACGACCGTACCCGCGCGATCCAGACCGAGGAGAAGGATCGCCTCCGCAAGGACGCCGAGGACGAGCGCAACATCCTGAAGCGCTCGACCTATGCGCGTCTGCGCGAGATGCTGCTCGGCCAGGTCGCCACCGGTGCGCCGAAGGGCGTCAAGAAGGGCGCCGAGATCGACGCCGAGGCGCTCGACAGCGTCGAGCCGCACGAATGGTGGAAGTTCGCGGTCAAGGACGACAAGCGCCAGGCCGACCTGGAGGCCGTCCGCGCCCAGTATGACGAGGCCGAGGGCGTCATCAAGCGGCGCCTGGAGGACCGGATCGAGAAGCTGGAGCGTGGCGACGAACTGCCGCCGGGCGTGCTCAAGATGGTCAAGGTCTTCGTCGCTGTGAAGCGCAAGCTGCAGCCGGGCGACAAGATGGCCGGCCGTCACGGCAACAAGGGCGTCATCAGCCGCATCCTGCCGGCCGAGGACATGCCGTTCCTGGAGGACGGCACCCCGGCCGACATCGTGCTGAACCCGCTGGGCGTGCCGAGCCGCATGAACGTCGGGCAGATCTTCGAGACCCATCTCGGCTGGGCCGCGCGCGGCCTCGGCAAGCAGGTCGCGGAGCTGCTCGAGGGCATCCACGCCAAGGGCAAGGATCTGGACACGTCCGACGGCAAGGCGCTGCGCGCCAAGCTCAAGGACATTTACGGCAAGAATTACGACGCCGACATCGATGCCCGCGACGATGAACAGGTGCTGGAGCTCGCCTCCAACCTGACCTCGGGCGTGCCGATGGGGACGCCGGTGTTCGACGGCGCCAAGGAAGCCGACGTGTCCGCGATGCTCGCCAAGGCAGGGCTCGACGAGTCCGGCCAGGTCGACCTGTTCGACGGCCGCACCGGCGACAAGTTCGACCGCAAGGTGACCGTGGGCTACATCTACATGCTGAAGCTCCACCACCTCGTCGACGACAAGATCCACGCGCGTTCGATCGGGCCGTACAGCCTCGTCACCCAGCAGCCGCTGGGCGGCAAGGCCCAGTTCG